>JAAIGF010001840.1_pt1 | contig 226707 bp, 205 predicted proteins | sample 6487441 | NCBI WGS metagenome assembly JAAIGF01 (sample SAMN13974129, study PRJNA590717) | phyllosphere metagenome | biome: pepper field; feature: multiple bacterial spot infested pepper fields; material: pepper leaves; isolation source: leaves from pepper fields | host: Capsicum annuum ... | reverse complement strand
GGTGCAGGTGCAGGTGCAGGTGCAGGTGCAGGTGCAGGAGGCTGGGCCTCGGGCGCTGCGACTTCAACACCGAAGTTCTTGGCCAGAGGTTCGAGGCCACCAGCAAAGCCCTGGGCGACGCAACGGAATTTCCAGGCGCCCTGACGCAGGTAGAACTCACCCAGAATCAGCGCGGTTTCCTTCATGCCACTGGTAGGAATGACCGCTTCGATTCCACCGGTGACGGTCAGGGCCAGACGCGACACGCTGTCGAAGCTGGCCTTGTTTTCATAGATGGTTGCAGTGAGCGCGACCTTCTCGATGGCGGCATCCAGACGGCCCGGATCGAGGCTGAATACGGCACGGCCCGCCGACGTTTCCGTCAGCTGAACTGCGCCGCCACTCACGCTCTTCTGGCCGAAGAAACACATGTCGTGATCGCCACGCACCTTGCCTGCACTGGTCAGCAGGAACGCGGAGACATCGATGTCCGCGCCCGCTAGAGGGGAATAGCTGACGTCGACCGTCAATGGGCCTGCAGCTACTGGCGCATTGGCGCCTGGGACAAGTTGAGTCATGCGCGTACCGCTCCAATGGCCAGATCGACCAGATCGTCGGCAGTGCGGCCATTGGTGGCCTGACCTACAGCGGTGAAATCCCAGCCACTGGAAGTGCGCGACAGATAGGACATGACCACGCCTGTGTGCTGACCCTTTTCGGACAGATCGAAGCGGCCCAGCTCGTTGCGCGAGCCCAGATCGACGATACGGCAGTAGGCATTGGCGACTTTTTCGAAGTTCTGGCCGGTGAACGAGTTGACGGTGAACACCAGGTATTTCACGGTTGCCGGCAGCTTTTCCAGATCGACGCTGATGGTTTCGTCATCGCCCGCGCCTTCACCGGTACGGTTGTCGCCGGAGTGATGAATGGCACCGTCACGCGATTGCAACTGACGGAACCAGACCAGATCCAGAGGCTTCTTGTCGCCATCGAGCATGATGCAGGAGGCGTCCAGGTCGATATCGCCGCCACCGCCGCCCAACAGTTTGCCGAAGAAACCGCTCGGCTTTTCAGGGTCCCATCCCAGCCCCATGCTGACTTTCTTAAGGCCTGTACCAGCGGTTTTCTCAAGCGAGATCGTCTGGTTTTTTGCCAAAGTGAGTGCCATTTTTCGCTCCATGTGAACTACGGAATTCGGATAAAAGTGTTACAGCCTTACCGCGATGGGCCATCATTGCCATCCCGATTATGTAACTTGGCGTTAACGGGCCCTTTATAGCGGCCCCGACGCCACGCCGGATGGAACAGACGCCAGTGCGCATCCTGTGCCGCCGCGAGCAATTCGTGGTCGCCTCGCGTGTCACCCCAGGCCCGTACACGAAATTGTGAAAGCGGCCCGTAAACCCCTTCCAGACGCATGACCTTGGAGTCGCAACGACAGTTACTGCCCTCGATAAGACCGGTGAGTTTGCCGTCGATCACTTCAAGATTGGTGCCGATCAACTCGACTTTCAGGCGATCTGCAAAAGGTTGCAGGACCATAGCAGGCGATGCTGAACATAGCGTGACAATGGCACCCTTTTCGATTTCCGCCGCTACCGACTCCAGCGCCGCGGGACGCATCAGGCGTGTCCAGTACAGCTCGCAGAACGCTTCGGCCTTCTGCTGCAGCCACTGCACCTCAACGCCTGTCAGAAAGGCCTTTATCAGACGGCCCTTGAGTTCATCGCGCGTCACACGCCTGGCCAGGTAGCCCAGGCTTGGCAATACCAGACGGGCCATGCGAACGGAAAAAGCACGCTGCCCAAAAGCGAATTTGAGAAATGGGACAAAGCTGTCATGGCGGGTCAGTGTCCCGTCAAAATCGAACACCGCCAGCAGGCGCTGCTCCACTTCCACTTCAAGATCAGGCTCTATCATTTAACTAACTGCCTCAGCGAGTCGAATGCTGGCATCCACGATCGAAGCGGGAGTCGGCAGGACTCCATGCCATTTGGCGCGCTCCATGATGTGGGTTGCCCATTTGTAATGAGTGGCCGGTTCACACATCGCATCGTTGTACTTGAACACCGCCGGAGCGACAGAGTTCAAAATCATCCGGGCGCAGTTCAGGTCTTCCAGGCTCACACGAAACGCATTCTGAATGATATTGACCTGCGAGGGGTGGATTGCTGTCTTGCCCACCAGACCGTTGGAGATATCCAGCGCCAGTTCCTGTTCGAGGATGTCGGGAGTTGCCAGTTGCTCGAAGACCGGCGCAGTCAGGGCAAAACCCTGCGAACCCATCACGCCGGCCAGCATCGGAATCACATACCCCATGGGCGTGCCATACAGCGTCATGGCCGGATTGCGGCGCAGACCGAGGCAGCCCATCAGATCGTTGCCGCCAATGCGCAGGGCGATGATCCGCTCACCCAGATTGACCTTGAGAGCCAGCCCCAGCTCAACCATGGCCGTCGGGTTGAACACCTCGGGGGTTTCCAGTGTAGGCATCAGGGCCAGCTCGGGATTGGTAACGGCATCCTCCCAGCTTGCAAGACTTTGCAGCGAAAGCTTGGGGACGACGAACCCGTCGACGTGAGTCATCAGCGGCCAGTCATTGAGAATTTTCGCCATTGCCGCATCGCGAGGACGTACAAACAGCAACGGGCCATTATCCGGCCGACCGCCACGGTCCTGGATGCGTGTCAGCACATTGCGCAGGTTAACCAGCGCAGTCTCGACATCGATAAGCGCCACGGCGTCTTCCAGACACACGACCAGCGAACGCAGTTCGGGGATCTTTTCTCCGAATACCACATCGAGAATGTCGTCGCGGGTGGCAGGCATATACAGCGTTGCCCCCAAAGCATAAGGCGAAGGTATGGCCATTAGCTGAGACTCCGAATAATGGTTACCGCCCGATAGGGCCCCAAGGCATTTGCGGCTTCCTCGACAGGGATGCCCGCTTTTTCGGTCAGGTGCATGAGCAACTGCACATCGCTGTCAGTGGTATTGCGCACCAGTACGTGATCGGGCACCCGGCGCATGACGGCACGGGTCGCCTCGGCAATCCCCGGCTTTACCCGGTTGAGGTTATTGATCCCGAACCGCTCGGCCAGATGGTCGACAACCTGGCGGGCTGCGCTCCTGAGCTCCATGCGCTGCTGTTGCGTCCAGGGCTGTGCCGCGACAACGGCCTGCAGATTGCGGCGCTGGCTTTCGATCCGCTCGATGAACGAGCGGGTCACGTCATGTTCCTGCAAGTGATCGTAAACGACACACCCGTGCAGTCCGCCATCGGCGGGCCATATGGAACGCGATACCAGTCCTGACACCGTCGCCCCCAGAATGCCGGACGGAATCACCCAGTCCTCGGAGGACGCCGCCAGCCAGGCACTGCCGCACGGGTCGGCCAGCACCACCAGACGCGGCTCTTCCGGGAACCGGTTGTCGCCGGCCAGACTGCGTTTGATTTCTCCGGAAATCGCGCCCTTGCCGGTCCAGCCATCCACGAAAACGATGTTCTGTGCGCCATGGGCCTGAATGATGGCCTCCAGCGCAACCGAGTCGATACCACGATCACGAATGATGCTGATGCCATAGTGATGCGCTTCGCGGCCCAGCTCGATCAAGGCCCGGCGCAGCAGGACGCCCAACGGCAGACCGGCCCGCACAAAGGACACCAGAACGATCTCGCGCCCCTGGCACGCCTGATCGAGGGCCAGCGCCAGCGCCTGCACGTCGGTTGCCATGCGCACGCCGTTCTGCACCAGCGCACGCTCGAACAACGCGCAATGAGCCTCGCCGGGCGCGGACTCCTGGCTGATCATTTCCGAATAATGCTTTTGCTTCGTCTGGATCAGACGCTCTTTTTCCTCGACATCGGTAGTGGCCATCTCGACGCTGCGCAGCAGAAACTGCACGTCATCCGCGAGATAGCTACCGCTGCCCACCGTATCGAGCCCGTGGACGGGATTAGTCATGCGCGGCACCGGCGAACACCCTGGCCAACTGACTGCGCGCAGGCGTTGCCCACCAGTGACACTCGTCCATGAAACCGAGATCGGTGATGCTGTCACCAAAGCCCAGCACCGGGCGCTCGCCGTTAACGGCCCGATCACGACGTAGCCACTCCTGCACCGCATAACGCTTGGCCAGACCGTTGGGCAGGAATGCCAGGTTATTGCCGTTGCCATGCACATGCATGTCGTCGAGCAGGCCACGTGCCTGCACTTCGGCCAGCACCCGGGTCAGAATGCTGTCATCGCTTTCGTTGTGCTTGGTGACCACATAATGGAAAAGTTTCGCCTCCTCCACTACCCAGCCCCGCAACGAAACGCCCATTTCCTGACCAATGGCCAAGGTGGCAGCGCTCAGCTCATGCAGTCGGCCCTGATAAGCGGCCAGGGTCTGTTTCATCTGTGCATTCCAGTCGCTGTCCAGGCGACCGGCAGCATCGAGCATCACGCCTCCATGAGAGCAGATCGCGCCCGAGCTGAACGGCAACTTCACCCGGCTGTAAGCCTCGACGCTGCGCGCTGTGACCGGCACCACATCGGAGTGGGCCAGCAGCCAGTTCACGAAGGACTTCTGCACATTGGTCATGTAGCCATTGGCATTGCCGGTGAGGTCGACGGTAGCCATATGTTTCTCGATACCGGGAGCCGTCTTGCGAGCGGTCTGGAAAAGGGTGTCGTCCAGATCCACGAATATCAGCGGACGTTCGTTACTCATCGCAGATCACCTCGGCATTCAGCGCTTCGACCAGCTCGGCAGGCACGGCCTGCTGAGGGGTTTCGGTGCAGATCAGGACGCGATCGAACTGACCGGGCCGTACGTTGTAGAGAAAGTTGGGAATCCCCAGGCCGTAGTTGTCGGAGAACGACAAGGCATGATCGATGGCATGTCCCAGGGCAATCGGTGAGCGGCTGGTGGAGCTGAAATGCACGTTGGCACCGGCCTTTTCCAGACGCTCGGCCAGCAGGAACGGACGCCAGACAAACTCGCTGGTGCCCACCACAAGAACACGCTCGCCCTTGGCGACCTGAATGTCGGGAGCCAGAGTATCGCGTACCGAGCGAACACCGAGACGTCCCCAGTCATTGGCGGTGACCAGAGGCCAGTCGCCCATGGCCACGGTGCCGACCTCCGGCATGTCAGGCAGTGGCGCAGCCAGATCCTCGGCAAAGGAATAGGAACCCTGCAGCAACGAAACCTGCTCGGCCACATCGCCCATGGTGCTGCTGACCGCACCGGCCGACCAGTCGGTGAGGACGCAGGTCACGACCCGCTCGACCTTGCTCAGTCCCGCCTCGACCAGCGCCCGGTAGAGGTTGATGAAGGTCTTGCCCGTCGAGGCTTCATCGTCCACCAGCACCAGCGAACGGGCGCCCAGCATCATCTCGCGCAGCGCAGGGTCAGTCGGCAAATGGATCAGGTGGGCACTGGCGTGGCTGTGTTCTTCCTCGAAACGGGCAAACAGCTCGGTGCCGGTCGGGTGTCGGGTACTGACCAGATACAGTGAATCAGGGCGCGACTCGCTGTAGGCGCGGTGTACGCCAGCCCCCAGCCCGACCGCCGTCTCGGCCATGCCGATGACCAGTACCGGCCCCGGCAGATCGGCCGGGATCTTGTGGGCAAGGTCCTGGAAGCTCTTGAGCATGACGCTTGGGCGCACCGGAATATGTCGCCCGAGCACGCGGGAAACGAAGAGAAACGCCCGCTTGGGATTGCGCCGCTCGGCAAAGCCGAACAGGGAGTCCGGCGCGATGCTGGACGAATCGACCATCACGTCGAGACGACCACGGAGCAGATCAGCGCGAAGCCTTGTCGGGGTGGAAAGAGCTGAACTGCTGTCCATCGATAGATTCCTGGTTAACGGGGCCGATGCCCCTTGCGCCTGCCCGTTTCCCGGAGGGAAGCCGTCATGTACGCGAGGCCTCGAGAAGCCAGAGCGCCGACTGGGCAGAGCGTGTAATTTCGGTCGTGGTGTACGTCCTTTCCGGACGGGCATGGGATGCCGTCACGCGGCAGGCTTCCAGAAAAGACAGAAGCAATGCCGACTTCACCGCGAAATTCATGTTCTGTGCATCCGGCACACTTGAGGTCACCATCCCGATAACCGCGCCACCGTTGTCGAACAGTGGACTGCCACTGGAACCCGGCTGAATGGGTGCCGTGAACTGAAACAGGCTGGCATCGCTGTGCAAGCCGAACAGGCTGGATATCCCGCCTTGCGTCACCTGCAGGCTACCACCGGAAATCGATGCCAGCGGATAACCCAGTACCACCACCGTATCGCCCGGTTCTGCCCCCAAGCCCTCCCGGAAGATGACCGGTTTAAGAGGCGAAGCCCCTTGTACACGCAGCAATGCAATGTCGTTGCGTCGATCGACCACCACAGGCTCGACCTTGAAGCGTCCTTCCAGAGAGCTGATATACAGCACGCTCATGTCTTCGATGACATGGGCACAGGTCATCACATGGGAAGGCCCGACCACAAACGCAGTACCGGTAGCCGACTGGTGCTGATGACCGCCTGGAGAGTTGATGGAACTGCGTCGTGGGTGTCGATCATCGACGTCCAGACCTATCTTGCGTCCAAACGCTGCCAGTCCGTAGGCAGAGCCTTCATGCAGCGCTCGAAACTTCCATTGATCGTTACGCAGATAAAACTCACCGATGATGATCGATGCCTCACCGTTGTCCCGCAGATCCGCCAGGACTTCGATTTCCTTGTCGATCACCAGCCGCAGACTGGAAATCTCGCGAATCGGCCCGGTGGCGGCATAGACATAAGCCATCACCAGAACGCGATCACTGCCCGCGGGCAGACGATCCAGCCTGAGCGAACAACCGACCCGTTCCGGGCCGTCGCTCCACTCCATCCAGTCCTGCTCGCGATGCAACAATGCCGGATCGCCCTTGGACTGACGTTTTTCGTCAACCGGCAGCAATGCTACCGCCACGTATTCGCCGAATACCGAGGCCTTGCCGCTTTCCAGCAGCCATGTGCAATGTGCATTCGCAATAGCTGTATTGGCGCCCGGTGCCAGCACTTTCATGCCCAATCCTCCCTGACAAGAGCAAGGCAATAGCAAAAAACTATTATCCCGATCAAACCGTAGCCAGTACAGCCACGGTAATGGCCTTGACCCGGATATTATCCCGCCAATGTGTTTCCGGTTCTTTCAGCCCAAGCCGCCGGGTCGCGAAAATGCCCGGCAGGTTGATACCGGTTTCTCGCGTGTAGCCAATACCGCCCGAATAGCGCGGATTGATTTCCAGCAAGTGCGGCTTGCCGCTGGCATCGTCGCGGGTCTGGACGTTGATCAAACCATCGCAGCCGAAATGCTCGGCCGCCTGGACCGCCAGCCGAACCGCCTCGCTGTCGCGCTCGAAGGTCTGGTTCATCCCCTGCTTGCGTCGACCGACAGACGCCACGACCTTGCCCTGCTCACAGACCATATCCACCGAACATTCGCTGCCCGGCATATACGGCATGAGCAACATCGGCGGCCTGTCATCCGACTGGCGATAGGCGTTTAGATAAGCCTCGAAACTGGTTTCCCGGGCATCGGGGTTGGCGAAGCAGCGGAAGTCATCGACACCGGCCTTGAAGCGCCAGAAACCATGACCAAAGATGCCAACGGTCGGCTTGATGCAGACCTCGCCTGTGCGGGACAGGGTTTCATAGGCTGCCTGCAACTCTTCGGCATTGTGTGCGCTGATTCCCGGTATGCAGGCCAGACCGGCCTGCTCGGCAGCGGCAGTGAACAGGCTCTTGTCGTCTACATTGATAAAGGTCTGCAGGCTGGTGCCGCCGGTGACCAGATCAAAACCCTCGGCCACGAAACGCTCACGATGCGCCTCATAAAAGCTGCCGACACGCCCGGCGATAATGACTTTGACACCCAATTCCCGGGCCGTCTGGATGACCCAGTCGATACGCTCTGCATTGTTGCGCGGCTCCTGCAAGGCAACGTCGGCCTGCCCGGTAATTTCAGGGCGATCCTGACGATGGGAGGCGATAATCCGTACCGTTTTCGGCAAGGCATCACGCGCCCCCATAATGACTTCGCGCTGGCTGGACTGGCCTTCAAGGAACCAAATCATGTGAGTCTCCAGAAAACAAAGCAGCTTTCTAAGCATCTTTGTCGAATTTTGTAATAACTGTTTTGCTTCAAAATGTTCGGATTAAGGCAAAGTCACGCCATTTTTCACTGGGGGACAATGACATGAAGTGGCTCAAACGGTCGATTTGGCTGGTGGTTTTCGTTTTATTGGGGGTCGGCGCACTGAGCCTCCACTACATCTTGCCGCGCCATGATGTCGTGATGGTCACGGGCGTGGAAGTCAAAAGAATGGATGCGGACGGCGTGATCAATGCCGACAACGTGGCCGATGGCCCGACCCGTGATGTCTACTTCATCAACACCGAGGAGCCGGACACCAAGAAGGTCGTGGTCTACCGCAACGAAGACACCGGCTGGAGCTTCCCGTGGTACTTCAAATTCGACTCGGCGGACATCCAGGCCAAGGCCCAGGGCTACTCACGCGACTCTCAGCAACTGGCGCTGATCCGCTACTACGGCTGGCGCATCCAGCTTCTGTCGATGTTCCCCAACATCACCGAAATCCAGCCCACCACCAGCCGTGACGAGCCGTTTCCGATCTTCAACGCGATCTTCTTCGGCGTGCTGACGCTGTTGGTGCTGGTCGTGGTGATTGTGGTCAAGCGCAGGTTCCGCAAGCAGCCGCGGGTTGATGGGGTGGTGAGGGAATAAGCGAATTTATTCGTGAAGGGCGAGTACATCCGGCAGCGTGAAATGCAGTCTCGCGAATGGACTCCCCCTTACCGAATTCATTCGGGAGGATGCGCGATAATCCCCTGCAGCCAGAAACGAGGCAGAGAAGGACCTCCAAAACTCTGCCCGGACTGCTGCTGAAGATTCTCCAGGTCGGGGAAATCGCGAATGATCGTATAGAAAATCAGGCCCGCCGCCAGAACGAGACAGACTATCCATAAACGATCAAGAATCAGGCTGCGCGAAACCGGTGTGATCTGCCATTCATGCAGGGCCAGTAACCAGCCAACAATGATTGCCAGCCATAATTGCGAATACGGCATGACAATGACGCCATCGACCATGGCCTGTGTCAGTGCCCCAACAAGACTTGCGAACAGGCAAAGCCGTAGCAAATCGACAGGCTCCCGAGAGTGGGCTCTATTGCGCAACAAGAGAGCGGTCACCACAAGCCCATACAGAGCAAGACCGGCCACGCACAATGTGGAAGGTATTCCCCACTCGCTTGCCCATTGCAGAATCGCCTGATGCGGATGGGCGCCATACGGATTCCAGATATCAGCAAAATGCATCGGACCAAACCCCAGCAGCGGATGCTCCTGGATCATTGTCCAGGCCTGCTGCCACAGCAGCTCACGGGCAGACAGCGAAGTATTCAGCCGTTCACCTGCAAAATTGACGACGTCAATGCCCATCCAGGCCGGTACAAGACTGAAAAGAAGAAGAAACAGCAATATGCCCACTGAGGCGGCTGCCAGTTGCCAGCCAGCCCAATAGCGTCCAGTGCCTCCGAGACAGGAAGCTACGGCCACAGCAGCCCCCATCCCCAGCCATGTACCTCGCGTACCGCCGGTCACGGCGATCATCCACCAGAGACTCAACAGGATAAAGATCGAAACCTTGATAGAGCGCCGCGCAGAAACCAGCAGCAGGGGCAATGCAAGCAACGGCAAGGTGAAGGTTTGAAACTGACCATAGAAACGCTTGTTGGAAAAACCTTCCAGCAGCAGATCGGTATCCAGCGCGGGGGGAAAACTCAGGAAGGCTGCAGCAGTTGCAGAAAGAAACTGAAGTATTTTGACAGCGCAGATGAAGACAACGAAGCCAATGAAAAACCGGTCAAGCTGAGCGCCGTGAATTCTTCGCTGCTGGGCAAATGCACTGGCGATGGCGCAACACAACAACAAGACCGATAACTCGATCAATGCCCAAAGAGGCTGATGGGCTGTCAGACTGGAAATGATTCCGCCCAGCAACACACATGAAAAAACAGCCTTGATGCCCGGTTGAAACACACTGACATTCAGGCCCTTGGTCGAATATAGACAGAGAGCCGATACGGAGAGGGTGCCAATAACAAACTGTGCCAGTCTCTGGAAGTTGTGACCGGAGAACTCGAAGGTGCCCGCACAGATAAAAAGAGTGATACAGCAGCAGAAGAAAAAAATATGTTTTTTTGCTGTAGATAACACTTGGAGACTCCAGACCTCCGACATCAAAAAAGGCGCCGAAGCGCCTTTCTTTCAAGCTATTACGAGCCTTGGCATCCGCTAGGAGCTGCGTTTGCTGGTGTAACAGTACATGACCAAGTAACAGCTCCACCAACTGTTGTAGTTGCTGGCGGGGTCGGCTGCAGACGAACTGTAACAGCTGGGTTTGTACGTGAAGCAGTCAAAACACCACTACCTGAACATCCACTGATCGCACTAGCGCCCGTACCGCAAAGATCAGCAGCTGCAGATCCATTAGACCAGTTCTCTGCTACCGCCAATTTGGCGGAATCCAAGCCTGCGAGCAGAGCAGAGGCCTGCGCGCGCAAGGTGTAATTTTGATAGGAAGGAATAGCTACCGCTGCCAGAATACCGATGATCGCAACCACGATCATCAGTTCGATCAACGTAAAACCTTTTTGTGTTTGCATGGATACATCTCCAAGGCGTCAATGAGGTGGTGCCTTGCAGGAATAAAAGCACAGGCCATGCCAAATTCAGATACCGCGCAATTGATTGACCAAGACCAAGCATAAGTGCTCTTCGCGCCCACCGAAATCATCAGAAACTGACAATTTTCGTCACATCCCGCACAGCCATTTGGCAGCAAAGCCCGACTGCGCTATAAACCTCACACTGTCTGTGTCTGGTGGCTTTATGTCTGATGTCGTCCTTACCGGTCTGGCCAAGCAATTGGTCGAAGCCGAACTTCTCACCGAAAAAACTGCGCAGCAGGCTTATCAACAGGCACGACGCGACAAGATCTCGCTGGTCAGCTATCTGGTCCAGAACAAGCTGGTCAAAAGTCTGGTGCTGGCAGAGCTGGCATCGGATCAATTCGGCGTCCCCTTCCTTGACCTCAACTGCCTGGATAAAGAAAGCCAGCCCAAGGGACTGGTCAGCGAAAAGCTGGTACGTCAGCATCATGCCCTGCCTTTATGGCGGCGCGGCAACAAGCTGTTTGTGGGCGTATCGGACCCAACAAACCATCAGGCCGTTACCGATATCCAGTTCAGCACTGGCCTGAATACCGAAGCAATTCTGGTTGAAGACGACAAACTCAGCGATGCCATCGAAAAACTGTTCGACACCGGCATGGGCCTGGGGGAAATGGCCGATGTCGATCTGGGCCTGGATATAGAACAGGCCGATAACGTAAAAGAAACATCGATTTCCGGAAAGGACGACGCCGACGATGCGCCAGTCGTACGCTTCGTCAACAAAATGCTGATGGATGCCATCCGCATGGGCTCTTCGGACTTGCACTTCGAGCCCTATGAAAAAGTCTTTCGCGTGCGCTTTCGTACCGACGGCATCCTGCATGAAGCCGCCAGACCTCCTATCCACTTGGCAAGCCGGATTGCTGCACGCCTGAAAGTCATGGCCAGCCTGGATATCTCGGAACGGCGCAAGCCGCAGGACGGCCGGGTAAAACTGCGAGTGTCCAAAAGCAAAGCCATCGATTTTCGTATGAATACCCTGCCGACGCTGTGGGGCGAGAAGATCGTGATGCGGATTCTGGACCCCACCAGTGCGCAGATGGGGATCGATGCGTTGGGCTATGAGCCGGAACAGAAGGCCCTGTATCTGGAAGCTCTAAAGCAACCACAAGGCATGATTCTGGTCACCGGCCCCACCGGCTCGGGTAAAACCGTTTCGCTCTATACCGGCCTGAATATCCTCAATACCGTGGATATCAATATTTCCACCGCCGAAGACCCGGTGGAAATCAACCTGGAAGGTATCAACCAGGTCAACGTCAACCCGCGCCAGGGCATGGACTTCTCCCAGGCACTGCGGGCATTCCTGCGTCAGGACCCGGACGTGATCATGGTCGGTGAGATCCGCGACCTGGAAACCGCCGAGATTGCGATCAAGGCTTCCCAGACCGGCCATATGGTGATGTCCACACTGCACACCAACAGTGCAGCAGAAACCCTGACCCGTCTGCATCATATGGGCGTCGCGGCCTTTAACATTGCCACGGCCATCAACCTGATCATTGCCCAGCGTCTGGCCCGCAAGCTTTGCCCGCATTGCAAGAAAGAACTCGACATTCCGCGGGAAACCCTGCTCAAGGAAGGTTTCCCCGAGTCTGAAATCGGCAAGTTCAAGATTTACGGCCCTGTCGGCTGCGACCACTGTAACGGTGGCTATAGAGGCCGGGTCGGTATTTACGAAGTGGTCAAGAAAACCCCGGAGCTGGAACGCATCATCATGGAAGAAGGCAACTCACTGGAAATTTCAAAACAGATGCGCAAGGACGGTTTCAATGACCTGCGCACCTCAGGCTTGCACAAGGCAATGCAAGGCATCACCAGCCTTGAAGAAGTCAACCGCGTGACCAAGGATTAAACATGGCTAGCAAAGCAGTCAAAGTCACTGTTTACACTTGGGAAGGCCTGGACAAGAAAGGCTCGAAAATGAGTGGCGAGTTGAGCGGCCATAACCCGGCACTCATCAAGGCCCAGTTGCGCAAACAAGGCATCAACCCCACCAAGGTGCGTAAAAAGTCCGTCTCCATATTCGGCAAGGGCAAAAAGATCAAGCCGCTGGATATCGCCTTTTTCTCAAGACAGATGGCAACGATGATGAAAGCGGGGGTACCGCTGCTGCAATCCTTCGACATCATCAGCGAAGGTGCCGAAAACCCGAACATGCGTGCGCTGGTGGATTTCCTGAAGCAGGAAGTATCGGCGGGTAACAGCCTGGCCACTGCCCTGCGGCAAAAGCCTGAGTACTTTGACGACCTTTACTGCAACTTGGTGGATGCCGGCGAGCAGGCGGGTGCGCTTGAAAGTCTGCTGGATCGGGTTGCCACCTATAAGGAAAAGACCGAGGCACTCAAGTCCAAGATCAAGAAGGCCATGACCTACCCCATTGCAGTCATGGTTGTAGCGGTGATTGTTACGGGCATTTTGCTGATCAAGGTCGTACCGCAATTTCAGACAGTATTTGCAAGCTTCGGAGCAGACCTTCCCGCCTTTACTTTGATGGTCATCGGACTTTCAGAAATCGTGCAGCAATTGTGGCTGGCCATTATCGGTCTGTTTATTGCGGGCTTCTTCATGTTCAAACGAGCCTATAAACAATCTCAGAAATTCCGTGACAGCATCGATAGATTTCTGTTGAAAGTCCCGATCATAGGCCCACTGATTTATAAGTCTTCAGTTGCCCGCTATGCGCGAACCCTTGCCACGACTTTTGCCGCCGGTGTACCACTGGTAGAAGCACTGGACTCGGTAGCAGGTGCAACCGGCAATGTGGTGTTCAAGAATGCGGTCAACAAGATCAAGCAAGACGTTTCCACAGGTATGCAACTGAACTTCTCCATGCGTTCAGTGAGCGTTTTCCCGAGTCTGGCCATTCAAATGACTGCGATTGGTGAGGAGTCCGGTGCTCTGGACTCCATGCTCGACAAGGTTGCGACTTACTACGAAGACGAAGTCGATAATATGGTCGACAGTCTGACCAGTCTCATGGAGCCAATGATCATGGCTGTACTCGGCATTATCGTCGGTGGCCTGGTGCTTGCCATGTACTTGCCCATTTTCAAGCTCGGAAACGTCGTCTGATATGCTCCTCATCGATTTCCTGGCCAGCTCTGTGCTGGCCTTCGTTATTTCCACTTTTGTTCTAGGCCTGTTGGTTGGAAGCTTCCTCAACGTAGTGGTTTATCGACTGCCCAAAATGATGGAACAGGACTGGAAAATCCAGGCCCGTGAAGTGCTTGGCCTGCCCGCCGAACCAAAGCCGGACACTTTCAACCTGATCCTTCCGCATTCCAGTTGCCCACAGTGCAACCATCGGATTCGCGCCTGGGAAAACATTCCGGTCATCAGTTATCTGGCCTTGGGCGGTAAATGCTCGAACTGCAAGGCTCCGATCAGCAAGCGCTACCCGCTGGTCGAACTGACCTGCGGGATCTTGTCAGGCTATATCGCCTGGCACTTCGGTTTTGGCTGGCAGGCTGCAGCGATACTGGTGCTGAGCTGGGGCTTGCTGGCCATGAGCCTGATCGATGCCGATCACCAGTTACTGCCGGACTCTCTGGTCCTGCCCCTGTTGTGGCTGGGGCTTATCGTCAATGCCTTCGGCCTGTTCACATCCCTCAGCGATGCCATCTGGGGAGCCGTGGCCGGTTATCTGGCGCTATGGTCGGTGTTCTGGCTGTTCAAGTTGCTGACCGGCAAGGAAGGCATGGGCTACGGTGACTTCAAGTTGCTCGGCATGCTCGGTGCCTGGGGTGGCTGGCAGATCCTGCCGTTGACGATCCTCTTATCGTCGCTGGTAGGCGCTGTACTGGGCGTGATGCTGATGCGTATTCGTCAGGTCGAAGCGGGAACGCCGATCCCCTTCGGTCCTTATCTGGCCATCGCGGGGTGGATCGCTTTGCTCTGGGGTGGTCAAATAACCGACTCCTATTTGCAGTTTGCCGGTTTCAAATGACCAACCCTGCTTTCAAACCCTGGATTCTTGGCCTGACTGGCGGCATCGGTAGCGGTAAAAGTGCAGCAGCACAGTGTTTTATCGACCTGGGCATTCATACCGTGGATGCCGACCATGTCGCCCGCTGGGTGGTCGAACCAGGCCGTCCGGCACTGGCCCGGATTGCCGAACACTTCGGCGCCGAGGTGCTTCAAGCCAGCGGTGAACTGGATCGTGGTGCCCTGCGCGCCCGGATTTTCCAGAACCCGGAAGAACGACGCTGGCTGGAAGCCTTGCTGCATCCATTGATCAACCAGGAAATCGTCAGCTATCTGGCTCAGGCCAAATCGCCTTACTCGATTCTGGTGTCGCCGCTGCTGATCGAATCCGGACAATACAAGATGGTGCAGCGGGTTCTGGTGATCGATGCTCCCGAAAACCTGCAGATAGAACGCACCATGCAGCGCGACGGCTCCAGCCCGGAGCAGGTCCAGGCCATCCTCAAGGTTCAGGCACAGCGCGAAGAGCGCCTGCGCCACGCCGACAATGTACTGACCAATGACCGCGACACCGCCTGGCTGAAAAGCGAAGTCGAGCGGCTGCATCACTTTTTCCTGACTTTGCGTGGAGGCCAATCGTGAGCCAACCAATGACCGTCCAATGCCCGACCTGTGGCGCCCCGGTGGAGTGGAGCGCCGCCAGCCCGGCCCGTCCGTTCTGCTCCGACCGTTGCAAACTGATCGACCTGGGAGCCTGGGCATCCGAAGAACATACGATTCCGGTCAGCCCGGATGCCGAAGACGATCTGTTCTCCGGTGATCTGGACCTGCCACCACGCGGACACTGATCGACCGCACGCGGCACCCGGAAGTCAGGTGCCGCCGTTGGACTTGTCGCTCCAGGGAGCCGACAGGTAGCGAGTGCGATTGAACGTCTCCAGCCATTCCGGGCTGAACACCACCAACGCACTGATGACCATGCCGTTGATGAACGCCTCAGGAAAGATCAGCAGCCACAGATAGCCGATGTAATCGCTCAGCCAGAACGGCATCCCGAAAATCCCCTCCAGCGATAACACACCCAGGGCCAGTAGCAAGCAGAGCAAAGCCGACAGCGCAGCCGCCAGAAAGCCGGAGCAGAAGATATACACGAACGGGCTTCTGGGCTGAGCCCGCTCCACCAGAATCGCGCAGACCTCCGTCACCCACACTGGCAGTCCGATGAACAGCAGACCGTTGACGCCTAAAGCCGCAAGGTCCTGACGCCCCAGCATCAGCAGCCCCAACTGCGCCACCAGCCCGCCAATGATTGCCAGAGGCCAGTCCAGCAGCAGGGTCACGGCGGTCATGCCGATGAAGTGATAGGAAACCCCCGTTTCAAAATCACGACGCACCAGCCACAGCAGAAACAAGGCAAATATCGTCCCGAACAGCAAATGCTGGCGGCGACTGTCAGTAAACAACTCCACCCAGGGCGCACGCCATGCCGCCCAGCACAACACAGGCACGTACAGCAGCCAGCACAGCGTCATGCTGCCTGCGGTCAGTACCTGTGCACCGATCATGGTCTTTCAAGCGCGGCCAGCAACTGCTCGGCACTGCTGAATTGCTGTTGACCGACCAGTTGCCCATCGCGCAACTGCAGCAACAGCACCTTGTCTTCATCGCCTGCATATTGCGGCACGATACGCGCATCGCGGTCGAGGATGACGCGATAGGAGTAATCACGCATCTTGGGGATCGCGAACAGAGTGGCAATCACACTGGGCATCTTCTGAATATCGGCCACGAACACGGTTTGTCGCGACTCCAGAAACCCCTTGGGCTTGTCCTTGAGCGCGACATTGACCAGCTTGGCCGCGTCCATGCTGCGGGCGACCAGAAGCGTCCGGGTCTGGTTATTCAGGGTGTAGGGCTGATCGTACTGGTCGAGCAGGGTCCAGGGTGTCAGGCGGTCACCGACCTGCAAAGCCTGGGCGGTCAGCGGCAATAAAGCCAGAAGCAGAATGGGCAGGAGTTTCAATGTACGAATCCTTGAACATGAATGACAGTGGGCATGAATGCTTTCACAAACATGCCCACCCAAGTCAACCGTCCATGACTCTAAAAGCTATCGCTCGTCTGAAGCTCAGACATTGAAGCGTCTGAGCAAACGATTCTGTTGATCGACCTGCTCCACCATCAATGCACACTGACGCACCTGAACTTCGGCACCGGCCGCAACTTCATGACTGATATCGCGGATATTGGTGGTATTGAGGTTGATCTCTTCAGTGGTCGCGCTCTGCTGTTCCGCCGCCGTGGCAATCTGCATGTTCATGTCATTGATGCGGATGATTGCCCGACGGATATCCGTCAGCATCTCATTGGCAGCGCCCGCCTCTTCAGCGGTCTTGCTGGCACTGTCGCGGTTCAGTTGCATACGCGACTCGGCTTGCTTAACGCCGGTCTGCAACTGATCGATCATCTGACGAATTTCCTGGGTCGATTGCTGGGTACGCGAGGCCAGGGAGCGCACCTCATCGGCAACCACCGCAAAACCACGCCCGGACTCACCGGCCCGTGCCGCTTCGATGGCCGCGTTCAGAGCAAGCAGGTTGGTCTGTTCGGCAATGCTGTTGATCACCGACAGAATCGATTCGATATTCTGGCTGAGCCTGGCCAGCTCGGTAATCGCCTGGCTGGCTTCATCCATCTCCACGGCCAGGGTCTTGATCGCCTCGGTCGAGCGCGACACCACACGCACACCGCTGTCGACCTCGTCATTGGCCGAGAGCGCCGCCTGAGCTGCGGCCTGAGCGTTGCGCGCCACCTCTTCGGCCGTGGAAGCCATCTCCTGCATTGCCGTGGCCAGTTGATCGAGCTCCTGCAACTGTCGCTGCAGGCGGCCATCGGCCTGATTGGCCTCGCCGGAAGTGCGGTTGGTGCTTTCATGAACCTGTTGCGAGCTGCCCATCACCTGAACGATCAGGGTCTGCAGGCTTTCCATGAAGCGATTGAATTCACGGGACAGCAGGGCAATCTCATCCTTGCCGGAATCGGGTAGACGTCGGGTCAGATCGCCTTCACCGCTGTTGATTTCGCGCAGGGAGGTGTGCAGAAGCTCAAGCGGTTTGAGCAGCCGCTTCATCAGCGCGCCCAGCACCAGCAAGCTGATAAGAACCCCCAGCAGCGTGGCAATAGCGGCTCGCCAGCTCAGGCTGTTGGCCTCGGCCATGACGATACTGTTATCCAGCACGACACCGATGTACCAGTTCATGCCCTTGAGGTTGGACAGCGGCGTAAAGGACACCAGCAGATCCTTGCCGGCGGCACTGACCGGCTGCAGCCTGTTCTCCAGAGCAGGCTTCTTGCCCTCGAACAGCTCACTGTAGTTCTTGCCGTTCAAGGCACTGTTCGGGTGAGAAATGATGTTGCCACTGCTGCTCATCAGAAAAGCGTAACCGGCACCATTGAAGTCCATGGTGTTGATCGTGTCGGACACGCTTTTCAAGCGGACATCACCGCCCATCACGCCGAGAAACTCACCGGCACCACGCAACGGCGTCACGGCAGAAATCAGCGTTTCTCCGGTTGTGGAGTCGACATAGGGTTCAGTGAGCACAGCCTGGCTGGCCGCCTTGCCGACTGCATACCAGGGACGTGTACGTCCATCCCAGTCAGGTTTCGGCTTCCAGGACTCCAGGTTCTTGATGGGCTTGCCATCGCTCTGCAAGGCACCAAAAACCAGAATGAATTCATCCTTGAGCAGAGGGCTGCCAATCAGGTGCTGAAGGTTCTCGGTGCTGTAGTTGCTGTCGATATTCTGGCTCAACAGATCCATGAGCTTGAGCTTTGAGTTCAGCCAGTTCTCGATCTGTCTGGCCAATGTAGTGCTCGACTCGGCAATGCTTGCCGAAACCTGACTGTGAAGAGTGTCACGAACCTTTGCGACCTGCGTCACCGACAGCAAACTGGTGGTACAGAACAGTACGAAAGCTGCGGCGAGGCCAGCCTTATGGACAATCTTCATCAAGTCGCTCCATGCGTTTAGAAAGAAGATTCATCGTAAACAGGATAATGGCCACATGCAATCAAACGTATGATTGAATAGAGCTTTTATACTACCCATCTCTGTGACTATTCATTTCACAAGCACCGAAAACATGCTTATAAACGACAAGGAATGCTAGCCGACGACAGAATTCAACGGCCAGAAGAGATTTTCAGCGAGATCATCTCTTTTTATATCCCACACGGTAATGTCCCGGAATTCCCCCGCTTACAGAGGAGAAATAGTACCCAGCAGTCCAATGCCAATGGTCAGGATCAAAAAGCCAATCAGAAACAATGCAAGCTTAGCCATTTCAGGCCTCCTACAGGAACAGATTTGCGATACAGCAGGTGGCAGACGCCTCTCGGAGTGCTGCGGTGTGGGTATTGTGAGGAAGGGATGATTTGCGGTACAGATTCAGGTGATGGAGAAAAATACGTATCAGATTGGATATATCAATTCAGGGATCAGTATGGAACTGCACAGAATTACAGGTCAAAAAACTGGTGAGCGAATCTGAAATAACGCTCACCAGACGCGTTATTTTTTCCTGGCTTTCATTTCTGCCAGAGGGTCATCACAGCTTGGTCTTTGACAAGGTTGAGCAGAAGCATCTCCTGTAACTATAAAACTCCCTTTTCGCTGCCCTTCTCTTGCGCACTTATCGCACCAGACCTCAGATGAATTATCTCGAGCCTCAACATTTCCTGTTTGCATAAAAACTCCTTATTTTTTGTAAAGCCTTACGGCCTGACGATTTATTTAAATCAAGAAACTCCTTCACACACAAAAGTCTATCTGAACGTATAAACCTTCAGCTCTCTTCAAAAAGAGGTGCACCGTTACCGGCACACCTCTTTCTCAGACTTACTGCCAGTTAGCAGCCAGTACCGCCTCCAGTTGCGTTTGTTGCGCAGCTGTCAGGTTTCTCTCTGCACCGGCATCCACTCCGAATGACGCCATGCTGTCGACCAGGTTTTGTACCTGGCTGTCGAGCAAGGTTTTGCCATCGGCCGTCTTGAACTGATCCAACTGGTAGTCGTTGGCTGCATACCAGTTGCTCACCAGCACCTTGTCATTGGTATCGATGATGCTCACTTCCAGATCGTTGCCGCTGCGGCGGAACCACAGGTCTTCCAGGCTGACATCGGCACCGAACTGCAGCACATCAGTACCACTGCTGGTGTCGTAGTTGCTGATGGTGTCTCTGCCGGAACCAATGCCGAACTCGTAGGTATCGCTGCCATCGCCACCGCTGAGGAAGTCATTGCCAGCGCCGCCATTGAGTACGTCATTGCCTGTTCCGCCGTAGAGCGTGTCGTTGCCGGCATCACCGAAGAGGTTATCGTTGCCTGCATCGCCATACAGCGTATCGGCGCCGGTGCCGCCGGACAGGTTGTCATTCCCCGCATCACCAAAGACGCTATCATCGCCGTCGCCAGCGCTGATGACATCGTCACTGGTGTAGCCACGCAGGGTCTGATCGGATGCATTGCCGAGCAATACGTGCGACTTGATGAGCGACTGGTTCCAGATCGTGCCATCGGCAAATTGCAGCTGGTCGATCTGATAGCCGCCCGCGGCGTCCTCGGAGAAGTGACTCATCACTCGCAGACTGTCAGTCGTACCGTTCACACGAATGATCAGATCACTGCTCTCACGAACGATGCTGACATCGTTCGCATTGAGATCAGCAAGCTTCACGGTATCGAGTTTGCCGATACGGCTTTCGTGGGCGTAGTAGATGGTGTCCTGGCCTGCGCCTTTACCGAACAGGTAGGTATCGTCGCCGTTACCGCCATTCAACTGGTCGTTGCCTGCGCCGCCGTCCAGGACATCATTACCCTCGTCGCCGTAGAGCGTGTCATTGCCAGCACCACCTTGCAGCAAGTCGTCACCAGCTCCGCCGTTAAGCGCGTCAGCGCCAGCACCGCCATACAAGGTGTCATTGCCACTGCCACCATTGACCGTGTCGTCGCCGGCCCCCGCATCGATCACGTCATTGCTGGACGTACCCGACAGCGTTTCATCGATGTCAGAGCCTTGCAGCACCTGGAACTTGATCTGGTCCTGGTCCCAGAAGCTGCCATCGGCAAACTGGATACGATCGATTTGATAACCGCCAGCGGCGTCACTCTGGAAGTGGTAAACCACTCGCAGGCTGTCGGTGCTGCCCAATACACGGATGATCAAGTCGTTACCGTCACGGCGCACGCTGACATCAGAGGCATTGAGGTCGGTAAGCTTGATGGTATCGAGCTTGCCCTCACGGTTTTCATAGGCGTAATAAATGGTGTCCTGACCCGCTCCCTTGCCGAACAGATACGTATCGTTGCCATCACCACCGTCGAGCTGATCGTTGCCCAGGCCGCCATCAAGGATGTCATCGCCGGTTCCGCCATTGAGCGTGTCGTTACCCGAACCGCCCTGCAACAGATCGTTGCCAGCGTTGCCGTTCAGCGTATCGGCTCCAGCGTTGCCAATCAGTGTGTCGTTGCCGGCAGCACCGTTGATGACGTCATCGCCCTCTCCCGCATCGATGACATCGTCACCCTCGGTGCCCGTGAGGGTTTCCTCGGCTTCGCTGCCCTGCAACACCTGATTCTTGATGGCTGCCTGATCCCAGAAACTGCCATCGGCGAACTGGATGCGATCAATCTGATAGCCAGAGGTCGCATCATTCATGAAGTGATAAACGACGCGCAGACTGTCGGTACTGCCCAGCACGCGGATAAGCAGGTCGTTACCATCACGCCGCACGCTGACATCCGCTGCATTCAGATCAACCAGCTTGACGGTATCGAGCTTGCCCGCACGATTTTCATAGGCGTAGTAAATGCTGTCCTGACCGGCCCCTTTGGCAAAGAGATAAGTATCGTCGCCATCTCCGCCATCGAGACGATCATTGCCTGCACCGCCATCAAGCACATCGTTGCCAGCACCACCATTGAGGATGTCGTTGCCCAGACCGCCCAGCAACAGATCATCTCCGGCATCGCCATTGAGCGTATCTGCGCCCTTGTTGCCCGACAGCGTATCGTTGCCACTGCCACCGTTGACGGTGTCGTCCCCGGCACCCGCATCGATACTGTCGTCACTGGCGGTACCCGCCAGCGTCTCGTCGGCATCGGTGCCTTGCAGAACGGCGGACTTGATCGCTGCCTGATCCCAGAAGCTTCCATCGGCAAACTGGATACGGTCGATTTGATAACCGCCTGTGGCGTCACTCTGGAAGTGATAAACCACACGCAGGCTATCGGTGGTCCCTGGCACGCGAATGAGCAAGTCATTACCATCACGACGCACACTCACATCCACCGCGTTCAAGTCGATCAGTTTCACGGTATCGAGCTTGTCTGCACGACCTTCATAGGCGTAGTAGATAATGTCCTGACCCGAGCCCTTGCCGAACAGGTAAGTGTCGTCGCCATTACCGCCGTCCAGCAGATCATTGCCTGCACCGCCATCCAGTACATCGTTACCGTTGCCGCCGTAGAGAGTGTCCTTGCCGTCACCCCCATTCAGCACATCGTTGCCATCCTCGCCATTCAGGGTGTCGGCACCGCTACCGCCCGAAAGGGTATCGTTGCCGCTGCCACCGTTGACGACATCATCACCCGCCGAGGCGTTGATGGTGTCATCACTGCTTGTACCAGACAGGGTTTCATCCGCTTCAGTGCCTTGCAGCACTTGCGCCTTGATCGCGGTTTGATCCCAGAAACTGCCGTCAGCGAACGCAATCCGATCAATCTGATAACCGGCTGTGGCATCACTCATGAAGTGATAGACAACGCGCAAGGTATCGGTCGTACCGTTGATACGAATCACCAGGTCATAACCGTCACGCGCGACGCTGACATCGGCCGCATTCAGATCCACCAGGCTGACCTGATCGAGCTTGTCTGCACGGCTTTCATTGGCGTAGTAGATGGTGTCCTGGCCCGAGCCTTTACCGAACAGGTAGGTATCGTCACCGGCACCGCCATCCAGACGGTCATTACCTGCACCGCCATCAAGGATGTCGTTGCCGCTGCCACCGTAGAGGACGTCATTGCCCGACCCGCCTTGCAGCAGGTCATTACCCTCGTCGCCGTTCAAGGTATCGGCACCTGCACCACCGGCCAGGTTGTCGTTGCCCGCACCGCCACTGAGTGTGTCGTCGCCTGCCCCGCCATCGATCAGGTCATCGCTGGCAAAACCGGTCAGGGTCTGATCGGCTGGAGTGCTGGTAAGCGTTTGGGCCTTGATTGCGCTCTGATCCCAGAAGCTGCCATCGGCAAACTCGATGCGATCGATCTGATAACCCGCCGTGGCATCGCTCATAAAGTGATAGACGACGCGCAAGCTGTCGGTCGTATCGTTGATACGAACGACCAGGTCATAGCCATCGCGTGCAACGCTGACATCGGCTGCGTTGAGACCGACCAGTTTGATGGTATCGAGCTTGCCTGCACGACTTTCATTGGCGTAATAGATGGTGTCCTGACCCGAGCCCTTGCCGAACAGGTAAGTATCGTCACCGGCACCACCGTCCAGACGGTCATTGCCCGCACCGCCATCGAGGATGTCGTTGCCGTTGCCACCGTAGAGGATGTCGTTACCCGCCCCACCTTGCAGCAGGTCATTGCCCTCGTCACCGTTGAGGGTGTCGGCACCGGAGCCTCCGGACAGAGTGTCGTTGCCAGCCCCGCCACTGAGGGTGTCGTCACCGGCACCGCCTTCGATCAGATCATCGCTGGCGTAACCCGCCAGAGACTGGTCAGCCTCGCTGCCTTGCAATACCTGGGTCTTGATCGCGTCCTGATCCCAGGCGCTGCCATCGGCGAACTGGATACGGTCGATCTGATAACCGGAGGTCGCATCACCCATGAAGTGATAAACGACACGCAAGGTATCGGTCGTGCCGTTGATACGAAGCACCAGGTCATAACCCTCACGCGCCACGCTGACATCGGCCGCGTTCAGATCAATCAGTCTGACCTGATCGAGTTTGCCTGCGCGACTTTCATTGGCGTAGTAGATGGTGTCCTGACCCGAGCCTTTACCGAACAGATAGGTATCGTCACCGGCACCGCCATCCAGACGGTCATTACCTGCACCGCCATCGAGGATGTCATTGCCTGATCCGCCATTAAGGACATCATTGCCCGACCCGCCCTGCAGCAGGTCATTACCCTCGTCGCCGTTCAGAGTATCGGCACCGGAGCCTCCAGACAGAGTGTCGTTGCCTGCCCCGCCATTGAGGGTATCGTCACCGGCACCGCCCTCGATCAGATCATCGCTGGCGTAGCCCCACAGAGACTGGTCGGTATCACGCCCCTCCAGCACCTGGGTCTTTATGGCCTGCTGATCCCAGATACTGCCATCGGCGAACTCGATCTGGTTGATCTGATAGCCATAGCTCGCATCGTTCACGAAGTGACTGCTGACGCGAATGCTGTCGGTGGTGCCGATCACCCTGATCACCAGGTCACTGCTTTCCCGGGAGACAATCACATCGCTGCTGTTCAGCCCGACCAGTTTGACGGTATCGACCTTGTTCTGCGCTGAATCGTAAGCCGAGACAATGTCCTGGCCCGAGCCTTTGCCGAACAGGTAGGTATCGTTTCCGGCACCGCCATCCAGACGGTCATTGCCCGCGCCGCCATCAAGTACATCGTTGCCAGCACCACCATTGAGGGTGTCATTGCCAGTCCCGCCTTGCAGCAGATCGTTACCCTCTTCACCATTCAGGGTATCGGCACCCGCACCGCCCTCGATCAGATCATCGCTGGCGTAACCCCACAGAGACTGGTCGCCATCACGCCCCTTCAGTACATGGGTCTTGATGGCCTGCAGATCCCAGATATTGCCATCGGCGAACTCGATCTGGTTGATCTGATAGCCATAGGTCGCATCGTTCACGAAGTGACTACTGACACGAATGCTGTCGGTAGTGCCGATCACCCTGATCACCAGATCACTGCTTTCCCGGGAGACAATCACATCGCTGCTGTTCAGCCCGACCAGTTTGACGGTATCGACCTTGTTCTGCGTTGAATCGTAAGCCGAGACAATGTCCTGGCCCGAGCCCTTGCCGAACAGGTAGGTATCGTCACCGGCACCGCCATCCAGACGGTCATTGCCAGTGCCGCCATCAAGCACATCGTTGCCGAGACCACCGTTGAGAGTGTCATTACCGGCACCGCCTTGCAGCAGATCGTTACCCCCTTCACCGTTCAGGGTATCGTTTCCGGCACCGCCATCGATCAGATCATCGCTGGCGTAGCCCCACAGAGCCTGGTCGGTTTCACGCCCCTCCAGCACCTGGGTCTTGATGGCCTGGTGATCCCAGATACTGCCATCGGCAAACTCGATCTGGTTGATCTGATAGCCATAGGTCGCATCGCTGACGAAGTGGCTGCTGACCCGGAGAATGTCAGTGGTACCGATTACCCTGATCACCAGATCGCTGCTCTCCCGGGAAACAATCACATCGCTGCTGTTCAGCCCGATCAGCTTGACGGTATCGACCTTGTTCTGGGTTGGATCATAGGCCGAAACAGTATCCTGGCCCGAACCTGCGCCAAACAGGTAGGTGTCATTGCCAGAACCACCGTCCAGACGGTCATTACCCGCACCGCCATCCAGCACATCATCTCCACCATTTCCGTAGAGCGTATCGTTACCAGAGCCCCCGGTGAGGGTTTCGTTTGCTTCCGTGCCGGAGACAGTCAAGGCACTGACTGCTACAGGTGTGAACAGATTGGCGCTGATATCCTCCTTGCTCCAGATCACTCCATCGGCAAACTGCACCTGATCGATGCCATAGCCATAAATGGCACTGCTATAGAAATGCGAATTGACCCGCAGGGTTTCAGCGCTGTCCTTGATCTGAATGATCAGATCATCGGAATCGCGGCGCATCAGCACATCGGCCGCATTCAGACCTTCCAGACGGATCACGTCCAGTTTGTTGGCCGTGGTGTCGTTGTAGGCGTAGTTGCTGATGGTGTCCTGACCCGAGCCCTTGCGGAATACGTAGGTGTCGGAGCCATAGCCGCCAATCAACGAGTCATTGCCACTGCCGCCATCCAGGGTGTCGTTGCCCTCATCGCCGTTGAGAGTGTCATTGCCATCGCCGCCATTGAGGATATCGTCACCGGCACGGCCATTCAGGGTGTCATTGCCAGCCAGCCCGAACAGACTGTCTGCCGACTCGTAGCCCAGAAGCGTCTCATCGACCTCGGTACCGGTCAGCAACGCCGTACGGATCTGCTCATTGGTCAACACCGTGCCATCGGCAAACTGTATCTGATCGATGCCATAGCCGTAGACCGAACTGCTGTAGAAGTGCGAACTGACACGCAGGGTTTCGCCACTCTCCTTGATCTGGATGATCAGGTCATCGGACTCACGACGCATCAGCACATCGGCAGCATTCAGACCTTCCAGACGGATCACGTCCAGTTTGTTGGCCGTGGTGTCGTTGTAGGCGTAGTTATTGATGGTGTCCTGACCCGAGCCCTTGCGGAACACATAGGTGTCGGAGCCGTAGCCGCCAATCAACGAGTCATTGCCACTGCCACCATCCAGGGTGTCGTTGCCCTCATCGCCGTTGAGAGTGTCATTGCCATCGCCGCCGTCGAGGATATCGTCACCGGCACGCCCGTTCAGGGTGTCGTTGCCCGACAGGCCGAACAGACTGTCTGCCGACTCATAACCTGTAAGGGTCTCATCGACCTCGGTACCGGTCAGCAACGCCGTACGGATCTGCTCATTGGTCAACACCGTGCCATCGGCAAACTGTATCTGATCTATGCCATAGCCGTAGACCGAACTGCTGTAGAAGTGCGAACTGACACGCAGGGTTTCGCCACTTTCCTTGATCTGAATGATCAGGTCATCGGACTCACGACGCATCAGCACATCGGCAGCATTCAGGCCTTCCAGACGGATCACGTCCAGTTTGTTGACCGTGGTGTCGTTGTAGGCGTAGTTATTGATGGTGTCCTGGCCCGAGCCCTTGCGGAACACATAGGTGTCGGAGCCGTAGCCGCCATCCAGCGAGTCGTTACCGCTGCCGCCGTCCAGGGTGTCGTTGCCATAACCACCGCTCAGCGCGTCATTGCCTGCACCACCCAGCAGCGTGTCGTTGCCATCTTCACCGTTCAAGGTGTCGCGACCATCACCGCCGTCGAGGATATCGTCACCGGCACGCCCGTTCAGGGTGTCGTTGCCCGACAGGCCGAACAGACTGTCTGCCGACTCATAACCTGTAAGGGTCTCATCGACCTCGCTACCGGTCAGTAACGCCGTGCGGATCTGCTCATTGGTCAACACCGTGCCATCGGCAAACTGCACTTGATCGATGCCGTAGCCATAGATCGCACTGCTGTAGAAGTGCGAGCTGACCCTCAGGGTTTCGCCACTTTCCTTGATCTGAATGATCAGGTCATCGGACTCACGACGCATCAGCACATCGGCAGCATTCAGGCCTTCCAGACGGATCACGTCCAGTTTGTTGGCCGTGGTGTCGTTGTAGGCGTAGTTATTGATGGTGTCCTGACCCGAGCCCTTGCGGAATACGTAGGTGTCGGAACCGTAGCCGCCATCCAGCGAGTCGTTACCGCTGCCGCCGTCCAGTGTGTCGTTGCCATAACCACCGCTCAGCGCGTCATTGCCTGCACCACCTAGCAGCGTGTCGTTGCCATCTTCACCGTTCAAGGCGTCACGGCCATCACCACCGTCGAGGATGTCGTCACCGGCACGCCCGTTCAGTGTGTCGTTGCCCGACAGGCCGAACAGACTGTCCGCCGACTCGTAACCTGTAAGGGTTTCATCGACCTCGGTACCGGTCAGCAACGCCGTACGGATCTGCTCATTGGTCAGCACCGTACCATCGGCAAATTGCACCTGATCGATGTTATAGCCATAGAGCGGGGTGCTATTGAAATGCGAACTGACACGCAATGTTTCATTGCTGTCCTTGATCTGAATGATCAGGTCATCGGACTCACGACGCATCACCACATCGCTGGCATTCAGACCTTCCAGACGGATCACGTCCAGTTTGTTGGCCGTGGTGTCGTTGTAGGCGTAGTTGCTGATGGTGTCCTGGCCCGAGCCCTTGCGGAACACATAGGTGTCGGAGCCATAGCCTCCATCCAGTGAATCGTTGCCGCTACCGCCGTCCAGAGTGTCATTGCCATAGCCACCGGATAGGGTGTCATTGCCTGCATCGCCCAGCAGGGTATCGTCTCCATCTTCACCGTAGAGCGTGTCCTTACCGTCACCACCTTCCAGGGTGTCGTTACCGGCACGGCCGTAGAGAATGTCGTTGCCTTGGGCACCGGACAAACGATCATCGCCCGCGTAACCGGTAATGCTATCGTCGCCCTCTGTACCAATCAGCAAGGCAGCGGTGATCTGAGCCTGGTCCCAGACAACTCCGTCGGCGAACTGCAACTGGTTGATCGCATAGCCATAGCTTTGATCGTTGTAGAAGTGCGAGCTGATCCGCAGCGATTCGCCGGTCTGACGAATCTGGATCACGAGGTCGTCGGACTCGCGACGAATGCTGACATCTTGCGTAGTCAGCCCTTCCAGGCGCACGACATCGAGCTTGTCGACTGTGGTGTCGTTGTAGGCATAGTTGTTGATGGTATCGCGGCCATAACCCTTGCCGAAGACATAGGTGTCAGAACCTTTGCCGCCATCCAGCGAGTCGTTACCGGCACCACCGTCAAGCAGATCGTTCCCCGCTCCACCGCTCAGCGTATCGTTACCTGCACCACCGAGCAGCGTGTCGTTGCCGTCCTCGCCGTAGAGCGTGTCCTTGCCATCGCCACCATCGAGCAGGTCATCGCCGGCACGGCCGCTCAGGGTGTCATTGCCCGACTGGCCGATCAGGTCATCATCGCTGGCATAACCCGTAATGCTGTCATCGCCTTCAGTACCAATCAGCAAGGCTGCCGTGATCTTTGCCTCATCCCAGACAGTGCCATCGGCAAACTGCAACTGGTTGATCGCATAGCCATAGCTTGGATCGCTGTAGAAGTGCGAGCTGACCCGCAGGGTTTCGCCGGTCTGACGGATCTGGATCAGCAGGTCGTCGGACTCGCGACGGATACTGACATCACCGGTATTCAAACCCTCCAGACGAACGACATCCAGCTTGTTGGCCGTGGTGTCGTTGTAGGAATAGTTGGAGATGGTGTCCTGCCCGGAGCCCTTGCGGTAAATATAGATATCCGAACCCTTGCCACCCTCAAGGGAATCATTGCCCGCACCGCCATCGAGCGTATCGTTGCCAGCGCCACCGGACAGGGTGTCGTTGCCAAGGCCTCCGAGAAGCGTGTCATTGCCCTCTTCGCCGTAAAGGGTATCGCGACCATCACCACCGCTGAGCACGTCGTCACCAGCACGGCCACTCAATACGTCGTCACCGTCCAGACCAATCAGGTCATCATCTGTCGCATAGCCGGTAATGGTGTCGCTGCCCTCCGTGCCAATCAAAAGCGCCGAGGTGATTTTTGCCTGATCCCATACCGTGCCATCGGCAAACTGCAACTGATCGATCGCATATCCATAGCTTTGATCGCTGTAGAAATGCGAACCGACCCGCAGGGTTTCACCGGTCTGACGGATCTGGATCAGCAGATCGTCGGACTCACGACGGATACTCACATCATCGGCGTTCAAGCCTTCCAGACGCACAACATCGAGCTTGTTCGGCGTCGTGTCGTTGTAGGCATAGTTGCTGATGGTGTCCTGGCCCGAGCCTTTGCGGAACACATAGGTATCGGAGCCAAAGCCACCGTCCAGCGAGTCATTGCCGCTGCCGCCGTCCAGAATGTCGTTGCCGGAACCACCGGTGAGCGTGTCATTACCTGCACCACCCAGCAGAGTGTCATCGCCGGCTTCGCCGTAGAGGATGTCTCTGCCATCACCGCCATCGAGCACATCATTGCCACTACGACCATAGAGGGTGTCATTACCCGCCAGTCCTGCCAATGTATCGGCAGTGTCATAACCCGTGATGGTGTCGTTACCTTCAGTACCATCGAGAAGGCTTGCGGTTATCTGTGCACGATCCCAGACGGTGCCATCGGCGAATTGCAGTTGGTCGATGGCGTAGCTCCAGCCGCCGGCCTCGGCAGAGAAGTGCGAGCGGATGCGCAGGGTCTCGCCGGTCTGGCGAATCTGCACAATCAGATCATCGGACTCGCGACGCAGACTGACATCTGTAATGTTCAGGCCATCGAGACGCACAACATCGAGTTTATTGACCGTTGTATCGTTGTAACTGGTGTTATCAATCGCATCGGAACCAAGCCCTTTGCCAAAGACATAGGTATCCGACCCCTTGCCTCCTTCCAGCGTGTCATTGCCAACACCGCCATCGAGCAGGTCGTTGCCGTTACCACCACTCAGGCTGTCGTTGCCTGCACCACCGAGCAACGTGTCGTCACCTTCTTCGCCATACAGCGTGTCGCGACCTTCTCCGCCCACAAGCGTGTCATTGCCCAGCCCACCGTACAGCGTGTCATTGCCCGCAAGACCGTCGAGAGTATCGTCAGTCTCGTAGCCGGTGAGCGTGTCGTTGAACTCGCTGCCACTCAGCAGCGACGCCTTGATCTGATCCACGCCCCAGACTGTGCCGTCAGCGAACTGCAGTTGATCGATGGCGTAGTTGTAGTAAGTGCTGGCAGGAGAGAAGTGTGAGGAAACACGCAGGGTATCGCCGGTTTCCTTGATCTGGATGACCAGATCACTGGACTCGCGACGCAGGCTGATATCGGCCAGGTTGAGGCCTTCCAGACGGATCACATCCTGCTTGCCAACCGTGGTTTCGTTGTAGACACCGTTGGAAATGGTGTCCTGACCCGAACCCTTGCGGAAGATATAGGTATCGGAGCCATAACCGCCATCCAGCGAGTCGTTACCGCTGCCGCCATCCAGCACGTCATTGCCATAGCCGCCGCTTAGCGAGTCATTACCCGCGCCACCCAGCAACGTATCGTTGCCCTCTTCTCCATTCAGGGTATCCGCACCGTTGCCGCCATCGAGCACGTCATCGCCTGCACGGCCATTGAGCGTGTCATTTCCGTCCAGCCCGGAGAGGTTGTCTGCTGTGGCATAACCTGTGAGGGTATCAGCAGCTTCCGAAGCCTGAACAACGACAGACTTGATCTGCGCGCCATCCCACACGGAACCATCGGCAAACTTCAGTTGATCGATGGCATAGGTCGAGGTGCCTTCCTGGCTGAAATGCGAGCGTACGGTCAGGGTATCGCCTGTCGCCTTGATCTGAATGACAAGGTCGTCACTCGAACGCGAGAATCGCAGATCGGCTGGATTGAGACCATCGAACTGGATGGCGTCGATCTTGTCTGCCGCCGTTTCGCCGTAGGTTCCGTTATTGATAACGTCCTGGCCATAGCCCTTGGCAAACCGATAAGTATCGGAGCCACGACCACCGTCGAGCGTATCGTTGCCCGAGCCGCCATCAAGAATATCGTTACCGTCTTCGCCATACAGGTAATCCGAGCCGGCACCACCGTTCAAGGTGTCCTGGCCCATACCACCATAAAGGGTGTCACTTCCCTGAGCCCCACTAATGCTGTTATCCGAGGCATATCCGGTCAGAACATCGTTCCCCTCGGTACTGAGGATTGCCATGACCTTGACTTGCTCGACACTCCATTGAGTTCCATCGGCAAAGCGGATCAGATCCAGAGCGTAAGGAGTGTTGCCGTCATTATGGAAGTAGCTAGAGACCGTAATTTTGTCAGTCGTGTTTTTCAGCGACAGGATCAGATCACTTCCTGACCGGGTAATGATGATGTCGGTCGGGAGGATATCCGCCGCGAACTCGATTACATCGATCTTGCCAGCACTTGAGTCGTAGTTATTGACCGAGTCCTGACCCCAGCCGCGGCTGAAGAGATAGGTGTCAGAACCTTCACCACCATAAAGGTAATCGTTGCCTATACCACCATCGAGTTGATCGTTTCCTGCATCGCCATATAAGTTGTCGTTGCCTGCATCGCCCTGGAGGCTGTCGCTACCCTCGCCACCAGACAAATAATCCGAACCCTCGCCACCGGACAGTTGGTCTGCACCGGCCCCACCGTACAGGTAATCGTTGCCAGCTTCACCGTGCAAGGTGTCATTGCCTGCCAGCCCCTGAAGAGTGTCGTCACCCAAGCCACCACGGAGGATATCGTCTGAGGCATAACCCCATATCGAGTCATTACCATCGGTAGCAACGACAACCATCGCCTTGATTTCATCTACAGACCACTGAGTACCATTAGCGAAACGTATGCTTTCCAGGACATAAGGGCCAGCAGCGTCACGGTTGAAATAGCTACTGATCGTGATGCGATCACTGCTGCCACGTCGGCTCAACAGCAGATCATCATAATTACGACTTACAACAATATCGGAAGGCGAAATTTCCTCGGAAAACTCTATGACGTCCTGTTTGTTAGTGGTCAGGTCATAGTTATTGACAGTGTCCTGTCCCCAGCCGGAACGGAAGAAATAGGTGTCGGATCCATCACCACCATAGAGATAATCATTGCCGGTATCCCCCAGCAGAAGATCATCACCACCGTCACCATAAATAGTATCACTGCCCTCCCCGCCACTTAGTACATCGGCACCCACTCCGCCGCTAAGATAATCGCTGTCATCACCTCCAATAAGGAAGTCATTGCCACCGCTTCCCGTCAAATAATCATTGCCTTTGGCACCGACCAGAAAGTCGTCTTGCTCCGTGCCATTGTAACTGTCTCCGGCAGCCGTTCCCAACAGCACGGCATTTTTCCCACCGTATACATTTTTCAACTGCGCAAGGCCAACATCATCAAGTTCATTCAGCCAGGTTGATATCGACTCATTCCATATACCTTTCTTCAACGAAGCGCCCAGTTCTGCTCCGTCTACAATTGCCTTGACCGGATCCAGTGCATGAACGCGCGCCAGCTCCTGAGTGATGGCACTGTAATCAATGAAAAAACCTTCCCCACTCCATGAAACTCCCAGCAGCGAGGTATAACTCTGCAAACGAGTCTGCAATAGCAGGCCTCTGTAAACCGATTCGACCAATGCATCATAAGCTTTATTGATCTGGTCAATCTGGAAGCTTTGCAAGCTCAGATTTTCCTCAGTTATATATATTGTACCCGTCAGCAAAGCACCAACTGTGCGATGCCCGCCAGCGCTATTACCGGAACTTGCTGACAAGTATATTTTCTTGCTATCGCCCTCACCTTCCTCTCGGGAGGAAAAATTGAAATACTCAATACCCGTAAATGCTTCCAGTATCTTGATTTTCTCAAGAGCACTTTGCTGAGCAAGTTGTGCCGCAGTGGGTTTTCTGGAAGGAGGAGGCGTATTATTACCACCATTATCACTGGAGATAAAAAGGGAAGAGGGCTTCTCCCACGAATAACTGAATTTCACTTGATAAAAACCGGTCCCCAGGTCCTCGATTCGCTCATCGAAGGAATCCATGGTACTCGTCCCGGCCCATGCCCCCAGCAAACGATCTACCAACGCCAATTGCGCTTGCCGAGTAGTTGCCGATGAATAATCGGACAAAGCCTGCTTCAAAGAACTACTGAGCATGCTGGCTTCACGAAGATCGCGCACAGTACCTGACCCCTGCATATCGGCCAGTTTCTTTGCCTCTTCATCCAATGCAATCTTGTCGGAAAACTCTCTGTAAAACGTATTTTGGGCGAAATCGATGGTACCTACGATACCTTGGGTTTCCGCTCCCGTCTGGTTATCGACACGCGTATAGGAGCCAAGATTGGATATGATGTTTCCATTATTGGCAGAGCCGTGCACGGCACCTGTCACATTGATTGAGGTGACTCCCAGATCTGCGAGTGTCTTCAATTCATTCGACTGGGAAATACCATCCTGATTGTGATCCTGCCAGACCTTGACCGAAGTAAAAGCAGCATCCTGCTCATCAAAGATACCGTCTTCGTTATCATCAAGATCGGCAATGGCTTCAAACCCATTTGAGGCGGTTTTACCATTCCTCAATACAGTATTGACACCGAACAGCTCAGAGCCGTTGTCTATGCTGCCATTTTTATTTTTATCGAGTACAAGCAGCCCGTCATCGGCACCGACCCAACCCGTTCCAAGCTTATGGCCATCTCCATCATGGTCAAAAATGATCCCTTTATCTCGCGAAACGGTCTCGACACCATCACCATCAAGATCCAGTACCAACGGGTCAATATATGAATACGCATCGGAGAAATACTTTTGAACGGTGTCATAAATGAATCCACCCAAGGACTGACCGAACTCATCAAGTCCCAGGTCATCCCACATCCATTCAAAAACAGAACCGATAGGCTCATCCAGCCCCATATACTTCATCATGCCCGCAACGTTTTGCAGCAAGGCTTCTGTCAGGTTCCCCATGTACTCGCTGAACGTGTCTCCTCCTATTTGTACATAGTCACCATCGAGCCCCAAGGGCGGAGGAAGAATATCGCCAATAGTCCCTGCCCAGTTCCAGCGCTCCAGATTCAGATCTGAAACAGCCGACTGTACGTCGGCATCAATAATGTCCTGTAATGGGGGAATACCATTTTGGCCGATGACATCATTAAGAACATTATTTGCCAACGCATCCGATGCAACCTGAAAATCAGCATCCGAGAGAGACCTGCCATCGGCAGCGGCTGCAAAACGCACTGAGCCGCGAACCATATCGCTATAAAAACTACCATCATTCTGATTAATGGATTGAGCAGCAGAAAGCCAGTTTGATATTTTCCCCAGCTCAACAGCATTTTGCCCGGAGGGATTGGAAGCCACTTGCTGATCGACAATGGTCTTGAGATAAGCGTATGCACCGGGGTAATTACCCTGAGATTGCAGATTGCCTAACGTGGAAACTTGGCTTGGATTAAGACTTACAATGCTCATGACATCCCTCTCAGTGAATACCAATAGATTCGATTAGTTTCAACAGCTTTTCATTCAGTACTTCAAAATCATCACGAGCAATATCAAACTGATATAAGAGTTCAACACTCCCCGACAAAATTCGATTGCCTTCATACGTGTTCAAACCACGACTCACGTATACAACCTCGCCACCCTTATCGATAAACGTATAAATGACACGACCGCGAACTTCGTATTTCGAGCGCCCATCGTTGATTGAAACAGGCTCGAAACCGCGCAAACCAATCTGTGAACGAGCAACGGGGATCTCGACGCGCCGAATGCGTACAATGACGTGATTACCTTGTGCTTTCCCGGGAGCAACGATACTCATGTCATCGGCATTAACGCCAAAAGTCACGACACCAGAGGAGGTAGACTTCAAAATGTCACACGTTGCCGAAGAAACACTAAATTTCATTCGAGCAACGTCACAGCGACCATCATATGAGTGAGAGGCCTCTGCGAATAAAGGTACGACCAATGAAAAACAACAAAACAGCAATAAAGAACTCTTCAAACTGCTCATCCTTGTTCTTGGCCACATAGCGCTTTTTTCTACCGCTCCCTCAAACTCTCCGACGCATGCTGCTGCAACGGACTCAGGAAATACTCAATAACCCGTCTCTTATTCGTCTTCACTTCCGCCGTCACCGCCATACCCGGCGATAACTTGATATCCACGCCATTGATATTCAGCGTGTCGCTGTTAAGGCGAATCTTGCTGCTATAGATCAGCCCGCGCTTTTCATCTTCGATGGCGTCGTTGGAAACGCTGATGACTTCGCCTTCGATGGTGCCGTACTTGGTGAAGGTGAAAGTTTCGACTTTGACGGTGACGGGCTGGCCGGCGCGGACGAAGCCGACGTCCTTGTTTTCCAGCATGGCTTCCACTTCCACGGGCTGGCCGTCGGGGACGAGGACCATCAGGGGTTGTGCGGGGGTGACGACGCCGCCGACGGTGTGGACGTCCAGTTGCTGGACGGTGCCGTCGACCGGGGCTTCGAGGGTGGTGAGGTCTTCCTGGTAACGGGCCTTGGTCAGGTCCTGGCTGAAGGTGGCGATTTTCTGGTCGGCCTGTTGCAGCAGGTCGAGCATGGCGCGACGGGTCTGGGCGACGACACCTTCGCGACGGCGTTCGGCTTCCTGGCGGGCGGCGGTGGATTGCAGGACGCTGGCCTGTTGCACGCTGAGTTGTCGCTCAAGGTCGAGACGAGCCTGTTCCTTTTCCAGGTAGGCGTGGCGAGCGATGTATTGTTTTTTCAGCAGGTTTTCGTAGTCGTTGGCCAGTTTGGTGGCGATTGGCAGGGTTTTCTGCAGGCTCGCGACCTGGATGCGTGCCGCCTGAATATCCGCCTGGCGTTGCTGGATTTCGGCTTCGGCCAGGTCGAGGCTGCTGCGGTATTCCTGATACTGGCCTTGCAGCCAGCGCTCGGCAGCCAGCACATGTTCGGGATCGGCATCGCGAATGATACCGGTCAGGTCCCGCGGTGGTTTGCGCTGGTTGATGGCATCGAGCATGGCGGCGGCACGTGCGTTGTCGATGCGTGCTGCCAGCAGGTCGCTGCGCACCCGCCCGACATCGGCATCGGCGGCTGTGGAGTCCAGCTCCAGAAGCAACTGGCCCGCCTTGACCGCTTGCCCGTCGCGCACATGAATGGCCTTGACCACTGCGGTTTCGCTGGACTGGATGACTTTGGTCTTGCCACTGGGGATGACCTTGCCGCTGGCCGTGGCGACCACATCGATTTTGCCCAGACAGGCCCAGAGCAAGGCCAGTGTGGCAAAGCCCATGATCGCCCACATGAAAATGCGGGGGGCCGGATGAGTAGGCTTGTCCTGCAACTCCAGAGCAGCAGGCAGAAATTGCACTTCATGGGCCAGACGCCTGGGCGCATCCATTTCATGGCGGCGACGCCAGGACTGACGCCATACTCGACGATAACGTTGCAGCAGTCCGCTGGATTCGGCGTTAGACATGACCACCTCCTTGCTGCAGACGATGCAGGCGTGAGTAATGGCCGGCCTGATGCGTCAGCAGTTCGGCGTGGGTGCCCTGCTCAACGATCTGTCCGCGATCGACGACCACGATACGGTTGGCATCGCGCACCGCCGACAGCCGGTGGGCGATGATGATGACGGTGCGGCCCTTGCAGATGGCCTGCATGTTCTGCTGAACGATGCGCTCGGACTCATAGTCCAGGGCGCTGGTGGCTTCGTCGAAAATCAGAATGCGCGGATTGCCCATCAAGGCCCGGGCAATGGCAATGCGTTGGCGCTGGCCGCCCGAGAGCGAGGCGCCGTGCTCGCCGACCATGGTGTCGTAACCTTCCGGCAGTTCCAGAATGAAGTCATGGGCACCGGCCAGTCTGGCCATTTGCATGACGGTTTCCAGCGGCGCACCGGCATCGCTCAGAGCAATGTTTTCGCGGATGCTGCGGTTGAACAGCATGTTGTCCTGCAATACCACACCGATCTGTCGACGCAGCGAGGACACGTCGGCCAGCGCCAGGTCCATGCCATCCACCAGCACCCGACCACGCTCGGGCACGTAAAGCCGCTGCAGCAGGCGTGTCAGGGTACTTTTGCCAGACCCCGAGCGCCCCACGACGCCAATCACCTGGCCCGGCATGATGGTGAGATTGATGCCGCGCAGGATCTCCGAACCATCCGGGCGATAGCGGAAATGCACCTGATCGAACTCGATGCGGCCCTTGATGGGCGGCAAGGCGCTGCGGGTGGCCTGGGTAAGTTCGTTACGGGTATTGAGGATGTCGCCCAGACGCTGAACCGAAACACCGGTCTGCTGGAAGTTGGTCCACAGTTGCGCCAGACGCATGATCGGCTGGGCCACACGCCCGGCCAGCATATTGAATGCAATCAGTTGCCCCACCGAGAGCTGGCCGTCGATCACCAGCCGGGCACCGAACCACAAGGTCGCGACGGTCACCAGTTTGCCGATCAGGGAGACGCTTTCGTTGGCGATGGTCGACAGGTTCTGGGTCTTGAAACCGGCAGCGACATAACCGGCGAGCTGGTTGTCCCACTTGCGGATGGCCTGAGGCTCCACAGCCATGGACTTGAGGGTATCGATGCCGTTGACGGTTTCCACCAGAAAGGCCTGGTTCTCGGCACCACGGGCAAAACTGTCGTTGAGGCGTTTGCGCAGCACCGGGGTAATCAGCACCGACACCAGCACGTACAGCGGCAGCGACAGCAAGACGATCAGAGTCAGCCAGCCGCTGTAGTAGAACATCACAGCAATGAACACCACCGAGAACAGCACATCCAGCAGCAGGGTGATCGCATTGCCGGTCAGGAAGTTGCGGATGTTTTCCAGCTCACGCACCCGCGCCACGGAATCCCCCACGCGACGCGCCTGAAAGTACGACAGCGGCAAGGTGATCAGATGACGGAACAGCTTCGAGCCGAGTTCGACATCGATGCGACTGGCGGTGTGGGCAAACACATAGGTGCGCAAACCCGACAGCGCCGACTCGAACAACATGACGCCAGCCAGACCGATGGCGATCACGTCCAGCGTTGTCAGACCGTGATGGACCAGCACCTTGTCCATGACCACCTGAAAGAACAGCGGCGTGATCAGGGAAAATATCTGCAGCACGAAGGACACCAGCATCACTTCGCCCAGCAGCTTGCGGTATTTGACGATGGCCGGGATGAACCAGGTGAAGTCGAAGCGGGAAGACTCGCCCGGCGTACCGGCTTCAGAACGGATCAGCACCAACTGCCCGGTCCAGCGCTCCTGCAAAGCCTCGAAGGTGATGACTTCGGGACGCTGGGCAAGCGGATCATGGATCAACGCCTTGCCTTGATCCAGGCGCGCAATGATAAAGAAGCCGCCATTGTTATCAGCTGCAATGGCAGGCAGTGGCGTGCGATCCAGACGTTCTGTGGTGGTTCTGGCAGCCTTGGCTTTGAGGCCGAGCTTGCGGGCGGCCAGCAGCAGGCTGTCCAGAGACAGGTTCTGGTCATGGCTGCCAAACTCATGGGCAAGTTGATCAGACGAAGCCGCTACCTGATGGAAGCGCGCAAGCATGACCAGCGAGGCCAGGCCAGTGTCGAGGCGCGGGGCGCTTTCAGGCACCGCAGTGCCCATTTCTGAATCGTTCATAGCGCTTCCCTGCTGATATGCCGCCTGAGCGGGCAAATCTGATCAACTTGTTAAACAATGGCAATAAGCCACTGTGATGAATATCACATTTTCAAAAACTAATGTATCGGCACTGTTACTTTTGAACTACGCACCGTAAAAAACACGCTCAAAGCCCGGGTGGCAGGAAATCCCGGGCCGGGTTGTAGTCCTGTTTCAGGTATGCCGCGAGCGTTTTCAGGTCGTCCGGGCTAAGGGTACCGGCCGCCTGCTTGAGCCTGAGATTGTCGAGAATGTAGTCATAACGGGCATCGTTGTAGTCACGAACTGCCGCGTACAGCTGACGCTGGGCATTGAGCACATCGGCAATATTGCGCGAACCGACATCCACACCGACCTGGTTGGCCTCCACGGACTTCTGACCGGACACAATGCTTTGCCGACGGGCCGTGATCTGCTCGATTCCGGCGTTGATACCGCGAAAGGCATTGCGCGTGTTCAACACCACTTCCCGACGCCGGTCTTCCTGTTCGTCCTGGCTCTGATAAAGGCGCTCGGTGGACTCCTTGATCTGGGAGTTGGTCATACCGCCCGAGTAAAGAGGAATGCTCAGCTCAATGCCGATGCTGCTCTGTGCAACCTTGTCGCGATAGCCGTTACTGCCGAAGTCGGTAGGGTTGCTGTAGCCAAAACTGTCGTTGTCGCCCTTGCGGTAGGAGGCGACGGCATCGATGGTCGGCGCATGCCCTGCCTTGCGCTGATTGAGCGTCTGCTCGGCGGCACTGACGGCATGCGCGCTGGCTTGCAGTTCAAGGTTCTGCCGCACGGCGGTATCCACCCAGGCGCGAGCGTCATTGGGGACGGGCGCCTCGACCGGCAGTTGATGCCCCATGCCGGCAATCGAGGTGTAGGTGTGCCTGGTCAGACGCTCCAGTGCCTCATAGGCATCGTCCACTCTTCGCTGCACCTGCTGACGGTTGGCGCGGGCATTATCATAGGCAGCCTGGGCGTCATACACGTCGGTGATACTGGAAGCCCCGTCTTCCAGACGCCCCTGGGCCTGATCGCGCTGGCGCAACAGTGCCGCCTCTTCAGCCTCGGCAGCGGCAAAACCATCCAGTTGGCGCAGGGTCTCAAAGTAGGCCTGAGCGGCTGTCAGCACCAGAGTCTGTTCCTGAGCGGAAAGCTCCAGTTCGGCCTGACTCACACTGGATTGGGCTGCCTTCAATTGAAACCAGCGATCGATACGGAACAACGGCTGGTTGAGGTTGGCACGGAAGGTTGTGCCGCTACGCTCGCGGCTCAACGCAGGTTCGTCACGCTCCAGCCGGGTCACTTCAGAGGTCGCCCCGGCGGTCAGGTTCGGCAGCAGACCGGCCCGTGCCTGGGGCACGGCTTCGCGTTGGGCCTGGTAGGCATGGCGGGCAGCCGACAATTGCGCATCGTTGAGAGCTGCGGCCTGATAAACGCCTAACAGATCGGCATGCTGCCCGGGCAAATCACGCGATAAAGCCGATCCGCTGTATGCACTGGCACAGCACAGGATGACCAGACCAAAGGAGAAATAGGGATTCATCTACGTTCCATGCGAGAAAGGAATTCCTGAGCGTCATTTAATTGGCTCGCCATGGGTTCGGCGCAAAGAACAAAAGCTTTAGGCTCTGTACGAAATGTTTTCGAGCGAAGGTGAGGCAAGGCAAAAACAGGCGAGGAAGCGGAGTTTACTGGTGTAAATGAGCATTCCGAGCCTGTTTTTAACGCAGCATCATCGAGCGCAGATACATTTCGTACAAAGCCTAGTCAGGGAAACCGGTATTTTTCATGGCAGACCTGCTGCTTCTGAAATCCGCGCAAAAAACTCCCGAAACACCCAAGTCTTTGTTTTTCTCGTTCACATTTGGGCGCTAAGCTTGGGCCATGGATGATTCAGACTACCTGCGCCTGCTCACAATCCAGGCCGAACAAGCCAACTCCTTCCTTTCCAATGCGAGAAAGTGGGAGCGCGAGCGCTGGGTTTGTGAACGCCTGCTGCAAGGTTTGAATATTCCCCATCGCCACGAAGACTTCCTGCCTGCGGGTCAGGAGCCTCCCGATGTGCTGTTTCGCGATGCCTGTTTCGAGGTGTTCTTTGTCCTCGATGAAGGTCGACGCCTCAACGATGAGTGGCGTGAGGAACTGGAGCGGCGACGTAGCGCGTTCTCGCTGAGCCAGTTGGTACGACGGGAGGCCAAGCCCAAACGTATCCCGGCGTCGGAGTTGCTGCGAAGGCTGGCTCCCACGTTAAGCAAGAAGGCCAGTAATTATCGTGAGCGCGGCCTGAATCTGGGCGAGCTGGATATCATTGCGTTTGCCAGCCTCAAGCGTGAAGTGCTGGATCTCAACAGTCACTTTCCACCACCGACTGAATACCTGCGCCAGGGCTGGCGCTCGTTGTCACTGGTCGGCCCGACCTTCGCACGAGTATTGTTTGCCCATCCGGGCGCTCCGGATTTTCTGCGGACCAACCTGGGACGCAGTGTCGTCTTCGATGTTGGAATCAGTTTATGAGCCCCCTGCAAGAACTGCTGGCCGATGTGCCTCAACAAGGCCGGGTGCGCTGGATCGGCGTGCGCCCGCAATCGCGCCTCGACATGATCGAGCTGGATGCCGTGGAAGCTCGGCGCGAAGCCGGGCTGACCGGTGATCACTCGCGCCCCGGCCCGCGCAATGCCCGGCAGGTGACATTGATTCAATGGGAGCATCTGGCGGTGGTCAGTTCGCTGCTGGGCAGACCTGTGGATAACCCCATCGTGCCGCAGGACCTGCGCCGCAATCTGGTCATCAGCGGCATCAACCTGTTCAGCCTCAAAGGCCGGCGATTCAAGGTCGGCCAGGCCATTCTGGAAACCACCGGCTGGTGCCAGCCCTGCGCACGGCTCGAACAACGCCTGGGGCACGGGACCTTCCAGGCCGTACGCGGCCATGGCGGAATCACCGCCCGAGTGATACAAAGCGGAATCATTCGACTGGATGACATGCTGCGAGTCGAACCATTGGAGCCAACAGCGGTATAACGCACTGACAGCAGACAACGTCTGCAAGAGGCAAAAATGAGCAGCCGTCTGAACCCGGACGACCAAAGACGTGTCCAACACTACCTCAACGCCCCCCAGCATCAGGTTGAGCGCAGGCCTTTCCGGCCATTGCTGCTCCTTGTTCTGGTGGTTGCCGTGGTCATCGGCCTGGGCTTTCTGAGCCGTTTACTGAGCTATCTGACGCTATGAGCTGCCTTGCGCTCGCGAAGATCGAGCTCCTGCCCCCGAATTCCTTAAACCTTCCGAGTAATCCTTATGACTCATCGTATTGTCATCGTTGGCGGAGGCGCTGGCGGTCTGGAGCTGGCAACCCGTCTGGGTAAAACCCTGGGCAAGAAAGGCACAGCCAGCGTGACGCTGGTAGACGCCAATCTGACCCACATCTGGAAACCCTTGCTGCATGAAGTGGCCGCCGGCTCGCTCAACTCTTATGAAGACGAGTTGAACTATGTGGCCCAGGCCAAGTGGAACAACTTCCAGTTCCAGCTCGGGCGCATGACCGGCCTGGATCGTGAGAATCGCCAGATTCATCTGGCCGCCACTCAGGACGAGAACGGCGCAGAACTGGTACCTGCGCGCAGCCTGGGTTACGACTCTCTGGTACTGGCGGTTGGCAGCACCACCAACGATTTCGGCACCAAGGGTGCGGCCGAGCACTGTCTGTTTCTGGACAGTCGCAAGCAGGCAGAACGCTTTCACCAGCAGTTGCTCAATCACTATCTGCGTGCCCACGCCGGACAAGCCGACAACGCTCAGGAAATCACCGTGGCCATCGTTGGCGCGGGCGCAACAGGCGTGGAACTGGCCGCCGAACTGCACAACGCCGCCCATGAGCTGGCGTCCTACGGATTGGGCCAGATCAAACCGGAAAACCTGCGTATCACCGTGATCGAAGCCGGGCCGCGGGTTCTGCCTGCCCTGCCTGAGCGCATCGGCGCGCCGGTACATAAAACCCTGGAGAAACTGGGCGTGACCGTGCTGACCAACTCGTCCGTCAGCGAGGTGACTGCCGAAGGTCTGGTCACAGCCAGCGGCCAGTTCATTCCGGCGGTCCTGAAAGTCTGGGCAGCAGGCATCCGGGCCCCGGCCTTCCTGCATGAACTCGACGGGCTGGAAAGCAATCGTATCAACCAGTTGCAAGTGCTGCCGACCCTGCAGACCACACGCGATGAAAACATCTTTGCCTTTGGCGACTGCGCCGCCTGCCCACAGAAAGGCACCGACCGCAACGTCCCGCCTCGCGCCCAGGCCGCTCACCAGCAGGCTTCGTTGCTGGTCAAGTCACTGCGCCTGCGGATTGAAGGCAAGGCACTGCCGGAGTACACCTACAAAGATTACGGCTCACTGATTTCCTTGTCGAGCTTCTCGGCAGTGGGCAACCTGATGGGTAATCTGATGGGCAGTGTGATGCTGGAAGGCTGGCTGGCGCGGATGTTCTATATCTCGCTGTATCGCATGCACCAGATGGCGTTGTATGGCGCTTTCCGCACCTTGATGCTGATGCTGGGCAGCAAGATCGGCAAGGGAACCGAGCCACGGATGAAGTTGCATTAAGCTGTAAGCGTCAAGTTTGAATAAGCGCCTGGGTTCAGGCGCTTATTTCGTACTTTTTCATTTTTGCATACAGTGTGGGACGGCTTATTCCAAGAGCCAGTGCAGCTTTGGATACGTTAAAGTTCATGGCTTGCAACGCAAGAAAAATGGCCTGTTTCTCGGCATCATGTATCAAGGGCTGATCAAAATCCGGGCGGGTAGCCTGATAGGAAACAGCGGACAGCCTGACAAGATCACTGACCTCCTGGACATACTCTTCTTCGGACTTGAAACGACGAGGGGCAGTCGCCAGTTTGTGAATCACCGATTTCAATTGTGAAATATTTTCGCTCCACCCCTGTTTCTTCAACAGTTTGCAAAGACGAACAGGAATAGTGACTCTCTTGCTTTCCTGCACCTGAGCTTCACGCCAGAAAAAGTCCGCATAAAGCTCTATATCTTTCGGTCTTTTCCGCAAGGGCGGCAGTTCAAGATTGTGGCGGCTCAATATCCCGAGCAACTTTGGATGCAATCGCTGTTCGTGAAGTACGACAGCCATCGTATCGCTGGTTGACATGATAATCTTGGGCCCGGCTATTTTTTGATACTCTTTCAAGGCTTGTACAAGATACAGCTGTATAGAGACGGGAAGAACATCGACACCCTCAAGGAACAATGTCCGGCACTGAAGAGTATCCGGATGAAACGCCCACCTGCCGACCTGCTCCTGCGTAGTTACGCAAGAAAGAACCCTTGTCTTGAATTCGGAAGCCGACAATACAGGACAGTCGATAATCAGCATTCCTTCATGAGCAACTTCATCAACACCATGAATCGCCTGTGCAAAGGTACTTTTTCCTGTGCCGGGCTCTCCCGAGATCAGCACAACCTCATTCAGACCGGCATATTGCTTCGCATGCTCTACAGCATCCTGAAAGAGAATGGACGCTCCCAGCAGCTTGTCGAACCCTGTGCCTGACTCCTTGCGCAAGCCTTGATCAACCGGGCTGGAAGCCTTGGAGAATCTTCTGAATATATTTACAACGGAAACAATGCTGCCTTCATCATCTGCAATGGGGATGGCGGTATCCAGCAACGGGATTTCCTCTTCACCTCGCCGAATGACAACCTTCTTGTTTACATAGCCCCGCTTTTGCGTGAAAACATCGCCGATAATGGGCTCAAACCCGAGCAGGTCGCGGAACTGGCGTTTCGCATCGTCTATTCTGAGAATTTTCTTCCCGGCTTCATTTATATATTTGAGGAAACCGGACTGATCGAGGACAAGCAAGCCATCTTCGATGAGTCCACTGACAGCATCTCTCTCTTGAATGGACTGCCTGAGAAAGAGTGAAAACCTGTTGAGCAGGATATTCTGTCCGAAAAAGTGGATACCGATACGCCCCACCACCGACAGGATTTTCTCATCGATCTCTGCACAGCCATCCTTCTTTATCGAGACGACAAAAAACATATCGACCTGATCAGGCAGGATTCTCCAATAAAGCAGATGCGTATGACTTTCCGATGAGGACAATACGCCTGAGTTTTCCTTCAGGCTCTCGGGTAGAACAGCAGGAATGTATACCAGACCGCGAGACACCACCATGTTACTGTGATGATCATAAATGGCGAGCGAAAAGTTATACTCACCCAGAACAGGAGTCAGTATGTCGCCTATCAGGTTCAGCTCATAATCAAAATCACAAGACTCGCCGAGATGCGAGGCCTTCATTCCATTGATGCCCACTTTATAACCTGCCATGTAAATTACCGCTCTCTTTCTACCATAAAACCACATGCACCTGTGGACTCGCTCAAAAGAGACAATCCTTTCACCTTTCAAGCCCGGAGAAGATATGACTGCACCGACATGAATGTAAAGTTTTTTTACAACAATTCAAAAACCGCCTCTTCCTATTCTCTAAGAATAGAATCTTTTGTTATTTGCAAAGCATTTTAGCGACTGATAACTTATCGACCCTATTGTAGCGCCCTCATACACCCTACTTACCTGACACTATCAGGGGATATTTAATTTTTCACCCTGGAGTTATTTAATGCTTGAGGCCAAAGAATTATATAAATTTTTTGGAGATAGAATCGTGTTGGACGGCGTGTCCGTTTCTCTTGAGAAAGGAAAGGTTCTTGCACTTTGCGGCCCCAGTGGATGTGGAAAAAGCACGTTACTGCGGATCCTGAGCGGGCTTGAACCGTCCACACAGGGCTCGGTGCTTCTGGGAGACATTCCAATCAATCGTGAAGCCTTGCGCAGACCTGAAGTGCGGGGGCGAATCGGCTTTGTTTTCCAGCGACCGGCGCTCTATCCCAATATGCGGGTGATGGAAAACATCACGCTGGCCTTGCGCAAAGTCAGACAGCTTTCTCATCAGGATGCCGAAGCAAAAGCCTATGAGGCGCTGGGCAAGGTTCGTCTGACCGATAAAAGTACAGCCTGGCCCGCCACTCTGTCTGGCGGTCAGGCGCAGCGCGCCTCCATTGCCCGCGCATTGGCACTTGAGCCGGATGTACTGCTGCTGGATGAGCCCACGTCGGCGCTGGACCCGGAACTTGTCCACGAGGTGCTTGAAGTCATGCGCGGCCTGGCTCGGGGTGGAACAACAATGGCCGTGGCCACTCATGAACTGGGCTTTGCCCGGGAAGTCGCTCATGAAGTTGCCTTTTTCGATCATGGAAAAAACCTCGAGACACAACCTGCCGAGGACTTTTTCAACAGCCCGAAAACTGACCGGGCCGCTCGTTTTATCGAAAGTATTCTGCATCGTTAATCACGCACTCTGCGCCATGCCGTTATTGAATCCGAGACCAACATGACAGCGACCAGCCGGAATAACTGTATTCCAGGACAACTACTCGATATTCAGGGAATAAGCCGATGAAAAAAAATGCGTTGGGGGCCGCTATTCTGCTGCTTTCTTCTTTTCTTTCCCTGCCCACTGTCGCTGCCGATCCGGTGTCAGTGCTGGATCAGGTCAGACAGCGCGGCAAACTGGTCATTGGCGTAGATCCCAGCGCTCCGCCCATGGCCCAGATCGGTGCAGACGGTCAGAGCGTCGGCTTCGCTCCGGACCTTGCCCGGGCGGTGGCCAAAGAACTGAATGTGAGTGTCGAGTTCAAGCCCATCTCCGGGGCGGTGCAGATTCCCTCCATCAAGAACGGCGACATCGATGCCATGTTCGGCTCGACGACTCCTACCGTAAAACGTGAACAGGTACTGGACTTCACCATTGTCTACAACTGGGACTATGTGGTGCCGCTGGTCAGGGCCGATGAAAGTAGCGACATCAAGAGCTACACGCCGCCCAAACGGGTTTCGACATCAAAGAACAATTACGCTGCCCAACTTTTCAAAGACCTGGTCCCGACTGGCCAGGTCACGTTCTTTGACAACTACAGCGATGCCGTTGAAGCCCTGCGCTCGAATCAGACGGATGCCGTATTGCTCAACAGCTTTTCAGCCAAGGCCTACGCCAAACGTTATGGCGACAGTCTGAAGATTGGCGAAGCGTTCTTTACCGACCCGCAGGCAATCATCGTGCGCCAGAACGATTCGCTCTGGCGCAATTACCTGAACCATACCCTCCAGAAAATATGGGCCCGTGGCGAGTTTGCCGAACTGTACGAAAAGCACTTTGGCTACAAACCCGAGTTCACCCTCTGGTCTGAATACCGACTGCAGCCCGGGATCGAGAATTGATCTCTTTCTGGGATGAGGCGAGCACTCTGTTCGCCTCGGCTTTTACCACGACGCTGCTCCTGGCAGTCATGAGTCTGGGCCTCACTGCAATCCTCAGTGCGCCTGTCGCACTGGCGCTACACGCCCGCTCTGCATGGGCACGGGGATATGTAGACCTGGCGATGAAAATCCCTCTGATCGTCAAACTTTTCGTGTGCTTTTACCTTCTGCAACTCAACCCGCTGGTGTGTGGCGTGATTGCGTTGGTACTGCATCAAGTCGGCTATTGCGCCGAAATCCTGTCGGGAGGGCTCAGAGCGATTCCCGGCGAATACGAAGACGCAGCCTTGAGTTCAGGTCTGTCATGGTCGCGAACCGCCTTTTCAATCCGTCTGCCCGAAGCGTTGCGTCTGGTCGCCCCTTCGCTGGTGCTGCAGACCGCAGAAATCATTAAAAACACCTCGATCGTCTCGCTCATTGGTGTAGTGGAACTCACCGGAGCCTCGGAAACACTGCAGTCGCAAACCTTCGAATACTTGAGCGGTTTCCTCGCGGCAGCGGCCTCCTATGCAGTGCTGACGCTACCGATAATGGCTGCCGGTTATTTCATGGAAAAAAGATTAAGGAACAGGATATGAACATCATCCTGTCCATTATCGGCAGATACCGCTTACTGATCATCTTCGGTTTTTTTGGGGTATGGGCGCTGATCGATCCGGTCTGGAAAGAACTGGCCTCGTCATGGCCGTTTTTTCTGGATGGCCTTTATACGACTGCCATCTACTCCTTGACGGGCGTATCGCTGGGGCTACTCTTCGGTGCACTGCTGGCAGGCTTGCGACTCGCAGGCGGCCTTCCGGGTTTTATCGCAGGCTTCATTGTTGTGAGCACTCAGGCCATACCACCGCTTTTCATTATCAGCGCGGCCTATCTGGTATCGCCTGAGGTATTACCTTTCAGAGTGACACCGGCATCGGCCGCCGTCGTGGCGCTGACCCTGATCGGGGGAAGCTATTATTGCGAAGCCCTGCGCAGTGCAGTCGCAGGTGTCGAACGACTCCAGATCGAAGCCGCCGAAATCACCGGCCTGTCACGCAGAACAATACTGTTTCGCATCATATTGCCCCAGGCACTGATCTCCTGTGTTCCAGCGCTGGGCGCGATATCCATTGTGGTTTTCAAACTCTCCACACTGCTTTATCCACTCGGAATCACCGACTTCTTCAGAACCACCGTACTGGTGAACAACCGGGTCGTTGCACCCTGGCAGTGCTACGCACTCATTGCCGCTTTTTACTATGTCATGAGTGATGTTCTGCAAGGGGTCATCAACCGGATATCCGCACGTATCTGCGGCAATACCACCCCGGAACACGATAGCCAGAGCGCCAAGGTTGCCGTTAGTTGAAATCTCATACAAGGAGTAAACCATGACCAGTCAACGTCAACTGCACCTGGCTGCATTCGGTGCTCTTGGGGGAAACCACATTGCCTCCTGGCGCCACCCACAAGCCGGCACGTCTCAAGTGCTCAGTGCCGCTTACTACAAGGATTTCGCGCGACTGGCCGAACGCGGCCTGTTCGATCTGATCTTTTTCCCGGACATTCTGGCTGTGACACAGGATCGGGATAAAGACGGCTTTAAAAACATCGCCAAGGGCATTCCCTTTCGGGCAGAGCCCATCAGCACCCTCGCCCTTATCGCTGGTGTGACTGAACATATAGGTCTGGTAGGGACGGTATCGACCGCTCACACGCAGCCGTTCAACGTAGCCCGCACCTTCGCCTGGCTGGATCATCTCAGCGGCGGGCGTGTTGGCTGGAATATCGTGACGACGGCCAGCGAGGCGGAATCGCGTAACTTTGGATCAAGCCTGCCACCCCATGATGAGCGGTATGCCCGCGCTGAAGAGTTTGTCGCCGTAGTCCGCAAGCTTTGGGACAGCTGGAAGGATGACGCCATTGTCGGTGACAAGGAAAACGCCCGCTTCGCCGATCCGGCACGGGTAACTCCCATCCGGCATGAAGGCCGGTTCTACAAGGTCGAAGGCCCGCTCAATGTCCCCCGCTCACCTCAAGGTCATCCTGTACTGTTCCAGGCCGGCGCTTCGGATGTCGGCAGAAGCTTCGCTGCACAGACTGCCGATGCCGTGTTCTTTGCAGCCCAGACCCGTGAGGAAGCCCGGCGCATCGGTTCGGACATTCGCCACCTGGCGCAACGCCATGGACGTTCTGCAGAAGGAATACGTCTGCTGCTTGGCGTGCTGGTGATCGTCGGTGAAACCGAGGCGCAGGCTCGCGAGAAACAGGCCGAACTGGGAAGTCTGCTGCAACCCGAAGTGGGTAGAGCCCTGCTGTTCGAGCTCATTGGTGTGGACCTGTCGGACTGGCCGCTGGACGGGCCGTTCCCGGAGCTGGACCCGGCTGCCGTTCCCGGCATCAAAAGCCGTTACGAGTTGCTTCGGGACATGGCGCAACGCGAACAGATGACACTGCGACAGGTTATCGAACGCGTCGCCAGCGCAGCAGGCCATCGTGTAGTGGTGGGTGATCCGCAGCAGGTAGCCGACCAGTTGCTGGACTGGTTCGATGCAGGGCTCGTGGATGGCTATGCGATCATGTGGCCTCATCTTCCGGGAGGCATGCAGGACTTCGTCGATCTGGTCATCCCGGAGCTGCAACGGCGCAACGCTTATCGCACCGCTTATACGAGCAATACACTGCGCTCGCATCTGGAACTACCCGGTATCGACTTGCCGACGTGAAGTCGGCACAGGTTCTTCGACAAAGCGCAGCCCCATCCTTTCGGCAGATGGGGCTCTTGAAAACACCTACGCAATGAATTCCGGGTAATTGATCGACAGAGGAATCTCTTTGTGCGGATTGAAAGAGTCATAAGGGTTTGAAATATGCCCTTTCTTCGTCGGGTGCCGTGTAAAGAAGATCAGCATGTCCCGCGTGGCCCGCGCATCGCTCACGGCCGCATGCACAGGCGAAAGGCTATGCTTTCTCTGGTGATCGGCGATCAGCAATGTATCCAGAAACTTTTTGTGCTGTGCCTGCCCTCGACGATACTCGGGGTTGACCTCGTTCCAGCGGGTGCCATTCTTTTCCCTGTTGTCATGGATAAAAGTGATCGCACTGTTATCCGTAATATTCTCTTTGCCCAACAGAGTCGTCATCGTATGGTCGACGCCATCGGCATGCACGCCTTCCAGCGCAGGCTCACCCAGCAGTTCCGGTGTCGTGATGGTTCTGAGGTTGAAAACCGTTGAAACCAGACTGGTGGAATCATAATCAAGGCTTGGCCTTGGGGTGACCGAGGTATCCTTGATCAAGAATGCCTTGAAAAGCAGCAATGCCTGAAAGGCACGATTGAGTTGCAGGTCATCGCCAATCCCCCTGAACTCTCTTATCTTCCCCGAGTCGTGGCGTACAAAGTCTTCCTGAACAGAAAGCACGAAAGGCTGGAACTCGATCCGGTTGATTTTCGAGTTGGCGAAGTCCAGTTCGAAACGACCATTCCTGGACTCTCGAAAAGGCAATGTCGGATCAGGAGGCAGGTTATCGCTGACACGTTTGAGATTTTCCAGATCCTCATCCGTGGCACCCAGTCCTTTTACGATTTTCGTGACATCATCCCCGTCCAGAGAAATAAAACTTTCCCTGACGTATGCGGACTTCACTTCTGACAAGAAATCGACAAGATTAAAAGCACCCATAGTGAACCTCATTAAAGTTAATACCAAGATCGAGAGCCGCCCGGATGTGCGGGCAATATAAAGCTTCTTTGAAAACAAACTTTCTCAGACAGCCTTAGTGCCCACTCACGCCTTAAACACTATTGACTTTCCAGAAAGCCGAACTCAAAATCTCCTGCCAATTTATTTATTCAGGGAAGAACATATTGAAAGCCAAGCTGCATAACAACACGGTCCTGATTGTTTCCTGCCTGTTTGTTGTCCTTTGGTCCACCGGCTTTATTGTTGGAAGAATGATTGTGGGTTCCGCGTCGCCCAACATCTTCCTGGCCATTCGTTTCTTTTTTTCCTTTCTGTTGTTCGCTGTCGTTTCTGCACTATTCAAAAAAATATGGCCTCCACTCAATGAGTGGCACAAACACATCGTTGCAGGTCTGCTGATCAACGGGCTGTACCTGGGCGGAAGTTACTGGGCCATTTCAAAAGGACTACCCGCCGCTCTGATGGCTCTGCTGGGTGCCTTGCAGCCACTGCTGACAGTCGTGATTTCGATCACCTTTCTGAAGGGAAGAATCTCCCCCCTTCAGGCTCTGGGTATCCTGATCGGACTTTCCGGTGTCACCCTCGTCCTTTCGCCTTCATTTCAAACAGGCAACCACCCTGATTACTCATTCTGGGTATTACTGGTTGCCCTGCTTTCCGTGCTCTCGATAACCCTTGGCACCATTCTGCAAAAAACCTCCCTGGGGTCATCTGAACTCTTGCCTTCCATGGCACTGCAAAACCTGTTTTCGGCGTTTACATCACTGATCCTGATACTGTCTCTTGGCGAGTCACACCTGATCCTCAATGCAAACTTCATCTTTTCTCTTGCCTGGGCCGTTATGGTCTTGTCAGGACTGGGAACACTTTCTCTGGTCTGGCTGATCAGGAACGGGGACATGACTAAAACAACATCCCTGTTACTACTCGCGCCTCCACTGGCTGCGCTGGAGGCATGGGCTATTTTCGGAGACAGGCTCGTGCCCGTACAAATTGCCGGTTTTATCCTGTCTTTGCTGGGTGTCTGGTTTTGCAGATCAAAAAATGCGGCACCCGCTACCCGATAACTTGTATGCTTTCTGTTTGCCGATAATTCCTCAGCAAAACCGCTGAGGAATTATCGCAACCCTCGCCAAGGCTTTTGGCCCTTCGAGAAACTCCAGATCTTTTGGATCCTCCATTAATATGGGTGAGTTTCAACTCCGTTTGATTGTGTCGTCAGGAGTGTTTTATTTCTCGTGGAAATTTAGGGCAGATAATAATGACACACTGTTTTTTGACAACTGCCATTTTTTAACAAGTTTATTACCGTATGGAATATCAAAGCGATCCCTGATAAAGACATCGCCTTACAAGTATTTCTGTAAAGAAAGATTACAACGCAGTATTATTTTTTCAGGATTTATTTTTCCTGCAGCTAACCTTATAACTTCTTTCTCTAAGAATAAGTCGGGCTGCAGGAGAATGGAGGGGGCAGCACAGGCTGCTTGAAGGCGGGCTTTGGATCAGGTATTTGCGACTGAAGTCGCTCCCACTTTAACCGGTGTATTGAACCCGGGCAGGAGCGAATTCATTCGTGAAAAATCTATTACTTTGCGGCGACAAGAGCAGGCGGGTCGTTCTTTTTCAGGGCAAAAAGCAGACCGGCCATGATGCACAGCGCTCCGAGGGTTCCGACAAACCCCAGCGACTCGCCAAACAAGATAAATGCAAAGAGCGTGGCAAAAAGCGGGTCGCTGGTTTCAATGATCTGCACTTTACTCGCCTCTCCTTCATCCACGGCCTTGGTCGTGCAATAGAAGCCACCAATGGTGGGCAGCAATATCAGGGCTGCGATGGCCAGAAGAGCCATGCCGCCCGGGATGACAAAGCCCTCTTTCAGTAAAGGCACCAGCAGATACAGGCTACCAAAACCAAAAAGCCAGGCCAGTTGCGGCAAGCCACTGCCAATGTTCATCAGCTTGGAACTGAATATGAACAAGGCATACCCCAGCCCACCCAGCAATGCCAGCGTGATACCGAGATAGCTGCCGCTGATCTCGCCTTCGTAACTCAGAATCAGGTAGACGCCCGCCAGAATGGTGCCAAAAGCGATGATCTTGTACAGACCGATTCGCTCCCCCAGAAACAGGGCAGACAGGATAATGGTCATGCCACCCGCGGCATAAAGCAGAAAGGCCACCAGCGGTATGGAAGCTTCTTCGAAAGCCCAGGTTTCAAAAAAGTAGAGGCAGAATATCCCCAGAAACGCGAGCAAGGCGAATTGAGGCCACTTGCTGGCCAACGCCAGAGTTTCGCGTCTGCGCTTCTGGTTGACGGCACAGTAGAGGGCAATCACAAGGAAAGCGCCGAAACACTTCCAGAATGCAATCTGATTGGAGCTTGCGCCGTGTGCGAAGCCCATACGGGTGAAAACACCGATGGTGCCGTTCAGGATCGCGGCAATCAGTGCAAAAAACTCGGGACGTTTGAGTAAGCTCGTGCTCATGGATATTCCTTACCTGGAAATGAAGTAGCCGCCTCTGGCTTGCAATGACGACCGTGCTTCCTTGCGTCATGCGGTGACTTTTATCACGCACAAAAGAAAAATGCCCGGTTTTAGCGTTCAAGCTAAAGCCAGGCATCTTTCGGGTCGCATCGAGAGTAGCTATAAAAACACTACTTTCATGCTGAATATGGTCGGGGTAAGGGGATTCGAACTCCTGACATCCTGCTCCCAAAGCAGGCGCGCTACCGGACTGCGCTATACCCCGTTGAAATCAAGACACCTCAACCAGCTGCCTTCGATCTGATACAACTGGCATCAGATCTATAAGATTCGGCTTCAAAGATACTCTTTAGCCAAAAATGGTGGGTCGTGTAGGATTCGAACCTACGACCAATTGGTTAAAAGCCAACTGCTCTACCAACTGAGCTAACGACCCAAATATGGTCGGGGTAAGGGGATTCGAACTCCTGACATCCTGCTCCCAAAGCAGGCGCGCTACCGGACTGCGCTATACCCCGACTGAAACTGCATTGAACCTTGTGAAATCTGGCTCCACGACCTGGACTCGAACCAGGGACCCAGTGATTAACAGTCACTTGCTCTACCAACTGAGCTATCGCGGAACGTTGGATTTCAGATTCAACTTACTGCATTGAATCAACTCGCTGTTAACTCGTTAATTCAACCTCTTCGACCTTGTTCGCTTCGTTTGCAACGTTGCGTTCACGTCTCTGAGGCGCGCTATTCTACATTTTCAAAAACCCCTGTCAACCCTCTAAATTGCTTTTAAGACAATGATTTGCGATTTTTTTTCAGATCCCCTGCATACCGCCCGCAAACCCGATTTTCTGTCCCGCCAGCTACCGCGATGAAAAAGGGCCCTCATCTGGAGAGCCCTTGCGTTCAGCTATATAAAGAAGCCATCAGCCAAACACGATCTCGTCGTCCACCACCTTGCCGGTGATGCTGGAGCCGGGCACAAAGCTGCCCGACAGGATCAGTTGCGCCAGCGGGTTTTCGATCCAGCGCTGGATTGCACGCTTGAGAGGCCGTGCGCCATACACCGGGTCGTAGCCAATGGCGATCAGCTTGTCGAGGGCTTCCGGACTCAGCGTCAGGGAAAGCTCGCGTTCGGCAAGGCGGCTGCGCAGACGTCCCAGCTGGATTTCCGTGATGCCAGCGATCTGATCCCGGGCCAGCGGCTCGAAAATCACCACTTCGTCGATCCGGTTGATGAACTCCGGACGGAAATGCGTGCTGACCGCATCCATCACCGCAGCGCGCTGGGCTTCACGATCCCCCACCAGCTCCTGGATCTGTGCAGACCCCAGGTTCGAAGTCATGACGATCACGGTATTACGGAAATCCACCGTACGGCCATGGCTGTCCGTAAGGCGTCCATCCTCCAGCACTTGCAGCAGGATGTTGAAAACATCGGTGTGGGCCTTTTCGACCTCATCGAGCAGGATCACCGAATAAGGCTTGCGACGCACAGCCTCGGTCAGGTAACCGCCCTCTTCATAGCCGACATACCCCGGTGGCGCACCGATCAGGCGAGCGACGGAGTGTTTCTCCATGAATTCGGACATGTCGATCCGCACCATCGCCTCTTCGGTATCGAACAGGAATTCCGCCAGCGCCTTGCACAGCTCGGTCTTGCCGACACCGGTCGGGCCCAGGAACATGAACGAACCGCTCGGGCGATTGGGGTCGGACAACCCGGCGCGGGAGCGACGCACGGCACTGGCCACGGCCACCACGGCTTCGCTCTGGCCTATTACACGCTTGTGCAGCAGGCTTTCCATCTTCAGCAGCTTCTCACGCTCGCCTTCGAGCATTTTCGACACCGGAATGCCTGTCCACTTCGAGACGACCTCGGCAATCTCTTCCTCGGTCACCCGGCTGCGCAGCAACTGGTTTTCCGGCTTGCCGTGCTGATCGACCATCTGCAGGCTGCGCTCCAGATCCGGAATGATGCCGTACTGCAATTCGGCCATGCGGTTCAGATCGCCACGACGGCGGGCTGCCTCCAGCTCCTGACGCGACTGCTCGATTTTCTGCTGGATCTGAGCGGAGCCGGTCACTTCGGCTTTTTCCGAAGCCCAGACCTCTTCGAGGTCAGCGTATTCACGCTCCATGCGCTCGATATCGAGCTGCAGTTTCTCCAGACGCTTGATCGCGGCTTCGTCCTTTTCCTTCTTGAGAGCCTGGGATTCGACTTTCAACTGGATCAGGCGACGCTCAAGACGATCCAGCACTTCCGGCTTGGAGTCGATTTCCATGCGGATGCGGCTGGCGGCTTCGTCGATCAGGTCGATGGCCTTGTCCGGCAACTGGCGGTCGGTGATATAGCGGTGGCTCAGCTTGGCAGCGGCGATGATCGCACCGTCGGTAATCCCGACCTTGTGGTGAACCTCATAGCGCTCCTTCAAGCCACGCAGAATGGCGATGGTGTCTTCTTCGCTGGGTTCTTCCACCAGGACTTTCTGGAAACGACGCTCAAGTGCAGCGTCCTTCTCTATATATTGGCGATACTCATTGAGCGTGGTCGCACCGACGCAATGCAGCTCGCCACGGGCCAGAGCCGGCTTGAGCATATTGCCCGCATCCATCGAGCCCTCGCCTTTACCGGCGCCGACCATGGTGTGCAGTTCGTCGATAAACAGGATGATCTGGCCTTCCTGCTTGCTCAGCTCATTGAGCAGCGATTTCAGGCGCTCCTCGAACTCGCCACGGTATTTGGCACCGGCAATCAATGCTCCCATGTCCAGCGAAAGCAAACGCTTGCCTTTGAGGCCGTCGGGCACTTCGCCATTGATGATGCGCTGTGCCAGACCTTCGGCAATGGCAGTCTTGCCGACGCCGGGTTCGCCGATCAGCACCGGGTTGTTCTTGGTGCGACGCTGCAGGACCTGAATGGTGCGGCGAATTTCGTCGTCGCGACCGATCACCGGATCGAGCTTGCCCTCTTCGGCACGCTTGGTCAGATCGACGGTGTACTTGTCCAGAGCCTGACGCGACTCTTCGACGTTGGGGTCATTGACCGCGCCGTCACCACGCAGGTTATTGATGGCGTTCTCAAGGGCTTTCTTGCTCACACCCTGCCCGAGCAGCAACTTGCCCAGCTTGCTGTTCTCGTCCATGGCGGCGAGCAGCACCAGCTCACTGGAAATGAACTGGTCGCCCTTCTGTTGCGCCAGGCGATCAGCCTGATTGAGCAGGCGTGCCAGATCCTGGGACATATTGACGTCGCCGGTAGGATTCTGGATTTTCGGCAGGTGGTCGAGCTCTTTGCTCAACTCCTTGCGCAGGCTGTTGATGTCAAAGCCTACCTGCAGCAACAGAGGCTTGATGGAACCGCCTTGCTGCTCAAGCAGCGCATGCATCAAGTGCGCGGGCTCAATGGCTGGATGATCCATGCCAACGGCCAGCGATTGGGAATCTGACAAGGCCAGTTGCAGTTTGCTGGTCAATCTATCGATACGCATTAGTCACCTTCCTTCAGAGCAGGCCGGAGCAATGAACACACCTATAACGAAAACCTGCTGGATAGTCAGTTAGATGCGGACGATTCTGCGGGTTTCAAGTTTGACTTTATTGATGCCTGTCAGCCTGATGCTGGAGCGGACTGCCGGCGGCATGAAGAAGCCTGCAATCAGGCTTGCTCGATCCAGATCAGCGAGGCGAAACGGCCAGTGGTGGCGCTCCGGCGGTAGGAAAAGAAACGCGAGTCAGTGAAGGTATCCAGCCCGCCACCGTGGACTGATAAAACACCATAGGCGGCCAGCCGCAAACGCGCAAGGGCGTAGATATCGGCCATGAAGCGCCCGGCATTGGCACTTGGGATGAAGGCATCGGCCGTTTGCGGATGGGTCACCATGAAGGTTTCCCGGACTTCCGGGCCGACCTCGAAAGAAGGCTGCCCGATGGCCGGGCCGAGCCAGACCATTATGTCTTCAGGGGCGGCATTCAAACTGTCGGCCGTGGCCTCAAGCACACCTGCCGCAAGCCCCCGCCAGCCGGCATGAGCCGCAGCAACACGGGTGCCCTCGCGATTGGAGAACAGCGCGGGAAGGCAGTCGGCGGTCATGATGGTGCAGGCGACACCCGGCGTGTCGGTCCAGCTTGCGTCGGCTTCGGCCACCGCAGAAGGGTCGGCATGCGCCACAGCGACACCGTGCACCTGACGCAACCAGGCAGGCTGCACATTCAATTGTGAAGACAGATATCGACGATTGCTGGCAACCGCCTGCGGATCGTCGCCCACATGATCGCCCAGATTGAAGCTGTCGAACGGAGCCTGACTGGCCCCGCCCGAACGAGTGGTGATGCAAGACCTGACGTGCGCAGGCGCAGGCCAGTCTGGAATCAGCCAGTCGCTCACCCGACAAACGCCTCGCGGTCCTGCTTGAGCAACGACAGCAGCCAGACGAAATCGTCAGGCAACAGCGATTCCCAGCTCATGCGCTGGCCTGTAACCGGGTGATCCAGCTCAAGGAAGCGGGCATGCAGAGCCTGACGCGGGAACGTCTTCAATGACTCGACCATGCTCGGGCTGGCCGCTGGCGGGATACGGAAACGACCGCCATAGGCAGGATCGCCTACCAGCGGATAGTTGATGTGCGCCATGTGCACGCGGATCTGGTGAGTACGACCGGTTTCCAGCTTGACCCGCACATGAGTGTGGGAGCGGAAGCGTTCAAGCACACGGTAATGACTGACCGCCTGCTTGCCGCCTTCCATCACCGCCATGCGCTGACGCTGCTGGCCGTGACGACCGATCGGCGCATCGATCTTGCCGCCAGCGGTAACGACTCCGATGACGATGCATTCATAGATACGGCTGACGCTGCGGTTCTGCAGTTGCGTTACCAGTTGGGTCTGGGCCTGGAGGGTCTTGGCGACCACCATCAACCCCGTGGTGTCCTTGTCCAGACGATGCACGATGCCGGCACGCGGCACGTTGATGATGTCCGGAACGTGGTGCAGCAGTGCATTGAGCAAGGTCCCGTCGGCATGACCTGCGGCAGGATGCACCACAAGGCCGGCAGGCTTGTTGATCACCAGAATCTGGTCGTCTTCGTAAACGATATCCAGCTCGATATCCTGGGCAACCCACTCGCCCTGAGCCTCTTGCTCGGCTATCAGTTGCAGGACAGAGCCACCGTGAACGATGTCACGCGGGCGCAGGACACCGCCGTCCACAGTCAGACGGCCGTCCTTGATCCAGGCGGAAAGGCGCGAGCGCGAGTGCTCTGCGAATAATTGTGCGGCGACTTGATCGAGGCGTTGACCGCCCAATTCGGACGGCACCTCTGCGCGAAGTTCTATATTTTCGGACATGGCCAGACTAGAAGGCGGCTAGCCTTTGGTTTCGGCAGCGCGCTTGTGGTTAAATACGGCGTCTTTTGCCCCGCGGGTCTTGCGGGGCGTTCATCATAACAGGACGGCCCCGCCCAAGACAGCAGGCCGTTATAGGGACGCAAGCCGCCATGCAAGTGAAACACCTGCTGCTGATCGCCATCCTCGCACTGACTGCGGCCTGTTCGTCGAAGGAAGTCATCGACGAGAACCTCAGTGAAGTCGAGCTGTACCAGCAGGCGCAGGCCGACCTGGACAACAACAGCTACAACAGCGCCACCGAAAAACTCAAGGCGCTGGAGTCACGCTATCCGTTCGGTCGCTATGCCGATCAGGCACAACTCGAACTGATCTACTCGAACTACAAGAACAGTGAGCCCGAAGCAGCAAAATCCGCTGCCGAGCGCTTCATTCGCCTGCACCCGCAGCACCCCAATGTCGATTACGCCTACTACATGAAGGGCCTGACCTCCTTCGACCAGGACGTCGGCCTGCTGGCGCGCTTCCTGCCGCTGGACCAGACCAAGCGTGACCCGGGCGCTGCACGCGACTCGTTCAACGAGTTCGCTCAACTGACCAGCCGCTACCCCAACAGCCGTTACTCGCCTGACGCCAAGCAGCGCATGATCTACCTGCGCAACCTGCTGGCGGCCTACGAAATTCACGTAGCCGACTACTACCTGACACGTCAGGCCTATGTCGCCGCCGCCAACCGTGGCCGCTACGTGGTGGAAAACTTCCAGGAAACGCCTTCGGTCGGCGACGGTCTGGCAGTGATGGTCGAATCCTATCAGCGCCTGCACCTCGACGAACTGGCAGCCACCAGCCTCGAAGTCCTGAAGGCCAACTACCCGAACCATCCGCAACTGGCTGACGGTCAGTTCACGCCTCGCGAGGCAGAAGCTGACAACCGTACATGGCTGTCGAAAGCTACTCTGGGTCTGATCAATGGCAGCGCGCCTCTGCCACCGGGCGAAACCCGCGCCAACCAGGACATCCAGAAGCAGTACCAGGATGCCAAGGACGCCATCCCGAAAGAGTTGCTGCCGGAAAACCAGGCAGAACTGGATGAGCAGGCCCGTGAAGCCGAAGAAGCGAAAGGCAAGAAAAGCCGCTCCTGGTTCAGCTACATGACATTCGGCATGTTCGACTGAAACCGGTGATGACAACGAAGAGGCCTGCGGGCCTCTTTTTTGTGGACATTACATTTGCAGGAGCGGATTCATCCGAGATAAGGCGATGGATTTCCTTCGGGCATATCAGACTCTTCACGAATAAATTCGCTTCCACTTCGCTTCTGTACCCTGTCCGCCCGCCTGCTCCTTGGCTACACTGCCAACTCTTCAATCATTAAGCTCGGTAGTCATGATTCGCATAATTATGTGGGTTGCGTTGATCGCGGCAGCGGTGTGGTTCATCAAGCGCCTGCTCAACCCGCCTGCTCAAAAAAAACCTGCAGATCCGCCAGAAACTGCGGCATCGCCCATGGTGCGTTGTGCCCATTGTGGCGTTCATCTTCCTCGTGATCGTGCATTGAGCCAGGAACAACAATGGTATTGCAGCGAAGCGCACAGGCTAGAAGGCCCCGCGACTCGTGACCGCTGAGACGCTTTCACTCGGCAGCCCCCAAGCGCAACGGATCCTGCGCCTGTATCACCTGTATCGACTGACCATCGGCATTGTGCTGGTGCTGTTGATCTCCAGCGACCTGGACACCGAACTGTTGCAACTGGCCAACCTGAACCTGTTTCGGGCGGGCTGCTGGCTGTATCTGGTGTTCAACATTCTGGTTGTGGTGCTGCTTGAGCGCCCCCGCCACAAAGTCCAGCTCTTCAGCCTGGCAGTGACCGATGCGGTGATGCTGTCAGGCCTCTTCTATGCCGCAGGCGGCACTTCAAGTGGTATCGGCAACCTGCTGATTGCCTCGGTCGCCATCAGCAATGTTCTGCTGCGCGGTCGCCTCGGGCTGTTGATTGCTGCCGTCTCCGCCATCGGCATCATTTACCTGACGTTCTACATCAGCTTCATCAGCCCGGTGGCCTCCAATGACTATGTGCAGGCCAGTACGCTGGGAGCCCTGTGCTTTGCCGCTGCCCTGCTGGTACAGGCACTGACCGCCCGCATGCAAGTGAGCGAAGTGCTGGCCGAACAGCGGGCCGCCGATGTCGACCAGCTCGAAGAGCTCAATGCCCTGATCCTGCAACGCATGCACACCGGTATTCTGGTGCTCGACTCACGCCGTCAGGTGCTGCTGGCCAATCAGGGTGCCTTGAGCCTGCTGGGGCATGAAAAACTGGTCGGTCAGGTCATCGATCAATACTCGCCACAACTGGTGGATCGCCTGCGGCAATGGCTGATCAATCCCATCATGGCGCCGCGCAGCATATCGACCTCCGCCATCGGCCCGATCCTGAAACCCAGCTTTGCCGCACTCAACCGTGGCGATCAGCGCCAGACGCTGATCTTTCTGGAAGACCTTTCACAGGTCGCCCATCAGGCCCAACAACTGAAGCTTGCCGCACTGGGCCGCCTGACAGCCGGCATTGCCCATGAGATCCGCAACCCGCTGGGAGCTGTCAGCCATGCAGCGCAACTGCTCAACGAATCGGAAGAGCTGTCAGCACCGGACCGGCGACTCGGGCAGATCATTCATGATCAATCGCGACGCATCAATGTAGTGATCGAGAACGTCCTGCAATTGTCCAGACGCCGCGAAACCGAAGCCGAACTGCTCGACCTGAGAACCTGGCTGGAGAACTTCGTCGCAGACTTTCGCAGCTCAGCGCCAGCCAGCCAACAGGTTCATACCGAATTCGGCCAGGGCATGCTCACCACGCGCATGGACCCGGAGCAATTGAATCAGGTGCTGACCAACCTGCTGCACAACGGCTTGCGCTACAGCAGCAAGCAGCATGATGTGGCGCAGGTCTGGCTGAAGCTGTTCCATAACCCGGAAAACGACCTGCCCACCCTGGAAGTGCTCGATGACGGGCCGGGCGTCTCCGAACAGCATCTGGCCAAACTCTTCGAGCCCTTTTTCACCACAGAAAGCAAAGGTACCGGCCTTGGCCTCTACCTTTCCCGGGAGCTGTGCGAAAGCAACCAGGCGCATCTGGATTACACACCTCGTCCCGAGGGCGGTAGCTGCATGCGTATCACTTTCGCTCACCCGTTCAAGTTGAGCTGAGCATGACCCAACGGCAAAAGATCCTGATAGTCGATGATGAGCCGGACATTCGTGAACTCCTGGAGATCACGCTTGGCCGCATGAAACTCGACACCCGCAGCGCCCGCAATGTGACCGAGGCCCGCGAGTGGCTGGCTCGCGAGGCATTCGACATGTGTCTGACCGACATGCGCCTGCCTGACGGTAATGGCCTGGAGCTGGTACAGCATATTCAACAGGCTTACCCACAGACCCCCGTGGCGATGATCACCGCCCATGGCAGCCTGGATATGGCCATCCACGCACTCAAGGCCGGCGCCTTCGACTTCCTGACCAAGCCGGTGGACCTGAGCAGGCTGCGGGAACTGGTCAGCAGCGCCTTGCGCCTGCACCCCGGCGTCCAGGCAGAACGCAGCATCGACAGCCGTCTGCTGGGCAACTCACCGCCCATGCGTGCCCTGCGCAAGCAAATCGACAAACTGGCGCGCAGTCAGGCACCGATCTATATCAGTGGAGAATCGGGTAGCGGCAAGGAACTGGTCGCGCGGCTGATTCATGAGCAAGGGCCACGTATCGACAAGCCCTTCGTGCCGGTCAACTGCGGGGCAATCCCGTCCGAACTGATGGAAAGCGAGTTCTTCGGCCATCGCAAAGGCAGCTTCACCGGTGCCCATGAAGATAAGCCGGGGCTGTTTCAGGCGGCCAATAACGGCACGCTGTTTCTGGATGAAGTCGCTGACTTGCCGCTGGCCATGCAGGTAAAACTGCTGCGCGCCATTCAGGAAAAGTCCATACGCAGCGTCGGCGGTCAGCAGGAACAGGTCGTGGATGTGCGAATTCTCTGCGCCACCCACAAGGACCTGAACGCCGAAGTCGCTGCCGGACGCTTCCGGCAGGATTTGTATTACCGCCTGAACGTCATCGAGCTGCGAGTACCGCCTCTGCGTGAGCGACGCGAAGATATCGACCAACTGGTGGACAGCGTCCTGCAACGTCTGGCCGCCAACTGCGGCCAGGCCTCGGCGCGTCTTCATCCACAGGCGCTGGAAACCCTGAAAAGCTATCGCTTCCCCGGCAATGTCCGCGAACTGGAAAACATGCTGGAGCGTGCTTACACCCTTTGCGAAAACGATGAAATCCACGCTTCGGACCTTCGCCTGGCCGAGTCCGGTACGCCTCAGGAACACGACGGCCACAATCTGGCCGATATCGATAATCTGGAAGATTATCTGGAAAGCATCGAGCGCAAACTGATCCTGCAGGCCCTGGAAGAAACCCGCTGGAACCGGACGGCGGCAGCGCAGCGCCTGAGCCTGTCATTCAGATCGATGCGTTACCGGTTGAAGAAGCTGGGGCTGGATTGAACCCGGTTCGTGAATGAATTGGCTTTTATAGTGGCGAATTCATTCGCGAAAAAACCGGTACATAAGGAGCAGGATCGATAATCGGCTCACGCCCCAGCAGCAGATCCGTCAACAACTGGCAAGATGCAGGCGCCAGCACCAGACCGTTGCGGTAGTGCCCACAGTTCAGCCACAGCCCCTCGAACCCCTCCAGCGGGCCGATAAAGGGAATGCCTTCGGGAGAGCCGGGACGCAGCCCTGCCCACTGGGCAACGGGCTCGGCATTCGCCAGTTCGGGAATCAATTCGATGGCCGAAGCCTTGAGGCTTTCCAGCGCAGCCGTGGTCGGCGTCTTGTCGAAGCCTTCGTGCTCCAGCGTGCTACCGATCAAGATATGACCATCACGACGCGGGATGGCGTAACGCCCCTTGGCCAGCACCATGCTCGACAGGAAGTCGGACGCGCACTTGTAGAGAATCATCTGGCCCTTGACCGGCTCGACGGGTAACTCCAGGCCCAGGCTCCTGAGCAATTCGCCACTCCAGGCACCCGCCGCCAGCACGACACGGTCGCCCAAAATATCGCCCGTTGGCGTGCTGACACCCCGAACAATATTGCCCTCGCGAACAAACCCGCTGACTTCACACTGCTCGCGAATCTCGACATTGGGCAAGGCCAGCAACGCCGCCTTGAGGGATTTCACCAGACGAGGATTACGCACATTGGCCACATCGGCCATGTAAATGGCCCGTGAATAGCCCTGCCCCAGCGCCGGTACCGCATCGTGAACGGCCGACACATCGACACTGCTCAGCGGTCGTTGCTCGCGGGCCGCCCAGTTCAGGGCTTGCTGCTCATCGTCCAGGTCCAGCCAGTACAGACCTGTCTTGTGAACTTCAGGATCAACGCCGGTCCGGGCAAACAGGCGTTCGGCCAGATGCGGGTAGAAGTCCTGGGACCAGTGAGCCAGGCCAGTAACGGCCGGGCTGTAGCGCCATGGATAGAGTGGCGACACAATCCCGCCCCCCGCCCATGAAGACTCCTGACCGACGCCGGAGCGATCAAGCAACACTACACTGGCCACTTCGGCGGCAAGGTTGAAGGCAGTCAACAACCCGATAACACCACCGCCGACGATCACTACATGTTGCTTGTACATTTTGGTCTCTAGGCAAAGAAAAAGGAGTTAACGCCCCCAGCAGTCCTTGGTTGTCACGCCGCTGGTGGCGCCTGAATTGCTGATCGCCCCGGTGTTCCTGATGACAAAACTGCCACATTTATCGCCGTTCATGAGCGATCCGGCGACAGGACTGGCGGTCAGGGTAAAGTCTGCGGCATTGAGGACAGAGCCAATGGTGTAATAACTATTACCGCCACTCAAACCTTGCGCTCCGACGTAGGTGCCATTTCTTGAAAAGAAACGCTCAAGGGCCTGGGTCTGCTCCGAAAGCAGGCTGGCAATGGCCGAACGCTGAGTACGCTTCGTGTATTCGACATAACTGGGGTAAGCAACGGCCGCCAGAATACCGACAATCGCCACGACGATCATGAGTTCGATCAAGGTAAAGCCTCTGGATACTGCTCGCATGAATCACCTTCCCTACTGGATTTGTCGCCACATGATGCGCTGGAAGACGTTGGCACTCCCGCCTTTCTCCAGCAGCTTGACCGGCGTTCCGCCACTGGAGTCGATCAGGTATTTGTTGTCGTTGTTGCCGTTGGTGCCTGCCACGATGGAAGCGACCACCGGAATCCCCGTACCGATGCCAAGGCCGGCAACGAGGGTGTCGGCAGCGGTAATGTCATTGTCGCCGTTGGTATCGAGCACCTGATAATTGAGCATGCTGCCGGTGGCGGCATCCAGCTCGAACAGACGCCCGGTACCGGTACTTTCACACGGGTCGGTGGAGTTCACCGAGGCCGTGGTGAAAATGATACGACCACGAGAGGTCTGTGCAGGATAGATAATCCTTTCGCCCAGGTAAGGCGCAGCGGTTGCCAGTGGCATGTACCAACCCTTCTTGGTGGCCCAGTCCACATCGTTGGTAGTGGAAGTGAAGTAAGTATTGCCATTGCCGGTCACCGAACCATTGACCGCCTGGGCCTGCAGGTTGGCTTCAACGATATTGCCTGACCCGGCATCACCATCCCAGATGGCGTAAAAGTCCTGCAAGGCACTGGTCTGCTTGTCAGTGGCCTCACTGAATTTACCGGTACCGAAATACACCAGCTTGCCGTTGAGCGGGTGATCGATTAACAGCGGCTGTACGGTAATCGGCTGGTTGGCTCCCCTTGGCGCAGTGAACAACGGCGTACCATTGAAAGCGACCCTCCAGCTGGAAGCCGCCGCACCACTCATGTCGAACTTCCACATACGTCCCTTGAGGTCCCCGGCATAAGCAGCCTGAACGACGTTCTGCGAGTTGACCCGCAGCTTGACCGAGGACAGGCCGTTATCAGTCTCACCACTGACGACAAGCGGTGTCTGGATTTCCGCAATGAATGCGCCTGTATTGGCATTCAGTACATACAACGAAGCCCTTCCGGTAAAACTGCCATAGCCATTGCCCACCACCATGATGCCGGTCCCGTCGGCCATACGCGCTACATCAGGCTTGGAGTAGCTGTAACCCAGGTTGTTGAACCTGTTATTGGTGTCGGAGGTGTCCGGTGCCTTGACCTCCCACATTGCCTCGGGGGTATTGCTGGTCCCTTCAAAGAGTTTGATCGCAAAGAACGCCTTGCCGCCCGCTCCCAGACCGGAGAAAGCGACTGTACGCCATGCCGAGCCAGCGGATAATTGAGTATCGAAAACCGCAATCTGCCCATCAACCGTGAACTTGTGCACCCCGGAGCCGTAGTTGGTTGAAGAAATGGTCGCCAGAGAAGCCAGCGACGTGGAAGGCATATAGGCGTATCGCCGCACCCCGTTACTGGCATTGATGACATTGAAGAAGCCATCGTTGGCATTGGCCAGAAGGCTGTAGGTCATGTTGCTGTTCTTGTTGGCCAGATAGGTGGTGTAACTGGTATCGCCAACCAGATCGGTAGCTGTCTTTTCGGTGGGCAGGCCCGCGCCCAGCGTAGAGTTGATGATGTCACCGAGCAGCCTGGTGCGCGTGCGCAACTTGGCGTTCGCAGTGCCCTTGGCCCAGGCGATCACCTCAGGCCCCGTAACACCTGTAGGCAGTGTGGTCGTGAATGCAAGCTGCTGTGCCGGACTGAAATTGAGGAAGTCCAGTGTGATTCTCGCGGATGCAGTCCCTGTAGTCCCCGTGTTCCATGACTCGAAAACAGGTGCAGTAGAACTGCTGACAATCGTGCTGTCCGTCGTCCAGACCGGCGCACTCAAGGCTCCGGTCGTGGCATTGAGGTTGAAGGCCCTGACGGTACCGTGCCAGTCGGTCGGGTCGTAGAGCGTCTGGTAAAACTGTGTTCCGGCCTGGAGAGTCGATGAACTTGATACGCCACCACCGCCGGAGCCTGCCTTGGCATAGATGTCAGTAAGCGCAAGGTTCAATGCGGTATTCAGGCCGGCACTGTCATTGGCCTGAAAGTATTTGCCATGGCCATGGTTATCGTCCGCGGCATCGATAAGCATCTGGTTATCGAGCGTGAAGCCGATCGCGTAGGTGCTCAGGTTCTGTCTCGGGAATCCGGCATTATCCCAGCTTCGCCCCGTCAGATCGCCACCTGGGGAAGTGGAGTCCTTGCGCATATCAATGTCATAGGCGAACTTGGCAATATCGTCCAGATAGAGCGTATCCCCTTCATTGGCCTCATTGGTATTCGGGCCATCATTGTTGACCCGATCCCAGTTGGGCAAGTAACGATTGGGATCATCTACATCATTGGTGGGAAAGTTCTTGTCATAAGTAGGCAAGCCATCCGTCAATACAACACCATAGTTTTTCTGACAACGATATTGAATGGGGCTTGTGAAAGTTGCCGGGGAATTGGTGTATGACGGAAAGGGAGTAAGCCCGCGAAAATAGCGCGTCACCTGATAATAGGTTTCAGCAAGAGGCGTGTTGGCCTCTGCAGTCAATGCCGAAATCGCGGCGCGCAGATTCCTGTAGTTTGTATCGGCAGTCGCCTGAGTAACGCCTGCCTGATAAGTCGTGGCCGGAACAGGCGACAGGTCGGCCACCGCCTGTTTGATATTACCGCCCGGCCCTCTGTCGTTATTGTTGGGTGGATTGTAAGTCGCCAACCCGATCCGCAAAGACCGGTTGGCATCGACCAGCCCCAATGCAACAGAAATGGCAGAGGTCAGACGGCTTTCGGTCGGTATATTAGCCACGCTACGGCCAGCATTGACTTCAGAAACCAGATAAGACAGATAAGCACCAGGATAACGCGTATTACCGGACCTGGCAGGGTCAGGTAACGAGATACAGGTCACCGAAGAAGCGTTCCTGTAAAAGCCATAACCACTATTACACCCATCAGTACTCAGGCTACCCACAGTTACATAATCGGAATCCCCGGTATTGATTTGTGCCCCCCTGGAATAAGAGCCACAGATAAAGAAAAAACAATTGGATTGGGACTCATAAATAACAGGCCAGGACGCCGACGCATTGAACCCCGAGGCAAAAATGATCGTATCCATACTGCCCGAGTTATCCACCTGCAGCATGACATTGGGCGTAACGGCAGAAGCACTCAACAGGGGTACTTGTGAAGGTGTGAACGCATAAACCGGCGCGGACAGATAAAGCGCAGCCAAGGCACCATACGCATACTTCAAACCGTGACGAAACGCCTTAGCAATTGGCATAGATACTCTCCAGCACCGTTCTCGATGTGCCTTGGATGGCGACTGACGTGACACGATAAAGCGTTACGGTGCCTGTGCAGGTCGGCGGGCGTTTTATGGGCGTTGCCGTGGTGCCAAGATTCTGGATGCCATAAAAACCACCTCCCGCTGCTGCAACCCAGCTCACCCCGGATGTGCCATTTGTACCGGCAGCAGTAAGCGTGGTGGATTCGGCAGGTGGGGCGCAGGTTGCGTTAGTGGTGCATTTGGCCAGAGTAAAACCCACCACCCGGATGGATGACTCGCCCAGTCGCAATGCCGCTTCGGCCTTCTGGAAAGACTGATTGCGCAAAGCCACACTGCCCGCCATCTTTTCCTGCAAGGTAGCGTTCTGCATGGAGGAAATCCCCAGCAATGTCAGCAGCAACAGAAATACCAGGCTGACCAGCAATACCATTCCGGATTGTCGGGCCGGGAATGTCGGCATGATGCAAAACCGCTTTGAATTCATTGCATACGGCCCTTTAAAAGCGATTGCGCAGGTAGGCAACCACATTGTATTGCTGGTTTCTGACACGACCATCCGGATCTTGCAGGGTCAGACTGATACGAACGCTGCGTATATCGGGCGCACTGGCAGCCGAGATCGTCGAGGTATAGGTCATGGGGTTACCCGCCATACCAAAGGAAACATCGAAGGCACTGACGTTTTGCAGCAATGGCTGCGCAGTCCCGCCTGTGCCGTATTTGATGGTCAGGTTCTGGCCGGTAAGGGTGTAGACCAACTGACGCATCTGGAACGCGGTCTGCCCTGCCGCAGGCGATCTTGCCCCGGCATAAAGCTGGGTAGAGGTCTGGCAGTCGGAGACAATCGTCCAGGTCGGTGAGCTGCCGGTGGTGCCGATATCGGAGGTCACCAGAGTCAGGGTTTTATTGGCGTTGTCCCACAGGATGGGGTTATCCAGCGCAGCAGGCCATGCAATGGCAGGTGCAGTCGGCACATAGTTGCTGAACCCCAGACAGCCATACATCCCGGTCATGCGGATTTCCTGCATCAGTTTGCTCAGCACGAAACGCGCATCTTCCTGCATGCGGGCCGAGGCATTCTGGGTCAGGAACGTGCCTCGGGAGGCGCTGAATATCTGGATGATGCCCATGCTGACCACCAGCCCCAACACCAACGCCACCATGATTTCGATCAGGCCAAAGCCTCTGGATGACTTCTTCATGGGTTCACCCCGATACGCGAGGTCAGGGTAAAGGTCTGCAGGGTGCTATCGGCCGCAGTACCACCGGATGCAACGGTGCTGGACCCCGCCGCCCGCGTATCGTCCCAGGTAATGGTGATGGTGACGGCCGGCGCGCCGCTGACATCGATGCTGGCTGTGGCCGTGGAGCCGGCAAAAGTGGCGATGTTGGTCTTGAAATCGTAAAGGTCCTGATCCCGGGCCCGGGCCGGATTCCCTGTCGACGGAGCCGAGGCCAGATTGGCCAGGGCATAAGTCGCCAGTACGTTGGTGGTGCCGTTGGCGACCGCATTGCCATCCACATTCGCCCGGATACGATCCATCATGTCGTAGGCAATGAAGCTTGCCTGACTGGTCATGGTGGAACTGTCGGTGTACTTGAGAGCGTTGAGCTGAATCGCGGCGGCACCCAGCAGGCCGATGGCAAGTATCAGGACCGAAACCAGCACCTCGATCAGCGTCATGCCCGTCTGGCGACGTCGCACTTCATTTAGCATCAGCAACTTCCACCCAGAATGATCCGGCCCGTCAGACAAATATTCATGGTCCTGGCAATCGAGCCTCGCGTGTAGTTCATCACCACCGCAGTGGTGGGCGTAGACAAGGCGCCCAGATTATTGAATTCGATCCCGGTGACGTCAGTCGCCGTCAGGGTTGCTCCGCTGCTCAGGGGCGCAACCTTGCGCAACGCAGTCGGGGTGGCCGATGTATCGGAAGCCAGAAAAACCTGTAGCTCGGTCTTCCAGTCCGCCCCGCTGGTTGGTGCAATACGTACCGTCACCCCCCGGTTTATCGCCTCAAGACGTGCATAGTTGAGCGCCCGCTGCAAATCATTGAGCTCGGCATCCGCCTTGTTGTTCTGGATCGTGCTGGTAAAGCTCGGAACGGCAAGCGCCGCCACGATCGCCACCACGGACACAGTGACTAACAATTCGATGAGGCTGAAGCCCTTGGACATATAACGCATTGGGTGTCTCCTAGACGTTACGACTATAAGGCAGCAGCGATGCCTGAAAATATCCAGCAGGATATACGGTTGTTTTGCGATGACGAATGCCCTGATGGCGTTTGGAACAAGGTTTTCCAGGGAGGAAAAAACGATGAAGCATGCAGGATTCACGTTAGTCGAACTACTGATCGTGGTTGCCATTGTGGCCATTCTTGCCAATGTTGCCAGCACACCGTTTACAGACTTTATCGATGCCAATCGCAGGCAGGTGGCGGCCCAGGAACTGGCCGGCGGCATACGCTCGGCACGGGTTGCAGCCATTACCCGCAATCAGGTGGTGACCCTGTATGCCATTGAGGGAGACTGGAGCAACGGTTGGCGAATCATCGACGACACCAAAGGCAACGGACCGGACGATGACGATACCTTGCTTGCCGAGCGAGCCATGAATGGCAAAACCCGGATTGTCGGCAACAGCAAGATTGCGGAACACATCAGTTTCACCGGCCTGGGCGGCCTCAGGAAGGCGGCCAACGGCACCTTTCACATCTGCGTCCGCGATCAGCCGGTGAGCCACTATCGCGTGATAGTGGCCATTACCGGAAGAGTCAGAGTCGAGGATGACAAGAGAGCGACGGATCTTTGTGCCTGACGTTAAGGCAGAGACTTGACCCGCAGCTCCTTGGGAACGGAGAACGTGATGTTCTCTTCGCGGCCAGACAGCTCATCTGCACCGGTCGCGCCCCAGGCCTGCAATTGCTGAATCACGCCGCGTACCAGCACTTCCGGCGCGGACGCACCGGCAGTGATACCGATACGCTCGATACCGTCAAACCAGCTGCGCTGCATGTCTTCGGCACCGTCGATCAGGTATGCCGGTGTCGACATGCGCTCGGCCAGTTCGCGCAGACGGTTGGAGTTGGAGCTATTGGGGCTGCCCACCACCAGCACCACATCGCATTCATCGGCCAGTTGCTTGACCGCATCCTGACGGTTTTGCGTGGCGTAGCAGATATCGTCCTTGCGCGGCCCGCCAATGGCAGGGAAACGCGAACGCAGGGCGTCGATGACACGGCTGGTATCGTCCATGGACAAGGTTGTCTGGGTCACGAAAGCCAGGGCATCGGGGTTGCGCACCTGGAGATTGGCGACGTCTTCCTCGTCCTCCACCAGATAAATCGCACCGCCATTACTGGCGTCGTACTGGCCCATGGTGCCTTCTACTTCGGGATGGCCTTCATGGCCGATCAGGATGCACTCACGGCCATCACGGCTGTAACGGGCCACTTCGATATGCACCTTGGTCACCAGCGGACAGGTCGCATCGAAGACTTTCAAGCCACGGCCCGCCGCCTCGGCGCGCACTGCCTGGGAAACACCGTGGGCACTGAAGATGACGATGACATCGTCCGGCACCTGTTCCAGCTCTTCAACGAAGATCGCACCACGGGCGCGCAGGTCTTCGACGACGAATTTGTTGTGAACGACTTCATGACGCACATAAATCGGCGGACCAAACACTTCCAGGGCGCGATTGACGATTTCGATCGCACGGTCCACACCAGCGCAGAAGCCACGTGGGTTGGCGAGTTTGATTTGCATGCTGTGCCTCGTATTTACGTGCGGAGCAGCCCGGCCGAAGCCGGGCTTGATGTCCGGCTCAGGAAGCCAGAATCGGCTTGACCTCGAAGATTTGTACTTCAAAGTTTAGTGTCTTGCCAGCCAGGGGATGGTTGAAATCGACGGTGACCAGCTCATCGTCGAATTTCTTCACCACGCCCGGCAGCTCAGTATTGGCCGCATCGTTGAAGATCACCAGCAATCCTTCGGACAGCTCCATGTCCTGGAACTGCGAACGCGGGATGATCTGCACGTTTTGTGGGTTGGGCTGACCAAAGGCATTTTCCGGCAGCACCTGGACGGTTTTTCTATCACCCGCCTTGAAGCCGAAGATGGCGGCTTCAAAACCGGGCAACAGATTGCCATCCCCCACCTTGAACGTGGCCGGAGCCTTGTCGAAAGTGCTGTCTACCGTATCGCCGTTTTCAAGATGCAGGGCGAAGTGCAAGGTGACTTGCGTGTTCTGACCAATGCGCAGCTCGCCTTGAGTCGATGACTGTTCAGCCATGAGCGGGCTCCTCTTCTTTCTTGCTCTTGAACATATCCACAGCCAGCATGACCGCGCCAACGCTGATTGCGCTGTCGGCTATGTTGAACGCCGGGAAATACCAACGGTTTTGCCAGTGCACCAGAATGAAGTCGATGACATGGCCGAGCACGACACGGTCATAAAGATTACCCAGAGCGCCTCCAAGGACCAATGCCAGGGCAATTGCCAGCCAGGTTTCATCCCGACCAAGACGCTTTAGCCACACCACCAGCACCGCACTGACGACAATCGCAATCAGGGCAAACAGCCAACGCTGCCAACCGGCGCCATCGGCCAGAAAGCTGAAGGCAGCTCCGGTGTTATAGGCCAGGGTCCAGCTGAAGTAGTCCGGGATGATGACGATCTGTTCGTACATCTCCAGCCGGTTCTCGAAGTAATACTTGCTGGCCTGATCGACGATCAGGACCAGCAGACTCAACCACAGCCAGCTCAAACGACCGAAACGGCCTGCCGCGCCTGGATTAGGCATAGTGACGAACCTCGCCAGCGCCGCTGATGTTATCCACACAGCGACCGCAGATTTCAGGATGCTCAGGGTTCATGCCAACGTCCTCACGGTGGTGCCAGCAACGGGCACACTTGGCATGGCCGGACTTGACCACTTTCAGCTTCAGACCTGCAACCTCGGTCACCACCGCATCGGCCGGAGCCGACAGCAGAGGCGCGACAGTCGCGGTGGAGGTGATCAGCACGAAGCGCAGTTCGTTGCTGAGCTTCGACAGATCGGTAACCAGCGAATCTTCAGCGTACAGGGTCACTTCGGCCTGCAGGTTGCCGCCAATGGCCTTGGCAGCGCGCAGGTTTTCCATTTCCTTGTTGACCGAAGCCTTCACCGCCATGATCCGCTCCCAGTAGGCGCGGCCCAATTCGAAACCTTCGGGGATTTCGCTCAGACCTTCATACCAGGTGTTGAGCATCACCGATTCGTTACGCTCACCCGGCAGGAACTGCCACAGTTCGTCGGCGGTGAACGCCAGGATCGGCGCGATCCAGCGTACCAGCGCTTCGGAGATGTGGAACAGCGCAGTCTGGCACGAGCGACGCGCCTTGCTGTCGGGAGCCGTGGTGTACTGACGGTCCTTGATGATGTCCAGATAAAAGCCGCCCAGCTCCTGCACGCAGAAGTTGTGGATCTTCGAGTAGACGTTCCAGAAACGATATTCGCCGTAGTGCTCCTGCAGCTCGCGTTGCAGCAGCAGAGTGCGGTCCACAGCCCAGCGATCCAGCGCCAGCATGTCTTCGGCAGGCAGCAGATCGGTGGCCGGGTTGAAACCGGACAGGTTGGAAAGCAGGAAACGTGCAGTGTTGCGGATACGACGATAGGCATCGGCGCTGCGCTGCAGGATCTGCTCGGAAACCGCCATCTCGCCCGAATAGTCCGTGGCCGAAACCCACAGGCGCATGATGTCTGCACCCAGAGTGTCGTTGACCTTTTGCGGCGCGATGACGTTGCCCAGCGACTTGGACATCTTGCGACCGTTTTCATCCACAGTGAAACCGTGGGTCAACAGCTCGCGGTAAGGTGCGTTGTCGTCAATGGCGCAGCCGGTCAGCAGCGAGGAATGGAACCAGCCGCGGTGCTGGTCGGAGCCTTCCAGATACAGATCGGCACGCGGCCCGGTTTCGTGGCCCATCGGGTGCGAACCGCGCAGGACGTGCCAGTGGGTCGTGCCGGAGTCGAACCAGACGTCCAGAGTGTCGGAAATCTTGTCGTACTTGACAGCGTCATCGCCCAGCAACTCGGCAGCGTCCAGCTTGAACCAGGCTTCGATGCCCTCTTTCTCGACACGCTGAGCGACTTCTTCCATCAGCTCGACAGTGCGTGGATGCAGTTCGCCGCTTTCCTTGTGCAGGAAGAACGGAATCGGCACACCCCAGTTGCGCTGACGGGAGATGCACCAGTCAGGACGGTTGGCGATCATCGAGTGCAGGCGCGCCTGCCCCCAGGCCGGGACGAATTTCGTATCCTCGATGGCCTTGACGGCACGCTCGCGCAAGGTGCCCCCAGCGACAGGCTGCTTGTCCATACCGACAAACCACTGCGCAGTGGCCCGGTAGATCAGCGGCGACTTGTGACGCCAGCAGTGCATATAGCTGTGGTTGATGGTTTCGGTGTGCAGCAGATTGCCGACTTCGGCCAGCTTGTCGATGATGTTCTGGTTGGCCTTGAAGATGAACTGGCCGCCGAAGAACTCCAGGGACTCGACATACACGCCGTTGCTCTGCACCGGGCTCAGGATGTCATCGTTGCTCATCCCGTACTGCTTGCAGATATTGAAGTCGTCCAGGCCGTAGGCAGGCGCACTGTGAACCACGCCAGTACCGGCGCTCAGTTCGACGTAGTCGGCCACATAAAGTGGCGACAGACGGTCATAGAACGGGTGACGGAAGTTGATCAGTTCCAGCTTCTGGCCAACGGTGGTCGCAATCACCGAGCCTTCCAGCTTGTAACGTGCCAGGCAGGACTCGACCAGCTCTTCAGCCAGAAGCAGCAGCCTGTCGCCGACATCGACCAGCGCGTAGGTGAATTCAGGATGGACGTTCAGCGCCTGGTTGGCCGGGATGGTCCAGGGCGTGGTGGTCCAGATCACGATGGCAGCAGGTTTGGGCAGGGATGCCAGACCGAACGCTTCGGCCAGTTTCGCCTCATCGGCAATCGGGAATGCGACGTCGATGGTGGAGGACTTCTTGTCCTGATATTCGACTTCAGCCTCAGCCAGGGCCGAACCGCAATCGAAGCACCAGTTCACGGGCTTGAGGCCCTTGAACACGAAGCCGCCCTTGACCATTTCGGCCAGCGCACGGATTTCGCCGGCTTCGTTGGCGAAGTTCATGGTGAGGTACGGATTGTCCCAGTCGCCCAGCACACCCAGGCGGATGAACTCGGCCTTCTGACCTTCGACCTGCTCGGCGGCATAGGCGCGGCACAGTTCACGGGTCTTGTCGGCGGACAGGTTCTTGCCGTGGGTGACTTCGACTTTATGCTCGATCGGCAAGCCATGGCAGTCCCAGCCCGGAACATAAGGCGCATCGAAGCCCGCCAGGGTCTTGGAGCGCACGATCATGTCCTTGAGGATCTTGTTGACGGCGTGACCGATGTGAATATTGCCGTTGGCGTAGGGAGGACCGTCGTGCAGAACGAACTTTGGACGATCCTTGCCAATTTCGCGCAGCTTCTGGTACAGGCCAATGCTGTCCCAGCGCTGCAGAGTTTGCGGCTCGCGCTGGGGCAGGCCGGCCTTCATCGGGAAGGCGGTGTCCGGAAGGTTTAGCGTGGCTTTATAATCGGTCATTTCAGGCTCTTGGTTAGGATATGCATGCTAAATGTCTGCGCTCGTTCATGCGGCATTGCGCACCGTCTCGGAATGCTCATTTACTAAAGTAAAGTTGCCCGCGACTCCGACCGTTTCCTCGCCGGTACGCGCCTTGCCTGACCTTCGCGCAAACATTTTTCATACACATCCGTCAGGTTAACCATGCCAATGGGCACGGGCGGCGGCGACGTCCGCATTGATCGCCGTCTTGAGCGCCTCCAGTGAGGCGAAACGCTGCTCATCGCGCAGCTTGTGGTGGAAAGCCACCGTCAAACGCCGGCCATAGAGATCACCGGCAAAATCCAGAAGATGAACCTCGAGGTGGGCACTGCCATCACCTGCCACGGTCGGACGCACGCCGATATTGGCGACTCCCGGCCAGGCTTTGCCATCGATGTTCGCGCTGACCAGATAAACCCCGCTCAACGGCACACGACGACGCTTGAGTTGCACATTTGCCGTGGGCGTACCCAACTGGCGTGCCAGCTTCTGGCCATGCAGAACCCGTCCGGTAATCTGGAACGGGCGACCGAGCAAACGCTCGGCCAGGGCAAAATCCGCGACAGCCAGGGCATTACGCACCTTGGTACTGCTGACCCGGACACCATCGATTTCAACGGTCTGCGCCGCTTCTACGGTAAAACCATGGGCATTACCGGCTTGTTGCAGGAAGTCGAAGTCGCCGTTGCGGTCGCAACCGAACCGGAAATCGTCGCCCACCTCAAGATGCTGCACCCCCAGCCCGTCGACCAGAATGGTCTCGACGAAGCTGGCGGCACTCAGTTTGCTCAGACGCTGGTTGAAAGACAGGCACAGGACCCGGTCAACACCCTCGGCGCTCAGCAGCTCAAGTTTGTCCCGCAGCCGGGCCAGACGTGCCGGCGCGGTCTCCGGAGCGAAGAATTCCCGTGGCTGCGGCTCGAAAATGACCACGCAACTGGGCACGCCCAACTCGACAGCACGCTCGCGCAGACGCACCAGGATAGCCTGATGACCGCGGTGGACACCGTCAAAGTTGCCAATCGTGGCGACGCAGCCCCGATGTGAGGGGTGCAGGTTGTGGAGGCCTCTAACCAGCTGCATAACGCACTTCTTGCTCATAAAGTGGCCGATTATAACCACACACGGCCCCGGGCGACAGGCAGCACACCCAGACCAGACAACAGTTGTCGGACCGCAACGCGTAAATCCGACAACCACCCGTCAAACAACGCTACATGATGGCCTTGCGAGCAAAATCCCGAAGACGAAAACCGAGCAGCAGCAACATACCGAAATAAACCGCTACACCCGCCACGACCAAAATGCCCAGACGCAGGAAACGCTCAAGCATCTGCCCTTCACTCCAGGCCGGCATCACATGCATCAGCCCCAGCAGCACTGCCGACATGGCCGCAACGGCCAGAATCAGTTTGAACAGGAACTTCGTCCAGCCAGGCTGCGGCTGAAACAGATCCTGCCTGCGCAACTGCCAGAACAGCAGACCGGCGTTGATACACGCTCCCACACTGATGGCCAGCGCCAGACCCGCATGCTGCAACGGCACGATAAACGCCAGGTTGAGCAACTGGGTAACAATCAGGGTGAAAATCGCGATTTTAACCGGCGTACGAATATTCTGCTGGGCATAAAAACCGGGAGCCAGCACCTTGATCAGGATGATCCCCAGCAACCCCACCGAATAAGCGATCAGCGCACGCTGGGTCATGGCCGCATCCAGCGCATCGAACTTGCCGTACTGGAACAGGGAAACCGTCAGCGGCTCAGCCAGCAGGCCCAGCACCAGTGTGCAAGGCAGAACCAGCAAAAAGCACAGGCGCAAGCCCCAGTCGAGAATCCGCGAATATTCCTGACGATCCTTGTTGGCATAGGTTTTCGACAGGATCGGCAACAGGATCGTCCCCAACGCCACGCCCAGCACCCCGGACGGCAGCTCCATCAGGCGGTCGGCATAGTACATCCACGAGACGGAACCTGCGACGAGGAACGAGGCAAATATCGTGTTGATAATAAGAGATATCTGACTGACGGATACGCCAAGGATGGCCGGCAGCATCTGCTTCATCACACGCCAGACGCCCGTGTCCCGCAGATTGAGGCGCGGCAGGACCAGCATGCCGATTTTCTTCAAGTGCGGCAGTTGATACAGCAACTGCAGCAAACCGCCTGCCAGCACCGCCCACCCCAGCGCCATGACCGGCGGGTCGAAATAAGGCGTCAGGAACAGGGCGAAGAAAATCATGCTGACATTGAGCAGCGTCGGCACGAACGCCGGCACGGAAAAGCGGTTCCAGGTATTGAGGATCGCACCGGCCATGGATGACAGGGAAATCAGCAATATATAAGGAAAGGTCACCCGCAACAGGTCGCTGGTCAGGGCGAACTTTTCCGGCGAATCGACAAAACCCGGTGCAGTGGCCCAGATTACCCAGGGCGCAAAGATGACGCCCAGCAGGGTGACCAGTGCCAGCGCCAGCGTGAGCAGCCCCGTGACGTAGGCCACAAAGGTGCGGGTCGCCTCCTCGCCCTGCTGGCTTTTATATTCGGCAAGGATCGGCACGAAGGCCTGGGAAAATGCCCCCTCGGCAAAGATCCTGCGCAGCAGGTTCGGCAGCTTGAAGGCAATGAAGAAGGCATCCGTCGCCATCCCGGCCCCGAACGTACGGGCAATGATGGTATCGCGAATGAAACCCAGCACCCGGGAAAGCATGGTGATAGAGCTGACGGCGGCTAATGACTTGAGTAGATTCATCGAAAGAGTGTTATGCCCTGGCTAAAGGATAGGCGCTCAGACCTTCATTCATGCGATACTCCGCGCCGCAAAAAGCCCGGAGCGAAAGTCCGCGAGTTTACAGGTCATACGCCGGAAATAAATATCCGGGTGCAGATAGCGACCACTCGGCGGAACACCTCAACTGCCCTTGACAAGCGACAAACTCATCGGCATGATTCGCGGCCTATTTTGTTAGCTATTTCATAAAAGTCTTTCGAGGAGCTCGACGGTGGCCAACACACCTTCCGCCAAAAAACGTGCAAAACAGGCTGAGAAGCGTCGCAGCCACAACGCCAGCCTGCGTTCCATGGTTCGTACCTACATCAAGAATGTGGTCAAAGCCATCGACGCAAAAGACGCAGAAAAAGCGCAAGCTGCTTATGTTCTGGCTGTTCCTGTTATCGACCGCATGGCCGATAAAGGCATCATCCACAAGAACAAAGCTGCTCGCCATAAAGGCCGTCTGAACGCTCACATCAAGGCTCTGAACCTTGCTGCTGCAGCCTAAGCGATAAGCTTTTTAAAAAACCGACCCAAGGGTCGGTTTTTTATTGCCCGCATATTGCTAGAGACGACTTAACAGCGCCAGCGACATCAAAGACTGCTTATCGTCGCCAGCAAGCTGCCTCCCACAACCACCAACCCCACTAAACCCCCATCATTGCGCATCCGCATGCGGCCAAGGCAGGATCGGAATCGCCGTTACTGCATTCTGCGGACTACCCTCGATAATCCGGTCGCTGTAGACCAGATAAACCAGGGTATTGCGCTTCTTGTCCAGGAAGCGCACCACCTGCATGGTCTTGAAGACCAGCGAAGTACGCTCCTTGAACACTTCCTCACCATCCTTGAGCGGCGGCTGGAAACGAATCGGCCCGACCTGGCGACAGGCAATCGAGGCCTCGGCACGATCCTCGGCCAGCCCCAGACCACCCTTCACCCCACCCGTCTTGGCACGGGACAGATAACAGGTCACCCCCTCGACCTTGGGATCATCGAAAGCCTCGACCACGATCCGGTCATTGGGACCGACAAACTTGAATACCGTCGATACCTGACCAATCTCTTCAGCCGCCGCCAAGGCAGGCACGACCAGCAATGCTGCCAAAAAAGCCTTCATGACCCGCATCGAACTTTCCTTTGTGATGGCCAGCATCAGACGAGAATCAGGTTATCCCGATGAATCAGCTCGGGCTCAGCCATATAACCCAGTTCACGCACGATGGCATCGGATGACTGACCGATAATCTTCTGCGCCTCGACAGCGCTGTAGTTACTCAGGCCGCGAGCAATTTCACGACCATCAGGCGCAACGCACACAACCATCTCGCCACGACGGAAACTGCCCTGAACCACCTTCACACCCACAGGCAATAGGCTCTTGTGATCCTTGACCAGAGCAGCCACCGCACCACCATCCAGCACCAACGTGCCACGAGTCTGCAGATGACCGGCCAGCCACTGCTTGCGAGCCGCCAGCATTTCACGCTCGGGCGACAACAAGGTGCCCAATTGCTCACCCGCCTTGAGACGCGCCAGCACATGATCGATACGACCACCCACAATCACCGTGTGCGCACCGGAACGAGCCGCCAGACGCGCCGCACGCAGCTTGGTCTGCATGCCGCCACGCCCCAGGGCACCGCCCGTACCGCCGGCTACCGCATCGAGCGTCGGATCATCGGCACGCGCCTCATAAATGAGCTGAGCCTCAGGATTGTTGCGCGGGTCGGCGTCGAACATGCCATCGCGATCCGTCAGGATCACCAGCAGATCAGCCTCGACCAGATTGGCCACCAGCGCTGCCAGCGTGTCGTTGTCACCAAAACGGATTTCGTCGGTCACGACCGTGTCGTTCTCGTTGATGACCGGCACAACCCCCAGCTCGACCAGCGTGCGCAGGGTGCTGCGAGCGTTCAGATAACGCTTGCGATCGGACAGGTCATCGTGAGTCAGAAGAATTTGCGCGGTATGCCGGTCATGCTCGGCAAAGCTCGACTCCCAGGCCTGCACCAACCCCATCTGACCAATGGCAGCGGCAGCCTGAAGCTCATGCATGGCACTGGGTCGCACAGACCAGCCCAGGCGACTCATGCCGGCAGCGACCGCCCCGGAAGAAACCAGCACCAGCTCGACGCCCGCCTCGTGCAGCGCCACCATCTGCTCTACCCACACACCCATAGCCGAACGATCCAGCCCCTTGCCATCCGCCGTCAGCAGGGCACTGCCGATCTTCACGACCCAGCGCTGGGCACCCGTCACTTTGCTGCGCATCATCTTCCAACCTTAGCCAGAGAATTTTCTTAATACGGATTCGAGATACAAAAACGCCGCTATCAATCAGTAGCGGCGTTCAAGTTTACTGCATGCGATCAGTCTCGGACGTAAATGATTTCCGGACCATCTTCATCGTCCACATCATCTTCATCCCAATCGTCTTCGCCAATGTCATGCACGCTCTTCACGCCGCTACGACGCAGGGCACGCTGATCGTCCAGCGCCTGCAACTGAGCACGCGCCTCATCTTCGATACGCTGATCCAGCTCGGCCAGCTCTTCAGCATAACCAGGCTCTTCGACCAGACGCAGGCTGCGCTCTTCAAGGTAGCGCATGATGTCACGGGACAACTGCTCGGTACCTTCCTTCGCAATCGCGGAGATCACATAGACCGGACCCGTCCAGCCCAGACGCTCGACGATTTCCTGCTTGCGGGCTTCCTGCTCTTCCTCAAGAAGCTGATCGCACTTGTTCAGCACCAGCCAGCGGTCACGCTCAGCCAGGGAGGGGCTGAACTTGATCAACTCATTGATGATGACCTCGGCAGAATCGGCAGCACTGCTTTCATCCAGCGGCGCCATATCGACGAGATGCAGCAGCAGACGCGTACGCGCCAGGTGCTTGAGGAAGCGAATCCCCAGACCCGCGCCATCGGAGGCACCTTCGATCAAGCCGGGAATGTCGGCAATGACAAAGCTCTTCCAGCGGTCGACACTGACCACACCCAGGTTTGGCACCAGGGTCGTGAACGGATAATCCGCGACTTTTGGCTTGGCTGCCGACACAGAGCGAATGAAGGTACTTTTACCCGCATTCGGCAAGCCCAGCAGACCGACATCAGCCAGCACTTTCAATTCCAGCTTGAGATCACGCTGATCCCCCGGCTTGCCCGGCGTCGTCTGACGCGGAGCGCGGTTGGTACTGGATTTGAAACGAGTGTTACCCAGACCATGCCAGCCGCCCTGAGCAACGAGCAGGCGCTGGCCGTCCTTGGTCAGGTCACCGATGATTTCCTGGGTTGTCGCATCGATCACGGTCGTTCCGACCGGTACACGCAACACCAGCTCTTCACCCTTGCGACCCGTGCAATCGGCACTGCCGCCATTGGAGCCGCGCTCGGCATCGAAATGACGGGTATAGCGGTAGTCGACCAGCGTGTTGAGGTTTTCGTCGGCGATCATATAGACCGAACCGCCATCACCACCATCACCGCCGTTGGGGCCACCGTTTTCGATAAATTTTTCGCGACGGAAGCTCATGCAACCGTTGCCGCCGTCACCGGCTTTTACCCGAATTGAAACTTCATCTACAAACTTCATAACGCACGCCTCCCGCCACAGGGACGAGCAGAACCACATAAATACATAAGACTCTTGCAAAAATGAGCGTTGCGATACCGATCAGAAACCAGCGACCCGGAAGGTCCACATCACAACAGCCCGCACAAACAGCTTTGCAAGAGACTCACCAACCTCTTACTACAAACAAAAAAGCCCCGTCGCGAGACAGGGCTTTTCAAGCTACTGCGCAATTACGCTGCGGAGACTTCAGTCTTCGGAACGATGCTCACGTAGCGACGACCGAAGGCGCCTTTGACCTGAAACTTGATCACGCCTTCCACTTTCGCGAACAGAGTGTGATCTTTACCCATACCAACGCCATAGCCAGCGTGGAATTGGGTGCCGCGCTGACGCACGATGATGTTGCCTGGAACGATAGCCTGGCCGCCATACATCTTCACGCCAAGGCGTTTGGCTTCTGAGTCGCGACCGTTACGGGTACTACCACCAGCTTTTTTGTGTGCCATGAGTCAATTCTCCAAATGAGGATTAGGCTGAATTAAGCCTGAATACCTGTGATTTTGATCTCGGTGTACCACTGGCGGTGGCCCATACGCTTCATGTGGTGCTTACGACGACGGAACTTGATGATGCGAACCTTGTCGTGACGACCTTGCGAAACCACTTCAGCCACGACAGTAGCGCCAGCAACGACTGGAGCACCGATATTGACGTCGTCGCCATTGCCAACCAGCAGGACGCGGTCAAAAGTGACGGATTCGCCAGTAGCGATTTCCAGTTTTTCAATTTTCAGGTATTCACCTGGGGCGACTTTGTACTGCTTGCCACCGGTAACAATTACTGCGTACATGGTATTTCTCCGAAAATCCTGCTCACCCAGCTCTTTATAAGAAGAGTATCGGCTGGCATGGCTGCATCAGGCTGGAACGGCCTGGTTGCAATTGCGTAAGGCAGGTGCTGCCCAGGAAAGTTAGGGTGCGCGATTGTACGCAAGGCAAGCATGGGTTGCAAGGCCCGGGACGGCATACCTTGACATGCCCTACCCTGCAACCTAGCATGCGGCGCAACCTATCTGGAGCACTTGTCGCTGATGCAACCCCAAGCCTTCTACCGCGCGGTGGCGGACGACTTTAGTGCCGTTGACCTTATCATCAAGAAGCAACTGACGTCTCGCGTGCCGCTGGTCTCGAAAATCGGCGATTACATCACGTCGGCCGGCGGAAAGCGCCTGCGCCCGCTGCTGGTGCTTCTGTGTGGCAAAGCCCTGGGACGCGAAGGCGACGACCTGCGCCTGCTGGCCGCCACCATCGAATTCCTGCATACCGCAACCCTGCTGCATGACGATGTCGTCGACATGTCCGGCATGCGTCGCGGTCGCTCAACGGCCAACGCCCTGTGGGGCAACGCGCCCAGTGTACTGGTCGGCGATTTCCTTTATTCCCGCTCGTTCGAAATGATGGTCGAACTGGGCTCGATGCCGGTCATGCAGATCCTGTCCAAGGCCACGCGAATCATCGCCGAAGGCGAAGTCCTGCAGTTGTCCAAGATTCGCGATGCCAGCACCACCGAAGAAACCTACATGGAAGTGATTCGCGGCAAGACAGCCATGCTGTTCGAAGCCTCGACCCACAGCGCCGCCGCCCTGTGCAACGCCAGCACCGAGCAGAGCGAAGCCCTGCGTACTTTCGGTGATCATCTGGGCGTGGCATTCCAGTTGGTCGACGATCTGCTGGACTACCGCGGCGACGCCGAGACACTGGGCAAGAACGTCGGTGACGATCTGGCCGAAGGCAAGCCTACCCTGCCGCTGATCTACACCATGCGCGAAGGCTCGCCGGAACAGGCAGCTCTGGTTCGTCAGGCCATTCAGAAAGGCGGCCTGGAAGATCTGGAAAGCATCCGCGACGCCGTCGAGAAAGCCGGTGCCCTGGATTACACCGCACAACTGGCCCGCGACTATGCAGCACGCGCCATTGCCTGCCTGGACGCCCTGCCACCCAGCGAATACCGCGACGCACTGGTAGGACTGAGCGAGTTCGCGGTCGCCCGCACTCACTGACACTCGTCGGAAACACAAGAGCCCGTCCCAGTGACGGGCTTTTTCATGGACGCAGATCAACCATCCGGCAGAAAATGCGAATTAATCTCAAATAGAAGCTTGCTATTATCGTAATAGGAATTATTCTCATCAAATCCAAAGCAGGAGATGGAACATGACTTATTTGATCGATGCATGGCTGGATCGGCCACAGCCCTATCTGAGAATCCTTCACCGCGAGACAGGCGAGGTCTGTGCCGTACTGGAAGAGGAAGCGCTGGAGGAATTACGGGATCAGGGCGATCTGGATGTTCACAGCCTCAGTTCCAGCGAGCCTGTGGTGCTGAAAGAACTGGTGCGCAATCTGTTCCTCTTCTGTTACGCGCGGGCCTTGCGCCCGGCAGGAGAGTTGCACTGAACATGATTCATTCACGTACTGCTGCTGAACGAATCAACGCGATTCGTTCAGCAGCCATCTGCATCGGTCAGTAACCGATTACAGAACAGCCAGCAGTTCTACGTCGAATACCAGAACGCTGTGCGGCGCAATGCTGCCAACGCCTTGAGCGCCGTAAGCCAGCTCGCTCGGCACGTGCAGACGCCATTTGCTGCCGGTATTCATCAATTGCAGCGCTTCGGTCCAGCCAGCGATAACGCCGCTGACCGGGAATTCGGCAGGCTCGCCACGATCGTAGGAGCTGTCGAAGACAGTGCCGTCGATCAGGGTGCCGTGGTAGTGAGTGCGAACCTGATCTTCACGGGTAGGCTTCGGGCCGTCGCCAGCAGTCAGCACTTCGAATTGCAGCCCCGAAGCCAGAGTGGTCACGCCTTCGCGCTTGCCGTTTTCAGCCAGGTAAGCCAGACCTGCGCCAGCAGCCTTTTCAGCCTTGGCAGCCGCTTCGGCCTGCATGATTTCGCGGATCACCTTGAAGCTGGCAGACATTTCTTCCTGGCTGACACGGCTTGGCTGACCGGCGAATGCATCGCTCAGACCTGCCAGGATGGCTTCCAGGTTGACGCCCGGTGGCGGGTTGTCACGCAGTTGGTCGCCCAGCTGACGGCCAATACCGTAGCTGACGCGGGTTTCGTCGGTGGACAGATTGACTTCGGACATGACGCTGCTCCGTAGAGGGACACCCAGACCGCAAACAGCGAGAACATCGCCCTTCGCCCTGATGTGCCCCGAACCAAAAGGGCAAGCAGCCTAGCACAATTGGCTGTGGTGCCCTATCGCAGTCAGGACCAGGATGAATGAAAGGAGATCGGCAGGCGCATCACCGAGCGATCATTGACCGGCATGCCGCACAGTTCATCATGAACCACCGCATGGACCAGATAGAACGGTACCACCGGCAATGCCTTGAGCAAGTCCCGTGCATGCTCGACCGAACGCAGATGCAGAGTCTTGCCTTCATCGCTCTTGAGCATGCGCGAGCCACCTTCCATACACACCTCAAGCAGGTAGATACCGCCTTCGATGGAAATCAGATTCAGCTCGTCGATCCTTCCGGCCTGGGCATGATCGGTAAATTCCTGAACATTCATGATCTAACCTCGCAGTTGCTTCAGAGGAATCAGAACAGGTTTTCTACCTCATCTCGACGCAACACGCCAGAAACGAAACCGCCCGCCCCTTTGTCCATCGCTGAACACAGAAGGCGGGCGGCGGGACAGGCAGCAGACCTCAGTTCTTGGTCAGCTTGTCCAGATAGCCCATGGCAAATGCCGACACCACGAACGTCATGTGGATGATCACGTACCACATCAGATACTGCGTCTCGATGTTCTTGGCATCCATGAAAACGCGCAGCAGGTGGATGGAAGAAATCGCCACGATGGAGGCCGCGACCTTCATTTTCAGGGACGAGGAGTCCATGGTGCCCAGCCAGTTGAGCTTTTCCTTGTTCTCATCGATATCCAGTTGCGAGACGAAGTTCTCATAACCGGAGATCATCACCATGACCAGCAGGCCGCCCACCAGCGCCATGTCGATCAGCGACAGCAGGACCAGAATCAGGTCGGATTCGGCCAGGGAAAAAATGTTGGGGAGAACATGAAAGATTTCCTGGAAAAACTTCAGGCCAAGCGCCAGCAGTCCGAGGGACAACCCGAAATAGATGGGGGCCAGCAGCCAACGCGATGCGTACATCGCATTCTCGAAAAAACGTTCCATTGAGACTCGCCAGTGATTTGGAATGACGGGCGAGTATATTCAGGGAGAGTCCATAGCTCTAGAGGCGTGACAAAATGACACAGAAAAACCTTCGCCACCTGTTTCCAGCAGCCTCTAGAAGGTAAACGTGCGCTCACAGCGGGCAATGTCACTGTCGATACGGCGCAATTCGCTCTGCATGTGCAGTCGCCAGATCGGCACGTCTGCGACGCTTTCATAGCCATGCAGAAGAAGGCTTTCAGTGATGGCGAGCAGCACCGACTCAGCAGCCAGCAAACCGTTGAACGGCCCCTGGGACTTGATGGCTGATGGCTGTTCGCCGGACATCCCGGCGGCGAAGAGCAACATCCACATGCCCCCATCGCCAGGAAGGGGCCGGATGACACATTCAATGCGGGTCATCAGCCCCAGACATTGACGGGTAAGGCAGAGGCTACGCGACATGGCGAGTTCCTCGTGAGCGACAGTATTCGTCTCTCCCGTTCAAGGGAGCGACGCGCCAGTCCATTTGGCCACTGTGGTAATCACACAGGATAGAAGAAAAGCTGCAGAACAAAAGAACGCCGGATGAACGGGCATCCGGCCTTTTTTGCTCAGGGGTAATGCTGAGTAGCCAAAGCAACTGGTGGGAGGGGCCTTGGCCGCGACTTCAGCTCACAGGCAACATATTTTCAGCGCCTTCAACTGGCTGCCGCGGCCAAGGCCCCTCCCACAGACGTGATCCAGGCACCTGTTTCAGGCTTTCAGCTCGGGCTCCTTCTCCAGTTCTTCCTTGAGCTCTTCATCGCTGAGCATTTCTGCGATATCGCGCAGGCGCTCCACCACTCGGGCATTGACGCTGCCTTCGGGGAATTCGCCATTCTCGTCCGGTGTACCGGCAGGCTCACCAACCAGCAGACTCAAGGCCTCGTCCGCCTGACGCACCGCATACACATGGAACTGTCCGGCACGCACCGCTTGCAGGACACGCTCATCGAGCATCAGGGTTGCCACGTTGGCCTGCGGGATGATCGCGCCCTGCTCGCCCGTCAGACCACGAGCCTCACAGAGACGGAAGAAACCTTCGATCTTCTCGTTGACCCCACCCACCGCCTGCACTTCACCGAACTGATTGATGGAACCGGTAATCGCGAAGCATTGCTTGAGCGGAGTGCGGGACAGCGCCGAAATCAGCGTGCAGACCTCACCCAGCGAAGCGCTGTCACCATCCACATAACCGTAGGACTGTTCCAGAGCGATACTGGCCGAAATCGCCAGAGGGAATTCCTGGGCATAGCGGCTGCCCAGATACCCGGTGAGAATCATCACGCCCTTGGAGTGAATCGGCTGGCCAAGGTTGACCTCGCGCTCGATATCGACAATGCCGCTGCCACCGGGATAGACCGTTGCCGAGATGCGCGCCGGCACACCGAATGCCGAATCGCCGACCTCAAGTACCGTCAGCCCGTTGCACTTGCCGACCGCGGCGCCATCGGTGTCGATCAGGATGATGCCGGCCAGCATGTCATCGAGAATCCGCGCCGAGACACGCCCGGTGCGAGTGGCCTTGGCCTTGAGCGCCCGTTCGATATGCCCGGCGTCGGTCTGCTCTTCGTTGGCCAGTTGACGAATGAAATCCGCCTCGCTGACCAACTGGAACAAATCGCCGATCCGCGCCGACAGACGCCCCTGATGCTCGGCCAGACGGGCACTGTAGGTCGCCAGACGAGCCACGGCATCGGCAGTCAATGGCGCCATGCCTTCTTCCGAGGTACGGGTTTTCAGCAATTGGGCGAACTGTTCAAGGGTTTCGTCGACCAGCGGGATCTCTTCGTCGAAATCCACCAGCACCCGGAACATCTCCTGGAAGTCGGGATCCAGGTCCTGAAGGGTGTAATACAGCGAACGCGCACCAATGATGATGATCTTGACGTTCCACGGAATCACTTGCGGCGTCAGGGTGACGGTCGCCAGACGCCCCATTTCGCCCAGCGGCGACTCCATTTTCAACTTGCGCGATTGCAGGGTGCGCTTGAGTGCATCCCAGACAAACGGCTCACTGAGCATCTTTTCCGCTTCAAGGATCAGGAAGCCGCCATTGGCGCGATGCAGCGCACCGGGCCGCAACTGCCGATAGGTGGTGTAGAGCGCGCCCTGATCGGTGCTGTATTCGATACGGCCAAACAGGTTGTCATAGGTCGGATGCGGCTCGAAGACCACCGGCGCACCGCCGCTGTGGGTGTGGCCGACAACCAGGCTCGGGCTGTATTGCTCTTCCAGCAGCTTGCGTGCCTGGGCGTCGGTCTTGCTGTCATCGACCAGTTGCTCGACAACGGTCTTGAGCAGATAGACCTGCATCGCCTGCAGATAGGCGCAGACAGCCGCATTCTCGGCGTACTTTTCCGACAGCGGAGCCAGCAGGGGCTGCAAGGTCAGGGTGATGGTTTCTTCGTTCAACTGGCGCAACTGATTGCTGGATTCGCGCTTCCATTGCGGCAGGCTGGCCAGCTCTTCGTTCAGGCGCTCTTCGAGACCCGAAATATCTTCATGGAAGCGTTCCCGCTCGGCATCCGGCAACTGGGAGAACTCGGCCTCATCCAGCGCCTTGCCATCGGCCATGGGCGTAAAGGCGATATTGGAGCTGTCGCGGTACAGCGCAATGTCCTTTTCCAGCGCCAGACGCTCGATCACATCCAGGGCGCGGTCATAACGCTGGTTGAAAGCGCGGTCGATGGCACTCTTCTTCTGCTGATACGACGGATGCTCGAAGACCGCAGGAAAGGTCGCCAGCAGGTTATCGATCAAGACACCGATATCGGCCATGAACTCCTGGGCACTGCCCGGTGCCAGCTCCAGGGCCTTGGGCTCGCGGGGTTCATCGAAGTTGTTGACGTAGACCCAGTCCGATGGCGTCTGCATGCGCTTGCCTTCGGCCTTGAGGTAACGTTTTACAAACGAAAACCGCCCCGTGCCGGGCTCCCCCATGACAAACACGTTATAACCGGGACGCGGCATCGCGACCCCGAACTGCAAGGCTTCTACGGCTCGTTCCTGGCCGAGTACTCCCCGAAAGGGCTCCAGATCATTGGTCGTCGAAAAGCTGAACTGTTCAGCGGAAAACGGGCGTGTCAGCGCTTGTGGCGCTAGACGAAGGCTGGCTGCGACAGAATCGGGCATCAGTGTTCCTTACATCAGGCGGGGCAGATGTCGGCATTCTGGCGCTCGCCGGACAAGACTTGCAAGACGGGAAAGCCCGGAATATCCGTTCCTCCAATGAACAGGGCTGCCGGAGCACAAAATTAACCCTGTAACGCGAATAAATCTGCAATTGACCACGGAACCCTTGGAACCGACCTAAACTCCAAATTGCGCACATGGTTACAAATAGCCATTTGCCTTGATGTATCGGTGGGTGCGAGAGGTCAGCCAATGCTGGACTTGTCGCGCCGAACCGGTTCAAGAACCCCGACACTGGTTGAACATAAAGAGAAAAAAGCTATGAAACGGATTCTTCTTGGAACGCTCTTCACCGCAGTCTCTATCAATGCAATGGCACAAGCTCCCGGCGGCCCTGATTGTGGCTGGGGCAACATGTTGTTCGAAGGCCAGCGTGGCACCCCTGCACACTTCCTGGCATCAACCACCAACGGCACTTCCGGTAACGCCACCTTCGGTATGACTTCCGGCACCAACGGCTGCTCCACCAACGGCGCACTGACCTATGGCGGTAAATCCTGGCTGGCCATGAACGGCATGATGGATGAACTCTCCAAGGACATGGCCATGGGCCAAGGTGAAGCACTGACCACCTACGCGGTCGTCCTGGGCGTTGCACCAGAAGATCGTGCGCATTTCGCCGCAGTCACCCACGAACACTTCTCGCAAATCTTCAGCAAGGCCGACACCACTGCCGAAGACGTACACAGCAACACAATCAATGTCCTGAAAAACGATCCAACCCTGGCCAAATACGCGACCCAGGCCTAAAGTCGTTTTCCCGCCCCTCGGTTCCGGAGGGCGGGCCCCATCTCCTGACAAGTTGCTTTCTATGCTCAAACGTCTTGCGTACCTGGCGCTGTGTGTCTGTGCCCCGTTATCTGCCGCCCCACACCTGAGCGCAGACCGTTTGCAGCAATTGGCCAATGAGCGCTTCTGGCTTTCTCTGGGCCATTACGAAGCCGGTAAGCTGGGCGGCTGGCGCAGTTACGTCGACGACCCGAAATTCTTTCTCGCTGCCGACGGTGCCCATGACCCGAAAGCAGAGCTGAGCGCAACACTTGCAGCCCTTTACGCCCCCGTCGGCAACGAACAGGCACATGCCCAGTGCGTTTACCCGGCCCGCACCCGCTGGCTGCGCGACCAGTTGCAACTGAACGACCTACCTGTCGTGGACTGCAAGGACTTCAAGGCGTGGTTCAAGGACGTGGCACCGGACAGCACCGTGCTGATTTTTCCGGCGGCCTACCTCAACAGCCCGTCCTCGATGTTCGGCCACACACTGCTGCGTATCGACCCGGCCAGTGCCAAGACCAGCGGCACAACGCTGCTCAGCTACGCCATCAACTTCGGTGCCTATATCGAAGGCATGGACAACAGCATTCTCTATGCCTGGAAAGGCCTGATGGGGGGGTATCCCGGTCTGTTTGCACTGGTGCCCTATCAGGAAAAGCTCTCGGAATACCGCAGCCTGGAAAACCGCGACCTGTGGGAATACCGGCTGAACCTGACCACTGCTGAAACCGAACGCATGGTCGAGCATGTCTGGGAACTGAAGCAGATCCGTTTCAGCTACTTCTTCTTCGATGAAAACTGCTCCTACCGCCTTCTGGAACTGCTGGAGGTGGCACGACCGGGGCTGAAACTGACCGATCAATTCGAGCTTACGGCCATCCCCACCGATACCGTGAAGGCGATAAAAGCCGCCGGGCTGGTGGAGAAAATCGAATACCGCCCTTCCCGCGAACGTGAACTGCTGAGCCGGGCCGAACCCCTGAGCCAGGACGAACAGGAGTGGGTACTGAAAGTCAGTGCCGACCAGGCACAACTCAAGGACAGCCAGTACCAGGCATTGCCCAAGGAGCGTCGCGCCCTGATTCAGGACGCGGCCTATCGCCTTGAACGCTACCGCGCCAATGGTCTGGAACGCGATGCCGCCCGTTCACAACGCAGTTTTGAACTCCTGCAGGCCATCAATCAGAACCCGCCTCCCCAACTGGACATCCAGCGCCCCGGCCTGCCGGAAGAAGGACACGAGTCGCGGACCTGGCAACTGGGCGTGGGCAGCCGCAACGACCGGGCTTTCGCCGAATACGGCCTGCGCATGGCCTATCACGACCTGAACGACAACGCCTACGGCTTCCCCCTGGGTGCGCAGATCGAGATCCTGCAACTCAAGCTGCGCCAGTACGAAGGCAATGACTGGCAGGTGCAGCAACTGGATCTGGCGACTATCCGCTCCCTGACACCCCGCAATGCCCTGCTCAAGCCATGGTCGTGGCAAGTGACGGGCGGGCTGGAGCGCGTGCCGGGCAAGCACGGTGATGAAAACCTCGTCAGCCATGTGAATGGCGGTGCCGGCGGCACCTGGAAACTGGGCGAAGAAGTGCTGGGCTTTGCCCTGGGCACCGTGCGGATCGAACACAACAATGACTTCTCGGAGTTCGTCTCGCCGGCAGCCGGTTTCAATACCGGCCTGCTCTGGCGCAACCCGCTGGGCAACCTGAGCCTGGAGGCCAAGGGCGACTACTTCACCAATGGCGAAGTACGGCGCAGTATCAGCCTCAACCAGCAATGGGAACTGTCGCGCAACCTGGGCCTGCGCCTGAGCGCCCAGCGCGAGTTCAGCCAGTTGGCTACACCACAGAATGAAGTGATGCTTGAAGTGAAGTGGTATCACTATTGAGCATGAACCGGCAGGAGATCGCCCGCCCTGTTTGCAGCGCTGTCGCGCAGCAAACAGATGCGGGATCGCCACCACAAATCCGACACATCTTTGACAAATAACTCACAAGCGGACCACTACACTGAAGTCACTTGTAGAGGAAAACCAAAATGAACCTGCGCTGGGTGTTGTTGTGGCTGGTTGTCGTGCTGACAGGCTGTCAGTCCGCCCATGACTATTTGCTGGCCGAGGGTTATCCACCGGCATTCGCCGACGGTTTCCAGGATGGCTGCGGCAGCGGCAAGGAAGCGGCCGGAGCGTTTACCGGGCAGTTCAAGAAGAACGTTCCCCGCTACCTCAAAGACCCACTCTATGCCGAAGGCTGGAACGACGGGTTCCGTCAGTGCCAGGCCGTGGCAGACAAGCGCGACCGGCTCGACCCCGGCCAGGTCTGGAATGACCGCGACCGAGACTGGGAACGGGAGAAAACCCGAAGCGCTGCCAAGGCCTATCGTCCAAATTGAGGTCGCTTCGAGACATTCGACGAAACCAATCGGATGCAACCATGGACCAACTCTCAAAGAGGAGGACAAACCATGAGTCGCGCTTTCGTCAATGAAGACAACGCCGCCGCAGAGGCCAGTCAGCCGGTCGAGCGTCTGATCAGTACACACCCCAATTACGTCACCGCCCACGGACTCCTGCTGTTGCAACAGCAAGTCAATGAACTGCAGACACAGCACAGTACCCAGACGGCCTTGGGAGACAGCGCCGACAAACAGCGTCTGGCCGATCTTGAGCGCGATCTGCGCTACTTCACCCAGCGCCTGCAGAGTGCACAGGTGGTTACGCCAGCCATCTCGACCGAACAGGTACAGATCGGCAGTTGGGTAACGTTCGCGGATGAAGGGGACAACCGTCAGCGCGTGCAACTGGTCGGTGAGGATCAGGCCGATGCCGCCAGGGGGTTGATCAACTGGAGTTCGCCACTGGGGCGTGCATTGCTGGGGTCACAACTGGGAGACGAGGTGCTGTGGAAGCGCCCGGCCGGGGATCAGGTCATCGAGATCGTCTTGATCGAACCCGATGACGGAGCGACCGGGGCTTAGTCTTCGCGGGCAAGTGGCGAACCGCTTGCCCGCGAACACGATCAGGCCAGCTTCTTGTGACGTACCCGATGCGGCTGGGCAGCAGCATCACCCAGACGCTTTTTACGATCGGCTTCGTATTCGGTGTAGTTGCCTTCAAAGAAGACCGCTTGCGAATCGTCTTCGTACGCCAGGATGTGGGTCGCTACACGGTCCAGGAACCACCGATCGTGAGAGATCACAATGGCGGCGCCCGGGAAGTCCAGCAGGGCCTCTTCCAGGGAACGCAGGGTTTCAACGTCCAGGTCGTTGGACGGTTCGTCGAGCAGCAGCACGTTGCCACCCTCTTTCAAGGTCAGTGCCAGGTGCAGGCGACCGCGCTCACCACCGGAAAGGTCCTTGACGAACTTCTGCTGGTCGCCGCCCTTGAAGTTGAAACGTCCCACGTAGGTACGCGACGGGATTTCGTAGTTGCCGATGCGGATCTGATCCGAACCGTCGGAAATCTGCTGGAACACGGTCTTGCTGCCGTCCAGATCGTCACGGCTCTGATCGACACAGGCCAGTTGCACGGTTTCACCGATTTCGATGCTGCCCGAATCCGGTGTTTCCTTGCCCATCAGCATGCGGAACAGCGTCGATTTACCGGCACCGTTACCACCGATCACGCCGACAATCGCACCTTTGGGCATGGAGAACGACAGGTTGTCGATCAATACGCGGTCGCCATAGCCTTTGGTGACGTTCTTGAATTCGATGACCTTGTCGCCCAGACGCGGACCGGCCGGAATGTAGATCTCGTTGGTTTCGCTGCGCTTCTGGAATTCCTGCGACTGCATTTCTTCGAAGCGTTGCAGACGGGCCTTGGACTTGGACTGACGCGCCTTGGCACCTTTGCGAACCCACTCCAGCTCGTCTTTCATGGCCTTTTCATGGGCCGACTGCTGCTTGGACTCCTGGGCCAGACGCTCGGACTTGGCTTCCAGCCAGCCAGAATAGTTGCCTTCGTATGGAATGCCCGCACCGCGGTCGAGTTCCAGAATCCAGCCAGCGACGTTATCCAGGAAGTAACGGTCGTGCGTGATCGCAACCACAGTACCCGGGAAGTCGTGCAGGAAGTGCTCGAGCCACGCGACGGAGTCGGCATCCAGGTGGTTGGTCGGCTCGTCGAGCAGCAGCATGTCCGGCGCGGACAGCAGCAGGCGGCACAGGGCAACGCGACGCTTTTCACCACCGGACAACACGGCAACCTTGGCATCCCAGGCCGGCAGACGCAGCGCATCGGCGGCGACTTCCAGCTGGCGCTCCAGGTTATGGCCATCGCCAGCCTGCAGGATCGCTTCCAGCTTGGCCTGTTCGGCAGCCAGCTTGTCGAAGTCGGCATCCGGCTCGGCGTATTCGGCATAGACCTGATCCAGGCGGGCCTGAGCGTCCTTGATGACGCTGACCGCCTCCTCGACCACTTCACGAACTGTCTTGTTCGGGTCAAGTTGTGGCTCTTGCGGCAGATAACCCACATTCAGCTCGGGCATCGGACGTGCTTCGCCGTCGAACTCGGTATCGACGCCAGCCATGATTTTCAACAGCGTGGATTTACCCGAGCCGTTGAGGCCCAGCACGCCGATCTTGGCGCCCGGGAAGAAGGAAAGGGAGATGTTCTTCAGGATTTCCCGCTTCGGCGGCACAACTTTGCTCAGCCGATGCATGGTAAAGACGTATTGAGCCATGGAATGAAAACCTAGCGTCTGTGAGGTGACTGATAAAGCGCGAGCTTTTATTTGTCTATGCTACTTGCCGCAGTGCCATTCCAAGCCTTGAATGAAACAGACATGGAACGGACTTATGCATCAGGGCAAATATAAAGCTGGATCGATGTTTGCAAGCTGTGGATTCACTCTTGCAGGAGTCGGGTTACAACGCGCATCGGGCAAAGCTACCCGAATGCGGCCTGTAGGGCAAACGATCCGGCCCCACAGGGCTGGCACTTAGCTACAACTCAGGGCATGCTAGCCGCCCTTTGGGCGTCGGGCTTAAATTGCATAACGCACTCGCTGCTTCAGTCCAGTAGTCAGGAACAACGATTTGCCAACACCAACGCCCTCCACGCCATCAGCAACAGCCAATAACACAACGGCTGTGCCTTTGCGTAGTTCATTGAAAGGGCTACTGGCAGCGCTGGTTCTACTGATGCTTGCACTGTTGTTGTGGCAACTGCTCGAGCAGTTTCACCAGACTCAGGAGCGCCAGCGTCAACGCAGCCTCGACTACAGCACGCAACTTGCTGATCGCCTGAGCCTCAACATGGCCCTGAGCGCGCAGATCACCATGAACCTGCTGGATGAAGGAACTCCATTCAGGAGCGAAATACCGCATCAGAAACAGACGCTGCAAAGGCTGCGTGAAACCCTGCCTTCCATGCGCAGCGTGGCATGGATCAATCCTCAAGGCGATGTGATCAGAGACAGCGCCGACACCACACCGGATGGTGCGTTTCTCAAGAGTGCGCTCCAGCAGGCGGTAGGCCGACCTTATTACTACACCAGTTCCGAAGATGGCTTGCAGATCTACATGTTCGTGCATCAGGCAGACGGCCTCGGCGGTGCCTACTGGGTCGTGCGCATGGCGCCGGATGCCCTCAAGGCACTGATCCAGCAGCCCAGCCAGGACTTCCAGCATCTGTGGCGTCTCGAAAACCGCCTGACCCAGCGGGTCATTCTGCGCGACACATCGATGCAGACCGATTCCGGGCACGCCGAAAGCGTACTGCTGCAACCCTTGAGCAACAGCGACTGGCAACTGCACGGGCTGTTCGATGCCTACAAGGCGCGCCAGGAACTGATTGCCCCGCTGATCGTGAAGTGCGTGGTCGGCCTGCTGTTTTCACTCCTGCCCCTGGCCGCGATTCTCAGCCTGCGTCGCCGTCAGCGCCAACTGCTGGAAAGCCGCCGCCGTTATCAGGACATCTTTGAAGGCGCGGGCGTTGCCATCTGCGTACTGGACATGTCCGACCTGCCCGAACAGCTCGAAACCTTCCAGATCCACACCACAGAAGACTTCGACCGCTTTATCGAGACACAACCGGGGCTCCTGAAGCGCCTGCTGCAGCAGATACGCATTACCGAGGTCAACCAGGTTGCCCTGAGCCTGTTGAATATCAAGTGCGGTGATGAAGCCTGGCAGCAACTGATAGAAGGCGAATCGCGCAAGCGGCCCGGCATCGGCACTCAGGTGATTGAGGCGGTTCTGAGCCGTCAGCAACGACTTGAGCTGGAAATCCGCCTCACCCGCGAGTCCGGCCAGGACCAGCATCTATGGCTGGTATTGCGGCTGCCTGAAACCCGCTCCGACTATGACGCCGTCATCCTCAGCATCGGCGACATCACCAGCCGCAAGCAGATCGAACTGTCACTGCAGGAGCGTGAGCGCTTCTGGTCGGACGTGGTCCGCACCGTGCCCGATCACCTGTATGTCCAGGATGTGCTCAGCCAGCGCATGATCTACAGCAACCACCATCTGGGACAGACGCTGGGTTACAGCAAAAGCGAACTGCACGCCATGGGTGAGTTCTTCTGGGAAATCCTGCTGCACCCGGAAGATGCCCAGAGCTATCAGGACATGCGCCTGCGCCAACGCCATCACGGGCATAACGAACTGCTGCAATGCACCCTGCGCTTTCGTCACAAGGACACCACCTGGCGCAGCTTCGATATCCGCGAACAGGCCCTGACCCGGGACAAGGAAGATCTGGTCACCCGGATCATCGGCGTCGCCAAAGACGTCACCCGGCAGGTCGAAGCCAGTCAGTCCCTGCGCGACAGCGAGCAGCGTTACCGGATGCTCGCCGAAAGCATCAGCGATGTGATCTTCTCTACCGACAGGCTGCTGGCAGTCAACTATGTCAGCCCCTCGGTACAAAGCGTCCTGGGCTATGAAGCCGACTGGATTATCCACAACGGCTGGGGCTCGACCGTTGCCAACCCGCAGCAACTCTCGGGCTTCTACAACCTGATAGCACGCATCAAGAGAGTGCTCGACAATCCTCAGGAGCTGGCAAAGCTGCGCAGCACCGTTCCGACCCAGTTGTACCTGTTCGATTGCCTGCGCGCCGATGGCCGCAAGATTCCGGTGGAGCTGCGACTGGTTCTGGTCTGGGACGAACACGGGACATTCGAGGGCATACTGGGCGTGGGGCGCGATATCAGCACCCAGCGCCGCGCCGAAAAAGACCTGCGCATGGCCGCAACGGTATTCGAGCACTCGACTTCAGCCATCCTGATTACCGACCCGGCGGGCTATATCGTCCAGGCCAACGACGCCTTCACGCGGGTCAGCGGCTATGACGTATCGGAAGTGCTCGATCAATTGCCGAACATGCTCACTGTCGTCCGCGAGCAGGAGGCCCACCTGCGCTATATCCTCAAGCAGTTGAATCAGAGCGGCAGCTGGGAGGGCGAAGTCTGGCTCAAGCGCCGCAATGGCGAGCATTACCCGGCCTGGGTCGGCATTACCGCCGTGGTGGACGATGAAGGCGACCTGGCCAGTTACGTATGCTTCTTCAGCGATATCAGCGAACGCAAGGCCAGCGAACAACGCATTCATCGCCTGGCCTATTACGACGCCCTGACCCACCTGCCCAACCGCACACTGTTCCAGGATCGCCTGCACTCAGCCCTGCAACATGCAGAAAGACAGCAGGCCTGGGTCGTCCTGATGTTCCTGGACCTGGATCGCTTCAAACCGATCAACGATTCCCTGGGCCATGCCGCCGGCGACCGCATGCTCAAGGAGATGGCTACCCGCCTGCTGGCCTGTGTTGCCGACGATGACACGGTCGCACGCATGGGCGGCGATGAGTTCACCCTGCTGCTGCAACCGGGAGCCACCCGCGAGATCGCGCTCAATCGTGCCATCCATGTTGCCGAACAGATTCTCAACAGCCTGATCACGCCTTTCGTGCTCGAAGGCCGTGAGTTCTTCGTGACCGCCAGTATCGGCATCGCCCTGAGCCCGCAGGACGGCAACGAGCTGAGCCAGTTGATGAAGAACGCCGACACCGCGATGTACCACGCCAAGGAGCGCGGCAAGAACAACTTCCAGTTCTACCAGACCGACATGAACGCCACGGCCCTGGAGCGCCTGGAACTGGAAAGCGACCTGCGCCATGCCCTGGAGCAGCAAGAATTCACGATCTACTACCAGCCTCAGTTCAGCGGCGACGGCAAACGCCTGACCGGTGCCGAAGCCCTGCTGCGCTGGCGGCATCCACGCCGCGGTCTGGTGCCGCCCAGCGAATTCATCCCGGTTCTCGAAGAGCTTGGCCTGGTGGTGGAAGTCGGGGACTGGGTACTGGCCGAAGCCTGTCGCCAGCTCAAGAGCTGGCATCAGGCAAAAGTGCGGGTCCCCAAGGTGTCGGTGAACATCTCTGCCAGACAGTTCTCGGACGGCCAGCTCGGCAAGCGCATCGCCCGGATGCTGGGTGAAACCGGGCTGCCACCGGCGTGCCTGGAACTGGAACTGACCGAAAGTATCCTGATGCGCGAAGTCAGCGAAGCCATGCAGATGCTCGACGGCCTGAAGAATCTTGGCCTGAGCATCGCGGTCGATGACTTCGGTACCGGCTATTCATCGCTGAACTACCTCAAGCAGTTCCCGATCGACGTCCTGAAAATCGACCGTACCTTCGTCGATGGCCTGCCATCGGGCGAACAGGACGCACAGATCGCCCGCGCCATTATCGCCATGGCCCACAGCCTGAATCTGGCGGTCATCGCCGAAGGCGTCGAAACCCACGAACAGCTCGAATTCCTTCGTGAACACGGCTGCGACGAAGTCCAGGGCTACCTCTTCGGCCGCCCGATGTCGGCTTCGCAGTTCGAGGCACAGTTCAGTAATGATGCGCTGTTCATGTTCGACTAGGTCGAACATGAACAGTAGCGGCAAGCTATAAGCGGCAAGCTTCAAGTAAAAGCAGATTGTCTTTTCCGGGTACTGCGGCCTGCTCTTGCTTGCAGCTTGCCGCTTGTAACTTGCAGCTTCCCCCTACTTGCCGTCCGCTAATCCGCCAAATGAACCCCTTTCATATGCCAGATAAAACGCGATGGGGTAGAATGCCCCCCTTTTCCGCTCCAACCCCTCGAGGACTGCCATGTTCAGCCGTGATTTGACTCTCGCGAAGTACGACTCCGATCTTTTTGCCGCAATGGAACAGGAAGCCCTGCGCCAGGAAGAGCACATCGAACTGATTGCCTCGGAAAACTACACCAGCCCGGCTGTCATGGAGGCTCAGGGCTCGGTCCTGACCAACAAGTACGCCGAAGGCTATCCGGGCAAGCGCTACTACGGTGGCTGCGAGTACGTCGACGTCGTTGAGCAACTGGCCATCGACCGCGCCAAGGAGCTGTTCGGCGCCGATTACGCCAACGTCCAGCCACACGCGGGCTCCCAGGCGAACTCCGCTGTTTACCTGGCTCTGCTGCAAGGCGGCGACACCATTCTGGGCATGAGCCTGGCTCACGGCGGTCACCTGACCCACGGCGCCAGCGTCAGCTCCTCGGGCAAACTGTACAACGCCGTTCAGTACGGCATCGACGCCAATGGCATGATCGACTACGACGAAGTCGAGCGTCTGGCTCTCGAGCACAAGCCAAAAATGATCGTGGCCGGTTTCTCTGCCTACTCGCAGGTTCTGGACTTCGCCCGCTTCCGCGAAATCGCTGACAAGGTCGGTGCCTACCTGTTCGTCGACATGGCCCACGTAGCCGGTCTGGTTGCCGCCGGTGTCTACCCGAACCCGGTTCCATTCGCCGACGTGGTCACCACCACAACCCACAAGACCCTGCGCGGCCCACGCGGCGGCCTGATCCTGGCTCGTGCCAATGCCGACATCGAGAAGAAACTGAACTCGGCGGTATTCCCGGGCGCACAAGGCGGCCCACTGGAGCACGTCATCGCAGCCAAGGCTGTCTGCTTCAAGGAAGCACTGCAGCCTGAGTTCAAGGCCTACCAGCAACAAGTGGTCAAGAACGCCAAGGCCATGGCTGGCGTGTTCATCGAGCGTGGTTTCGACGTGGTTTCCGGCGGTACTGAAAACCACCTGTTCCTGCTGTCGCTGATCAAGCAGGACATCTCCGGTAAAGACGCAGACGCAGCCCTGGGCCGCGCCTTCATCACCGTGAACAAGAACTCCGTCCCGAACGACCCACGCTCCCCGTTCGTCACCTCCGGCCTGCGCTTCGGCACCCCGGCAGTGACCACTCGCGGCTTCAAGGAAGCAGAGTGCAAGGAACTGGCTGGCTGGATCTGCGACATCCTGGCTGACCTGAACAACGAAGCGGTGATCGACGCCGTTCGTGAGAAAGTAAAAACCATCTGCGCAAGACTGCCGGTTTACGGCGCCTGATAGCGCAGTCACTGGTTGCATGAAAAAGCCCGGCTCTTGAGCCGGGCTTTTTCGTTTATCACATACGGTAATGAGGGCTCAGTCGCTCTCGATCAGAGCAAAGCCCGCGCGAATCTTCTCCTCCGGCAACTCATCGGCAATGAACACGATCACGCTTTCGCGCTTTTCGTCTTCTGCCCACTCGGTGTCCCAGTCGAAACCATAGAGTTTCAGCACGCCCTGAAACACCATTCTCCGAGGTTCGCCTGCGATATTGAGTACGCCTTTGTAGCGCAGCAGTTGTTTGCCGTGGTCTTCGAGCAGTTCGTTCATGAACTCGCTGAGTTTATCGATATCCAGGGGTTTGTCACTGCGCAGCACCAGGCTTGAGATGCGGTCGGCGGATTTGCCTGCCGGGGCGAGCGGGCGCAGGGTCACTCCGCCGCCGAGGTCGGCGTTGAGGTTGAACCCTCTGACGTCCAGTAATTCGGACAGGTCGATCTTGCCGTGTTCGACGATACGAATCGGTGCGCGGCGGTTGATGCGGGTCAGGCGGGTCGACAGTGCCTGGAATGCTTCTTCATCCACCAGATCGCGCTTGCTCACCAGCAGACGGTCGGCAAAGCCTATTTGTGCCTGGGCGATGGTCTGGGTCAGGTGAGTGTCGGCATGGGCAGCGTCCACCAGAGTGATGATGCCGTCGAGGATATAGCGTTCGCGCAGTTCTTCGTCGATGAAGAAGGTCTGCGCAACGGGAGCCGGATCGGCCAGCCCGGTGCATTCGATGACAAGACGGTCGAAGGCGATCTCACCGCTGTCCAGGCGCTCCAGCAGCAGATACAGAGCCTTGGTCAGGTCGGTATGGATGGTGCAGCAGACGCAACCATTGGAAAGCGTCATGACTTGCACCGGCTCGGCGCCGAGCAACTGGCTGTCGATGCCGGCGTCACTGAATTCGTTTTCGATCACCGCGATTTTCAGGCCATGTTCGGCCTTGAGCAGATGGCGCAGCAGCGTGGTCTTGCCGGCTCCCAGAAAGCCGGTCAATACGGTGACGGGGATGGGTTGCGCAACAGTCATGTGTACTCCAGCAGTTCAATATGTCCGGTACATCGCCTTCCCGGATGAATCCGGTCCCACAGAGACCTGTAAAAACGACAACGCCACAGGTGTTGGCCTGTGGCGCGTCGATTCAAACGATAACGCAGATCAGAGGATCAGCAACACTTGGGACCACCCTTGCCGCCGTAACGAGCTTCCTGACGCTCCCGAAAGAACTCCTCATAGCTCATCAACGGCTTGTCCGGGTGTTTGGTCTGCATGTGCTCGACATAGGTGTCGTAGTCCGGCATGCCCACCATCAGGCGCGCGGCCTGACCGAGGTATTTCCCGAGACGACTCAGGTCATTGAACATGGGCAAATCCTCTTCTCATGACCGTCATCACACCTGCGATCCCGGAGGCATGGCCTGATATGGCATTTCCTTGTCGCTGCGATCCTTCTTGATCCACGCCGCACGACCGACTTTCAGCGCGTAGAACAGGATGCTGGATACGACGAACAGGAACAGGACGGTCAGACCGGCGTTGGTGTAAGCGTTGAAGATCACATGCTGCATCTGGTCCATGTTCTTGGCCGGAGCCAGGATCTGACCGGCATCCGCTGCAGTGCTGTACTTCTTGGCCAGGGCCAGGAAGCCAACGGCCGGGTTGGAGTCGAACAGCTTGATCAGGCTCGCCGTCACGGTGCAGACCAGCAGCCAGGACGCAGGCAGCAAGGTCACCCAGACGTAGCGCTGACGCTTCATCTTGATCAGTACCACACTGGCGAGCATCAGGGCGATACCGGCGAGCATCTGGTTGGAGATACCGAACAGCGGCCACAAGGTATTGATACCACCCAGCGGGTCGATCACGCCTTGATACAGCAGGTAACCCCAGAGCGCGACGCAACCACCGGTACCGATAGCGTTGGCTACCCAGGACTCGGTGCGTTTGAGAGCAGGTACGAAGCTGCCCAGCAGGTCCTGAAGCATGAAGCGACCGGCACGGGTACCGGCGTCGACTGCGGTCAGGATGAACAGGGCTTCAAACAGAATCGCGAAGTGGTACCAGAACGCCATGGTGTTTTCACCCGGCAGGACCTGGTGCAGGATCTGCGCGATACCGACTGCCAGAGTCGGAGCACCACCGGCACGGGCCAGGATGGTGTGCTCGCCGATGTCATTGGCCACGGCAGTCAGTTGCTCGGGGGTAATGGTAAAGCCCCAGTTACTGACGGTTTGCGCCACAGACACCACATCACTGCCCACAATCGCAGGCGGGCTGTTCATGGCGAAGTACACACCCGGCTCGATCACCGAAGCGGCAACCATGGCCATGATGGCCACGAAGGACTCCATCAGCATGCCGCCGTAACCGATGTAGCGGGCGTTCTTTTCGTTATCCAGCAGCTTGGGCGTGGTGCCGGAGGAAATCAGGGCGTGGAAGCCCGACACCGCACCACACGCAATGGTGATGAACAGGAACGGGAACAGCGCGCCTTTCCAGACCGGACCTGTGCCGTCGGTGAACTGGGTCAGGGCCGGCATTTTCAGCTCGGGAGCCAGAATCAGAATGCCGATTGCCAGCGCAACGATGGTGCCGATTTTCAGGAAGGTAGAGAGGTAGTCACGTGGTGCGAGCAGCAGCCATACCGGCAGCATTGCCGCAACGAAGCCGTAGCCCACCAGCATCCAGGTGATCTGCACACCGGTGAAGGTGAACATCGGCCCCCAGACCGGATCAGCAGCCACCGAGCCGCCCACCCAGATGGAAAGCAGCAGCAGAACCACGCCGATGATGGAGATTTCACCGATACGACCCGGACGGATGTAGCGCATGTAAACGCCCATGAACATCGCGATCGGGATGGTTGCCATGACCGTGAACATGCCCCACGGGCTTTCAGCCAGGGCCTTGACCACGATCAGCGCCAGCACCGCGAGGATGATGATCATGATCAGGAAGCAGCCGAACAGGGCAATGGTGCCCGGGATACGGCCCATTTCCTCACGGACGATATCGCCCAGGGAACGACCGTTGCGGCGCGTGGAGAGGAACAGAATCATGAAATCCTGTACCGCACCTGCCAGTACCACACCGGCGATCAGCCAGAGCGTACCGGGCAGGTAACCCATCTGCGCAGCCAGTACCGGGCCGACCAGTGGGCCTGCACCTGCGATGGCTGCGAAATGGTGACCGAACAGAATGTGCTTGTTGGTCGGGACATAATCCAGACCGTCGTTGTTGACCACCGCCGGAGTTGCCCGCAGCGGATCGAGCTGCATGACATGGTTGGCGATGAAAAGACTGTAGTAACGATAAGCGACCAGATAAATAGCTACAGCAGCGACCACGATCCACAAGGCATTGATTGCCTCGCCACGACGCAGTGCCACCACCCCCAGAGCACAAGCCCCAATAATTGCGAGAAGTACCCAGGGCACATGGCGCATTAGGCTATTGTTATTTTTCATTTTCTTATTCCAGCAGAGTTGACTAGAAGGCAAGCCCCCCGAGTTTAGCCCTGTCGGAGCGAAAGACCACCCCCAACCATGGTCTAGAGCGCTTTAATAGCCTAGCAAAACGTAAATAATGCCTCCCCTTCCTGCAAACCAATCTACAGAAGCAATAAAAGTTATCCACAGAACTGTTCGGCAACTCCGTTCAGGTCTATCGTGCCTAGACAAGGGTGCCATTATCCATGGCCAGTCCGCTGACACCGCGTCAGTCGATATCACGAGAGTTCACTTGATGACCGACTCCCCCTCAGATCGCCGTCGTTTCAAGCGCATTGCCTTCGATGCCAGGACCGACCTCAGCCAGGGCAACCACAACTGGAAAGTGCAGTTGCTCGATCTCTCTCTGAAAGGACTGCTCATCGAACGGCCGGAACCCTGGACAGGCGACCCGAATGAGCACTTTCTGGTGGACATCCACCTCAGCGACGATGCCTACGTGAAGATGGATGTGAAGCTGACCCATGACGACAACCATCATCTGGGGTTTGTCTGCCTGCACATCGGGCTGGAATCGATCGGCCATTTGAAGCGGCTGGTGGAACTCAATCTGGGGGATCCGGCGGAGCTAGACAGGGAACTGGCGGCATTGATCGAGATTTGAATTCGCGGCGGTTGACCTCCTGCAAAATAATGCCGATCAACATCATTTTGCGGGAGGCAGCTTGCTGGCGACCAAGGCCTTTTCGCCAGCAAGCTGCCTCCCACAAGTTAGTTTTTGCTAACTGATCAGCCCTACTCGAACAACGCATCCAGCGCCTGTTCCAGCCGGGTAACGGCAATGATCTGCAGATTGGCCGGTGCTTCCTTGGGAGCGTTGCCCTTCGGCACGATGGCGCGCTTGAAGCCATGCTTGGCAGCCTCTTTCAGGCGTTCCTGGCCACTGGGCACCGGCCTGACCTCACCGGAAAGCCCTACTTCCCCGAATACCAACAGGTCATGAGGCAATGGCCGATTGCGCAGGCTCGACATGACTGCCGCCATCAACGCCAGGTCAGACGCGGTTTCCAGCACCTTCACCCCACCCACCACGTTGAGGAACACATCCTGGTCGTGGGTCGGTATCCCGCCATGACGATGCAGCACCGCCAGCAACATGGCCAGACGGTTCTGATCCAGCCCCAGCGTCACCCGCCGCGGGTTGGACATATGACTGTCGTCCACCAGCGCCTGGACTTCCACCAGCATGGGCCGCGTGCCTTCCCAGGTCGCCATGACCACGCTACCGGGCACTTCCTCCTGAGCACGGGTCAGGAAAATCGCCGAAGGGTTGGAGACTTCCTTGAGCCCCTTGTCCGTCATGCCGAACACGCCCAGTTCGTTCACGGCACCGAAACGGTTCTTCACCGCCCGGAGCAGACGCAAGCGCCCATCCGACTCGCCCTCGAAATAGAGAACGGTATCGACCATATGCTCCAGCACCCGAGGCCCGGCCAGCGCGCCTTCCTTGGTGACATGGCCGACCAGGAAAATCGCCGTGCCGCTCTGCTTGGCGTAACGCACCAGCAAGGCGGCACTTTCCCGCACTTGCGCCACGCCGCCGGGAGCGGATTGCAGTTGCTCGGTGAAGATCGTCTGGATGGAGTCGATCACCATGACCTTGGGCTGCTCGACACGCGCCGTGGCGATGATCGATTCGATGCAGGTTTCGGTCATCACCCGCAATTTGTCCTGAGGCAGCCCAAGGCGTCGAGCGCGCATGGCCACCTGTTGCTGGGATTCCTCCCCCGTCACATACAGTGCCGGCATGCGCTCGGCGATATTGCACAGGGTTTGCAGCAGGATAGTGGACTTCCCGATCCCCGGATCGCCGCCGATCAATACGACCGAGCCATCCACAAGGCCGCCGCCCAGGACGCGGTCCAGCTCGTTGGACTTGGTGGAAAAGCGTGGAATCTCTTCGACACTGACTTCGGCCAGAGTCTTGATCTGGGCCTGCGAACCCGCCCAACCGGTACGTCCGCTGGGTGCAGCGGCTGCGCCGCTTTCCAGCATGGTTTCGACCAGCGTGTTCCAGGCACCGCAATCACTGCACTGGCCCGCCCATTTGGGAAAAGTCGCGCCGCACTCAGTGCAGCCGTACAAGCGTTTGGCCTTGGCCATGACAACCCCAGTCGTAAAAAGCAGCATGATAACGCAGCGCATGCCGCGCTGCCGGAACCCGGTTTTTACCGCAAAAGATAAAACTTACCGAGCCAGCCCCGGTCGATTGAACGTGTACACGGCAGGATACAAATTGCTCCGTTACACTGAGTCCGATCACATCCATCTGTAACAAGGAATGACCCATGAGCGTATTAAGCGAATTCAAGGCCTTCGCCGTCAAAGGTAACGTGGTCGACATGGCCGTGGGTATCATCATTGGTGCTGCATTCGGCAAGATCGTTTCGTCATTCGTCGGCGACGTGATCATGCCTCCGCTGGGCCTGTTGATCGGCGGTGTGGACTTCAGCGATCTGGCCATCACCCTGCGCGCAGCCGAAGGCACAACCCCTGCCGTGCTGCTGGCTTACGGCAAGTTCATCCAGACCGTGCTCGACTTCGTCATCGTGGCGTTCGCCATCTTCATGGGCGTCAAGGCCATCAACCGCCTCAAGCGCGAAGAAGCCAAAGCCCCGACCCTGCCACCGACCCCGTCCAAGGAAGAAGTGCTGCTGGGCGAGATCCGTGACTTGCTCAAGGAGCAGAACAAGCCGGCAGCGCCGGTGACCGTGGACCCCACCCGTCCGCTTTGAGGCCTGACGATGGTTTTTCGCGAATGAATTGGCTGCCACAGGGTGGGAGCTGATTCATCCGCGAAGCCCCTTACCAGTAATTTTCCACAACGACCTGCCCCGGCCGACGGGTCAGGTTCAGTTGCATGTCCCGCTGTTTGAGCACGGCCCGGGTGTCGTCGATCATCTGCGGGTTGCCGCAGATCATCACCCGTGAATGCTCGGGCGTCAGTTCGACACCGGCGGCACGCTCCAGCTCGCCACTTTCAATCAGGTGCGTGATCCGGCCATGCAGGGCGCCAGGATGCTGTTCACGGGTCACAGTGGGCAGGAACAGGAACTTGTCGGCGTACTCGGCCAGGTAATCGCGCTGCATCAACTCGTCAATCAGCTGTTGATAAGCCAGCTCTCTGGACTCCCGGACGCTGTAGACCAGAATGATGCGTTCGAATTTATCCCAGATCTCGAAGTCCTGAAGGATCGAGAGAAAAGGCGCAACGCCGGTGCCTGTGGATAACAGCCACAGGTCTCGCCCGTCGACAAAGCGATCCGGCGTCAGGTAACCGGTCGCCAGCTTTTCCACCAGCAAGGTATCGCCTTCGCGCAGGCGGCTGAGTTCACTGGTGAACTCCCCACCCGGTACCACGATGGAAAAGAACTCCAGAAACTCGTCATGGGGCGCCGAAACCATCGAGTAGGCACGCCATACCGTGCTGCCGTCGGCCTTGGTCACCCCAAGGCGCGCGAATTGCCCGGCACGAAAACGGAAACCGGGATCGCGAGTGGTACGCAGAGTGAACAGATTGTCGGTCAACGGCGTCACGCGCTGCAGTGTCTGCCGGGTGAACTTGTCTTCGCTGGCGGTCATGGGACGCTTCTGGCTCCGGAGCTGGAAAAGGCTTCCAGTGTCCTCTAAAGCGCGCCCGATAAACACCGGCTGTTTGTAGTGATTTGGGCGACATCGCATACCGGCAATTTAGAGTATTTGGTTCTTGGGCCCGACTCTGGTTAGTTGAAAGCCTGTACACCCCGCAAAGCTACAAACCAGCACGCACCTGTCTTGCAGCTCAAAAACCACTCTTTTGAATACAAAAAAGCCATCACACCACTCGTCTAGATAGCATCGCCCTCAATCTGGATACGGCGTTTTTTTTCTAGACTGCTTAAACAAGACAGCAACATCTCGCCATCAAAGGCATGGAGGCGATCATGGGATCCATGGAATTCAACTCACCATCCCCATTTCCAGCAAAAAACCTGACACAACGAGAAATCGAAATCCTCAAGTGGTCCGCGGAAGGCAAGACTGCGGGCGACATCGCAATCATCCTGAGCCTGAAAGAACGCACCATTCATTTTCATATCGCCAGTGCGATACAGAAAATGGGGGTTTGCAACAAGACCGCTGCGGCTGTCCAGGCGGCCTTGAGAGGGATGTTCTGAGGAGGTCGGCAATCGACCCGCAACATGGAGGGTGCCAAACAGCAAAAAGCACGTAAACTTGCCGATCTCAGCGAGCCCATTCGATGCCGGGCTCGCATGACATACGTCGATTCCCAGAGTTTTCCTGCCCATGCCCGTGCTGACCAGTCCTTTCGCTCAACTTGATCTTATTCGCCAACCCGAACAACAAGATGAGCCGTTGCAGGCATTTGATGCAGCAGATGAATACCTGCTGAACCATGTGGCAGAAACCGGCCTGACCCTGCAGAGCAAGGTGCTGGTGCTCAACGACAGCTTTGGCGCATTGGCCGCAAGCCTGGCGCAGCATGCAACGGTGGTCAGCAGCACCGATTCGTATCTGGCGGCACAAGGCCTGGAAAAGAACCTGACCCGCAATGGCATGGCCTATGACGCCGTGCCCGTGATCCCTGCCAGCGAGCCTTTGAACGGCCCTTTCGACTGGGTGCTGATCCGGGTTCCCAAGACCATGGCGCTGCTGGAAGAACAACTCATTCGCCTGCAAGGCCAGTTGGCTCCGGGTGCCCGGGTGATCGCTGCGGCGATGGTCAAGCACCTGCCACGCTCGGCCGGTGACCTGCTGGAAGAGTATGTGGGTCCGGTACAGGCATCGCTGGCCATTAAAAAGGCACGCCTGCTGTTCTGCACTCCAGAATCCAGGCCGGTCCTGACTTCGCCCTATCCGACCCGCTACAAACTCGATCAACCTGCCATCGAACTGGTCAACCACGCCAACGTTTTCTGCCGCGACAGTCTGGATATCGGCACTCGGGCTTTCCTGCCCTACCTCCCCAAAAACCTGGGCACGGCCAGAGTCGCCGATCTGGGCTGCGGCAATGGTGTACTGGCTATCGCCAGCGCACTGGACAACCCGGATGCCCATTACACGCTGGTGGATGAGTCTTTCATGGCCGTGCAGTCGGCTGCCGAGAACTGGCAGGCGACGCTGGGAGAACGCGAAGTGGTCATTCGTGCCGCCGACGGTCTGGCCAGTCAGGCACCGGACTCTCTGGATGTGGTGCTCTGCAATCCGCCCTTCCATCAACAGCAGGTGGTCGGCGACTTTCTGGCCTGGCGCATGTTCCTTCAGGCAAGGGCTTCACTGGTGGTCGGTGGTGCGCTGTATATCGTCGGCAATCGCCATCTGGGCTATCACAGCAAACTGGCGCGACTGTTCCGCGGCGTGGAACAGGTCGCCGCAACGCCCAAGTTCGTGATTCTCAAAGCCCGTAAATGAACCGCAAAAAAAACCCTCCGCAAGGAGGGTCATGAAGCCGTGTCCATAAAACACGGGATGGGAATTCAGTGCGGTTCGATCAGTGAGTGGTCAATCCCGCTGCGTTCATGAACATGCGCATCAGGCTGGCCACGATGAACAGCGCAAATACACTGCCTGCCCAGATACCGACCAGCCAGGCCAGCCGTTGCCAGAGCGGCTTGCTCAGGGCCGGATCCTTGTCGTGCATGGAATCTTTGCCAGACATCGCCAATCTCCTCTATTCGGACTAGTGGTAACCGTCTTCAGCAGTCACCTTGCCGCGGAAAACGTAATAGCTCCAAAAGGTGTACCCCAGAATGAACGGGATGATGAACAGCGTGCCCACCAGCATGAAGCCCTGGCTCTGAGGCGGAGCCGCAGCATCCCAGATGGAGACCGACGGCGGAATGATATTGGGCCACAGGCTGATCCCCAGACCGCTGTAACCCAGAAAGATCAGCAGCAGGGTCAGCAGGAACGGCGTGTAATGGGCATTGCGGGCTACCGCCTTGAACAGCCCGTACATGGTGACCAGCACCAGAATCGGCACCGGCATGAACCAGAACAGGTTCGGCAGGCTGAACCAGCGGGTGGCAATGTCCGGGTGAGCCAGCGGCGTCCAGAGACTCACAATCCCGATGACCGCCAGCGTCGCCAGCGCCAGGGGACGTGCCAGATCGTGCATCGCCGCCTGCAACGGACCTTCGGTCTTCATGATCAGCCAGGTGCAGCCCAGCAACGCATAGGCGACGATCAGGGCCAGACCGCAGAACATCGGGAACGGTGCCATCCAGTCCAGCGAACCACCGGCGAACTCGCGATTGACCACCGGAATGCCTTCGATGAAAGCCCCCAGCGCCACGCCCTGGAAGAAGGTCGCAACCAGCGAGCCGCCAATGAACGCCTTATCCCAAAGATGACGCTTCTCTTCGGTAGCCTTGAAGCGGAACTCGAAAGCGACGCCGCGAAAGATCAGCCCCATCAGCATGAAGATCAGTGGCAGATAAAGCGCCGACAGCACCACTGCATAGGCCATGGGAAAGGCCCCGAACAATGCGGCCCCGCCCAGTACCAGCCAGGTTTCGTTGCCATCCCAGACCGGAGCGACGGTGTTCATCATCACATCGCGGTCGGAGCTGTCTTTCATGAACGGGAAGAGAATCCCGATACCCAGGTCAAAGCCGTCCATCACCACGTACATCATGATGCCGAAGATGATGATGACCGCCCAGATCAGTGGAAGATCGATGCCCATGACTCAGTTCCCCTTGCTCAGGCTGTCGAGGTTGTCGCCGTCTTCGGAGCCTTCGACGGCAGCGGAGAGCGGACGGGCTGGCGTGCGTTTCTGGCCTGGACCGCCGGTCGGCGTGTGCTCGACGTGCTTCTTCGGTCCTTTGCGCACCAGACGCAGCATGTAACTGAGGCCGGCACCAAACAGCAGGAAGTAGACGACCACGAACAGCACCAGAGTGATGCTCATTTGCGTGACGCTGTGGCCGGAAGAAGCATCCGCCGTGCGCATCAGGCCGTAGACGACCCAGGGCTGACGACCGATTTCAGTGGTGAACCAGCCCGCCAGGATCGCGATCAGTCCCGATGGCCCCATCCACAACGCCAGATAGAGGAAGGGGCGCGAGGTATACAGCGCATCACGCTTACGCAGCCAGAGGCTCCACAACCCGGTAAAGATCATCAGGAAACCCAGGCCGACCATGATCCGGAACGTCCAGAACACGGTGGTCGAATTGGGGCGATCCTCGGGCTTGAACTCCTTGAGCGCCGGAACTTGCTTGTCCAGGCTATGGGTCAGGATCAGGCTGCCCAGATAGGGAATTTCCACGGCATATTTGGTCCGCTCTTCCTTCATGTCGGGCCAGCCGAACAGGATCAGAGGCGTCGGCTCGTCACCGACGTTTTCCCAGTGGCCCTCGATGGCGGCGATTTTTGCCGGCTGGTGCTTGAGTGTGTTCAAGCCGTGGAAGTCACCGACGACTGCCTGCAGCGGCGCAACCAGCAACGCCATCCACATGGCCATCGACAGCATCTTGCGTATCGCCGGGGTGTCGCGTCCGCGCAGTAAATGCCAGGCTGCCGAGGAGCCGACGAAGAATGCGGTCGCCACAAAGGCAGCAATCGACATGTGCGCCAGGCGATACGGGAAGGACGGGTTGAAGACCACTGCGAACCAGTCGGTGGGGATCACTCGACCGTCGATGATTTCAAAACCTTGCGGCGTCTGCATCCAGCTGTTGGACGACAGGATCCAGAAGGTGGAGATCAGGGTGCCGATGGCGACCATGACCGTCGAGAAGAAGTGCAGCTTGCGGCCGACCCGGTTCCAGCCGAACAGCATCACACCGAGGAAACCCGCTTCGAGGAAGAAGGCCGTCAGCACCTCATAGGTCAGCAACGGCCCGGTAACCGCACCGGCAAAGTCGGAAAAGCGGCTCCAGTTGGTGCCGAACTGATAGGCCATGACCAGACCGGAAACCACGCCCATGCCGAAGTTGACGGCAAATATCTTCGACCAGAAATGGTAGAGATCGCGGTAAACGTCGTTGCCGGTCTTCAGCCACAGGCCTTCGAGCACAGCCAGGTAACTCGCCAGACCAATGGTGATGGCAGGAAACAGGATGTGGAACGAAATCGTGAATGCGAACTGGATGCGGGCAAGATCTAATGCCTCCAAACCGAACATGATTCTTCCTCTATTCAGGTGATACCGGCCTTTGGCAGAAAGCCATCAGCGATTGCCCCACGGTCATGGAGTCTATGCATCGGAAGTCTTCTGATGAGTATCTCGATGCTGGTTTCATGCTTTCGGTTCACATGAAATGTGTGAACGCAATGACGCAGGTCAACCGACGATGAAAGAGTAGTCCCATTCAGGCCTTGAGGCTGCGTGGTCTATTGACGCGTGGCGAGTTGTCTCACCCCTGCGCAGAGGCTCCGACAAGGGCTGCAGCCCCCCAGGCGATAAGGCGCACTTCACAAAGCAGCCACAGCCTCAACCTGCTGGTATGATGCGCGGCTTTTTCCGACTCGCAGAAACGGCGGGCTGCTGCGTCAGCCTGTGCTTTGCTTCTGGAGTCAAACATTCACGACGCAGGCCGCGTTACGGAGAGCCAGACATGCTGGAAAGGCTGTTTCAACTCAAGGCACACAACACCAACGTGAGGACCGAGATTCTTGCGGGCGTCACGACCTTCCTGGCCATGGCATACATCCTGTTCGTCAACCCGAGCATCCTGGGCGAAACCGGCATGGACAAGGGCGCGCTGTTCGTCGCCACCTGTCTGGCCGCCGCCATCGGCTCGGCCGTGATGGGCCTGATCGCCAACTACCCGATTGCCCTGGCACCGGGCATGGGCCTCAATGCCTTCTTTACCTACACCGTGGTCCTGCACATGGGCCATACCTGGCAAGTGGCACTCGGTGCAGTCTTCATTTCGGCGGTGATGTTCTTCCTGCTGTCGCTGTTCAAGATCCGCGAGTGGATCATCAACAGCATTCCCCTGCCCCTGCGCTCGGCAATTGCAGCCGGTATCGGCCTGTTCCTGGCCCTGATCGCCCTGCATAACGCCGGCATCGTGGTCAGCAACCCGGCCACCATGATCGGCATGGGCGACCTGAAACAACCGGCTCCGATCCTGGCGACCCTGGGCTTCTTCCTGATCGTGGCGCTGGACCAGCTCAAGGTCCGTGGCGCAGTCCTGATCGGCATTCTGGTCACCACCCTCGCTTCCATCCTGCTGGGCTTCACGCCGTTTGGCGGCGTGGTGTCGATGCCACCGTCCCTGGCTCCGACCTTCCTGCAACTGGACATCATGGGCGCGCTGGACGTTGGACTGGTCAGCATCATCTTCGCCTTCCTGTTCGTGGATATCTTCGACAACTCCGGCACCCTGATCGGCGTCGCCAAGCGTGCGGGCCTGATGGGCAAGGACGGGCACATGCCGAAAATGGGCCGTGCGCTGATCGCCGACAGCACCGCCGCCATGGCCGGCTCGCTGCTGGGTACTTCGACCACCACCAGCTACATCGAATCCGCAGCCGGCGTCAGTGCCGGTGGCCGCACCGGCCTGACCGCCATCGTGGTCAGCGTGCTGTTTCTGCTGGCGCTGTTCTTCGCACCACTGGCCAGCAGCGTGCCTGCTTTCGCCACGGCACCGGCCTTGCTGTTCGTCGCGGTGCTGATGGCTTCCGGCATGGCTGAAATCGACTGGGAAGACCTCACTGTCGCGGCTCCGGTAGTGATTACTGCCCTGGCCATGCCTTTCACCTACTCCATCGCCAACGGCATCGCCTTTGGCTTCATTTCCTGGACAGCGATCAAGCTGCTTTCGGGACGCGGGCGCGAGCTGAACTCGGCGCTGGTGATCCTGTCGATTCTGTTCGTGATCAAGCTGGGCTGGTTCAACGCATGAGTGTTCCTTTCGATCCCGCGAGCTACGATCGTCAGCTCGAAGAAAAAGCCGTCCGGTTGCGTGAGCTGCTGGCTCCTTTCGACGCACCCGAGCCGCAGGTATTCGACTCGCCACGCGAGCATTACCGCCTGCGTGCAGAGTTTCGTCTGTGGCGCGAAGACCAGAAGCGTTACTACGCCATGTTCGCCCCGGGCGACAACAAGACGCCGATCCTGCTCGAAGGCCTGCCCATCGCCAGCGAGCGTATCAACGCGTTGATGCCTGTGCTGCGCGAACGCTGGGAAGCCAGCCCGACGCTGAACCACAAGCTGTTCCAGGTGGACTTCCTGACCACCCTGGCGGGCGATGCCATGATTACCATGTGCTATCACCGTCCGCTGGACGAGGAATGGCAAGCCGAAGCGCAGGCATTGGCGAGCGACCTGAATGTCAGTCTGATCGGTCGCTCCAAGGGCCAGCGTCTGGTGATCGGCCAGGATTACGTGACCGAAAAACTGGAAGTTGCCGGCCGCACGTTCAGCTATCGCCAGCCTGAAGGCGCGTTCACCCAGCCCAACGGCACCGTGAACCAGAAGATGCTCAACTGGGCCTATGAGGCGTTGGGCGAACGCAATGACGATCTGCTGGAGCTGTATTGCGGCAACGGCAACTTCACCCTGCCGCTGGCCACCCGCGTGCGCAAGGTGCTGGCGACCGAAATCAGCAAGACGTCGGTGAATGCCGCGCTGAGCAACCTGGATGACAACTCGGTGGATAACGTCACCCTGGTGCGTCTTTCTGCCGAAGAATTGACCCAGGCGCTGAACGATGTACGACCTTTCCGCCGCCTGCAGGGCGTGGATTTGAAAAGCTATGAGTTCGCCAGTGTGTTCGTCGACCCGCCACGGGCCGGCATGGACCCGGACACCTGCGAGCTGACCCGCCGCTTCGAGCGCATCCTGTACATCTCGTGCAACCCGGAAACCCTGGCCGCCAACATCGCCCAACTGCACGATACCCACCGGATCGAGCGTTGCGCACTGTTTGACCAGTTCCCCTATACGCACCATATGGAATCAGGGGTTCTGCTGGTCAGGCGTTGATCGCCTTTCGCGAATGAGCGGAGCGCCGCTCATTCGCGAACAACGCCACACAAAACAATTTAGTTACTTCATGTGTAGCGCTCCATGGGCTAAGGTATAGCCGCACCCGCATACCCGCCGCTTCGATGGATAACTGTCTTGAGTTCTGAATCCCCCGCCACCTCAGTCAAACTGTCCCGCGCACCAGGCTTCATCAATTTCATCCTTGCACGACTGCTGGCGGTCTTCGCCATGCAGATCCAGGCCATTGTCGTGGCCTGGCAGGTGTATGACATGACCCGCGAGCCGATGGCACTGGCCTATGTGGGGCTTGCCCAGTTCATTCCCATGTTGCTGCTGCTCATGCCGGCCGGGGATCTGATCGATCGCTACAACCGCAAGCTGATCCTGAGCATCAGTTGGGCGGTGCAGGCGCTGTGCGGGCTGATTCTGCTGCTGTTTTCGGCGCTCAAGCTGCAAGACCTGCGTCTGATCTACGGTGCTCTCGTGCTCTATGGCTGCGCCCGTGCATTCACCGGGCCGGCACTGCAAAGCCTGCTGCCGCAGATCGTCCCCAGAGAACAGCTCGCCTCGGCCATCGCCACCAACAGCGTCATCATGCGCTGCTCCACCGTGGCCGGGCCGTTGATCGGTGGCGGCCTTTATGCGCTGGGTGGCGCAGAACTGACGTATTCGACCTGTGTGCTTTCATTCCTGGTGGGCATCCTTTGCCTGAGCCGGGTCGCGACACCTTTTGCAGGCAAGCCTGTGGACCTGGGTGACGGGGCCTGGCAGCGCTTTACCGCCGGCATCGCCTTCATCCGCTCGCGCCCCATCATTCTGGGCACCATTTCTCTGGACCTGTTCGCCGTATTGCTCGGCGGCGTGGTGGCCCTGCTGCCGATCTATGCCCATGAGGTCCTGCATCTCGGCCCACAAGGCCTGGGAGCCCTGCGCGCCGCCATGAGCCTGGGCGAACTGGCGACCGGGGTTTACCTGAGCATGCGCCCTATGGACCGCAACGTCGGCATGACCATGTTCCTGGCGGTGGGTGTGTTCGGTGTGGCGAATCTGGTGTTTGCCTTGTCCACCCTCTTCTGGCTGTCCTGTCTTGCCCTGTTGATCGCAGGCGCGGCGGACATGGTCAGCGTCTACATTCGCTCGGCCCTGGTGCAGTTTTCGACGCCGGATGCCATGCGTGGCCGGGTCAATGCGGTCAACATGCTGTTTATCGGTTCATCCAACGAGCTGGGTGAGTTTCGCGCCGGCACCAGCGCTTCCCTGATCGGCCCGGTTCCTGCGGCGATCATGGGCGGCCTGTGCACGCTGGGTGTCGTGGGTGGCTGGATGGTCGGGTTCAAGAGCCTGCGACGAGTGAACCACTTTGCCGATGCAGCACCGCCTGTAGAGAACGAGCAGCGGACAAAATCGGCGTAATACAGACCGAATCCATATAGATAGACAGCCGGACTGGCGAAGCGACGTATCACCGGCAACACTCCCTAGAGTTCAGCGGAGGGCTTTCAGAATGCTGTGGAAAAAAGGCCGACGCAGCGACAACGTAGTCGATGCTCGCGATGGCAGTAGCGGCGGTGGCGGCATGCGCATCGGCGGCAAAGGCCTGAGCCTGGGCGGCATAGTGATTATCGTCGCCTTCGGCTTGCTGACCGGCCAGGACCCGATGCAGATTCTCGGGCAACTCGCTGGCGAAATGACGCAACCATCCTCTCAAGTCAGCCCTCAGCCTCGCCAGGCCCCGCCCGTCAACGATCAGCAGGCCGAGTTCGTGCGCAGCGTGCTGGGCGATACCGAAGATACCTGGCGGGCCGTTTTTGCCCAGAATGGTCGCCAGTACAAGGACCCGGTTCTGGTGCTGTTTCGCGGTCAGGTGAACTCTGCGTGCGGTTTTGCGACGTCTGCCACAGGCCCCTTCTATTGCCCTGCCGACCAGCAGATTTATCTGGATCTGGATTTCTTTCGCGAAATGTCCCAGCGCTTTTCGGCTGCCGGGGATTTCGCCCAGGCTTATGTCATCGCCCATGAAGTGGGCCATCACGTGCAGACCCTGCTCGGTATTTCAGCCAGGGTCCAGACGGCTCGCCAACAAGGCCAGCGCATGGAAGGCAACAACGGCCTGCTGGTCCGCCAGGAGTTGCAGGCCGACTGTCTTGCCGGGGTTTGGGCCTACAACGCACAAAAGCGTTTGAACTGGCTTGAGCCGGGTGATATTGAAGAGGCACTGAATGCGGCAAACGCCATTGGCGATGATCGCTTGCAGCAGCAAAGCCGTGGCCGGGTCGTACCGGACTCCTTCACCCATGGAACGTCAGCCCAGCGAGTGCGCTGGTTCAAGGCCGGTTTTGCACAAGGTCAAATCAACCAATGCGATACATTCGCCGCCAAGAGTCTCTGAGCATATGATCAAACCGCTTGTGGTCCTGTTGTTAAGCACTGCCTTCGCGAGCTTCGGCGCTCATGCCGAGGATCAAGCGGTAAAATCGATCAGCCCGGATCGTCTGACCATCAATGGCAGTCAGGCCACACTGGGCCTGAGCCAGGAATGGGTCCATCCCAAACCGCGGATCGAGCGCGTCGTGATCGTGCTGCACGGTCGCCTGCGCAATGCGCAAACCTACCTGCGCAGTATCGAGCGAGCGGCCAACCAGTCCAAGGAGCGCAGCAAGACCCTGCTGATCGCCCCACAGTTCCTGGACGAGAAAGATATCGTGGCGCACCACTTGTCCGACTCCATCCTGCGCTGGCGTCAGAACACCTGGATGGAAGGTGCCACGGCTGTGGACCCCAAGCCGATCAGTTCCTTCATCGTTCTCGATCATATTCTCAAGCGCCTGAGCGACAGCAAGCTGTTCCCCAACCTCAAGGAAATTGTCATCGCCGGCCACTCCGGTGGTGCTCAGGTGGTGCAGCGCTACGCGATGATTGGCGGCAAGGAAGATGCGCTGCTCAACCGTGAAGGCGTGAAGCTGCGTTATGTGATCGCCAACCCATCATCCTATGCCTACTTCGACAGCGAACGCCCCGAAACCGTATCGGCGCAGAGCTGCCCCAACTTCGACGACTGGAAGTACGGCCTGAAGAAAATGCCGTTCTACTCGGGCAAGGAAAAGCCTGCGGATATCGAAAAGGCCTACGTGAAGCGCGATATCACCTATCTGCTGGGCGAACTGGACACCGACCTCAACCATCCGGCGCTGGACAAGACCTGTGCAGCCGAAGCACAGGGTCCGAACAGGCTGACTCGCGGGCAGAACTACTTCAAGTACCTGCAGAAACGTCACCCGGAAGGGCTTAACCAGCGTCTGGTCATCGTGCCGAAAGTCGGACACAGCGGTGACGGGATCTTTACCTCGCCTGAAGGGCAGGCGGTTTTGTTCAAGCCGTTTTGACACCGTTCGCGAATGAGCGGAGCTCCGCTCATTCGCGAATGATCACTGATCCAGCATGCCCCGCAATGCCACACAATCGGCGACATGCCAGTCGGCCAGCTCTGGCCAGGGATTTTCAGGCAGGTTGACCAGAACTGTTCTGGCACCCGCGGCACGACCACAATCCAGGTCATGGCGGTAGTCACCGATCATGACCATCTGCTTTGGCGATACATCCCACGCCCCCGCCAGCTTCAAGAGACCGGCCGGGTCGGGTTTTGGTGTCGCTTCGTCACGCCCCAGGACATCCTCGATTGCAAAACAGTCCGCAATACCAATCGCCTCAAGGGTGATGTAAGCCAGTTCACGGGCATTACGGGTCAGAATACCCAGGCGATAGCCACGTCCGGACAGCTCGCGCACCAGTTCGACAGCGCCTTCGGCCGGTCGGGAGGCCAGCGCCAGTTCACGCTCATGCTCCAGCAGCCAGGCATGTTTGGCCGCAGAGACATCCGCAGGCAAGGCTGCCAGATGCCGAAGAATGTCGTCCTCCAGCGGAATATCCAGCGCCCGCTTGATGGCCGGGAAGTCATGCACGGCGATGGTCAGGGTGCCGTCCATGTCGAACACCCAGTTCTGAATATCCCTCAGACTCATGACCAGTCCTTGCGATGGCGGATCAGACCTTCCTGGCTGACCGAGGCGACCAGTTGCCCGGCGCGGTTGAAAATACTGCCGCGAGAAAAACCGCGGGAGTTGCCGGCCCATGGGCTGTCCATGGCGTACAGCAGCCAGTCATCGGCGCGCAGGTCGCTGTGGAACCATAGCGAATGGTCGAGGCTGGCGACCTGCATGTCACGTTGCCAGACCGTTTTGCCATGGGGTAGCAGGGAAGTGGTCAGCAGATTGAAGTCCGAGGCGTAGGCCAGCAGGTATTTGTGCAGCGCCGGAACGTCCTTCAGGGTGCCATCGGCTCGGAACCAGACATATTTCACCGGCTCACCCGGCTTCGGGTTGTACGGGTCTTCAGCGGTGACAGGGCGAAACTCGATAGGCTTGGGGCACAGAAACTTGTCGCGCATGGCTTCGGGAATCAGATGTGCCCGCCGGGTCAGCAGCTCCAGTTCCGAAGGCAGGTTTTCCGGGCCGGCGATCTGCGGCATGGAGGTCTGATGCTCGAAACCCTCTTCGTCATACTGGAACGATGCGCTGCAGGTGAAGATCGGCTTGCCCTTCTGGATCGCTGTCACCCGGCGCGTGCTGAAGCTGCCACCGTCACGCACACGGTCGACCTGATAGACCACAGGCAAGGCGGCATCGCCGGGGCGCAGAAAGTAGCCGTGCAGGGAATGAACATGTCGATCTTCTTCTACGGTCTGGCTGGCGGCCGACAGCGACTGCCCCAACACCTGCCCGCCAAACAGCTGGCGAAAGCCGAGGTCCTGGCTGCGACCGCGAAAAAGATTTTCCTCGATCGGTTCCAGCGTCAGCAGCTCGACCAGATCATCCAACACTTGGCTCATTCATGGCTCCTCGCACAAAACATACCCACGCGCGCAAGGCCTGCGCGGCAGGGTTGAAATGATACAGAATTTAATGCGGCTGGCTGAATCAGGGTTTGAGTGTGTTGAGCCACTGCTCACGGTTTATTCGATACAAGACATGCGGCTTGAGCGGATGCCCCTCCTCAATGCCGGGATGATCGAAGTCATCACCCGCATCGTGCTGCATGCCAATAGCCTGCATCACTTTCTGCGATGGCTCGTTGCTGCCTGCCGTGAACGACACGATTTCCTCAAGCCCAAGACGCTCGAAGCCACAGCCCAGCACCGTCCAGGCCGCTTCGCTGGCAAAGCCCAGCCCCCAGTGCTCACGCGCCAGACGCCAGCCGATTTCCACCGCTGGCGTGAAATGCGCATCGAAACCCACGACCCCGAGACCGGTAAAACCGATGAAAGCCCCATTGTCCTTGCGCTCAAGAGCCCAGAGACCAAAGCCCAGCTCGGCGAAATGTCCCCGCATGCGCCCGATCATGGCTGCGCTTTCCAGACGGCTCATGGGCTCCGGGAAGTAGCGCATGACCTGCGGATCGGCACACATGGCAGCGAACGCGGGCAGGTCATCGTCCCGCCATTGCCGCATCAGCAGCCGAGCGCTGTCGAGTTTGAGTATCGGCTCCATCGATTCCTCCCTGGTACCACGCAAATGATTGCGCCAGTGTAGCCTGTCAACGCCCAAGGTTGCTGTGCGGCGACCTGCATTACTGGCACTATCCGGCTTCGACCCCAGACCGGACGAAAAATGTCCCTGCCGCTTATCTATCATGATGACTACAGCCCGAACTTCCCGGCTGACCATCGTTTTCCCATGGACAAGTTCCGCCTGCTGCGCGACCACCTGGTCGACAGCGGCCTGGTCCTGGACACCCAGCTTCTGCGCCCGGAACTGTGCCCTGCCGACATTCTGGCACTGGCCCATGACCCTTCCTATATTCAGCGCTACCTGAGCGGAGAATTGTCACGCGAGGATCAGCGCCGGCTGGGCCTGCCCTGGAGCGAAGACCTGGCGCGACGCACCATTCGCGCCGTGGGCGGCTCATTGCTGACGGCAGAAAAGGCACTCCAGCATGGCCTGGCCTGTCATCTGGCAGGCGGCACCCATCACGCGCACTACGATTACCCCGCCGGATTCTGCATCTTCAACGACCTGGCGATCATCAGCCATTACCTGCTGGCCAGCGGGCGCGTGAGCAAGGTGCTGATCTTCGACTGCGACGTGCATCAGGGCGACGGCACGGCGCGCATTCTCGCCGACACCGAAGACGCCATTACCGTGTCGCTGCACTGCGAAAAGAACTTCCCGGCCCGCAAGGCCCAAAGCGACTGGGACATCCCGTTGCCCATGGGCATGGGCGATGCGGACTATCTGAAAGTCGTCGACGACCTGCTCAACTACCTGCTGCCGATCTACCAGCCGGATCTGGTGCTTTATGACGCAGGCGTGGATGTCCACAAGGACGATGCCCTCGGCTACCTGCAACTGACCGACCAAGGTCTGGCCAGTCGGGACGAAGCTGTCATGCGCCACTGCCTGGGCCGTGACATTCCAGTAATGGGCGTTATCGGCGGCGGCTACAGCAAGGACCGCAAAGCACTGGCTCGCCGACACGGCATACTGCATCACAGTGCGCAGCGGGTCTGGGTGGAAATGGGGTTGTAAGAAACGCTATCACCGGCAAGCCTGACACCTACTTCGGGTAGAATGCGCTACTACTCCGCGATGGACTGCAAACCCACCATGATTGACTCGAATACCCTTCCCTCATCATCCGTCGCCATCATCGGAGGCGGGCCTGCGGGATTGATGGCTGCCGAAGTGTTGAGCCAAGCCGGGATCAAGGTGGATCTGTACGACGCCATGCCGTCGGTGGGACGCAAATTTCTGCTGGCGGGCGTGGGCGGAATGAATATCACGCACTCGGAGCCTTACCCGGCATTTCTGTCGCGCTATGCCGAACGCGCGCCCTTCATTGCTCCGTTGCTGCGCGGCTTCGACGCCGATGCGCTGTGCACGTGGATTCATGAGCTGGGCATCCAGACCTTCGTGGGCAGTTCAGGCCGCGTATTCCCCACCGACATGAAAGCCGCCCCGCTGCTGCGCGCCTGGCTCAAGCGTTTGCGCGAAGCGGGCGTGGCGATTCATAACCGCCATCGCTGGCTGGGCTGGAATGCCGACGGCAGCCTGCGTATTGCCTCTGCGGACGGCGAGCTGGCCATCAAGCCCGATGCAACATTGCTCGCTCTGGGCGGTGCCAGCTGGGCGCGCCTGGGTTCCGATGGCGCCTGGCTGCCGTGGTTGCAAGAACGCGACATTGAAGTTGCGCCGCTGCAGGCCGCCAACTGCGGCTTTGAGGTTGCAGCCTGGAGCGAGTTGCTGCGCAGCAAGTTCGCGGGTGCGCCGCTGAAGAATATCGCCATCGGCCTGCCAGACGACACGCCTCGGCTTGGCGAATGTGTGCTGACTGAAACCGGTGTGGAAGGCAGTCTGGTTTATGCACTGTCGGCGCGGATTCGCGAGCAGATCAACCGTACAGGCTCGGCGACTGTGCAGATCGATCTGTTGCCCGGCAAGACACTCAATGATGTGCAAAAAGCCCTGAGCAAGCCTCGCGGTTCGCGCTCGATGTCCAAGCATCTGCAAAGCCAGTTGGGAATCGATGGCGTCAAGGCGGCATTACTGCGCGAACTGGCAAGTCGCGAAGCATTTGCCGATCCAGCCTTATTGAGCCAGGCCATCAAGGCCTTGCCCTTGACCCTGATCAGGCCGCGGCCCATCGATGAAGCGATCAGCACCGCAGGCGGCGTGACCTTCGAGGGGCTGGACGAAAACTTGATGCTCAAGCGACTGCCGGGCGTATTCTGCGCCGGCGAGATGCTTGACTGGGAAGCGCCGACCGGCGGCTACCTGCTGACCGCCTGCTTTGCCAGCGGCCGGGCTGCGGGGCTCGGAATCGTTGATTGGTGTGCCCGTGGGAGGGAGCTTGCTCGCGACAGGGCCAGTGAAGACTGAATAGATGCTTTGTCTTCAATGCCGCCTTCGCGACCAGGGTCACTCCCACAGTGAGCGCTGAAAGATCAGGGCTTTTTCTTGCGCGGTCCGGTGTTGAATACCGGCACCTTGCGCACGGCCTTGACCGCTGGCGCAGGCTCGCTATCGCCGCTGTCCACCCACTTGCCCAGATTGCGCTTGCCGCCTGAAACCCTGGGCTTTTTCGGTTTCTTGGGTTTCTTGAGGATTTGTCCACTGGCATCGGTGACCGGCACACGATGCTCGGGCTCGAAATCCTGCTCTTCCTTGCGCACCAGCGTCTGGCGGGTCAGCACTTCAATCGCCGACAGCAGCTCGACTTCATCGGCGCAGACCAGCGAAATCGCTTCCCCGGTAAGACCGGCACGCCCGGTACGCCCGATGCGGTGAACGTAATCCTCGGCAACGATAGGCAGGTCCAGGTTGACCACGGTCGGCAGATCATCGATATCCAGACCACGGGCTGCCACGTCGGTAGCCACCAGAATCTGTACTTCGCTGGCCTTGAAGCGATCCAGAGCACGCTGACGGGTCGCCTGAGGCTTGTCGCCATGGATGCCATCGGCATTGATGCCCAGCCCTTGCAGGCGTTCGACCAATTGATCGACACCGACGCGGGTCTTGGCAAAGACCAGCACCTGGCCCCAGCGCTGTTTTTTCAGCAGATGGATGAACAGCTCGCTCTTGCGCTTCTTGTCTACCGGTACTACCCACTGCTTGACCGAAGACGCCGCCACATTGCGCGGGCTGACTTCGATGCTCAGCGGATCGTTGAGCATCTGCGAAGCCAGCAAACGGATGTCGTCCGAGAAGGTCGCAGAGAACAGCAAGGTCTGGCGACGCTTGGGCAATGCGGCATAAATCCCGCGCAGCTCTTCGGCAAAGCCCAGGTCCAGCATGCGATCGGCTTCATCGAGGATCAGGGTCTGCAGTTGCGAAAACTTGACCGCGTTCTGACGATGCAGATCCAGCAGGCGGCCTGGCGTGGCGACCAGAACATCCACGCCTCTGCGCAGCTTCATCATTTGCGGGTTGATGCTGACTCCGCCATACACCGCATAGGTGCTCAACGGCAGATGCTCGGCGTATTGGCGGATGCTTTCATGCACTTGCTCGGCCAGTTCGCGGGTCGGTGCCAGTACCAGCGCACGCACCGAGTTGGGGGCGACTTTCGGGCCTTCCATGGTCAGGCGCTGCAACAGCGGCAAGGCAAAACCGGCAGTCTTGCCAGTGCCGGTCTGGGCCGCGGCCATCAGGTCGCGGCCAGCCAGCACCGGAGGAATCGCCTGTGCCTGAACAGGCGTCGGGGTCTGGTAGCCAAGTGCATCAAGGGCACGCAGCAAGGGTTCGATCAGGCCGAGAGAGGCGAATGTCATGGGAGTACCGTAGGGAAATTCACTGCAAGGCGCGCAGTTTACCCTGTCCGGCCCTCGCAGGTTAGCTCGCGGGTGCCGATCCGGCCTCTTGCTGCTTCGGCTTGCGCCACTGCGGCAGGCCAATCAGCACCACTGCACCGATGATGACCAGCATCGCCAGGCACTCTTCGGAACCGATCGTCTCGCCCGCAAACACCACGCCCAGCATCACCGCAACCGCCGGGTTGACGTAGGCATAACTGGTCGCCGCTGCCGGACGCACATTCTTGAGCAGGTAGATATAAGCACTGAAGGCGATGATCGAACCGAACACCACCAGATAAACCAGAGCGCCCCAGCCGGCAGCGCTCGGCATATGCTCCATACGCTCGCCACTCAGGGCACTGCCCAGCAGCAAGATGACACCTGCGACGATCATCTGCGTGCCACTGGCCATTGGCCCTTCCGGCAGAGATAAATGCTTGCTCCAGACCGAACCGAAAGCCCATGCCGCTGCCGCGAAGACAATAAGTGCCGCGCCGTAAGGGCTGGCTTGCAGGTTGGAGCCAAGATTGAGCAAGGCGATACCGGTGAGGCCGAGAAATATCCCGGCCCACTCAAGACTCGTGGTGCGATTGCCCCATAGCAGCCCGAACAGCAAGGTAAACAGTGGCACCGTTGCCACCGCCAGCGCGGCGATACCTGAAGCCACACCCGCATGCTCGGCCAGTGTCACACCGCCGTTGCCGCACGCCAGCAGCAGAAAGCCGATGGCCGCGGACGCCTTCCATTGCGCCCAGGTCGGCGCAGGCACTGCGCGATAGCGCAGATAGCCGTACATAAGGCTGCCTGCCACCATGAAACGTACACCCGCCAGCATCAATGGAGGCCAGGACTGCACACCGATTCGGATCACCAGATACGTAGACCCCCAGATCAGGTAAAGCGCCATGAAGGCGCCAATCAGCAATAAGGGAAAGCGGCGGGAAGCAGGCATGTCAGGCTCGATGAAGATTTGTTATGGTCGCTTATTGTATGAAAGCAAATTCAGCCCCATAAGCAGCAAAACCTGTTTAAAGCGGTATAAAACTTTTTATTCGATGCTTGTTTAGGGTTTTTTCCTTTCATTTGAAAAACCCGACAAGGCAAGCCTGGAGGTACGCCATGACCCTGGATAAATATGACCGGATTCTGCTCGCGGCACTGATGGAAAATGGCCGTGCTTCTTTTGCGCAACTGGCAAGGCAAGTCAATCTCTCTGCGCCCGCTGTCGCCGAACGAGTGGCCAAGCTGGAGGCCAGCGGCGTCATTACCGGTTACGAGGCCAAGGTCGACCTGGCCAAGGTGGGCCTGCCGATTCAGTGCATCATCGAATTGCGCATGGCCAGCCACGGCAACCAGCAGGCTTATGATGAATTATGGAAGCTTCCCGAACTGATCCAGTGTCACCGGGTAACCGGCGATCCATGTGTCATCATTCGCGCAGCCGTCGATTCGATGCCTCATCTTGAAGACCTGATCAACCGCATAGCGCAGTTCGGCTTCAGCAAAACCTCGATCATTCTCTCCACAGCCGTGGAGCGGCGCTTACCCTTCAAACACCTGGAGAACAGCAGCAAGCCAGAGAAAGTTAAAAACCACGCTGACGCTTGAGCGCCTCACTGATTTTTGCGGCGGGGACTTTCTGCAGCGAACACAGCAACTGATGGGAAACCCCGGCGATGCCGTGGGTCTGGCGCAGTTCGTTGGTCAGGTAAGCTGTCAGGTTGGCGGCCATTTCGGCATCGGCCATGGCCCGGTGAGCCTTGCCGGTGTTGGGCAAGCGTGCATAACGGGTGAGGGTGCCGAGCTTGTGGTTGGGTGCCCCCGGCATCAGGCGGCGCGCCAGCAGCATCGAACAGGCGAAACTCTGCTCGCGGGAACGCTGGATGCGCGAGAGTTCGTAATCCCAGAACTTCTGGTCGAATGAAGCGTTATGCGCCACCAGCGGCGTTGCACCGACAAAATCACAGACATCGTTCATCACCCGCTCGGCAGAGGGCGCGGTGCGGATCATGCTGTTGCTGATACCGGTGAGGCCTTCGATAAAGGCCGGAATCCGCACCCCGGCGTTCATCAGGCTCTGATAACGGTCGACGATACGCCCCTGCTCCATGATCACCACGGCAATCTCGGTGGCCCGACAGTTATGGCCGGGAGAGATACCGGTGGTTTCAAAGTCAATGACAGCGATACGTTCCAACACTGGGTGCAATTCCTTGAAAAATGATCATCACTTGAGCAGCAATGCGCCTTCGATGGGAATGTAGCGGCTGGCAGCACGAATCAGCGAGTTGGCCGTCAATCCCGGAACGCCGTAGGCCACAGCCTCGACACCGTGCTTGTCGATGATGCGTTCGAGCAACAGATCGAAATCTCCGTCACCGGACGCCAGCACCACCTCATCCACCTGCGGCGCGATGTCCATGATATCGATGGTGATCCCCACATCCCAGTCGCCTTTGGCCGAACCATCGCTGCGCTGGATATACGGCTTGAGCTTGACGGTGAATCCCAGATTGCGAAGGATCTGCTGGAATTGCTGCTGCTTGCTGTCACCGCGATCGATGGCATAGGCAAACGCCTGGACTATCTGCCCACGCGAGCTGATGTCCGCCCACAACGCGGCGTAATTGAAGTGACAACCATGCGCCTGGCGCACGGTGTAATAGAGGTTCTGTACATCAGCAAACACCGCGATCTTTTTCACCGCAATTCCTCATGACGCGGACAAATTCGTCAGCCGGTGCAGCAGTATGCCATGAGATGAAAAAGACCGCGGCTCAAGCAGCCGCGGACAAACCACCTCCACAGGCTGTGGAGTCAGGCTGTCCGCGACACGATACCGACTCAGACGAAAGAGTCATCGTCCGAAAACATATCGCCGCCATCCCCGTAATTGTCATCGGCCATATATTGCGAGTCCTGCTGCCCCCAACCACCGCTGTCATTGTTCTGCAGCGGCTGATCGTGAATGACCTCGACAATTTCCTCGGGCTGGCTGTGATGGCCGAACAGGCTGCTGATACCTTGTGCCAGCATCACACCGCCCGCCACACCGGCTGCGGTTTGCAGAGCACCGCCCAGAAACCCCGTGCCTCGGGGGGCCGCAGGTGGTGGTGCATAGCCGCCTTGCTGCGCGGGTGGTGGATTGAAACCGGCACCATCACGCCAGCCACCGCCGCTGGAGGCCGGTGCAGGCTGAGGCTGCGCAGCACGTGAGGTGCTGCCACCGAAAATGCTCGACAGAAAACCACCACTGGCCGGGGCGGATGAAGCCTGGCCCCTGGCCTGCTGGAGTTCGGCCTGAAGCTGCTGGATCTGCTCGTCACGCTGCCTGAGCTGCTGATTCAACTGGTTGACTGCCGCTTCCTGAACCAGAATCGCCTGCGCCATGTAGTAAGGGGCACCGGGCTGGCGGGCAAGATGCTCCTTGATCCGCGCTTCGGCCCCGGCGTCACGGGGAGCCGAGGCTGTTTCGGCACTTTTCAGTTTGGAGAAAAGTTCGTCGATCAGGGTTTGCTCTTCGCTGTTCATGGCGACCTCGCTGGATTGCCGTTGGAAATCTTCGTCCAGTCGAATGAGTGGACTTCACTCTGGTAATGGGGCTGGACAAGCGCGCTTCAACCGGATGAACAAAAAGTTAAGAAAGCTCCCATCCCGGTCATTGCCACCCTTGGTTCGACAAAAGGCATGGGCTAAAGTGTCGCCTGCTTTTTTGCCTGCGACTTATCCACATGAACCCGCTGAACGTTATCCAGGACTCGCTGTACTTCTTCCGGCGTAACCTGGCAAGCATCCTGATGCTGTGTCTGCCGCTGGTGGTACTCGAAGCCCTGGCCAAGCAGGCCCTGGGCAATGAGGCCCCTTTCGCTTACGAGCTGTTGATCGGCCTGCTGTTCTATCCGCTCTATACCGGCGCACTGATCCTGTTTCTCGATGCCCGCACTCGGGGCGAGGCTCCTGCCATACAAAACCTGCTGGCGGCGGCCCTGCGCCTTTGGCCGACCTTCGCTGTGCTGTCGGCCATCAGCACCCTGCTGATTCTGTTCGGGCTGTCGCTGTTCGTCATTCCCGGCCTGTGGGTGATGGTCAAGCTGGCCTTCTGCGAGTACCTGCTGGTGATGCGCAAACTGACGCCCTTCATGGCGATGCGCGAAAGCATGCTGATGACCACCGGCCATTTCATGCGCATTCTGGCCTGTGTGCTGGGTGTCTACATTCCCCTGTCACTGCTCGAAGGCCTGGGGCTTTACCTGTTCCCCGAACCCCAGAGCCCTGCGGTATCTCTGGTACTCGACAGCATCGGCAGTTTCCTGCAACTGTTCATCACCATCGTGATATTCCGCCTGTTCATGCTGATCAGCGAACCTGCGAACAAGGCCTGAGCCACGAAACGGCTGCCAGGGACTGGCAGCTCGGCTATGCTCGTTCGCGAAACCGCCACCGAGCGCCATGCGCTCCAAGCCGAGCCGATGCCCCGTTTACTCTTGCGTCTGACACTCATTGCCCTGACCCTGACCGGCCTTGTGCTGGCAATGATCCATAGCCTGACCTGGCGTCCGGAAGACCGGGAACCGGTCACGGCCATCTGCACCTCCCAGGCACCACCGCTGATGCCGGGCCAGGCGCTCAAAGTCATGACCTGGAACATCCAGTATCTGGCGGGCAAGCGTTACGTCTTCTGGTACGACATGGCCGATGGCAGCGGCAAGGACGAGCGTCCGACCCACGAAGATATCGCCTACGACCTCGATGAAGTGGCACGTGTCATCCGCGACGAACAGCCGGATATCGTGTTGCTGCAGGAAGTCAGCGACGGTGCCAAGAATGCCGATTATCAAAACCAGCTGGCCCTGCTTCAGGAGCGAGTCACGGATCTGTATCCCTGCAGCACAGAGGCGTTCTACTGGAAGGCCGACTTCATCCCGGACCTGCACATCCGCGGCAGCGTCGGCATGAAACTGGCGACCCTGAGCCGCTATCGCATCGATCACGCCGAGCGGCTGCAACTGCCGCTGCCTGAAACCAATATCATCAGCCGACAGTTCAAGCCGCGCCCCGCTCTGCTGGTGAGCTACCTGCCCCTGCGCGATGGCGAACAGCTTGCAGTCATCAACACCCATCTGAGCAAGTCAGCCCGTGACGACGACACGCTGCAACGCCAGATCCAGGTCACCGGCAAATTGCTGGACACCCTTGAAAGCAACGGAACGCCCTGGCTGATCGGCGGTGATTTCAACCTGCTGCCGCTGGGCCAGTACCGGCGCCTGCCCGCCGAACAGCAGGCCCCCTATAACCCCGACAGCGAATTGCATGTGCTCTGGGACAAATACCCGATGATCCCCAGCAACAGTGAAGCCAGCGGTATCGACCGTAGCCAGTGGCTGACCTTTTTCCCCAACGACACGCGAGTCGACGGGCCGGACAGAACCGTCGACTACCTGTTCCACAGCCCGAAACTGAAGCGTATCGGGGCCAGGGTCCGCCGGGACGACACACTGCTGATTTCGGATCATTTGCCGGTTATCGGGCGGTTCCTGTTGCCGGTAACGGAAGAAAAACCCAAAGCCTCAGATGCTTTGCCCGAGCGCTAGCCGAAGCGCTCAAGAGTCATGATCAGAACTCCGTTACAACGGTGACACCTGCCGTCTCGAACCGATCCATGTTCACCAGTGCATCGATGGACTGCTCCAGGCTGATGGTTTTGCCGACGAGCTTCTCCGGGGCCAGTTTGCCGGAGCCGATCATTTCCAGCATCGCGTCATAACGATGCGCCTGCATGCCGTGGCTACCGTAGATTTCCAGTTCATAGGCAATGACCTTGCTCATCGGAATGGCCGGTCTGGCGTGATCAGCGAGCATCAGCCCGACCTGAACGTGCCTGCCACGACGACGCAGGTTGTTGATGGAATTGAAGCAGGTGGTCGGATGGCCGAGAGCATCGAGCGAGACATGAGCCCCGCCCCTGGTGATTTCCAGAACGGCCTCGGTAACGTCCGCAACACGACTGGCATTGACCGTAGCGACAGCACCGAGCGAGCGGGCCAGTTCGAGTTTTTCCTCCGAAATATCGATGGCAATGACATTGGCACCGAGAGCTTGAGCAATCATGATGGCCGACAACCCCACACCTCCACAGCCATGAACGGCGACCCAATGGCCCGCCGTGACCCGGCCCTGATCAACGACCGCTCGGAACGATGTGACGAAGCGGCAACCCAGGCTGGCCGCAGTCGCGAAATCCATGCTTTCGGGAAGCGCGACCAGATTCAGGTCTGCCTTGTGGATACCGACATATTCGGCAAATGAACCCCAATGAGTGAAACCCGGCTGAAACTGAGTGTGGCAGACCTGCTGGTTGCCGCTGTTGCACTCAGGGCAAGTCCCGCAGCCACCTACGAACGGCACGGTTACGCGGTCACCGATCTTCCACTTGGTGACGTCCTTGCCCACCTCGGCGACGATGCCGGCCAGTTCATGCCCTGGAACATGCGGCAGTTGAATGTCCGGATCATGTCCCTTCCAGCCGTGCCAGTCGCTGCGGCAGACACCCGTACCCTGTACCTGAATCACAACACCGTGACGCTCTGGAGTCGGGTCTTCGATGTTCATGAGACGCGGCGGACTGGAGAAGGCTTCGTAGACAACAGCTTTCATGAAAAACACCTCTGTTGGGACAGACACGACAACGAAAGTTTGTGCATTCATTATGAATGAACACCCTGAAATTACCTTTCAGCTTGCAATTGACCGGACACAAGTTCTGAAATTAACCTTCATTTAGAACCCATATATGAAGGATTCCCCCATGATCGAGGCAATGGACAAGGTAGATATTGCAATCTCAGATCGATTGCAGCGGGACGGGAGACTGTCGAATGTCAAACTTGCAGAACAGCTTTCACTCAGCGAAGCCTCGTGCTGGCGAAAACAGAAGCGTCTTGAAGAATGCGGTGTGATCGAGGGCTATCAAGCCATTCTGAACCGCAAGAAACTGGGGCTCGGCGTCATGGCCTTCGTGCAGATTTCCTGCACCGACCACAACGAAGAAGCCACCGCCAGGTTTGAAAAAATCATCGAATCGGCACCACAGGTACTCAGCTGTCACAACACCACCGGTGAAGCAGACTTTCTGTTACAGGTGGTTGCCAAAGACCTGGATAGCTATAGCAGGTTCGTTGAAAAAGTCCTGAGGAAGCTGCCGGGCGTATCGAGCATTCGCTCGAATCTTTCATTGCGCGAGTTGAAGACGACCAATCGGTTGCCGGTGACGGAGTTGTTGAGTATTTAGAGGGGATTGGTCGGCAGGGGGCTGTTTGGCTGAGTTCAAAGATTGCAAAAGCAAGGGCTTGACCTGTTCAGTCGCTTCTTCACCAACTGATGATCCGGCCAGTAATTAATGAGCAACATCGTATTTCAGTTCTATAGATTGACAACCAAAGACCCAATGACATCAAAGCGCCAATACGTTGACACACCCCCTTAATCGAATATTCTCGTGGCCCGAAATGATATGGCTGCGAGCATGCGTTGGGACAATTTGACTATCGATGGAAAAGAGTTCTGCATGGCGCACCTGCAGCCCACCGTGCGGACATTTCAGCTAGGAGCCTGTGGAGTCAGCGTCGAGTTCACATTCGGGCTTCACTGCTTTACGGACAGCAAAGAAAACGGCCCTATGGTCGTCCATCCGAAAACCAAGGAAGAACGCTATTTCTGCCTGACCCGATATTCTCTTTCCAGACAGTTGATCGACTACATCGACAGACGCTTCATCGACTCAAAGGTAAGGGCCCACTTTGCGGGTAAAACAAACAGGCGATATTTCTGCCTGGACGCTCATGAATATGCAATTTTCTTTGAAATTCGTAAGCCGCGGAATGTAGAGAACTTCCTGCGTCTGAATGTGGTTTCGGCCTATGAGCTCGAACCTTGAGGACGCTCGAGTGTGCCGAGCAAAGGTCCGCTCTTCAATGTTCGCTACGTACTAGAAAAGCGCAACGAAGGTATAACTCTTTGATTGAGGGTGCACAGAAAGCAAAAAAGCCATACGGCTCACACCGCATGGCTTTTGCTGAATCAGATATCGGCCTGGCCTTTCAAATCCCGCTCACTGGCTGGGAGGAATTCGCCTGAGCTAGTTCCCGGCATCGCTACCCCTCCTTGAAGGTTCCGGTCTGTAGCGACGTGCCGATACTACCCAACCGTGATTCTCACGTCAAAAAATCATTGATGTGACCTTGTCATACTTGTCCCCTCTTACGCGCCCCTGAGACGGCTTTAGGTCCCTTTCGGCTTCGTACGAGCCGTGGCTTCGGCCACCAAGGGGTTATCGGGCCAAAAGTGCTTTGGGTATCTACCCTTGAGATCCTTTTTCACATCCGCGTAAGTAGTACGCCAAAAATTGGCGAGATCCTGAGTGACCTGTACAGGTCTTCGGGCTGGCGACAAGAGATGCAATGTCAACGGCTGCTTACCATGAGCAATCCGAGGCGTTTCTGCCAGCCCGAACAACTCCTGTAGCCGCACAGCAAGAATTGGCGGATGCTGAGAATAGTCGATGCGTATGTTCGAGCCGGAAGGCACTTGAATAGCTTGAGGTGCCTGAGCCTCCAACGCCTGAGGAAGTGGCCAAGGCAGCAGATTCCTGACTATCGACGATAGATCCAGATTCCCGAAATGGCTCAGCCGGGTGACTTTGCCCAGATACGGCAGCAGCCAGGACTCCAGACTGTCGAGCAAGGCGGCATCGCGAACGTCCGGCCATTCGCTGCTGTCCTGTTTCTCCAGATCCAGTTGGCGCAGCAGGGTCACGCGGGCCTGCCACTGGCGAAGCTCCGGTGTCCAGGGCAGCAGTTCCAGCCCTTTGCGCCGGACCAGTCCCAGCAAGGCATGGCCTCGGGCGGACTCATCGAGACCGGTCAGCGGTTCGCGGCTGAGGATCAGTTCACCGACCTTGCGCTGCCGCTCGGCACGCAACACGCCTTCGCGCTCGTCCCAGTCCAGTTGATCGACCTGCGTCACTTGCTCGGACAATACCGAGTCGAACAGCTCAGGATCGAACTCGGCTGCCAGATAGATCCGCTCTTCGCGCTGGCCCTGACGACTGCCCAGATCGGCAATCACCAGCCATGACTGTTTCATCAGCGCATCGACGTCAGCGAACAGGGCAGCACGACCGTTGGCCAGTCGGTATTCGGCACCGCCCGCCCGGCGCTGCTGCGCGACACGATCCGGGTAGGCCAGCGCCAGCAGACAACCCAGCCAGCGCGAATGGTCGGGATCGCTGACCGGTGTTGTGGCGGAGCCCTTCAGGTAACTGCGATATTGACGTGCCAGTTGTCTGGCCCGTTGCACAGCACCTTGAGCGCCGCGAGCGGCACGTTCGCTGCCGGCCAGCAAGGTCAGGCGACTGTGCAAGTCGGCTCCCCCGCCCCGCAGAATATCCCGCTCGCCCAGCAAGGCCGCGACATCACAGGCCAGATTCCCCAGCCCCAGTTCATGACCGCGCAATAACAGGTGAGCGATGCGCGGATGCGCAGGGACTTGCGCCATCGCCTGACCGTGAGTGGTCAATTTGCGTTCCTGGCCTTGCGAATCACTCAAGGCCCCCAGCCGCACCAACAGGTCCTGTGCCTGTGCATAAGCCGCTGCCGGAGGGACATCGAGCCACACCAGTTGGCCCGGCATCACGCCCCAGCGCGCCAGTTGCAGTGCCAGCCCGGCCAGGTCCGCCTGGAGGATTTCCGCCGAGCCATAGGCTGCGAGCTGGTCATGCTGGGCTTCGGACCAGAGTCGATAACAGACGCCTGGCTCAAGACGCCCTGCCCGTCCGGCCCGCTGGGTCGCGCTGGCGCGGGAGATGCGCTGGGTATCCAGACGTGTCATGCCGCTGCCCGGATCGAAACGCGGCACCCGCGCCAGACCGGCATCAATCACCACACGCACGCCATCGATGGTCAGGCTGGTTTCCGCGATGTTGGTCGCCAGCACCACCTTGCGCACGCCCTTGGGTGTTGGCTCGATGGCGGCACGCTGGGCACTCAGGTCAAGCTCGCCATGCAACGGACAAAGCAGGATATCGGCCCGCTCGCCCAAGGCCTCGGCCAGTTGCTGATTGACGCGACGGATCTCGGCCTGCCCCGGCAGAAACACCAGCAGACTGCCGGACTCATTGCCCAGCGCATCGAGAACGGTCTGCACCACTCGTGGCTCGATGAACTCGCCGGGCTGAAAAGGTCGTCCCCACTGCATGCTCACCGGAAACATGCGCCCTTCGCTGCGTACTACAGGTGCATCATCCAGCAGCGCGGACAGGCGTTCGCCTTCCAGCGTGGCCGACATCAATAGAATTTTCAGTGGTTGCTCGTCGCGAAACAGATCGCGACCGTTGAGGCTCAGGGCCAGCGCCAGATCGGCATCCAGGCTGCGCTCGTGAAACTCATCGAAAATCAGCAGCCCGACCCCTTCCAGCGCCGGATCATCCTGCAGGCGACGGGTCAGAATGCCTTCGGTGACCACCTCGATACGGGTATTGGGACCGACCTTGCTGTCCAGGCGAATGCGGTAACCAACCGTTTCCCCGACCTTCTCCCCCAGTTCGCTGGCCAGCCGTTCGGCTGCGGCTCTGGCGGCCAGGCGGCGTGGTTCGAGCATGAGGATGGTCTGCCCGGCCAGCCATGGCTCATCGAGCATTGCCAATGGCACGCGCGTCGTCTTGCCCGCGCCGGGAGGGGCTTCGAGGATGGCTTCGTGGCGGGAGGTCAGTGCCTGGCGCAAGGCCGGCAGGACAGCATCGATGGGCAAGGAAATCATGGGAGCTCCAGAACAGGCGGCCGATTATAAGCCTTCCGGGCATTTGCAGAAGCTTGATGGGTATTGCCTCGTCACGGGCAAGCCCCGCCCACAATGGAGCCCCCCTTCAGGAGCCAAGGCCAGCGTGAATAAATGTTCACCCGAAGAACCACCGGAACACGCAATAGTCTTAGCGACGTAGCCTTTGCCTTGTATAGTTGCCACATCACCTCAGGAGTTCTCCATGCGCATTCCATCCCGTTTTATCGGCGGCGTTCTGGTCGCCACGCTTTTGACTCAGATTTCTGCGTGCGGCAGCATTTTCTATCCTGATCGTCGCGGACAGATCGAAGGCAAGATCGACCCGGCCATCCTCGCCCTGGATGCCGTCGGCCTGTTGTTCTATGTGATTCCAGGCGTGATTGCCCTGGCTGTGGACTTCGCCACTGGTGCGATCTACTACACGCCGACCGGCCATGCGCAGATCGATCCGCAGAAGCTGCAACCGGCGATCAATGCTGACGGCAGTGTCGACAACAGCAAGCTGCAGGCCATTCTGGAAAGCGAACTGGGCCAGTCCCTGCCGCTCAACGACCCGCGCTTGATCCAGTACAAGGGCAGTGTCGAACAACTGGCTACACTGGGCCTGAAACCTGCGGCTTGAGGCCATTCGACAAGGACGCGTCATGAACACCAGCACCGAACACGCCCGCCTGCTGCGCCTTGCAACGCGGGCATCGCTGCTGGTGGCCAGCACACTCATCATTGCCAAGGGCGTGGCCTGGTGGTTCAGCGGTTCGGTCAGTCTGTTGGCCGGGCTGACCGACTCGCTGCTTGATGGAGCGGCCTCCTTCCTCAATCTGCTGGCGGTGCATTACGCGCTGCGTCCGGCAGACGAAGACCATCGCTACGGCCACGGCAAGGCCGAGGCCCTGTCGGGCATGGCTCAGGCGCTGTTCATTGCCGTCAGTGCCGGGCTGATCGCATTGCAGGCCATACAGCGTATCCAGCACCCCGAACCGCTGGGCGCGGCCGGTCTTGGCATCGCGGTGATGGTGTTGTCGCTGATCCTGACCCTGGCCCTGCTCTGGCTGCAACACAAGGTCATCAAGGAAACCGGATCGGCGGCCATTCGCGCCGATTCGCTGCACTATCGCTCCGACCTGCTGCTCAATTTCAGCATTCTGCTGGCGCTGACACTCACCCTGTTCGGCTGGCAACAACTGGATGCGTATTTCGGACTGGGAATTGCCGTCTACATTCTGTGGAGTGCGTTTCAGATTGCCCGCGAGACGGTATCGGTGCTGATGGATGAAGAATTGCCGACCGATGTCAGCCAGCACATGCTGGAACTGGCATGCGGCGTGCCGGGTGTCCTGGGCGCACATGATCTGCGCACGCGGATTTCCGGCAATCGCTGGTTCGTGCAGTTGCATCTGGAATTGCCGGGCAGTCTGACCTTGAGCGTCGCCCATGCGTTGTGCGATCAGGTTGAAAACGCCATACACCAGCAGTATCCGCAAGCGGAAGTGCTGGTGCATGCCGATCCACAGGAAGTGGTAAAGCGCTCGACACCTAGTTGACGCTGTAGCCTCGTCCCGCAAGGCAGGCGCCCATCGAACGACGGTAAAGATCCACCACCTCGGCCTGCGGCTGGGAAGTGATGTTTGCCGGATCGAAGCCGCTCTGTTCCACGGCCCAGCGGTAGCATTGGTAACGATCCAGCTCGACCTGCTCAGGGCTTTGGCCATTGAGCGGGTAGGAAACAGGGTCATAGCCGTTCTGCGCGGGTGCCTGGCTGTAAACCGGCTGATTCTGCGGCGGGTTGACCACTACATAATCCTGAGTATCGGACTGATAGGCGTAGTAAGTGCCCGCAGCCAGGAACAGCAGTGAGCTGCCAATCCAGATTTCCTGCGAATAGGACGGCAGACTGCGCACGCGCAGGCCATAAGGCGGCGTCACCACCACATAGCGCGGGCCTTGCGGGCGATACCAGTAGCCTTGCGAATAGAAATAATCCTGCCCGCGATAAGGGATACGCGAGTAGCTGCCCGGAACCCGGTCTATCGTATAACCGGGACGATACTGCGGGCCTGGACCCCAGCCATTGCCACGTCCATCGGGACGCCCTTCCCAGTGATCATTGGGACGGCCGCCACCGGCCTGCCAGTTGCGCGTGCCACGCGGGATATCCTGGTAATAACCCTGACGGGGCTGCTGGGTTTGCCAGGATTCGCGAGGTGCGGTCTGGATCGGCAGATTGTTCTGGTGCTGCTGAAGCTGCTGGCGCTCGATCTGCCGTTGCTGGTTTTGCTGGTCCTGGATCTGGCGCTGCTGATTCTGTTGTTGCTGGTAGATCTGCTGTTGCTGCTGGCGCTCGACGTTACGCTGCTGTTGCAACTGATCCTGGATCTGGCGTTGCTGATTCTGTTGCTGCTGGTAGATCTGCTGCTGTTGCTGGCGCTCGACCTGACGCTGCTGATTCTGTTGTTGCTGAATCTGCTGTTGCTGCTGGCGTTCGATCTGAAACTGCTGGTTCTGCTGCTGTTGCTGGATTCGGCGTTGCTGTCCATTGTCGCCGGAACTGCCGCGATACTGGTCCTTGAAGGAGTCATCATCGGCCACGACATGGGCGCTGATGCTCAGACACAGCAGACTCAACCCCGTCAGCTTCCAGATGCCAGATTTCATGCTTTCCTCACTAGGACGCGGGTAGACGTAAATAAGACTGTAATAGTGGCGCGCCGTTCTGCGTACTTTATCAGGACGCAAAGAAAAGGGGGCCTGATTGGCCCCCTTGGGATACTTCGTCCTGGCACGACACTTGTGAAGTCGGCTCACCTCATACGTCTTGTGGACTGTATGTAGCCCGGGGGCCTGGCCGACCCTGTCGGGTGGGAGGCCGCGACTGCCTGATTGGGCGAGTCGCGCTGGACGCTGTGTCCGGGCAGTGATTCTGTTGAAAAGAATAGGCCTGCCGGACCGACAAAAGATTGCGAAGATTGCTCACAAAAACATTACTTGCGCAATTTTTTACTTCATACCAATAATTCAGCGCAATCCAACTCACAAAGGGGAACATCGTGAGCAAGCTCGATAGATATGACCTGAGCATTTTGGCCGAACTGCAACGCGACGCACGCATTTCCAACCAGGAACTGGCAGAGCGTATCGGGCTGTCGCCATCGCCCTGCTCGCGCCGCGTCAAACAACTCGAAGACGACGGTTATATCGTGCGTCAGGTCGCGTTGCTGGATCGCAAGAAGCTCAGCCTGAACCTGACGGCCTATGTACTGATCGGCATGGATCGCCATACGCCGGAACGATTCGAGCATTTCGAGCAGCAGATCCGCAACCTGCCTCAGGTGCAGGAATGCAGTCTGGTAACCGGAATGGACGCCGATTATCAATTGAAAGTGGTGGTTCCTGATATGGATCACTACCAGAAACTGCTGCTGGGCCATCTTACCCGCATCGAAGGCGTCACCAGCGTCAAGTCGAGCTTCGTGCTCAATCAGGTGCTGGCCAGCACTGAATTACCCCTGACTCACCTGCGCAGCTAAGCGGCACCCAAACTGGAGCAAACGATGGATCCCGTGCTTTTCGAAGAGTGGATGATGACGATCCTGGTCACCATCCTGATCTGTTTCATGGGCTTTATCGTCTGGGATCTGGCGAAGAAATCCAGGGCCGGCAAATTCGGCACCTTCATATTGTTCTTCGTGCTGGGCCTGGGAATCATGGCATTCGTGATCAAAAGCCTGGTGATTGCCTATATCGAGAATGGCTCCTGAGAACCGGATCAATCAAGGCACACATAAACCTGCAGGAGACAGCTTGCTGGCGAACAAAGGCCTGAAAGCTGGCAGATACTCTGCGGCTGAACGAGAAGTCGCCAGCAAGCTGCCTCCCACAAAGTGATTTACGGCCTTATCCGTCAGAGCTTTATTTCCCGATACTGCCCCTGATCCAGCCCCTCCAGCGTCCAGTCGCCAATCCTGACCCGCACCAGCCGCAGGGTTGGCAGGCCTACCGCAGCCGTCATGCGCCGTACCTGACGATTGCGGCCTTCCTTGATGATCAGTTCCAGCCAACTGGTCGGCACGCTCTTGCGAAAGCGCACCGGCGGGTTGCGCGGCCAGAGTTGCGGTTCGTCCAGTTGGCGAGCCTCGGCGGGCAAGGTCGGGCCATCGTTGAGCTCGACACCGTTGCGCAGTTGTTGCAGTTGCTCGTCGGTCGGCTCGCCTTCAACCTGCACCCAATACGTCTTGGGCAGTTTGTGCTTGGGGTCGGCAATCCGTGCCTGAAGCTGGCCGTCGTTGGTCAGCAACAGCAAGCCTTCACTGTCGCGGTCCAGACGCCCTGCCGGATAGACGCCGGGGATATCGATAAAATCCTTGAGCGTTGCCCGGCCATCACCATCGCTGAACTGCGTCAGCACATCGAAAGGCTTGTTGAACAGGATAAGTTTCGGCTCGGCAGGCGGCGCTTTGGCGACGCGGCGGGTCGTGCTGGCGTGCTTGGCGGCGGGTCGGCGAGGCACAGGGCGTTGGGTGCGGGACATGAGAACTTCAGTGGCTGACAAAAACAGAAAGGGCCACTTTAGTGGCCCTTTGCATAAATACCAATCACTTAACGGAACGGCGGCTCATCGAAGCTGCGCAGTTTGCGCGAATGCAGCGAATTGAGCTCGGTGCGCAACAGATCCAGCGCGGCGATGCCGATCTTCAGATGCTGGCTGACCGCACGCTCGTAGAAAGCGTTGGCCGACCCCGGCAATTTGATTTCACTGTGCAAAGGCTTGTCCGACACGCAGAGCAAAGTGCCGTAAGGCACGCGCAGACGGTAGCCTTGGGCTGCGATCGTGCCACTTTCCATATCCACCGCCACGGCGCGGGACAGGTTGATGAGCGGACGCTCCTGTGCCCAGCGCAGTTCCCAGTTGCGGTCATCGTAGGTCAGGACCGTGCCCGTGCGCAGGCGCTTCTTGAGATCGTCGCCACGCTCGCCGGTAATCTGCGCCGCCGATTCCTGCAACGCCAGTTGCACTTCGGCCAGGGCCGGGATCGGGATATGCGGAGGCAGCACGCGATCCAGAATGCCATCGCGACGCATGTAGGCGTGAGCCAGTACATAGTCGCCAATGGTCTGGGACTGACGCAGGCCGCCACAGTGGCCGATCATCAGCCAGCAATGCGGACGCAGCACCGCCAGGTGATCGGTAATGTTCTTGGCATTGGACGGGCCGACGCCGATATTGACCAGCGTGACGCCATGACCATCTTCCGCGATCAGGTGGTAGGCAGGCATCTGGTAGCGGTGCCAGACCACGCTGGCAACGATGGCCTGGGCCTCTTCGCTCCCCATGCTCTTGTCGACCACCACATTGCCGGGCAGCACCATGCGTACGAAACGCGGGTCTTCGCGCAGTTTTTCCAGGCCATGCAGGATGAACTGGTCAACGTAGCGGTGATAGTTGGTCAGCAGAATCCACGGCTGCACATGACGCCAGTCACTGCCGGTGTAGTGCACCAGACGCCGCAGGGAGAAATCCACCCGCGCCGCGTCGAACAGCGCCAGCGGCAACGGGTCGGTATTGGCCCAGTCGTACAGACCATCAGCGATGCCGTCGGTTGCGGCGGACAGGTCGGTGCTGGGGAAAACACGGGCCAGCGCAGCAGCGGTCACGCCGGAGCCAGCCAGTTCATCGCCCTGCTCGACCACATACGGATAAGGAATGTTCTGCTCGCTCATGCCCACTTCGATGGTGACCGTGAAATCGTTCATCAACGGGCGCAGTTGTTCGAGCAGGTATTTACGGAATGCCTTGGGGTGGGTCACGGTGACGCTGTAAGTGCCGGGCAGTTGCACCTTGGCGTAGGCGCGGGTGGTCAGCGGCACATCGCCCTGATAGGCGTAAGTCAGGCGCAATTCCGGGTAGCGGAACAGCGCTCGTTGTTCTGCGTCGGGTTCGACGCGGTCTTTCAGGTAGCGCTTGAGGGCCTGGCTCAAGGCGCTGGTTGCACGTTCATGCAGTTCTGCGAGCCGCTCCACAGCTTGCTCGGCGGTTTCTACAACAACAAAGGCTTGCGTCACGGTTTAGGTCCTGTCTGATCTTGCAGGCCCTCATCCTAACGGGTTCGCGTGCTTATGCCACCTGTGGCGAAGAGCGGGCCAGCAAAGTTTCTGCATCGACACCTACCGGCAAAGCGCCATAAGCCCGCCCGGACGACAGCAATCGACCGGCAATGAAAGCGTCACTGACAGCGGTATTACCCGCTTCGAGCAGCAGTCTGGCCTGCAAGCCCAGCGCGATGTCTTCAGTCAGTTGTCGGGCGCGGTACTGAATATCGTGGGTGTCGGTGAATGCGACTTTCAGTTTTTCGATATGCGCCTTCAGATGCCGGTCGCCATGCCCGTCACCCAATTCAGCGAACAAGACATCCAGCACACCCGACTCCTTCGACAGCGCCCGCAACACGTCCAGGCACTGCACATTGCCGGAGCCTTCCCAGATCGAGTTGACCGGTGCTTCGCGATACAGGCGCGGCAGAATGCTGTCTTCCACATAACCGGCACCGCCCATGCATTCGGCGGCTTCGTTGATCATGGCCGGTGCACGCTTGCAGATCCAGTACTTGCCCACTGCCGTGATCAGCCGCACAAAACGCCTCTCATGATCGTCATCCAGATGATCCAGCGCGCGCCCCATGCGCAGGGTCAACGCCAGCGCGGCCTCGCTCTCCAGAGCCAGGTCGGCCAGCACGTTCTGCATCAAGGGCTGCTCATTGAGCAGTCGCCCGCCGACCTTGCGATGGGCACAGTGATGCGTGGCCTGGGTCACCGCCTGGCGCATCAGCGCGCTGGAGCCGATCATGCAGTCGAAACGGGTCATGGCGACCATTTCAATGATGGTCGGCACACCCCGGCCCTCCTCACCGACCATCCAGGCCAGGGCGCCGCGCAGTTCGATCTCGCTGGAGGCGTTGGACCAGTTGCCCAGCTTGTCTTTCAAACGCTGAATATAGAACTCGTTGCGGGTGTCATCCGGACGATGGCGTGGCAGCAGGAAACAGCTCAGGCCCTTGTCGGTCTGCGCCAGGGTCAGGAATGCATCGCACATGGGAGCGGAGCAGAACCACTTGTGGCCGACCAGTTCATACGCCTGCCCCGGCCCGCCCGCACCCACCGGATAAGCCCGCGTGGTGTTGGCGCGCACATCGGTGCCGCCCTGTTTCTCGGTCATGGCCATACCGATGGTTGCACCGGTTTTATGAGCGATGCCGATATTGCGCGAGTCGTATCGGGTAGACAGGATTTTCGGCAACCATATCTGCGCCAGCTCGGGCTGCAACCTGAGGGCCGGTACGCTGGCAAAGGTCATGGTCAGCGGGCAGCCGCTGCCGGGGTCGGCCTGGGTGTGCAGATAACTCATCGCAGCCCGCGCCACATGGGCACCGGGTTGCGGATCGGTCCATGGCAGGGAAGGAATGCCATGCTCGATGGCGGTGTTCATCAACTGGTGATAAGCCGGATGAAACTCGACCAGATCAATGCGATGGCCGTAGCGGTCATGGCTGGCGAAGGTCGGCTTGTTCTGGTTGGCGAGAAAACCGGCCTCCATGAGAGTGCCGCCCGCCAGTGCGCCATAAGCATCGATCCGGGGCTCGGCCCAGCCCGCGTCAAAACGTTTTACCCAGGCCTGCAGCGGCAGGTCGATGCGGTAGAGGTTGACGCCATCCAGCGAAGGCGGCTGATTGGTCACCTGATGGGTTTCGGCGAACTGATGCAGGTTCATGAGTGGCCTCCTGTCTGCGGGCGCCCGGAGCGCCATTTGCAGCAGTGAACCACGCAGCTGCGGCTTTAAACAGTGCCGTTCATGCCGAATGATCGGGGCTTTTTCCCGCGCCTCAGATGCCCCACTGAGCCTTGGCAGCCGGAGCCCTGCGCACGGCACCCGGTATGGCCATCAGCAGAGGCAGGCTCAGGGTGAAACAACTGCCCTTGCCCGGCTCGGAACGATGGCTCAGGCTCCCGCCCTGCAACTCCACCAGTTGTCGGCAGATCGCCAGACCGATTCCCAGCCCGCCATACTCGCGCGTCATGGAACCATCGACCTGGAAGAAACGCTGATACAAGGTCGCGTCATCCAGTTGGCTGAATCCGATACCGGTATCCATCACCTCGACCCGCAGCAGCAGGACATCATTGTCATGCTGTTGAGACATGGCGCGCACCTTGACCCCGCCCCGCTTGGTGAACTTGATTGCATTGTCCAGCAGGCATTCGAGGCACTGGTACAGCTTGTGGACATCGCCACGCACGCTTTCCGGCATTTGCTCGTCCAGCTCGAACGTCAATTCCAGCCCCTTGGCCTGCGCTGCGCCGCGAAAGCGGTCACGCAATTGTTCAAACAGACCGCACGTATCGAAGGCATCGCTTTCGGCATACAGCACGCCGGCCTGAAGCTCGGTCAGGGTCAGGATGCCGTTGATCATGCTCATCATGTCCTGAGCGGAGGCAGCAGCCGTCTGCTGATACATCTCCAGCTCGCCGTCCATCGGCACGGTCTGCATCAGTTCCAGCGAGCCGATGACCCCATTCATCGGTGTTCGCAGCTCATGGGTCAGCGTGGCCAGAAACTCGTCCTTGAGCCGGTTACTGGTGGCCAGTTGGTGGTTCAGGCGCTCCATGTCCTTGCCGGCTTCGAGCAGGGTCTGGGCCTGTTGCTCGCGGATATGGTTGACCCGGTCAGCCAGGGCCAGCGACAGGAATGCCATTTCCAGTACCGAACTGATCTGGCTGGCGTACAGGCTGAGGAAGGTATTGGGGATATACCCGAACAGCATCACGGCGTTGACCAGCCCGCCCATCAGAAACACAACCCAGGCGACCAGGAAGTAGCGGGCGATTCGTACCCCCTTGAGCACCGCCGTGATACCGGTTGTCAACATCGCCAGGAAACACGCCAGCACCAGCATCGTTACGCTGCGCAATGCCAGGCCGTAATTGGCGAACAGGGCCAGCAGCATTGCCACCACGGCACCGGCCATCACGGCAATCAGCATGAAATCCAGCCAGCGCGCCAGGGCTCTGGTCTGCAGAAAGCTGCGTGAAAACTGGCTGACGAAAAACACCGAGATCGCCATCAACAAGGGCGTAGCAGTGTTGGCCCACACTGGGCTGTTCGGCCAGAGGTATTCGATGGCGACGCCATTGATCGATAGCTGATAGAGGCCGAACGAGGCGATATACAGGATGTAATACAGATACCCGGGGTCGCGCACGCTGATATAGATGAACAGGTTGTAGACCAGCATGCCCATCAACACACCATAGATCAGCCCGAGGATATAGACCTTGGCGGGCTGTTCTTCCATGTAGGCGTGACTGGCCCACAGATTGAGCGGTGCCTGGATCGGTCCCTGGCTGGCGATGCGCATATAGACAGTGATCGGCTTGTTCGGGGGCAGGTCCACCCCGAACACGAAGTTGCCCTGTTTCACGTCGCGACTTGAAAACGGCAGCATGTCACCGGTTTTCCAGGTCAGTTGATAACGCCCGTTGCCGTCCGGGAGATAGACGTCCACGTGGTCCATCGGTGGATAAGCCAGCTCCAGCAGCCAGTCAGAATGTGGAGCCCGGGGATTTGGCTTGTAGAACAGTTCGATCTTCAGCCAGAACGCCGAGCGCGAATAACCTGCGTTGAGTGTTTCGCTGTCGAGCGCACGAAAGGCTCCGGCCTCGGAAACGACCCTGTCGATATTCGCCTTGCCACTCACGTCTTCAAAAACCTGGATCTCGCGCCCCAACGGCAGGCTGCGAATGTTTTCATCAAACTCGACGGCATGAGCCAGCAATGGAAACCAGGCAACCAGCATGATCAGCAAATAGCGCATAAAGCCCCAAGGTAGAACGTCGCTGTCATTTCATCCGTTGATGACGACGCCCCGCAAATTTCTTTCCTTGAAACAGGCAATAGTTCAAAACAGACAGGTCAGTGTATGGACCTTGCTTACGCCAATACACCTGACTCTGGTATCAAAGAGTCACCAGAGACAAAAAAGGTTTTCACGAATATCCAAGCATAGCGGTTAATGGCCTTTAGTCACTATTGCTTGAAAATAAAAGCAACGGCTCTATCTCGGCACTCGCAGAGCAAACTCAAATATTTCTGTCTTGAAGGCATCGTTAAACTTTCACCTTCGCCCAGAAAAAAACGGAACGACCGGCAGTCCGGGAAAGGTTTAGTGATAAGCTCGCGCACCATGAATATCTATAGCTCCCGTCCCGTAGTCCTCTGCCTCAGCGGCCACGATCCCAGCGGTGGTGCCGGCCTGCAGGCGGATATCGAAGCTCTGCTCGCCCAAGGCTGCCATGCTGCTGCGGCCGTGACAGCCCTGACCGTTCAGGACACGGTCAATGTCAGCGACTTTCGCGTGCTCGATCGTGAATGGGTCATGGCCCAGGCCAACGCGGTCTTCAATGATTCGAGCGTAGCAGCAGTCAAGCTGGGCATGCTGGGTTCACTGGAAATGGTCGACACCGTTGCCCAACTGCTGACGGCGCATCCCGATCTGCCTGTGGTCTGCGACCCGGTCCTGCGCGCTGGCGGCGGTGGCCGACTGGGCAAGGACGAAGTCGGCTACGCAATGCGTGAGCGCCTGCTGCCCCTGTCGACGATTGCCACTCCCAACCTGCCCGAAGCCCGCATCCTGGCCGAACTGCCCGAAGGCACTGCCGACGAATGTGCGCAAAAATTGCTGCCATTCTGTGAAAACCTGCTGATTACCGGCGGGCATGGCGACGAACAGCAAGTGCACAACCGACTCTATACACGCAGTGGTCAGACCCATACCTTTATCTGTCAGCGTCTGCCCGGCAGCTATCACGGTTCGGGATGCACACTGGCCAGTGCCCTGGCCGGACGGCTGGCTCAGGGAGAAGCGCTGGTCAGCGCGGTGCAAACGGCGCTGGATTACACCTGGCGAACGTTGCGCGACGCAGAGCAACTGGGCAAGGGACAATTCGTGCCTCGCCGCCTGCCACTGGATTTTGGTTCGTAACGCCCAGCCATGAGGCTCATTCGATGAAACTACGTGGCCTGTATGCCATTACCGACAGCACCTTGCTGGCCGGTAAATTCCTGCCTTACGTTCAGGCCGCCCTCGAAGGCGGCGTGACCTTGCTGCAATACCGGGACAAGACCGGCGACGAATCCCGTCGCCTGCGCGAAGCCAGCGAATTGCTCAAGCTGTGCGAGCAGTACAAGACCCGGTTGATCATCAACGACGATGCCGAACTGGCAGCCCGCCTGGGCGTCGGGGTTCATCTTGGGCAAACCGATGGCTCGCTGCCGGATGCCAGGGCGCTGCTGGGGCATAAGGCGATTGTTGGCGCGACGTGCCACGGCAGGCTTGAACTGGCTGAAAAGGCCAAGGCAGACGGTGCCACCTATGTAGCATTCGGGCGTTTTTTCAACTCCCAGACCAAACCCGATGCGCCCGCCGTGCCTTTCGACCTGCTGGATCAGGTACGAGCCAAAGTCTCGTTACCCATTGCCGTGATTGGCGGCATTACCGTGGAGAACGCACCGCAACTGGTGGCCCATGGCGCTGATCTGCTGGCAGTGGTTCATGGGTTGTTTGGAGCCGAAAATACACAGGAAGTCACACAGCGGGCGAAAGCGTTCAATGCGCTTTTTCGCGAATGAACGGCCCGAAGTGTGAGGCAGCTTGACCCTGTCGCGAGCAAGCTCCTCCCACACAGGGAAAATCACTTCAGACCCGTCTTCTAAACGACCCCGATCACCTTGAGTTCGAAATCAGGCATGCCATTGGCATTTTCCAGCGCCAGTAACGCTCGCTTGCGATCAACGCCACCGGCATAGCCGGTCAGATCCCCTCCCGCACCAATGACCCGATGACACGGCACGATGATCGAAATCGGGTTCTTGCCGTTGGCGGTGCCGACTGCACGAGAGTGTCCGGGGCTCAGGCCCATTTTCCGGGCCATCGCGCCGTAGGACAGCACTTCGCCATAGGGAATCCGCGCCAGTTCGCGCCACACCTGCTCCTGAAAGGAAGTGCCCCGCAACCGCAGCGGCACCTCGAAGACCCGACGCTGGCCACTGAAGAACTCGGTCAGTTGCTCCTGCGCCTGACGAATCACCCGGGGGACGGCATGATCGTTGGGCAGCAGAACCAGTTGCGGAAAGTATTTCTGGCCGACGAAGTACACACCGGTCAGCGCATCGTCCTCGGCTCGCAGGGCGACATCGCCCAGCGGACTTGAAAGCAGATAGCCATGAATCATTTTTTGGCCTCCTCACGTTGACGCCAGACATGCACCGTAGCGTAAGCACGCCAGGGTGCCCACTGACTGGCGTATTCATTAAGCTGGGCGACCGTTGCACAGCCTAGATGTTTTTTAAGCACCGCATCGCCTTCGGGAAAAGCATTGGGCCAGCCCAGAGCACGCATGGCTATATATTGCACGGTCCATTCACCGATGCCGCGAATATGCCGCAAGGCCGAGAGGGTTTCATCCAGAGGCACCAACGGTTCGAGAATGATGCGCCCTGCCGCCACTTCCTGCGCCACAGCGATAATGGCTTCGGCACGAATACGGATGATACCCGTGGCAATCAGGTCTTCCGGAGTCAGGCTGGCAATCGCCTCCGCTGTCGGAAACGCATGGCGCAGTCCGAAAGGAGCTTCATCCACCGCCGTACCGAAACGCTCGGCGATACGTCCCAGAATCAACCGGGCCTGAGTCACCGATATCTGCTGGCCAACCACCGCACGAACCGCGATCTCGAAACCATCGAATGCTCCCGGTACGCGCATGCCCGGCAACCCGGCAATCAGCGGCCCGAGATGAGCATCCACCAGATCAGGCCGACAGCCCGTGTCGAACACCCGCCGCACACGCCCCAATACCTGAGCGATACCCGACTGAAGAGAGGCCGACACCGTCACCACCAGGGCATGGCGCAATGGCGCATGACTGACTGTCAGCCAGCCGGCCAGCAGGCGACCCGCATGCTCGACCGTGATCACCCGGGTATAGGACTCGTCATCCACATGTTCGACCCCGAAAATGCAACGATGGGCCAGAAACTCCAGCACGCCCGCCCATGAAAAGGGCGGCCGGTACGACAACTCGAAACGCATGCTGGCCTCACCGCAGCGGTTCGTTGCCTTTCTCAAGCGCAACGGGTTGAGGCCATAACGCGCCTGAAAGACATCATTGAAACGCCTGACACTGCCAAACCCGGAAGCCAGCGCCACTTCAGCCATGGACATGCCCGTATCGGTCAACAGGCGCTTGGCGATCAGCAGCCGCTGGGTCTGGGAATAATCGAGCATCGACACACCGAACTCGGCCTCGAAAATCCGCCGCAGGTGCCGCGAAGTCACGCCGACCCGATCAGCCAGGGCATCGAGGCTTCTGCCACTCAGAAAGCCCTCCTCTATCAGTCGTGCGGCAGCCTGAGCCAGCCGACTGGAGACATCCAGCAAGCCATGGCCCGGTGCCAGTTCTGGACGGCAGCGCAAGCAAGGACGAAAACCCGCCTGCTCGGCAGCCGCCGCCGTTGCATAGAAACTGCAGTTTCTGGCCAGTGGCGCACGCACCGGGCACATGGGCCGGCAATAGATTCCGGTGGTCGAGACGCCCATGAAAAACCAGCCGTCAAAGCGGCGGTCCCGGGCGACAAAGGCCGCATAGCACACATCAGGATCGAGAGTTTTCATGAAGCTGACCCTACTCCAGCGCCGGGAAAAAGTCTGGCTGAATTCGGACATGTGCATCCGGCAGCCATGTGGCATTTGCTATAGTGCGGATCCCTACGCCTTCCGGCCTCGTGACGTCACCGAAGCAGCCATGCACAGAGCTGCACACTCAGCGTAGAAACGACTTCCCGGTTCAAAAGCAGAGACCCGATCATGTCCCGTTCCGAAACACTCTTCGCCAACGCCCAGAAACATATCCCCGGCGGTGTCAACTCGCCGGTCCGCGCTTTCAAGAGCGTTGGCGGCACGCCCCTGTTCTTCAAACATGCTGCCGGCGCTTACGTGACTGACGAAGACGACAAGCGCTATGTCGATTACGTCGGCTCCTGGGGCCCGATGATTCTGGGCCACAGTCATCCGCAAGTGCTCGACGCCGTACGCAGCCAGCTGGAACACGGTCTATCCTATGGCGCACCGACCGCCATGGAAACCGAGATGGCCGATCTGGTCTGCTCCCTGGTGCCTTCCATGGAAATGGTGCGCATGGTCAGCTCCGGCACCGAAGCGACCATGAGCGCGATTCGCCTGGCCCGCGGCTACACCGGCCGCGACAGCATCATCAAGTTCGAGGGCTGCTACCACGGCCACTCCGACAGCCTGCTGGTCAAGGCCGGTTCCGGCGCACTGACTCTGGGCGTGCCCAGCTCGCCCGGCGTTCCGGCCGCTTTCGCCAAACACACCCTGACCGTGCCGTTCAACGATCTGGAAGCCGTCCGCCAACTGCTGGCCGATGTCGGTCAGGAAGTGGCGTGCATCATCGTCGAGCCGGTCGCGGGCAACATGAACTGCGTTCCGCCTGCACCGGGCTACCTGCAAGGCCTGCGCGACCTGTGCGACGAACATGGCGTGGTGTTGATCTTCGACGAAGTGATGACCGGTTTTCGTGTGGCACTCGGCGGCGCCCAGGCTTACTACGGCGTTACACCGGACCTGAGCACCTTCGGCAAGATCATTGGCGGCGGCATGCCGGTGGGCTGCTTTGGCGGCAAGCGCGAAATCATGTCGCATATCGCGCCGCTGGGACCGGTCTATCAGGCCGGTACGCTGTCGGGCAACCCGCTGGCCATGGCCGCCGGCCTCACCACCCTGCGCCTGATCAGCCGCGAAGGCTTCCACGATGAGCTGAGCGACTACACTCGCCGTCTGCTCGAAGGCCTGCAACAACGTGCCGACGCAGCGGGCATCCCGTTCGTGACCACTCAGGCGGGTGGCATGTTTGGTCTGTATTTCAGTGATGCCAGGGAAATCGTGACCTTCCAGGACGTCATGAGCAGCGATGCAGACCGCTTCAAACGCTTCTTCCACCTGATGCTCGAAGGCGGTGTGTACCTGGCGCCAAGCGCATTCGAAGCAGGTTTCACCTCCATCGCCCATGGCGAAACCGAGCTGAAACTGACCCTCGATGCTGCCGAAAAAGCGTTCGCTGCGCTGAAATAAGCTAATGTAGGAGCGAATTCATTCGCGAATGAATTCGCTCCCACGGGTTTGAACCCCATAAATCGGGCCCGTGCAGCAGAAAAACCGTAAAGACTTTGTAAGGTTGGCCCTGCTTATTTCATAATGGCCAGCCAGCACGTTTCGCTGGACGGGTACGCCCGCACCTTTTTCAGAGGTAAGTCGACTCCCATGAACCGCACCGGCCGCACCCTTGCATTGGGCTGCCTGTTGCTTGTCTATCCCCTGCTGACCAATGCAGGTGGCAACTCGTTGTTAATCCCAGCGGTGGGTCGTTGCACCCTCAATACTCAGCCCGAGAATCTTCCGGCTGCGCTTTCGGCATGCCAGCAGGCGGCACAATCGGGGGATGCACAAGCGCAATACGAGCTGGGCGAGTTCTATTACGAAGGGCAGAACACTCCTCGCGACCTGCCACAGGCGCTGAACTTTTTCGAGCAGGCATCGTTGCAGGGGCATGCGCAGGCGCAGTATCAGCTGGGCTTGATGTTTGCTCGCGGCGAAGGTGTGCAGGCCAATAACATTCAGGCGTATATCGTGCTGAAGATGGCTGCGGTCAATGGTTCGGAAGAAGCGCTGGATGCGGCAGACGAAGTGTCGGCCAAGATGAAGCGCGACGAACTGGAAGTCGCGACCCAGGTACTGGGCCAGATCTTCCGCAAATACCTGATGGAACTGCAGACCGCCGAAGGGCGGAGCCCGTTCTCGCCTCTGCCCTGATCGAAGCGCGTCAGGGCTGACCTTCCTCGTTTTCTACTTTTCAGGCATCGGCATCGGAAAAGGCATCACATTGCCACCTCCACGAGCCTCGCTGATCTTCGGCGTGCCCATGCGCTCGACCTCATCGATGCGCACAATCGAATGCATCGGCACGAAACTGCGCACTACGCCCTCGAACTGCGCCTTGAGCTTTTCTTCGCTGGGGTCAACCACGACAGTCGTACGCTCACCGAAGACGAACTCTTCTACTTCCAGAAAACCCCACAGATCGCTCTGGTAGATCTGCTTGGCGTACATCTCGAACACCTGGCCCTGGTTGAGGAAAATCACCTTGTAGATTGGAGCTTCGCGTTTGGTCATAAAAGCCGGATAACGATCACAGATAAAAAAAGGGCACGAACTATAGCATGTCCTCCGGACAGGCAACGCTAGGAACCGGTGAGCATCGTCCCTATAATGCGCGGTTCTTTGAATCCGCTGATGATCACGCATGGCCAAGAAGCTTTATATCGAAACCCACGGTTGCCAGATGAACGAGTACGACAGCTCGCGCATGGTCGATCTGCTGGGCGAACATCAGGCCCTGGAAGTCACCGCACGTGCGGAAGATGCCGACGTGATCCTGCTCAATACCTGCTCGATTCGCGAGCGCGCCCAGGATCGGGTCTATTCCCAGCTGGGTCGCTGGCGTGAACTGAAGCTGGCCAACCCGGAGATGGTCATCGCCGTCGGCGGCTGCGTCGCCAGTCAGGAAGGCGCGGCGATTCGTGATCGCGCACCTTACGTGGACGTGGTATTCGGCCCGCAGACCCTGCACCGCCTGCCGGAAATGATCGACACCGCACGCATCACCCGCCTGCCCCAGGTGGACGTGTCGTTCCCGGAAATCGAAAAATTCGACCACCTGCCCGAGCCGCGCATCGATGGCCCAAGTGCCTACGTGTCGGTGATGGAAGGCTGCAGCAAGTACTGCACGTTCTGCGTCGTGCCTTATACCCGTGGCGAAGAAGTCAGCCGTCCGTTCGATGACGTACTGGCGGAAGTCATTCATCTGGCCGAAAACGGCGTGCGTGAAATCACCCTGCTGGGCCAGAACGTCAACGGCTATCGCGGCACCACTCATGATGGCCGCGTGGCCGATCTGGCCGACCTGATCCGCGTGGTTGCGGCAGTCGACGGTATCGACCGCATCCGCTACACCACTTCGCACCCTCTGGAGTTTTCCGACAGCCTGATCCAGGCTCACGCCGAAGTGCCGGAGCTGGTCAAACACCTGCATTTGCCCGTGCAGTCGGGTTCCGACCGCATTCTGGCGGCCATGAAGCGCAACCACACCACGCTGGAGTACAAGTCCAAGCTGCGCAAGCTCAAGGCTGCCGTGCCGGGTATCAGCATCAGTTCGGACTTCATCGTCGGCTTCCCGGGCGAAACCGAGAAAGACTTCGAGAACACCATGAAGCTGATCCAGGACGTGGGTTTCGACTTCTCGTTCTCGTTCATCTACAGCCCGCGCCCCGGTACGCCAGCCGCCGATCTGAAAGACGACACCCCCGAAGCACTCAAGAAAGAACGCCTGGCAGCCCTGCAACATCGCCTCAACCAGCAGGGTTTCGAGATCAGCCGACAAATGGTCGGCAGCATCCAGCGCATTCTGGTGACCGATTACTCGAAAAAGGACCCCGGCGAGCTGCAAGGGCGCACCGAAAACAACCGGATCGTCAACTTCCGCTGCGACAACCCCAAGCTGATCGGGCAGTTCGCCGATGTGCACATTGACGATGCGCAGCCGCATTCCTTGCGGGGCTCGTTGTTGCAGTAACGTTTTTTCGCGAATGAATTGGCTCCCACAAATGGCCTCGTGGGAGCCAATTCATTCGTGAACACCCCACCCTCTCCCCCCTTTAACAAGTCAGACCTTTCGCCCAAGGTTCTCTAGGGGTATTCTTCAATTCAACTCAACTGCCGTCGGGCGGCTAAAAACGACCTTGAACGCTCCCACAGAACCTCATCGCTTTATCCTCGAACCTTTCGAGGCCCATCGTTTCGCCAACTTGTGCGGGCAACTCGACGAGCATCTGCGCTTGATCGAACAACGCCTGGACATCGAGATCCGCAATCGCGGCAATCAATTCGAGCTCATTGGCGAGTCCCGGCACACCACCTCGGCTGAAAACCTTCTGCGCCGTCTGTACCGTGAAACCAAGGGTACGGACCTGACGCCAGACATGGTTCACCTGTTCCTGCAGGAATCCGGTGTCGAAGGGCTGGACAACCATCCGGCCGCCGAAGTGGGCGTAGCCCTGCGCACCAAGAAAGGCATGATTCGCCCACGCGGCCTGAATCAGCAGCGTTACGTCAAGGAAATCCTCGGTAACGACATCAACTTCGGCATCGGCCCGGCGGGTACCGGCAAGACCTATCTGGCTGTCGCCTGCGCGGTGGATGCCCTGGAGCGCGAGCAGATCCGCCGGATCCTGCTGGTGCGTCCGGCAGTGGAAGCGGGCGAAAAGCTCGGCTTCCTGCCAGGTGATCTGGCCCAGAAGATCGACCCTTATCTGCGCCCGCTCTACGACGCCCTTTACGAAATGCTGGGCTTCGAATATGTCGCCAAGCTGATCGAGAAGCAGGTCATTGAAGTTGCACCGCTGGCCTACATGCGCGGACGCACCCTTAATAACAGCTTCATTATTCTCGACGAGAGTCAGAACACCACCGTCGAGCAGATGAAAATGTTCCTGACCCGTATTGGCTTCGGCTCTACCGCCGTCATCACTGGTGACATTACCCAGGTCGACCTGCCCAAAGGCACCAAGTCGGGCCTGACCCATGTCATCGATGTCCTCAAGGACGTGCCCGGCATCAGCTTCAGCCACTTCAAACCCAAGGACGTGGTTCGCCATCCGCTGGTGCAGCGCATCGTCGAAGCCTATGAGCGCTTCGATGACCGCTTCAGCGACACGCAGACCGGCAGCGCCAACTCCTCACGGGACAGCCGCCGCGATGCTTGAGCTGGATCTGCAACTGGCAAGTGAAGCAAAAGCCCCCAGCGAAGCCCAGTTCCGCCTCTGGTGCGAAATGGGCCTGCGCCAGCGCAGCGCCGACTCGGAGCTGACCATCCGTCTGGTCGACGAACCCGAAGGGCGCGAACTTAATCACACCTGGCGGCACAAAGATTACGCCACCAACGTGCTCTCCTTCCCTGCGGACGTGCCCGACGACATGCTGGACATCCCGCTGCTGGGCGATCTGGTCATCTGCGTGCCGGTGGTCAATCGCGAAGCACAGGAACAAGGCAAGGCCGTTGATGCGCACTGGGCGCACATGGTCATTCACGGCTGTCTTCATCTGCTTGGCTACGACCATATCGAGGATGAAGAAGCCGAGGAAATGGAAGCACTGGAACGAACGTTGCTTGAGGAACTGGGCTATCCGGACCCTTATGCAGACGACGAAAGCGCCGAACATCAACATTCAGACACACCAAGCAAGGATCACGAGTAAGGGCTATGAGCGAAGACCGATCGAGCAACGGACAAAAGTCATGGCTGGGTAAACTGACCCAGGCTTTTGTCCACGAGCCGAAAAACCGCCAGGAGCTGCTTGAGCTGCTGCGCGAAGCCCAACAGAACAAACTGCTGGACAGCGAAGCGCTGGCCATTGTCGAAGGGGCCATTCAGGTGGCTGACCTGCAAGTACGCGACATCATGGTGCCGCGCTCGCAGATGATCAGCATCCGGGCCAACCAGACACCCCGCGAATTCCTGCCTGCCGTCATCGATGCCGCGCATTCGCGCTATCCGGTGATCGGCGAAAGCCACGACGACGTACTCGGCGTGCTGCTGGCCAAGGATCTGCTGCCGCTGATCCTCAAGCCCGACGGCGACAGCGATGACATCAAGAGCCTGCTGCGCCCTGCGACCTTCGTCCCCGAGTCCAAGCGCCTCAACGTGCTGCTGCGCGAATTCCGCGCCAACCACAACCACATGGCCATCGTCATTGACGAATACGGCGGTGTGGCCGGTCTGGTGACCATCGAAGACGTATTGGAACAGATCGTCGGCGACATCGAGGACGAGCACGACGTCGAAGAGGACAGCTACATCAAACCGCTGCCCAGCGGCGACTTCCTGGTCAAGGCCCTGACGCCTATCGAAAGCTTCAATGAGTTCTTCGACAGCGAGTTTTCCGATGACGAATTCGATACGGTCGGCGGGCTGGTCATGAATGCCTTCGGTCATTTGCCCAAGCGCAACGAAATCACCGAAATCGGTGCCTATCGTTTCCGCGTCCTGAGCGCTGACAGCCGTCGCATTCACTTGCTACGCCTGAGCCCGATCTCTCGTCCGTAACGTTTCAAGGAATAGACATGCGCTGGATAACCCGCCCCGGCTGGCCCGGTAATCTGCTGGCCGTGGCGGCTGGCGGGCTCACGACCCTGGCCTTGGCGCCCTTCGACATCTGGCCTCTGGCCCTGGTGGCGGTGGCGATTTTCTACCTGGGCCTGCGCGATACGAGTCCGCGCCAGGCATTCGTCCGGGGCTGGTGCTACGGCTTCGGCCTGTTCGGTGCAGGCACCAGTTGGATCTACGTCAGCATCAATACCTACGGTGGTGCATCGCCACTGCTGGCTGGGCTGTTGATGCTGCTGTTCATCTCGCTGATCGCCCTGTTCTTTGCCCTGCCCGCCTGGGTGTGGGCACGCTGGATTCGTCGCAATGAAGCGCCGCTGGCCGGCGCCCTGGCCTTCGCAGCCTTGTGGACAGCCCAGGAAGCCTTTCGCGGCTGGTTCCTGACCGGCTTCCCGTGGCTGTATTCGGGCTACAGCCAATTGCATGGCCCTTTGGCCGGTCTGGCACCGGTCGGTGGCATCTGGCTTATTTCCTTCGTGCTGGCGCTGACCGTTGCACTGCTGAGCAATCTGCACCGCTTGCGAGCACGCAAATCCTTTCTTGCCGCAGGCGTGGCGTTATTGCTCGCTCCGTGGATTATCGGTATCGCCCTCAAAGGTCACGCCTGGACCTCTCCGGCGGGTGCACCGCTTAAAGTCGCGGCGATACAGGGCAATATCGAACAAAGCATGAAGTGGGACCCCAAGCAGTTGAATGCGCAACTGGCGCTTTATCGCGACATGACGTTCAACTCGCAACACGCCGACCTGATCGTCTGGCCGGAAACGGCTGTGCCGGTGCTCAAGGAATCTGCGGAAGGTTACCTGACGATGATGGGCAAGTTCGCCGCCCAACGAGACTCGGCGCTCATTACCGGCGTACCGGTGCGCGAAGTGACCGAACGTGGCGAATCCCGTTATTACAACGGCATCACGGTCACCGGCGAAGGTGATGGCACCTACCTGAAGCAGAAGCTCGTCCCGTTTGGCGAATACGTGCCGCTGCAGGACATTCTTCGCGGGCTGATCGCCTTCTTCGACCTGCCCATGTCCGACTTCGCCCGCGGCCCGAGCGACCAGAGCATGCTGCAGGCCAAGGGGTATCAGATTGCGCCGTTCATTTGCTATGAAGTGGTCTACCCGGAATTCGCGGCTGGCCTTGCGGCACAGAGCGACGTGCTGCTGACCATCAGCAACGACACCTGGTTCGGCACCTCCATCGGCCCGCTGCAACACCTGCAGATGGCCCAGATGCGCGCTCTTGAAGCCGGTCGCTGGATGATCCGCGCCACCAACAATGGCGTCACCGGCCTCATCGACCCGTTCGGCAAGATCACCGTACAGATTCCGCAATTCGAGCGCGGCGTGCTCTATGGCGAAGTGGTCCCGATGCAGGAGCTGACGCCCTACCTGCACTGGCGTTCATGGCCGCTGATCATCGTCTGCGCACTGCTGTTTGGCTGGGCATTGCTGGCGGCGCGTATTGCCAAGACAGTTTGAGCTACAAGCTTTTGACTTGAAGCTTGTAGCTTGCAACTTGCGGCTTCCGTTCAATACGCTCCCCGATAGAACAACTGCCCCATCGCCTCATTGATCAGCCAGCGGTTCTGCATGAAGGCCGTCGCATCCGGCAGCCAGCCACCCAGCGGCTGCTCGCTGGCGCGCCCCAGGAAACCGACCGGAGCGGCCACCACAGTGAACCCGGCCTGCTCGAAGCTCCAGCGTGAGCGCGCCATGTGCCAGGCCTGGGTGACCACCACGACCCGCTTGATACCCAAGGGTTGCAGCATCTCGGCGGTCATCGTCGCGTTTTCCCAGGTGGTACGGCTAAGCCCTTCCTGCCAACGCACCGCCACCCCGAAATCTTCTTGCAGCGATTGCGCCATGATTGCGGCCTCACTAGGCGGCTCGCCGAAATGCAAACCGCCGGTAACCAGGACCGGCAATCTGGAGGCCTTGGCCAGATGCGCGGCAAAGCGCAACCGCTCTAGCCCGACACCTGTCGGTACATCAGTGCCCCAGGCCGGATCATTGCGTTCACGTCCGGCCCCCAGGACCACAATGGCGTCAGCCTGCTGTGCCAAGGTAGCCCACTGCTCACGCGGCAAAGGCTGATCGTGCTCCAGCGCGCGCGCGCTCCACTCCACCACCACCGGCAGACTCATCAGCCACAGGCCACCGAGCCCCAGCGTGAAGCAGGCAGCCGCGATGCGTGGTCGGGAGCGACGCCCCCACCAGGCAGCAGCGAGCAGCACCAGGAAAATGCCCGGAGGCAGAAGAAGGGATTTGAGCAGATAACGTAAAGGCATCGAGCATCTCCAGAGATGCCCGAAGCCTAAGTTTTTTGAAACTAAGCAGCAATGCTTATAAGGCGGACCCGAAGCCCGCTTGCGTTAGAGCTTGAATGTAGTGTTTGACGTGTAGCGGCTCGACTCACCCGATGCCCTGGCCCGCCTCTTGTCCTTGAGCCAGATGATTCTGGCGGACTCTTTAGGCGGCATTATCGAATGTGTCTGCTCCGGTGAAACAATGAAACTGCCCTCAGACTTACCCTTAACAGCCCCGCTCACACCCATCGCATCTTTTTCAAGATAAGCCTCGATAAATTCGAGTTCGGCACTGCTCAAACCTGCAAGTTCAAGCTCGACGGGCGACTCGTTACGGAGTCGAACCGCGGTGTCTGCCGTTTCCAGAGCAAGCCCCAGACGATGGATCAAACGTTCATACAGCTCAGGAGTGCTTACTGTGTGCTGCAACTCTGTCATCCGCTCACCTCTTTGGAGAGTAAAAATATACTCTCGCCATTGAGCTTAGCGCTGCTGTAAAAACAGGCGTGAAACTGCGACCAACGGCCAGATAGAGCCGTCTGAACGGTCTTTGAAGGAGCGCTGCAACAATCAGCGTTTCCCTCGGTAGACAGCGCTCATGTATGCTACGGCGCTTCCTGTAATTCCACTTCCGCTCTCACATGAGCCTGTACGCACCGCAAAGACAGTCACGATTGTCCGGCAAAGGGTGCCAAGCTGACTCGGCGAAGCAATGAAGAGGTCAAGGGTCACCAATCTTTAGTAAAAAGTAGCCATGCACGAACTCTATCAGCCCCGCGAAATCGAAGCCGCCGCCCAAGCCTTTTGGGAAGAGCAAAAGTCTTTTGAAGTCAGTGAGCAGCCAGGCAAGGAAACCTACTACTGCCTGTCGATGTTCCCTTATCCGAGCGGCAAGCTGCACATGGGTCATGTGCGCAACTACACCATTGGCGACGTGATCTCTCGCTACCAGCGCATGCAGGGCAAGAATGTCCTGCAGCCGCTGGGCTGGGATGCTTTCGGCATGCCTGCGGAAAACGCCGCGATCGACAACAATGTCGCGCCGGCCAAGTGGACCTACGAAAACATCGACTACATGAAGACCCAGCTCAAGAGCCTGGGCCTGGCCATCGACTGGTCGCGTGAAGTCACCACCTGCAAGCCCGATTACTACCGCTGGGAACAATGGCTGTTCACTCGCCTGTTCGAGAAAGGTGTGATCTATCGCAAGAACGGCACCGTGAACTGGGACCCGATCGACCAGACCGTACTGGCCAACGAGCAGGTCATCGACGGCCGTGGCTGGCGTTCGGGCGCGCTGATCGAGAAGCGCGAAATCCCGATGTACTACTTCAAGATCACGGCCTACGCCGATGAGCTGCTGCAAAGCCTCGACGAATTGCCCGGCTGGCCTGAACAGGTCAAGACCATGCAGCGCAACTGGATCGGCAAATCCCGCGGCATGGAAGTCCAGTTCCCTTACAACGAAGCTTCGATTGGCGAAGCCGGCGCGCTGAAAGTCTTCACCACCCGCCCCGACACCCTGATGGGCGCCACCTACGTGGCCGTGGCCGCCGAGCACCCGCTGGCGACCCAGGCAGCGCAAGGCAATGCCGAGCTGCAGGCGTTCATCGATGAATGCAAGAGCGGCAGCGTCGCCGAAGCCGACGTCGCCACCCAGGAAAAGAAAGGCCTGCCGACCTCGCTGTTCGTCGAGCATCCACTGACCGGTGAAAAACTGCCGGTGTGGGTCGCCAACTACGTGCTGATGCACTACGGCGACGGCGCGGTCATGGCCGTACCGGCTCACGACGAGCGCGATTACGAGTTCGCCACCAAGTACAACCTGCCGATCAAGGCCGTGGTGCGTACCAGCGCGGGCGACGAAACCCCGGCGCCATGGCAGGAAGCCTACGGCGAGCATGGCGTGCTGATCAATTCCGGCGAATTCGACGGCCTGGATTTCCAGGCCGCGTTCGACGCCATCGAAGCCGCACTGCTCAAGAAGAACCTGGGCCAGTCGCGCACCCAGTTCCGTCTGCGCGACTGGGGCATCAGCCGTCAGCGCTACTGGGGCTGCCCGATCCCGATCGTCCACTGCGCCACATGCGGCGACGTACCGGTTCCGGAAGATCAACTGCCGGTCGTGCTGCCGGAAGACGTCGTACCCGACGGTGCAGGCTCGCCACTGGCGCGCATGCCTGAATTCTACGAGTGCAGCTGCCCGAAATGCGGCGCACCGGCCAAGCGTGAAACCGACACCATGGACACCTTCGTGGAGTCCTCCTGGTACTACGCACGCTACGCTTCCCCGCACTACGAAGGTGGTCTGGTCGAGCCGAACGCTGCCAACCACTGGCTGCCGGTGGATCAATACATCGGCGGTATCGAACACGCGATCCTGCACCTGCTGTATGCGCGCTTCTTCCACAAACTGATGCGCGACGAAGGCCTGGTAACGTCCAACGAGCCGTTCAAGAACCTGCTGACTCAAGGCATGGTCAACGCCGAAACCTACTTCCGCATGGAAGCCAACGGCAAGAAGACCTGGATCAATCCTGCCGACGTGACCCTGGAGCGCGACGCCAAGGCCAAGGTCATCAGCGCGGTCCTGACCAGCGACGGCCTGCCGGTGGAAATCGGCGGCACCGAAAAGATGTCGAAGTCGAAGAAAAACGGCATCGACCCGCAAACCATGATCGATCAGTACGGTGCCGACACCTGCCGCCTGTTCATGATGTTCGCCTCGCCACCCGACATGAGCCTGGAGTGGTCCGACTCCGGCGTCGAAGGCTCGCACCGCTTCCTGCGCCGCGTATGGCGTCTGGCTCAGGCCCACGTTGGCCAGGGCCTGCCGGGCAGCCTCGATCTGACGACCCTGAGCGATGATCAGAAGGCCATTCGCCGCTCCATTCATCAGGCGATCAAACAGGCGAGTCAGGATATTGGTCAGAACCAGAAATTCAACACGGCCGTCGCTCAGGTGATGACCTTGATGAACGTGCTGGAAAAGGTTCCGCAGGCCACGGCCCAGGATCGTGCACTGCTTCAGGAAGGCCTGGAAACCGTCGCCCTGCTGCTGGCGCCGATCACGCCGCACATCAGCCACGAGCTGTGGAAACAGCTGGGGCATGCCAACGCCGTTATCGATGCTGGCTGGCCGGTTCTGGACGAAAGCGCACTGGTACAGGACAGCCTGCAACTGGTGATTCAGGTCAACGGCAAGCTGCGTGGTCAGATCGAAATGCCGGCCAGCGCCAGCCGCGAAGAAATCGAAGCCGCTGCACGGGTCAACGAAAACGTGCTGCGCTTTATCGATGGCCTGACGATCCGCAAAGTGATCGTCGTGCCTGGCAAGCTGGTCAATATCGTCGCAAGCTGATTGGATCAGGCGCCTGGCAAGGGTCGAGCGCCAGACATATTTCCAGGGCTGCAAGATCGGCCCAAACGGATTCAAGGGGAGCATCAAGATGATCAAACGCAATTTGCTGGTGATGGGCCTGGCGGTGTTGTTGAGTGCCTGTGGCTTCCAGCTGCGTGGCACCGGCACCAACGAGCTGGCGATCAAGGAACTGGATCTGAGCGCACGCAACCAGTACGGCGAGACGGTCACCCAACTCAATCGCACACTGACCAACTCGGGCGTCAAGATCTACACCGGCGCGCCATACAAGCTGATCCTGACCAACGAAGCCGAAACCCAGCGCACTGCCAGCTATTCGGGCTCCGGTCGCTCGGCCGAGTACCAGTTGACCGTTACGCTCAACTACGAAATGCGTGGTGAGAAAGACCGCGTCCTGCTGGGTGACAAAGTCAGCGTGGAGAAGATCTACAACCATGACGGCAACAACCTGACCGCTTCGGATAACGAAGCCCAGCAAGTGCGCAATGAAATGCGTAGCGAACTGGTCCAGAAGATGATGGCCCGTCTGCAACAGCTGACCCCGGAGCGTCTGGCGCAACTGCAGAAGAAAGCCGACGACGTGGCCAAGGCTGAGGCGGACGCTCTGGAAGCGGCCCAGCGGATACGCGACGAGACGCCTCAGCAGTCGCCTCTCGAAGTACCTGCCAGGTAAGTGTCCGGGGCCAGCTTGCTGGCCCCGGTATCATCCGAACCATGAAACTCGCCCCCGCCCAACTCAGCAAGCATCTGCAAGGTGCTCTTGCGCCCGTATATGTCATCAGCGGCGACGATCCGCTGCTCTGTCAGGAAGCCGCCGACGCCATCCGCACAGCCGCACGCCGGCAAGGTTTCGACGAGCGCCAGGTATTCAGCGCCGACGCCAGCTTTGACTGGGGCACACTGCTGCAGGCAGGTGCCAGCATGTCGCTGTTCGCCGAACGGCGCCTGCTGGAGTTGCGCCTGCCTTCGGGAAAACCCGGCGACAAAGGCGCTGCCGCGCTCATGGAGTACTGCGCCAATCCTGCCGAAGACACGCTGCTGCTGATCAGCCTGCCCAAACTCGATGGCAGCGCCCAGAAGACCAAATGGGGCAAGGCGCTGATCGAAGGTCCGCAGACTCAGTTCCTGCAGATCTGGCCGGTGGACATCGGCCAGCTACCGCAATGGATTCGCCAGCGCCTTTCACAGGCCGGGCTGTCTGCCACTCAGGATGCCGTGGAGCTGATTGCAGCTCGTGTCGAAGGCAACCTGCTGGCTGCCGCGCAGGAAGTCGAAAAGCTCAAGCTGATGGCCGAAGAAGGCCAGATCACCGTCGACACCGTTCAGGCTGCCGTAGCTGACAGCGCGCGCTTCGATGTTTTCGGCCTGACCGACGCGGTACTCAACGGCGAAGCGGCCCATGCCCTGCGCATTCTGGAAGGCCTGCGTGGCGAAGGCGTCGAGACGCCAGTGATTCTCTGGGCGCTGACCCGTGAACTTCGGGTACTGGCCAACATGTCGTTGCAATACAGCCAGGGCATCCCGCTGGATAAAGTCTTCAGTTCGGCGCGGCCGCCGATCTGGGACAAGCGCAAACCCCTGATGAGCAAGGCCCTGCAACGCTATTCGGCCAAGCGCTGGGCTCAGTTGCTCATGGACGCACAACGCATCGATGCCCAGATCAAAGGCCAGGCCGCAGGTTCGCCATGGAGCAGCCTGAGTCGGTTGACCCTGTTGATGGCTGGACAGCGGTTGCCGTTGCCTGCCGAGTAACAGGGCCTTTAGATACCGAATTGATTCCGCTGCAGGAGCGCGCTTGCCCGCGACAGCGATCGTCAGAAAACCATAAATATTCTGGGATGCGAATTCATTGACGAAAAAGCCTTCCAGACCTGATCGCCATAGCACACAGCTATTGGACAGAGCCCTCGTCCTGTCCGATCATTCGCGCCGTTCAACCCCAGCCGAGAGTATCCCGCCATGAGCAAGCCAAAGCGGCCAAACAAGGCCAAGTCCATCATTGCCCAGCCATTGTTCCGCAGTCGTCAGGAACGACCAGCCAAGGGCAAAGGCAGCTACCGCCGCGAAGCCTTCCAGTCTAAAAGCTGGGAGGCTTCTTGCTTTATGGCGGCGTGATAAACAGCAACAAGCCTTCAGGCGCTTTCAACCGCCAAGCCGTGTTAAGGTCTGCATCTGTCGTCGGTAATCCCTTTGGACCCAAGCATGCCTTCTTGTTTTACCCATCCCTGGCAGTTGCGCCAACTCATCGCCGCCTCCAGCCTTATCGCTCTGGTAGCTTGCGCAGAAAAACCCACTGCTGCCGATGCCACTCCTCTTCAAGCCAGCAAGACCCAGCCTGTAGCGCCTGTAGCGGTGCCGACACCGGCTCTGGTCGTGGATGAAAACCTCACCATCCAGCCCGCCATCAGCTTTACGGAATGGCAGGCAGGCTTTCGCAATCAGGCACTGAGGGCCGGTATCCGCGCCGATGTCTTTGACCGTGCATTCAGCGGTGTGACGCCAGACATGAGCGTGGTCAAGGCGGACCGCAGCCAGCCGGAGTTCAGCCGCCCGGTATGGGAATACCTGGACGGCGCAATTTCTGCCGCCCGGGTACGCAAGGGTCAGGCCCTGCTTGCCCAGTACAGCACCGACCTGCAGAACATCGAGCAGCGCTATGGCGTCGACCGTCAGGCGCTGGTGGCGGTGTGGGGCATGGAGAGTAACTTCGGCCAGTTCCAGGGTTCGCAATCGGTGATTCGCTCCCTGGCCACACTGGCCTACGAAGGCCGCCGTCCGGAATTCGCCCAGAGCCAGTTGCTGGCGGCGCTGGAAATCCTTCAGCAAGGCGATATCACCCCGGAGAAAATGCTTGGCTCATGGGCCGGAGCCATGGGACAGACCCAGTTCATACCGACCACCTACAACACCCATGCGGTGGACTTCAACGGCGATGGGCGTCGGGATATCTGGAACACACCGGCCGACGCCCTGGCGTCCACGGCTCACTACCTGCAAAGCTCAGGATGGCAGCGTGGCCAGCCGTGGGGCTTCGAAGTGGTGCTGAGTTCGGATTTCGACTATTCGCTCGCTGACGCTTCGACCCGCAAGAGCCTGCCGGAATGGCAAAAGCTTGGCCTGAAGCTTCCCGACGGCTCGGCATTGCCTGTGGCTGCCAGCCAGCAACAAGCGGCCCTGCTGCTGCCTGCAGGCTATCGCGGCCCGGCCTTCCTGGTGCTGGACAACTTCCGCGCCATTCTGCGCTACAACAACTCGTCGTCCTACGCCCTGGCAATCAGCCTGTTGTCCGACCGCTTCAAAGGGGCCGGTTACATTGTGGGCAACTGGCCTCGTACCGACCTGCCCCTGAGCCGCTCCGAGCGGATCGAGCTGCAAACCCTGCTGTCGGCCCGCAAATACGATGCAGGCGCTCCAGACGGCATTATCGGTGCCAATACCCGCAAGGCGATTCGCAGTGCCCAACAGTCCCTGGGCTGGCCAGCCGATGGCTATCCGACCCACGAGCTGCTGAACAACCTGCGCAAGCCCTGACAGGTGCCTCCATAAAAAACGGGCCGGATATCACTATCCGGCCCGTTTTTCATTACCCGTCAAATGCTCATCAGAGCAGATTCCTGGCAATCTTGGCCTGTTCGTCGGCGTGGTACGACGAACGCACCAGCGGCCCGGAAGCCACGTTCTTGAAGCCCATCTTGTAACCTTCCTCGGCGAACCAGGCGAAGGTGTCCGGGTGCACGAAGCGCTGGACCGGCAAGTGGCTGCGCGAAGGCTGCAGGTACTGGCCCAGGGTCAGCATGTCGATGTCGTGCTCGCGCATACGCTGCATGACTTCGATGACTTCGTCGTCGGTCTCGCCCAGACCCAGCATCAGGCCGGATTTGGTCGGAACGTGCGGCACCATCTGCTTGAAGCGTTGCAGCAGGGTCAGCGACCACTGGTAGTCCGACCCCGGACGCGCAGCCTTGTACAGGCGCGGTACGGTTTCGAGGTTGTGGTTGAACACATCCGGCGGCTCGGCTGCGGTGATTTCCAGCGCCACGTCCATGCGGCCACGGTAGTCCGGAACCAGGGTTTCGAGCTGGACATTCGGCGACAAGGCACGGATTTCACGGATACAGTCGGCAAAGTGCTGGGCACCGCCGTCGCGCAGGTCGTCACGGTCCACCGAGGTGATAACCACGTACTTGAGGCGCAGGTCGGCAATCGCCACCGCCAGGTTCTTCGGCTCGTCGGTGTCCAGAGGCTTCGGACGGCCATGGCCGACGTCGCAGAACGGGCAGCGACGGGTGCAGATGTCACCCATGATCATGAAGGTCGCGGTGCCGCCGGAGAAGCACTCGCCCAGGTTCGGGCAGGATGCCTCTTCACAGACGCTGTGCAGCTTGTGCTTGCGCAGCAGTTGCTTGATACGGTCGACTTCAGGGGAAACCGGGATTCGTACACGAATCCAGTCCGGCTTCTTGGGCAATTCAACCGTCGGGATGATCTTGACCGGGATGCGTGCGACTTTTTCGGCACCGCGCAGCTTTACGCCCGCTTCGACTTTCGGACGGGGAGCGCGCTCGGAAACATCCAGCGTCGGGATCAGGGTTTGCACGGTGTCAGTCATATCATTCTATTCCGCCCGTAAGGGTCGCCTGCTCAGCATAGTCGAGGTGTTTGACGAGCTGCGCACGCAGCCGGGCACTTACCTCGGAAAATTCCGTCTTCCCTGCGTGATCGCGTAGCTGGGTCATTGCCAGCCCGGCATATCCGCAGGGGTTGATGCGGCGGAACGGCTCCAGATCCATGTCGACGTTCAACGCCAGTCCATGGAACGAACAACCGTTACGAATGCGCAGGCCGAGGGACGCGATTTTCGCGCCGTCGACATATACGCCAGGGGCATCGGCCTTGGCCGCCGCCGTCACCCCATAACTGTCCAGCAAGGCAATCAGGGTGTTTTCGATCCGGGTAACCAGATCGCGAACCCCAAATCCAAGGCGCCTGACATCGAGCAACATATAGGCAACCAGCTGGCCGGGGCCATGATAGGTCACTTGGCCGCCACGATCGACCTGTACGACAGGAATATTGCCCGGCAACAGCAAATGTTCTGCCTTGCCGGACTGTCCCTGGGTAAAGACCGGAGGGTGCTGCACCAGCCAGACCTCGTCCGCGGTGTCGCGATCACGCCCGTCGGTGAAGCGCTGCATGGCATGCCAGGCGCTTTCGTAATCGATCAGGCCAAGATCACGAAAGCCCAGGATATCGCCCATCAGAGCACCATATGCACGACACCCGTAGCGCGAAGGGCACTATTGATATCGCGCAACTGGTCTTCGCCGGTGGCGACGATATGCAGTTGTACGGTGGTGTACTTGCCGTTGCTGCTCTGACGCTCGGCGAGCGTGGAGACGTCGATCTTGGCGTGCTTGCCGAGAATCTCGATCACCGCAGCAGTAAAACCCACGCTGGTATCGCCGATCACCTTGATCGGGTAGTCATCGCAGGGGAATTCGATTTTGTGCGACTTGACGTCGGTATCGGTCATGGCAGTAAAGGTCTCACAAGCCGTGACGACGGACACGCAGCCTGCTCAGGAAGCAGGCCGCGAGAAGGTCGGCATTGATTACTAGAAGGTCAGTTGAACAAGCCGTAGAAGAACATGCGAATGCTATCCCACACGCGGCGGAAAATACCACCTTCCTCGACAGCCTCAAGTGCGATGAGGTTGGCAGTATGCACCACCTTGTCGTCCTTCTTGACTTCGACCTTGCCGATCACATCACCCTTGGCAATCGGGGCAACCAGTTGCGGGTTCATGATCATGCTGGCGCTGAGCTTTTTCATGTCGCCCTTGGGCATGGTCATGCTCAGGTCTTCTGCCAGGCCAGCCTTGACCTGACGGGTGGCACCTTTCCAGACGGATGCCTGGGCCAGCTCGGTACCCTTCTGATAGAAGTTCTGGGTTTCGAAGAAGCGGAAACCGTAGGTCAGCAGCTTCTGGGTTTCGGCTGCACGAGCCTGCTCGCTGTTGGTACCGAACACCACAGCGATCAGACGCATGCCATCACGTACTGCCGAGGACACCATGCAGTAGCCGGCTTCTTCGGTGTGACCGGTTTTCAGACCGTCAACGGTCTTGTCGCGCCACAGCAGCAGGTTGCGGTTAGGCTGCTTGATGCCGTTCCAGAAGAACTCCTTCTGCGAGTAGATCGCGTAGTGAGCCGGATCTTCGTGGATGATGGCACGCGCCAGGATGGCCATGTCATGAGCCGACGAGTAGTGCTCGGGGTTCGGCAGACCGGTCGGGTTCATGAAGTGGCTGTTGGTCATGCCCAGATCGCCAGCAGTCTTGTTCATCATGTCGGCGAAAGCGTCTTCGCTACCGGCAATGTGCTCGGCCACTGCAACGCTGGCGTCGTTACCCGACTGGATGATGATGCCGTGCAACAGGTCGCTGACCGTCACCTGGCTGCCAACCTTGATGAACATCCGCGAACCACCGGTACGCCAGGCGTTTTCGCTGACGGTAACCGGATCGTTCTCGCCGATCTGGCCGCGACGGATTTCCAGGGTCGCGATGTAAGCCGTCATCAGCTTGGTCAGGCTCGCAGGAGCCAGACGCTGGTCACCGTTGTTTTCAACCAGAACGTTGCCGCTGGAGGCATCCATCAGCACGTAGGACTTGGCGGCCAGTTGCGGCGCAGCAGGCGTCATCTGCTCGGCGGCCCAGGCAGCCGGGGCGATGATCAGTGGCACAAGCAGGCACAAACGTTTTGCAAAGGTGGTGATGTTCATCCGTCTCTCGAAATTGCTAATGGGCAAACATGCCCTCACGGGCAAAGCGGAACAAGCCGGCGAGGCGCATGCGCTTCACGATGGCTCGTGGCGCCAGGCTGAATCCCTGGCTGACAAGATCGCCTGTTCAACACACGATCCTGCGGGCAGTGCCTGCAACTCTTGCTCTGACGGCAAGTCCGCATTGCGGGCCACTGCATATCGTTCTCCATACCGCCAAGAACGACTGTTGATTCAATCCAGTGTTACAAGGCTCGGCTGACCAAGGTTGGCCGATCTGACACTATCCTGCAATTGCTGGGCTTCACCCTGCGTGCCTATCGGCCCCATGCGGACCCGATAGAGCGTCTGTTGATTGCGCGCTATCGAACTCACGAAAACCGGTGCCCGAACCATCCCGCTCAGCTTCGATCTCAGGAGCTCTGCAGCGTCCGGATTCGCGAAGGCTCCGACCTGGAGAAACAGCCCAGAGGCTTGTCCTGAAGCGTTTTTTTTTGCGTCACTCTGCAAGGGTACAGGCGGAGCGGCGTGTTGCTGAGGCGGTGGCGTGTATTGCTCGACCGTCCCGGTTGAAGCGGTGAACGCCGGCGTAGCCGCCTGGGCCACGACCTGAGGCTGGTCGAGCGCCAGTGGAGCAGGACGCCCCCGTTGCGCCCACCATTCCTGCGGATCGATCCCCTCGACCTTGACCCGCGCCGTACCGCTTTCGGCATAACCGAGCTTCTTGGCGGCCGCATAGGACAGGTCGATGATCCGGTCGGAGTAGAACGGGCCACGGTCGTTGACGCGCAGAATCACGGTGCGGTTGTTGTCGAGGTTGGTCACTCGCACATAGCTGGGCAATGGCAGGGTCTTGTGGGCCGCGCTCATGCCATACAGGTCATAGACCTCGCCATTGGCGGTGTTCTGACCATGAAACTTGGTGCCGTACCAGGAAGCCGTACCCGTGGCGACATAACGCCTGGATTCGCTCATCGGGAAGTAGGTCTTGCCCAGTACCGTATAAGGGTTGGCCTTGTAGGGACCGGTGTGGACAGTAGGCGTGGCATCGGGAATACGCGAGATATCCACATCCCACCAGGGAGCCCCGTCCTTGTGCGCACGGTTGATATCCAGTCCCGGAGCAGAGCGCACGACGGTGCCGCCCTGCTGTGGCGAACGCGAGGTGGACGAGCAGCTTGCAATCAGCAGTGCCAGCCCCGCACAAGCCAGCACTTTCAAAGGTGTACGAATCGGCAATGGCCGCATTACTTCACGCCTCGAGCTTGAACCAACGATTCAGACAGCTGATACACGGCCATCGCGTACATCACACTGCGGTTATAACGCGTGATTACATAAAAATTATTCAATCCCAGCCAGTATTCCGGCCCTTGATCGCCTTCGAGGCGAAATGCCGTGACGGGCAGGTCATCGCGCAGCGCATCATGACTCGCCCAGCCCAGACCTCGCAACTCCCCGACCGACATGACCGGGTCCAGACCAGGACTCAACCCCTCATCGACCCGGCTGCCACGTGCCGAAGCACGACTGACGACACGCTGTCCGGCCACCCAGCCATGGCGCTTGAAGTAGCTGGCAACACTGCCGATGGCATCGTCCGGGTCGGTCCAGATATTGATATGTCCGTCACCGTCGAAATCCACGGCATAAGCGCGAAAGCTGCTCGGCATGAACTGCGGCAGGCCCATCGCACCGGCGTAGGAACCCTTGAGGGTCAGAGGATCGACCTGCTGTTCACGGGCCAGCAGCAGGAACTCGCGCAGTTCCTTGCGGAAAAACGGAGCGCGGGGCGGATAGTCGAAGCCCAGCGTGGACAGGGCATCGATCACCCGGTAGTTACCGGTATTGCGACCGAAGAAGGTTTCGACGCCGATGATCGACACGATGATCTGTGCAGGCACGCCATATTCCTGCTCGGCACGGGCCAGCGCCGCTTCATGCTGACGCCAGAAATCGACGCCGCGAGCGATACGGGCATCGGTAATGAACATCGGGCGATATTCTTTCCACTGCTTGACCCGTTCGGCCGGACGGGAAATCGCATCGAGGATCGCCTGCTTGCGCTCGACTTCGCGAAACACACCCATCAACTGTTCACCGGCAAAACCGTACTCACGGGTCATCTCACCGACAAATTCGGCCACTTGAGGAGAACCCTCGTAGTCGCCAGCGATAGCCTCTTGTACAGATCCAAGGATGCTAACCAGACCGACCACCGGAGCATATCGAGCCCAGTTGCGCACTACCTGCATTGAATTCTTCACCTTAATCAAACCTGAGCGATCCATTTACGATGCGTATGGATCGACATCAAAACCCCAAACGCTGACAGCAGCGTCACGAGCGAAGTTCCGCCATAGCTAATGAAAGGCAGTGGTACGCCTACAACCGGCAAGAGGCCACTGACCATACCGATATTGACGAATACATAAACAAAAAATGTCATTGTCAGCGCCCCGGCCAGCAGCTTGCCGAACAGGGTCTGGGCTTGCGCGGTGATGACCAGACCACGGCCGATCAGCAGCAGATAGATGACCAGCAGCGCACAGATCCCCACCAGACCGAACTCCTCGCCCAGTACGGCAATGATGAAGTCGGTGTGGCTTTCAGGCAGGAAGTCCAGGTGCGATTGGGTGCCCAGTAGCCAGCCCTTGCCAAAGACGCCACCCGAACCGATGGCCGCCTTGGACTGAATGATGTTCCAGCCGGTACCCAGCGGATCGCTTTCCGGATCGAGGAAGGTCAGTACCCGCTGTTTCTGGTAGTCGTGCATGAAGAAGAACCACATGGCGACAGCCGCAGGCACCGCAGCGGCCAGCACGCTGACGATCCAGCGCCAGCGCAGCCCGGCCATGAACAACACGAAAGCGCCCGAGGCCAGGATCAGCAGCGAGGTGCCGAGGTCAGGCTGACGCACGATCAGCACGAAGGGCACCCCGATCAAGGCAAGGCTGACCGCCACATGCTTGAGCTGCGGCGGCAAAGTGCGCTTGGACAGATACCAGGCGATGGTCGCCGGCATGATGATCTTCAGGAATTCCGAAGGCTGGAAGCGGATGACCCCCGGAATGTTGATCCAGCGCGTGGCCCCCATGGCGTTGTGGCCCATCACATCCACCACCACCAGCAACAGCACGCCCATGACGTACATGACCGGCACCCAGCGCGCCATGAATCGCGGCTCGAACTGGGCAATGATCAGCATCGCCGTCAGGCCGATGCCGAAAGAGCTGGCCTGCTTGAGCAGCAGATCCCAGTTCTTGCCACTGGCCGAATACAGGACGAACAGGCTGCCCGCCGCCAGGGTCAGCAGCAGGATCAGCAGCGGGCCATCGATATGAATGCGCTGCAGAAACGTCGCCCGGCGACGCATCACATCTTCGCTGGAAAGGATGCGGTCGAAATTACTCTTCACGGGCCGCAGCCTCCGGATTCAGGGAACCGGCGTACTCAGGCTTGAGGACGCCATTCTGGTCGAGCAGCCAGGCATCCATCACCTGACGAACCACGGGAGCCGCAACACCGGAGCCGGACTCACCGTTCTCCACCATCACAGCCACGACTATCTTGGGGTTGTCGGCCGGCGCAAAGCCCACGAACAGAGCGTGGTCACGATGGCGCTCCTGAACTTTGGTGCGGTCGTACTTCTCACCCTGCTTGATGGCGACAACCTGAGCGGTACCGCTTTTACCGGCGATCCGGTACTGCGCACCGATGGAAGCCTTGCGTGCCGTACCACGGGCACCGTGCATCACTTCCTGCATGCCGTGGTTGACCCTGGCCCAGTTGGACGGATCGCGCAGAATGATGTCCGGCATCGGGTTTTCGTCAACCGGAGCCTTGCCTTCGATGCTCTTGGCCAGATGCGGGCGGTTCCACTTGCCCTTGTTGGCGACCAGGGCAGTGGCCTGCGCCAATTGCAGCGGCGTGGCCTGCATATAGCCCTGGCCGATCCCGAGAATCAGTGTTTCGCCGGGGAACCACGCCTGACGCCGGGTCGCACGCTTCCAGTCCCGGGACGGCATCAGGCCGGGGGATTCCTCGAACATGTCCAGAGACACTTTCTGCCCCAGACCGAACTTGTTCATGTAGCTGGAAAGCCGGTCGATACCGAGCTTGTGTGCCAGATCGTAGAAATAGGTGTCATTTGAACGCATGATCGCCACATCGAGGTCCACCCAGCCATCGCCGGTGCGGTTCCAGTTGCGGTACTTGTGGTCATAGTTCGGCAGTTGGTAATAGCCAGGGTCGAACACCCGGGAGGTCGGGGTCACGACACCCGCATCCAGCCCGGCCACGGCGACTGCCGGCTTGATGGTGGAGCCCGGCGGATAAAGACCGCGCAGAATGCGGTTGAACAGCGGCCGGTCGATGGAATCGCGCAACTCGGCGTAGGCCTTGAAGCTGATCCCCGTCACGAACAGGTTCGGGTCGAAGCTCGGCGCACTGACCATCGCCAGCACCTCGCCCGTGTTCGGGTCCAGCGCCACGACAGCGCCACGACGACCGCCCAGTGCGGCTTCGGCGGCTTCCTGCAGATTGATGTCCAGGCTCAGGACAATGTCCTTGCCGGGAATCGGGTCGGTGCGCTTGAGCACACGCAAGACACGTCCGCGGGCGTTGGTTTCGACTTCCTCGTAACCGACCTGACCGTGCAGCTCGTCTTCGTAGAAACGTTCGATACCGGTCTTGCCGATATGGTGCGTGCCGCTGTAATTGACGGGATCGAGGCCTTTGAGCTCTTTCTCGTTGATGCGCCCCATGTAACCGACCGAGTGGGCAAAGTGCGGCCCCTGGGGATAGTGACGGACCAGTTGCGCCACCACCTCGACGCCGGGCAGACGGAACTGGTTCACGGCGATCAGGGCAATCTGCTCTTCAGTCAGCTCGAACAGGATCGGCACCGGCTCGAATGGCCGACGCCCCTGTTTCATGCGCTTCTCGAAGATGATGCGGTCATCGGGCGTGAGCTGCAGTACTTCGACGATGGTGTCGAGCACCTGGGACCAGTTGCCGGAACGCTCGCGGGTCACGCTGAGACTGAAGCTTGGCCGGTTATCGGCCACCACAACGCCATTACGGTCGAAAATCAGGCCGCGACTCGGCGGAATCGGCTGGACGTGGACCCGGTTGTTTTCCGAAAGGGTCGAATGGTAGTCGTACTGAATGACCTGCAGGAAATACAGGCGTGCAATCAGGACGCACACCAGCAACATGACGGCCACTGCCCCGAACACGACCCTGCTGCGCACAAGGCGTGCGTCTTTTTCATGGTCTTTTAGGCGGATCGGCTGAGGCATCTAGGGCGCGTTCACAGTAAAGACAAGGCTACTTGTGATAAGGGTGCCCGGACAGAACTGTCCAGGCGCGATAGATCTGCTCACCGATCAGGATCCGCACCAGCGGGTGCGGCAAGGTCAGTGGTGACAGCGACCAACGCTGCTCGCTGCGCGCGCAAACCTCCGGGGCAAGACCTTCCGGCCCTCCGACCATGAGGTTTACCGTGCGCGAATCCAGACGCCAGCGATCGAGCTCGCTCGCCAGTTGCTCGGTGCTCCAGGGCTTGCCCTGCACTTCAAGCGTGACGATCCGCTCACCCGGTTGCACCTTGGCCAGCATGGCTTCGCCTTCCTGACGGATCAGGCGTGCCACGTCGGCATTCTTGCCACGGGTATTGAGCGGAATTTCCACGAGTTCAAGCGCAAGTTCGGAAGGAAGACGCTTGGCATACTCATGCCAACCCTCTTCCACCCACTTGGGCATACGCGAACCAACGGCGATCAGACGCAGACGCACAGCGATGCCTTATTCGTGGCCCGGAGTGTGGTGCGCAGCGCTGGCAGCGCGGCTTTGCTCGGCACCTTGCCACAGGCGCTCCAGATCGTAGAACTGGCGTGCGGCAGCGGTCATCACGTGAACCACGACATCGCCCAGGTCCAGCAGAACCCAGTCGCTGTCGCCCTTGCCTTCTTCGCTCAGCGGCATCAGGCCAGCAGCCTTGACCTTCTCGCGAACGTTATCGACCAGCGCGTTGAGCTGGCGGTTGGAGGTACCGGTGCAGATCAGCATGTAGTCGGCGATGCTGGTCTTGTCACGCACGTCGAGCGCCAGGATGTCCGCCCCCTTGACGTCTTCCAGTGCAGCCGTTGCCAATGCCACGACTTCTTCACTACTCAGTTTTTGCTTTGTCATAAGAAACTCATTCAGCTCATATATGTGGAAACGCCCAAACGCTTGTCTATAAAAGCAGTTTCAGGGCGCTCCATCAGTTTTCGGCGCACAGTACAGTCCGTGCACATCGATATAGGCCAGTACCGCGTCTGGCACCAGAAAACGTACCGACTTACCGCTGGCCAGCAGTTGACGGATCTGGGTGGCAGACACCGATAACGGCGTCTGCCAGACGAATGTAATGTGTCCGCCCGGCCCTTTCAGGGCCTTGGGATCGCTGACCGAGCGTGCCGCCAGCAGGTTGCGCATGGCATCCGGCGACTCGCTGTCCGCGTCCGGGCGTTGCAGCACCACGATATGGCAGTGCTCCAGCAGTTCTTCCCACCGATACCAGGTGGACAGACCGCAAAAGGCATCCCAGCCCAATAACAGAAACAACTGGTCCTCTGCGGCCAGTTCGGCCCGCATCGATTCCAGAGTGTCGATGGTGTACGACGGTTTATCCCGCTTCAGCTCACGGTCATCCACCGTCAAGGGTGACACACCGGCCACCGCACACCGAACCATCGCCAGACGGTCCTGTGCAGTCACACTCGGCATGTCGCGATGCGGAGGCCTGGCGCTGGGCGTCAGGCGCAACTCATCGAGTTCAAGCAGCTCGGCCACTTCCAGTGCGCCGCGCAAATGACCTATGTGTACCGGGTCGAACGTTCCCCCCAGCATGCCGATACGTCTGGGCAAGGCTGCTACGGGCTCGCTCAAGTCAGGCTGGCTCCTGGCCGCGCAATTGACCGTCACCGATCACGATGTATTTCTCGCAGGTCAGGCCTTCGAGGCCGACCGGGCCACGGGCGTGCAGCTTATCAGTAGAAATGCCGATCTCGGCACCCAGACCGTACTCGAAGCCATCGGCAAAGCAGGTCGGGGCATTGATCATCACCGAGCTGGAGTCGACTTCAGCCATGAAACGGCGAATCTGGCCCTGATGCTCGGACACGATGGCATCACTGTGATGCGAACCATAGTGGTTGATGTGCTCGATGGCTTCGTCCAGCCCGGTCACCACACGAATCGACAGGATCGCTGCCAGATATTCGGTATGCCAGTCTTCTTCGGTCGCAGGAATCGCGTCGATCAGCGCGCGGGTACGCTCGCAGCCACGCAACTCGACGCCCTTTTCACGAAAACGGGCAGCCATTGCAGGCAGGAACTCGGCGGCCACGACCTGATCCACCAGCAGGGTTTCCATCGAGCCGCAGATGCCGTAACGGTAGGTCTTGGCATTGAAGGCAATGTTCTGAGCCTTTGGCAAATCGGCCTCGGCACTGACATAAACATGGCAGATGCCATCCAGATGCTTGATGACCGGCACACGGGCATCACGGCTGACGCGCTCCACCAGCCCCTTGCCACCACGCGGAACGATGACGTCCACATATTCAGGCATGGTGATCAGCGCGCCCACGGCATCGCGATCGGTGGTTTCGACGACCTGCACCACACCGGAGGGCAAGCCGGACTCGGCCAGACCGCGCTGGATGCAGGCAGCCACCGCACGGTTGGAATGAATGGCCTCGGAACCACCACGCAGGATGGTCGCGTTCCCGGACTTGAGGCACAGGCTCGCCGCATCGATGGTCACGTTCGGACGCGACTCGTAGATGATCCCGACCACGCCCAGCGGTACGCGCATCTTGCCGACCTGAATACCTGAAGGCCGGTAGCTCATGTCGCGGATTGCGCCCACCGGGTCCGGCAGACTGGCAACCTGACGCAACCCGACGATCATGCTGTCGATACGTGCGGGGGTCAGGGCCAGGCGTTCGAGCATGGCGGGAGCCAGGCCATTGGCACGACCTGCGTTCAGGTCAAGCTCGTTGGCTGCGGACAATTCGGCGCGGGCTTCGTCCAGAGCGGCGGCAATGGCCTGCAGGGCGCGGTTTTTCTGCGCGGTGCTGGCACGTCCGATCACTCGCGAAGCTTCGCGGGCGGCGCGACCCAGGCGGGTCATGTAGTCAAGAACGGACTCAGTCATGGTCTCAGAGGTCTTGGCAGAGAAGAAAGCGGCCGATTATAGCTGTCGCGTCGCCCGAACGACAGCGCAGACAGGCGGATGGTCGATAACAGTGCAAAATCGGATACAACGGCGACCATTTCGCCCCCAGGAAGCTTCCTACAGAGAAAGTTTGCCGTCCTGTCGATGTTTTTGTCATTTCCAGAAACAACAAAGTCGCCCTTCAAGGTACATTCAGATGCATTTAAGGCAGCGCTTGTTATGATCTTCGCCCTTCTTACCTGACGTGTCCGCCTATGCCCGTTGCTCTTGCCGACAGCTTTTTCCATCGAGATGCCCAGCTTCTGGCCCGCGATCTTCTGGGCAAGGTGATTCGGCACAAAGTTGGTGAGTTGTGGCTGGCGGCACGCATCATTGAAACCGAAGCCTATTACTGCGCCGAAAAAGGCAGCCATGCTTCACTGGGCTACACCGAAAAACGCAAGGCGCTGTTTCTGGACGGTGGGCACATCTATATGTATTACGCCCGTGGTGGGGACTCGCTGAATTTCAGCGCCGAAGGGCCGGGCAATGCGGTGCTGATCAAGTCCGGTTTTGCCTGGGTCGATGAACTCAGCGACGCCAACGCCCTGGCACAGATGCAACTCAACAACCCGGATGCCAGCGGCGCCATTCGCTCGCAGGAGCGTCTGTGCGCGGGCCAGACGTTGTTGTGCAAGGCGCTGGGCCTGAAAGTGCCCGACTGGGACGCCAGGCGTTTCGATCCGCAAAAGCTGCTGGTCGAAGACATCGGTCAGACACCGAAACTCATCGTTCAAACCACACGCCTGGGGATTCCCCAGGGCCGCGACGAACACTTGATGTACCGCTTCGTCGATGCCGAATACGCCCGCTTCTGCACGCGGAACCCACTACGACGCGGTCAGGTCGAAGGCCGCGACTATTTTCTAATCCCTCAAGGAAACTGATCCATGGGCGAACTGCTCGATGGCATTACTGGCTGGTTGACCGCGAACCCGTCCTGGGTGGCGATAGCGATATTCGTGGTGGCATTCATCGAGTGTGTCGCCATTGCCGGGATCGTCGTGCCAGGCACCGTTCTGATGTTCGCCATCGCAGCCCTGGCAGGCAGCGGCATTCTGTCGTTGAGCGAAGTATTGCTGCTGGGTTTTCTGGGCGGCCTGCTGGGGGATGCGGTTTCGTACTTCATCGGCAAGCACTTCCATCAGAATATCCGCCAGTTGCCGGGGCTGCGTCAGCATCCGGAATGGCTGACGGGTGCAGAAACCTACTTCCATCGCTATGGCATCGCCAGCCTGCTGGTAGGTCGCTTCATCGGGCCGTTGCGCCCGATGCTGCCGATGATTGCCGGCATGTTCGACATGCCCTTCCCGCGCTTCGCAATTGTCAGCATCATCGCCGCCGCCGGCTGGTCGATCGTTTACCTGATGCCGGGCTGGGCTGCCGGCGCGGCCATTCGCCTGCCATTGCCTGAAGGCTTCTGGAGCGAAGCCGCCTTCGTCGGTGCAGGCCTGGCCATTCTGTTCGGGCTGAGCATCCAGACCAGCATGCGCAAACAGCGTCATGCGACCAAGGTGATTGCAGTCCTGAGCGTGCTGATGCTGGCGGCTCTGCTGATCGGCTGGCCGTACCTGAACCATTTCGACCAGGGCCTGATGACGCTGGTCCAGGAACATCGCAGCGCGACCGCACAGAATATCGTCCTGCTGGTCACCAGCATTGGCGACTTCAAGGCCCAACTGCTGGCTGCGGCGCTGCTGATCATTGTCCTGCTGATCGCCCGGCAATGGCGTCATGCGGCTTTCGCCCTTGCCACGACCCTGGGCACCGCCGTGGCGAACGGTACGCTCAAGGCATTTTTCGGCCGCGCCCGACCTGACGTTCTGCTGGACCCGCTGACCACCTACAGCATGCCCAGCGGCCACAGTTCGGCGGCGTTTGCACTGTTCATGACCCTGGCGGTGCTGGCCGGACGCGGGCAGCCAGTCAGACTGCGCCTGACCTGGCTGCTGCTGGGCGGCGTCCCGGCGCTGGCGATTGCCTTGTCACGGGTTTACCTGGGGGTCCACTGGCCGACGGATATCCTGGCCGGGATGATGCTGGCGTTCTGTATCTGCGCCGCGAGCCTGACACTGATCCAGCATCAGACGCCATTGCCGGCCATGTCGGCGAAAGTGTGGTGGCTGATCGTGCCAGCCATCACCGGTCTGCTGGGTGTCTTTGCGGTCCATGCACTGGCGCATGCGACGTTGCGCTATCAGTATTGAGTGTTGTGCCTTCGCGAATGAACTCCCACAGCAGGAGCAAATTCATTCGCGAAAAAGATCAGGCCTGCAGATCGCCCTGCATCTCGTCGAGCAGATCCTGGATTGCATCCAGGCGCTCTTCGGGATCGTCGATTTCCAGCAGTTCGATCTTGTCCTGCTCGGTAAAGGGCAGCAGGTAGGCCAGTTGATTGGCCAGTGATTGCTGACCACTGGCTTCGAGCCCCATGTTCAGGGAGGCGACCATGGGGTGCTCTCCCAGCGCTTCGAGCAAGGCGACCAGATCGGCATCTTCTTCCTGCAAGGGCCGCTCCTGCTGCTCGTCCAGCCACTGGATCTCGGCCAGCAGCGACTGATCCCGCTGCACGGTGGCGTCGATTACCCGGAAACGCCGCCTGCCGACGACACGAATCCCCAGCAGGCCGTTTTCCTGCTGCTGGAAATCGGTGACCAGCGCTTCACAGCCGATCAGCGAGTAGCCTTCGGGAGCCATGCCGACTTCACTGCCATGCGTGATGCACACCACGCCGAAGCCTTCACCCTGTTTCATGCAGCGGCTAACCATGTCCAGATAGCGCGCCTCGAACAACTGCAGGTCGAGCACGCAACCGGGGAACAGCACAGCATTGAGTGGAAACAGCGGCAACGTCATAAATAAGTACCCTTAAACAGCCAAAGACACGGCCAACGGCAGAAACAACGCTGTTGCAACACCCATCAGGCTCATTGCCAGGGCAGCAAAAGCGCCCGCCTCCTCGCCTTCCTGCAAGGCCAGCGAGGTTCCCACCGCATGGGCGGTAAGCCCCAACGCCATGCCACGTGCCGCATGATGATGCACACGCGCCAGGGAGAGCAGGCCCGGTCCGAAAATGGCACCGAACACGCCGGTAATCAAGACGAACACCGCAGCCAGTGCCGCAACGCCCCCGATCTGCTCGGCCACCAGCATGGCAATCGGCGAGGTGACCGACTTGGGCGCCATGGTCATCAGGATCATATGATCGGCACCCAGCAGCCAGCCCAGGGACAGGCACAGGCCGGTGGCAAAAACACCACCAATCACCAGCGTAGTTAAGGTTGGCCACAACAACTGCCGAATCCGCCGCAGATTCAGATAAAGCGGCACCGCCAGCGCAACCGTGGCCGGCCCCAGAAGAATGCCGAGTATCTCGGTGCTTTTACGGTACTCGGTGTAATCCAGACCGCAACCGAACAGGATGCCGATCACGACCACCATCGAGACCAGCACTGGCTGCAGGAACAGCCAGCGGGTTTTCTCATAGGCGGCCATCGCCAGTTGATAGGCCCCCAGGGTAATGGCGATGCCAAACAGCGGATGATGAATCACCGACATCCAGGCACCCTGCCAGTCCAGGTTCATGGCTGCTCCTGACGGCGCGCCTGACGCTCGATGAGTTTCTGCATCAGCCAGCCGACAAAGGTCAGGGAAACGATCAGCGACACAAACAGGGTGCCAAAGATGGCCCAGAAGTCTTCGGCAATGGCCGAGGCATAAACCATCACGCCCACCGCAGGCGGCACCAGCAGCAGGGGCAGGTAACGCAACAGGCTGCCGGCTGCGACACTGATGGGCTCGCTCACCTCACCGCGCCAGATCAGGTACGCGATCATGAAGACCAGCCCGATGATCGGCCCCGGCAGTACCGACAAGAACAGATGATTGAGCGCCGTCCCCAGCAGTTGGAACAGCACCAGCCATGTAAGACCCCTTAGCAGCATGGGAACTCCAGAAATAAATGAACCCGGTGAATTCACGGCGCCATTATAAACACGCTGCGTTCAACGCTATGGACAGGTATTCGCCTGCACGGAGTCACTTGACCAACCGGCTACCCTCTGCTGATCTTGTCACTCGCCCGACAGGCAATGCCCTCGCGGGGTCGGGCATCAAGGTATAAAACCGAAAGATCAAGGAGAATGACATGCCTTTTGTACCTGCTACAGAGCTCAAGAACTACATCGGCAAGGAACTGGGACGTTCCGAATGGCTGACCATCGATCAGGAACGCATCAACCTGTTCGCCGAAGCCACCGGCGACTTCCAGTTCATTCATGTCGATCCGGTCAAGGCAGCACAAACTCCTTTTGGCGGCACCATCGCCCACGGTCTGCTATCGCTTTCGCTGATCCCCAAGCTGATGGGCGATCTGCTGGTCATGCCCGAAGGGCTGAAGATGGTGGTCAACTATGGCCTGGACAGCGTACGTTTCGTTCAGCCGGTGAAAGTCGATTCACGGGTACGTTTGAAAGTGGAACTCACCGACGCCACGGAGAAAAAACCGGGGCAGTGGCTGCTCAAGGCCACGGCGACCATGGAGATCGAAGGTCAGGAAAAACCGGCCTTTGTCGCCGAACCCTTGTCACTGTGTTTTGTGTAATTCCATTGAAACATGAAACAGTCGTAACAGACTGTTTCACCCCTCTTACTCGCTGCGGCATACTCCCCCCGGTGTGACACGAACATCTGCTCAAGCAGAGTCACGGACCTACTCTCTTGGGATCTAAAATGCGCGCGCTTGCTCCTCTGGCTCTGACCCTCCTGATCGCTGGCTGCGGCGACAGCGAATCCCTGTTGCCTCCCGATGGTCTGCTGGCCGACGGCGGACGCTACCGTGGCGATCTGGTCAATGGCCGGTTGCAGGGCGAAGGCCGTATCGACTACCCCAATGGCAGTTGGTATGCGGGCCAGTTCGAGAATGGTCTGCGTCATGGCCGCGGCGAATGGCACGCCAGCAACGGCGATATCTACAAAGGTCAGTTCGAACACGGCATGTTTCAGGGGCAGGGCAAGCTGACCACCGCAGGCGGGACGTACGTCGGCGGCTTCAAGCTCGGACGCCGGGATGGCGAAGGCACCTGGCAGGAAAAAGGCGTGCTCTACCGAGGCCATTTCAAGGACGGTCAATACGATGGTCCCGGACGCCTTGAAATGGAAGACGGCAGCCAGTTCCAGGGCCAGTTCGCCCAAGGCAAACCCAACGGCGAAGGCGTGCGCACCGATGCCAGCGGCAATCAGTTCAGCGGTCCCTTCGTCAACGGTCAGCTCCAGGGTAACGGCAGTTTCGCAAGCGCCGATGGCGATCACTATATCGGCGGCTTTCGCAACAACCTGCTCGATGGCAAAGGCCGCTACGAAAACAGCGACGGCGATGTCTGGAACGGCCAGTTCAAGGAAGGAGCGCTGACCGGCCCGGGCGAACTGATCGGCTCGGACGGCAGCCGTTATCAAGGCCAGTTCAACAATTGGCAGTTTTCCGGCGAAGGCCGTCTGCAACTGGCCGATGGCAGCCACTACGTCGGCCAGTTCGCCAATGACACCTATCAAGGTCCGGGAGTCCTGACCTCCGCCGACGGTAGCGAACTGCGCGGCGTCTGGGCCAACGGTCAGCGGATTCGCGACGCTCAGGGCAAGTTGCTGCCCGATCCACTGGAAGCCGGTCTGCTCGCCCAGGGGCCATTGCTGGACAAGGCACTGGCCGCCGTTCCCGCCTCGACATCCGCTCTGGAGCTGTACAGCCTGGTCGTGGCCGGTGACGGCAAGCAAAGCGTGTTCATGCGCGAGGCCGATTACGTCAGCAACCTGCTGGCGTCGCGATTTGGCGCGTCGGGGCAAATCAGCCTGGTCAATCATCGCGATCACATGGAAGACCGCCCGCTGGCGACCCGCGAATCCATCGACCGCGCCGCCCGGACCCTGGCGCAACGCAGCGGCCCGGAGGATCTGATATTCATTTACCTGACCAGCCATGGCACCCAGGATCATGAACTGGTGCTCGATCAGCCACGTCTGTCACTGGCGGATCTGCCTGCCGATGCACTGGCCGCCGCACTGGCACCGCTGAAAGACCGCGACAAGATCATCGTGATTTCTTCCTGCTACTCGGGTGGTTTCATCCCCGACCTCAAGGACGAGCGAACCCTGGTCATGACGGCCTCGCGAGCGGACCGTGTATCGTTCGGCTGCTCGGAAGAAGCGGACTTCACTTATTTCGGCGATGCACTATTTGCCAGGGCGCTGGTCGAAACCGATGACCTGCAACAAGCTTTCAACGAGGCAAAAGCGTATGTCGCGCAACGCGAAATCGAGGATGATTTCGAGGCTTCCGAACCCCAGATATGGGCCCCCAAGGGCGTCATCGCCCGCTGGCAACTGTTACGCAAGAATCAGGCTGAACGAGCGCTGAATACGACGTTGAATCGCAAGGAAGCGAAGACCTCTACTAGCCGCTAGGCTATTCAGTATCAAGGGAGAAACACTATGTACTTGACGCCGCAACACATCCTGCTTGCAGGGGCTACCGGACTCACAGGCGAACACTTGCTCGATCGCCTGCTCAACGAACCCACCGTCAGCCGCGTGCTGGCCCCCACCCGTCGCCCATTGTCCGCCCACTCCCGCCTGGAAAACCCGGTGGGCGAACTGAACAGTCTTTTACCGGCCCTCGGCGGCAAAGTGGATATCGCTTTCTGCTGCCTGGGCAGCACCATCAAACAGGCAGGCTCGCAGGAGGCCTTCCGCGCCATCGACCTGAATATGGTACTGGCCGTGGCAGAACGCGCCCGCGAACTAGGAGCGCGGCATTTTCTGGTGATCAGCGCCATCGGTGCCGATGCCCGGTCCAGCGTGTTCTACAACCGCACCAAGGGTGAAATGGAAGAAGCCTTGCGAGCGCAGGACTGGCCGCAACTGACCATCGCCCGCCCGGCCCTGCTGGTGGGCAACCGTCCGGAAACCCGCTGGGCCGAACAGCTCGCCGCACCGATTGCCAAATTGCTGCCCGGCAAATACGGCGCCATCGAAGCCTGCAACCTGGCCCGCGCCATGTGGCGGCTGGCCCTGGAAGAACAGGATGGTGTGCGGATCGTGGAGTCGGATGAGTTGCGCAAGTTGGGGAAATGACAACTGTGGGAAGCAGCTTGCTGCTTCCCTCAATCGCGAAAAAATCACAGCCCTCCCTGGGCCTGATACCCAACCCCCAGCGCAGTCAGCAGAGACAACGGCAGCAACAGAGTGTCGAGCAAGGCGCTGGCGGGTAGATCAAGGGCCGGATACTCGGGCGCTTCGGCACCGAAGCGGTCCTTTTCGCAGCAACCGCCCTGCATCGCATACAGATCGAGTCGTGTCCCGGCATACACCACAGGCGCGCCCGGCTGGGCCGCATCCAGCGTCCTGACCGTGGCGCAGCCCGTCATGAGCAGCGCGACAGCGATCAGCAGGAGCTTATTCATCGCTCCCCATATGATGCTCACCCCAGCGTGGCAACATGTCCTGCGGGATGTTCAACAGGTTGAGAATCCGGGCCACCACGAAATCCACCAGATCGTCGATAGTCTGCGGCTGATGATAGAAGCCGGGCGAGGCAGGCAGGATCACTGCGCCCATGTTGGACAGCTTGAGCATGTTCTCCAGGTGAATGCTGGAGAACGGTGCTTCACGCGGCACCAGAATCAACTGGCGACGCTCCTTCAAGGTGACATCCGCCGCACGCTCGATCAGGTTGTTGCAGGCGCCGCTGGCAATGGCCGACAAAGACCCCGTCGAACACGGCACCACCACCATCGCACTGGGCGACCCCGAGCCAGAAGCCACCGGCGACATCCAGTCATCGCGGCCATAGACTCGAATCTGTCCGGCCGTCGCACCGGTGTACTCGGTGAGAAACGCCTGCATCATCGCGGGCTTGGGCGGCAGCCTCACGTCGGTTTCGGTCGCCATCACCAATTGCGCAGCCTTGGAGATCAGGAAGTGGACTTCCCGGTCTTCGCGCACCAGACAATCGAGCAGGCGCAAGCCGTACTGGGCGCCCGAGGCACCGGTCATGGCCAGGGTAATACGCTCTGGCCCGCTCATTTCAGCGCCTCGGCCAGCTTGCCATGCAGACCACCAAAGCCGCCGTTGCTCATGATCACCACATGGGTGCCGGGCTGAGCCTGGCTTTTGACCCGCTCGATGATCCCTTCAAGAGAATCGCTGACAATCGACGGCACCGAACATTGTGCAGCGGTCGCGGCCAGATCCCAGCCCAGATTGGCCGGTGCATACCAGACCACCTGATCGGCCTGCTGCACGCTTTCGGGCAAGCCGTCGCGGTGCGCGCCCAGCTTCATGGAGTTGGAGCGCGGTTCGATGATGGCGATCACCGGCGCATCGCCGACTTTCTTGCGCAGCCCGTCGAGGGTGGTGGCAATCGCGGTCGGGTGGTGCGCGAAGTCGTCATAAATGGTGATGCCGCGAACCTCTGCGACTTTCTCCATGCGGCGCTTGACGCTCTTGAAAGCGCTCAGCGCCTCGACGCCCTGTGCAGGCAGCACGCCAACATGCCGCGCCGCCGCCAGGGTGGCCAAGGCGTTGGCGACGTTGTGCTGACCGGTCATGGTCCACTCGACCACGCCTTGCGGCTGGCCGTCGAACAGCACTTCAAAACGCGAGCCGTCTTCACTCAACAGACGCGCCTGCCACTGGCCGTTCTGCCCGGTGGTTTGGACCGGCGTCCAGCACCCCATTTCGATAACCCGCTGCAGAGCAGGCTCGGTGGTCGGATGAATCACCAGACCTTCACTCGGGATAGTGCGCACCAGATGGTGGAACTGCCGCTCAATGGCTGGCAGATCCGGGAAGATATCCGCGTGATCGAACTCAAGGTTGTTGAGGATCGCGGTGCGCGGGCGGTAATGGACGAACTTGGAACGCTTGTCGAAAAAGGCGCTGTCGTATTCGTCAGCTTCGACCACGAAGAACGGCGTGCCGCCCAGACGCGCAGACACCGCAAAGTTCTGCGGAATACCACCGATCAGGAAACCGGGGCTCATGCCCGCATGCTCCAGCACCCAGGCCAGCATGCTGCTGGTGGTGGTCTTGCCGTGAGTACCGGCAACGGCAAGCACCCAGCGACCCTGCAGGACATGGTCGGCCAGCCACTGCGGGCCGGAAACATAAGGTAAACCTTTATTGAGCACATGTTCGACGGCAGGGTTACCGCGCGACAGCGCATTACCGATCACCACCAGATCCGGAGCAGGCTCCAGTTGCGCGGCGTCATAGCCCTGAGTCAACTCGATGCCCTGAGCTTCCAGCTGGGTGCTCATCGGCGGGTAGACGTTGGCGTCGGAGCCAGTGACGCGATGCCCCAACTCTTTGGCGAGTACCGCCAGCGAGCCCATGAACGTGCCGCAGATACCAAGGATATGAATATGCATGATGACCTCTTATAACATCCGCGCAGGGTAGCTCAGGACCGCTGAAATGGCACCCGGTGTTTGTCCCGGACGGTGAAAGCCTACGTCTAAAGTTCATGCCCGCTGTCATGATAAATGGCCTAATCTTGCTACTCTTCCCTGCCAGACGTTTGACCACGCTGAATTCCCCCACAACAAGAATCAGGAGACTTCACCATGCGTTACGCACATCCGGGTACCGAAGGCGCCATCATCAACTTCAAGGAACGCTACGGTAACTACATCGGCGGCGAGTTCGTCGCGCCGGTCAAAGGCCAGTACTTCACCAACACCTCGCCCATCACCGGCAAGCCCATCGCAGAATTCCCCCGCTCCACTGCCGAGGATATCGACAAGGCGCTGGATGCCGCCCATGCTGCGGCCGATGCATGGGGCGCGACCTCCGTCCAGGAGCGCTCGCTGACCCTGTTGAAGATCGCCGACCGCATCGAAGCCAACCTCGAAAAACTGGCCATCACCGAAACCTGGGACAACGGCAAGGCGATCCGTGAAACCCTGAATGCCGATATCCCGCTGGCAGTCGACCATTTCCGTTATTTCGCCGGAGCCCTGCGGGCTCAGGAAGGCAGCGCAGCGGAGATCGACGGCAATACCGTGGCGTATCACATCCACGAGCCGCTGGGCGTGGTCGGCCAGATCATCCCGTGGAACTTCCCGATCCTGATGGCGGCCTGGAAACTCGCGCCAGCCCTGGCGGCCGGCAACTGCGTCGTGCTCAAGCCCGCCGAGCAAACGCCGCTGGGCATCAGCGTGCTGGTCGAGCTGATCGGCGACCTGCTGCCGCCGGGCGTGTTGAACGTCGTCCAGGGTTATGGCCGCGAAGCCGGTGAAGCGCTGGCCAGCAGCAAGCGCATCGCCAAGATCGCCTTCACCGGCTCCACGCCGGTGGGTTCGCACATCATGAAACTGGCAGCGGACAACATCATTCCGTCCACCGTGGAGCTGGGCGGCAAGTCGCCGAACATCTTCTTCGAAGACATCATGAGCGCCGAGCCGGAGTTCATCGAAAAGGCGGCCGAAGGCGTGGTCCTGGCGTTCTTCAACCAGGGCGAAGTCTGCACCTGCCCTTCCCGTGCGCTGGTTCAGGAGTCCATCTATCCGCAGTTCATGGAAGCGGTGATGAAGAAGGTCCTGAAGATCAAGCGCGGCGACCCGCTGGACACCGACACCATGGTCGGTGCACAGGCCTCGCAGCAGCAGTTCGACAAGATCCTCTCGTATCTTGAGATTGCCCAGTCCGAAGGCGCAGAGCTGCTGACCGGCGGTAAGGTGGAAAAACTGGAAGGCGATCTGGCAACCGGTTACTACATCCAACCGACGCTGCTCAAAGGCAACAACAAAATGCGCGTCTTCCAGGAAGAAATCTTTGGCCCGGTGGTCAGCGTCACGACCTTCAAGGACGAAGCCGAAGCCCTGGCCATCGCCAACGACACCGAGTTCGGCCTGGGTGCCGGCGTATGGACCCGCGACATCAACCGCGCCTACCGCGTAGGCCGCGCCATCAAGGCCGGTCGCGTCTGGACCAACTGCTACCACCTGTATCCGGCGCATGCGGCATTCGGTGGTTACAAGAAGTCCGGCGTAGGTCGCGAAACCCATAAAGTGGCGCTGGAGCATTATCAGCAGACCAAGAACCTGCTGGTGAGCTACGACACCAATCCGCTGGGCTTCTTCTAACCAGCCTTTGTTCGCGAATGAATTCGCTCCCAGCGATCCGTGTGGGAGCGGATTCATCCGCGAACAAGCCAACGCACCAACTCCGGGCAACCCACGCCCCGCGTCAAGGCAACGCCCGCTCAATCACACCGCCGATACCCCGCAAATTCGCACTTCCATTCACTATGGAGTATTAATTGCTTACATCGCTTCCCACAGTCGCCTGAACCGGAAAGTCACCGGTTTGACCGAAAGACTACGTCCGACGCCAACGGCGGGACGTCATGGAGAATCTGTATGGCAAGCTTTTCCCAGGCTATCGGTGCGCTGACGTACCGTTTCGACAGCCTCAAGGACGTCATGGCAAAAGCCAGTCCTGCCCGCTCCGGCGATTTTCTGGCCGGGGTTGCAGCGCAAAACGATGGTGAGCGGGTCGCCGCACAAATGGCGCTGGCCAATATTCCCCTCAAGCACTTCCTTGAAGAAGCGCTGATCCCCTACGAAAAAGACGAAGTCACCCGCCTGATTATCGATACCCACGACAAGCTGGCCTTTGCGCCTGTCAGCCATCTGACCGTGGGCGGCTTTCGTGACTGGCTGCTCAGTGACAAGGCCGACGAAGCCAGCCTTCGCGCACTGGCCCCGGGCCTTACGCCGGAGATGGCTGCAGCCGTCTCGAAAATCATGCGCGTGCAGGACCTGGTGCTGGTGGCGCAGAAGATTCGCGTCGTGACGCGCTTTCGCAACACCGTCGGCCTGCGCGGACGCCTGTCGACCCGCCTGCAGCCCAATCATCCGACCGACGAGCCGTCGGGCATTGCGGCCAGCGTGCTGGATGGCCTGCTGTACGGCAACGGCGATGCCATGATCGGCATCAACCCGGCGACCGACAGCACTTCGTCGATCGTGGCGCTGCTGGAAATGCTCGATGCGATCATCCAGCGCTATGAAATCCCGACTCAGTCCTGTGTGCTGACCCATGTCACCACATCGATTGAAGTGATCAATCGCGGCGTGCCGGTCGATCTGGTCTTTCAGTCCATCACCGGCACCGAGGCCGCCAACGCCAGCTTCGGGATCAACCTGAAACTGTTACAGGAAGGCTATGAAGCGGGCCTGAGCCTCAATCGCGGAACGCTCGGGCAGAACCTGATGTATTTCGAAACCGGCCAGGGCAGTGCCCTGTCGGCCAACGCGCACCATGGTGTCGACCAGCAGACCTGCGAAACCCGCGCCTACGCCGTGGCCCGACATTTCAATCCGTTTCTGGTCAACACCGTGGTCGGCTTCATCGGCCCGGAATACCTCTACAACGGCAAACAGATCATCCGCGCCGGCCTGGAAGACCACTTCTGCGGCAAACTGCTGGGCGTGCCCATGGGCTGCGACATCTGCTACACCAACCACGCCGAAGCCGATCAGGACGATATGGACACCCTGCTGACGTTGCTGGGCGTGGCGGGAATCAACTTCATCATGGGTATCCCCGGCTCCGACGACATCATGCTCAATTACCAGACCACCTCCTTCCACGACGCGCTCTATGCACGGCAAAGCCTGGGCTTGCGTCCTGCGCCCGAATACGAAGCCTGGCTGGAAAGAATGGGCATCTTCACCCAGGCCGATGGCCATGTGCGCTTTGGCGACAGCCTGCCACCGGCCTTTCGCAACGCATTGGCGCATCTGGCATGAGTGAACCTTCCATGACCGACGACACACTCCCCAACCCATGGCTGGAACTACGCCGCCTGACTCCGGCACGCATCGCTCTGGGTCGTACCGGCACCAGCCTGCCCACTGCCGCACAACTGGATTTTCAGTTCGCCCATGCCCAGGCACGGGATGCCGTGCATTTGCCCTTCGATCATGCGGGATTAAGTGCGCAACTGGCGGAAAAAGGCCGCGAAACCCTGCTGCTGCACAGTGCCGCTGCCGACCGTCACAGTTATCTGCAACGCCCGGATCTTGGACGACGCCTGAACGATGAATCGGTCCGGCAATTGAAGGATTACGCTACTGCCCATCCCGGCGGCGTCGATCTGGCGATAGTGGTTGCAGATGGCCTGTCATCGCTGGCCGTGCATCGTCATACCGTCCCGTTTCTGGCACGGCTGGAAGAACAGGCTGCTGCCGAAGGCTGGACACTGTCTCCCGTGATTCTGGTAGAGCAAGGCCGGGTCGCCATCGCCGATGAAATCGGTGAACTGCTGGGGGCGAAGATGGTGGTGATCCTGATCGGAGAGCGCCCGGGCCTGAGCTCCCCGGACAGCCTGGGGTTGTATTTCACCTATGCACCCAAGGTTGGCCTGAACGACGCCCATCGCAACTGCATTTCCAATGTGCGACTGGAAGGCCTGAGTTACGCAATGGCGGCTCATCGCCTGCTCTATCTGATGCGTGAGGCTTGTCGGCGACAGATCTCGGGGGTCAACCTCAAGGATGAAGCCGAATTGAAGACTGTGGAATCGGATGAGGCAGCCGATAACAAAGATAACTTCCTGCTGGCTGGCCCGGTTGAGCCGCATTAGATTGCGCTTTCTAAAGCCAGTCGGCAGCATCGGACCGTCGCCCGAGCACACTGCATTCGCCCATAGTGAAGTTGAGGCCCAATCATGCGGATCATAAAAGCAACTCTCGAACATCTGGACCTGCTCTGCCCGCTGTTCATCAAATATCGCGAGTTTTATGGCGAGTTGCCCTTTCCGGATTCGTCACGCGACTTTCTGGAAAAGCGTCTGCGCCGCGATGAGTCGGTGATCTACCTGGCACTGTCCAAGGATGACGACAACAAGGTTCTGGGCTTCTGCCAGCTCTACCCGAGCTTTTCGTCCCTCTCGCTCAAGCGCGTATGGATTCTCAACGACATCTACGTGGCCGAAGACTCGCGTCGCCAACTGGTCGCCGACCACCTGATGAAGCATGCCAAACAGATGGCCAAGGAAACCCAGGCCGTGCGCATGCGCGTGTCCACCAGCAGCGACAACGAAGTGGCGCACAAGGTCTATGAGTCCATTGGCTTCAAGGAAGATACGCAGTTCAAGAACTACGTCTTGCCGATCAACTAAGGTCATAAATCACCTTGTGAGAGGCAGCTTGCTGGCGACTTCACAGCAAGCTGCCTCCTTCCAGTGCTGTCTGCGCCTTGACCGATCGGCATTGCCCCGTGGGGACGACTTCAGTCGCGAAGAACCCCGTGCCGTGTTTATACCTCTATAATGCCGCCCGTAGCGCTCAGTAGTTTCTTCCGCACGCGCCCTGTTCCAAGGGTCTGGCCTCAGGTATTCCAATGGATTTCAACCCCCTCGACCTCATCCTGCACCTCGATGTGTACCTCGACCTGCTGGTCAAGAACTACGGCACCTGGATCTACGCCATCCTGTTTCTGGTGATTTTCTGTGAAACCGGCCTGGTGATCATGCCGTTCCTGCCGGGCGACTCGCTGCTGTTCATCGCCGGCGCCGTGGCAGCCGGCGGCGGCATGGACCCGGTGCTGCTGGCCGGGCTGCTGATGCTGGCGGCTATCCTGGGCGACAGCACCAACTACATCATCGGGCGCACTGCAGGCGAGAAGCTGTTCAGCAACCCGAACTCTAAAATCTTCCGCCGCGACTACCTGATTCGCACTCAGGTGTTCTATGCACGCCATGGCGGCAAGACCGTGACACTGGCGCGCTTCCTGCCGATCATTCGTACTTTTGCCCCGTTCGTCGCAGGTGTCGGCAGAATGCCTTATCTGCGTTTCGTGGGCTTCAGCGTACTGGGCTCGATCCTGTGGGTCGGCAGCCTGGTCACGCTGGGGTTCTATTTCGGCAATGTGCCCTTCATCAAGCAGAACCTCACCCTACTGGTGCTGGTGATCATTCTGATCTCGCTGCTGCCCATGATCATCGGTCTGGTACGCAGCCGCATGGGCCGTTCGGTGGACGCCCGCTAAGTCATGTGGTCGTTCAGCAACTGGCGCAGGCAGCGCACGCTGGCCAAAAATCCCGTCGCACCTGAACTATGGCAACGGGTGCGTCAGCGGCTGCCGATTCTGGACGGTTTGAGCGATGTGCAGGATCAAGCCTTGCGCGAAGCCTGCGTGCTGTTTCTGCAAGCCAAGCACCTGACGGCATTGCCGTGCGTAGAACTGGATGATGAACAGCGCCTGTTCCTCGCCGCCCAGGCCCAGTTGCCGCTGCTCAGCCTTGAAGACCTGAACTGGTATCAGGGCTTTCATGAAATAGTCCTGTACCCCGGCGACTTCATCAGCCCGCAGCGTCACCGCGACGCCAGCGGTATCGAACATGAGTGGGATGGCGAACACAGCGGCGAGGCCTGGCAACAGGGCCCGGTGATTCTGGCGTGGCCGGGTGTGCTGTCCAGCGGCAACTGGGATGCCTACAACCTGGTCATCCACGAACTGGCACACAAGCTCGACATGCTCAACGGCGACGCCAACGGCCTGCCGCCCTTGCATGCCGACATGCGCATCAGCGAATGGGCCAGTGTCATGCAGAGCGCCTACGACGACCTCAACCGGCAACTGGACAGCGACCCGGACCTCGAAACCGCCATCGATCCCTACGCCGCCGAAGACCCGGCCGAATTCTTTGCCGTGACCAGCGAATACTTCTTCAGCGCCCCCGACCTGCTGCACGAAGCCTATCCCGAGGTCTATGAGCAACTGAAAGCCTTTTACCGCCAGGACACCCTGGCGCGGCTACAGGCCCTGCAAAAGGGCGACACGGACTATCAAAGCCCGCGCTGATCCAACGCGGTACGTGTCAACATCCACAGAATATGCCTATAATCCGGCCACTTTTTGGCGCTCGCGCCATTCTCTGTCTGGTTAACTACGGGGGCAAAACCCAATGAGCTACAGCAAGATTCCGGCTGGTAAAGACCTGCCGAACGACATCTACGTCGCTATCGAAATCCCGGCCAACCACGCGCCGATCAAATACGAAATCGACAAAGAATCCGATTGCCTGTTCGTTGACCGCTTCATGGCCACCCCGATGTTCTACCCGGCCAACTACGGTTTCATCCCTAATACTCTGGCTGACGACGGTGATCCCCTCGACGTGCTGGTCGTGACCCCTTACCCGGTTGCTCCAGGTTCGGTGATCCGTGCCCGTCCGGTCGGTATCCTGAACATGACCGACGATGGCGGTGGCGATGCCAAGGTTATCGCAGTACCTCACGACAAGCTGTCCCAGCTGTATGTCGACGTGAAAGAGTACACCGACCTGCCAGCCCTGCTGCTGGAGCAGATCAAGCACTTCTTCGAGAACTACAAGGATCTCGAAAAAGGCAAATGGGTGAAGATCGACGGTTGGGGCAATGCTGACGCAGCCCGCGCCGAGATCCTGAAATCGGTTGAAGCCTACAAAGGCTGATCACCCGTTTCGCTGCTTCGGAACACCTGACCGGGTGTTCCGAACACCTTCTGCAAAACGCCCTCCTCCACTCTTCCCCTCCTGCCTCGCCAATCCTTCAGAACTCGACAATAAACAAACGTATAAAAATACATTCATCATTTAAAACGCGATAAACAGAATGTGAATCCGGTAAAGCCGGTTTAAATCAGAACACTGCGTTTAATTCAAATAAACGTATTGCGGAACATGCCTACGCAACAACTATTCCCCCTGTAGGTCGCTCATCACAAGCAACGGGAGAACAACCGTATTTGAACACCCCGTTCATTTAAACGGATTCGCGACCGCCGTAAACTCGGCCTCATGAATACATCAGGTGATCGACTACGCATCCTCCTGCGGGAGTGCCATCTTTCTGCGACGGACTTTGCAGCCAACCGCAAAGTCACGCCCCAGCACGTGAACAACTGGTTCAAACGCGGCGTGCCCATGGCGCGGCTGGAAGAAGTGGCTGAACTACTGACCGTCAACCCCCGCTGGCTGCGCACCGGCGAAGGCCCCAAACACCCGACAGACTCCGCCAACGAGAACAATGGCGGCGACACTCCGATTACGCTCCATCAAGGCAGAAGCCTGCTGCGCGGCGATGTGGAAATTCAGATCTACAAGGAAATCGAATCCACCCACAGCATCGGCAAAACCGTACTGGCCGAAGCACCGGGGCAAAAGATACGTTTGCCCATGCACGTACTGCAGACCATGAACATCGACCCCAAGAACACCATGTGCGTCGCCATGATCGGCAACAGCATGGCCGACAAGATCCAGGACGGCTCACTGCTGGGCGTCAACCGCGACCTGACCCAGGTCATCGATGGCGAAATGTACGCCCTCGAACACGGCGGCATACTGCGCGTCAGATACCTCTACCGCCTGCCCAACGGCGGCCTGCGCCTGCGCAGCCACAACAACAGCGAATACCCGGACGAACTCTTCAGCGCCGAAGAAATCGAGCGGGAAAACATCCGTATCCTGGGCTGGATATTCTGGTGGTCGACCCTCAACAGCCGTCGCAACGCCATGCTGCTGCGCTGAACAGGTACAGCTACGGTGTGAGAAAGTGTTTCAAGGCTGGGCATCCGTGGAAAACATCAGTATCCTATCGCCACCATTCGGCACAGGCCGCCCAGAGCGCTCCGTGCCACACAAGGCGAACGACACGTTCGGTTTGTTACCTTTTCAGCGTCCCTTGCGGATGCACCTGTTGAAGGCGATTGCGGTTTACCAAAAATAAACCAAGACCGTCCCCGAGAAGCCGGCCACAAGCCGGCTTTTTATTTGCTCGTGAAAAGTCAGACGCCTGCGCCGGGCAGCCAAAGCCCAGGGATGTACATGTGCGAATCAGAGAAATCGCTTTGGGCTAATCCCGAATCAGGTTATTCAGGTTGCCGGACCATCAAACGGCACATCTACGTGAAAACTATCCACAACACACGCTACCAAGCCCTGCTCCAGCTTTTGCTGGAGTCACGCGAAACAGCCGGATTGACTCAAAAGGAACTGGCCACCCGACTCGGCCGCCCGCAATCCTTCGTCTCGAAAACCGAGAATGCCGAGCGCAGGCTGGATGTGATTGAGTTTCTGGAAGTGTGCAAGGGGATTGGGGTAGATCCGTATGGGGTGCTTCGGAGGGTGGAGGCCCCCTGCGACTTAACAATTAAGTAAGCCAAAAAGATCCGTAGCCAGCCTATTGCTTAGGCCACGGCTGTAGACACGAAATTTCCTACGCGATAACGTCCAACATCCTACTGTCACATTGCAGCTATTGAGATGGACGTATTGACTACTCTTCAGAAGGAACTGGCCGATTTCGCCAAAGAGCGAGACTGGGACCAATTCCACACGCCCAAAAACCTTGCCATGGCACTCTCAGGTGAAGCGGGTGAGTTACTTGAAAACTTCCAATGGCTAACTGCCGAGCAAAGTGAACGAAACGCGCTGCCCGAAACAACATTTCTCGCCATTAAAGAAGAAATGGCAGATGTACTGCTTTATCTCGTACGTCTGGCAGATCGTTTGCAAGTTGACCTTGGAGAAGTGGCCAAAACAAAGATTCAGAGTAATGCCCGGAAATACCCGGTAGCCAAATCTCGCGGTAACGCGGTCAAGTACTCAAGGAGAGGAGAATGACGATCCGCGTTATCTATCAGCCATGCAGCGAAAAAGTGGCCAGAAAAAACCTGCAGACCACAATTCTGAATCCTGTATTGCTAGAAGAGATCGGACCACTATTGGACCCCGGCTTACTGCAAGTACTTCATGCAGAACATCCTACGGGTAAGGTTTATATCTGGGGCCTTTCCCCAAGCCAAACAGAAAAACCATGGGCTGCCATGCAGCCGGGCGATTTGGTCCTCTTCAATACTCAGGGCGTAGTTACCGTTACAGCTCAATTCAGCCATCGTACTCATAATAGAGACCTGGCCTTGAGACTTTGGGGATACAAAGATGAAGCTCAGAATACGACTTGGGAAAACATCTATTTCGTCACCCATATACGACATATTGCCATTCCTTTTCCGGAGATCCAGGCCGTCGTCAAGAATCAACAGCGGATGGCATTCTTTCGTTATGACGCTATCGACAGCCAAGCCATCTTAGATCAGTTTATCGAACTGACCATCGGAACAAATACTCCACCGGTCACCCTAAACGAGGCCCGTAGGGAAATCGATGAAGACATGGAAACGGAAGGCAGCGCCTCTCAATCTACGCGCAAAGAACATCGTTATATTGTCGATCATCTGTTCGGTAAAAAACTGACCGGAACCTGCTGTATCTGCCAGGGAGAATACCCACGAAAGCTATTGGTAGCTGCTCATATAAAAAAACGAGCAGCCTGCGAGAAAAAAGAAAAACTGGACATAGAACATATAGCCGCCCCAATGTGCAAAATGGGCTGCGACCCATTATTTGAACACGGTTATATTTCGGTACGTGATGGTATTGTGGTGAAACACCCCTCAATGGAAATGGCCAGCGCGATTGAGCACTACATAGATCAGTTAGTAGACAAAAAAACACCGATATGGAATGGAAAAAACAGTAAATACTTCAAATGGCATAGAGAAACACATGGCTTTGAACCTTTGCAGCTATCAGAAGCAATGCTGAATACTGCAGACTCTATAGAACTTACCACTTGAGTACTAACCCTTAACTACGCGCTATAAAAAGCCTGACAAACACAAATCAGCCCTCCCTACCAATGCCTTTCCCATACAAAGTGCGGCACACCAAAACCCGGCATGCCGCACTCACCACCCTCACTCATCCATGATGTCGATGTCTCGGGTTTCAGCCGACAGGTACACGCACAGGGCGGAAAACGCCGCTAATGCGATGGTGAGCAAGGAGATGGCGTAGGGAGTGCCGTAATGGCTGAGCAGGAAAGCGCCCAGGATCGGTGCGGTGCCACCGCCCACGATTCCGCCCACGTTGGTGGCCATGGCAAATCCGGTAAACCGGGCGCCTGGCCCAAATGCTTCGCCGGTAAAGGACGGCACAGCGCCGTATACCAGGCCATAACCGGTCATGAACAGGCATGAACCTGCAACCATCGGCAGAAACTCGCCGGTCGAGAACAGGTGCCAGAACGGGAACGCCGCCAGAGCGGTCACGGCAAAGCCGATCAGCATGGTCATGCGGCGGCCGATCCGGTCTGCCAGCGCGCCTGCAAATGGCACGACGACCAGGTGCGTGCAGATGGCGACCATCGCGACTGACAACACGAAGGCATTGGACAGTCCAAGTTCTCTCTGGCCGTAACTGAGGGCGAACACCGTGAACAGATAGAAGGTCGAGAAATGGCAGATGTTTGCGCCGGCAACCAGCAGCAGTTGTTTGGGGTAGCGCGTAAACAGGCGCATGGCCGGCGACTGGCTCGGTTCAGGCGTCGCTGCACGTTTGGCGGCGGCTTTCTCGAATACCGGCGACTCTGCAACCTTGGACCGTACGAAAACGCCGACAATCAGCAAGGCAAGGCTGGCGATAAAGGGAATACGCCATCCCCACGAGTAGAAGTCTTCTTTCGGCAACAGGCTGCTGACGATCAGTAACAGGCCAGCCGAGGCGATGAAGCCGAACACCGGGCCGATATTATTGATTGCGGCATAGAACCCCCGTTTTCGTCTGGGCGCATGTTCAAGGAGCATTAACACCGCCCCGCTGTACTCGCCGGCAAACGCGAAGCCCTGGATGAAGCGCAGGACACACAGCATGATCGGTGCCCAGATGCCGATGCTGGCATACGTCGGCAACAGGCCGATGCCGACGGTACTGAGCCCCATGATGATCAGCGTGAGATAAAGCAGTTTCTTGCGACCGATCCGGTCGCCGAAGTGGCCCAGTACCAGCGATCCCAGCGGGCGGGCAACGAACGAGATGGCAAAAGACGCAAGCGACGCGAGGCGTGATACGGCGTCATCGGTGCCAGGGAAGAAAAGAGGGGCAAAGATCAGAGCCGCTGCGGTGCCGTAAAGGTAGAGGTCATAGGTTTCCAGCGCCGTACCGAAAAGGCTTCCGGCCACAACGTTCTTCATGGATTTTTTCTTGTTTTCGTCCACATGTTCATCATGTGTTTCGATAGAACTCGATAGAGAAGTCTGCATGTTTCACCTGTTGTTATTGTAAATATGCAAGTGTCTTTCCTGGCTACGGATATGGGCGCGCATCAAGAGCGCGTCAGTTCCCTCTCAATGCTTTTACGAAATAGTCTTGATCGCCCATCTGTCCGCCTTTGAGGGCAACTTCCAGGTGAGTGAGATACGGCTTCTGTGAGCGCAATTGGCAGAGCGGTGCGCCGGGAGAAATATCGGATTTAATGACCAATGCATCCGGCGCGAGAATCTTGGTGATCTGGCTTGAGGTATCACCTCCCGAAATCACCAGCCGCTTGAGCGGGTAAGCCTTGAGGATATCCAGCACGATGTAGCCCAGTTCGATGGCCAGTTGCTTACCACCGCGGATTCTCGCCTCGTCGTGAGGCAGGCCCTTGGCAATCATGACTTCGATCATCTGCTCGATGCGAGGATCTTCGGGCCCTTTGGCGGTATGGATGAGCACCGAGCGTCCGGCATTCAAGTGCGCGACTGCGGCACTGACCACTTCGCGCAGGGTGGTACTTCTCTGCGAGTCAACGATCAACGCAGCGGCATCGACCGCCAGCTCGACGAATCCATGGTTGATCGCCGTGTCGATCTGCGCGCGGCTCAAAGGCGATGCACTGCCGGAAATGACCAGTACCTGCTCGACCGACTGCAAGGGCGTGACGTGCGACTGGGCACCGTCAATCAAGCCTGTCGCACGCCAATGCTGCGTCAACCCATACTCGACACCTGAAGAGCCGACCACGAAAACCGGAGCGCCACTGCCAGACATTTCGGTCAGTACTTGTCCGGCGGTGGTCATGTGAGCGTTAGTGGTGCCGTCGAACAGCACGGCATCGTGACGAGTGGCTGCCTCGCAGGCCAGACGTGTTACTTCGGCGGGATCTTCCAGTTGGCGGATATCGATCTTGGCGATGGAGAGCTTTTTCTGCTGGCCGATGTGAATACTCAGGTCAGCTTCATGCATCGGTGTGATCGGGTGCGCACGCATGACCGGATGACGGTCGATTCGATGAACCGTATGGTCGGTTTTGGACAGCGCATACAAGTTGCCAAACACACAGTAGCGCCCCAATACCGGGTTACCGGCGATGATCGGAATACCTTTGACCTCGAAAACACGTGAAGCCAGAGCGATAACGTGGCCGATGCTGCCGACGCTCGCCGCGCTGTCGAACGTGGAGCACACCTTGTAGTGAACAAGCGAGGGTGAAAGGTCTTTTATCGCCAGGAAGATCTCAGGCAGCACCTCATCCATTTCGGTGTTGGACAATGCACGGCTATCGCCAGCAATGCCAATGGCGTCGAAGCCGCCCATTTCGGCGAGCAGCGCTGGCGATGGCGGCGTCAGGAACAGTGCGCAATTGAGTCCGGCAGCCGTAAGCACCTCAAGAGCATCCGTGGAGCCGGTGAAGTCATCCCCATAGAACACGAGATGAGGCCCGGGCGTGGTAGAGGGCAGCATGGCTTACACTCTCCCGAACTTTTGCAAGGCGGCCGCCAACGCGGGCCGACCTTCGGCGTACTGCTGCAGGGCAACGCCCTGGGTCGCCGCTTCCCAGCCTTCGCGCATACTTTGTACGCCAGCCTCGATGCCCATGGGGTGGCCAATAATGCCGCCTCCCGCCAAGTGCATCAGATCGACGGACTTCAACTTGTTGAACAGCTCCGGAGCCTGTGCGGCCCACTGCCCGGAAGAAAACACCGGAAGCAGCGGCCGGATGCCGGAGAACGGTTGCAGACAGCTCAGCGCTGAGGCGATCACCGAATCATCCGGCTCCCAGAACTTGCTCTGAATGCCGTTGACGTGAAGGTGATCGATACCGGCCAGACGCCAAATCTTCTGATACACCTCGAACGAGAAACCCAGCTGAGGATTGCGGGTGAATGCGCCCCAGCCATTGCGATGACCATGGATCGGCAACTGGGCATGCTTGCGAACATGCTCGACGGCCGAATGGCCCACCCAGTTCAGGCAAAGCATCACGCAGGTTCCACCAGCTTTGAGCACGGCATCCTGGCGGCGGAGCATTTCGTCCACGCTGCCCGAGATATTGATGGCGTACATCGGCATGCGCCCGAGACGATCCGCATGCTTGTGCAATACCGGCATGACCGCATTCAGACGGGCGTCGAACGAGGCATAGGTCGGATCGATCAGCAGTTCATCGTCCTTGAGAAAGTCGATGCCACCGGCGCAGAGTTCATCGGCCACTTTGGCGGTCTGCTCAGGCGTCAGACCGATGCTGGGCTTGATGATGGTGCCGATCACTGGCCGCTCATACACACCGCACAGTGCCCGCGTGCCCTCGATACCGAACTGAGGGCCTTGGAATCCGGCAGCAAAGCGCTCGGGAAGCTCCAGGTCCAGAACCCGCAGGCCGCTGACCTCGCCAATTTCAAAAAGATTTCCGGCAATGGTGGTCAATAAAGCAGGGATATTGGTGCCGATATTGGCAACAGGAAAGGCAATCGTGACTTCGCCGCGATAGAACGTATCGCCGGGGTTATGCCGATCCAGATACGCACTGTGCAAAGACGCCGTGCTGACGGCAGGCAGCGATTTGATAGAGATTACCCGAGCCCGGGAACGCTCTTTCAACTCTTCTGATTCACCGGGTAGAGAGATGAAAGTTCCACTCGACTGCTCGCCGGCAATAACTTCACCGACCCGCTCTATAGGGTAACTACTTTCGACAAAAAAACGGGCGACAAACTCTTCTCTTCCGGTTTTTTGATTATCCATAAACCTTGCCTCAATCTTATTTATTTTTGTAAGCCCGCTCGATTAGCCCAGACTCTTTGATTCTCAATATACATTGACGGTGCTTTCATCCAATCGATATGATTTCCGCCGACTGTGAGAAAAACTCACGCTAAAAACTGAGCAAGCCCTCACTCCCCCCAAAGCCCTCCTCCAGCGAGGTCCCGCCGATGTCATCGCCTCCAAGACCGTCCCTGAACGCCCTGAGAGCGTTTGAAATGACGGCGCGCAAAGGAACCTTCAGCGAAGCGGCCGATGCGCTCGCGGTCACCCATGGCGCTATCAGTCGACACATTCGCAGTCTGGAAGACCTGTTGGGCGTGGTTTTGCTAACCCGCAACGCCCATGGCACGAAACTCACACCGGAAGGCGCCAGGCTGGCTGCCGGACTGAGCCGTGCATTCGCCCTGATTCAGGAAAGCATCGACGAGATAAAGCCTCGCCCTCTGGAGCTCTCCTGTTCGGCCTCGATCATGATGCACTGGCTACTGCCCAGACTGGCCAAGTTGCACAGCCGCTTTCCGGCGATGGAACTGGGGCTGAAAACCGGCCACGGCCCGATCGACTTTATTCAGGAAGGCGTCAGCGTCGCGATACGCCTGGACAGCATTGAACCGCCTCCGGGCATCGTGCCTGTTCCACTGGTCAATGAATGGATCGGCGCCATTTGCTCGCCTGCGTATCTGGCTTCGTCCGGCGTGCATGAAGTCAGCGACTTGAGCCGAGAGCGATTGTTGACCACCAAAACCCGGACGCACGCCTGGGCAGAGTGGTACTCATCCATGCAGCACACGCCCACGGCAGCGCCTGACATGGAGTTTTTCGAGCACTTTTACCTGTTGATCCAGGCAGCCAAGGTCGGATTAGGCTTCGCCTGCGTACCGCGAATGCTGGTCCAGGCTGAACTTGAGAGCGGTGCACTGGTGGCACCCTTCGGCTTTATCAAAGGGCCGGCCAAGCTGGTCCTGTGGGTATCGCCCAGCGCCAGACTGCGAGCGGACACAGCAGACCTTGAGAAGTGGATTCGGGAAGAAATGGCCGATAGCTGAACGGGTGCACGAGCGCGCACCCGCGACAATGACGTCTACAGATCGCCTGCGCCCCAGGCGAGAAAACCACCGTCGACCGGCAAGACGATGCCGTTGACGTAAGCCGAACCCTCGGACGCCAGATAGCTGACCGCCGCGGCAATCTCGCGAGTCGTGCCGTAGCGCTTCGCAGGAATCGCATTGCTGTAAGCCTGACGGAAAGTCTCGCTGTGCAGCTCTTTGGTCATCGGCGTATCAACCGGACCTGGAGCAATGGCATTGGCGGTAATGCCGTATTCGCTCAACTCAACCGCCATTTGCCGGGTCAAGGCAATCACCGCGCCCTTGGAAGTGCCATAGGCGGTTCGTCCCTTGCCTACTGCGCGCAAACCAGCCACGGAAGCGATGTTGATGATCCTGCCGAACTCATGTTTGCGCATGATGCGTGCAGCCAGTTGGCAGCACAAAAAGGTGCCGGTGACGTTGATGAGCATGGTCTTGTTGAAGACATCCAGATCGAAATCGAGAAACGCCATGGTCTTGGCGATGCCTGCCGAATTCACCAACACATCGCAGCGGCCAAACTCGCTGTCGATCCAGGCAAAGGCGTCGGAGACGGAAGCAGGAACACCGACATCGACCTGACAGGCGTCAGCGGGAAACCCCTGATCTCTGAGGCCTTTGGCAAAGCGCTCCGCCTCTTCGCCATTGATGTCACAAATGACCACATGATGACCGTCCTGCGCCAGCCCCAGTGCAGCCTCGGCACCAATGCCCATCGCGCCGCCTGTCACTACAGCCACTTTCTTACCTGCAGCTTTCATCGAAACCTCTCTCTTGTTCTATGCCAAAGGCTTGTCGGATCAGCAGAGACTAGAAATGCTCAAGCCATAGTGCAATCGATAAAAACTCCCGGTGCTGTCAGTAAAACTCACTCAAGGCGAGACGGGCTGAGTAGCGTTTAACTGGCGTGGGTTGCATATTGCAGAAACTCGTCCATAACCTTGAGCACCCGCTTAATACACTTGTCGGCATTCATGTCGTCTAGCAAGAGAGCAGTGAAGCGACTGGACGGTGCCATGTTTCATGAAGTAGGTTTCGTATCCATTTATTTTGGGTTTACGCTATGACTGATCGTCAGATCATCGTTCCAGATGAAATGAGATTACTTTACGAACAGGCGGGTTATGCGCCCGCAGTAAAAGTCGGAAAAACGCTCTACTGCGCTGGCCAAGTAGGCCGGACGCCCGAGTTGTCGGTTATTGAAGATCCGCAGAAGCAGTTTTTGGCAGCGTGGGATAATCTGCGGCTCGTCCTGGCAGCCGGTGGCTGCACCTTTGAGGATGTAGTCGACATGACGACTTATCACGTCGACATGCATCGCCACATGCCAACCTTCAGGCGTGTGAAGGATGAAGTCTTTCCAAGAGGCACCTGTGCATGGACATGCGTTGGTGTCAGCGAACTCGCTCGACCGGGCCTGCTCGTAGAGATCAAATGCGTGGCAGTGCAGCGATGAGATGAGTTAGATCAAGTATTGAAAACCTTTGCAAGACAGAATGAGGCAATGATACAGAGGTCTTTGACAGCCCCATCAACCGATGCTCTAGACGTCCTCAGTCTTGTGACAAAGGACAGCTAAAGACTGCCGCCCATGAAGAATCAAGGCCTCCAACTGCTCAAACTTATCTGTATCGCGCAACGTGAACGCCAGCAACGGAAACTCGAAAGCGCAATGACCGTTGTTCCGTCCATGCGCAGCAAGCGGCATTAAGCATCGGCAGCACTTACAACTTTTTCCCTAAAGCCGGTAACAAAACCCCATCAATCATGGTGGTCAAAAACTGCAAATCGAAGGGCCGACGCTGAACCAAGGCCCGATAGGCAGCCATTGACGGAAGCACTTGGCACGCGGCATCGATATCGGCGCTTGCCGAGATTTCTCCCCGCTCAAGTGAGCGAACCATCAACAAGCGGTTTACGACAGCCCAAGGTTCGACAATCGCAGCATTACCCGCCTCTGCCAACTGGGGGTTCTGTAACAACACGGAGGCCAGCCCAGCCATGACACGCATTTTGCGCTCCGCTTCATCAGCCGAGTCAGGCTTGAACAGGGCCAGCAAGTCACCTCTTAACGTCCCGGTATCCGGCAGACTTTCCAGATTGATCTGACCACGTTTCAGGTGGGACACAGCATCGAGAATCAGCTCCGCCTTGGAGCTCCAGCGACGGTAAACCGTGGCCTTGCCCGCCTTGGCACGCGACGCAACCATATCCATGGTCATGCCGTCATAGCCGGACTCGGCCAGGACGTCTATCGCAGCATTGAGGATAGCCGCGTCACGCTCAGGATCGCGCTTGCGACCTCGAAGCACAGTCGTTTCCTCCTGGGCTCGTTGAGCGGTGTTTTCGTCTTTGCTAGTCAACCCATCCGTCCTTTTACTCGACAAAATACTGAACCAAACAGTTTCGAAACTTGCCAGTCTCGTATTTATATGGCCTGATGATTGTATCTGCAAATCATGAAAGGCATCGCTAATGCGTTACAACAGGCTCGGAACTACAGGCTTATTCGTTTCCGAATTCTGCCTGGGCACAATGACCTTTGGTACCCCTGCTCCTCAATACGCGGCAGCTGGCGGCGTTCAGCAACATGAGGTTGACCGGATAGCCGGACGTGCATTCGATGCGGGCATCAACTTCATCGACACCGCAAACGTCTACTCGGGCGGACAGGCAGAGGTGATGGTCGGGCGTACGCTGCAGAAGCACGGAATTGCCCGACACGATATGGTCATTGCGACCAAGGTCGAGCATGCAACCGGGGGTGGACCCAATGATGGCGGTGCGTCGCGCCATCACCTCATACATCAGGCCAAAGAAAGCCTCAGGCGCCTGGGTACCGATTACATCGATCTGTATCAACTGCATGGCTGGGATCCAGCCACACCCGTCGAAGAAACCCTGCGTGCACTCGAAGATCTCGTCCGTCAGGGACATGTTCGCTACATTGGCGTCTCGAACTGGGCGGCCTGGCAGGTCAGCAAAGCGCTGGGGCTCTCGGACAGGCTGAATCTCGCTCGCTTGCAGTCCTATCAGGGTTACTACTCACTGATCGGTCGCGATGCCGAGCGCGAACTTGTGCCAATGCTCGAATCAGAAGGTGTGGGGCTTATTGCCTACAGCCCTCTGGCAGGCGGCTATCTCACCGGTAAATATCGCGACGGAGCCAGCACAGGCCGGCGCGCTACGATCCAGTTTCCACCGGTTGATGAGGGTCGCGGCAGGCACGTGCTCTCGGCGATGGATCCTGTCGCCGCAGCACACGGCGTATCGATGGAAACTGTTGCACTGGCGTGGCTACGACAGCAACCCGTTGTCACCAGCATTGTTCTTGGGCTTAGAAGCCTGGATCAGCTTGACGCCAATCTGGCTGCAATTGACCTCAAACTTTCTGACGAAGAACTCAAGACGCTTGCCGAGGCAAGCGCGCTACCTTCTGAATACCCAGGCTGGATGATTGCCAATGGCAGCGCAGCTCGTCGGGCACTGCTGGAAACGGGCATTACTGAACAAACACGGTTGCAGCGTCATTCACAGGTCGAGTTACCGCAAACCTTCCCAGGCGAGGGATAAGCAGATGTTTCACGCTATGTTCAGCATGCCTTGCATGTACGTTATCGTCCGGTTTATTTGGCCAATGCCGTGGGCGCTATCGGCCAGAATTGCGGTTGCATTGTTGCTCATCATCGCCTCGCAATATCACCTGTACTGTCGCTTCTCTTCCGGCAGCGTCTTTTCGCCGGAGTTTCCGCGTAGCGTAGTCATACTCTTTAACTGGGCTTTCGGTGCAATTCTGCTCATTGCCGTGCTCCAGATTATCGTCGATCTGGTTACGTTGCTGGCCATGATCATTCAACAGCGATGGCTGACCATTCCAACAGGTCTTCGTTATGGCCTTGGCACTGCTGCGCTGTTGTTGGCAGCACTGGGGGTTCAGCAGGCGGTGCGCGTCCCGCCCGTCAAGGATGTCGAATTTGCGATCAAGAATCTGCCGACGCAATTTGAGGGTTACAGAGTTCTACAACTGACTGACTTGCACATCAGCCGCCTTTTCAACGAACCGTGGACGCGAGCGGTGGTGAGCGACTCCAACGCTCTGGGCGTGGACCTGATCGTGGTAACAGGCGACTTGATAGACGGCTCCATTGCCGACAGGGCGCAGGATATTGCGGCCCTGCGAGATTTGCATGCACCGGACGGCGTGTATGTGATTCCCGGCAATCACGAATATTTTTTCGACAACGAAGCCTGGATGCAGCACTTCAAGTCGCTGGGAATGGCTCCCCTCGCCAACAGCCACACACTGATCGAGAGCAGTGGAGCAAAGATCGTACTAGCCGGCGTTACAGATGTAACTGCACCTGAAACCGGCTTCCCGCCGCCAGACCTGAAACAGGCGTTGGCAGGAGCGCCGAAAGACACGCCAGTCATCCTGCTTGACCATCAGCCAAGAAATGCTCGGGACGCCGCCAGCCAAGGCGTGGCACTACAGCTCTCCGGCCACACCCACGGCGGCATGATCGTCGGGCTCGACAGGCTCCTGGCTTTGGCTAACGCGGGTTTTGTTTCCGGACTCTATGAAATCAGCGGCATGCAGCTGTACGTCAACAACGGCACTGCACTGTGGCCCGGATTTGCCATAAGGCTGGGCAGACCTTCAGAGCTTACACGCATCACGCTGCGACGAGCCTCAAGCGCCAACTAGCCGAGGCGGGATAGGCAGTGCGCCAATCTGCTCAAAAAATATCGAGTGAAAAATGAAAAAAGCAAGAATTTACCTTTTGCTGTTGTCTGGCTTTCTAATGAGTGCATGCTCCACAACTACAACGTTCTATAACAATGTGGACTGGCTTGTTTATATTTATATTGATGATTACGTTGACCTGGACAGTAACCAAAAAATGCTGCTGGATGCACGAATCAAAAAATGGCATGCATGGCACCGCTCTACAGAACTCAGCAAATACAAGAGCGATCTTGTATCGTTGAAAGAAAAGCTGCAAGTCGCCCCACTCAGTCGAGAACAATGGAGCGACGAGTTCTCGAGAGCCCGGCAGCACGTGCACCGCTTGCGTGATGAAATCAGCCCTGATGCGATAGAGGTCGTTCAACAGCTATCTGATCAACAAATTGATGGACTGCTAAAACTGTGGTCTGAAAATGATCGCAAGGAGATTGATGCATTTACAGAGCAAGGTACCGCTGTAGAGCTCCAGGCTCATCAGGAAAAGGTAGAGGACCTGATTGAAAAATATACTGGCCGGCTATCAGCTCACCAGAAAGGCATCGTCCAACGTCACTTGACTCAGATTGAATCAACTTTCATTGAGGACATGGCGTACAGTAAAAAACTAAGAACTGCGGTGGCACAGGCGTTTTCAGATAGCAATAAACCGGCACTCCCCATCGAGTTGAACGCTATAGTCAACAACCTGGAAAGCTTCAAGTCGCAAACGCTTCTGGCCACCAAACAGCGCAATGAATACCGATACGCCGAGCTGTTATCAGAATTAAACTCAAGCCTGGATAAAGAGCAAATAAAGAGGCTTTCAGGAAAAATCGACGCTCATATCGAAACCCTTCAGATCTTGATAAATTAGCAGCCATTAGTACGTCAGCTGAACTGACATCGGCCACAAACCTGCTTTAATGCCTCATTCCCCCCACATACTGACTCCGCTTCACCCTCACAGGACAAAGCTCAAGACCAAACGGCTTGAATACCGCGTTCATCGACTTGATGGTCTGATTACCTTCTTCATGCTCAATATGCGCCAGGGTACGAATCGAGATTTTGCACATCTTTGCAAAAGTGCGCTGATCCAGTCTGGCCACCATTGTTCTGAGCATCTCCACAGCCTTGCCCATCGAAATTTCGCCATGCGCCAGCCCATTCTCGATGGAGCGAATGAGTTCTTCCCTGGTCATTTTGCTGGAATCCTGATCACGCATAGCGGCACTTGAACTCATAGAACACCCCAGGCTTGCATACGGGCTTTAAGGTTGCCCAGCGGGATGCTGGGGTGGTTCCAGATTTCAGCAGGAAGATCTGGCTGAAGGATGTCAGGGAGGTGAAGAAACAGTTTGGCGTCCTCCTTCAAACGTTCATACAAGCGAGCGGGATGTACATAGGTGCCCAGGCTCATACAGGCGGCCTCCCAATTGACGCTATTGGCCAGCTCAATATGTTTTGGCCATCGTGTCGTTCTGATAATCCCTTCGCGATCTGCGGACATCGGAGCCAGGTCATAAATAGGTGCCAGTTTGAAACGGCCCCTCTCACGGATGATTGACGTGTTCCGACCGTGATTGTCGGTGTTACCCAATACCTGGTTGAGCAAGTCGCGGCGCAGATATTCAGAAATCAGGTCATGGATCTCATCTTCCTGGCCCGCGTATCTCCAGATGCTTACCAGCATGTCGATGACCTGAAGATGATCCATTTTAAACCCAGGCTCTGAAACACCGGCCAATGAGTAAATGGACTCCACCGCATAGTGTTTAACGCCTTCAGGTGACGTTTCACGATCAAACCGTTTCATCCAGAGACTCGGCTTGCGGCCTTCGTGAAGTGCCAGCCCATCCTGTGAAACCGTATTCAACCCAAGTTGATGAATCGCTTTGTAGTAAAGGTACTCCGCGTGCAGGATGGCGACGTCTTCGCCCAATGCCTGCCCCCTTGGAAACTTGATAAACCAGTGCTCAGCCGCCTCTGAATCTGGAAGCGATGCATCCGGGTAAAGCAGACCGGTTTTGTCTTCCGTCATCAGAATCTTTGGTGCAGCACCACCTGCCCCACTGGCACCACCAATGGCAGCCCCTTGATCGTATGCGTAGTCGATGAATTCAGTGCTGAGAGCGATAACCTCTTCACGAGGAAATCCAAGACGAGCAGACTGGTCAATCAGGGCAGCAGACTCTTTGATTCGCATGTTTCCGATTGGCGCTGGCGTACAGCGACCGAGCAGGAAGAGGTCAGTGGCCAGTCCCTCGGGCTTTTCCCCGCCTATTCGCCGCATCAGAGAACTCCTTGCGGCCCCCGCTGGCGAGATATCGTGAAGAAATGCTGGCGCGACCTTGAATGTGTTGTCGTCAAAACCTACCGGGAAGTTGTAGCTGACCGCCGACTCGTCCTGCGCCAGAACGTCGGTGATGTGGCGAACGATATAGTCACGATCATATGCACAAGAACACGGCCCAAGAAAACCTTCCGCCGGCTCTCGAAAGGTGAGATGAAAAGCATCACGCCACTGGCCTTCATCGTGGATCTGGATTGTGAGCTGCATAGTGCATACCTGCAATATAGTGCAGATGATGATAGGTCAGAGGCCAAAAATGTGCAATTTATTGCAGAAATACGCGCCTTCACGATCGCGAAGCTGCACTATATTGCAGATGCAGTAATGGATGATCACACAAACCAGCTTTCATTTATCGACGGAAACCTCATCAACCCCAAGCCTTCTGCGCCTTGCAACCAACGCCCGGCGAAACGAAATCTCCGCATACTCCATAAACAACCGTGCCAGATGATTCAGCCCCTCCTCCTCGCCTTCGCTGCCCATGACAAAATCAAAACCCAGAGCACGCTTGTTCTGCTCCGGCAGTTCTTCCCAACTGTTCATCAGGTAGGCGTACATGGCACTGACGATCTGCTGCTTGCTCAGCGATTGATGTGGTGGGCGAATGGGGCCGACAAGCATCTGACGTCGCCTGAGGAAGCCACATCTTTTGCAGATGGTATGCGGGGATGGAGAGCGCTGTTTCGAGTAGCGGATAGTTACGTTTTTGCTGTTCATGAAGGCGTCCGTTCTTGATGATCAATACAAGCGATTCATCATTTTTGGTCGCACAGCGTTCAATGAACACACGCTATGGCGTGCATTCAGCGATTTTCCCTCCGGCCAGTCAAAATCCGCCATGGCTTGTACCATTTGGTCAACCTGACTGGCCATCAGGACCTTGCCATCCGCCGTGCGGAATTGCTCGATCTGCTGTGCATCCTCCCAAGTGCCTTCGCCCCAGAACGACCATTTTTCAGGCATAAACCTTACCAGCCGTCAGAAGTTCGACAGCGTGATACGGCTGTCATGGATTGCCCTGACACAGCTCGATGATGTTGAATCGCACGACATCGACCAGGAAGTCCCCCTCAATGAAACTCCACCATCTGCTCCTCGCGATCCTGGTTACTGCCCTCTGGGGCCTTAACTTCTCGGTCATCAAGCTGGGTCTGACCTCTGTCGATCCGTTCATCCTTGCAGGTCTGCGCTTCACGCTCTGTGCGCTGCCAGCAATCTTTTTCATTCCCAAGCCTGATGTCGCGTGGCGTTACATCATCGGTTACGGGCTGATATTCGGCATAGGCCTGTGGGGTGTCGTCAATCTGGGGATCAAGACCGGGCTGTCGGCGGGGATTGCTTCGCTGGTTCTGCAGTTCAGTGCGTTTTTCACGATGCTGTTGGGGGCCTGGGTGTTCAAGGAGACCATCACGCGCTACCAGTTGGCCGGGATTGGCGTTGCGCTCTGCGGACTATTAAGCATCATCTTCATTTCGGACGGCTCGGTCACTGCGGCCGGGTTGGTGTTGGTGCTATTGGGCGCGGCGGCCTGGAGTGTCACGAACATCATCAATAAAAAAGCCGGGACCAAGCAGGTATTTGCCTTTCTGGTCTGGTCCAGTGCCTTTTCGCCAATTCCGCTTTTCCTTCTGGATTACCTCGTCAACGGCACCAGCGGTTACTCTGCGCTGATAAACCAGATCGACCACCGCGCTGTTCTGTCGATCCTGTTTCAGGTTTACCCCAACACCCTGTTCGGTTACTGGGTCTGGAACTCGCTGCTCAAGCAATACCCGGTGTCCACCGTTGCGCCATTGTCATTACTGGTACCTATATTCGGGATGCTGGGCTCGGCGGTCATTTTCGGAGAAAGCCTGTCGCCGATGAAAATCGTTGCCGTGGTCCTGATCGTATCGGGTCTGGCCGTCGGTCTTTACGGACAACGCATTCGCAATGCCTTGTTCGCTGGCCGCAGTCGCCCTCTGGCCTGATCGATGAGTCATGAACAACGGACAGCATCACCGGTCGAAACGATCATCCTCAAACATTCCGAGGTTCCCGCATGAGCACTACTCCTTACACGCCTCCAAAGGTCTGGCAGCCTGCCTCGTCCGGCGGCACCTTCGCCAATATCAACCGCCCGGTTGCCGGTCCCACCCATGAAAAGGAACTGCCGGTCGGCAAGCATCCGCTGCAGCTCTACTCGCTGGCCACACCCAACGGGGTGAAGGTCACTATTCTGCTGGAAGAGTTGCTGGCACTTGGGCACAGCGGTGCCGAGTATGACGCCTGGCTGATCAAGATTTCGGAAGGCGATCAGTTCTCCAGCGGTTTTGTCGGAGTCAATCCCAACTCCAAGATCCCTGCGTTGCTGGACCGCAGCCAGGAGACGCCAGTGCGGGTATTCGAGTCCGGCTCGATCCTGCTTTATCTGGCGGAGAAGTTTTCCAGCTTCCTGCCAACCGATCATGCTGGCCGGACAGAAACCCTGAACTGGCTGTTCTGGCAGATGGGCGCAGCGCCGTATCTGGGCGGCGGTTTCGGGCATTTCTATGCCTATGCACCGGAAAAGATCGAGTACGCCATCAACCGTTTCGCGATGGAAGCCAAGCGTCAGCTGGATGTGCTGGATCGCCGCCTGGGGGAAAGCCGTTATCTGGCCGGCGATACTTACACCATCGCCGACATCGCGGTCTGGCCGTGGTATGGCGCGCTGGTGCAGAACAGTGTGTATTCCGCCGCAGAGTTTCTGTCGGTGCATGAATACCCGAACCTGCTGCGCTGGACCGAAGAGATCGCTGCACGCCCGGCCGTGATACGCGGCAAGAAGGTCAATCGCACATGGGGCGATGAAGCGGATCAGGTTCCAGAGCGGCATCAGGCGTCTGATCTGGACAAGTGACATGTGCCCAGAGGCTAACTAATAGAGAAATGCCGATCAGTTAAGGTGCAAACAAACCTGTAGGAGGCAGCTTGCTGGCGAAAATGGCTGAAAGCCGACTGCGTACGTACGTGAAGTCGCCAGCAAGCTGCCTCCGACAAAGTGACGACCTTAACTGATCGGCATTATGGCTTCAGGGTGTCCAACTCATCCGACAAGGCTGCTTCGATCTGGGCAATACTCGGCAGACTTTGTGTCAATGTCTCCGGCAAGTCTCGCAGTAACTGATATTCCGCGACGCCCATGGGTTTACCGAAGCCGGATAAAGCGTAATCCGCGACCAGACGATTGTGCTGTCGGCATAACAACAGGCCGATGGTGGGCTTGTCATCGTCAGCCTTGATCTGCGCATCGACCGCGGCCAGATAAAAGTTCAGTTGCCCGGCGTGCTCGGGCTTGAATGATGTGGCCTTGAGTTCTACCACCACATAGCACTTGAGCCGGGTGTGGTAGAACAGCAAGTCGATGAAGAACTCGTCACCCGCAACTTCCAGTCGAAACTGACGCCCTACAAATGCAAAACCTGCCCCCAACTCCATCAGGAAACGGGTGATGTGCTGAATCAATCCATTCTCGATCTCTCGCTCCCGGGCGTCATTACCCAGGCCAAGAAAATCAAACAGATACGGATCCTTCAATACTTGCCGGGCAAGAGCCGAGTCATCGGAGGACAAGTGCATATCGAAGTTGGAGACGGCCCCGCCCTGACGCAGGTGCAAGCAGCTCTTGATATTGGCTTCCAGCGTGCTGCGCGACCAGCCATGCTCCACGGCTTGCGCCGCATACCACTCTCGATCCGGGGTGTTATTCAGCCTGGTCAGCAGGGTTACGATGTGGAACCAGGGTAATTGGTCAGCAGGCTGCTGACCAAATTGACCATCAGGGCAATGCTGTGCAAAAAAGCGCATGTATTTAAGGTTGCTGGCAGACCAGCCTTGCATATCAGGGAAGGCATCTTTCAAATCATCAGCCAATTGCTGGATAACTTTTGCTCCCCAACCCTGATTCTGTTGCCGTTGCTGGATATCCAGCCCAATCCGGTGATACAACCTGACCAGCTCACTATTGACCGCCAGAGCCGCACGCTGCCGCGCCCGTTTGATATCCCCCTTGAACGACATTAACCAATCGCTATATCCCTCAGGCTGAACAGACGTCGTACTATTGCTCACAAACCACCTCTTCTATCGCTCAAATACAAGAGGCAGCGCATGATAATCACCCGTGACGGCAGGCTGTATGCAGGAGGCTTCTGAATCTTGTGCCTCCGCTGTCCGGCAAGCTGAAATCCCTTTTTCCAGGTAGTTCGGAGCCCCGCAATGCCCCAAGACAAAGACCCGCTCGCTCAGACTGCGCTGTCCCAATCTGGTCGTAGCGCCAGCAGCGGGCCGGGCATTGCGGTCAATCCGCCAGTGGTGCGCATGAGCACCGTGCTGTTCGACAGCCTGCAAAGCCTGCGCGAGGCGGAGGCGCGAACAGCCGGGCCGGATCGTTCGCTGACCTACGCGGCCAATGGCAATCCGACAGCCTTTGCCTTGCAGGATCTGGTTTCCGAACTTGAAGGTGCCCACGGCACTTGCCTGTACTCCACAGGGCTGGCTGCCGCGGCGCAGATGTTTCAGGCCTTTGTGCGTCCCGGCCAGCATGTGTTGATCACCGAGGCGGTATACGGCCCGATTCGGCGACTGGTCAGGACCTGGATGACGGCCTTCGATATCGAGTTCGATTATTACGCCGCCGATGGCAGTAACGTCGAATCGCTGATCAAGCCCAATACACGCATGATCTATGCGGAGGTGCCCGGCTCGCTGACGTTCGACATGTGTGATCTGCGCGCCCTGTCGCGACTGTGCAAGGAGCGCGCTCTGTTGCTGGCGGTGGATAACTCCTGGGGTTCAGGGGTGCTGTTCAAGCCGCTCGAACTGGGCGCGGATATTTCGCTGATGGCCCTGACCAAATATATCGCCGGACACTCGGACGTGATGATGGGCAGTGTCAGCACCACCGAAGCGCACTGGAAAACCCTCAAGACCATGAACACCGCCGTGGGCAATACCGTAAGCCCGGACGATGCCTATCTTGTGCTGCGCGGTGCCCGAAGCCTTGCGGCACGCATGAAGATGCACGAGAGCAATGCCCTGCAGGTCGCACAATGGCTGCAAGGCCATGAGCAGGTTGCTCGTGTTCTGCATCTAGCCTTGCCGGAGGATCCGGGACATGCCATCTGGAAGCGGGACTTCCATGGCTGTAACGGTTTGCTGAGTTTTGAGTTCAAGACCACCGACCGTCAGGTGCTGGACCGGTTTACCGGAGCCTTGAAGCTGTTCGGGGTCGGTTATTCCTGGGGCGGCTTTGAAAGTCTGGTGTCCGAGGTGGATCACTATGGTGCCCGGGAGCAGGGTCTGCCGATGCTGCGCCTGCAAATCGGCCTGGAAAACCCGGATGATCTGATCGAGGACCTCAAAGCCGGATTTGCAGCAGCCCTGAGCTGACGGCCAGTCATTCTGCCCGTTCAAGCGTTTGCCCCGCGGCCCCGGCTCTGCTAGTGTCGCGGCGGTTTAATCTTCACCGGGAATGCCGCCATGGCCCGCAAGAAAGCTGCACTGGATTTCGAACAATCCCTTACCGATCTGCAAACGCTGGTTGAGCGTCTGGAGAATGGTGAGCTGTCGTTGGAAGACTCATTGACCGCTTTCGAGCAAGGCGTTCGCCTGACACGTGACTGCCAGAATGCCCTGGCCCAGGCCGAGCAGAAGGTGCAGGTGTTGCTGGAACGCGATGGCGAACTGGCCGAAGAGCCCTTCGAAGCGGATCAACCCGAATGATCGCGAGCTATCAGGCGCAAAGCCAGGCTCGCGTCAACGCGGCACTCGAAGGTCTGTTTGAAGCGCCGGGCCCGGAGCTGACCCGGCTTTATGCCGCCATGCGCTACAGCGTGATGAACGGCGGCAAACGGGTACGCCCGCTGCTGGCTTATGCAGCCTGCGAAGCGCTGGGCGGTGTTGCCGAAGAGGCCAATGGTGCCGCCTGTGCGGTCGAACTGATCCACGCCTATTCGCTGGTGCATGATGATCTGCCGGCCATGGACGACGACGACCTGCGTCGCGGCCAACCCACCACTCATAAAGCCTTCGATGAAGCCTGTGCGATCCTTGCGGGCGACGGCCTGCAAAGCCTGGCGTTTAGCGCCCTGCTCGATCCGCGCCTGAGTTCACGTGATGCCGAAACCCGCTTGCAGATGGTCAGCACACTGGCCCTGGCCGCAGGCCCCGCGGGCATGGTGGGCGGGCAAGCCATCGATCTGGGTTCGGTAGGCTTGAAGCTCGATCAGGCAGCACTGGAATTCATGCATCGACACAAGACCGGTGCGCTGATCGAAGCCAGCGTCAGGCTCGGCGCACTGGCCAGCGGTCATGCCGATCAGGCGCGACTCGATGCCTTGCAGGTCTATGCTCGCGCCATTGGTCTGGCTTTCCAGGTGCAGGACGACATTCTCGACGTCGAAAGCGATACCGCGACCCTGGGCAAACGCCAGGGCGCCGACATTGCCCGCGACAAACCGACCTACCCCGCGCTGCTTGGTCTGGAACCTGCCAAACTCTATGCGCTGGAGCTTCGCGATCAGGCGCTGAACGCGCTGCAATCTTTCGACGCCGCCGCAGAGCCTTTGCGAGAGCTGGCGCGTTACATCGTCGAACGCCGCAACTGATACAGACAACCGAACGTCAGACCTGATGAATCAACCGCGCCAAATCAGGTCTGATTTTCCATACCCGCGTATCTGCAGGATGCACTTCATGGGCAGCTTGCGATGCATAAGGTAAACTGCCGCCTCTTTTACTTATAACGATTCGCCTGATGCCCACGACGTTCAAAGAGATTCCCCGCGAGCGCCCGGTTACGCCGTTGCTTGACCGTGCAGATACACCGGACGGCCTGCGCCGCCTGGGTGAAGCCGAGCTGGAAACCCTGGCCGATGAACTGCGCCTGGAGTTGCTCTATTCCGTTGGCCAGACCGGCGGACACTTCGGTGCAGGCCTTGGCGTCATCGAACTGACCATCGCCCTGCATTACGTGTTCGATACCCCCGATGACCGTCTGGTCTGGGATGTCGGTCATCAGGCCTATCCACACAAGATCCTTACCGGCCGTCGCCAGCGCATGACCACCCTGCGCCAGAAGGACGGCATTGCCGCGTTCCCGCGTCGCAGCGAGAGCGAGTACGACACCTTTGGCGTCGGGCATTCCAGCACTTCCATCAGTGCCGCGCTGGGCATGGCGATTGCCGCCCGCCTGCAAGGCAGCGATCGCAAGTCCATTGCAGTGATCGGCGATGGCGCCCTGACCGCGGGCATGGCTTTCGAGGCGCTGAACCATGCGCCGGAAGTCGAGGCTGACATGCTGGTGATCCTCAACGACAACGATATGTCGATTTCGCGCAATGTCGGCGGTCTGTCCAACTATCTGGCCAAGATCCTTTCCAGCCGTACCTACACCAGCATGCGCGAAGGCAGCAAGAAAGTGCTGTCCCGCCTGCCCGGTGCCTGGGAAATCGCCCGACGCACCGAAGAGTACGCCAAGGGCATGCTGGTCCCCGGTACGCTGTTTGAAGAGCTGGGCTGGAACTACATCGGTCCTATCGATGGCCACGACCTGCCGACCCTGATCGCCACCCTGCGTAACATGCGTGACCTCAAGGGTCCGCAGTTCCTGCATGTCGTGACCAAGAAAGGCAAAGGTTTCGCGCCAGCCGAAGTCGATCCTATCGGCTATCACGCCATCACCAAGCTCGACCCGCTGAATGCACCCGCCGCGCCGAAAAAAGCCAGCGGGCAGAAGTATTCGGGGGTGTTCGGTCAGTGGATCTGTGACATGGCCAAGGCTGATTCACGGCTGGTGGGCATTACCCCGGCCATGAAGGAAGGCTCCGATCTGGTGGAGTTCAGCGAGCGTTTCCCGAGTCGCTACTTCGACGTGGCGATTGCCGAGCAGCACGCGGTCACCCTCGCTGCCGGCATGGCCTGCGAAGGCAGCAAGCCGGTGGTCGCGATCTACTCCACCTTCCTGCAGCGCGGTTATGACCAGTTGGTACATGACGTGGCGGTGCAGAATCTCGACGTACTGTTCGCCATCGACCGCGCCGGTCTGGTGGGCGAAGACGGCCCGACTCATGCCGGCAGCTTCGACCTGTCTTATCTGCGCTGCATTCCCGGCATGCTGGTGATGACGCCAAGTGACGAAAACGAGCTGCGCCAGATGCTCAACACCGGTTACCTGTATGTCGGCCCGGCGGCTGTGCGTTACCCGCGTGGCACCGGCCCGAATGCAGTGATCGACAATGGCCTGCAACCCATCGAAATCGGCAAGGGCGTGGTTCGTCGCCCGGGCAAGCGCGTTGCCATGCTGGTGTTCGGCGTGCAGCTGGCCGATGCGCTGGAAGTCGCGGAAAAACTCGATGCCACGGTGATCGACATGCGTTTCGTCAAGCCACTGGACGAAGCCCTGATCCGCGAAACGGCAGCCAGCCATGATCTGCTGGTGACCATCGAAGAAAACGCCATCATGGGTGGCGCGGGCGCGGCGGTCAGCGAGTTCCTGGCGCGGGAGAATATCCTCAAGTCGGTGCTGCATCTCGGCTTGCCTGATATCTATGTCGAACACGCCAAGCCCGCGCAGATGCTGGCCGAGTGTGGGCTGGATGCCGAAGGTATCGAAGCGGCGATCAATGCACGGTTGGCGCTGATCAACTGATCGTGGGAGGCAGCTTGCTGGCGACAAAAGCCATGTCGCCCGCAAGCTGCCTCCCAAAGATTTGTGCCTGGGCTTTATCCCAGTTGCGGCGGAATCCGGTACAGGTAGAACAGTGCCACGGTGGAGAGCGCGAGCAGAAATACCGGCACCGGCTCAAGCCCGATAAACAGGGCGCCTGCGGCAATCCAGGCCGGAATCCCGGCAAACAGGAAAGCAATGCGCCGAGTGGCGGCCAGCTTGAGCCAGGCTGCGGTTTCTTCAGGTGTATCGAGTGCCGCCTGAGTGGCGATCAAGGCGCGCTTGAAGGCGCCGAAAGGCTTGAGGCTGAGGAACATCGATGCGACACCGGCGATGAACAACGGCATCGCCAGTACATGGATCATGAGTTCGCCTGTATCCAGAAAGATGCAGACCACCAGCAATGGCGCAAGACTCAGGCCCAGTTGTTGCCACCAGGCCAGCGCCATCCGTCTGCGCACATTGTTGCGATTCACGCCGGATCGACCTCACTCTGGTGCTCATTGCCCATCATGTGGCCCAGTTTGCCGGCCTTGGTCGCCAGGTACAGTTTGTTGTGCGGGTTTTGGCCTGTGTGCAGCGGTACACGCTCGGCAACCTTGATGCCCATGTCGGTCAAGGCTTTGACCTTGCGCGGGTTGTTGGTCATCAGGCGCAGGGAGTCGACCTTCAGATGTTGCAGCATCGGCAGGCAGATCGCGTAATCACGCTGGTCAGCCGCAAAGCCCAGACGCTCGTTGGCTTCAACGGTATCGGCACCGCCATCCTGCAATTCGTAGGCGCGGATCTTGTTCATGAGGCCGATGCCGCGCCCTTCCTGACGCAGATACAGCAGCACACCACGACCTTCGGTGGCAATGGCGCGCAGTGCGGCTTCAAGTTGCGAGCCGCAGTCACAACGCTGGCTGAACAGGGCATCGCCAGTCAGACATTCGGAATGCACCCGGCCCAGAACAGGAGCGCCATCGGCAATATCGCCCAGGCTCAGAACGACGTGCTCGCGCCCGGTTTCCTGCTCGAAAAAGCCGTTCATGGTGAATTCTGCAAAAGGGGTAGGCAGCTTGGAGGCAGCAACAAATACGACGGGCACCGTGTGCTCCTGGTAGTAGAAAACTGAGAATTCGCAAGGTCCGATTGTAACAGCACGTTCCTGAGGACGCTTAGGCTGAATTCTTACCGATTAATATCAAAAAGCTAGATCAATCCCCAGGCCCAGACCAGTCCCTGCATGGAAAACCAGGCAAAAACCCCGGCCAGCACATCGTCGATCATGATGCCGAAGCCACCATGCACATGCCGATCCAGCCAGCGAATGGGCCACGGCTTGAGAATGTCGAAAAAGCGGAACACCAGAAAACCCAGCAGCAGCCATGTCCAGCCTTCGGGCACCAGCCAGAGGGTTATCCACATACCGACCATCTCGTCCCAGACGATGCCTTCGTGGTCATGCACGCCCAGATCGTCCGCAACCTTGCCGCACAGCCAGAAGCCGAACAGCATGGTGACACCCAGCATCAGCCAGTAACCCCAGTCCGGGAGCATCTGCCACAAAGGGATAAACGGCACGGCAACGATCGAACCCCAGGTTCCGGGCGCCTTGGGCAGCGTGCCCGAGCCAAACCCGAAGGCGAGGAAATGCCAGGGGTTGGTCCAGACCGAAGGTGGTACAAACTCGGCTGAGACCTGTTCGGGGTTGTCTTTCACGCTTCACTCCGAAAATGCTGATAGCCCAGCGCGGCAGGCGTGATGTCTTGCCCGTCGGCATCCAGCAACGCAACGCCCTGCCCTGCGATCACTCGCCCGATCACCTGCACCGGCCAACCGGCATCCAGCAGGCCGGGAAGATGTTCGGGCGGCAGCGTGAAGGCCAGCAGATAATCGTCGCCGCCACTGAGCGCAGCCTGTTGTGCGTCAGGCAGATCAAACAACTGTAGCAAGGGCGTGGACATTGGCAGCTTGTCCAGCTCGACCAGCAAGCGTACAGCCGACGACTGGGCAATGTGCCCACAGTCCGCGAGCAAACCATCGGAAATATCCAGCGCAGACGTAGCCTTGCCGCGCAGCGCTTGCCCCAGCGCCAACTGTGGCTGGGGCGACCAGTAACGTGCCAGCAGGGGTTCGGCAATCGAAGACTCGGTGTGGCGCTGATTCAGCACAAGAGGCAAGGCCGCTGCCGCATCGCCCAAGGCGCCACCGACACACAGCAGATCACCTTCACAAGCACCGCTGCGGGTCAGCGCCTGACCGGCAGGCACAGCCCCGAACACTGTCAGCGTCAGGCTCAATGGCCCACGGGTGGTATCGCCACCTATCAGGCGCAACGAGCACTCCTGCGCCTTCAGGTTCAAGCCTTCGGCGAAGGCCTGCAACCAGGTCGATTCGACCTGAGGCAAGGTCAGTGCAAGTGTGAAGGCCACAGGGCGAGCGCCCATGGCAGCCAGATCGCTGGCAGAAACCGCCAGGGCGCGCTGGCCAAGCAGAAAGGGGTCGCAGGCTTCGGGGAAGTGCACCCCGGCCACCAGCGTATCGGTGGAAATCGCCAACTGCTCGCCGGGTGGCAACGCCAGCAGCGCGCAGTCGTCGCCGATGCCGAGAGCAACGCCTTCGCCGTCCTGCGCACAGGGCGCGGCAGCGAAGTAATTGCGGATCAGCTCGAATTCACCCATGTGAAGTCCAGGCGCCAATCAGCGCTTGTGAGCCTTCACTTCAGCTTCGCGCAGACGCGGCGCCAACTTGTCCAGCACGCCATTGACGAACTTGTGGCCGTCAGTGGAACCGTAGACTTTCGCCAGCTCGATGCCTTCGTTGATCACAACGCGGTAAGGCACGTCGATGCGCTTGAGCAGTTCGAACGTGGACAGGCGCAATACCGCCAGCTCGACCGGGTCCAGCTCCTCGACGGTCAGGTCAAGGCAAGGCTTGAGCGCGACATCGATTTCGGTCTTGTTGGTGGCGACGCCATGCAGCAATTCACGGAAGTAAGCGCTGTCGACGTTGCTGAAATCGTTGTCGACGCGGAACTGCGCTTCGATTTCGTTCAACGAATGACCTGCCATGTGCCACTGGTACAGCGCCTGGGTTGCGAGCTGACGCGCTTCGCGACGTTTGGCGCTCTTGCCTTTGGCTGCCTCGGGAGACTTGGCGTCACGCGGGTTGAACTGATCGCTATCGTCGGAAATCACTTGGCCTCCAACTGCGACAGCAGACTGACCATTTCAATGGCAGACAATGCAGCTTCAGCGCCTTTGTTACCGGCCTTGGTGCCGGAACGCTCGATGGCTTGCTCGATGGAGTCGACAGTCAGTACGCCGAAAGCGACTGGAATGCCTGCATCCATGGAAACCTGAGCCAGGCCTTTGACACATTCGCCGGCCACGTATTCAAAGTGCGGAGTGCCGCCACGGATCACCGCGCCCAGGGCGACGATGGCCGAGAACTCTTTGCGTTGGGCAACTTTCTGCACAACCAGAGGAATCTCGAAAGCACCCGGGGCACGGATGATGGTGATGTCGCTTTCGCTCACGCCATGGCGAACCAGCGCATCGACAGCGCCGCTCACCAGACTTTCCACGACGAAGCTGTTGAAACGGCCAACCACCAAGGCGTAGCGGCCTTGTGGGGCGATGAAGGTACCTTCGATGGTCTTCAAGGTCATTGGTGAGTCTCGTATTAAAGAGCAAGCCCGCCTTGGGGCGGACTGTCAGGGATTGTAGGCCACGAATCTGGACTGCCAGGCCGGAACATGCAAAACACAGGTGTCAGCACGGACCGGCCTGCCGGTATTTATTCGGAGGGCACGTATTCTACAACTTCCAGATCGAAACCGGATATCGCATTGAACTTCATTGGTGAACTCATCAGGCGCATTTTGCGCACGCCGAGGTCACGCAGGATCTGGGAACCGGCACCAACCGTGCTGTAAGTGGTCGGCGTCTTGATGACCTGCTGCCCGGCAGTTTCCCGGATATGGGCCAGCAGAACATCGCCATCTAGCGGGTGACCGAGCAACAGAACCACACCGCAGCCCGCCTCGGAAACCGCAGACATTGCGGCCCGCAGGCTCCAGCGGCCGGGCTGTTTGACCATCAGCAGATCGCGCAGCGGGTCCATGTTGTGGACACGGACCAGGGTCGGTTCTTCTGCGCAGATATTGCCCAGGGTCAACGCCAGATGGACGTCGCCTTCGACGGAGTCGCGGTAAGTCACCAGGTTGAAATGACCCAGTTCGCTGTCCATTGGCTGCTCGGCAATCCGCTGAACGGTACGTTCGTGGATCATCCGGTAGTGAATCAGGTCGGCAATGGTGCCGATCTTGATGTCGTGCTCAAGGGCAAAGGCTTCGAGTTCGGCACGACGGGACATGGTGCCGTCGTCGTTCATCACTTCGCAGATCACGCCGCTCGGCTCGAAACCGGCCATGCGTGCCAGATCGCATGCTGCTTCGGTATGCCCGGCGCGGGACAGGGTTCCGCCTGCCTGAGCCATCAACGGGAAGATATGCCCCGGGCTGACGATGTCTTCAGCCTTGGCATCCCTTGCCGCCGCCGCCTGCACGGTGCGGGCACGGTCGGCGGCGGAAATGCCGGTGGTCACGCCTTCGGCAGCTTCGATGGACACCGTGAACTTGGTACCGAAACCCGAACCGTTGCGCGGCGCCATCAGCGGCAGCTTGAGGGTTTCGCAACGCTCACGGGTCATGGGCATGCAAATCAGGCCACGGGCGTATTTGGCCATGAAATTGATGTGCTCGGCTTTGACACATTCGGCGGCCATGATCAGGTCGCCTTCGTTCTCGCGGTCTTCATCATCCATAAGGATGACCATCTTGCCCTGGCGGATGTCTTCAACCAGTTCTTCGATCGTGTTGAGCGCCACTCGGCACCCCCTTCAATTCAGGATTTGAGGTAGCCGTTCTCGGCCAGAAAGCTTTCGGTGATCCCGCCATGGCCTGGCTCGGCAGCCTTGTCACCCAACAGCAGGCGCTCCAGATAGCGCGCCAGCAGATCCACCTCCAGATTGACCTTACGGCCCGGGCGGTAGTCGGCCATGATGGTCTCGACCAGGGTATGCGGCACGATGGTCAGCTCGAACTCCGCGCCATTGACCGAGTTGACGGTCAGGCTGGTGCCATCGACGGTGATCGAACCCTTGTGGGCAATGTACTTGGCCAGCTCGCGGGGAGCGCGCACGCGAAACTGGATCGCACGGGCATTGTCTTCGCGGGAAACGATTTCGCCCACGCCATCGACATGGCCGCTGACCAGATGGCCGCCCAGGCGGGAGGTCGGGGTCAGCGCCTTTTCCAGATTGACCCGGCTGCCGACCTTGAGGTCGACAAACGCAGTAACGGTCAGGGTTTCACGACTGACGTCGGCCCAGAAACCGTCGCCCGGCAACTCAACGGCGGTCAGGCAGACGCCGTTGACGGCGATGCTGTCGCCCAGTTTGACGTCACTCAGGTCGAGCTTGCCGGTTTCCACATAAACGCGGACATCGCCGCCTTTGGGAGTCAGGGCGCGGATGCTGCCGATGGATTCGATAATGCCGGTAAACATGGGTCCTCCGGGAGAACAAGGCTGCGCGCTAAAGCGAAAGCCGGGAATTATACGCCCTGAGCCGGAACAGGGAGAGCAATGACTCGCCAGTCATTGGCGACTGCGCGCATTTCTACGATGTTCAGTTCCAGGGCTTCGCTCATTTGTGCCAGCGGCAGGTCAAGAAGCGGCCGTGCCGTGGAACCCAGGAACTTGCCCGCAATGAAGATCTGAAATTCATCGACCAGCCCCAGGCGTGTAAAAGCACCAGCCAGACGCGGCCCCGCCTCGACCAGCACGTCATTGACGCCACGCGCCGCCAGTTCGACCAGCAACTTGCGCAGGTCCACATGGCCGTCGTTGTTGGCCAGGGCCAGCATTTCGTGACCTTCATCGTGATAACGGCTACGGGCCGAAGCCGCGGCGCGGGTCGCAACCAGTGCGCTGCCAGCCTTGAAGAACGGCGCATCCAGCGGCACCCGCAGACGACTGTCGATCAACACCCGCAAGGGCGGACGCGTGGCGGCCAGGGCACTCAGTTCGGCATTCAGGCCCAGCTCGTCAGGACGAACGGTCAGGCGCGCCTTGTCGGCCAGCACCGTATCGGCCCCCGTCAATACAACGCTCGACTGCGCTCGCAGCCGTTGCACTGCGGAGCGGGCTTCGGGGCCCGTGATCCACTGGCTTTCACCGCTGGCCATGGCCGTGCGGCCATCCAGGCTCATGGCCAGTTTGACCCGCACATAGGGCAGGCCTTTTTCCATGCGCTTGAGGAAGCCCTTGTTCAGTGCCCGGGCTTCAGCCTCCAGCACACCGCACTGGACAGCAATGCCGGCATTCATCAGGCGCAGCAGGCCACGACCGGCCACTTCCGGATTGGGGTCCTGCATGGCAGCAACAACCCGGGCCACACCGATATTGATCAGGGCATCGGCACAAGGCGGCGTGCGGCCATGGTGGCTGCAGGGTTCGAGAGTGACGTAAGCGGTCGCACCACGGGCCTTGTCACCCGCCTGACGCAAGGCATGCACTTCGGCATGGGGCTCGCCCGCCCGTGCATGCCAGCCCTCGCCGACGATCTGACCGTCACGCACGATCACACAACCGACACGGGGATTGGGATGAGCGGAATAGATGCCTTTGCGCGCCAGTTCCAGCGCACGGGCCATGTAGTGGACGTCCAGAGCTCCTTGCTCGGTCAACGCAGTACTCATTCTTTACCCGGCTCACGAGCAAGACGCTCGATTTCCTCACGAAATTCGTTGAGATCCTGGAAGCGTCGGTAGACCGAAGCAAAGCGGATATAGGCCACTTCATCGAGCTTTTGCAGCTCGGTCATGACCAGTTCGCCCACCACCAGGGATTTGACTTCACGCTCGCCGGTTGCACGCAACTTGTGCTTGATGTGCACAAGGGCTGCCTCAAGGCGCTCGACGCTCACGGGGCGCTTTTCAAGAGCCCGCTGCATGCCGGCCCGCAGTTTTTCTTCGTCGAAGGGCTGTCGACTGCCGTCCTGCTTGATCAGGCGGGGCAGGACCAGCTCGGCGGTTTCGAAGGTCGTGAAACGCTCGCCGCAAGCCAGGCACTCGCGACGGCGACGTACCTGTTCGCCTTCGGCAACAAGGCGTGAGTCGATGACTTTGGTGTCATTGGCACCGCAGAAGGGACAGTGCATGGTGGCAGGCAACAAAAAATGGGGAGCGCCATGGTAGCGCATCCCACCGTCAAGACAAGACTCCGGGTGCATCCGAAGGCTGTTCACGTGCTGTTCATTGCGCATAAAAATGCATCCAGGCGATGTGAAACTGCCTGCATTCGGTAATACTGCATCACGGCCTTTTTATGAGCCCCTTGTATTTTTTGTTGGAGCCGTTCATGACGCTACGCCCTTTTGTCTTGCTCGGGCTCATCGGCCTGCTGAGCGCTTGCAGCAGTACCGAAGCCCCACAACCGGCTCCCGCCAAACCCGTGGCGACAGCGCCCAAGGTTCCGGCAGGTCCGGGCCCGTTGTTGCCTCATCAACGGGAACTGAGCGGGCAACTGCTGGGCGTGCCGGCCGGTGCGGAGGTCGAGTTGGCAGTGCTGGTGATCGACGAGCGTGGCCGCCCGCAGAAACTGCTGACCAGCACCAAACTGCAGGGTAACGGCCAGTCACTGCCTTTCCAGTTGCGCTTCAACCCCGAGGCCTTCCCGGTTGGCCAGCGGGTTGAATTGCGCGGACGCGCCAGCAAATCGGGCCAGTTGATCCTGCATCTGCCTTCGTTGCGCATCGAACAACCCACCACTCAGGCCTTGGGACAGTTGCAATTCGTCAGCGCGCCATGATCGCACCGCCAGCACTTCAGCAGTCGCTGAGCCAGTTGCTCGGCGACGCCCGGCTGGTCGCTACCGCATTACCGGGCACCGAGCTGAAACTGTGGCTGATCGATGCCGACAATATGGACCGCGCTTTCAGCCCCGACGAAACACGCCGCATTCTGGAAGAGCCGCCTTACTGGAGTTTCTGCTGGGCCAGCGGCCTGGCACTGGCGCGCTTTCTGGCCGAGCACCCACATTGGGTCGCGGGCAAGCGTGTGCTGGATTTCGGTGCCGGCTCCGGTGTGGCTGGCATTGCCGCAGTCAGGGCCGGTGCCGCCGAAGTGGTCGCATGCGACCTGGACCCGCAGGCACTCGCGGCCTGCCGGGCCAATGCCGAACTCAATGACGTGCAGCTCGGCTATTCGGCAGATTTCTTTGCCGAGACCGATCGCTTCGATCTGATCCTGGTCGCGGATGTGTTGTATGACCGCGCCAACCTGCCGTTGCTGGATCAGTTTCTCAGCCGTGGCCGCCAGGCACTGGTTGCCGACTCACGGGTCCGCGATTTCAGGCATGTCGCCTATCAACGTCTGGCGATGCTGCATGCCCATACCCTTCCGGATCTGGCAGAGCCCCACGAATTTCGCGACGTCAGCCTGTATCACGCCCGACGCTGAAGGACCGCAACAGGTCTTGCCCTGATACTCGCCGCTTTCAGCAATGCCTTGAGGCCTTTATAGTTGGCGGCATTCAGATTTTGCGAGACACGCAATGAGCCAGGACACTTCTTACATCTTCGAGACAACCGCAGCGAACTTCGACCAACTGGTGATCGACAAGTCGTTCGATCAGCCCGTACTGGTGGATTTCTGGGCCGAGTGGTGTGCGCCTTGCAAAGTGCTGATGCCGTTGCTGGAGCAGATCACGGCGAGCTATCAGGGTGAGTTGCTGCTGGCCAAGGTCAATTGCGATATCGAACAGGAAATCGTCGCCCGCTTCGGCATCCGCAGCCTGCCGACCGTGGTGCTGTTCAAGGATGGTCAGCCGGTGGATGGCTTTGCCGGAGCACAGCCCGAGTCGGAAATCCGCAAGCTTCTCGAACAGCACGTGGTCATGCCGCCACCACCGGCAGCCGATCCGCTGCAACAGGCTCAGGCGCTGTTCGCCGAAAGCCGCTTTTCCGAGGCCGAAGCGGTGCTCAAGGTGCTGCTGGGCGAAGACAACACCAATGCGTCGGCGTTGATTCTGTATGCACGCTGCCTGGCCGAGCGTGGTGAATTGGGTGAAGCCCGCACTGTGCTGGATGCGGTCAAGAGCGATGCCCACAAGGCCGAACTGGCAGGCGCGAAGGCGCAACTGACGTTCCTGGCCGAAGCCGCCACGCTGCCGGATGCCGCCGAGCTGAAAACCCGTCTGGCGCAGAATCCGCAGGATGATGAGGCGTCGCATCAACTGGCTGTCCAGCAATTGTCCCGCCAGCAATACGAAGCGGCGCTGGAAGGCCTGCTCAAACTGTTCATCCGCAACCGCAATTACGCCGAAGGTCTGCCGCACAAGACACTGCTGCAAGTGTTCGACCTGTTGGGTAACGATCACCCGCTGGTGACAACCTACCGCCGCAAGCTGTTTGCAGCGCTGTACTAAGGCGAGCAGATAAATGAAGTGCACCCCAAAAGTTGGACACCCATCCAACCTTTGGGGTGTTTTCATGAGCAAGTACACAACGCAGTTCAAGCTATCCGCCATCACTGCCTTTCTTGAGCGAGGCCGAGGCTTTCGTCACATTGCTGCTCAATTTC
>JAAIGF010010232.1_pt1 | contig 232078 bp, 212 predicted proteins | sample 6487441 | NCBI WGS metagenome assembly JAAIGF01 (sample SAMN13974129, study PRJNA590717) | phyllosphere metagenome | biome: pepper field; feature: multiple bacterial spot infested pepper fields; material: pepper leaves; isolation source: leaves from pepper fields | host: Capsicum annuum ... | reverse complement strand
CAGAGATAGTTTTTTGTTAAACAAACTATGTGAGTAGTAACTGCGCCCAAGATGTAGGACGTTACTTACAATTCAGATGGACTTAAACGTTTAGCGCTTGTGAAATCGAGCACCGCCTGCGCAACATGGGGGCCTACCAATGCCAGGTTCGCTGCCCTGCTAGTGCCTGCGGCCCCAGCCACTGCGCGCCCCGCAACAAGGGCGTCAGGGCAGCATCCGGTTGCAGCTCGAATACCAGCTGTACCCGTCGCCCTGGCAAGTCGGCATCCATGGCCAACTGATGCTGCCCCTGCTGCGTCAGTTGACCACGCAGGCGCCAGCCGTTGCGGCAGTCCATTTCCACCCAGCCTTGCCCCAGGCCCAGCAACCAAGGCTCGCTCAGCGCAAGGTCGGCCACCGCAATACGCCCCTCGCTGCCCTGGCATTGGCGCCCTGCCCCGTGCATGCGCACGGTGCCCTGCCACTGCCCGGCCAAGCGGTAATCAGCCGCCACCGTAGCCTGAGGGCCCATGGCCGCTGCCTCCAGCCGCCAGCGCCACGGCCAGCCTTCGGCACGTAACTGCCAGCCCTGGCCCTGGAACCCTGCCTGTGCGGTTGCCTGCAAGCGCCAGGGCTGTACCGACCAACGCAGTGGGCCGACAGGCCCCAACCGCTGCGCCTGGCCCTGCCACAGGCTGCCACGGGCATCCTGCATTGGCAGGCCGAAGCCGCGGGCCACCCAGGAGGCAGGCAGTTCCACCAGCAGTGTCAGGCCGAACACCAGCAGCACCCACGCCACACCTTTGCGGCTCATGGCTGCACCACTAGGTCGAAACGTAGCCCCTTGCCATCCTGCTCCAGCCCCCATTGCAGTGGCTGTGCGCCTTCGCTGTGCAGGGCCTGCAACCAGTCTTGCAGCATCCGCGCATCCGCCACCTGCCCGCGCAGTTGCCAGGTTTTGCCTTGCGTATCGACCTCGGCCAGTACGACCTGCCGCGCCTCGGCCGACTGTTTCAGGCGCTCCATACTCAAGCCAGGGCCATCCTGCAAACTGGCAGCCTGCGCAGCCAGCCCTCGCCATTGGCTGAGCTCACGCCATTGCGCCAAGCCCTCGCGCAGGGCCAGAAAGGCCAGCAACGACGTAATCAGCAACCAGGCAAACTTCAGCCGATGGCGCTGCATCCAGTCCCGGTTCATGCGGCTGCTCCCAGATCGAAGACCGCTGCGCCGCCTTGCACCTGTACGGCGGCGCCAGCAGCCTTGGCCATGTCTTGCCAGGGTGGTGCAGCACCTTCACCCGCCAGTTGCACGTGCCAGCGCTGGCCGTCGAAGCGCACACCTTGCAGGCGCCAGCCGGGGTAATCCCGCAACCACGCCTGCAATGCAGCCTGCAAGGCTTCGAGCTGGCGTGTACGCACGTGCTGTTGCAGCCCACTTTCGCGCAGGCGCTTGAGGGCTTGAGCGGCGTGCCGTGGGCTGGCCTGCTCGCCTGTCACGGCAATGACCTGGGCGCGCCAGAGTTGTGCCTGACGCCATTGCTGGCCTAACCACAGGCAGCCCCAGACTGCCGCCAGTACCAGGCAGGCCGCCAACAGTTGTTGCTGCAGACGCGAAACAACAGGCAATGAAAGTGGCGTACGCTCACGCTCGAACAACCCCGGTATCGCGTCGAGGGGCGACAGCGTGTTTGGCCAGTTACCACTCAGTGGTACCTTTTGCAGGTGTGCCCACGGTTGCTGCGGCAGCTCCCCCAAGGCATCCGGCCACGCCAGCCAATGTTCCCGTTCATCTTCGGCCAGGCCTTTGTACAAGGACATGCCGGGCGGGCGTTGCCAGCGCCAGGCAGTGCCAGCTGCTGCCTCAGGTAGCAACTGCAACTCTGACCAACAACGCTCCACTTGCAAGCCCCAGGCAGCACACTGCCCGCGCCAGCTTTCCAGTTGCTGTCGCGCCACCACCAACAGGCGTAGGTGCCCGGGCTCGCGGCCCAGGCAGGCGCAGGTCACTTCGCCCGGCGGTTGCGACAGGCGGTCTTCGAGTAACAACGGCCATTCATCACGCTTCAGCCCTGGAGGGGCTGGTACGCGAAACAGGCTGCACCGCTCGGCAGGCAGAATCAGTGCCACCCGCGCGTGCAGGTTCGGCGGTGGCTCGCCCTGCCCTTGGCGTTGCACGATGCCACCCTCGGCCAGCGCCCAGTGCCAGATAACACCCGGGCGCAGCAACAACCACGGCTTGGCAGGTGCACGCCGCCATTCAAACTTCATGAACGCCCCCAAGGGAGGGCGAAAGTGCAAACATAGGGTGCTCCATCACGCTGCAGTTCCAGGCGCACGCCACGCCCAGGATGCGCCGGTTGGTCGGAAGGCCAGGCAAGCCAGCGGCCGCCCTGGTAATACAGGACAGTCATGGCACTGACCCGGTCGAGTTGGTCGCGCTGCAGCCAGCGTGGCGCGCCGGCGGCGTATAAATCGGCAGAACTCTCCAACAGCAAACGCTGCTCGCGGGCCTCGAAGCGCAGGCGCTGGCGCTGAAGGCGTGCCCCTCCTTCGGCTTCCGGCATGCCGGTGCTTGCCACCCACTGCAACTGGTTGCTTGCTGGTTGCCAGTCCAGCCAGCGGCTTGCCAGAGGCAGGCGCTGGTCGTAGACACGGCGCAGTACCGGGCTGTCGAAGCGGCGCTCCAGCGCCAGGCAGAAGTCCAGTACCGAGGTTGGCTGGGTAGTTGTCTGCAGGCGTTCGCGGACCTTGAGCCAACCATTGACCAACGCGGCGAGCATGATGCCGAGCAAGGCAGTCAGGGCCAGGGCAACCATCAGCTCGATCAGCGTCAGGCCGGCCTGGCGGTTTTTCATGAGCCGGATTATGTGCTGCTGGGAACACTGGCCCCCTGTGGGAGGGGGTTCACCCGCGAAGAAAACACCGCGGTGGATGGCACGGGCTTTGCCGGTGTTCGCGGGTAAACCCGCTCCCACAGGGACCGCGCAGGCTGCAAGACTTCTGCTCGTCATGGGCGCTCCAGAAACACGGTGTACTGGCCCAGTGGCTGGCGCTGGTCACGATCGGCGTACAGTTGCAGCTCGCCACGGCGCAAGTCGCGCACGCCGGTGCGGCGCAGTTGCAGCTGCCAGTGGCACACTTGCCCACCCTGGCTCAGTTCACCTCCTGCCTGGTTGGCAGCAGGCCAGTATTGCTCCACGACGAACCGGGTTTGCAGTTCACGCGCGCACAACAGCCCAAGGCGGTGCTGTTGCAGGTTGTTTTGCACGGCCAGGCGCTGGCGCAATACCTGGCTGGTGATCACAGCCAGCACCGCGGCAATCGCAAGGGCCACGGTCACTTCCAGCAGGGTGAAGCCACGCTGATGCTGCCTCATGGCGTCACCTGCAAGCGGCCGTCGCGCCCCCAGGCCCATTGCTGGCCGCCAGCGGCCCAGCGCCAGCGCACACTCCCCGGCTGTGCCCAACCATGTGGCGTGAATAACACGTGCGGTTGCGGGCTGGCCGGCCAGTCTGGGTGCAGGCCCTTGGGCCAGTCGCCGAGCGCGACCGCTTCGACCACCCAGGCATTGCCCTCACGCCGGACAAACTCCGGGCGCTGGCCATTCCAGCGCAGCCCGCGCAATTGCCCGGCGTGCCGGGCCAATGCAGCCTGGCCACGGGTCTCGGCCGCCAGCCGCTGCAGGGCTTGGTCGATACTGGCCTGACCACCACCAAGCCCGGCAACTGCCAGCCCGGTCATCAGCCCGGCAATGGCCAGCACCACCAGCAGTTCGATCAGGCTGAAGCCCCGCTGACCGCGCACCGCTTACAACGCCCAGTTGCCCAGGTCGGCATCCTGGCCTTCGCCGCCTGGCAGGCCGTCGGCGCCCAGCGAGTACACATCGACCCGGCCATGTTCGCCAGGCATGCGGTACTGATATGGGGTGCCCCATGGGTCTTCCGGCAAGCGGCGTACGTAGCCGTCACTGCGCCAGGCGCGTGGCAGCGGCTCCTGGGTCGGTTTTTTCACCAGCGCGGCCAGGCCCTGTTCGCTACTGGGGAAGCGCAGGTTGTCCAGCCAGTACATGTCCAGCGCCTGTTCCAGGGTGGCCAGGTCGGCCATCACCTTCTGCTTCATGGCCTTGTCCTGGTTGCCCAGCACACTGGGCGCTACCACGGCGATCAGCAGGCCGATGATGAAAATCACCACCATGATTTCCATGAGGGTAAAACCGCGTTGGCGGTTGCGTCGATGCTGCATGGCAAAACTCCTTGTCGTCACAATTGCAGGCCCTGGTTGAGTTGCATGATCGGCAGCAGCACCGCCAACACGATGAACAGCACTACAGCGCCCATCACCAGGATCATCAGGGGTTCGAACAGCGCCATGGCGGTATCCACCTGGCGGGCAAAGCCGCGCTCCTGGTCGTCGGCCACGCGCTCAAGCATGTCGGCCAGGGTTCCGCTGGCCTCGCCGCTGCCGACCATGTTCACCAGCAGTGGCGGGAATTGCTGGCTGGCATCCAGGGCCCGGTGCAGGCTGGTGCCGCCCTGCACCTGCAGGCGCACTTGCGCCATGGCCAGACGGATGCGCCGGTTGCCGACGGTTTCGGTGGCCACCTGCAAGGCTTCGAGCAAGGCCACACCGCTGCCGCTGAGAATCGCCAGGCTGCGCGCCAGACGCGCGCTTTCCAGCACCTGAAGCAGGCTGCCGATGCGCGGCAGGCGCAGCAGCAACTGGTCACGACGCAGGCACCAGTGGGGTTTGCGCAGCAGCCACCCCCCGACTGCACCGAGCATCAACGCCAGCCCCAACAGCCAGGGCCCGGCGTGCACCAGCCCTTGGCTGAGGCCGATCAGCAACGACGTAATCAACGGCAGGCTCTGCCCGGCGTGAGCGAACTGTTCGGTGAGCTTGGGCACGACGAAGGTCATCAGGCCGACTACCACGGCCAGCGACACGCCCATCAGCACGGCAGGGTAGATCAGCGCTGTGCGAGCCTTGTGCTGCTGGCGCTGCACCTGCTCCAGGTGGTCGGCCAGGCGCGTCAGTACCTGGGCCACGCGCCCGGAACGCTCGCCGGCCTCGACCAGCGCGCAGTACAGGCCGGTGAACGGCGCGCCCTGGCGGGCCAGGCTTCGCGCCAGGCCCAGGCCTTCGGCCAGCGAGCCACGCAAGGCCACCAACACATTGTGCAAGGCGGGCTGACGCAGTTGCCGTTCAAGGGTGGCCAAGGCATCGACCAAGGGAATGCCAGCCCCGGTAAGGGTGGCCAGCTGGCGGGTCAGTTCACACAGCTGGGCGCGGCTCAGGCGCTGACGCCGAGGCTGCCGGGTGCCGGCCTCATGCTGCTGCAACTGGCGGGCGAACAAGCCCTGCTCACGCAACAGCTGACGGGCATGGCGTTCATTGTCGGCCTGCAGGCTGGCCTTGTGCGGTTTGCCGGCGAGGTCCACGGCCTGGTAACGATAGGTCGGCATGCCTTAGCCCTGTACCGCGCGCAGCACTTCGGCCAGGCTGGTCTCGCCACGTGCCAGGCAAGCGCTGGCCATCGCCACCAGGCTCTGCCGGCGTTCGGCCAGGTGGTCCTGCATGGCCAACTCGCTGGCACCGTCGTACAGCAGGCCGATCAGCCCGGCGTCCAGCTCGATGAATTCATACAGGCCCAGGCGCCCGATGTAGCCGCTCCCCTGGCATTGCTCGCAGCCAACTGCGTGATAACTGCTGCCCAGCGCCGCCAGTTCGGGCCACAGTTCACGCTCGGCAGGTTGCAACGGGTGCGCAACGGCGCAACTGCACAAGCGTCGTACCAGGCGTTGGGCCAGCACGCCACGCAGGCATGAAGCGATCAGGAACGGTTCGATGCCCATGTCGCGCAGGCGGGTCACAGCACCCACCGCGCTGTTGGTGTGCAGGGTAGACAGCACCAGGTGGCCGGTGAGGCTGGCCTGCACGGCGATCTGCGCCGTTTCCTGGTCACGGATTTCGCCGAGCATGATCACGTCCGGGTCCTGGCGCAGGATAGCGCGCAGGCCACTGGCAAAGGTCAGCCCGGCGCGCGGATTGATGGCGGTCTGGCCGATGCCGGCAATGGCGTATTCCACCGGGTCCTCGACCGTGAGGATGTTGCGGCTGCCATCGTTGAGGCTGTTGAGGCTGGCATACAGGGTGGTGGTCTTGCCCGAACCGGTCGGGCCCGTGGACAGAACGATGCCATTGGGCCGCGCCAGGCAACTGCGCAGGCCATGCAACACCGCAGCCGGCATGCCCAGGTTATCCAGCGCCAGCAGGCTGGCCTGCTTGTCGAGCACGCGCATCACCACCCGCTCACCGTGGATACCGGGCAGGGTCGAAACACGCACATCCACTTCACGCCCGGCAGCACGCAAGGTAATACGGCCGTCCTGTGGCTGGCGTTTTTCGGCGATATCCAGGCGCGCCATGACCTTGATCCGCGATACCAGCATGGCCGACAGCGCCCGCGGCGGGCGCAACACTTCGCGCAGGTGGCCATCGACGCGCAGGCGCACCACCAGACTTTTTTCGAAGGTTTCGATATGAATGTCTGAGGCCCGCAGGCGCAAGGCCTGGCCGAACAGGCCGTTGATCAGGCGGATCACCGGCGCCTCGTTGTCGCTTTCCAGCAGGTCTTCGATACGCGGCATCTCACTCATCAGGCTGTCAAGGTCGACCTGGTCGCCGATGCCTTCGATCAGCGCTTCGGTGGCAGCTTCACCGGCCTGATACAGCTGGCCAAGGCGCTCGTCGAACAGCGCAGGTTCCAGGTACTCCAGTGCACTCGGCTGGCCATGCACGCGCAGCAACTCCTGCAGCTGGTCACTGTCGGCGTCGGGCCGCAGCCACAGCTGCCAGCCCTGCTCCGCCGGGGCCATGGCCACGCCGCTCTGGCGGGCCTGACGATAAGGCAGCATCACCAGTTACCGCCTTCCAGACGCGCGCGGCTGGAGGGGAACACTTGCAACAGTGGCGTGCCCTCCGCCAGGTCGGGCAGTTGCAGCGGCGTGGTTTGCTGCAGGGTCCGGTACTTGTCTTCGCTGAGCCCGGCCAGGCTCGGCCCGTCGCGCAGGATGCGCGGGCGGATGAACACCATCAGGTTCTGCTTGGTGTTCCTGGTGGTGTCGGATCGGAACAGCCGGCCCAAGTATGGAATATCGCCGAGCAACGGCACGCGCTGGTCGCTGGTGCTCAGCTCGTCGCTGATCAGGCCGCCGAGAATGACCAGGCCGTTGTCCTCGACCATGACCTTGGTCTTGATCTCACGCTTGTTGGTGATCACATCACTGGCGGCACTGGAATCGGCAATCGACGACACCTCCTGGACAATATCCAGGCGCACGCTGTTGTCGATGTTGATCTGCGGCTTGATGCGCAGCTTCACCCCGACTTCCTTGCGCTCAATGGTCTGGTACGGGTTGGCGTTGTTCTGCGTCACCGAGCCGGTGACGAAGGGTACTTCCTGGCCGACCAGGATCGACGCTTCGGCATTGTCCAGGGTCAGCAAGGTGGGTGTGGACAGCAGGTTGAAGCCGCTCTTGCCCTTCAACGCATTGACCAGCATGGCGAAGTTGAAACCGCCACCGAAATGGCCGATGCCTGCAGTGGCGCCAGCGGTGCCAGACAACAGATCACCCAGCGCTTCGTTGTCGCCACTGGCAGCCGCCCCGGCGATGTTGGCGATGTTCACCCCGTTGTTGCCAAAGTTGACAATGCCGGCACCGAACTTTTCGTCGGCGAACAGCCATTGCACCCCCAGCTCCTGGGCACTGCTGTCGGACACTTCGGCGATGATCGCCTCGACCACCACCTGGGCACGGCGGATATCCAGTTGCTCGACGATGGCGCGGTAGGCCGCCAGCTCACTGTCAGGGCCGACCATGACCACAGCGTTGGTGCCTTCTTCGTACTCCAGGCGGATACCCGGGCCAGCGGAGGCAGCCATCACCGGCTTGTCCTTGCTTTCACCCCCTGCCGGGCCTTCAGTCGGCACTGCGCCTTCCTGACTGAGGCCGCGCAGCACCTTGACCACTTCACCGGCATTGGCATGGCGCAGGTAGATCACCTGGGTACTGCCGCTGCCCGGTGCCTCTTCAGGGCGATCAAGCTGGCGCAGCAGGCTGGCGATGCGTTCCAGGTTGCTGCGCCAGTCGGTCACCACCAACTGATGCGCCGCCGGGTACGGGGTGATCACCCCGACCCGTGGGTCGATCAGCGGCTTTAGGATGCCCAGCACCTGCTCACTGGCGGCGTTGCGCACATTGAATACCCGGGTGGCCACGCTGTCGCTGCCCTCACCCTGCTGCCCGCCCGCTTCCACTGGCACCGGCTCAAGGCGAGCAGCCTGATCGGGGACAATCTTCACGCTGCCGTTAGGCAGGTCCACGGTGGCATAGCCCTGGGCACGCAGTTGGGCCAGGAAGATGTCGTAGATGGCGTCGGCGTCGTGCAGGTCGACCGTGCGTACGGTGACCTTGCCCTTGACCCGGGGGTCGACAATAAAGGTGGTGCCGGTGATGCGCGATACGCTGTCGATGAACTCGCCCAGCTCGGTGTCGACAAAATTCACCTCGTACATCGGCGTCCCGCTGTCATCAAACACCGGTTCTTCAGCGCAGGCCATGGACAAGGCCAGGCTCAGTGCAGCCGCCACGCAGTATCTAACAGGCATCATTCATCCTTGCCGCTTGAGGCCGGTCACGGCGGGGCGTGGCGGCCAGGGCAGGCGTTCACGCCGCCCTTGGTTGTTGAAAATCAGGCCATCGTTGTCGATGTCCTGCAGCACGATCCCGGGCGCCAGCCGCTGACCACGGGCCAGGGTGCGCACCTGTTCGCCATAGCGCAGCACTACCACGCTGGAGGCCAGGGGCTGGGCCTTGAGGCCGCCAAGGTATTGCAGCGGCAGGCGCGTGATGGCGATGGCGCCGTCGACGATGGGCGCTTGCCAGTGGCCGACCATCAGCCCGGGCAGCAGGCTGTCGACAGCGGCAGGCGCCCTGGCAGGTTGTGGCTGGCGGCTCAACTGCAGCACGCATTGGGCAGCAAGCCAGCCGGCCAGGGCCAGGCCAGCGCCCGTGAGCAGACGCGAGGCGAGCATCACGAGGCCAGCTGGCGTGGGTGCCAGCCCGGGTGGCCCTGCACGTAACGCACTTCCGGCAGTTGCAGTGGCGCCAGTTGCCAGTCGGCTTCTTGCTGGGCGAGCCAGGCTTCCAGCCGTTGCCACAGCGGCTCGCCAGCCTGGGTTTCGAATTGCAGGCCAAAAGTGCGGCACAGGCCCTGCACCGGTTCCAGCCCGGTAATGCGCTTGCCTTGTGGGCTGTAGCTGACCCGCCAGGCCTGGCCCTGCCAGCGCGGCAAGTCCTGGCTGTTGTCCAGCAGCAGCGGGTCGCCAAACAGCTGCTCGGCGGCGTTTTCCAGCACTTGCTCGACCTGCCGGGCCGGGGCCTCGACCACTGGCGCCGGGTAACCACCGGTTAGGCTGATGAGGTGTTCGCGGGTAATGGACGCCCCTGCTGGCAGCGGGTAGTCGTAGCGCAGGCCCGGCAGCAGCACGGGCATGCCGCTACCATCGGCCAAGGCTTGGTGCAACAGGCGGTCCCAACTGCCGCCCCGGGTATCACGCCGCCACAAGGCCTGGGGCGCGCGGGCCAGCGGCTGGTCAAGCCAAGCTGCGTGGCCAGCTCGTTGCTGATGCAGTTGTGCCCGCAGCGGTGCGATGCGTTGCTGCGCCGCAGGTGCCAGTTGTTGCTCGAAGGCCGGGAAAAAACGCCCGTCGAACTGCCACAGCCCGGCCACGCGCTGGCAGCGCAGGCGGAAGGCGCCGCTGCCGCGGCAGCCGGCGAACAGGACGGGTACACGACGGCCACTGGCCTGGGTCACTTCGACTGGCGCCGGCCACAGATCCTGGCCACGGGCGCACAGCAGCACGTCAATTTGCGGTACCCGTTCAGCCAGCCACAGGCCGGGGCCTGTACCGACATCGGCCATGGCCACCACCAAGTCAGCCTCGCGACGGGCCTGCTCGAATACCGGCTGCAGCGACTGGTACCACTGTTTAAGGGAGGCTTTCTGGTCCTGGGCGTAAGGGTCGGTCACACCGACCACGGCAACACGGGCGCCACCGCGATCGAAGATGTGCAAGGCCTGCACGCCCAAGGCCTGACTTTGCGCTTGTGCCAGCCCGGCACCAAGGGTAATGGCAGTAGCCTGATGATAGAGCCCCGGGCTGCGTTGCGGCCACAGCACGCGTTCGTCGCTGCTGACCCGCGCTTCGATGCCCAGCAGTTGGCTGCCCTGAACACCGCTTTCGCCCTGGGTCAGGTAGGCCAGCCCACTGCCGTTCCAGCCCTGGCCGTTTTCCAGGGTCAGGCTGTTGCCGGCCCCGGCCTCGCCGCGCAACTGTTCCAACAATGCGGCCAATACTGCATAGCCGCCCAACCGGGCAGAGGCTGCCTGGCTGGCATCGAGCAGCGGGGCCAGTTGCGGGTAGGCAATGCTGGCACTGCTACCGGTCATCCAGGGTGCCCGGCCCAAGTGGCTGACTGGCCCCAGGCGGGTAGCCGGCACTACTGCCAGGCCCGGCTGCCGGGCATCGAGGGTGTCGGCCACGTACAACAGGTCAAGGCTGGCATTGCCCCCTGGCTGGCCTGGGAATGCGGTGCAGGCGCCAAGCAGCGGTGCCAAAGCCCCGACGCCCATCCAGCCAATCACTTCGCGCCTGTGCACACTGCTTGCCATCGCAACCGCCATCCTTTTCCACATCCATTCAGGGCCCCGGATGTTGCGGCGTTGGCATTACAGTTTGATGGCAGAAATCCGACAGCAATTCCAAATTGATCTGTCGGCCACAAATCTAAGAACCGGCAGTTTTAAAAGCTCGTTAACATTTCTGCCAATGAATCATCACACTTGCGCCTTAAAGTCGCGGTTTCTTCAACTCAGCCAACATAAGGACACCCTGATGAGTCGAGATACCGGCGACAACCTGGACCGGAACCAAAGCGGCAACCTGCCGATGGCCACCGTCATGGACGCCTACCTGAGCCGCCGCAGCGTGATGCGCGGCAGCCTGGGCGCCGCCATCGCCATGATCGCCGGGACCGGCCTGACAGGCTGCTTCGACGGTGGTGGTGGTTCCGATCACGATGATCCGGTTGCCGAGCCACCGGTAACCGAGCCGCCAGTGACCGAGCCCGAAGTGCCGAAACTGGCACTGGGCTTCCAGTCCATCCCGGGCTCGCGCACCGACGCCTGCGTGGTTGCCGCCGGCTACAGCGCCTATGTGCTGGCACCGTGGGGAACGCCGCTGAACAGCAACGGCAACCCATGGAAATCCGACGGCAGCAATACCTCGACCGACCAGGCCAACGCCATGGGCATGCACCATGACGGCATGCACTTCTTCCCGATCAACGGCAGCTCGGAAGACGGCCTGCTGGCGATCAACTTCGAATACATCGACACCGCTGCCTTGCACCCGGCCGGCCCGACCACCGATACCAACGGCAAGCGCCCGGTCGAAGAAGTGCGTAAGGAAATCAACGCCCACGGCGCCGGCGTGGTGCGCCTGCAGAAAGTCAATGGCCGCTGGCAGGTGGTCGATAACGACCCGCTGAACCGCCGCTTTACCACCGCCTCGCGCATGGAAATCACCGGCCCGCTGCGTGGCACCGACCACGTCAAGACCAAATACTCCACCGCCGGCACCCACTGCCGTGGCACCAATAACAACTGCGGCAACGGTTACACCCCGTGGGGCACCTACCTGACCTGCGAAGAGAACTGGCCGGGGATCTTCGTCAACAAGGGCACACGCCCTGAAGACCAGCGCCGTATTGGCGTGGGCACGTCCAGCGGCCAATACAAGTGGGAAAGCGCCGCGGGTGATGCCAGCGAAGTGGCCGACGAATTCGCCCGCTTCGACGTGACCGTGAAAGGCGCCAGCGCCACCGACGACTACCGCAACGAAGCCAGCACCTATGGCTATATTGTCGAAATCGACCCGTACAACAGCAGCACCCTGGCCACCAAGCGCACCGCGCTGGGCCGCTTCCGCCACGAAGGCTGCGCCCCGGGCCTGCCGGTGGCCGGCAAGCCGCTGGTGTGGTACATGGGTGACGACTCGAACAACGAGTACCTGTACAAGTGGGTGTCCACTGCCGTGTGGGATGCCGCCGACGCCACCCCGGCCGACCGCCTGGCCACCGGCGCCAAGTACCTCGACCAGGGCAAACTGTACGTGGCCCGCTTCAACGCCGACGGTACCGGCATATGGCTGCTGCTGGACGTAACCACCGCTACTACCGGCGGCAGCACCCTGGGCGCGCTGTACGGCGACCTGCCGGGCATCATCCTCAACACCCGGGGTGCTGGCGATGCCGTAGGCGCCACGCCGATGGACCGCCCGGAATGGACCACGGTCAACCCGCTGAACGGCGACGTGTACCTGACCCTGACCAACAACAGTGCACGTACCCCGGAAAAGGTCGATGCTGCCAACCCGCGTGGCCCGAACCGCCATGGCCACATCATTCGCTGGCACGACAGCGACGACCAGCTGAGCTTTACCTGGGACATCTTCGTGTTCGGCGCCAACGCCGCCGGTACCACCGACATCAACCGCTCCGGCCTGACCGAACTGAACCAGTTCGCCAGCCCCGACGGCATGAGCTTCGATAGCCGTGGCGTGCTGTGGTTCGAGACCGACAACGGCGAAAGCACCCTGACCGACTACACCAACGATCAGCTGTTGGCGGTAATCCCCACCGACCTGGTGGATGCCAGCGGCAAGCAGGTGCCGGTGAACGCGCAGAACCAGGTAGACCTGCGGCGCTTCTTCGTGGGCCCGAATGACTGCGAAGTGACCGGGATTACCTTTACACCGGACAACAAGACGCTGTTTGTGAACATTCAGCACCCGGGGAACTGGCCATATACCGACAAGGCGACCGATGTTACGCCGACGGGGGCAAAGGTAAGGCCGCGGGCTTCGACGGTGGTGATTCAGCGGATTGATGGCGGGGAAATTGGCACCGCCTGATCCAGCGTGGTACGGCCAGCCTTATGCTGGCTTTACTGGCCTCTTCGCGGGCAAGCCCGCTCCTACGAGGGTTCGCGCCCCCCCTGGAGGAGCGGCTTGTGTCGCGAAAGGGCTGCGAAGCAGCCCCGGCAATCTCAAGCCTTACCAGGCCATCGGCTCTCGGCTACGCACCCGCACTTGCTGCGCCGGCACCCGGGCGTGCCATTGCACCACGCCCAGTGCCTCCACCTGGAATTCGCTGCGTATCACCCGCCCTCTTCCTCGAACGACAGCTGCAGCAGAAAGTGCCCGCTGTTGAGCAGCAACCCCTCACTCAGCCGCTCGAAGGTCTCGTCATCCACCGCCCCCAACGCCTGGCGCAACGCGGCTGCATCCACGTACCCCGACGTCGGCCGACCACTGATAATGCGGCTGAGCAGCGAACGCGAATAGCGCCCTTCGTATAGCGCCTCCAGCAACGGTAGGTGCTCCAGCCCAAGCGCATTGGCATTCAGCCGCCAGCCAGTGGTTTGCGGCAAGGCGCACAGCATCGGGTAACGTGCCTGGCGGCTGGCATCCGGCTCGAGCAGCAGGTTCAGCTCGCTGGTATCAAGCATCGGCTGGTTGGCCGCCAGGCGCGCCGGTTGCTGGCGCAGGTACTGGGCGCTCTCGGCGCCCTGCAGGCGGGTATCGCTGTCGGTGTCGAGCCAGTCGGCCAGGGCATCCACCAGGCGCCCGGCAGCCATGTCGTCGCCCAGCAGGTAGCGCAATTGCCGCTCGGCACGCTCGCCATCGGTACCGAGCAGCGCATTGACGTTAAAACAGGTGTGCTGGTCGCGTACCCGCAACTGTGCCTGGCCGGCGCCAAAGTCATAGCTCAACGGCTGCCCACGCAGGGCCTGCCAGAACAATGGGCTGAGGCGCCAGGCGGGGTCGCGCAGGGCTTGCTCGGCGTAGGCCAGGCCGGCCTGCTCCATGGCCCGCGCCTGTACCCGCTGGTGCAGCAGGCGCACTTCATCCACCTGACGTCGGCCATCTTCCACCAGCCAGGCCATGCCCGCCGCCAGCATCGCCAATACCACCATCACCATCAACAGGGCCGCCCCCTGTTGTTGCCTGCCAGCCATCCGTGCGTGCCTCGTTCACGTAAAAGACGCCAGTCAACACGCGGCGTGTTGCAGGCAGATGGCAATGCCCGGTTCGTCATGTGTACGTCATCTGCGCAAGGCAGGATTGCCCTTCCTTTTCATGACCTTACAGGAGTGGTCGCAATGGGTGGCATTGGAATCTGGCAACTGGTGATCGTACTGCTGATCGTATTTCTGCTGTTTGGTACCAAACGCCTCAAGGGCCTGGGCAGTGATGTGGGTGAGGCAATCCAGGGTTTTCGCAAGTCCATGGGCGGCGACGCTGACGCCAGCGCTCCTGGCCACGTGCAGGTACAGCAGGAAGCTCCGCTGACCGGCCAGGCCACGCAACAGCCGCAAGCGGATCGCCAGGCCTGATGTTCGAGGTAGGCTTCAGCGAGTTGCTGCTGGTCGGCATCGTCGCATTGCTGGTGCTGGGCCCGGAGCGCTTGCCGGTGGCGGCTCGCACCCTCGGGCGAGGCCTGGGCCAGGCGCGCCGGGCCATGCACGCCTTGCGCACACAGGTTGAGCGCGAAATCGAAATGCCCAGCCTCGACAGTGCACCGTTGCAGCGCCTGGAGCAGGAGATTCGCCAAGGCATCAGCCTGCACGCAGAACCGGCCAATGATGCGGCTACAGCCGCAGTGCTCAAGGAAAACGCCTCATGAGTATTGCCATGGACCCGACAGCGCGCATGCCACTGACCGAACACCTGCGCGACCTGCGCAAGCGCCTGGTGCGTTGCCTGGGCCTGGTGGCGCTGGTGTTCGCTGGCCTGTTCCCCTTTGCCCAGACGCTGTACACGCTGATTTCCGAGCCGTTGCGGCGCTTCTTGCCGGAAGGCACGAGCATGATCGCCACCAGCGTCACCTCGCCGTTTCTGACACCGTTCAAGCTGACCGCGATGTGTGCCGTGTTCGTCGCCATGCCGCTGCTGCTGCACCAGGCCTGGGGCTTTCTGGCGCCGGGGTTGTACCGCCGTGAGCGGCGCATTGCCCTGCCGCTGCTGGTGTCGAGCATCGTGCTGTTCTACGCCGGCATGGCCTTTGCGTTCTTTCTGGTGTTTCCGATGATGTTCGGCTTTTTTGCCAGCGTGACGCCAGACGGCGTGGCAATGATGACCGACATCAGCCAGTACCTGGACTTTATCCTGGCGCTGTTTCTGGCGTTCGGGCTGGCGTTCGAGATCCCAGTTGCGACGTTCATCGTGGTCTGGGTGGGGTTGGCCGATGTGGCTACATTGCGGCGCAGCAGGCCCTACGTGATCGTCGGGTGCTTTGTGGTGGGGATGATTCTGACGCCGCCGGATGTGTTTTCGCAGACGATGCTGGCGGTGCCGATGTGGGTGCTGTTCGAGGTGGGGTTGCTGGCGTGTGCGTGGTTGAAGCGGCCGGAACCGGTCAAGAACATTGTGGCTGGTTGAACCGGCCTCTTCGCGGGCAAGCCCGCCCCTACAGGTACCCCACCGTTCTCAAAGGCGGCGGTGTACCTGTGGGAGCGGGTTCATCGGGGCGTCGAACCGCCGCGAATAGCCGTGATGCGGTCTAGAACTCGGCGAGCCGCCAAACCTCGAAGGCTGGCGTTTCGTACGGGTGGCTTTGCCTGAGCGCTGCGACGACCTGGGCAATCAGGTCGTCAGCCACCACCAGCTCTACCTTCAACTCTTCCACCACCTCGACCTGGCCCATTTGCCCGAGAAACGGCTGGCTGCCGTCCAACGGGCGGAACTGGCCCTGCCCCAGGGTTTGCCAGGCGCAGTGGTCATAGTCACCGATGCGCCCGCCACCGGCGGCGAACACAGCGGCCTTGACCACTTCGACATGGCTGCCGGGGACGAAGAAGGCGAGCTTGTACACGCCTTAGTTCACCCACACCCGCGCGTTGCGGAACATACGCATCAGCGCGGCATCTTCCTGCCACTCGTCCGGGCGCCAGGAGTTCTGCACGGCGCGGAACATACGTTCCGGGTGCGGCATCATGATGGTCACACGGCCATCACGGCTGGTCAGGCCGGTGATACCGCGCGGCGAGCCGTTCGGGTTGGCCGGGTAGGCTTCGGTGACCTTGCCGTGGTTGTCGACGTAGCGCAGAGCCACGCAGCCGGACAGGTCAGCCGCCAGCAATGCTTCTTCGCTGGCGAACTCGGCATGGCCTTCACCGTGGGCGATGGCGATCGGCATGCGCGAACCGGCCATGCCCTGCAGGAAGATCGAGTTGGACTTCTGCACTTCGACCATGGCCACGCGCGCTTCGAACTGCTCCGAGCGGTTACGAACGAAGTGAGGCCAGTGCTCGGTGCCCGGGATCAGTTCGTGCAGGTTGGACATCATCTGGCAACCGTTGCACACACCCAGCGCAAAGCTGTCGGTACGCTCGAAGAAGGCCTGGAAGGCGTCACGGGCACGGGCGTTGAACAGCGCCGACTTGGCCCAGCCTTCACCGGCACCCAGCACGTCGCCGTAGGAGAAGCCACCGCAGGCGACCAGGCCCTTGAAGGCTTCAAAGTCTACGCGGCCAGCGAGGATGTCGCTCATGTGCACGTCGATGGCGGCGAAGCCGGCGCGGTCGAAGGCAGCAGCCATCTCGACCTGGCCGTTGACGCCCTGCTCGCGCAGGATGGCCACTTGTGGGCGCACGCCCTTCTTGATGTACGGTGCAGCGATGTCATCGTTGACATCGAAGCCCAGCTTGACCGAGAGGCCCGGGTTGTCTTCTTCGAGCAGCAGGTCGAACTCCTGGTCGGCGCAGTCGGCGTTGTCACGCAGGCGCTGTACCTGGTAGCTGGTCTCGGCCCACTGGCGCTGCAGCATGCGACGGTCGTCGTCGAACAGCACTTCGCCGTTCAGGCTGATGGACACTTCACCGTTGTTGACCGGCTTGCCGATCACCGCGACGCAACCCTCACCCAGGCCGGCAGCGCTGAACTGCGCCAGTACATCCGGGGTGGCATCCTGGCGAACCTGGATGACTGCACCCAGTTCTTCGTTGAACAGGATGGCCGGCACGTCACTTTTGCTGTCGGTCAGCGGGTCAAGCTGCAGGTCGAGGCCGCAGTGGCCGGCGAAGGCCATTTCCAGCACAGTGGTAACCAGGCCGCCGTCGGAACGGTCGTGGTAGGCCAGCAGGTGACCATCTTCGTTCAGGCCCTGGATAACAGCGAAGAACGCCTTGAGGTCTTCGGCGTCATCGACATCCGGTGCCTGGGCAGCGATCTTGCCGTAGGTCTGTGCCAGGATCGAGGCACCCATGCGGTTCTTGCCACGGCCCAGGTCGATCAGGATCAGGTCGGTCTCGCCTTTGTCCATGCGCAGTTGCGGGGTCAGGGTCTTGCGAATGTCGGTGACCGGGGCAAAGCCGGTGATGATCAGCGACATAGGCGAGGTAACGCTCTTCTCGCCGCTCTCATCGCTCCACTTGGTCTTCATCGACATCGAGTCTTTGCCGACCGGAATGGTAATGCCCAGCTCCGGGCAAAGCTCCATGCCGACAGCCTTGACGGTGTCGTACAGGCGCGCGTCTTCACCCGGGTGGCCGGCGGCGGACATCCAGTTGGCCGACAGTTTGATGTCGGACAGTTTCCCGATGCGCGAAGCGGCCAGGTTGGTCAGGGTTTCACCGATGGCCATGCGCCCGGAAGCCGGGGCGTCCAGCAATGCCAGCGGGGTACGCTCGCCCATGGCCATGGCTTCACCGGTGTAGACGTCGAAGCTGGTGGCGGTAACGGCGCAGTCGGCTACCGGTACCTGCCACGGGCCGACCATCTGGTCGCGGGCAACCAGGCCAGTGATGGTGCGGTCGCCGATGGTGATCAGGAAGCTCTTGCTGGCTACGGCCGGGTGGTTCAGCACGCGCTGCACGGCGCTGTCCAAGTCCAGCTTGCTTGGGTCGAAATCGTCGCCCAGCTCGGCTTCGCGGGTGACCGAACGGTGCATGCGCGGCGGTTTGCCCAGCAGCACGTCGAGTGGCATGTCCACCGGGGTATTGCCGAAGTGGCTGTCGCTGACGGTGAGGTGCGGCTCTTCAGTCGCTTCACCGACCACCGCAAACGGGCAGCGCTCGCGTTCGCAGATAGCCTGGAAGCGATCGAAATCCTTGGCGCTGACGGCCAGCACGTAACGCTCTTGCGATTCGTTACTCCAGATTTCGTGCGGGGCCATGCCCGGCTCGTCGTTGGGTACGTTGCGCAGTTCGAAACGGCCACCACGGCCACCGTCGTTGACCAGCTCAGGGAAGGCGTTGGAGATACCACCGGCACCGACGTCGTGGATGAAGGCGATCGGGTTGGCGTCGCCCAGCTGCCAGCAGCGGTCGATGACCTCCTGGCAACGGCGCTCCATTTCCGGGTTTTCGCGCTGCACCGAGGCGAAATCCAGGTCTGCCGAGCTGGCACCGGTAGCCACCGACGAAGCGGCGCCGCCACCCAGGCCGATCAGCATGGCCGGGCCGCCGAGCACGATCAGCTTGGCGCCGACAGTGATCTCGCCCTTCTGCACATGGTCTTCACGGATGTTGCCCATACCGCCGGCGAGCATGATCGGCTTGTGGTAGCCGCGCACTTCTTCACCGTGGGGGGTGTTGATGGCCTGCTCGAAGGTACGGAAGTAGCCGGTCAGGGCCGGGCGACCGAACTCGTTGTTGAACGCGGCGCCGCCCAGCGGGCCTTCGATCATGATGTCGAGGGCGTCGACAATACGCTCTGGCTTGCCGTAGGCCTGTTCCCACGGCTGTTCGAAGCCCGGAATACGCAGGTTGGACACGGTGAAGCCGGTCAGGCCCGCTTTTGGCTTGGCGCCACGGCCGGTAGCACCTTCATCGCGGATTTCGCCGCCCGAGCCGGTCGAGGCGCCGGAGAACGGGGCAATGGCGGTCGGGTGGTTGTGGGTTTCCACCTTCATCAGGATGTGCACCGGCTCCTGTACCGCGCCGTACTGACGGGTTTCAGGGTTCGGGAAGAAACGCCCGGCAACGTTGCCGACGATTACCGAGGCGTTGTCCTTGTACGCAGACAACACACCTTCGTTGTGCATCTGGTAGGTGTTCTTGATCATGCCGAACAGGCTCTTTTCCTGAGCCTGGCCGTCGATGTCCCAACTGGCGTTGAAGATTTTGTGGCGGCAGTGTTCGGAGTTGGCCTGGGCGAACATCATCAGCTCGATGTCGTTCGGGTTGCGCTTGAGCCCCTGGAAGGCATTGACCAGGTAATCGATCTCGTCTTCTGCCAGCGCCAGGCCCAGGTCCACGTTGGCCTTGGCCAGGGCGTCGCGGCCACCCGCCAGGATGTCGACCGAGGTCATCGGCTTGGGCTGGGCGTGGCTGAACAGGTCAGCGGCCTGCTCCAGCTGGCCGAGCACGCGCTGGGTCATGCGGTCGTGCAGTTCGGCGGCGATCAGGGCGGCGTCAGCGTCGCTCAGGGTGCCGGCCACATAGTACGCGATACCGCGTTCCAGGCGCTGGATCGACTGCAGGCCGCAGTTGTGGGCGATGTCGCTGGCCTTGCTGGCCCACGGCGAAATGGTGCCCAGGCGCGGCACGACCAGGAACAGGCGGCCGGTCGGCTCCTGTACCGGCACGCTCGGGCCGTACTTGAGCAGACGGCCCAGCACCTGCTGCTGGTCGGCGGTCAGCTCGCCTTCAACGTCGGCGAAGTGGGCAAATTCGGCATACAAACCAGTAACAGCGGGGACTTTCTGGCTCAGTTGCTCGAGTAATTTACCGTGGCGAAAGGCAGAAAGGGCAGGAGCGCCGCGCAGGATCAACATCGTCGGGACAGCCTCAGGAAGGGGTGTGCTTAGAGGCCGTGCATTCTAGCCTAATTCGATCGCTTTCGGCACCCGCTCTACACCACGCCTGCCGGGCGGTGGAACCGGACTTTGGAGTCAGATTTCCGTGGGGTTTGGCTTGAGTCATTCAGCGCCTGCGAGATCGAGCGCCGCCCGCGCGGCGCTTCGCGGGCAAGCCCGCTCCTACGTTTGTTTCGGGCCAATTATTCCTGGGGGATTTGCGCGCGAACGCCTTGGCGCATGCCTCGATATCGCGTCGTACAAACAAGGCGGTCGCGCGCGTCTGGCACAGGACAGACTGGCCCGAAACAAACGTAGGAGCGGGCTTGCCCGCGAAGCGCCGCGCGGGCGGCGCTCGATCTCGCAGGCGCTGAATATGTCACGGCGAACGCTTCGGCGCTCGATCTCGCAGGCACTGAATATGTCACGGCGAACGCTCCGGCGCTCGATCTCACAGGCGCAGAATGCGCCGAGGCGGGCACCTGGCAGCCTTCATGCAATCTCCCCCCCCACCACACAACCCGCTACCAGACAAGCTAACAGTTGTCGAGATATGGTTGGGCCGGTCCTTTGCGTATACTGCAACCTATGTTCGCCCACACTGCTTTGCGCCAGCGTTGCGCCAAATGGCTCCTCGCAACCGGACTCTTTCTGCTGCTCGGTGCCTGCGTTGAAAAACCCAGCACCCTCGAGCGCGTGAAGGAGGACGGCGTGCTGCGCGTGATCACCCGCAACAGCCCGGCCACCTACTTCCAGGACCGCAACGGCGAAACCGGCTTCGAATACGAGCTGGTGCAGCATTTCGCCGACGATCTCGGCGTAAAGCTGCAAATCGAGACTGCCGATAACCTCGACGAGTTGTACGACTCTCTCGGCAAGCCCTCCGGCCCGGTGCTGGCTGCCGCTGGCCTGGTCAGCAGCGAGCGACGCAAGGCTCAGGTAAAGTACTCGCACCCCTACCTGGAGGTGACCCCGCAGGTCATCTACCGCAATGGCCGCCCGCGCCCCACCGATGCCAAGGGCCTGGTCGGCAAGAAGATCATGGTACTCAAGGGCAGCAGCCACGCTGACCAGTTGGCCGAGCTGAAAAAACAGTACCCGGGCCTGCAGTACGAAGAATCCGACGCGGTCGAAGTGGTCGACCTGCTGCGCATGGTCGACGAAGGCCAGATCGACCTGACCCTGGTCGACTCCAACGAGTTGGCAATGAACCAGGTGTACTTCCCCAACGTGCGGGTTGCCTTTGACCTGGGTGATACCCGCGACCAGCGTTGGGCAGTGGCGGCAGGCGAAGACAACAGCCTGCTCAACGAGATCAACGAATTTCTCGACAAGGCACAGAAGAACGGCACCCTGCAGCGCCTTAAGGACCGCTACTACGGCCATGTCGATGTACTCGGCTATGTGGGTGCCTACACCTTCGCCCAGCACCTGCAACAACGCCTGCCCAAATATGAGAAGCACTTCAAGAGCTACGCCAAGGTCGAGCAGGTGGACTGGCGCCTGCTGGCGGCCATCGGTTACCAGGAATCGATGTGGCAGCCTGAAGTCACCTCCAAGACGGGCGTGCGCGGCCTGATGATGCTGACCCAGCGCACCGCCCAGGCCATGGGCGTGTCCAACCGCCTGGACCCGAAGCAGAGCATCCAGGGTGGCGCCAAGTACTTCATGAAGATCAAGGCAGAGCTGGACGACAGTATCCAGGAGCCAGACCGCACCTGGTTTGCCCTGGCTGCCTATAACGTGGGCAGCGGCCACCTGGAAGATGCCCGTACCTTGGCCAGGCGCGAGAAGCTCAACCCGAACAAATGGCTGGACGTGAAGAAGATGCTGCCGCGCCTGTCGCAGAAGCAGTGGTACCGGCAGACCAAATACGGCTATGCCCGTGGTGGCGAGCCGGTGCACTTCGTGGCCAACATCCGTCGTTACTACGACATTCTCACGTGGGTGACCCAGCCGCAGCTTGAAGGCCAGGTAGCCGAGGGCAACCTGCATGTGCCTGGGGTGAACAAGGACAAACCGGCGGATCAGTCGCCGCAGATGTAAGCCTGTATCGGCCTCTTCGCGGGTAAACCCGCTCCCACAGGGGGCGCATGCCTTGAGGTTAGCAACCCACCTGTGGGAGCGGGTTCACCCGCGAAGAGGCCGGCACAAGCAGCAAAAGACAACTGCCCCCCACAAGGCCGGAACAGGTTTTGAGAGCTGTGATATCTCTGTAGGAGCGGGCTTGCCCGCGAAAGGGCCGGAACAGGTTAACGTTTGGCTCTGCGAGCCTTGAAGAAGTCACTCAGGATCTGCCCGCACTCTTCAGCCAGCACCCCGCCCTCCACCATCACCCGATGGTTGAGGAAGCCTTGGCCAAAGAACTGTCCCTGGCTCTGCACGATGCCGGCCTTGGGCTCCAGCGCACCAAATACCACACGCATCACCCGCGAATGCACGATCAGCCCCGCACACATGCTGCACGGTTCCAACGTCACGTACAGCGTGCTACCGGGCAAGCGGTAATTGCTGGCAGATTTCGCCGCTGCGCGGATGGCCACCATTTCGGCATGCGCACTGGGGTCGCTGTCGATGATCGGCCGGTTGAAACCCTGGCCAAGCACCTGCCCATGCTGCACCAGCACCGCACCCACCGGCACCTCGCCCAGCGCCGCCCCCTCGGCAGCCAGGGCCAGGGCCAGACGCATGAATTCCTGATCGCGGCTGCGATCGATGATCTGCGGGCGCATCAGACCACCGCAATCGCGGCCATCAGGCCGGTTTCCATGTGGTCGATGACATGGCAGTGGAACATCCAGGTGCCCGGGTTATCCGCCACCAGCGCCACCTGGGCACGTTCGTTCTTGCCCAGCAGGTAAGTGTCGGTGAACCACGGCTCCTTGATGTCGTGGCGGTTGGAGGCGATTACCTTGAAGCTCATGCCATGCAGGTGGATCGGGTGCTGGTACTGGGTCATGTTCTTCAGTTCGAAGATGTAGCTCTTGCCTTTCTGCAACGTGGCGATGGGGCGGTCGGCGCAGGTCTTGTCGGTGATGTCCCAGGCCTGGCCATTAATCTGCCACATGCTCGACGGCTTATCGGGGTCTGGGGTAACCGTGACATTGGCCGCCCATTCGAAATTGAAGTTGAGCTTTTCGGCATTCTCCAGGTCCGGCTCAGCGATCGGGTTGGGTGGCAGCGCTGGCGGCCAGTCACTCGGCGCGTCGTTACCGGCCACTGAACGCAGGGTCCCCAGACGCACGAAACCGTCGCGCAGCGAAATCTCCTCTCCCGCCGCGGGAATACGGATAGCCAGGCAGATACGCATGCCAGGGCCGAGCCAGTACTCGTCTTCCAGTGCCCGCGGGGTCACCGGGTTGCCGTCGAGGGCATAGATTTTCGCCTCGCAGTTGCCCTTGAGGTTGAGGCGATAGGTCCAGGTGTTGTCCAGGTTCAGCAGGCGCACCCGCACCACCTGGCCGGCCGGCAGCTCGGTGACCGAGTCAGCCTGGCCATTGATGGTGATCAGGCGCCCGGCCGTGCCATTGCGCGCTGCCTCGCGGGGAATGCTGAAGGGCAGCCAGGCGCCCTGCTCGTCCACGTGCCAGTTTTTCAGGCTCAAGGTGCGCTCATGCTGGAAGCCGGTAGGCTCGCGCTCCTCGACGATCAGCGGCCCGACCAGGCCGCGCCCCAGCTCTTCGGAGCTGCTGACATGGGGGTGGTACCAGTAGCTACCGGCGTCCGGCACGCGGAACTTGTAGTCGAAATACTCGCCCGGCTTGACCGGCAGTTGCGACACATAGGGCACACCGTCCATTTCCAGCGGCAGGCGGATGCCATGCCAGTGAATGGTGGTCTCCACCGGCAGGTGGTTGATGAAGCGCACCCGCAGCCAGGTGCCCTGACGCACGCGCAGCTCGGTACCCGGTGCCGAGGGGCCGAATGCCCACGCCTCGGTCTTGAAGCCCGGCACCAGCTCGACGTCCAGCGGCGCGGCGATCAGTTCGTAGTCATGCCCGGCATTGTCGTCTTCGACCTTGCCCAGCCAGTAACGCGCCGCACCACCGGCGCCCAGGCCTACCACAACAAGGCCGGTCAGGCCTTTGAGCATTTGTCGACGGGTGAAGGACATCGCTGCGGGTACCTCGTGATCGGCGCAATCAAGCTGCCAGCATTGGCTGACGATGAAGGGCGAATACGATACACCTGCATTTGCGAAAGTTTAAGTGAAGTCTTGTCGCAGGGCGGCTGCACACATGTATGTAACACCCGGGCTTTTTGGTTCAGCAGCAGGCTTGGCGCTTTGCAATTTCCCAAAGGCATTGCCGATGAGTACCTCCGAAGACCTGCAAAGCACCAGAGAACATCTGACACAGTTGGCACACACCTTCGTCACCGCCTGCCCGGACATGCGCCAGATGGCCCGTGAGCAAGCACAAGCCATTCTCCAGCAATATGGGCATGCGGACCTCGACCCCGACCACGTATATCTCAATCGTTTCAACACTGCCCAAAGCAGCCCTCGTACCTTCAGCGGCTGGCAGCACAGTGATTCGCCCTATCAATCGTTCACGCTACCGCAACTGGTCATGCACCGTTTCGATGTTCAGGACCAGGACAACGAAGACCTGTTGGGGTACCTCAGCGGTTTTTACAGTGATGGGGCAGACAAGGATGCCTTCGATGAACGCAATGAAATTGCCATTGCCCCAAAGGATGTGCTGGAAGACTTCTGGAAGATTGATTTCAGTGAGCAGTTCCACCTGCACATGCAAGAGTTCTGGCAGACCCACGACGAAGACTTCAGGACACTGGCCAAGGTCAATTTCCTCAGCAAGGTCGTCGAAGCCTGCATAGCCGATAGCGAGAGCGAGCTGGCCAAACGGGGGCGTCTGGCGGCCAAGGCGTTGACCGGATTCGAGCTCGGCCCCCTGGATTTGCAGCAACTTGGCCAAAAGAACCCACCTCAGGCCGGCTACCGACTATGCACCTTCGACATCGGCGGCTACATCGCCACCGACTTCCTTCGCATCGAAATGGACGACGGCTACCAGTTGCTCTACACCCCTGGTGAAACCGATGCACTGCACCTGTTCGACTCGCGCAAGGCGATGTACTGGTGGGTGCTCATGAACACCAACGAGGCTGCCAACCGCACCCGTTTCATGAGTCACTTCGCCTTGCAGGACCATGGAGTGAAGGGTGACAACATTGGCCTGCATGACATGATCGACGTGCTGTTCTATCACTGGGGCGGCGACGATCATCAATGCCTCAACCAGTTGGACCAGACAGTCTCTACCGACGCCTTTGACCATCTGCGCGATGCCGCCCGACAACGCATGGCCGACGACGGCAGGTTCGCCTTGCGCTCCAACACCGACTTGCGCAAGCAGTTATGGATCGGCTACCTGAAAGCATTCGCCCGGATCGCCGGGCCTCTTGCCGCGCTGGACTGGCCGGTGGCACTGGCGGCGGTTGGGGCTGGCATTGCCGACATGGGGCTGAATATCGATCAGGCCGTCAATGGTGCTACCACACAACAACGGGAGGCTGGCACGGTCGGTGCGATCACAGCCGCCATTGATGTCCTGTTCAATGCCACGCTGCTGATTGGCGCAGGGGGCGGCGAACTGGAAGCACCAGGGGAACTGCCCGAACCTGTCGAGGGCGCCCTGCCATCATCCCCGGAGCGTGAACGCCCGCCCGAGCCCGTCATGGCCTCACCTGCCGAGATCGAAGCGTGGGTGCCGGAACCATTCAAGCCGAGCGAAACGCAACAACTGCTCGCGCCCTTCGAGACCAATGTTCTGCTCAGTGCGCCTACCGGCACCGGCAAGCTCGAAGGCATCCACCTTGAAGACGGTAACTTCTATGCGTTGATCGACGACATGCCATATCAGGTTCGTTATGTCGGCGAGATGAAAACCTGGGTGGTGGTCGATCCGCAGAATCCGTATTCCTACTACCAGAACGTGCCCATCCGCCTGGGTGCTGACGGCCAATGGCAACCCATCCCGCGGTTGGGGCAAGGCGGCGCCGTGCCGAGCAAGCTGCTGAGTCTATGGGGAAGAGTGACGCACCCCACCACCACCAACACGCTGCCTCGGACCCCCTACGAAATACCTGAGACATTACAGCCAACACTGGAAGACGCGGTAACGTCACAGCGCGATGGCCTGCTGAGTGGGCGTGATGCTTATGGAGACCCCGACCGCGACATGCCATTCGAAGCGTTTCGCGATATTCGCGACAAGCTGGCTGCTGACGCCCAGGGCTACCTGGCGTCAGTGGAATTACCGCAGCGCCCGGAACTTCCTGCGTTGCCCCCCCAGGCAAACGCGAAACAGATCATCCAGGGCATCTACAAACACTCAAAAGGCTTGGTGATCGGCGAAGATCACGCGGGGATGAGCAGCAAGCAGTTTCTTATCGATAACATGGCGATACTGAAGAAGGAAAAGGTGAAGGTGCTCTACATGGAGCATTACATGACCGATTTCCATCAGGCCGACCTGGATACGTTCAACGCGACGGGCGTCATGCCACCACGCTTGCGCAATTACATCATCAGTCAAGACATTGGTCATCGTCCTTGGGGGGACGGGCGATACACGTTCGAGCAAGTCTTCATGGCGGCGCAGAAAAACGGCATACGCATCCAGGCTATCGATTGCATGGCCAGCTACAAGCAAGCCTGGCTCTACAAGGCGCCCGCAGGAGCCCGCCAGCAGATGATGAACTTCTATGCCCACACGGTCATTCAGGCCGACCAAACCCTTCGGGGAAGCCGTCGATGGATAGCCTTGGTCGGCGACTCGCACGCCAATACGTTCGAGGGTGTCCCGGGGGTGGCCGAGCTGGAAGGTGCGGTCGGCCTGCACATTGAAGATATCGATATCAACAGCGCGGGAAGTATCGAGGCCGACCCTGGCGCGAGCATCAAGGACGAGCGGCTTGTCGAGCACTTCGTTAAAGGCGACTTCCGCCTCAAAGTCCCGATCAAGGGGCTCAAAACGGCTGAAACAAGCCTGGAAGTGCGCCTCAAGAACAAGGGCGCCTTCACTTTCGACAACAGCGACAACGGCTGGCGGCTGGTGCATCGCAGCAACGACGGCCGATTGAAATTCACGCCTATCCGCAACGAGGGTAACCGCCTGTACATCGACAAACCCGACTGGCCCTGGGCCAGTGGCCGACGCCTGCGTAACCGAGACGAGTTGCGCACACTGCTGGAACACCGTGGCCTGACCTACGTGCAGCCCTGAACCCGGCAGATACGACAAGGGCGCCTTGCGGCGCCCTTGTGGCTCAACTTATTCCCACTCGATGGTGGCTGGCGGCTTGCTTGACACGTCGTAGGTAACGCGCGAAATACCGTCGATTTCGTTGATGATACGGCCGCTGACGGTTTCCAGCAGTTCGTACGGCAGGTGCGCCCAGCGCGCGGTCATGAAGTCCACGGTCTCGACGGCACGCAGGGCCACGACCCAGGCGTAGCGGCGACCGTCGCCAACGACACCAACCGACTTGACCGGCTGGAACACCACGAATGCCTGGCTGGTCTTATGGTACCAGTCGGCCTTGCGCAGCTCTTCGATGAAGATGTGGTCGGCGCGGCGCAGGATATCGGCGTATTCCTTCTTCACCTCACCCAGGATGCGAACACCCAGGCCCGGGCCCGGGAATGGGTGGCGGTAGACCATGTCGTACGGCAGGCCCAACTCCAGGCCGATCTTGCGCACTTCGTCCTTGAACAGTTCACGCAGCGGCTCGACCAGCTTGAGGTTCATCTCCTCCGGCAGGCCACCGACGTTGTGGTGCGACTTGATCACGTGGGCCTTGCCGCTCTTGGCGCCAGCCGACTCGATCACGTCCGGGTAGATGGTGCCCTGGGCCAGGAACTGGATGTTCTCCAGTTTGCTGGCTTCGGCATCGAAGATGTCGATGAAGGTGCGGCCGATGATCTTGCGCTTCTTCTCCGGGTCGGCTTCGCCTTCCAGGTTGTCGAGGAACTGCTTTTCAGCGTCGGCGCGGATCACCTTGACGCCCATGTTCTCTTTGAACATGGCCATTACCTGGTCGCCTTCATGCAGGCGCAGCAGGCCGTTGTCGACGAATACGCAGGTCAGCTGGTCGCCGATGGCACGGTGCAGCAGCGCGGCAACCACCGAGCTGTCAACGCCGCCGGACAGGCCCAGCAGAACGTTGGCCGAACCGACTTGCTCACGCACCTGGGCAATGGCGTCTTCGACAATGTTGGACGGGGTCCACAGGGCTTCACAGCCGCAGATGTCCTGCACGAAACGGGACAGGATACGACCGCCCTGCTTGGTGTGGGTCACTTCCGGGTGGAACTGCACACCGTAGTAGCCGCGGGTATCATCGAACATGCCGGCGATCGGGCAGCTAGGGGTGCTGGCCAGCACGTGGAAGTTGCCCGGCATCTGGGTGACCTTGTCGCCGTGGCTCATCCACACGTCCAGGCCCAGTACACCGTCATCGTCAACGTGGTCTTCGATGCCGTCGAGCAGGCGGCTCTTGCCGACCACGTCTACGCGGGCATAACCGAACTCACGCAGGTCGGAACCTTCCACCTTGCCGCCCATCTGCTCGGCCATGGTCTGCATGCCGTAGCAGATACCCAGCACCGGTACGTTCAGGTCGAACACGGCCTGCGGGGCACGTGGGCTATTGGCTTCGTGGACCGACTCGGGGCCGCCAGCGAGGATGATGCCGCGCGGGTTGAATTCGCGGATCGCTTCATCGTCCATGTCGAATGGGTGCAGCTCGCAGTACACGCCGATTTCGCGCACGCGGCGGGCGATCAGCTGGGTGTACTGGGAACCGAAATCGAGGATCAGGATGCGGTGAGCGTGAATGTCGAGGGCCATGACTCAATCTCGTCAGTGGAAATCGGAAACGACGCGGGGCTGTCGTGACAGCCCCGCTTTATGTTGTAGCTGGAAGCCTCAGCCTACGCGGTAGTTAGGGGCTTCTTTGGTGATTTGCACGTCATGCACGTGGGACTCGGCCATGCCGGCGCCGGTGATGCGTACGAACTCCGGCTTGGTGCGCATCTCTTCGATGGTTGCGCTGCCGGTGTAGCCCATGGACGAACGCAGGCCGCCCATCAGCTGGTGGATGATCGCAGCCAGGGCACCCTTGTAGGGGACGCGGCCTTCGATACCTTCCGGTACCAGCTTCTCGGCACCGGCCGAGGAGTCCTGGAAGTAGCGATCGGACGAGCCTTGCGCCTGTGCCATGGCACCCAGGGAGCCCATGCCGCGGTAGGCCTTGTAGGAGCGGCCCTGGAACAGCTCGACTTCACCCGGTGCTTCTTCGGTACCGGCGAACATCGACCCCATCATCACGCAGGAAGCACCGGCAACGATGGCCTTGGACAGGTCACCGGAGAAGCGGATGCCGCCGTCGGCGATCAGTGGCACACCAGTGCCTTCCAGTGCTGCGGCAACGTTGGCGATGGCGCTGATTTGCGGCACGCCGACACCAGCAACGATACGGGTGGTGCAGATGGAGCCTGGGCCGATACCGACCTTGACGGCATCAGCACCGGCTTCGGCCAGGGCCTTGGCTGCCGCGCCGGTGGCGATGTTGCCGCCGATTACCTGCACTTGCGGGTAGGTTTCCTTCACCCAGCGTACGCGGTCGATCACGCCTTTGGAGTGACCGTGAGCGGTGTCGACCACCACCACGTCAACGCCGGCAGCCACCAGGGCAGCAACGCGCTCGCCGGTGTCCTTGCCGGTGCCGACTGCAGCGCCAACACGCAGGCGACCCTGGTCGTCCTTGCTGGCCAGCGGGTAGGCCTTGGCCTTTTCGATGTCCTTGACGGTCATCATGCCCTTGAGGTTGAACTTGTCGTCAACGATCAGGACCTTTTCCAGGCGGTGCTTGTGCAGCAGCTCGCGGACTTCGTTCTTGTCAGCGCCTTCGCGGACGGTGACCAGGCGCTCTTTCGGCGTCATCACGTCGCGGACCTTGGCGTCCAGGCGGTTTTCGAAGCGCACGTCACGGGAGGTAACGATGCCGACCAGGTCGCCGTTCGCCAGTACCGGTACGCCGGAAATGTTGTTCAGGCGGGTCAGTTCGAACAGGTCGCGCACGGTGGCGTCGGCGTCGATGGTGATCGGGTCCTTGACCACGCCAGCCTCGAACTTCTTGACCTTGCGTACTTCGCCGGCCTGCTGTTCGATGGTCATGTTCTTGTGGATGATGCCGATGCCGCCTTCCTGGGCCATGGCGATGGCCAGACGCGCTTCGGTCACGGTATCCATGGCAGCGGAAACCAACGGAATGTTCAGCTCGATGCCACGAGTCAAACGGGTCTTGAGACTGACCTCATTGGGCAGTACCTCGGAGTAGCCAGGTACAAGGAGGATATCGTCGAAGGTCAGGGCTTCTTGGCTGATACGCAGCATCGCGGGGGCTCCCGGGCGGGAAAAATGGAAGCGCGCCATTATACTCATGCACGGCGCGCCGCTCAATGCAAAATAAGGGCCTTCGGTCAGCCTTGTGGCACTTTTACCTGCACCACGGCCACCGGCTGGTCGAGCCAGTCGGCGAAGCTGTCGAGAAAGGCCTGGGTGAAACCGGCCTCGCCCCAGTTGTTGAAGATGAACCCCAGGTTGGAAAAGGCACATGGCTGCAGGTAAATGAAGCCATTGATATCATCTTCGAAGCCGCACAGCGGGCAGGTGAAGTTGTCGCTCACCGCCGGCATCCACTCTTCCAGGCTTTCGAACAGCGGCTCCCCCACCTCGCGCCGGCACTCCGGGCAACCGGCTTCTTCCAGAAAACCGTCGGTGGGGGTATAGATGCAGCGCTTGAGCATGACCTCCAAGCCATTGACCTGCTCGCCGAAGGGCAACTTCTCCGGGTGAAGGGCCACCTTGCGCGCGCCGGCAGCCAGGGCATGCCCCATGCGGTTACCGGTGCGGCCGCAGGTGGTCAGTTGCTCTTCGACCACTTTCTCGCGCACCAGCCAGCGCAGGATGGCGCGGGCCCGGGCTTCGTGCACCGGCACGGTAGACAGCTTGGGAACAATGATGCTCTGGGTGTTCATGAACGGGGCTAGCCTGCAAAACTGCGGTAAGGGTGCAATTCTACCGTTCAGGCGCTGAGGTAGCGACCGATGAGCGCCAGGCCGCTGGCCAGCACCAGCCAGGTGACCAGCCGTACGAAGGCTTCGCGGGATAGCCGGTGGGCCAGCCGACGCCCTGCCCAGAGGCCGATGAACATCACAGGGAGCAGGCAGGCGGCAAGCAGCAGCAGGCTTTGATCGGTATACACTCCAGCAACCAGGAACAGCGTCAGCCGCACCACCGTGCTGCAACTGATCAATGCGCTCTGGGTGGCGCGCACCTGTTCCTTTACCTCCAGGCGCGCACTCAGGTAAAGCGCATAAAGGAAACCGCCACTGCCGAACAACGCACCGAACAGCCCGCCCGCAGTCCCCATCGGTATTGCCCAGGCACCGGACAGGTTCGCCGGCCGCACCTTTACCACCAGGCCGTAAAGCGCATAGGCCGTAACGAACACGCCCATCAACAGCAACAACAGATCGGACTTCAACTGCAGCAGGAACACCACGCCCAATGTGCAACCAATGGCCATGAATGGCAGCAGCCGCAGCAACTCGCCGCGCACCACATCGCGGCGAGATGGCAGCAGGTTGCCGCAGGCAGCGATGAAGTCGAGCAGTACCAGCAGCGGGATAATCCGCGACAGCGGCATGAAGTGGATCAGTACCGGGCCGGCCACCAGCGCAGTACCGAAACCGGCGATACCGAAGATGATGTAGGCAACCCCCACGCCAAGCAGGATGGGCAGCCAGTCAAGGCCGGAAAACGACAGTTGGGCGAGCATGGCAGCAATTCCTGGGAAGACAGGCAAAGGTTAGCCAGCCGCTAGCCATGCCGACTAATATGCCTTTATCGCCACAGCCATCTCGAAAAGGCATGACATGACGTCGATCCGCCAGTTGCGTTATTTTGTGGAAATCGCCGAGTGCGGCAGCTTCAGCGGCGCCGCGGAGCGCCTGTATATCGCCCAATCGGCGCTGAGCCGGCAGATCAAGGAGCTGGAACAGCAGTTGGCCACCCCGCTGTTCGAGCGAACCGCACGTCTGCCACGCCTGACGCTGGCCGGGCAAGCCTTTCTGGAGCGTGCACGGCGCTTGCTGGCCGACCTGGCTCAAGCCGAGCGGGTTACCCGCGATATTGGTGAAGGGTTGCGAGGCAGCCTGCGCTTGAACCATTCCAGCACTGTACCGCTTACCGGCGCCATCCTGCGCAGGCTTGGAGGTTACCTTCAGGACAACCCAGGAATTTCGCTGGAGATCGCGCAACAGTCGTCCGAGGCGCAACTAGACGATATTGCGGCCGGGCGGCTGGATATCGGCCTACTGCGCTTGCCGGTGCTACGCCAGCATGACGGCGTAGTGCTGCATGAACTGTTCAGCGAGCCGTTGCTGCTGGCGGTCGCCGCAGGCCACCCCCTGGCCAGCGCGCCACGCGTGAAATTGGAGCAGTTGCGGGAACAACGCTTTATTTCCATCCCACACCGGGACCGCGGCGGGCTGAGTTACCTGTCGGCGTCGTTGTGCATGGCAGCAGGCTTTTTCCCGCAGGCGGCGCAAGTGCTGTCACGCAAGACGACGCAGTTGCAGCTGATTCAGGCAGGGTTCGGGGTAGCATTGCTGCCGGAATGCATGCGGGACATCGCACCGGCCTCAGTCAGCTTCGTGGCGCTGGAAGGTGATTGCCAAAGCACAGTGGCGCTGGCCTGTCGACGTGATGAGGGACAGATGGTGCGCCAGTTCGTGACGGCGATGCAAGATTGAAACCTGTGTGGCTTTAACCGCAAAAACCGCGGCGGATTCTTCGCGGGTGAACCCGCTCCCACAGGTCAGTGCTTACCTTGAGGCATGCGCAATACCTGTGGGAGCGGCTTTTGCCGCAAACACCGGCAACGCCGGTGCCATCCACCACGCTGGCCACTCCCACAGGGCCGGGACAGACAACCAGGGGCGATGTCCTTTATGATGCCTGCCATGATCAGAGACCCTTTCGAACGACTCGGCCTGGACCGTGAGGTCCTTACCGTCAGCCAACTCAACGGCCGCGCCCGTGTGCTGCTGGAGGACGTGTTCCGCAGCGTGTGGGTGGAGGGCGAGATTTCCAACCTCGCCCGCCCGGCGTCCGGCCACATGTATTTCACCCTCAAGGACAGCGGCGCCCAAGTGCGTTGCGCGCTGTTCCGGCAGAACGCCACGCGGGTGCGCCAGGCCCTGCGCGACGGCCTGGCGGTGCGGGTGCGTGGCAAGGTTTCACTGTTCGAGGGGCGTGGTGACTATCAGCTGATACTCGACACCGTCGAGCCGGCCGGCGATGGCGCGTTGCGCCTGGCCTTCGAGGCGCTGAAGGAAAAGCTCGGTGCCGAAGGGCTGTTCAGCGCTGAACGCAAGAAGCCGCTGCCCGCCCACCCGCAACGCATCGGCATTATCACCTCGCCCACCGGTGCGGTGATCCGCGACATCATCAGCGTATTCGGCCGCCGTGCACCGCAGGTGGAACTAAACCTTATGCCTACGGCGGTTCAGGGCCGCGAAGCCATCGCGCAAATCGTGCGGGCTATCCGCCTGGCTGACAGCCTTGGCTTCGATGCGCTGATCTTGGCCAGGGGGGGCGGTTCGCTGGAGGACCTGTGGTGCTTCAACGAAGAAGCCGTGGCGCGTGCCGTGGCTGCCTGCGTGACACCGATTGTCAGCGCTGTCGGCCATGAAACCGACGTATCGATCAGCGACTTCGTCGCCGATGTGCGTGCCCCCACGCCCTCTGCTGCCGCCGAGTTGCTGGCCCCCGACAACAGTGGCCTGCAGCAACGCCTGGATGGCCTGCAGCGGCGCCTGCTGCTACGCATGCAGAACCGCCTGACCCATGACCGCCTGCGCCTGGAGTCGCTGGCCAGACGCCTGCGCCACCCGGGCGAGCGCCTGCGCCAGCAGGCCCAGCGTCTGGACGACCTGGACATGCGCCTGCGCCGCGGGTTCATGCTCAACCTCAACCAGCGCCGCGAGCGCCTGGCACGCATGGATGCCCGCCTGGCCGCGCAGCACCCGGGGCGCAACCTGAAACTGCTGGGCCAGCGCCTGGACAGCCTGGCCGAGCGCTTGCCGCGGGCCATGCGCGAGGTACTCAAGGACCGTCGCCAACGCTTCCAGGCGCAACTGCAGACACTACAAGTGGTCAGCCCGCTGGCCACCCTTGCCCGCGGCTACAGCATCCTGCTGGACGAACAGGGCCAGGCCATCCGCAGCGCCGAGCAGACCCGCAACGGCCAGCGCCTGACTGCCCGCCTCAATGAAGGTGAGCTGCGGGTGCGCGTCGAAGACAACCACCTGACCCCGGTCACCCTCTCATTACTGGATTGACACATGCCCCGCCTGCTCGCGCCCCTGCTTGCACTTTCCCTGTTGCTGCTGACCGGCGGCGCCCAAGCCAGCTACATCACACGCACGCTGAACAAACCGGTGCCCGGTGGCGTGGCGGTGATCAACCTTGGCCCCGCTGCCATCGCACCCAGCGCCCGTTTCGATGGCAAGCCGGTGCTGGTAGTGAAAGAGCAGGACAACTGGCTGGCCATCGTTGGCATCCCGCTGACCCAGAAGCCCGGCACCGCCGTGCTGAGCCAGGGCGGGCGTACCCTGCCCTTCTCGGTGGGCAGCAAGAAATACCCAGAACAGCGCATCACCCTGAAGAACACCCGGCAGGTCAACCCGAACCCGGCCGACCTAAAGCGCATCGACCGCGAGCTGGCCGAGCAGATCACGGCCTACCGAAGCTTCAGCCCGGGTCTGCCAAGCAACCTGATCCTCGACAAACCCGTCAACGGCCCGCTGTCGAGCAAGTTCGGCGTACGCCGTTTTTTCAATGGTGAGGAACGCAACCCGCATGCCGGGCTGGACTTCGCGGTGCCGGCCGGGACGCCAATCAAGACCCCGGCCAACGGCAAGGTGATTCTGGTGGGTGATTACTTCTTCAATGGCCGCACGGTGTTCGTCGACCATGGTCAGGGGTTCATCAGCATGTTCTGTCACATGTCGAAGATCGATGTGCAGGTGGGGCAGCAGCTGCGCCGTGGCGATGTGGTCGGGCGGGTGGGCTCCACCGGGCGGGCGACCGGGCCGCATATGCACTGGAACGTCAGCCTGAATGATGCGCGGGTGGATCCGGCGATATTCATTGGGGCGTTCCAGCCCTGAGACCTGTGCTGCCTATGCCGGCCTCTTCGCGGGTAAACCCGCTCCCACAGGTGCAGCGCAGCTTTCAGACGCGGCGCGATACCTGGGAGCGGGTTTACCCGCGAAGAGGCCAGCACAGGCAGCATCAAATGCTCTGGCTTGCGCCATCGAAAAATACCACGCAAGAATCAAGAAGCACTCAAAGAACATAAGCCATAAAATCTCGCGCATAAGCTTTTTTTAAGCATTTCTCTCAATTTTCCCCGAACGCTTGCCATCCCCCACCCCACTGGTTAAGTTTGAAGGCATGAAAACCTTCAGCACCCTCATCCTGCTCCGACAACATCGCAGCCTCTGCCTGGTCAGCGCCCGACTACCAGGCTGAATCGCGTCGCCTCGCCTCTTCATCTCGTTATTGCTCGGCAGGCCCGATCCCGGCCGCACACAAAAGGATTGCTTCCATGTCCATGCTCAAAGACCCTTCGAAGAAATACCGCGCTTTCCCGACCATCGACCTGCCCGACCGTACCTGGCCGTCGAAGACCATCACCGCTGCGCCGATCTGGTGCAGCTCCGACCTGCGTGATGGCAACCAGTCGCTGATCGAGCCGATGGATTCGGAGAAGAAACTGCGCTTCTGGAAGACCTTGGTGCAGGTTGGCGTGAAGGAAATCGAAGCGTCGTTCCCATCCGCCTCGCAGACCGATTTCGACTTCGTGCGCACCTTGATCCAGGACGGCCACATCCCGGACGACACCACCATCCAAGTGCTCACCCAGGCCCGTGAAGACCTGATCGCCCGCACCTTCGAGTCGCTGCGCGGGGCGAAGAAGGCCATCGTTCACCTTTACAACGCCACCAGCCCGTCGTTCCGCCGCATTGTCTTCAACCAGGACAAGCAAGGCGTGAAGGACATCGCGGTGAACGCGGCCAAGCTGTTCGTCAAGTACGCAGCCCAGCAGCCGGAAACCCACTGGACCTTCCAGTACTCGCCAGAAACGTTCAGCGCCACCGAAATGGAGTTCGCCAAGGAAGTCTGCGACGCGGTCATCGAGGTATGGAACCCGACGCCCGAGCACAAGATCATCCTCAACCTGCCGGCTACCGTCGAAGTATCGACGCCCAACATCTATGCCGACCAGATCGAGTGGTTCTGCCGCAACGTCAGCCGCCGCGACAGCGTGATCATCAGCCTGCACTGCCACAACGACCGTGGTACCGGCATCGCTGCCACTGAACTGGGCCTGATGGCTGGTGCCGACCGCGCCGAAGGCTGCCTGTTCGGCAACGGCGAGCGTACCGGTAACGTCGACCTGGTGACCTTGGCACTGAACCTCTACACCCAAGGCATCGATCCACTGCTCGACTTCTCCGACATCGATGGCGTGCGCAAAGTGGTCGAAGAGTGCAACCAGTTGCCGGTGCACCCACGCCACCCGTATGTGGGCGACCTGGTCCACACCGCGTTCTCCGGCTCGCACCAGGACGCCATCCGCAAGGGCTTCGCCAAGCAGCAGGAAGGTGAACTGTGGGAAGTGCCGTACCTGCCGATCGACCCGGCTGACATTGGCCGCAGCTATGAGGCGGTAATCCGCGTCAACAGCCAGTCGGGCAAAGGTGGCATTACCTACCTGCTCGAACAGGAATATGGCATCAGCCTGCCACGCCGCATGCAGATCGAGTTCAGCCAGGTGGTACAGGGTGAAACCGACCGCCTGGGCCTGGAAATGACTGCTCAGCAGATCTACAGCCTGCTGCACAAGGAATACCTCCAGGCCAACGCACCGTACGCGCTGGTCAGCCACCGCCTGCAGGAAGAAAACGGCCACAGCGCCGTGGAAGTGGAAGTGGCCGGTGAAGGTGAAACCACCTTGCACTGGCGCGGCAAGGGCAATGGCGCCCTGGAAGCACTGGTCGCGGGCCTGCCGATTGCAGTGGAAATCATGGACTATAACGAGCATGCGATTGGCGCGGGCACCAACGCCAAGGCAGCGGCCTACATTGAACTGCGCGTGGCCGGGGGCCGCCCGGTGCATGGCGTGGGCATTGATGAAAACATTACCACGGCCAGCTTCAAGGCGCTGTTCAGCGCACTGAATCGCTCGCTGAGCCAGCAGGAAGCCAAGGCGGCCTGAGCCGAAATGCATAAAAAATCCCGCATCTTGTGATGCGGGATTTTTTATTGGTCAATGCCCCTCTTGGTTGGGATACACTCAGTAACGCGATCCAGGGGTAAAGTACGCATTGGAATGGAACAGCCAGCGGCCACCATTCTTGGAAGCATTGTAATTCTCCATCAGCACAGCCCTCTGAACCTCATGCCAACCCAGAGGTGCTATCGAAGCATCGGCCACAACCGTGACCACGGAGTCAGTGGCTATAGAGGTAAGGAAACACAAATCTTCCCTTCCGCTTCCATCCTTGGCTATCTGGCAGTATTGAAACAGTCCACTCAAATGAGCAGCGGAGGTAGCTTTGTGCGCAAATACCATGTGCACCTGATAGAAGTTGAAAATCCCCGGCCCCTGGATCTCATATGACGCTGTACGCTTGCTCGAACCATGAACACCTTCGGTATAGCTGGTAGAAAGCTTCATCCCTCCACCACCTAGCGCCACGAAACCACTACCTAAGGCTAACTCAGCCTCTGTGATTTCGGTAACGGACAAGCTGAATCCTTCCGTAACCTCAAGCGATTGAGTGTATTTGCTAGCACCCGGTATCCGAACCGTCTGCACATGTTCGTGGTAGGCAAACACCGGTACGCTGTAGGTGCCCCAGTTTTGGTTGCCGATCCACATGTCCCCATACACGGTACTGCCTCGCACCCAACAGCCAGGATTAAGGACTTTCCCAACTTCGCCTAGCAAATAGTTATCAACTTCGTAACTACCGCGCTTCTCTGGCATGTAGCCAATTTGCTCTATAACCTTTTTATCAACCAAACCCTTTGCACAACCCTCGACAGTGACGTTTTATGACATCGTCAACTTTAGGAACAACAAACCTTGCAGCGAAGCATGAAACGGTTCCTTGTCGAGATTCGTCCTATCAAAGAAATAAAAAAGGGCGCCGACCAAGCGCCCCTCAAGCCGTGAAGCACACAACAAATTCAGTTGGCGTCCAGCAACGCCATTGCCTCCGCACTGCAGGCTTCGATTCGCGCCCAGTCTCCGTTCCTGATCCAGCTGCTGTCGAGCATCCAGGTGCCACCCACGCACATCACATTAGGCAAGGCCATGTAATTGCGTACGTTGGCCGGGTTCACACCACCGGTTGGGCAGAAGCGAATATCACCGAACGGTCCGCCAAAGGCTTTTATCGCCGCCACGCCGCCGCTGATTTCTGCCGGGAACAGCTTGAAACGGCGATAGCCCAAGGCGTAGCCCATCATGATTTCCGACGGTGTGCTGATGCCCGGCAACAGCGGGATTTCGCTGTCTACGCCTGCTTCCAGAATGTCTTGGGTAATGCCCGGCGTAACGACGAACTGCGCGCCGGCAGCCTCGACAGCAGCGAACATGCCGCGATCAAGCACCGTACCGGCGCCTACGCACAGTTCCGGGCGCTGCTGGCGCAGCACTTGAATGGCTTTTAGCCCATGCTGCGAACGCAGGGTCACTTCCAGGGTACGGATACCGCCGGCAGCCAGGGCGTCAGCCAGCGGCAGGATGTCTTCCTCACGGGCGATGGTGATTACCGGCAGGATACGTGCCTTTTTGCAGATGGCGTCGATCCGCGCGGCTTTGTCGGCCATCGAGAGCTTGGGCTGTGGGCGTTCAAGGGTGGTCATGACTGTGGATCCTTGGCTCATGGGCACCAGTAGATGTCCAGGGGGTCGTGAAGAAAAGCGCGAATCGGCATTTCAGTAAGGTCGTTGCCAGCCAGCGCGGCGCGCAGGGTAGCGAGTTTGCCCTGGCCTTGCACGGACAGCGCGATGAAGCCAGCGCTGGCCAGCAGCGAGCGGGTCATGGACAGGCGTTGATGGGGCACGCTTGGCGCCAGCAGCGGCAGGCAACGGCGTTGACTGGCCACGTCCAGGCCTGCCTCAAGGTTGGGGCTGGCCGGGAACAGCGAGGCGGTATGGCCATCGTCACCCATGCCCAGCACCAGCACATCGATCGGTGGCAACTCGGCCAAGGCCTGGTCGGCCTTGAGCGCAGCCGCATCAAGGTTTTCTGCCTGCTGGTACAGGCCAACGAAACGGGCCTTGGCTGCCGCGCCCTTGAGCAGATGACGGACCAACAGGCCAGCATTGCTATCAGCGTGCTCTACCGGCACCCAGCGCTCATCGGCCAGGCTGACGGTGACCTTTGCCCAGTCCAGGTTTTCACCGGCCAGCTTCTCAAGAAACGGCACCGGGCTGCGGCCACCGGACAACACCACGCAAGCCTGGCCCTTGGCAGCAATCGCTGCACGCAGGCGTTCGGCCACGTCATGAGCCAAGGTTGCAGCCAGCGTCTTGGCATCCGCCAGCTCGTGAACCTTCACGGTTGCTGGCAGTTTCAGTTCAGATATCCCCATACCACGCCCTCCCATCGCGTGTGATCAGTGCAATCGAGCTCATCGGCCCCCAGGAGCCCGCCGCGTAAGGCTTGGGCGCATCGCCCGCATTACGCCAGCCGGCGATCAACTGGTCGCACCATTTCCAGGCGTATTCGATTTCATCCTTGCGCACGAACAGGTTCTGGTTGCCACGCATCACTTCGAGCAGCAGGCGCTCGTAGGCATCCGGAATCCGCGCGCTGCGCCAGGTGTCGGAAAAATTCAGCTGCAACGGACCACTGCGCAGTTGCATGCCCTTGTCCAGGCCCTGCTCCTTGGTCATCACCCGTAAAGAAATGCCTTCGTCCGGTTGCAGGCGGATGATCAGCTTGTTACCGACCTGCAAACGCTGTTCCGGGGCGAAGATGTAGTGCGGCGTTTCCTTGAAGTGAATGACGATCTGCGACAGCTTCTGCGGCATGCGCTTGCCGGTACGCAGGTAGAACGGCACGCCCGACCAGCGCCAGTTGCGGATGTCAGCGCGCAGTGCGACGAAAGTTTCGGTGTCACTCTGGGCGTTGGCGTTGTCTTCTTCCAGGTAACCGGGCACCGGCTTGCCATCGCTGTAGCCGGCAATGTACTGCCCGCGCACCACACGGGTGCTCAGAGCGTCGCCAGTGATCGGTGCCAGGGCCTTGAGCACCTTTACCTTCTCGTCACGGATGGCGTCGGCGGACAGTTCGCTGGGCGGGTCCATGGCGATAAGGCACAGCAGCTGCAGCAGGTGGTTCTGGATCATGTCGCGCAGTTGGCCGGCCTTGTCGAAGTAACCCCAACGGCCTTCGATGCCGACTTTTTCAGCGACGGTGATCTCCACATGGGAGATGGAATTCTGGTTCCACTGGGTTTCGAACAGGCTGTTGGCAAAGCGCAGGGCAATCAGGTTCTGCACCGTCTCTTTGCCCAGGTAGTGGTCGATGCGGTAGACCCGGCTTTCCGGGAAGAAGCGTGCCACGGCATCATTGACCCGGCGCGACGACTCCAGGTCGTGGCCAATGGGTTTTTCCAGCACTACCCGGGTGCGTGCGGCCAGGCCGGCCTTGTCGAGGTTCTCACAGATGGCCCCGTACACCGCCGCCGCCGTGGCGAAATAGGCGATCAGCGGCAACTCACCTGGCAACTGCTCGGCCAGGGCCTGGTAGCCCTCAGGCTGCAGGAAGTCCAGGTGCTGGTAGCTCAGCCGGGCGAGGAAGCGCCCCAGCGCAGCGGGCTCGATATCGGCCTCGGCTACATGCCGGCGCAAATGGGCTTCGATGTGGGCCAAGTGCGCCTGCGCGCTGCCGGCTTCGCGGGCCAGCGCCAGCAAGCGGGTGTCCGGGTGCAGCAAATTGGCCCGGTCGAGCTGGTAAAGCGCAGGAAACAACTTGCGCAATGCCAGGTCGCCGAGGGCGCCAAACAGGGCAAAAGTGCAAGGTTCGACACTGATCGCAGCCATGATGTTGGTTCTTTCCTAAAGTTGGTCTAGGAATACCGCTTTCACATACGGTTTTCAAGGGATAATGTAGTAAAAACCACAACATTACACGCAAGTGTTACAGACAAGTGGTACGCCAACCGCACCGACAGTACGATAGACGACCGTGCAAAAAGCCTGCTGCTCCCACAGCCGGCTGTCTTCCCGACCCAAGGACACACCCATGGACCGCGTGCGAAACCTCCTGGAACAGATCCAGGGACGCCTCGACGAGCTGAACAAGGCCGAACGCAAAGTCGCCGAAGTCATCCTGCTCAACCCGCAACAAGCCACCCGTTTCAGCATCGCTGCGCTGGCCCAGGCGGCCAAGGTCAGCGAGCCGACCGTCAACCGCTTCTGCCGCTCGTTCGGCGTCAGCGGCTACCCTGAGCTCAAGCTGCAACTGGCGCAGAGCCTGGCCAGCGGTGCCGCCTATGTCAGCCGCGCGGTAGAAGCCGACGACGACCCGGCAGCCTATACCCAGAAGATCTTCGCCAGTGCCATCGCCTCACTCGACGGAGCTTGCCAGCAACTTGACCCGGCGCAGGTCAGCCGCGCCGTGGACATGATGATCCAGGCCCGGCAGATCCACTTCTTCGGCCTTGGCGCCTCGGCCCCGGTGGCCCTTGATGCGCAGCACAAGTTCTTCCGCTTCAACCTGGCGGTATCGGCCCATGCCGACGTGCTGATGCAGCGCATGCTGGCCTCGGTAGCCCACACTGGCGACCTGTTCGTGATCATTTCCTACACCGGGCGCACCCGCGAACTGGTCGAAGTGGCACGCCTGGCCCGTGACAACGGCGCCTCGGTGCTGGGCCTGACCGCCGCGGGCTCGCCGTTGGCCAACGCCTGCAGCCTGAGCCTGCACATTCCGTTGCCGGAAGACACCGACATCTACATGCCGATGACCTCGCGGATCATCCAGCTGACCGTGCTTGATGTGCTGGCCACCGGCATGACCCTGCGCCGCGGCGTGGACTTCCAGCCACACCTGCGCAAGATCAAGGAAAGCCTCAACGCCAGCCGCTACCCAATCGAGGACGACGAACTCAACTGAGCCGGTGCGCCTGCAAACGCAGGTGCGCACGCTGCCCCGGCGCCAGGCTCAAGCCCTCGCCACTGCCACTGGCAGCTTCGACGCAGACGAAACCCTGGCATTCCCGCCCGGTCACGCCCATCAATGGGCGGTTGCCCGGGTGCCAGACCACGGTGTCGTCGCTGTCACTGGTATCAATGCACAACTCGCGCTGCCACGCCGGGTCTTGCAATTGCACACGTGGCGTGCCCGGGTAAACCTTCTGGCAACCGCCCTTGAGCTTCAGGGCGCCATCTTCACGACAGGCCTGGCGGTTGAGACGGTCGTAACCTTCGATATCCTCAAGCCCGGATAGCGCTATCTCGGACACGTCACTGATGCGCCAATAGGCCAGCAGCGCATGGCTCAGTTGGCAGGGTTCGCTGTCCTGGTGCTCGGTGCTCAGGCTCAGCTCCATGCGATTGCCCAGACGCGCATGCAGGTCGACTTGCCAGTCGCACAGGTCCAGCCGCCACTTCAGCGTCACGCCCTCCTCGTCCTCGCGGCTGTCCACCAGCTTCCAGTCCAGCAGCCGTGCCCAGCCATGGGCCGGCCACAGGTCTTCGCTGGGGTGACGGCCATACCACGGCCAGCACACCGGCACGCCACCACGGATCGCCCCCACCTGCGGCCACTGCTCGGCACACCACAGCCAGGGCCGCTCACCCGCCGGTTGAAAGTGCAACAACTGCGCACCCTGGCGGCTGAATACCGCCTGGCAACGGGGGTGATCGATGATCAGCACATCGCGCTGCTGATAACGCTCCCACTCGAATGTCGGCCGCGGCCGCTGCGAAGTGAAGAAGCGATGGAGCGGATGTTCGGGCATGGTTCAGAGCTCTTGTTGTTTGAGATAGCGCTGTCTCGACCTATCCCCGACACCCACTGCCGGGCAGTGGGTGCCGAATGTCGAGATAGTACCGAAAATGGATTGGCGTAAATTTACAACAATCACCCTCAGAATGACGACTGAATCTTCAAACCAGCGACCAGCGCGTTATCCACCTGGTCTACCCCGCCCGGGCTCTTGATGTATTGCAGGTTGGGCCGCACGGTCAGCCAGTTGGTGACGTGGAAGCCGTAGTAGAGCTCGGCGTTGTACTCGGTGCGCTGCAGCGGCACGAAGCCTGGGTTGTCGTAATCGTTGATGCCACTCTGGGCGTTGAGCAGCTCTGCACGTTTCTTCACGTCGTCATTCACATGAATACGTGCCACACCAAAGCCGATGTCATCCTTGGGCCGGCCGTCGAAGGCCCCCTTGTAGACCAGCCCCACCTGCTGGTAGTTGTCGACCACGTTGGTGGCCTTGTCGTGCACGGTGAAGTTGGCGAAAAGGCTGAGGCCGCGGTTGACGTCACCCGCGTGAGCGGTGACCTGCTGTTGCGCCACCACCCACCAGCCATGCTTGCTGGAGTGCGACTTGAAGGCCTCGCCGGTCAGCGCCTGCGGGTTACCGTTGACGTCGTCGAACACATCGTCGGCCTTGGCCGTGCTGTAGTAGTAGCCCAGGCGGTACTCGCCCGGCAGGCCATTGACCTTGGGAGACCACACCGCCTCTACTGGCAGGATCGCGCCCTTGGTGCCACTGCCGCTGAGCTTGAAGCCATTGCCGGTTTCCAGGTTGGAGGGGTTCTGCTCAAAGGCGCCCACCTGGACGAAGAACTCCGGGGTGATGTTGTACTTCACCCGCAGCGCCCACTGGCTGACCGGCCAGTTGTACCAGATACCGCCCACCCAGTTGCCCACCTGCGAGCCGCAGAAGGCCAGGTTCTGGAAGTCGCAAGGGAAGCTGTTGAAGTCTTCGCCTTCGCCGAAGCGGCCAAATTTCACGTCCAATGCACCGTCGAAGTACTTTTGCTTGACCCACATCTGGGTCAGGCGCCAGGTCTGGCCGCGGCCCCACACCTCCTGCACCGAACTGAACTGGCCGGCACGCGGGTCACTGATGCGGTCGTTGGACAGGTTGCGGCCGCTGCGTTCGGTAATCGCCAGCTTGAACTCGGCATCGTGCCAGCCAAGGATCTTCTGCAGGTCCAGATGCGCGCCGAGGGCGAACTGGTCGCTGTAGCGGGCCGTCTTGTCGTCGTTGTAGCCGCCGTGCAGGTTGCCGGCCACCTCGCCGACGTAATCAAGGGTGAAGTCATAGCCTTTTTCCAGCAGCTCGGTACGGGTCCCGCCCCAGTCGCCGGTCATCCATTTCGATTCGCTGGAAAAGGCTTCGGCAGCCTGTGCCCCACTGCTGCCAACGATGGCAAGCAGGGCCAGCGAGCCCAATGTCCTGATGCGTTTGCGCTGTTCCATCCCTTTGCGTCCTCTTTTTTCTTATTGATGGTGTAGACGAGTCAACGGCCTTTGAAGTGAGCCACGTTGTCCTTCACGGCTGCGGCAGTGCTGGCCAGGTGCAGCCGCTCGCCGCTGTTGGCGTCGAACAGCAGTACCCGAGCCGGGTCGAATTGCAGGTTGAGGCTGTCACCGACCTGGCACGCCACATCCGGCGCCAGGCGGCAGCACACCTTGGTCTGGTTGAGGGTGACGAACACCAGCAGGTCCGGCCCGGTGGGTTCGGTAACCTGCACCTCGGCGCGAATCCCCGGCAAGCCGTTGCCCTCGGCGGCACCCAAGGTGATCTGCTCAGGGCGAATGCCAAGTATGATCTCGCGGCCATCCAGTTCATCGGCAGCCAACCCCAAGGGCAGCTCGCAGCGCGCCTGGCCGCTGTCGAGCAGTGCCTGCAGGCGACCATCCTGGTGCCTCAGGCGTACCGGAATGAAGTTCATCGGCGGCGAACCGATGAAACTGGCGACGAACTGGTTGGCCGGGTCGTTGTAGATCTGCTGCGGGGTGCCGAACTGCTGGATGATGCCGTCCTTCATCACCGCCACCTTGTCGCCCAGGGTCATCGCCTCGATCTGGTCATGGGTAACGTACACGGTGGTGGTCTTCAGGCGCTGGTGCATCAGCTTCATTTCGGTGCGCATCTCGACCCGCAGTTTGGCGTCGAGGTTGGACAGCGGCTCGTCGAACAGGTAGATCTTCGGCCGCCGCGCCAACGCTCGGCCCATGGCCACGCGCTGCTGCTGGCCACCGGACAGCTGCGCCGGTTTGCGGGCCAGCAGGTGCTCGATCTGCAGCAACTTGGCCACCCGCGCCACCTCCTCGTCGATGGCGGCCTGGGGCAGTTTGCGTATCTTCAGGCCAAACTCGATGTTTTCGCGCACACTCATGGTCGGGTACAGCGCATAGGACTGGAACACCATGGCGATGTCACGGTCCTTGGGGCTCATGCCACTGACGTCCTGCTCGTCGATGAGGATCGCCCCGCCTGTAATCTGCTCAAGGCCAGCGATGCAATTCATCAAGGTCGACTTGCCGCAGCCCGACGGGCCGACCAGGATCAGAAATTCACCGTCCCTGATCGACAGCTGGATGTCCTTGAGGGTGTCCGGCAGGCCACTGCCGTAGGTCTTGTTCACATTGCGCAGTTCGAGTGTTGCCATGACTTACCCCTTGACCGCGCCGGCGGTCAGCCCGCGCACGAAGTATTTACCTGCCACCACGTAAACCAGCAGGGTTGGCAGGCCGGCGATCATCGCCGCCGCCATATCGACGTTGTATTCCTTGGCCCCGGTGCTGGTGTTGACCAGGTTGTTCAGGGCCACGGTGATCGGTTGCGAGTCGCCGCTGGAAAACACCACGCCGAACAGGAAGTCGTTCCAGATCTGGGTGAACTGCCAGATCAGGCAGACCATGATGATGGGCGTCGACATCGGCAGGATGATGCGGCGGAAGATGGTGAAGAACCCGGCACCGTCCAGGCGTGCCGCCTTGACCAGCGCATCGGGGATGCTCACGTAAAAGTTGCGGAAGAACAGCGTGGTGAAGGCCAGGCCATAGACCACATGCACCAGCACAAGCCCGCTGGTGGTGCTGGCCAGGCCAAGCTTGCCCAAGGTGAACGAGGCTGGCAGCAGCACGGTCTGGAACGGCAGGAAGCAGCCAAACAGCAGCAGGCCGAAGAACAGCTGCGAACCGCGGAAGCGCCACATCGACAACACATAACCGTTCAGGGCGCCAATGGCAGTGGAGATCAGCACCGCTGGCACGGTGATCATGATCGAGTTCCAGAAGTAACCGCTGACCGTGCCCCAGGCCTTGACCCAGCCGATGCCGGTGATCACCGTCGGCCAGCTCAGCAGGTTGCCGGTGCTGATGTCTTCCGGGGTCTTGAAGCTGGTCAGCAGCATCACCACCAACGGCACCAGGTACAGCAGCACGGCGATCAGCAATACGGCATGTATGGCGATGCGGCTGAGGCTGAGAGCCGGTTTTCCGGCAGGTGTTTGTAATGAGCTATGCATGGCGTCTGCTCCGCAGCTCTGAGTACAGGTAAGGCACGAGGATCGCCAGGATCGCCCCCAGCATGAGGATGGCGCTGGCCGAGCCCATGCCCATCTGGCCGCGGCTGAAGGTGAACGAGTACATGAACATCGCCGGCAGGTCTGACGAATAGCCGGGGCCACCGGCAGTCATTGCCGCCACCAGGTCGAAGCTCTTGATGGCAATGTGCGAAAGGATCATCAGCGAACTGAAAAACACCGGCCGCAGGCTGGGCAGCACTACAGTCCAGTAAATGCGCGGCAGGCTGGCGCCATCTATCTGTGCAGCGCGGATGATCGATTGGTCAACGCCACGCAGGCCGGCAAGGAACATCGCCATGATAAAACCCGAGGCCTGCCACACGGCGGCGATTACCAGGCAGTACACCACCCGGTCAGGGTCGATCAGCCAGTCCAGGCGAAAACCCTCCCAGCCCCAGTCACGCAGCAGCTTGTCCAGGCCCATGCCAGGGTTGAGCAACCACTTCCAGGCCGTGCCGGTGACAATCATCGACAGCGCCATGGGGTACAGGTAGAGGGTGCGGATGAACCCTTCGCGGCGAATGCGCTGGTCCAGCAAGACCGCCAGCACTACGCCGATGACCAGGCTGATGGCGATGAACAGCCCACCGAATACCAACAAGTTCTTGCTCGCGACCCACCAGCGGTCGTTGTCGAACAGCCGGGCGTATTGCGCCAGCCCAGCCCACTTGTAGGTAGGCAGGAAGGTCGAAGTGGTGAAGGACAGCACGAAGGTCCAGAGGATGTAGCCGTAAAAGCCCACCAGGACGATGAACATGCTCGGCGCCAGCACCAGCTTGGGTAGCCAGCGCTGTAGCGCATCCAGGGGTGAGGCCCGCAGTTGGGCGGTTGTAGTGGTCATGGTTCACCTCAAAGGCGCCGCACTCCCCTGTAGGAGCGGCCTTGCGTCGCGAAGGGCTGCGTATCAGCCCCAGAAGACTCAAGGTCAACACCTACCTGGAAGATCGAATACGCAGGTTCTGGGGCTGCTGCGCAGCCCTTCGCGACGCAAGGCCGCTCCTGCAACGGGGATCGCGTCAGCTTTACTGAGCAGCCTTGATCGCCGCCGCCAGCTTCTTCGCCGCATCGGCCGGGTCGGCCTTGGGGTCGTTGATGTAGTTGGTCACCACATCGAAGAATGCGCCCTGCACAGCCAGCGTGGTGGCCATGTTGTGCGCCATGCTTGGCTGCAAGCCGCCATTTTTGGCGTCGGCCAGGAAGTCCTTGGCGGAGGTTTGCGCGCAGGCGTCGAAGCCATGCTTGCCCATGTCGGCGAGCATGTCGTTACGCACCGGGATCGACCCTTTGTTGATGCTGAAGACCTTCTGGAAGTCCTCCCCCAGCACCTTGCGCGCAATGTCCTGCTGCCCGGCAGAGGTACTGGCGTTGTTTTGCTTGAACACCACCAGCGAGTCGATGTTGTACAGGAAGGCCTTGTCAGTACCGGGGAACGGCACGCACTGGTAATCCTTGCCGGCGGTTTTCTTCGCCAGGGTCCATTCGCTCTTGGCCCAGTCACCCATGATCTGCATGCCGGCCTTGCCGTTGATGACCTTGGCTGCTTCAAGGTTCCAGTCCTGACCCTTGCCATCCGGGTCCATGTAGGTGGCGACCTTTTTCAGTTCGGTCAGCGCCTTGACCATCTGTGGCCCGGTCAGGGTCGCGCTGTCGAGGTCGACCATGGCCTTCTTGTAGCCGTCGGCCCCCATCACCGCCAGCACCACGCTTTCGAACACGGTGCTGTCCTGCCATGGCTGGCCACCGTGGGCCAGCGGGATGAAGCCGGCGGCCTTGAGTTTGTCGGCGGCGGCGTAGAATTCATCGAGGGTGGCTGGCGCCTTGTCGATGCCGGCTTTGCTGAAGACTTCGGGGTTGATCCACAGCCAGTTGATGCGGTGGATGTTCACCGGCACGGCGACATAGTCACCGTCGTACTTCACGGTGTCGGCGACTTTCTTGTCGAGCAGCGAGTCCCACTTTTCTTTCTGGGCCACCTCCTTGAGCACCTCGGCATCGAGCAGGCCGGTGGCCGCCCAGTCCTGGATGTCCGGGCCTTTGATCTGCGCGACCCCTGGCGGGTTGCCGGCGACTGCGCGGCTCTTGAGGACGGTCATGGCCGTGGCCCCCCCTCCACCGGCAACTGCGCCGTCCTTCCAGGTGAAGCCGTCTTTTTCGACTTGCGCCTTGAGCACATCGACTGCCGCTTTTTCGCCACCCGAGGTCCACCAGTGCACCACCTCGACACTGCCTTTGGATTCGGCAGCCTGGGCACACAGCGGGATCAAAGAGGCAAGGGAGATTGCGGCAGCGAGACGGAGCGTGGAATTCATCGAAGCACCTTTCTTGTTGTTATGCCGTGCAAGTCGAGCGCTTGCGTTGCATGGAGTCTAAACAGCGTGCCCGCCGCGTCAGGTAACGAAGCGATGCGTGAATGTCATCATCTGGTTACATTGCCGGCCAGGTTGCTGGCCAGGCTGGGTGCGAGCGGCAAACCAGGCAGCAGCAATGCCTGGTAGGCGTGGTAGAGGTCGGGTTTGCCCGGCCAGATGGTCCCGGCAGGCCGGTTACGGGCATTGAGTTCGTGGTGCCAACTGCCAGCGACCGGGTCGATGAAGTGGTTGGCGATAAAGCCCCAACAGGTGCGATACCACTGTTCGTATGTTGCCTCGCCGGTACGCTGCAACAGGGCTGCGGCGGCAGCACAGGCCTCGGCGTGTACCCAGTGCAGGCGCGCGTGCACCACGGGGCGACCGGCCCAGTCCAGGGTGTAGACAAAACCGGGCTCGCCATCGGCGCTCCAGGCCTGCTGGCAGGCTGTATCGAACAAGGCACGGGCACACGCTTGTAGCCACTGCGGAGCATGCAGACCGGCCTGCTCGAGACTGGCCTCCAGATGCACCAGCAACCGCGACCATTCCAGCGCATGCCCGGGTGTAGTGCCATATGGCCGGAAGTGGTCGGCGGGGTGTTCGTGGTTGTAATCCGGCAGCGGTTGCCAATGGGCGTCGAAATGTTCGATAACCCGATAACTGCTGGCGGCAGCATGGGTATGGATGATGCGTTCGACGATTCGCAAGGCGCGCTGCAGCCACAGGTTGTTGCCGGTGACGTCTGCCAACGCCAGGAATGCCTCGGTCGCGTGCATGTTGCTGTTGGCGCCACGGTATGGCTCTGGTAGTTGCCAGGCGCGGGAGAATGTTTCGCGAAGGGCACCTTCGGCTTCGCTCCAGAAGTGCGTTTCGATCACCTGGATTGCGTCTGCCAGCAAAGCGCGGGCATCGGCTGCACCGGCCACCGCGGCAGAACTGGCGGCAAGGGCGACGAAAGCATGCAGGTAGGCAGCCTTGCCGCTGTCTTCCTGGCCACCGGGGTGGGCAAACCAGCCGCCGTAGCGGGCGTCCTGCATGGCCCCGCGCAGGGCCGCCACACCGTGTTCGGCATAGGCCAGGCAGCCGGGAATGCCCTGCAGGTGTGCCAGGGCGAAACAGTGAGCCATGCGGGCGGTATTCATGGTTTCGGCCCGGGCGCCAGGGGCGAGCTGCCCTTGAGCATCGAGGTTGCCGAAGCCATCGGGCAGCTTCGCGGCCTTGGCGAAAGCCAGCAGGCGCTGTGCTTCAGCCTGCCGCCAGGTGGAATGCGCCGGGGCGTTGAGCCAGCTGCTAGCAGGCAGTTTGAGGGGGTTCATGGGCCAGCTTGATCCTTGCCAGTCGTTTGCGAATTCTAACCAGCGGGGTTTTGGGCGATGTCACGAAGGATGGTGGGATTGCCACAGGGCAGTGACATTTTGGTTGCCTGTGCTGGCATCTTCGCGGGTAAACCCGCTCCTACACGTACAGCGCAATACTTACATGATCGTTGTAGGAGCGGGTTTACCCGCGAAGAGCCCGCATAGGCGACACAAAAATTCAGTCCATACCCCGCGGCAGATACAGGGTCACCCGCAGGCCACCCTCACGCAGGTTCAGCAAGCTCACCTCGCCGCCATGGCTATGGGCAATGTTGCGCGCAATCCCCAGCCCCAACCCGTACCCCTGCTGCTGCCCGGCCAGACGGAAATGCGGTTCGAACACTTGCTCCAACTGCTGCTGCGGCACCCCTGGCCCCTGGTCGTCCACCTGCAGCACAAAACCCTCTGCCCCGTCGATGATGCGCAGCCGTGCCCGCTCGCCATACTTGATGGCGTTGTCGATCAGGTTGCCGATACAGCGTCGCAACGCCAGCGGCTTGCCCGGGTACGGCGCCAGCGCCCGGCCGTCCAGCGTGATACGGCCATCGACCAGGTAAGGCTCGGCCAGGATTTCCAGCACCTGGTTGAGGTCGACCGGCTCGATGTTTTCGTGGATGTCGGTGTCTTTCACACATTGCAACGCACCTTTGACCAACAACTCCAGCTCATCGAGGTCCTGGCTGAACTTGGCCTGCAGGCGCTCGTCTTCCAGTAGTTCGACGCGCAGGCGCAGGCGAGTGATCGGCGTGCGCAGGTCGTGGGAAATGGCGCTGAACAACTGGCTGCGCTCGGTCAGGTAGCGGCTGATGCGTTCGCGCATGCTGTTGAACGCCCGGCTTACCTCGACCACCTCGCTGCCGCCACCCTCAGCCAGTGGCGCCACATCGGCCCCCAGCGACATCTCCCGTGCGGCCCGCGCCAGGCGCTTGAGTGGCCAGCTCTGCCAATGCACCAGCAAGCCGATGAACAACAGCAGCAAGGCGGTGGTCAGCACGATGAAACCAAGCTGCTGGCGCGGCAGGCGTTCGGCTTCCAGGCTGGTATAGGGCTCAGGCAGCAGCGAAGCGATGTACAACCACTCGCCCTCGCCCAGGCGGATCTGTGTGACCAGCACCGGTGGCTTCAACGGTTCCAGGGTCAGCGAGTAGTGCGCCCAGGAACGTGGCAGTTCGTCGAGTTTGAGGCCACTGTTGAAGATGCGCAGGTCGTCAGGCCCAACGAACTCCACGGAAATTTCCATCTGCGACCCCAGGCGCTCGTGCAGTACTTGCTGGAACACATCGATCACCGCCTGCTTGCGCGGGGTGACGGGCAGTGCCTGCATGTCCAGTGGCGTAGCGTTGAGCGACACGAAAAAGCGCGTGCCGCCCATGCTGCGCAACTGGTCGAGCACCAGTGGCCGGTAGGCCACCGGCAGCGAGCGGAAGTAGCTGACGCTGGCGCTCATCGAATGGGCCAGGCTGCTGGCACTGGCCCGCAACCCCTGCAACTGGCTGGCGCGCAACTGGGAAACCCAGATGATGCTGGACAAGCCTTGGGCCAGCAGCACGACCAGCAGGGTCAGCAGCAACATGCGCCCCAGCAGAGAGCGCGGCAACAGGCGCCAGCGCTGCTCAGGGCGCACAGCAGACATGTGCCGCCAGCAAGTAACCACTGCCGCGCACAGTGCGGATCAGCCGGGGAGGTTTTTCGGTATCACGCAGGCGCTGGCGCAGGCGGCTTACGGCCATGTCGACGATACGGTCCAGCGGCATTGGCTCGCGGCCACGGGTGGCATTACCGATGGTGTCGCGGTCAAGAATCTGCTGCGGGTGGTCGAGGAACAGCTTGAGCAGGGCAAAGTCGGCGCCCGAGAGGATGACCTCCTCACCATCACGATGAAACAGGCGGTGGCTGACTGTGTCCAGGCGCCAATCGTCGAAGGCCAGCACGGCACTGCCCGGCGCTGCCTGGCCGAACTCGGCGCGGCGCAGCAAGGCCTTGATCCGCGCCTGCAACTCACGCGGGCTGAAGGGTTTGCCCAGATAGTCGTCGGCGCCCAGCTCAAGGCCGATGACCCGGTCGGCTTCGTCGGAGCTGGCAGTGAGCATGATGATCGGTACGCGTGCCTGGCGCGGATGTTGGCGAACCCAGCGGCACAAGCTGAAACCGTCTTCGTCGGGCAGCATGACGTCGAGGATGACCAGGTCGCAGGGCGTGCTTTCCAGCGCGCGGCGAAAGCCTGCACCGTCGGCTTCGGCATGCACCTGGAAGCCGGAGCGGCTCAGGTAGGTTTGCAGCAGTTCGCGGATTTCCTGGTCGTCGTCGACCATCAGGATCGATTTGCCGGCAGTGGTCAAGGTCGTCCTTCCTCTTGTTGGTTACAGGTCTTCGTTGCCTGCTATTGGGGCCGCTGCGCGCCCCATCGCGACACAAGGCAGCCCCTACAGGGACCGCACAGTGCCGGAAATATCCGTGGCCCCTATAGGTCGCGATGGGGCGCACAGCGGCCCCCGTACACCTCTATCTCTGATCCAAAGCCTGCTGCAAGGCCACCCCGGCCCCCAGCAAGCCGGAAAACTCCGCCGTCACCAGCCACACCGGCACGCCAGCAAAATAGCCACTCATGCAGCCCTTGTCGGCAAAGCTCGCGGCAAACCCGCTACGCAGGAACAGCTCGGCAAAGCGCGGGATCACCCCGCCGACAATATAGACCCCACCCCGCGCGCCCAGCGTCAGCACATTGTTACCGGCCACTCTGCCGAGGAACCGGCAGAACTGCTCGACCACCGCCAGCGCCCGTGGCTCGCCGCCCAACGCGGCATCGGTGATCTGCGCCGGAGATGTGTGCCGCGGTGTGTCGCCGTCCAGTGCGCAGATCGCCTGGTACAGCCGCACCAGCCCGCCACCACTGAGCACGGTCTCAGCACTGACATGGCCGATCTGCCCGTGAATCTGCTGGTGGATCGCTGCTTCGCGGGCATTGCCCACCGGCAGGTCGACATGCCCGCCTTCCCCCGGCAGGGCCTGCCAATGCTGGTCACCCAGGCGTAACAACGAACCCACACCCAGACCGGTGCCTGGCCCGATCACCAGCGCCGGACGCGCCGGGTCGGGCTGACCGGGGCATACCTCGCGGAATTCCCCCTCGCGCAGGCGGGTCATGCCCAGTGCCATGGCGGTGAAATCATTGATCAGCAACAGCCGCTCGACCTGCAAGGTCTTGCAGAAGGCCGTGCGGCTCAGGCGCCAGTGGTTGTTGGTAAAGCGAAATTCATCACCATCGACCGGCCCGGCCACCGCCAGGCATACCGCCGCCAGGCCACCGCGGGCGATGCCCTGGCCTTCGAGGTAAGCCTCGATGGCCTGCTCCGGGCTGGTGTAGTCCGCGGTGGCGAAGACTTTTACCTCATGCAGCTGGTTGTCACGCCACAACGCAAAACGGGCATTGGTGCCGCCAATGTCGCCAACCAGCAGGTCCTTCATTTGAGGTTCTCCAGGCCCGAGGTAAAGGCACTGGCGCCCTGCTCTGCCGGGCTGAACGCCATGCGCATGAAGCCGAACAGTTCGCGCCCGCAACCCAGGTCATTGCCCAGGGGCGCTGGCGGCAGATCGCGGCTGGCCAGTTCTTCGGCCGTTACCATTACCCGCAGCGTACCTTCGACACCATCGACGCGCACGATATCACCATCGCGCACCCGCGCCAGCGGGCCGCCGTCATACGCCTCGGGGCACACGTGGATGGCCGCCGGGATCTTGCCCGAGGCACCGGACATGCGCCCGTCGGTCACCAGCGCCACTTTGTAGCCACGGTCCTGCAGCACACCGAGGAACGGCGTGAGCTTGTGCAGCTCGGGCATGCCGTTGCAGCGAGGCCCCTGGAAGCGCACCACGGCAACGAAGTCACGCTCCAACTCGCCGGCCTTGAACGCATCGGCCAGCGACTGTTGGTCGTGGAACACCCGCGCCGGGGCTTCGACCACCTGATGCTCGGCGGCCACAGCCGACACCTTCATCACGCCACGCCCCAGGTTGCCTTCCATCACCCGCAGGCCACCTTCGGCCGAGAACGGCCGTGCCACCGGGCGCAAGATGCTTTCGTCCAGGCTGTGCTGCGGGCCCTCGCGCCACACCAGCTTGCCATTGTCGAGGAATGGCTCCTGGGTGTAGCGGCGCAGCCCGTGGCCGGCGACCGTGTTGACGTCTTCATGCAGCAGCCCGGCATCGAGCAGCTCGCGTATCAGGAAGGCCATGCCGCCAGCGGCCTGGAAGTGGTTGATGTCGGCCTTGCCGTTGGGATAGACATGCGACAGGGTCGGCACCACTTCGGAGAGGTCGGCCATGTCCTGCCAGGTCAGCTGGATACCTGCCGCCTGGGCAATTGCGGGAATGTGCAAGGTGTGGTTGGTCGAACCGCCGGTAGCGTGCAAGGCAACGATGGCGTTGACCAGCGCCTTTTCGTCGACGATTTCACCCAGCGGCATGAAGCTGCCGCTGGCCTTGGTCATGCGCGTGACCTGCTGCGCGGCCTCGGCAGTGAGCGCGTCGCGCAGCGGGGTGTAAGGGTTGACGAACGAGGCGCCCGGCAGGTGCAGGCCCATTACCTCCATCACCAGTTGGTTGGTGTTGGCGGTGCCGTAGAACGTGCAGGTGCCGGGGCTGTGGTAGGACTTCATCTCCGACTCCAGCAGTTCTTCGCGGCTGGCCTTGCCTTCGGCATAGCGCTGGCGCACGTCGGCCTTCTGCTTGTTGGAAATACCGGAAACCATAGGTCCGCCCGGAACGAAAATGGTCGGCAGATGGCCGAAACGCAGCGCCCCCATCATCAGACCGGGGACGATCTTGTCGCAGATACCCAGCATCAGCGCGGCGTCGAACATGTTGTGCGACAGCGCTACCGCAGTGGACATGGCAATCACTTCACGGCTGGCAATGGCCAACTCCATGCCCGGTTCGCCCTGGGTGACGCCGTCGCACATGGCTGGTACGCCACCGGCGAACTGGCCGACCGAGCCGACCTCGCGCAGGGCTTGCTTGATCTGCTCGGGGAAGTGCAGGTATGGCTGGTGGGCCGACAGCATGTCGTTGTAGGCCGAGACGATGGCCACGTTGGCCGCGTTCATCAGGCGCAGGGCCTGCTTGTCGTCACTGCCGCAACCGGCCACGCCGTGGGCGAAATTGGCGCACTGCAGGCTGGCACGCATGGGGCCGTCACTGGCCGCGCCGCGAATCAGCTGCAGGTAGCGTTCGCGGGTGGCACGGCTGCGTTCAACCAGCCGCTGGGTGACCTCAAGGATGCGCGGATGCATGTACTGGACTCCAGGCTAATTGTAAGGGCGGTTTACCGGGCATTTCCCCTCCAAACGATTGCGGCCTAGGCTCAAGGTAAGGAGCCCGCTGCATCGGTGGAGGCACGTCGCCCAACCACTCGTTGTATATTTAAACAAAATACTGCCACTAAAAAGGCTTGTTTTCTATCGGCCAGTGAATAATCTTGTAATTCCAACAACAAAACCGTTTCAGTGAAGCTCCTTTGTGCCACAGGTTTCACTCGGACTGCCAGAGGTACTGCCATGACCCTTCGCATCGCCATCAATGGATTCGGCCGCATCGGGCGCAATGTCCTGCGCGCACTGTATACCCAAGGCTACCGCCAGGACCTGCAGGTCGTCGCCATCAACGACCTGGGCGACAGCGCCATGAATGCCCACCTGCTCAAGTACGACAGTGTGCACGGCACTTTCGACGCCACGGTCGAGGCCGACCACGAAAGCCTGACGGTCAATGGTGACCGTATCGCAGTCAGCGCCATTCGCAACCCGGCCGAACTGCCGTGGAAAGCCGAGGCGATCGACGTGGTTTTCGAATGCACCGGGCTGTTTACCGAACGTGCCAAAGCTGCAGCGCACCTGGCCGCCGGTGCGGGTAAGGTGATTGTCTCGGCACCCGCCAAGGGGGCCGATGCTACCGTGGTGTACGGGGTCAACCATGACATCCTGCGCGCCTCCCACCAGGTCATTTCCAACGCCTCCTGTACCACCAACTGCCTGGCGCCGATCGCCCAGGTGCTGCACCGCGAGTTCGGCATCGAGCAAGGCCTGATGACCACCATCCATGCCTACACCAACGACCAGGTGTTGACCGACGTGTACCACGGCGACCCCTACCGCGCGCGTTCGGCAACCCAGTCGATGATCCCGAGCAAGACCGGTGCCGCCGAGGCCGTAGGCCTGGTGCTGCCGGAGCTGGCGGGCAAGCTGACGGGCATGGCAGTGCGGGTGCCAGTGATCAACGTGTCGCTGGTGGACCTCACTGTCAACCTCAAACGAGAAGCCACGGCCGAGCAGGTCAACCAGCTGTTCCTCGAAGCCAGCAGGCATTCCAAGGTATTGGGCTACAACGCCTTGCCATTGGTTTCCTGCGATTTCAACCACAACCCGCTGTCGTCGATTTTCGACGCCAACCACACCCGGGCCAATGGGCGCATGCTCAAGGTGCTGGCCTGGTATGACAACGAGTGGGGGTTCAGCAACCGCATGCTGGATAACTGCCTGGCGTTGTGCAGGGCAGGCTAAGATTTGACACGTTCCCTGTAGGAGCGATGGGTTGCGCAGTAGCACGGAAATCTCGATTCCAATACACATTGTCGGGGCCGCTTTGCGGCCCATCGCGACACAAGGCCGCGCCTACAGGGACCGCGGAAGCCGGGAGATACACAATCTTTACCTTTTCCTAACACTTCCAGACTTGACCTTCGGCACAGATGATAAGCATTATCATTAACCTTTCGTCGGCCAGGTCCCCCTGTGAGTCAGTCCCGGTTCAACTCCGTCTTCCTCGTCCAGCGCCTTACCCTGCTGCGCACCCTTCAGCGCATGGTTGGCAACCCCAGCACCGCCGAGGACTTGCTGCAGGAAACCTACCTGCGGGTGTCTCGTGCCCTGGGCGAGCGGCCGATTGAGCACATCGAGCCGTTCGTGTTCCAGACGGCGCGCAACCTGGCGCTCGACCACCTGCGCGCACGCCGGGTGCAGGCACGCATGCTGGTCGACGACGTGCCCGACGAGGTGCTGCACAGCGTGGCCGCCCCCGCCAGCAGCAGCGAGGATGCAGCCCATGCCGAACAGCTGCTCAAGCACCTCAGCGTCAGCCTCAACCAACTGAGCGAGCGCCAGCAGCGCATTTTCATCCTGAGCCGCCTGCATGGCGCCACCTACCTGGAAATTGCCGAGCAACTGAATGTTTCGGCCAGTACGGTACAGAAGGAACTGAAACTGATCATGGCCATCTGCATGGGTGTCGCCGACCGCCTCAAGTGAGCCGACCGCCAGCCAGAGCGGTATCGCAAAACCCTTGCCACACCCCGCCTTAGCCTTGATCATTCGCAAAAAACCACTCAAGGATTCACCGTGACCGACAGCCCTGCCCCTCGCCCGTCACCTGCCGGGCAAAGCGCCCGTGCTCGTGCCATGGACGAGGCGCTGGACTGGTTGGTGCGCCTGCAATGCGCCGATGCCGAGGACACCCTGGCTTTCGAAGCGTGGTTGAGTGCGGCGCCGGAAAACGCCGAGGCCTATGTCGAGGCAGAAGCGCTGTGGAACGGCATGCCGCTGCACCAGGCGGCCACGCAGTTGCATCGGCAGCAGCGCCGCTCGTGGCGCGGGCGCCTGCGCAGCCACTGGAAGCCTTTGGCCACTGCAGCAGTGCTGCTGGTCGGGCTGTTCACCTTCGGCAACCTGCCCACACGCCTGCAGGCCGACCACCTGACCGTGGTCGGCGAGCGCCAGCGCCTGCAGTTGGAAGACGGCGCAAAAGTGCTGCTCAACACCAATTCGGCCTTTGCCAGCGACCGTCGTGACGGCCGCCAGGTCGCCCGCCTGTTGCAGGGCGAAGCGTACTTCCAGGTCCCCGAGGGCGCGCTGTTGCCGCTGGAGGTGGAGGCCGGGCCATTGCGCGCGCAGGCGCGCGACACCGATTTCGCCGTGCGCTACCTTGATGGCGAAGCACAGGTGCGGGTGCAGCGCGGCGATGTTGACCTGCAGGGTGCGCGCGACCAGCGCATACGCCTGAGTGCCGGTGACAGCATCAGCGTCGGCCCACAGGGCTTTGGCCAGCGCCAGCGCCCCGACATGCACAAGGACCTGGCCTGGATCGACGGTCGCCTGGTGTTCGAGAATTGCCCGTTGAGCCAGGTGCTGGCCGAGGTACGGCGCTATTACCCGGGCTGGATCATCAACCGCAATGCGCAACTGGAGGACGTTGCCGTCACCGGCAACTACCGGCTCGATCAGCCATTGGAAACCCTGCGCGCACTGGCCCATATCACCTCGGCACAACTGCATGAGTACCCGGCGTTGGTCATTCTGAACTGACCCGAAATTTATTTTTACGCGATCGCCCTTCCCCGGCCGTCTCGTTATAGCCAATGCAACTGATTCTTGTTTGAAAACGAGAACAGTCATCACCTATAACAGTCCGCGCGTCTGGGAGCGCTTCCGATGTCCACTGGTCCTACCCGCTCATCCCCCCTTCCCCACCTGTCCCTGTTGACCCTGGCCCTGCTGGCCAGCGGCGCCTACAGCCTGCCGGCACTGGCTGCCGAACCGGCCCAGGCCAGCAGCCAGCGCATGGGCGATTACCGCTTCAGCATCAGCCAGCAGCCGCTGGTGTCGGCGATCAACGCCTTCAGCCAGGTCACCGGGTGGCAGGTCGGCTTCAGCGCCGAGCTGGCCGACGGCGTGGCCTCGCCAGGCGTACAGGGTTCGCTGCCGCCGGATGCCGCACTCAAGCGCCTGCTGCACGGTACCGGCCTGGGCTTTCGCAAGATCAGCAACGGTAACGTGGTCCTTGAGCGCCAGACCGGCAGCAACGTGATTGCTTTGCAACAAGTGACCGTCAGCGCCACCCGCAGTGCCCAGGACGTCAGCCAGGTGCCGAGCACCGTCAGCGTGCAGACCCGCGAGCAGCTCGACCGGCAGAACGTCAACAACATCCAGGACCTGGTGCGCTACGAGCCAGGCGTATCGGTGGCCGGCACCGGCCAGCGCAGCGGCCTGAATGGCTACAACATCCGCGGTATCGACGGTGAGCGGATCCTCACCCAGGTCGACGGTGTGTCGATCCCCGACAGCTTCTTCTACGGCCCTTATGCGCAAACCCAGCGCAACTATGTCGACCCGGAAATCGTCAAGCGCGTGGAAATCCTCCGCGGCCCGGCCTCGGTGCTGTACGGCAGCAACGCCATCGGCGGCGCTGTGAGCTACTTCACCCTCGACCCGGACGACATCATCAAGCCAGGCAAGGACGTAGGTGCACGCCTGAAGACCGGCTACAGTTCGGCTGACGAAAGCTGGCTGACCTCAGCCACCGTCGCCGGTCGCGAGGGCGATTTCGACGGCCTGCTGCACCTCAGCCAGCGCAACGGCCACGAAACCGAGACCCATGGCCACCACAGTGGTGATGGCCTTTCGCGTACCGAAGCCAACCCGATGGACGCACGCACGACCAACGTGTTGGCCAAACTGGGCTGGAACTACGCAGACGACGCGCGCCTGGGCTTCACCTACGAGCGCTACAAGGATGACCGCGACCAGAACATCCTCAGTGCAGTGGGCGGGCCGTTCATTCCCGGTTTTGGTGGCATGGGCTACTACAAGGCGCGTAATGGCAATGACACCATCACCCGCGAACGTTACGGCATCAACCATGAGTTCGGTCTCGATTCGCTGGTCGCCGACCATGTGAAGTGGAGCCTGAACTACCAGATCGCCAAAACCGACCAGCACACTGAGGAAGTCTACGCACCGCCCGGCCGCCAGGTACTGCGTACCCGCGATACCACCTACAAGGACCGTCAGTGGGTATTCGATGCTCAGCTGGACAAGGCCTTCAGCATCGGCACGACCGACCACCTGCTGACCTACGGCACCACGCTCAAGCACGAGAAAGTCACCGGCTCGCGTAGCGGCACTGGTACCTGCCTGACCATTGGCTCGGGGTGCACCGCCGTCGGCGCCGACCGCCCCGCAGATGGCCAGGCACTGGTCAGCGACTTCCCGGACCCGACCGTGAACACCTACAGCCTGTTCGTGCAGGATGAGATCCGCTGGAACAACTGGACGTTCATGCCCGGCGCACGCTACGACTACACGCGCATGGAACCGAAGTTCACCGAGGAATTCCTCCGCGGCCTGGCGTCGACCGGTACGGCACCTACCTCGCAGGATGACTCGGACAAGAAATGGCACCGCATCTCGCCCAAATTCGGCCTGACCTACGCCTTCAACGACAACTACACCTGGTACGGCCAGTACGCCGAAGGCTTCCGCACCCCGACCGCGAAGGCCATGTACGGCCGCTTCGAAAACATCGAGCAAGGCTACCGCGTGGAAGGCAACCCGAACCTTGAGCCGGAAAAAAGCAAAAGCTACGAAACCGGCCTGCGTGGCAACTTCGACGCCGGCAACTTCGATGTGGCGGTGTTCTACAACAAGTACCGCGACTTCATCGACGAAGACGCCGTGCAAAGTGCCAACCTGGAACAGACCTTCCAGGCCAACAACATCAAACACGCCACCATCAAGGGGGCCGAGGTCAAGGGACGCCTCAATCTCGACCACTTCGGGGCGCCGCAGGGCCTGTACACCCAGGGTTCGATTGCCTACACCTATGGCCGCAACGATGACACCGGCGAGCCTCTGAATACCGTCAACCCGCTGAAGGGCGTGTTCGGTCTGGGCTACGAGCAGCAGAACTACGGCGGCCTGCTGAGCTGGACGCTGGTCAAGCGCAAAACCCGTGTCGACGACAGCACCTTCTATTCGCCCGACGGTTCGACCTCGAAGTTCCGCACCCCGGGCTACGGCGTACTGGACCTGACCGGCTATTACAAGGTTACCGACGATGTCACCATCAACGCTGGCCTGTACAACCTGACCGACAAGAAATACTGGCAGTGGGACTCGGTACGCAGCTACGACGGCCAGGGTGAAGCGGCTGTGACCCAGCCCGCCAATATCGACCGCCTGAGCATGCCGGGGCGCAACTTCGGTATCAATGTGGTGTGGGATATCTGACCGTTTTAGATTTGCAGCGCCTATGAGATCGAGCGCCGCCCGCGCGGCGCTTCGCGGGCAAGCCCGCTCCTACGTTTGTTTCGGGCCAATTATTCCTGGGGGATTTGCGCGCGAACGCCTTGGCGCATGCCTCGAAATCGCGTCGTACAAACAAGGCGGTCGCGCGCGCCTGGCACAGGATGGACTGGCCCGAAACAAACGTAGGAGCGGGCTTGCCCGCGAAGCGCCGCGCGGGCGGCGCTCGATCTCACTGGCGCTGCAATAACCAATCTGTAAATACCCAGTTTTTTTACTGTCCCGCCCCCGCTGTTTCGTCTTGTATCTAGACGCCCCTTTTTCCAAGGACTGCCCCATGACCGACCGCCCAGCCCTGCGCTCCCAGCGCCTCAACCAGATCACCCACGCCCCGCACGCCGAGCTGGATGCCCTGGTCAAGTCCCACGCGCCGTTCGACAGCCGCGAAAATTTCGCCCGCTTCGTCGTCGCCCAGTACCTGTTCCAGTCCGAACTGCAGGCCCTGTACAACGACCCGCAACTGAATGCCATCGTCCCCGACCTGGCCGAGCGCTGCCGGGCCGAGCAGGCCCGCCTGGACCTCGCCGACCTCGACACCGAAGTACCTGCCGCCGTGCCCGGTGCCCTGGGCAATCCTGGCCTTGGCGAGGCAATGGGCTGGATCTTCGTCTCCGAAGGCTCCAAACTGGGCGCTGCGTTTCTGATCAAGCGTGCGGTGGCGCTGGAACTGTCCGACAGCTTCGGTGCCCGCCACCTGGGCGAACCGGCCGGTGGCCGTGCCGAAGGCTGGAAGCAGTTCACCCGCATCCTTGACGGCCTGGAGCTGTCGGCCGACGAGGAAGCAGCTGCAGAACGCGGCGCTGTTGCCGCTTTCCAACGCTTCACCGAGCTGCTCAAGCACGCCTATGCTGCAGATGCCGCGCTGGTTTGATACGCCATAGCCGGCCACCCTTCCGGTGGCCGCAATGTTTTATGCAGTGAGACCATGACCCGACCCGCCCGCTCCAAACTCGCCCGCCTGCTGTATGGAATACTGGCTTATGTGAGCCTGGGTGTGGGTTTGGTCGCGATCGTCATTCCTGGCCTGCCGACCACCGAATTCATCCTGCTGGCCGCCTGGGCGGCCACCCGCAGTTCGCCACGCCTTTCCGCCTGGCTGGAAAACCACCGGCTGTTCGGGCCGATCCTGTACAACTGGCGTAATGGCAAAGTGATCCAGCGCCGGGCCAAGGTCAGTGCAACCATCAGCATGCTGCTGTGCGCAGGCCTGATGCTGACCTTTCTGGAGCACCGCTGGCCAGTGTTCCTGGCCATCGCCGGCATGACCTTGGGCAACCTGTGGATCTGGTCGCGCCCAGAGCACGCCTGCACGGCCCCGTCACAAGCTCAGCAACCCTGAGTACAAGGCGTAGGCCGCCAAGGCCGCCCCCGCCAGCACAGCAGCAAAAATCAGTTTTTCCCAGGTGGTGAACAGGGTTTGCCCCTGCTCGTGCTTGGCCCTGGCAAACAGGATCACCCCCGGGGCATACAGCAGCGCCGACAGCAGCAGGTACTTGAGCCCACCGGCGTACAGCAGCCAGATGGCGTACACCAAGGCGACCAGCGCCACCAGCAAGTCCTTGCGCCGCAGCCCCGGCTGCCCGGCATAGCTCTCGCCACGCGCGGCCAGCAACACGGCATAGGCCGCCGACCACAGGTAGGGCACCAGGATCATCGACGACGCCAGGTAGATCAGGCTGGTGTAGGTGCCGGCGGAGAACAGCGTGATCAGCAGGAAGCCCTGGATCATGCAATTGGTCAGCCACAGGGCATTGGCGGGCACATGGTTGGCATTTTCCTTGGCCAGAAAGCGCGGCATGGTCTTGTCGCGCGCCGTGGCATACAGGATCTCGGCACACAGCAACGCCCACGACAGCAACGCACCGAGCAGCGAAACCGCCAGGCCGAGGCTGATCAGCAAAGCACCCCAGGGGCCTACGATATGCTCCAGCACCGAGGCCAGTGACGGGTTCTGCAACCCGGCCAGCTCCGGCTGGGTCATCACCCCCAGCGACAGCACGTTAACGAGCACCAGCAGCGCCAGCACCCCGAGAAAGCCGATGACCGTGGCCTTGCCCACATCGGAACGGCGTTGGGCACGCCCGGAATACACGCTGGCGCCCTCGATACCGATGAACACGAACACGGTCACCAGCATCATGTTGCGCACCTGCTCCAGCACGCTGCCGAACTGCGGGTTGCTCAGGCCCCAGATATCACGGGTGAAGATATCGGCGCGAAAGGCAAACGCGGCAATGACCACGAAAATCAGCAACGGCACCACCTTCGCCACGGTGGTCACCTGGTTGATGAACGCCGCCTCCTTGATGCCACGCAGCACCAGAAAGTGCACCGCCCATAGCAGCAACGAGGCGCAGCCGATGGCGATTGGCGTGTTGCCCTCGCCAAACACCGGGAAGTAGAAGCCCAGAGTGCTGAACAACAACACGAAGTAGCCGACGTTGCCCAGCCAGGCACTGATCCAGTACCCCCAGGCCGAGGAAAAACCCATGTACTCGCCAAAGCCCGCCTTGGCGTAGGCATATACACCCGAATCCAGCTCCGGCTTGCGGTTGGCCAGCGTCTGGAACACGAAGGCCAGGGCCAGCATGCCGACCGCCGTGATACTCCAGCCGATCAGCACCGCCCCCACATCGGCACGCGCGGCCATGTTTTGCGGCAACGAAAAGATCCCGCCACCAATCATCGAGCCGACCACCAGCGCGATCAGCGCGCCCAGGCGCAGCTTCTGTCCCGGTTCGCTCATGCATCCCCCATTTTTTTTCGCGCTGTCATGCCTTTGAAACAGCCTGGCGGGCCATATAAATGCAGTTACTTATAATAGAACAAGCCATTGAAGCTATAGCACTCATAACTGCTTTGTCTATGCAGCCCTCCCTAAAAACTAGCAGCTGCGCAGCCACTAGAAAAGTTCCCGATAAAACTCAAAATTCTTGTGAAAAATTTGCGAAAGCGGCAAAAGCGGCTAGCGTCAAGCATCGCAGGCCAAACAGAGCGTTTGCTCTAGAAGGACATGGAGGTGCCAGCGTGCAAGGCCTGCAGCAGAGCTGTCGGCACTCTCCAGGAGCCCGCGTGAAGGAATTTTCCTACTTCACGCAGCCACAAACTGACGCAAGTCAGTCGCTGGCCCAGGCGTCGGATTTATTCTGTCGTCAACTTTCTCCTGGCAGGAGTTGTTAAATGTCTGATTCTTCCGGAAAACTAAAGCTCGGCGCGTTAGTTGCACTCGTAGTCGGTTCGATGATTGGTGGCGGGATCTTTTCGCTGCCGCAAAACATGGCCGCCAGCGCGGGGGTTGGCGCAGTGCTGATCGGCTGGGCCATCACCGCGGTCGGCATGCTGACCTTGGCCTTTGTGTTCCAGACGCTGGCCAACCGCAAGCCTGACCTGGATGGCGGGGTGTATGCCTACGCCAAGGCCGGTTTTGGCGACTACATGGGCTTCTCCTCGGCCTGGGGTTACTGGATCAGTGCCTGGCTGGGCAACGTCGGCTACTTCGTGCTGTTGTTCAGCACCTTGGGCTACTTCTTCCCGATCTTCGGTGAAGGCAACACCCCCGCCGCCATCATTGGCGCATCGGTACTGCTGTGGGCGGTGCACTTCCTGGTGCTGCGCGGCATCAAGGAAGCGGCGTTCATCAACCTGGTCACCACCGTGGCCAAGGTGGTACCGCTGGTGCTGTTTGCCCTGATCTGCCTGTTCGCCTTCAAGCTTGACATCTTCACCGCCGACATCTGGGCCGTAGGCACACCAGAACTTGGCAGCGTGATGAACCAGGTGCGCAACATGATGCTGGTCACCGTGTGGGTGTTCATCGGCATCGAGGGCGCGAGCATCTTCTCGTCAAGGGCGGAAAAACGTTCTGACGTGGGCAAGGCTACGGTCATCGGCTTCATCACCGTGCTGCTGTTCCTGGTGCTGGTCAACGTGCTGTCGCTGGGCATCATGACTCAACCGGACCTGGCCAAGCTGCAGAACCCGTCGATGGCCGCCGTGCTGGAGCATGTGGTTGGCCACTGGGGTGCGGTGCTGATCAGCGTCGGCCTGATCATCTCGCTGCTGGGGGCCCTGCTGTCATGGGTGCTGCTGTGCGCCGAGATCATGTTCGCCGCCGCCAAGGACCACACCATGCCGGAGTTCCTGCGCCGCGAGAACGCCAACCAGGTGCCGGCCAACGCCCTTTGGCTGACCAACGCCATGGTGCAGATCTTCCTGGTGATCACACTGTTCTCCAACAGCACTTACCTGTCGCTGATCTACCTCGCGACCTCGATGATCCTGGTGCCTTACCTGTGGTCGGCGGCCTACGCCTTCCTGCTGGCATGGCGCAGCGAAACCTACGAACAGGCCCTGGCCGAACGCAAGAAAGACCTGATCATCGGCGGTATCGCCCTGCTGTACGCCATCTGGCTGCTGTACGCCGGCGGCGTGAAATACCTGCTGCTCTCGGCCCTGCTCTACGCACCTGGCGCCATCCTGTTCGCCAAGGCCAAGCGTGAGGTTGGCCAACCTGTCTTCACCAACGTGGAAAAACTGATCTTCGCAGCCGTGGTCATTGGCGCCCTGGTGGCAGCCTTCGGCCTGTACGACGGCTTCCTGACCCTTTGACCCACGTCTTCGTTCAATTGGAGGAATGAAACCATGTCCGCTGAAAAACAGAAGTACGGTGTCCACTCCGAAGCCGGCAAACTGCGCAAAGTGATGGTTTGCGCCCCGGGCCTGGCGCACAAGCGCCTGACGCCGAGCAACTGTGATGAACTGCTGTTCGACGATGTGATCTGGGTCGACCAGGCCAAGCGTGACCACTTCGACTTTGTCACCAAGATGCGCGAGCGCGGCGTGGATGTGCTGGAGATGCACAACCTGCTGACCGACATCGTGCAAGACAAAGAGGCCCTGAAGTGGATCCTCGACCGCAAGATCACCCCCGACACCGTCGGCGTGGGCCTGACCAACGAAGTGCGCAGCTGGCTTGAAAGCCTGGATCCGCGCCACCTGGCGGAGTTTCTGATCGGCGGCGTGGCAGGCCAGGACCTGCCGCAGAGCGAAGGCGCCGATGTGGTCAAGATGTACAACGACTACCTGGGCCACTCCAGCTTCATCCTGCCGCCGCTGCCCAATACACAGTTCACCCGCGACACCACCTGCTGGATCTATGGCGGCGTCACGCTCAACCCGATGTACTGGCCGGCGCGACGCCAGGAAACCCTGCTGACCACCGCCATCTACAAGTTCCACAAGGAGTTCACCGGCGCCGACTTCCAGGTGTGGTATGGCGACCCTGACAAGGACCACGGTAATGCCACCCTGGAAGGTGGTGACGTGATGCCGATCGGTAATGGCATCGTGCTCATCGGCATGGGCGAACGCACCTCGCGCCAGGCCATTGGCCAACTGGCGCAGAACCTGTTCGCCAAAGGCGCAGTGAAGGAAGTGATCGTCGCCGGCCTGCCGAAATCCCGCGCGGCCATGCACCTGGATACCGTGTTCAGCTTCTGCGACCGCGACCTGGTCACGGTCTTCCCGGAAGTGGTGAAAGAGATCGTGCCATTCATCATCCGCCCGGACGAAAGCAAGCCTTACGGCATGGATGTACGCCGCATCAACAAGTCGTTCATTGAAGTGGTCGGCGAGCAGCTCGGCCTCAAGGGTGGCCTGCGTGTTGTCGAAACCGGCGGCAACAGCTTCGCCGCCGAGCGCGAACAGTGGGATGACGGCAACAACGTGGTGGCCATCGAGCCAGGCGTGGTCATCGGCTACGACCGCAACACCTACACCAATACACTGCTGCGCAAGGCCGGTATCGAGGTCATCACCATCAGCGCCGGCGAACTGGGTCGGGGCCGGGGTGGCGGCCACTGCATGACCTGCCCGATCGTGCGCGACCCAATCGATTACTAACGCCCATTACCCCCGGCCGCCCTCACAAAGCGGCGGCCGGTGCGTTCACCAAACTCAAGGAGATAAGTCATGGCGTTCAACATTCACAACCGCAACCTGCTCAGCCTGGAACACCACACCACGCGCGAGTTGCGCTACCTGCTGGACCTGTCCCGCGACCTCAAGCGCGCCAAGTACACCGGCACCGAGCAGCAGCACCTGAAGGGCAACAACATCGCCCTGATCTTTGAAAAAACCTCCACCCGTACCCGCTGCGCCTTCGAAGTGGCCGCCTATGACCAAGGCGCCAACGTCACCTACATCGACCCGAACTCCTCGCAGATCGGCCACAAGGAAAGCATGAAGGACACCGCCCGCGTGCTTGGGCGCATGTACGACGCCATCGAATACCGTGGTTTCAAGCAGGAAATCGTCGAGGAGCTGGCCAAGTTCGCTGGCGTGCCGGTGTTCAACGGCCTGACCGACGAATACCACCCTACCCAGATGATCGCCGACGTGCTGACCATGCGTGAGCACAGTGACAAGCCGCTGCATGACATCAGCTACGCCTATCTCGGCGACGCCCGCAACAACATGGGCAACTCGCTGCTGCTGATCGGCGCCAAGCTCGGCATGGACGTGCGCATCGCCGCGCCCAAAGCACTGTGGCCACACGATGATCTGGTCGAGCGCTGCAAGAAGTATGCGGAAGAAAGCGGCGCGCGCATCACCCTCACCGAAGACCCGAAAGCAGCGGTCAAGGGTGTGGACTTCGTGCACACCGACGTGTGGGTATCGATGGGCGAGCCGATCGAAGCCTGGGGTGAGCGCATCAAGCAGCTCAAGCCTTACCAGGTGAATGCTGACCTGATGAAGTCCACCGGCAACCCGCGGACCAAGTTCATGCACTGCCTGCCGGCGTTCCATAACTCCGAAACCAAGGTGGGTAAACAGATCGCCGAACAGTACCCAGACCTGGCCAACGGCATCGAAGTGACGGACGACGTGTTCGAGTCGCCAGCCTGCATCGCCTTTGAACAGGCGGAAAACCGCATGCACACGATCAAGGCGATTCTGGTTTCGACCCTGGCTGATTTGTAAGGGCTGACTCGGCAGGCCGGGCAAGCCGGTTTCCTGTGGGAGCGGGTTCACCCGCGAAAGCGTCAGCGTGGGCAACACCATTGTCTGATCTGACGCATTCGCGGGTAAACCCGCCCCCACAGAGGGCCGGTGTCATCCCGCCGAGCGCAGCGCCCCCTTCTTTTTGCTAAAGGACATTCCCCATGCGTATCGTTGTTGCATTGGGCGGCAACGCCCTGCTGCGTCGCGGCGAACCCATGACCGCTGAGAACCAGCGCGCCAATATCCGCACCGCCACCGAACAGATCGCCAAGATTCACCCCGGCAACGAGCTGGTCATCGCCCACGGCAATGGCCCGCAAGTCGGCCTGCTGTCGCTGCAGGCACTGTCCTACAAGCCTGACGAGGCGTACCCGCTGGACGTGCTGGGTGCCGAAACCGAAGGCATGATCGGCTACATGATCGAACAGGAACTGGGCAACCTGCTGGCCTTCGAAGTGCCGTTCGCCACCCTGCTGACCCAGGTGGAAGTGGACGCCAACGACCCCGCCTTCAAGGACCCGACCAAATTCATCGGCCCGGTCTACAGCAAGGAAGAGGCCGAGCGCCTGGCCAAGGAAAAGGGCTGGGTGGTCAAGGCCGACGGCGACAAGTACCGACGCGTGGTGGCCAGCCCGAAACCCAAACGCATCTTCGAAATCCGCCCGATCAAGTGGCTGCTGGAAAAGAGCAGCATCGTGATTTGCGCCGGCGGCGGTGGCATCCCCACCATGTATGATGAAAACCGCAAGCTCAAAGGCATCGAGGCGGTTATCGACAAGGACCTGTGCTCGGCGCTGCTGGCCGAGCAATTGGAAGCCGACCTTCTGATTATCGCCACCGACGTCGATGCGGCTTACATTGACTGGGGCAAGCCTACTCAAAAAGCCATTGCCCAGGCACATCCTGACGAACTCGAACGCCTGGGCTTCGCCGCCGGTTCCATGGGGCCGAAGGTGCAGGCTGCCAGTGACTTTGCCCGCAACACCGGCAAGGTGGCGGTGATCAGCTCGTTGGAAAACATCGAGGACATCGTCAAGGGCACCGCGGGCACGCGGGTTTCCACCGAGAAGCCCGGGATCAGCTACCGTTGAATGCAGTGGGCGGGCGCCTGGCGCTCGCCATTTTCGACCTTCCAAAGGAGCTAGCCATGGCCCAGTACCACCCCGGTCATGTACACATCGAGCGCACCGCGCTGAACAATGCCGACCACAGCTACGACCTGAACATCGAGTACGAGGCCGTGTCGGACCCCAAGGAAGGCAGAGGCATTCAGTTCCACATGCACGGCAGCATCGAAGGCAAGACAGTGGAAGAAAAGTTCTTCCTGGCCAAGGACCAGGTCTTGCCCAGTTTCCTCATGCTGCTGACCCGCAAGGCCCAGTCATACCTCGCGCCGCCGAAGAAATTTGAAACATTGAGCTCACCGCACAAGCTCTATGACTATATGTTCGCGGACATTCGCGAAAAGCTCGACGTGAAGTCGGGCGACCCGATCAAGCCTGAACATCTGGAGTGATTTCAGCATTTTGGGGCCGCAAAGCGGCCCCGGCGATGTTAAGGCATACTACTGCCCTCCCCGGCCACCACCCTTCGCCTCCAAATGCGCATCCACGTCAGCTTCATCGACCGCGTCGGCATCACCCAGGAAGTCCTGGCCCTGCTCGGTGCCCGCAACCTCAACCTGGACGCCGTGGAGATGGTCCCGCCGAACGTCTACATCGACGCCCCTACGCTCAGCCCCGCCGTGCTTGAAGAACTGCACGATGCGCTGTTCGAAGTACACGGCGTGCAATCGGTGGACGTAGTCGACATCCTCCCCGGCCAGCGCCGTCACCTGCAACTCGACGCGCTGCTCGCCGCCATGAGCGACCCGGTGCTGGCGGTCGACAGCGCCGGCAAGGTGCTGCTGGCCAACCCGGCGCTGATCGCCCTGTGCGGCCGCGAATCCGCCGGGCGCACGGTGGGCGAACTGTTCAACGACCCCGACCTGCTGCAGGCCTTGCTGGACAACAACTTCCACCTGCCGATGCGCGAGATGCAGCTCAACGGCCAAAGCCTGCTGCTGGACGCTTCGCCTATCACCAACGCCGGCGGCCTGCTGACGCTGTATGCGCCGAACCGCATGGGCGAGCGCCTGTCAGCCCTGCACCACGACCACGCTGAAGGCTTCGATGCGTTGCTGGGCGAATCACCGGCAATCCGCACCCTCAAGGCCCGCGCCCTGCGGGTGGCCGCGCTCGACGCACCGCTGTTGGTGCATGGTGAAACCGGCACCGGCAAAGAACTGGTCGCCCGCGCCTGCCATGCCATCAGCAGTCGCCATACGGCACCGTTCCTGGCCCTGAACTGCGCCGCACTGCCCGAGAGCCTGGCCGAGAGCGAACTGTTCGGCTATGCCCCCGGCGCTTTCACCGGGGCGCAACGCGGTGGCAAGCCCGGGCTGATGGAGCTGGCCAACCAAGGCACGGTGTTCCTTGATGAAATTGGCGAAATGTCGCCGTACCTGCAGGCCAAGCTGTTGCGTTTTCTCAGCGATGGCAGCTTCCGCCGGGTGGGCGGCGACCGCGAGGTGAAAGTGAACGTGCGCATCATCAGCGCCACCCACCGCGACCTGGAACGCATGGTTGCTGAAGGCAGCTTCCGCGAAGACCTGTTCTATCGCCTCAACGTGCTCAACCTGCAGGTACCGCCGCTACGCGACCGTGGCCAGGACATCCTGATGCTGGCGCACTTCTTCATGCAGCAGGCCTGCACGCAGATTCAGCGCCCAGCCTGCCGGCTGACCCCGGCCACCCATTCGGCACTGCTGGCCAACCCCTGGCCGGGCAATGTGCGCCAACTGCAGAACGTGATTTTCCGCGCAGCGGCCATCTGCGAAGGCAACCTGGTAGACATCGGCGACCTGGATATCGCCGGTACCTCGGTTGCACGCGGGCAAGATGGCGAAGTGGCCAGCCTGGAGCAGGCCGTGGGCGATTTCGAACGTGAACTGTTGCAACGGTTGTATGCCAGCTACCCCTCCACCCGGCAACTGGCAGGGCGCCTGCAAACATCACACACCGCCATCGCACAGCGCCTGCGTAAATATGGAATACCCGGTAAAAACTGACATTAGTAGAAAAAGCCTGGGCCATCTTCAGACTTTTCCTAAGTGTTTGACAGATACGCTCCCACGTGTGCCCCGTAGAATGGCGACAGTGTAATTGCACCTGTTACCTCACTTGCCCAGTTTTTTGCAGCAAGTGATCGCTACTGGATATAACGAGAGAACCTTGATGTTTGAACTCGATTTTTACGGGACGCTGGTGGCTGCCTCACTGGTACTTTTACTGGGGCGCGGCCTGGTCGCACGCATTGGTTTCTTGCGCGCTTATAACATTCCGGAACCTGTTGCCGGCGGCCTGGTCGTCGCCTTGGCACTTTTGGTAATGCGCAGTTTCGATGTCCATGTGCAGTTCGATACTTCCTTGCAAACCCCTTTGATGCTGGCTTTTTTTGCCACCATTGGCCTGAGCGCAGACTTCGCCAGCCTGAAAAAGGGCGGCCGAGTCGTAATCGTGTTCCTGCTGGTAGTAACCGGCCTGTTGCTGGTACAGAACGCCATGGGCATCGGCCTGGCCACGGCGTTGGGGCTCGACCCACTGATGGGCCTGCTGGCCGGCTCGATTACCTTGTCGGGCGGCCACGGCACCGGCGCTGCCTGGAGCGCAACGTTCAGCGAGAAGTTCGGCCTGGCTTCGGCCTCCGAACTGGCAATGGCTTCAGCCACCTTCGGCCTGGTGCTCGGTGGCCTGATCGGTGGCCCGGTCGCCCGACTGCTGATCAAACGTGTAAAAACGCCCGGGCCTGAAGATGAAGCACAGCAACTACCTAAAGGATTCGAGCAACCCGACAAGGAGCGCCTGATCACCTCGTTTTCATTTGTCGAAACACTGGCGCTGATTGCGGTCAGTTTGCTCGCTGGTTCTTTACTCAACGGCGTATTGAAAGGCACCGCATTTGAACTGCCCACGTTCGTTTGTGTGCTGTTCGTAGGTGTGTTGTTACGCAACAGCCTGTCGGCGTTCGGCTTTTATCATGTCTTCGAACGGGAAGTGTCGGTACTGGGTAACGTCAGCCTGTCACTGTTCCTGGCCATTGCCTTGATGTCGCTGAAACTGTGGGACCTGGCGGCGCTCGCCTTGCCGTTTTTTGTACTGCTGGCTGCGCAAACACTGGTCATGGCGCTGTTTGCGATCTTCGTGACGTTCCGGGTCATGGGCCGCAACTATGATGCTGCAGTACTGGCTGCCGGCCATTGTGGCTTCGGCTTGGGGGCTACGCCGACGGCGATTGCCAACATGCAGGCGGTGACCCAGCGCTACGGTGCATCGCACATCGCCTTCCTGGTAGTGCCAATGGTGGGCGCGTTCTTCATCGACATCATCAATGTCATCGTCATCAAGTTGTATTTGGCACTGCCGTTCCTGGCAGGATAAATCCGCCGTCCGTTAGCGTGGCCACCAGGGACCCAGCGTCCCTGCGCGGCCCTCCTGTCGCCATCAATCGCTCGGAATAACACCTATCAGCAAACGGCCTAGCGTCTGTCTCGAAGTGCGCACATCCTGCGAACGCACGCAGGCCTGGCTACATGACCAGTCCTCACGGGGGCGCATGATCCGCTTCGGCCCATTTCGGTTGCAAATGCTGCAAACACCAGCGGCCAGCCATCTACAGGTCAATGGTAAGGCGATGAAAGCTTTGCTTGCAGGCGCTCCGCAAATTTTCGGCTATAAATCGACCCTCTTCCCGCAATGCCCCAATCCTGACGGGACACTGCCATGGCCATGACGCCATCAGCATGTATTGTTTTCAATACACCGTACTGAAAACAATACACACCCATCCGGATGCGCCTTTGCAAGGGTTTGATCGCCAAACGCTTTTTCATCCCTCGCCCTCTGTATCGTTTTCGCTACAAATAAACTGGAGGATGACCATCAAAAACATATAAGCAATTGATTTATATGTACTTTTAATGATTGGCCGTTTTTTTGCTTAGGGAATCCCAACCCCAAGAGCGCGGAGCCACCGCGCCCAACGCCCTGCTTCCCGAGGATTCCCCATGAGCGAGTTGCGTTTCACTGAAGATCACGAATGGCTGCGCGTCGAAGCCGATGGCAGCGTCACCGTGGGCATCACCGCCTACGCCCAGAATGCCCTTGGCGATGTGGTTTTCGTGCAACTGCCAGAGTTGCAGCAGTATGAGAAAGGCAGCGAAGCCTCCACCGTCGAGTCGGTCAAGGCCGCCAGCGGCGTGTACATGCCACTGACCGGTGAGGTGGTCGAAGTCAACGGCCAGCTCGAAGACAGCCCGGAACTGGTCAACGAAGACCCGATGGGCGAAGGCTGGTTCTTCCGTTTCAAGCCTGCCGACGCTGCCGCCGTCAGCGCCCTGCTCGACCAGGACGCCTATGACCGCCTGCTCAAAGCCAACGACGACGCCTGAGGAACCCAGTCATGACCATCAACCTCGGCACCGCCAACGAATTCATCGCCCGTCACATCGGCCCGCGCGCCGCTGACGAGCAGGCCATGCTCGCCGCGCTCGGCTTCGACTCGCTGGAGGCCATGACCGCCGCAGTCATCCCCGACAGCATCAAGGGCACCAGCGTGCTCGGCTCGCACGACGGCCAGAGTGAAGCCGACGCACTGGCCGCACTCAAAGCCATCGCCGGCAAGAACCAGCTGTTCAAAAGCTACATCGGCCAGGGCTACTACAACACCCACACCCCCGCACCAATCCTGCGCAACCTGCTGGAAAACCCGGCCTGGTACACCGCCTACACCCCGTACCAGCCCGAAATATCCCAAGGCCGCCTGGAAGCGCTGCTGAACTTCCAGACCTTGATCAGCGACCTGACCGGCCTGCCGATCGCCAACGCCTCGCTGCTCGACGAAGCTACCGCTGCAGCCGAGGCCATGACCTTCTGCAAGCGCCTGTCGAAGAACAAGGCCAGCCACACCTTCTTCGCCTCGGTACATTGCCACCCGCAAACCCTCGACGTGCTGCGCACCCGTGCAGAACCGCTGGGTATCGAGGTTGTAGTCGGCGACGAACGCGAACTGGGTGATGTCAGCGCCTTCTTCGGCGCCCTGCTGCAATACCCGGCCAGCAATGGTGATGTGTTCGACTACCGCGACGTGGTACAGCGCTTCCACGCAGCCAACGCGCTGGTTGCCGTGGCGGCCGACCTGCTGGCGCTGACCCTGCTGACCCCTCCGGGCGAGTTCGATGCCGACGTAGCCATCGGCAGCGCACAGCGCTTTGGCGTGCCGCTGGGCTTCGGCGGCCCGCACGCGGCTTACTTCGCCACCCGTGACGCATTCAAGCGCGACATGCCAGGCCGCCTGGTCGGCGTGTCGATCGACCGCTTCGGCAAAACGGCCCTGCGCCTGGCCATGCAGACCCGCGAGCAACATATCCGCCGCGAAAAGGCCACCAGCAACATCTGCACAGCTCAGGTGCTGCTGGCCAACATCGCCAGCATGTTCGCCGTGTACCATGGCCCGGCCGGCCTCAAGCGCATTGCCGAGCGTACTCACGCCCTGACCGCGACCCTAGCGGCCGGCCTGAAAGCCCTGGGCGTTCAGGTGGTGGGCAGCAGTGCCTTCGACACCCTGACCCTGGCCACCGGCACAACCACTGCCAGCCTGCATGACAAGGCTCGCGCCCAAGGCATCAACCTGCGCCAGGTCGACGCAGCCCACCTGGGCCTGTCGCTGGACGAAACCAGCAGCCAGGCTGACGTCGAAGCGCTGTGGCAACTGTTCGCCGGCGACCAGGCGCAACCTGACTTCGCCGCGCTGGCGAACAGCACCGGTTCGCTGCTGCCTGCCGCACTGCTGCGCCAGTCTGCCATCCTTGAACACCCAGTGTTCAACCGCTACCACAGCGAAACCGAACTGATGCGCTACCTGCGCCGCCTGGCCGACAAGGACCTGGCGCTGGACCGTAGCATGATCCCGCTGGGCTCGTGCACCATGAAGCTGAACGCTGCCAGCGAAATGATCCCGGTCACCTGGGCCGAGTTCGGCAACCTGCACCCGTTCGCCCCGGCCGAGCAGAGCCAAGGCTACCTGCAGATGACCACCGAACTGGAAGCCATGCTGTGTGCTGCCACCGGCTATGACGCCGTGTCGCTGCAACCCAACGCCGGTTCACAGGGCGAGTACGCCGGCCTCTTGGCCATCCGCGCCTACCACCGCAGCCGTGGCGAAGGCCACCGCGACATCTGCCTGATTCCGTCGTCGGCCCACGGCACCAACCCGGCCACGGCGCACATGGCCGGCATGCGCGTGGTGGTCACCGCCTGTGACGCCCGCGGCAACGTCGATGTCGAGGACCTGCGCGCCAAGGCCATCGAGCACCGCGAGCGCCTGGCTGCAATCATGATCACCTACCCGTCGACCCACGGCGTGTTCGAGGAAGCGATCGGCGAAATCTGCGCGATCATCCACGACAATGGTGGCCAGGTGTACATCGACGGCGCCAACATGAACGCCATGGTGGGCCTGTGCGCCCCGGGCAAGTTCGGCGGCGACGTTTCCCACCTGAACCTGCACAAGACCTTCTGCATCCCGCACGGCGGTGGCGGCCCGGGCGTCGGCCCGATTGGCGTCAAATCGCACCTGGCCCCGTTCCTGCCAGGCCATGCGCAGCTGGAAAACACTGAAGGTGCGGTGTGCGCCGCACCGTTCGGCAGCGCCAGCATCCTGCCGATTACCTGGATGTACATCCGCATGATGGGCGGTGCCGGCCTCAAGCGTGCCTCGCAGATGGCGATCCTCAATGCCAACTACATCGCCCGCCGCCTGGAAGAGCACTATCCTGTCCTGTATACCGGCGGCAATGGCCTGGTAGCTCACGAATGCATCCTCGACCTGCGCCCGCTGAAGGACACCAGCGGCATCAGTGTCGACGACGTGGCCAAGCGCCTGATCGACTTCGGCTTCCACGCACCGACCATGTCCTTCCCGGTGGCCGGCACGCTGATGATCGAACCGACCGAAAGTGAGTCCAAGGAAGAACTGGACCGCTTCTGCAACGCGATGATCCAGATCCGCGAAGAAATCCGCGCGGTCGAGAATGGTAGCCTGGACAAAGACGACAACCCGCTGAAGAACGCCCCGCACACTGCGGCCGAGCTGGTTGGCGAATGGGCCCACGGCTACAGCCGCGAGCAGGCGGTGTACCCACTGCCGAGCCTGGTGGAGGGCAAGTACTGGCCGCCGGTCGGCCGGGTCGACAACGTGTTCGGCGACCGCAACCTGGTGTGCGCCTGCCCGTCGATCGAGAGCTATCAGGACGCCTGATAGCCCCTGCCCCGCCACTTACCCTTGGGTGGCGGGCTCTGTGGGAGCGGGTTCGGCGTTCCGATGAACCCGCTCCCACAGGGTTCACCGTCCGCCCAGAACCCCTGGCAGGAGGTCACCATGTCACTTAGCGTCTTCGACCTGTTCAAGATCGGCATCGGCCCCTCCAGTTCACACACGGTCGGCCCGATGCGCGCCGCTGCGCGGTTTGCCGAAGGCCTGCGGCGCGACGGCCTGCTAGCCTGCACTTCCAGCGTCAAGGCCGAGCTATATGGCTCGCTGGGCGCCACCGGCAAGGGCCATGGCAGCGACAAGGCCGTGCTGCTGGGCCTTGAAGGCGAACATCCCGACGTCATCGACACCGACAGCATCCCCGCCCGCCTTCAGGCCATCCGTGACAGCGGCCGCCTCAACCTGCTTGGCGAGCACAGCATTGCGTTCGTCGAAAAGCAGCACCTGGCGATGATCCGCAAACCGCTGGACTTCCACCCCAACGGCATGATCTTCCGTGCCTTCGACGACGCCGGCCTGCAAATCCGCAGCCGCGAGTACTACTCGGTAGGCGGCGGCTTCGTGGTTGACGAAGATGCCGCCGGCCACGACCGTATTGTCGAGGACAGCACCGCGCTGGCCTACCCGTTCAAGACCGCCAAGGCGTTGCTCAGCCACTGCACCACACAAAACCTTTCGGTAAGCCAGGTGATGCTGGCCAACGAAACCGCCTGGCGCCCGGAAACGGAAACCCGCACCGGGCTGCTGCGCATCTGGCAGGTGATGCAGGATTGCGTCGAGGCAGGCTGCCAGCATGAAGGCATCCTGCCGGGTGGGCTCAAGGTCAAGCGTCGGGCACCGGCGCTGTACCGCCAACTGAGCCGCCATCCGGAGGCCAGCCTGCGCGATGCGCTGTCGGTGCTTGACTGGGTCAACCTCTACGCCCTGGCGGTGAACGAAGAAAACGCCAACGGCGGCCGTGTAGTCACTGCGCCCACCAACGGCGCCGCAGGCATCGTGCCGGCGGTATTGCACTACTACATGCGCTTCGTGCCGGGCGCCAGCGAAGACGGGGTGGTGCGCTTTCTGCTCACTGCCGCAGCCATCGGCATCCTGTACAAGGAAAACGCGTCCATCTCGGGCGCCGAAGTGGGCTGCCAGGGTGAGGTTGGCGTGGCCTGTTCGATGGCCGCCGGGGCATTGTGCGAAGTGATGGGCGGTAGCGTGCAGCAGGTAGAGAACGCCGCTGAAATCGGCATGGAACACAACCTGGGCCTTACCTGCGACCCGATCGGCGGGCTGGTCCAGGTGCCCTGCATCGAGCGCAACGCCATGGGCTCGGTGAAGGCGATCAACGCGGTGCGCATGGCCTTGCGCGGCGACGGGCAGCACTTCGTCTCACTCGACAAGGTCATCCGTACCATGCGCCAGACCGGCGCCGACATGAAAAGCAAATACAAAGAGACCGCCCGTGGCGGCCTGGCCGTCAACATCATCGAATGTTGACCCTACAACAACAGCAAGGAGTCACCGATGTCCGAAACACTGCTCAAGACCCCACTGCATGCCCTGCACCTTGAACTGGGTGCGCGCATGGTACCGTTCGCCGGCTACGACATGCCGGTGCAGTACCCGCTGGGCGTGCTCAAGGAACACCTGCACACCCGCGAGCAGGCCGGCCTGTTCGATGTCTCGCACATGGGCCAGATCACCCTGCGCGGCGCCGATGCTGCCAAAGCCTTGGAAACCCTGGTGCCGGTGGACATCATCGATTTGCCGGTGGGCATGCAGCGCTATGCCATGTTCACCAACGAGCAAGGTGGCATCCTCGATGACCTGATGGTGGCCAACCTGGGCGACGACACGCTGTTCCTGGTGGTCAACGCCGCCTGCAAGGACCAGGACCTGGACCACCTGCAAAAGCACATCGGCAACCGTTGCAACGTGCAGCCGCTGTTCGAGCAACGCGCCCTGCTGGCCCTGCAAGGCCCGGCGGCGGTCAAGGTGCTGGAGCGCCTGGCCCCGGAAGTGGCCGGCATGACGTTCATGCAGTTCCGCCCGGTCAAACTGTTGGGCGAAGACTGTTTCGTCAGCCGCTCGGGCTACACCGGCGAAGACGGCTACGAGATCTCGGTACCGGCCCAGGCCGCCGATGCCCTGGCCCGCCGCCTGCTGGCCGAGCCGGAAGTGCAACCGATCGGTCTGGGCGCACGCGACTCGCTACGCCTGGAGGCAGGCCTGTGCCTGTATGGCCACGACATGAATAGCGAAACCACACCGATCGAAGCCAGCCTGCTGTGGGCGATTTCCAAGGTGCGCCGCGCCGACGGCGAACGCGCAGGCGGCTTCCCGGGCGCCGAGGCAATCTTCACCCTCCAGCGCAACGGTGTCGCTCGCAAACGTGTCGGCCTGCTGCCGCAGGAGCGCACGCCGGTACGAGAAGGTGCGGATATTGTCGATGCCAACGATAAGCCGGTCGGCAAAGTGTGCAGTGGTGGCTTTGGCCCGACACTCGGCGCGCCTGTTGCAATGGGTTATATCGATAGTGAACATGCTGCAGTCGATACCGCACTGTTTGCCGTGGTACGTGGCAAGAAGGTGGCCTTAAAGGTCAGCAAAATGCCTTTCGTGGCACAACGTTACTACCGGGGTTGAAACGGCTTTGTGAAGGTTACGGGCAGGGTCGACATATTCGTTTTCGAACCTGCCCAATAACTTTTGAACATGACGCCAGGCCAGGCGCCATGCCGTTTCCGACAAAACGGTCGGTTATCGGCAAATGGCCAGTTTTCCATACGACCAAGGGCTTGTTTTTCGCTTGGGAGTTGGCGTAGAGTCATTGCACTGTGTTTGCATGGGTCGCAACAGTTCGTGACCTGGGCCAGTAGCCGAGATTTGCTACAACCCGTTCGACGTCTCTTACTTTCCTGCAACCCAGCCCAGTAATCTTTTGCTTACAAACACTGCAGAAGAAACTGTCATCAAAATTTAAGTTTCATAGGAAATAAGACAATGGCTGAGCGTCAGAACGGTACCGTCAAGTGGTTCAATGACGAAAAAGGTTACGGCTTCATCACCCCAGAAAGCGGTGCTGATCTGTTCGTGCACTTCCGCGCTATCGAAGGCAACGGCTTCAAGAGCCTCAAAGAAGGCCAGAAGGTCACCTTCGAAGCAGTCCAGGGCCAGAAAGGCCTGCAGGCTGACAAGGTTCAGGTCGTCGCCTAAGCGAATACCAGATACCCAAAAGCCCCTGCCAAGTGCAGGGGCTTTTTTTTGCCCGTAGAATAGCGGCCTCGACTTATGGAGCCGTTATGCATGTCCAAGCCTCTGCTCACACCCCAGGGTGATTTTCCGCCGGTCGGCCTAGGCCGGCGCCTGGCGGCAATGTTCTATGACTTTCTGCTGTGCACGGCGCTGCTGATCGTGACCGCCGGCGCCTACAAGATGATCCAGATGGCGATCATAGGCGAAGCGCGCATGCGTGAACTGACCGAGGCCGGCGCACTGGATGGTGACCCACTGCTGTCCACGGTGTTGCTGTTTGCCCTGTTCGGCTTCTTTGCCAAGTTCTGGACCCACGGCGGCCAGACCCTAGGCATGCAAGTGTGGGGCGTGCGGGTGCAGAACGCCGATGGTTCGGCCATCAGCCTGTGGCAGGCGCTGTTGCGCTTTGTGGTGTCGATTGCCTCGTGGTTGTGCCTGGGGCTGGGTTTTTTCTGGGTGCTGATCGACAAGCGCAAGCGTGGTTGGCATGACATCTATTCGGAGAGCCAACTGGTGCGGGTGCCGAAGCAGAAGAAATAGGCCGGGCTTTTGTGCTGACGCCCATGAAAAAGCCGACCCTGAGGTCGGCTTTCTTGTGCAGCTCAGGCCATCAGCCCGCCCTGCGCAACAACCAGACACCGGCCAAGGCACAGATGGCTGCCGGGATCACCACTGCCAACAGTGGCGGAAAACCGAATACCTGGCTCGATGGCCCCAGCAGGTCCTGCCCGATACGGAACGCAAAGCCCACCAGCACACCGGTGAACACACGCTGGCCAAGCGTCACCGAACGCAGCGGGCCAAAGATGAACGAAATGGCCATGAGCACCAGCGCAGCGGTTACCACTGGCTGCAGCACTTTGGTCCAGAACGCCAGCCAGTAACGGGCGTTGTTCAGGCCCTGGTCAGACAGGTAGTGGATGTAGTCCCACAGGCCGGTGATCGACAGCGACTCCGGCGCCAGAATCACGGTATTGAGCAACTGCGGGGTCAGCGACACATCCCAGCGCTCGCTCGGGGCCTTCACCACCTCGGTGTGGTCACCGCGGAAGAACGTGGTGCTGACATCGCTGAGCAACCAGTGGTCGTCACTGTACTGGGCACGGCGGGCGAAGCTGGCGGTCTGGATCTTGCGCTCGCTGTCGAAGCGGTAGCGGGTGACACCCAGCAGCAGGCCGTTGGGCTGCACGGCGTTGATGTGCACGAACTCCTCGCCCTGGCGGTGCCACATACCACGCTTGGAACTCTGCGCCTCACCACCACCCTGGGCCAGGGAACGGTCAGCCTGGGCCTTGTTCTCGGTAACCGGCGCCACGTATTCACCGATCAGCAGGCCAACCAGCATCAGCACCAGCATCGGCTTCATGACCGCCCAGACAATGCGACCGATGGAAACCCCGGCGGCGCGCATGATGGTCAGCTCACTGCTGCTGGCCAGGCTGCCCAGGCCAATCAGGCAGCCGATCAAAGCGGCCATAGGCAGCATTTCATACAGCCGCCTCGGGGCGGTGAGCAGGACGAAGTTACCCGCCTCCAGCACCGTATAGGTATCGCTCAGGTCGCTCATTTCATCGATGAAGGCGAACAGCGAAGCCAGGCCAAGGATGATCCCCAGCACGGCCAGGATAGCCAGGAGCACGCTCTGGCCAATGTAACGGTCGAGCTTAGCCATGGGCCACCTCCGCACGACGGGAGGCCAGCTTGAGTTTCAGTGGCTCCCAGTACATCAGGGCCAGGCCGATCAGCAGGAACAGGCCGTGGACCCACCACATGCCCAAGGCAATCGGCAGCTTGCCCTTCTCAAGGGCACCGCGTACGGAAATCAGCATTGTCAGGTAAGCCATGTACAGAAGAATTGCCGGCAGCAGCTTGAGGAAGCGGCCCTGCCGCGGGTTGACCCGGGACAGTGGCACCGCCAGCAGCGTTACCACGAACACCAGGATAGGCAGCGACAGCCGCCATTGCAGCTCGGCGCGTTCGCGCAGGTCGGTCTTGCCGAACAGGTCGAGGGTCGGGATGGCTTCGCGCTCTGTGACTTCCTCAGCGACTTCCGGCTTGGGCAGCAGCACGCCATAGGTGTCGTACTTGATCGCACGGTAATCGGCCTGGCCGGGGTTACCGTCGTAGCGATAGCCGTTTTCCAGCACCAGGTAGCGGTTGCCATCGGCCTGAATTTCCTGGTGGCCCTTTTCGGCGACCAGCACCGACGGGGCACGGTCCTTGGTTTTATCCTGGTTGAAGCGTTTCTCGGAGATGAACACGCCACCGAGCTTGATGCGGTCGTCGGACAGCTGCTCGGTGTAGGTCACCCGCGAACCGTCACGCAAGGTCTGGAAGCGGCCCGGCACCAGCGTGTCGAACTCGGTCAGGGTATCCTGCTGGGCGATGATCTGCTGCACCTGGGCAACGCCCAGCGGTGCCAGGCTCAGGCTCAGCCAGGCCACCAGCAGGGCGACCAGCGTGGCCGGGGCCATGGTCAGGGCCAGCAGGCGCTGCTGGCTCATGCCGGTGGCCGACAGCACGGTCATTTCGCTTTCCAGGTACAGGCGCCCGTAAGCCAGCAGAATGCCCAGAAATAGCCCCAAAGGCAGGATCAGCTGCAGGAAGCCGGGCATGCGGAAGCCCATGATCAGGAACAGCACACCCGGGTCGAGCACGCCTTGGGCGGCCTGGGCCAGGTACTTGATGAAGCGCCCGCTCATGATGATCACCAGCAGCACGGCGCTGACGGCGCTCAAGGTCACCAGGACCTCGCGGGACAGATAACGAAAGACGATCAAACCAGACACTCCTGGGTTGTCAGGGCGGACTGCCATGCAATGGCGCCAAACAATGACTTAGTACATCCAAGACCAATGCCGGTTCGCCAAAGGCGAACCTCCATGTAAAGTGCGCGCATTATCCTGTGATTGACTGCCCCTGTCACTTGGCCGCGCATGAAGGTGCATAACGGGGTTGTCAGCACGCTTGCCGCAGGCTCAAACTGGCAGCTTTTCCGCTGGCGCGCGATGACGCAGCCAGGCCCGTCCAGAGCGCTGGAACGCACAGCGCCATTCGTATCGATCATTCGGGGATCCTGACATGGAACTGGTTGTAAAAAGCGTAGCTGCTGCATCCGTAAAAACCGCCACCCTGGTCATTCCGGTGGGTGAAAATCGCAAACTTGGCGCTGTCGCCAAAGCCGTTGACCAGGCCAGCGAAGGCGCCATCAGTGCGGTACTCAAGCGCGGTGACCTGGCCGGCAAGCCAGGCCAGACCCTGCTGCTGCAGAACCTCCCGGGCCTGAAGGCCGAGCGCGTGCTGCTAGTTGGCAGCGGCAAGGACGAGGCCCTGGGCGACCGCGCCTGGCGCAAACTGGTCGCCAGCGTTGCCGGCGTGCTCAAGGGCCTGAATGGCGCTGACGCCGTGCTGGCCCTGGATGACATCGCCGTCAGCAACCGCGATGCCCATTACGGCAAATACCGCCTGCTGGCCGAGACCTTGCAGGACGGCGAATACGTGTTCGACCGTTTCAAGAGCCAGAAAGCCGAGCCACGCGCCCTGAAAAAGGTCACCCTGCTGGCCGACAAGGCTGGCCAGGCCGACGTCGAGCGTGCTGTCAAACATGCCAGCGCCATCGCCACGGGCATGGCGTTCACCCGCGACCTTGGCAACCTGCCACCGAACCTGTGCCACCCGAGTTTCCTTGCCGAGCAGGCCAAGGACCTGGGCAAGGCGCACAAGGCGCTCAAGGTTGAAGTGCTGGACGAGAAGAAGATCAAGGACCTGGGCATGGGCGCGTTCTACGCCGTGGGCCAGGGCAGCGACCAGCCACCACGCCTGATCGTGCTCAGCTACCAGGGCGGCAAAAAGGCCGACAAGCCATTCGTGCTGGTGGGCAAGGGCATCACCTTCGACACTGGCGGTATCAGCCTCAAGCCTGGTGCCGGCATGGACGAAATGAAGTACGACATGTGCGGCGCCGCCAGCGTGCTGGGTACCCTGCGTGCCGTGCTCGAACTGCAACTGCCGATCAACCTGGTGTGCCTGCTGGCCTGCGCCGAGAACATGCCGAGTGGCGGCGCCACCCGCCCGGGTGACATCGTCACCACCATGAGCGGCCAGACCGTTGAAATCCTCAACACCGACGCTGAAGGCCGCCTGGTGCTGTGCGACACCCTGACCTACGCCGAGCGCTTCAAGCCACAGGCCGTGATCGACATCGCCACCCTGACCGGCGCCTGCATCGTCGCCCTGGGCAGCCACACATCCGGCCTGATGGGCAACAACGACGACCTGGTCGGCCAACTGCTCGACGCTGGCAAGCGCGCTGACGACCGTGCCTGGCAACTGCCGCTGTTCGATGAGTACCAGGAGCAGCTGGACAGCCCGTTTGCCGACATGGGCAACATCGGTGGGCCGAAGGCCGGCACCATCACCGCCGGTTGCTTCCTGTCGCGCTTCGCCAAGGCCTACAACTGGGCGCACATGGACATCGCCGGTACTGCCTGGGTCAGCGGCGGCAAGGACAAAGGCGCCACTGGCCGCCCGGTCCCCCTGCTGACCCAGTACCTGCTGGACCGCGCTGGCGCCTGACGCCGTGACGCCGGTGGTGCCCTGCGCACCACCGGCCGACGATACCGACCATGAGCAAAGTCGACTTCTACATACTGCCTACCGACTCGCTGTCGGCGCGGCTCGATTTCGCCTGCAAACTGTGCGAAAAGGCCTGGCGCCTTGGTCACCGGGTGTATCTGCACTGCCAGGACGCCGAGCAGCGCGACGAGCTGGACCTGCGCCTTTGGCACTTCAAGGGCGAAGCTTTCGTACCCCACGACCTGGCTGAGCTGCATGCCGATGCTGGCGTGGCGCTGGGCCTGGCTGACAATGCCGGTGACCACCGTGACCTGCTGATCAACCTGGGCGCCGGTGTGCCGGGCTTTATCGGCCAGTTCGAGCGGGTGGCGGAAATCGTCGTCGAAGAGCCCGGCGTTCGCCAATCGGCCCGAGAGCGATTCCGTTTCTACCGCGAACAGGGCTATGCTCTGCAAGACCACCGCTTACAGCGACTTTGACGACGATGGACAAGCACTCCCCCCTGCCCGACTCCGCCCATCTGCTCGATGACCTTGAGTCGATCCGCCAGTTGCTTGGCGACGCCGACCTGCAACCGCCACTGCTGACCGAAACGGTTGAGCAGATCCCGCTGTTGCTGGAAGAGCCCGCCGGCAACCCTGCGCCTGTTGCCCAACCGGTAACAGTCGAGCCCGAGGAAGACCCGCAGACGCGCCGCCAGGACACCTTGCTGCACCTGGAAAGCGAACTGCGCGCCGCGGCGCAGATGATCATGCAAGACGTGATCAACGATTTTACCCCGCATATCGAGAACGAGATCAAGCGCCGGCTGGATGCGCGGATCGAGCGGCTGATCAAGCGTTCCGAGTAGCCTGAAGAATCGGCGGCGGCTGCTTGTCGCTTGCGGCACCCAGCTTGGTTATACTTCCCGGCTTTCCCGAATAAATGCACAGGGTCCCGCCGCGCATGGATAAGACCTACCAGCCGCACGCCATCGAAACTTCCTGGTACAACACCTGGGAGTCCGAGAACTATTTCGCCCCACAAGGTGCAGGCGAGTCCTACACCATCATGATCCCGCCGCCGAACGTGACCGGCAGCCTGCACATGGGCCACGGGTTCAACAACGCGATCATGGACGCCCTGATCCGTTTCCGCCGCATGCAAGGCCGCGATACCCTGTGGCAGCCAGGTACCGACCACGCCGGTATCGCCACGCAGATGCTGGTCGAGCGCCAGCTCGAGGCCAAGGGCCAGAACCGGCATGACCTGGGCCGTGAGAAGTTCCTGGAAAAAGTCTGGGAATGGAAGGATCAGTCCGGCGGCAACATCAGCCGCCAGATCCGCCGTCTGGGCTCGTCGGTAGACTGGAGCCGCGAGCGCTTCACCATGGACGACGGTCTGTCCGAAGCCGTCAAGGAGGCCTTCGTGCGCCTGCACGAGGACGGCCTGATCTACCGCGGCAAGCGCCTGGTCAACTGGGACACCAAGCTGCACACGGCCATCTCCGACCTCGAAGTGGAGAACCACGACGAGAAAGGCCACCTGTGGAACCTGCGCTACCCGCTGGCCGACGGCGCCAAAACCGCCGAAGGCCAGGACTACCTGGTAGTTGCCACCACCCGTCCGGAAACGTTGCTGGGTGACGCCGCCGTGGCCGTCAACCCGAACGACGAACGCTACCAGGCGCTGATCGGCAAATTCGTCGAGCTGCCGCTGGTCGGTCGCCGCATCCCGATCATCGCCGACGACTACTGCGACCCCGAGTTCGGTACCGGCTGCGTGAAGATCACCCCGGCCCACGACTTCAACGATTATGAAGTCGGCAAGCGCCACAACCTGCCGCTGCTGAACATCTTCGACAAGAACGCCTTCGTGCTCGCCAGCGCCCAGGCCTTCAACCTCGACGGCAGCGTCAACGAGCAGGTCGACACCCAACTGCCAGCGCAGTACGCCAACCTCGACCGCTTTGTCGCGCGCAAGCAGATCGTTGCCGACCTGGACGCCCAGGGCCTGCTGGTCAGCATCGACGACCACGCCCTGAAAGTGCCGAAGGGCGACCGTTCGGGCACCGTGATCGAGCCGTGGCTGACCGACCAGTGGTACGTTTCCACCAAGCCACTGGCAGAACCAGCCATCGCCGCCGTGGAAGACGGCCGCATCCAGTTCGTGCCCAAGCAGTACGAAAACATGTACTTCTCCTGGATGCGTGACATCCAGGACTGGTGCATCAGCCGCCAGCTGTGGTGGGGCCACCGCATCCCGGCGTGGTACGACGAGGCCGGCCAGGTCTATGTCGGCCGCGACGAGGCAGAAGTGCGTGCCAAGCACAAGCTGGGTGCCGACGTGGCCCTGCGCCAGGACGACGACGTACTCGACACCTGGTTCAGTTCGGGCCTGTGGACCTTCTCCACTCTGGGTTGGCCGGAACAGACCGAATTCCTCAAGAAGTTCCACTCCACCGACGTGCTGGTGACTGGCTTCGACATCATCTTCTTCTGGGTTGCGCGCATGATCATGCTGACCATGCACCTGATCAAGAACGAGGATGGCACCCCGCAGGTGCCGTTCAAGACCGTGTACGTGCACGGCCTGGTGCGTGACGGCCAGGGTCAGAAGATGTCCAAGTCCAAGGGCAACGTGCTGGACCCGCTGGATATCGTCGACGGCATCACCCTCGACGCCCTGCTGGAAAAACGCACCAGCGGCATGATGCAGCCCAAGCTTGCCGAAAAAATCGCCAAGCAGACCAAGGCCGAGTTCCCTGAAGGCATCGCCAGCTACGGTACCGACGCCCTGCGCTTCACCTTCTGCTCGCTGGCCTCGACCGGCCGCGACATCAAGTTCGACATGGGCCGCGTCGAAGGCTACCGCAACTTCTGCAACAAGATCTGGAACGCTGCCCGCTACGTGCTGGACAAGGGTGAAGACTGTGGCCAGAACGGCGAAGCCTACGAGCTGTCGTTGGCTGACCGCTGGATCATCTCGCAGTTGCAGCGCACCGAAGCCGAAGTCACCCGCCAACTGGAGCAGTTCCGCTTCGACCTGGCCAGCCAGGCGCTGTACGAGTTCATCTGGAACCAGTACTGCGACTGGTACCTGGAGCTGTCCAAGCCGGTATTGTGGGACGAAAACGCCCCGGTCGAGCGTGCCCGTGGCACCCGTCGCACCCTGGTGCGCGTGCTGGAAGTGGCGCTGCGCCTGGCGCACCCGTTCATGCCGTTCATCACCGAAGAAATCTGGCAGCGCATCGCGCCGCTGGCCGGTATCGACGGCAAGACCATCATGCTGCAACCGTGGCCAGTGGCCAACGAAGCACGCATCGACGCCGCTGCCGAAGGCGACATCGAGTGGCTTAAAGAGCTGATGGTCGGGCTGCGCAACATCCGCGCCGAGATGAACATTGGCCCGGGCAAGCCGTTGCCGCTGTTCCTGAAGAACGCCAACGCCGACGATCAGCGTCGCCTGCAGGAAAACGAAGCCCTGCTGAAGAAGCTGGCCAAGGTCGAGTCGTTCACCGTACTGGGCGACGCCGACGAAGCGCCGCTGTCGGCCACGGCCCTGGTCGGCGACCTGCAAGTGCTGGTGCCGATGGCCGGGCTGATCGACAAGGATGCCGAGCTGGCGCGCCTGAACAAGGAAATCCAGCGCCTGCAGGGCGAAGTGGCACGCGTGGGTGGCAAGCTGTCCAACGCGGCCTTCGTCGACAAGGCACCGCCTGCGGTGATCGAGAAGGAACGCGCCAAGCTGGCCGAGTCCGAACAGGCCCTGGCCAACTTCACCGAGCAGCATGCGCGGATTGCTGCGCTGTAACAATCTGCTAGACCGCTGGGGCCGCTGTGCGGCCCTCTCGCGACACAAGGCCGCTCCTACAGGGACGGTGCCGGTTTGACAGGCGCCACTATCCAGTAGGAGCGGCCTTGTGTCGCGAGAGGGCTGTAAAGCAGCCCCAGGGCTTGCAACACCGGATTTGACCATGACCGACAAACCCACCCTGCACCCGCGCAACCGCCACCAGGGCCGCTACGACTTCCCCAGCCTGATCAAGGCCCACCCTGACCTGGCACGCTTCACCATCACCAACCCCCAGGGCAAACCCAGCATCGACTTCGCCAACCCCGAAGCCGTGCGTGTGTTCAACCGCGCCCTGCTCAAAGCCCAATATGGTATCCAGCACTGGGACATCCCCGCCGACTACTTGTGCCCGCCAATTCCCGGCCGCGCCGACTATATCCACGTGGCCGCCGACCTGCTGGCCGACGACAATGCCGGCGAAATCCCCAAGGGCGCCCAGGTGCGTGCACTGGACATCGGCGTGGGCGCCAACTGCATCTACCCGCTGCTGGGCCACAGCGACTACCGCTGGCGCTTTCTTGGCTCGGACATCGACCCGGTAGCCCTGGCCTCGGCCAAGGCGATCGTCCAGGCCAATGGCCTGGGCAAGGCCATCGCCCTGCGCCAACAGGCCAACCGCGCGCACATCCTCAGCGGGCTGCTGCAGGAAGACGAACGCTTCGACCTGACCCTCTGCAACCCACCCTTCCATGCCTCACGCGACGAAGCCACACGTGGCAGCCAGCGTAAATGGAAGAACCTCGGCAAACAGGACCCCAAGCGCAAGCTGCCGGTGCTGAACTTCGGCGGCCAGAACAATGAACTGTGGTGCGAGGGCGGCGAAATCCGCTTTGTCACCCAACTGGTTGGCGAAAGCGTACAGTACGCCGGACAGGTGCTGTGGTTTACCAGCCTGGTGTCCAAGGCCAGTAACCTGCCGGGGATCGAAGCGGCGCTGAAGAAGGCCGGTGCCAAGGCTGTTCGCATTGTCGAAATGGGCCAAGGGCAGAAGCAAAGCCGCATGGTTGCCTGGAGCTTCCACGACCAGGCCTCACGCCAGGCCTGGTACGCCCAGCGTAAACCACAGGCATGAAAAAACCGCGCCCGGGCAAGCCGGGCGCGGTTTTTTCATCGCTTCAACAATTACTTGTTGATGGCGTCGGTCAGCACTTTGGCTGGAACGAACTTGACGACTTTCTTGGCAGCGATTTCGATGGCGGCGCCAGTCGAAGGGTTGCGGCCGGTACGGGCAGGACGCTCGGAGACTTTCAGCTTGCCGATGCCTGGCAGGGTGATTTCGGCGCCGTTTTCCAGCTGGTCGGCAACGATCTGGCCCAGTTGCTCCAGAGCGTTCTTGGCGGTGGCTTTTGGCGCGGCGATCGATTCGGCGATGTCGGCAATCAGTTGGTCTTTGGTCAATGCCATGGTGGTGTTCCTTCCCTATCAAATTCGATGGTTATGCAGCGAACTACGACGTTATCGGGCCAGCCCCTTGAAGTGGAGGGCCGCGCCAATCGCGTATGTAGATACGTAAATCGGCGTTTGGTTCGACACGACGACAGCACGCTGCCAGCAATGCGCCACTCGAGGGGCGCAAGACCGCGCAAAACTACCACAGGAATGGATAAATATCCGCTGCGCCCTTCGATTTAATGCAGGTTTTTCGGGGGTTTTAGCTTAAAACGCAGAAAATTGAATAAAAAACGAACAACCGACATATCTGCCAACATACGGCCACTGCATCACCTTGTGTCTAGGGTAAACTTGGCAACTTTTGCAGCTCGCCGAGAATTCCATGCCAATCCGTCATTGCATCGTTCACCTGATCGACAAAAAGCCCGATGGCAGCCCCGCCGTGCTGCATGCTCGCGATTCCGAACTGGCTGCTTCCGATGCCATCGAAAACCTGCTGGCCGACCTCAATGACAGCTATAACGCCAAGCAGGGCAAGGCCTGGGGATTCTTCCACGGTGAATCCGGTGCCTACCCACTAAGCGGCTGGCTGAAGCAGTACCTGGATGAAGAAAAGGACTTTACCGCCTTCAGCCGCATGGCCGTCGAGCACCTGCAGAAGCTGATGGAAGAGTCCAACCTGTCTACCGGCGGGCACGTACTGTTTGCCCACTACCAACAGGGCATGACCGAATACCTGGCCATCGCCCTGCTGCACCACAGCGAAGGCGTGGCGGTGAACGCCGAACTCGACGTCACCCCTTCCCGCCACCTGGACCTTGGCCAGTTGCACCTGGCGGCGCGCATCAACCTGTCGGAGTGGAAGAACAACCAGAACTCCAAGCAGTACATTTCGTTCATCAAGGGCAAGAACGGCAAGAAAGTTTCGGACTATTTCCGTGATTTCATCGGCTGTCAGGAGGGTGTCGACGGCCCTGGTGAAACCCGCACATTGCTCAAGGCCTTCAGCGACTTCGTCGAAAGCGAAGACTTGCCGGAAGAGTCGGCCCGCGAAAAGACACAGACCCTGGTCGACTACGCCACTACCCAGACCAAGCTTGGCGAGCCGGTGACGCTGGAAGAACTCTCCAGCCTGATCGACGAAGACAGGCCCAAGGCGTTCTACGACCACATTCGCAACAAGGACTACGGGCTGTCGCCGGAAATCCCGGCAGACAAACGCACCCTCAACCAGTTCCGCCGTTTTACCGGGCGTGCCGAGGGGCTGTCGATCAGCTTCGAGGCACACCTGCTGGGGGACAAGGTGGAGTATGACGAAGAAGCCGGGACCTTGATCATCAAGGGGCTGCCGACCACCCTGGTGGACCAGTTGAAGCGGCGAAAGGACTAATTTCCATGGGCTGCTTTGCAGCCCTAAATCGTGGCAGAAGCGTCATAGGAGGCAACCAACGCCTCCTTCGCCGACTTGCGTAACCGCTTCACCAGCCGCTCCTGGCGCAATGCCTCGCCCTTGTCCGGCCATTGCTCGACATACACCAGCGCCTGCGCCGGGCTGGTCTTGAAATACCGCGCGCCCTGCCCTTTCTGATGCGCCATGAAGCGCCGCTGCGGGTCATCGCTGATGCCGCAATACAACGAACCGTTGGCAGCCCTTACCAGGTAGACATACCAGGGTTTTACTGCCTGATCCGGCACTTGTTCACTCACGACACCTGCTCTTTCCATCATTAATTTGGTGAGCCCACTCAAAAAAGGGCTACATCATGTTCACTTCAGCTACCCGCACGCTCCTTGCCGTCGTCATCTGGACTGGCGTATCCACTGCCCAGGCCTCCATCGGCGCCAAGACTGCCGCGCAAATGCAAGAGAACTACGATGCAACTCCCGCGCATTGCCCAGGTAACGCCGTCCCAGCCCATGCCTGTTCAGGCGTGTTGCTAAGGGCAACCAAACCTTCGCCGGCCTATCACACCTGGCATCATAGCCAGAACACCAAGGACAAAGGCGGCGTATCATTCTCTTATTTGCGCAGTGACATTCCAACCACTCGACTGGCCGCCGACGGGCGCAGCGGTTTTACCCTGTACCCGATACTACAGCGCCCCTCAAAAAGCCTGCGCTACGAAATGCTGTGCGCCTGGCCTACCGACGGCGATAGCTGGGAGCGTGACAGCCGCGGTTGCGGCGATAACCGGCAAACGGTAGCAACCGAAGCCGCCTGCCATGAACAGGGGGTACTCACTGCCGAACAGTGGATGGAGCGATTCCGGCAAAGCGGAGACTACAAGGCACAATGCGCGTTCGATATACGCCGCGCCCGGGTTCCTGAACGCGCAGAAGCCTTCTACCAAAGCGTGCGTGCAAAACAGTTGTTTGCAGCTGAGTTACCTTTCCCGTGGAACGAGGTAATGATCGGTGCATGGGATGAAGAACAGTCCAGCCACCTGCCAATCCAGTCGTTCTTCCATATCGAAGGTGCATACGGTGCACTGCAACAAGCTCAGGCCGATCAGCAGGACTGGCACAGGACCAACGGCACATTCATACCTGTGATTCGAATCCGGCTACCGGACACGCCGGATCAGCGCGCCGCCTTCAGCTATCACGAGAGTGATCAGGGCGTAGCGTTACCTTGAGCCTGCTGGTATGCCCGCAGGCCTTTGAATGCCTGCTGACGTACCTTGTTCTGCACCAGCGGCGACCAGCCCAGCAATACACCCGGCACACCCAAGGCCTGCCGCGACCAGCGCCACAAGTCGAACGTGTCATCATGCTGGCAGATCAGCCCGTCGCGAATGACGAACCGTGCCTGGATATCGTTGACCACAACCCGGCCGGTCTGGCTGAACAAATAGGTCGCCACCCAGTGCGCAGCGCCACCGCGCTCATCGGCGCGAACATTGTCGAACGACAGGGTGAAATCCTTGGCACGGGTAGTGAGCATCCGCCACATGTCGCCCGCGTCCCGGCCGCGCAGGGTGCCGAACACCGGGTCACTGAAAACGATATCGTCGCTGTAGCAGGCGATCATCGCCTCGGCGTCCAGGCGTTGGAAGGCCTGGTAAAAGCGCGTGATCAGATCGCGGTTGGCGTCGCTCATGGGGCAGATCCATCCTGGGTCGAAAGCAGCACGATAATCTGCCCCGGCTGTATATGCCAGCACCCGCCTCTTCGCGGGTGAACCCGCTCCCACAAGAACAGCACTACTTTCACAGTTTGGGCATCCTTGTGAAAGCCACAGGCACAGCACAGCTTTCACAATATGTACGGCTGTGGGAGCGGGTTCACCCGCGCAAGGACCAGCACTGCAAACATCAATTTCAGATTTTTTCGCTGCTCACCTGCACATGCAGCGCCCGCCCGGCACCCAGCCCGAACACGATGGCCCCGATCCCCAGCACAGCAAAGATCCACCCCACTGCCGCCCAGCCGCCGGTCAGGTCATGCACCAGGCCCACCGCAAAAGGCCCCATCGACGCCAGGGTGTACCCCACCCCTTGGGCCATGCTAGACAGGTTCGCCGCAACATGGGCATCTTTCGAGCGCAGCACGATCAAGGTAAGTGCCAGGGCAAAGGTGCCGCCCTGCCCCAGACCCAGCACCACCGCCCAGCCCCACAACCCGGAAAGCGGTGCATACAGGCAGCCGAACAGCCCTGCCAGGGTGATCAGCATGACCACCACGATCGCCAGGCGCTGGTCCTTGCCGCGGGTGGCCAGCCAGGGCGCACTCAGCGAACTGACCAACTGCACGATCACCGACCCGGACAGCACCAGGCCCGCCTCGGTCGGGCTCAGGCCGCGGCCGATCAGGATCGAAGGCAACCAGCCAAAGACGATGTAGGCCAGCGACGATTGCAACCCCATGTACAGGGTCACCTGCCAGGCCAGTGGGTCACGCCACAAGCCTCGCACGCGGTAGGCCACCTTGTGCAGGCCATGCCCCTGGCCAGCTTGGGGCAGCCACACCAGCATGGCCAGCACGGCCGGCAGTACCCAGAAGCCCAGGCCCAGTGCCCAGCTTCCATCAAAATGCCTGGCTAACGGTACGGTGGCACCTGCCGCCATCGCCGCCCCCAGGCACAGAGCCATGGTGTACACACCCGTCAGCGTTCCCGCGTGCCGGGGGAAGTCGCGCTTGACGATACCCGGCAACAACACACCGATAATGCCAATGCTGGCCCCCGCCATCAGGCTGCCAAGGAACACCCCGGTAACGCCAAAACTGCTGCGCACCACAATACCCAGCGCCAGGGTGATGAGGATACCGACGATCACCCGTTCACTTCCAAAGCGCCGCGCCAGCATCGGCGCCAGCGGTGCAAAAAGCCCCAGGCACAATACCGGCAAGGTGGTCAGCAAGCCGGCCTGCGAGGCATTCAACCCCAGGCCTTCAGACACCTGGCCCAACACCGGCGCCATGCTAGACAGCGCCGGGCGCAGGTTCAGCGCCACCAGCACCAGGCCGAGCAACAGCAGCCAGGGCCGGCGCAGTTGCACCGGCTGCTGCTGGACTTGCTCGTCGTCAGCTTCAGCATCGATCAGCAACTCATCGAGATCCCGCTCGTGCGACGGGGTACTACGGGTGATGGATTCAGCCATGGCCTTCTCGGGTTCAGGATTCGATGAGGGTACGGCTCAGGCGCTTGGCCCGTTCCGCGTCGCGTTGTTCAACGGCGTCGAGGATCTGCCCATGCAGGTCGAACGTAGCCTGACAGCGTGGCACGGTCGCCATGTTGTGCTGCAGCGCCGCCGCCACCACCCCGGAGAAGTAGCGGTACAACTCGCTGAGTGCGGGGTTGTGAGCGGCATCAACCAGCCGCTGGTGAAACACCAGATCACACGTCACATAGGTGTCGACATCCCCATGAAAATGCCCGGCGCTGCCGGCCAAGGCATCTCGCAGCCCCTGCAGGTCGGCTTCGGTCCGCCGCAGCGCGGCAAGGCCAATGGCCTCGGCCTCAAGAATATGGCGGGTTTCACGGGCCTGCTCGGCGGTACAGCGAGACATTGCCTGCACCGCTTGCAGCGGGTCCTGGGCGGTGCGCAGGTAACTACCATCGCCCTGGCGTATCTCTACAAGGCCGCTGAAAGCCAGCACACGCATGGCCTCACGCACAGTGTTACGGCTAATGCCCAGTTGCAGTGCCAGTTCCGGCTCGGTCGGCAGGCGCTGGCCGACCTGCCAGTTGCCCAGCACGATGCACTCGCGCATGCGTTCAACCGCCAACTCCACCAGGGAACGCCTGGTCAATTCTGAGCCCATGCCACTCTACCAATCATCCGACGAATTCAAGCAGCTTACCGAATAGCAGGCAGCGTCGCAAACCACCTGGTATTTCTGCCAGTTGTGAGCAGAGTGCTTTGTTGCAACGCTCGTGGCGTACCTCCAGGAATGTACCCACATGCAACTAGCGAGATTGCTCTTACTGCTGTTCCTGGCTTTGCTGCCAGGCTGTGAACCTGAGCAAAACGCGAGCCGTCCCAAAACCTTGTTCATCGGCCTTGATGGCGTGCAACTGCAGCAATACCTGCTGCTGGGCGATGCCACCAACCTGAAACAGCGGCTGTACTATGGCAAGGCATACACGGGCGGTATCAACGGCAAAGCCAGTGAGCAACCTACATTGAGCGGCCCCGGCTGGGTCACCTTGCTGACCGGCGTATGGAGCAACAAGCATGGTGTTGACTCGGACGCCGATTCGCAACGGGTGAACCCAGCGTTTCCCAGCCTGTTCAAGCGGTTACGCCAGGCGTTCCCCACCGCCTACCTTTCCAGCGTCGTCAACTGGTCCCCCATCAACACGGCATTTCTACTGGAAGACGCCCATGGCACCAACGTGCGCGAAAGCGGTTTACCGGATGATCGAGTGGTCGAGCGGGCCCTGGAGATCCTCGACACCACCCCCGCTGACTTCACCTTCATTCAACTGGACGAACCTGACCAGGTCGGCCATGAAGAGGGTTACAACGAGCGCTATCAGCGCGCATTGCGCAAGGCCGACAACGAGATCGGGCGGTTACTGGACAAGGTGGATCAGCGTCGTCGTCTGTTTCCGAAAGAAGACTGGCTAGTGATCGTCAGCACCGACCATGGCCGCGACTATTGGGGCAAAGGCCATGGCAGCGCTTCGCAGCAGGAAAAAACCATCTTCATTGCCAGTAGCAAGCCGCTGAATCAGGAGCTGAACGAATTGAGCATTCCTGCGGAAATGCCTGGGCCCGATAACCTGTATGGGCTCCCCGCACAGACCTCGGTGGCACCCACCATACTGCGTCACATGGGCCTCAGGCTGCAGCCGGAATGGCTGCTGGACGGCACACCCTTGCTGGGCGATACCGGTGTACGCAAGGCACGTGCCGATGAAAGCAAAGGACGGCTGCGCTGGAACAGCGAGGCCAATGGCTACCTGACGATACTGAAGAACGGCCATGTGGTTGCCCAGGTAGCAGCCAGCGACAGGCAATGGACGGACCCGGAAGGGATGGCGCAGCAGAATGATTACGTACTGGTGCTTGATGGAACGCCGGCAGCGATACGAATCAGCCCGGCTGCCAAGACGTTCGTTATCGAAGAGAGCAGCTATACAACCCGGAAAGAGTAGCTGTAGTGCTCATGCCTCAAGGCCGGCGCGCCCCCCCTGTGGGAGCGGCCGTACAGCCTAAAGTAGACGATGCCGTCAGCTCAGCGCATCCAGCAGCGCCTGGTTCATCTCCGGCGTACCAATGGTGATGCGCAGGAACTGGGCAATCCTCGCCTGTTTGAAGTGACGCACGATCACGCCCTGCTCACGCAGGCGTGCCGCCAGCTCGGCCGCATCCTGTTGCGGGTGGCGGGCGAATATGAAGTTGGCCGACGACGGCAGCACTTCGAAGCCCTTGGCCTGCAACTGCCCAACCAACGCCTCACGGCTATCGATCACCTTGCGGCAGGTTTCCTCAAAGTATTCGCGGTCTTCAAATGCGACCGCTGCACCGACAATGGCCGCACGGTCCAGCGGGTAGGAGTTGAAGCTGTTCTTGATCCGCTCCAGCGCCTCGATCAGGTCCGGGTGGCCAACCGCCAGGCCAACCCTCAGCCCCGCCAGCGAACGCGACTTCGACAGCGTCTGGGTAACCAACAGGTTGTCGTAGCGGTCCACCAGGCTGATGGCCGTTTCACCACCAAAGTCGATGTAGGCTTCATCCACCACCACCACCGAATCCCGGTTGGCTTGCAGCAATTGCTCCACTGCCTGCAGCGGCATCAGGCAGCCAGTCGGTGCGTTGGGGTTGGGGAAGATGATGCCTGCGTTGGGCTTGCGGTAGTCCTCGATCCGGATCTGGAACTGCTCGTCCAGTGCAACCTGCTCGAAGGCGATGCCGTACAGGCCGCAATAGACCGGATAGAAGCTGTAGCTGATGTCCGGGAACAACAGCGGTGCATCGTGCTGGAACAAGCCGTGGAAGATGTGCGCCAGCACCTCGTCCGAACCGTTGCCGACAAACACTTGCGCCGGGGTTACGCCGTAGTACTCGGCCACCGACTGCTTCAAACGGTCACCGTTCGGGTCCGGGTACAAACGCAGGTTGTCGTTGAGCTCGGCGCGCATGGCCTCCAGCGCCTTGGGCGACGGGCCGTAGGGGTTTTCGTTGGTGTTCAGCTTGACCAGGCGGGCCAGCTTGGGCTGCTCGCCCGGTACGTAAGGCACCAGGTCCTTGACGAAGGGGCTCCAGAATCGACTCATGCTCAGTTCCCCTTCTCTTGGGTCAGGATACGGTATTCAGCGCTACGGGCGTGGGCAGTCAGCGACTCGCCACGGGCCAGGACAGAAGCGGTGTGGCCCAGTTCAGACGCGCCCTGCTCGGAGCAGAAGATGATCGACGAACGCTTCTGGAAATCGTACACGCCCAGCGGCGACGAAAAACGTGCAGTGCCGGAGGTCGGCAGCACGTGGTTGGGGCCAGCACAGTAGTCGCCCAGCGCTTCGCTGGTGTGGCGGCCCATGAAGATCGCACCGGCGTGGCGGATGTGCGGCAGCCAGGCTTGCGGGTCGGCCACCGACAGCTCCAGGTGTTCGGGGGCGATGCGGTTGGCCACTTCCATGGCCTGCTGCATGTCACGCACCTGGATCAGCGCGCCACGGCCATTGATCGACTTCTCGATGATCTCGGCGCGTTCCATGGTCGGCATCAGTTTATCGATGCTGGCGGCAACGCGATCGAGGAACGCGGCGTCCGGGCTGACCAGGATAGCCTGGGCGTCTTCGTCGTGCTCGGCCTGGGAGAACAGGTCCATGGCGATCCAGTCCGGGTCGGTCTGGCCGTCGCACACCACGAGGATTTCCGACGGGCCGGCAATCATGTCGATACCGACCTGGCCGAACACATGGCGTTTGGCGGTGGCTACGTAGATATTGCCCGGGCCGACGATCTTGTCTACCTGTGGCACGCTTTCAGTGCCATAAGCCAATGCAGCCACGGCCTGGGCACCACCGACGGTGAACACACGGTCGACACCGGCAATGCAGGCTGCAGCCAGCACCAGCTCGTTGACTTCGCCACGCGGGGTCGGCACCACCATCACCACTTCAGCCACACCAGCAACCTTGGCCGGGATGGCGTTCATCAGCACCGAAGACGGGTACGAGGCCTTGCCGCCTGGCACATACAGCCCGGCACGGTCCAGCGGGGTCACTTTCTGGCCTAGCACGGTGCCATCGGCCTCGGTGTACTGCCAGGAATCCTGCTTCTGCCGCTCGTGGTACATGCGCACACGGTTGGCAGCTTTTTCCAGGGCTTCGCGCTGGGTTGGGGTGATACGGGTCAGCGCCAGTTCAAGGCGCTCGCGGTTGAGGATCAGGTCGTCAATCGACTTGGCGTCAACACCGTCGAAACGCTGGGTGAACTCCACCAGCGCGGCATCACCACGCTCGCGCACGGCCTTGATGATGTCGAGCACGCGCTGGTTGACCGCGTCATCAGACACACTTTCCCAGCTCAGCAGATGATCCAGATGTCGGGCGAAATCCGGATCAGCGGCATTGAGACGGGCAATTGCAGTGGACACGGTCATGGCGAGGGCCTCGTAATATTAGCGAATGCTCAGGCACCCTAGGGGATTGTGCGAAAAGTGCCTACGCGACTTTTCGCGCAATCCCAAGCTACCAGTCCATCCGCGCGGGCACCCGAGAAAAATGGCTATGACGCGGATAGACGGGCGCGACAGCGAAGGCCGCGCGCAGGAGTCAACCGCGGTGTCGAGATTCGACCGCTTCGCGCAGCGTGTCGATCAGGCTCTGGATACGGGCGTGCTGCATCTTCATGGAAGCCTTGTTGACCACCAGACGCGAGCTGATCGTGGCGATCAGGTCCTGGGGCTCCAGGCCGTTGGCACGCAGGGTGTTGCCGGTATCGACCACGTCGATGATCTTGTCGGCGAGGTTGATCAGCGGAGCCAGCTCCATCGAGCCGTACAGCTTGATGATATCGACCTGGCGACCCTGCTCGGCGTAATAGCGCTTGGCGACATTGACGAACTTGGTAGCCACGCGCAGGCGACCCTTGGGTTCAGGGGCACCGACCACACCTGCGGTCATCAGCTTGCAGCGGGCAATCTGCAGGTCCAGGGGCTCGTACAGGCCCTGGCCGCCGTACTCCATCAGCACGTCCTTGCCGGCCACACCCAGGTCGGCGGCACCATGCTCGACATAGGTCGGTACGTCGGTGGCGCGCACGATAAGCAGGCGCACGTCGTCCTGCGTGGTGGGGATGATCAGCTTGCGGCTCTTGTCCGGGTTCTCGGTCGGCACGATGCCGGCCTCGGCCAGCAACGGCAAGGTATCGTCGAGAATACGGCCTTTGGAAAGCGCGATGGTCAACATTGGAACGTCGGTCCTTAAGCGGCTACTGCCGGCCAGGTCTTCGACCTGGCCGCATTCAATTCGAAGGGTGCGTCCATGCACCCGTGGGCTATCAGGCTTTGTAACCCTAGCCCGGTACGCGGCGGATTTTCGCGCCGAGCATCTGCAGTTTTTCTTCGATGCACTCGTAACCACGGTCGATGTGGTAGATACGATCGATCAGGGTATCGCCTTCGGCAACCAGCGCCGACAGCACCAGGCTGGCAGAAGCACGCAGGTCGGTGGCCATGACCGGGGCCCCCTTGAGCGCCGGGACGCCGGTGACGATGGCAGTGTTGCCTTCGACCTGGATCTGCGCGCCCATGCGGTGCATTTCGTACACGTGCATGAAGCGGTTTTCGAAGATGGTCTCGATCACTGCGCCCGTGCCTTCGGCAATGGCGTTCAGCGAGATGAACTGCGCCTGCATGTCGGTCGGGAATGCCGGGTACGGAGCGGTACGCAGGTTGACGGCTTTCGGCCGCTTGCCGTGCATGTCCAGCTCGATCCAGTCTTCACCGGTAGTGATGTCGGCGCCGGCTTCCTTGAGCTTCTCCAACACGGCCTCAAGGATGGTCGGGTCGGTGTCCTTGACCTTGACGCGGCCGCCGGTCACGGCAGCAGCGACCAGGTAGGTGCCGGTCTCGATGCGGTCCGGCATCACGCGGTAGCTGGCCGAATCCAGCCGCTCGACGCCATCGATGACAATGGTGTCGGTACCCGCGCCTTGAACCTTGCCGCCCATGGCGTTGATGAAGTTGGCCAGGTCGACCACTTCCGGCTCACGCGCAGCGTTTTGCAGCACGCTGCGGCCTTTGGCCAGGGCAGCGGCCATCATGATGTTCTCGGTACCGGTCACGCTGACGGTGTCGAAGAAGAAGTGCGCACCGCGCAGGCCACCCTCAGGTGCCTTGGCCTTGATGTAACCGCCTTCGACTTCGATCTTCGCGCCCATGGCTTCAAGGCCACGGATGTGCAGGTCGACCGGGCGCGAGCCAATGGCACAACCACCAGGCAGGGCCACCTCGGCCTCGCCGAAACGGGCAACCATCGGGCCCAGCACCAGGATCGAGGCGCGCATGGTCTTGACCAGTTCGTAAGGCGCGACCAGGGTCTTGATGGTGCGTGGGTCGATCTCCACCGCCAGCTTTTCGTCGATCACAGGCTCGATGCCCATGCGGCCGAACAGCTCGATCATGGTGGTGATGTCGTGCAGGTGCGGCAGGTTGCCCACGGTGACCGGGCCATCGGCCAGCAGGGTCGCCGCCAGGATCGGCAGGGCTGCGTTTTTCGCGCCCGAAATACGGATCTCGCCGTCAAGGCGAGCGCCGCCAGTAATAATCAGTTTGTCCATTGGAATCTCGCCGCCAAGTTGGCTCAGGTGCGCTCAGCCCAGGCTGCGCTGCTGAAAAATTTCATGGTTACCGCATGGATGCTGCCATTGGCGATCCACGGATTCAGGTGAGCATAGATCGCCTGCTGGCGTTTGACCGGGCTCAGGCCAGCCAACTCGTCGCTGATCACGTTCAACTGGAAGTTGCAGCCTTCGCCTTCAACTTCAACCCGGGAACCCGGCAATTTCTCTTCAAGGAAGCTTTTAACTTCTACGGCCTGCATGCTCAACCTCAATCGGCGCCCGATGCGCACGGGTCGGCCATCATACAAAAAAGCCCCTCGCCTGCGAAGCCCAACGAAGGCTTCGCTGACCGAGGGGCCGTCATTCGTCCCGGGCCATCAGGTTGCCAGCACGTCATCAAGGTCATAGACCCCGGCAATTTCCCGCATGTCGTCGGGCATGCCACGCACTTCGCACGCCTTGCCGGTGGCCTGGGCATCGCGAATGTACGCCAGCAATAGCGACAGGCCGACACTCGACGACTTTTCGACGGCCGAGCAATCAAGCACCAGGCGTGGCTCCCGAGAGCCGTCGATCAGCGCCTTGCCTTGCTTGCGCAGGCCTGGGCCACTGCGGTAGTCCAGCACACCAGCCAGGCGCAATACGCCCGGCTCGGCCATGCTTACAGCGGCCTGACTCATTTGACGGTCTTCTCTGGCGAATTGTCGGCAGCTTGCTTGGCCTTGGCCACTTCGCCGGCCCAGCCGTCGATAGTCTTGTCCAGGTTGTTGCCGTTGCGCTGCATGGCATCGGCGAACTGGTCGCGGAACAGCTTGCCGATGTTGATGCCGTTGACGATCACGTTACGCACCTTCCATTCGCCACCCAGGTTTTCCAGGGTGTACTGCACCGGGTACACGGCACCATTGTTGCCGGTAACCTTCATGCCTACGGAGGCGCGCTTGCCGTCATCGGCCTTGGCGGGGTCCACGACGATACCCTGGTTGTTGTACTCCAGCAGCGCGTTTCCGTAGAACTGGAACAGGCTGCGCTTGAAGTTTTCCTGGAAGCGCTGCATCTGCTCGGGGGTGGCCTTGCGCGAGTACTTCACGGTCATGATGCTTCGGGAAATACCGTCGGCATCGACCACCGGCGCGAGGATCCGGTCAAGGGTGTCGTAGAAAGCTTGCGGGTTGGACTTGTATTGCTCCTTGTTGGCCTTGAGCTCACCCAGCAGCTCGGTGGTGGTGCTCTGCACCACGTCGTGCGGCGACTGCGCAGCCAGTGCCATCAGGGGGAAGGCCGCCAGCAGGACCAGCAGGCCACGTCGCAGGATCGAAATCATGGAAACTCCTCAATTAGCCGGTTGCGCTTCTTTCGGTTCCTTGCCAACGGAGTTGAGCAGGAACTTGCCAATCAGATCTTCCAGCACCAGTGCCGACTGGGTGTCGTGGATGGTCGCGCCATCCTTGAGCACGTCTTCTTCACCGCCCACGCTGATGCCGATGTACTTCTCGCCAAGCAGACCGGCGGTCAGGATCGAGGCCGTGGAGTCGGTCGGCAGGTTGTCTACCGACTTGTCCAGTTGCAACGTCACCCGGCCTGTGTAGGAATCACGGTCCAGATCGATGGCGGTGACCTTGCCGATGGTTACACCGGCCATGGTCACTTTAGCTCTGACAGTCAAACCGGCGATATTGTCGAAGTAGGCATAAACTTTATAGGTATCACTGCTCGGGCTGGCCGACAGCCCGCTGACACGCAGGGCCAGCAGCAGCAGCGCCAGGATCCCGGCCAGGAGGAACAGGCCGACACCGATTTCCAGGGTGCGGTTTTGCATCAGAAATCTCCAAACATCAAGGCGGTCAGAATAAAGTCCAGACCCAGCACTGCCAACGAGGCATAGACCACGGTCTTGGTGGTGGCACGGCTGATCCCTTCTGAGGTGGGCTCACAGTCGTACCCCTGGAATACGGCAATCCAGGTCGAGACGAAAGCGAACACCAGGCTCTTGATCAGCCCGTTGAGCACGTCGTCAGTGAAAGAAACACTGTTCTGCATGTTGGCCCAGAACGAGCCTTCGTAGACGCCAAGCCAATCGACTGCGACCCACGAACCACCCCAGATACCGACCACACTGAAGATCAGCGCCAGCAACGGCAACGAGATGAAACCGGCCCAAAGGCGTGGCGCAACAATATATTTGAGCGGGTCGACACCAATCATTTCCAGGCTCGACAGCTGCTCGGTGGACTTCATGTTGCCGATTTCGGCGGTCAACGCAGAACCGGCACGGCCGGCGAACAGCAACGCCGTGACCACCGGCCCGAGTTCACGCAGCAGGGTCAGGGCCACCATCTGCCCCACTGCCTGCTCCGAGCCGTACTTGGTCAGGATGCTATAGCCTTGCAGCGCCAGCACCATGCCGATGAACACCCCGGACACGACAACAATTGCCAGCGACAGCACGCCAACCGAGTACAACTGCCTGGTCAGCAGCTGGAAGCCGCCGCCAATGCCGCCGCGACCGACCAGCGCATGGAACAGGAACAGGCAGGAACGCCCCAGCACCGCCAGCACGTCAATTGCCGAACGCCCCAGCAGGCGGACACGTTCGAGTAAGGATTTTCTGCGCATCAACGCGCCCCCAGCAGGTCGGCGCGGTAGTCAGGCGCAGGAAAATGGAAGGGTACCGGGCCATCCGGATCGCCCTTCATGAACTGGCGAATCCGTGGGTTGTCCGAGCCCATCAGCTCATCGGGCGTACCCTGGCCCAGCACCTGACCGTCACCTACCACGTAGATGTAGTCGGCGATGCTGGCAGTTTCTGCCAGGTCATGGGAAACCACGATGCTGGTGATCCCCAAGGCATCGTTGAGCAGGCGGATGAGGCGAACCAGCACCCCCATGGCAATCGGGTCCTGACCGACGAACGGCTCGTCGTACATCAAAATCTGCGGGTCCAGGGCAATTGCCCGGGCCAGCGCCACGCGACGCTTCATGCCACCGGACAGCTCGTCGGGCATCAGGTCGATGGCTCCGCGAAGGCCCACGGCCTGCAGTTTCATCAACACGATGTCACGGATCATTTCGTCCGACAGCTGGGTATGCACGCGCAGCGGGAACGCAACGTTCTCGAAGACATCGAGGTCGGTGAACAGCGCGCCGCTCTGGAACAGCACCCCCATGTGCTTGCGGGCATCGAACAGGTCGCTGCGCGACAGCGTCGGCAAGTTTTGCCCGGCAACCCATACCTCACCGCTGGCGGGGCGCAACTGCGCGCCCATCAGGCGGAGCAACGTGGTCTTGCCGCAACCCGATGGCCCCATGATGCCGGTGACCTTGCCGCGCGGGATGCGAATGTCGACGTTGCTGAAAATGCTGCGCGAACCACGTTTGAAGGTAACCCCCTTCAACTCGACCGCGTAGGCGCTATCCACACTCATCTAGACTCCTTGCTAATGCAGCCTCGTCCATATGGACGCCGGCCTCCATCCGGAAGGCACACGCGCCCCTGGCAGGCCGAATAGCGGCGAACTATAGCACCGCTCAGCACGCCTTCCCAAGGCCATGCAGGAGTCGTTCAGCTCTGAGACAGGCATCAGGAGGCCTTGTGAGGCTAATGGAAAAGGTGAGGGTTTCGTTCATTGCGGCTATAATCGCCGCCTTTTCATCAGGCATTGCTTTATCGACATGAGCCAATCCAGCGAGCTGATTCAATCCGCGCAGCGCACCGTGCGCCTGGAACTCGAGGCCGTCGAGGGCCTGCTGGCGCGCCTAGACAAGCATTTTGTCAAAGCCTGTGAGCTGATCCTGGCCAGCCAGGGCCGGGTAGTCGTGCTCGGCATGGGCAAGTCCGGGCATATCGGCAACAAGATCGCCGCCACCCTGGCCAGCACGGGCACACCTGCATTTTTCGTGCATCCGGCCGAAGCCAGCCATGGCGACATGGGCATGATCACCCGCAACGATATCATCCTGGCGCTGTCCAACTCGGGCAGCACGGCCGAGATCGTCACGCTGCTGCCGCTGATCAAGCGCTTGGGCATCAAGCTCATCAGCCTCACCGGCAACCCGGATTCCACCCTGGCCCAGGCGGCAGAGGTCAACCTCGATGCCCGGGTCGCACAGGAGGCTTGCCCGCTGAACCTTGCCCCCACCTCCTCGACCACGGCAGCACTGGTGTTGGGTGACGCGCTGGCCATCGCCCTGCTCGAAGCCCGCGGTTTCACGGCCGAAGACTTCGCCTTTTCACACCCCGGCGGGGCGCTGGGGCGGCGCCTGCTGCTGAAGGTCGAAAATGTCATGCACGCCGGCGACGAGCTGCCCAAAGTCCTGCGCGGCACGCTGCTCAAAGATGCACTGCTGGAAATGTCGCACAAGGGCCTGGGCATGACCGTCATTCTCGAAGCGGATGGCAAACTGGCCGGGATCTTCACCGACGGCGACCTGCGCCGCAGCCTGGACCGCAACATCGACGTGCACACCACACTGATCGACGAAGTGATGACCGTGCACGGCAAGACTGCCCGCGCCGAGATGCTCGCCGCCGAGGCCCTGAAAATCATGGAAGACCACAAGATCAACGCACTGGTGGTTGTCGACCCGCAAGACCGGCCAACCGGCGCCCTGAACATGCACGACCTGTTGCGTGCCGGAGTAATGTGATGAGCCAGAACCTCATGCAACGTGGCAAGGCCATCAAACTGGCAGTGTTCGATGTCGACGGCGTACTGACCGATGGCCGCCTGTACTTCCTTGAAGACGGCAGCGAGTTCAAGACCTTCAACACCCTCGACGGCCAGGGCATCAAGATGCTCATGGCCGCGGGCGTGACCACGGCGATCATCAGCGGGCGCAAGACCCCGGTGGTCGAGCGCCGTGCCCGCAACCTCGGCATCCCGCACCTTTATCAGGGCCGCGAAGACAAATTGGTGGTGCTTGACGGCCTGCTTGCCGAACTCGGCCTAAGCTATGAACAGGTTGCCTACCTTGGCGACGACCTGCCCGACCTGCCGGTCATTCGCCGGGTCGGCCTGGGCATGGCAGTGGCCAACGCCGCGCCCTTCGTTCGCCAGCACGCCCATGGCGTAACCCAGGCGCGCGGTGGCGAAGGCGCTGCCCGCGAATTCTGCGAACTGATCATGCAGGCCCAGGGCACCCTGGACTCTGCCAACGCCAACTACCTGTAAGGCTGCCCATGCTCAGCAAGAAAGTCCGCAATATCGCGCTGCTGGCGGTCATCGCCGCCGTGCTCGCAGCCATCGGCTACTGGAATGTCAGCCCGGAGAGCTTCCTCGACCAGCCCGTGGCCCAGGTTGATGAAAGCGCCATCGACTACTATGCGATAAACGCGCATAGCGTGCAGTTCTTGCCGGACGGCAAGCTGCAGTACGAAATGACCGCTGACAAGGTCGAGCACCTGAAGGCTACTGAAGTTACCCTGGTGACTACGCCGAACCTGCATATGTACCGCGGCACCGAGTACCCCTGGCACGTCCAGAGCGAGCGCGCCGAGGTAAGCCCGGACGGCAGCGAGGTCGAACTTATCAACCAGGTACGCGTTGCCCGCACCGACGAAAAGCAGCGCGACACCATCATCACCAGCTCACGCATGACCGTATTCCCGCAGAAGCAATATGCGCAGACCGAGCAAGCCGTTAGAATCGACGGCGCCGGTGGCACAACCACGGGCAAGGGCATGAAAGCGTATTTGAAAGAAGGCAAGATGGACTTGCTCTCTAACGTAAGAGGACAGTATGAGGCTCGTTAAAACCCTCCCCCTTTTGCTCAGCCTGAGCGCAGCACTGGGAAGCGCGAGCGCCTTCGCCCTGCCGAATGACCGTGACCAGCCGATCCGCATCCAGGCCGACAACGCGCATCTGGACGACAAGCAAGGTGTCGCGACCTATACCGGTGACGTGATCATCACCCAAGGCTCGATGATGATCAAAGGCAACACCGTGACCATGACCCGCGCTGCCAACGGCGACATCGACGTGGTCACCTCGGTTGGCAACCTGGCCTACTTCGAACAGCAGCAAAGCGCCGCCAAGCCCGACAAGATGAAGGGCTGGGCAGTGACCATCCAGTACCAGGCGCAGAAAGACACCGTGATCCTCACCGACCGCGCCAAGGTCGAGAACGAGGGCAACACCACCGAAGGCGAGAAAATCGTCTACAACACCAAGTCGCAGGTGGCAACTGCCGGCCGCGGTGGCAACGTGACCCAACCACGTCAGCGCATCGACATGGTGATCCAGCCCAAGAAGAAGGCCGAGTAAATGGCAACCCTCAAAGCCCAGCACCTGGCCAAAAGCTACAAGGGGCGCCAGGTCGTGCGTGATGTCAGCCTGTCGATCGACAGCGGCCAGATCGTCGGCTTGCTTGGCCCCAACGGTGCCGGCAAGACCACCTGTTTCTACATGATCGTTGGCCTGGTCCAGGCCGAGCAGGGGCGCGTGCTGATCGACAACCTCGATGTCAGCCACCAGCCCATGCACGGCCGCGCCCGCGCCGGTATCGGCTACCTGCCGCAGGAGGCTTCGATCTTCCGCAAGCTGTCAGTGGCCGACAACATCATGGCCATCCTTGAAACCCGCAAGGATCTCGACCGCGACGGCCGGCGCAAAGAACTGGAAAGCCTACTGCAGGAGTTCCACATCAGCCATATCCGCGACAACCTCGGCATGAGCCTGTCCGGTGGCGAACGTCGCCGCGTCGAGATCGCCCGCGCCCTGGCGACTGCACCCAAGTTCATCCTGCTGGACGAACCCTTCGCCGGCGTCGACCCGATCTCGGTCGGTGACATCAAGCAGATCATCCACCACCTCAAGGCCAAGGGTATCGGCGTACTGATCACCGACCACAACGTGCGCGAGACACTGGATATCTGCGAAACGGCCTACATCGTCAACGATGGCCGGCTGATCGCCGAAGGCGACGCCGAAACCATCCTAGCCAACGAACTGGTCAAAGAGGTTTACCTGGGCCACGAGTTCCGGCTCTGACCCGGCACACGCCTGGAGTACTGGCAAAAAGCCCTGAAACCAAGGGTAAAGTTGTTACGTACTCTAGGCAAACGCTACAATTTAAGGCATAAAACTTGCTTGATCTGGCGCCCTGGCGCCCTCGTGTAGTGGATGGCGCATGCGCGCCGGCGAACAAGGTATTAAGCCCCAGCCATGAAACCATCGCTCGTCCTAAAAATGGGCCAGCAACTGACGATGACACCGCAGTTGCAACAGGCCATCCGCCTGCTCCAGCTTTCCACTTTGGACCTCCAACAGGAAATCCAGGAAGCACTGGAGTCGAACCCGATGCTCGAACGTCAGGAAGACGGCGACGACTTCGACAACAGCGACCCGATGGCGGACAACGCCGAAAACAAGCCGGCCGCCGAAGTCCAGGACAACAGCTTCCAGGAAAGCACTGTCAGTGCCGACAACCTGGAAGACGGTGAATGGAACGAGCGCATCCCCAACGAGCTTCCGGTCGATACCGCCTGGGAAGACATCTACCAGACCAGCGCCAGCAGCCTGCCGAGCAACGATGACGACGAGTGGGACTTCACCACCCGCACATCGGCCGGCGAAAGCCTGCAAAGCCACCTGCTGTGGCAACTGAACCTGGCACCGATGTCCGACACCGACCGCCTGATCGCCGTCACCCTGATCGACAGCATCAACGGCCAGGGCTACCTTGAAGACACCCTCGAAGAAATCTGCGCCGGCTTCGACCCGGAGCTGGATATCGAGCTGGACGAGGTCGAGGCGGTACTGCACCGTATCCAGCAGTTCGAACCCGCCGGGGTCGGTGCCCGCACCCTCGGCGAATGCCTATTGCTGCAACTGCGCCAGCTACCCGCCAGCACCCCATGGATGGCCGAGGCCAAGCGTCTGGTCAGCGATTTCATCGACTTGCTCGGCAGCCGCGACTACAGCCAGCTGATGCGCCGCATGAAAATCAAGGAAGACGAACTGCGTCAGGTCATCGAACTGGTGCAAAGCCTGAACCCGCGCCCCGGTTCCCAGATCGAGTCCAGCGAACCCGAGTACGTGGTGCCAGACGTCATCGTGCGCAAGGACAGCGACCGCTGGCTGGTGGAACTGAACCAGGAAGCCATCCCGCGCCTGCGCGTCAACCCGCAATACGCCGGTTTTGTGCGCCGTGCCGACACCAGTGCCGACAATACCTTCATGCGCAACCAACTGCAGGAAGCGCGCTGGTTCATCAAGAGCCTGCAAAGCCGCAACGAAACCCTGATGAAGGTGGCCACGCAGATCGTTGAACACCAGCGTGGCTTCCTTGACCACGGCGACGAGGCGATGAAGCCGCTGGTACTGCATGACATTGCCGAAGCGGTAGGCATGCATGAGTCGACCATTTCGCGGGTAACCACGCAGAAATACATGCACACGCCGCGTGGCATCTACGAACTGAAATACTTTTTCTCGAGCCACGTCAGCACCTCAGAAGGCGGAGAATGCTCGTCTACGGCCATCCGCGCGATCATCAAGAAACTGGTTGCGGCGGAAAATCAGAAAAAGCCATTGAGTGACAGCAAGATCGCTGGTTTACTGGAGGCACAAGGCATTCAGGTAGCCCGTCGCACCGTCGCCAAGTACCGCGAGTCCCTCGGCATCGCACCGTCGAGCGAACGCAAGCGACTGATGTAGCCCCTGAGATGTGCCACAGCGTTTGCGGGGCAGGTGCAAGACCTGCCTCTTTATGCACGGGCAACAAAGGAGAAGCTGTATGCAAGTCAATATCAGTGGACAGCATGTAGAAGTCACCCAACCACTGCGCGATTACGTGCTTGAAAAGCTCGCCCGCGTGGAAAGTCACTTCGACAAGATCACCAACGTGCAGGTCATCATGAAGGTCGAGAAGCTGCAACAGAAGGTCGAGGCGACCCTGCAGATTCCCGGCGGCGAAGTGGTCGCCAACGCCGAACACGAAGACATGTATGCAGCGATCGACGCCTTGGCCGACAAGCTCGACCGCCAACTGAAAAAACACAAGGAAAAACAGCAAAGCCTGCTGCAAGGTGCAGCTGCCCGCTGATCCCCCTCATCCATGATCCGACTTGAAACCATCCTGACCCCCGGCCGTTCCCTCGTGAACGTGCCGGGCGGCAGTAAGAAGCGCGCCCTGGAAAAGGTCGCCACCGTCATCGCCGAACAAGTACCGGAACTGGAGATGCAAGACGTCTTCGAGAAACTGGTCGCCCGGGAAAAACTCGGTTCGACCGGTTTTGGCAATGGCATCGCCATCCCGCACTGCCGGCTTGAAGGCTGTTCCGCTCCGGTCAGCGCCCTGCTGCACCTGGAAGCCCCCATCGATTACGATGCCATCGATGGCGCGCCAGTGGACCTGCTGTTTGTCCTGCTGGTGCCTGAAGCTGCCACCGATGCCCATCTGGAACTGCTGCGCCAGATAGCCAGCATGCTCGATCGCAAGGAGGTTCGTGATCGCCTGCGTGCGGCCACCAGCAGCGAGGCCCTGTTCCAGGTTGTCCTGGACGTACAGAACGAGCACTGAACATGCGCCTGATCATCGTCAGCGGCCGGTCCGGCTCCGGCAAGAGCACCGCCCTCGATGTCCTGGAAGACAACGGTTTCTACTGTATCGACAACCTGCCTGCCGGGCTGCTGCCGCAGCTGGCGGAAAATGCACTGATCAACACCGAGCTGCTGCAACCCAAGGTGGCCGTATCGATCGACGCACGCAACCTGCCCAGCCACCTGTCACGCTTCCCCGAACTGCTCTCGGAGGCCCGCGCCCGCCACATCCAGTGTGATGTGTTGTACCTGGATGCCGATGAAGACACCCTGCTGAAGCGGTTTTCGGAAACCCGCCGCCGCCACCCGCTGACCAATGCCGAGCGCTCCCTGGCTGAGGCCATTCGTGTGGAAAGCGAGCTGCTGGGGCCTATCGCCGACCTGGCTGACCTGAAAATCGACACCACCAGCCTGAACCTTTACCAGCTGCGTGATACGATCAAGTTGCGCCTGCTCAACAAGCCCGAGCCCGGCACGGCATTCCTGGTCGAATCGTTCGGTTTCAAGCGCGGGATGCCGGTCGATGCCGACCTGGTGTTCGATGTACGCTGCCTGCCCAACCCGTACTGGAAGCCCGAATTGCGTGAGCACTCTGGCCTGGAACAGCCAGTGATCGATTACCTGGCCGCGCAGCCGGATGTCGAAGACATGTTCAACGACATTTCCAGCTACCTGCTCAAGTGGCTCCCCCGTTTCGCCGCCAGCAACCGCGCCTACGTCACCATTGCCATTGGCTGCACCGGCGGTCACCACCGCTCGGTATACATCACCGAACGCCTCGGCCAATTGCTCCAACAGTCCCTGAAAAACGTCCAGGTTCGCCACCGCGACCTCTAGCCCAAGGATCCGCCCCACCATGCCCGCCCGCGAAATCACCATCATCAACAAGCTGGGCCTGCATGCCCGGGCGGCAGCCAAGTTCGTCGGCGTGGCCGGCCGCTTCCCCTGCCAGGTGCGGGTTGGCCGCGCGCCGGACAAGCTGGTGGATGGCAAGAGCATCATGGCGGTGATGATGCTGGCGGCTGGCAAGGGTACCCAGGTGCATCTGCATACCGAAGGCGAACAGGACAACGACGCCATGGACGCGCTGGTCGAGTTGATCAACAACTTCTTCGACGAAGGCGAATAAAAGCCTTCGGCCTAGGTTGACTGTACCGGCCCTATTGCCGGCAAGCCAGCTCCCACAGGTCCAGCACAGGCCGCAAACCTGGTGATATACCTGTGGGAGCTAGCTTGCCGGCGATGAGGCCAGATCAGGACATCGCTGTATCCATCACCATCATCAAGCAGAAGCCAATGCACAGTCCCAGGCTAGCCAGCCGGTGATGGCCGTTGCTGCGCGATTCGGGGATGATTTCCTGGGTCACCACCAGCAGCATTGCGCCCGCTGCGCAGGCCAGGCCCAGCGGCAGCAGCAGCTCGGCAATATTTACCAGCCAGGCGCAGATCACCGCCGCCACCGGCTCAACCAAACCCGACGCCGCACCGATCAGAAAGGCCTTGAAGCGCGGCATGCCCGCCCCCGCCAGCACCAGTGCGATCACCAGCCCCTCGGGTACATCCTGCAAGGCGATACCCATGGCCAGGCTGTCGGCGTCGGCCATGCCTCCGCCGGCCGACACGCCTATCGCCATGCCTTCGGGAATGTTGTGGGCAATGATGGCGATGACAAACAGCCAGATGCGCGCGGCAATCACTGGCTGATTCTCGCTGCCGACCAGCGCCTCCGGCGAGGCGCCGGATACCTTGAGGTCGACCAGGAACAGGCACAATGCACCGAACATCAGGCCGAAGCTGATCAGGCCACCTGCACCCCACGGGCTGAAGCCGATGGCCTGGGCCGCATCCAGCCCCGGAATGATCAGGGAAAACGCGGTCGCCGCCAGCATCACCCCGGCACCGAAGCCCAACAGGGTGTCGGCCAACGCCACCGGCATGTTGCGAATCACCAGTACCGGTACTGCGCCCAATGCCGTCCCCAGCGCGCATAAAGCACCACCCTCCAGGGCGCGCAGCATGCGTGGTTCCAGGTCCAGCCAGGCGAGGCCGCGCGCTGCCAGCAGCGCGGTGCCTGCCAGCAACAGCAAAGTCCCAAGCGCCAGGCGGAACAGGCGCACACTGCTGACAGACATCACCTCTGAACGCATACCGGTCCGACTCACTTCAGGGCTTCGAGATAACGGCGTTCCACTTCCGCCCAGTCAATGACGTTGTAGAAGGCGCCAATGTATTCCGGACGACGGTTCTGGTACTTGAGGTAGTACGCATGTTCCCACACGTCCAGGCCGAGGATTGGCGTGTTGCCATGCATCAGTGGGCTGTCCTGGTTGCCGCTGCTCTCGACCACCAGGGTTTTCTGCGGTGTCACGCTCAGCCAGGCCCAGCCACTGCCGAAGCGGGTCAGCGCAGCCTTGGTAAATGCCTCCTTGAAGGCCTCGAAACCACCCAATTGCCCGGTAACGGCTTGCGCCAACTGGCCCACAGGCTCGCCGCCGCCCTGTGGCGACATCACGGTCCAGAACAGGCTGTGGTTGGCGTGCCCGCCGCCGTGGTTGGTCACTGCGCCTCGCAGGTTTTCCGGCAACTGCTTGACGGCGCCGACCAGTTTTTCCACCGGCCACTCCGCCCACTCGGTGCCTTCGACGGCAGCATTAAGGCCGTTGACGTAGGTCTGGTGGTGCTTGGTGTGGTGAATTTCCATGGTCTGGGCGTCAATGTGCGGCTCCAGCGCGTCGTAGGCATAAGGCAAAGCAGGCAATGTATGGGGCATGTCAGTGAATTCCGTATGCATGGGTTCTGGGGGCCACATTCGGCTGGGCAGCAAGTTCGCTGGCCCCGGCACCGTGGCGGTTGAGCAGGCGCTCGGTACGTGGGTACTGGCCGTACTCGGCGATGAAACCGAGCAGCTCGGTGTAAGTGCGCCCACTGTGGCGCAAGGCAGCGTCACGCAGTGCCTGAGGCAAGCGTGCGTCCTGGCTGGCCTGCAGCAGCCGCTGATGTACGGCGCACAGGTAATCGGCGCTTTCCTGCGGCTGGTTCAGGCGCAAGTGCAGGTCGGCCAGGTTGTGGTGGGCGATGACGAATGCGGCCACCGCTTCGTCGACGTCAGGCCAGCGCTCGAACAGCACCTGAGCCAGAGCCAGGGCTTGCAGGTAATGTTCCCGGGCATCTACCAGCTCGCCTTGCTCAAACAAGCGGTTGGCCGTTTCCGTAGTGCTTTTCCAGTGCTGCATGGCGTGTCTCCTTGGCGGTGACGCTGAGTCAGATGCCGCCGGCGGTGAGTTTTTCCGGATCAAGCAGCGCTTCCAGCTGGTCACGCGACAAGTCGGTGTGCTCCAGCGCCACATCGATGATCGGGCGGCCCTGCTTGTAGGCGGTCTTGGCGATTTCGGCGGCCTTCAGGTAGCCGATGATCGGGTTCAGCGCGGTGACCAAGATGGGGTTGCGCGCCAGGGCTTCCTTGAGCTTGCCCTCATTGACCTTGAAGCTGGCAATCGCTTTGTCGGCCAGCAGGCGGCTGACGTTGGCCATCAGCTCGATGCTTTCCAGCAGGTTGCGGGCGATCACCGGCAGCATCACATTCAGCTCGAAGTTGCCGGACTGACCAGCGACAGCAATGGTGGCGTCGTTGCCGATCACCTGGGCAGCGACCATGGCAGTAGCCTCCGGGATCACCGGGTTGACCTTGCCTGGCATGATCGAGGAGCCCGGCTGCAGCCCTTGCAGCTCGATTTCCCCGAGGCCGGCCAGCGGGCCGGAGTTCATCCAGCGCAGGTCGTTGGCGATTTTCATTAGCGCCACGGCGGTGGTCTTGAGCTGGCCGGACAGGGCCACGGCCGTATCCTGGGAGCCGATCAGGGCGAACAGGTTGTGCCCCGGCGTGAACTCGATCTGGGTCAGGCCGCTGAGCTGGCGTGCAAAACCGGCAGCGAACTGCGGGTGGGCATTGATACCGGTACCCACTGCGGTACCGCCCTGGGCCAGTGCCTGCAGGCTTGGCAGGGTGGCTTCGATGTGCGCCTTCGCGCCGTTTACCTGCGCCGCCCAGCCATCCAGTACCTGGCTCATGCGCACCGGCATGGCGTCCATCAGGTGGGTACGGCCGGTCTTCACGTACTGATGCACCTGCGCCGACTTGGTCTCGATCACCTTCACCAGGTGCGCCAGGGCTGGCAGCAACTGCTCGTGCAGGGCCAGTGCGGCACTGACGTGAATGGTGGTCGGGATGATGTCGTTGCTGCTCTGGCCACAGTTCACGTGGTCGTTGGCATTGACTGCCTCGCCCAGCACACGGCTGGCCAGGGTGGCGATCACTTCGTTGGCGTTCATGTTCGAGCTGGTACCGGAACCGGTCTGGAACACATCTACCGGGAAGTGCTGGATGAACCCTTCAGCCAGCAATTGCTCGACGGCCTTGACGATGGCCTGCCCCTGCCCGGCAGAGAGCTGTTCCAGCTCGACATTGGCTTTGGCCGCAGCGGCTTTGGCCAGCAGCAAGGCACGAATGAACTGGGCCGGCATGCGCTGGCCGCTGATCGGGAAGTTGTCGACCGCGCGCTGGGTCTGGGCGCCGTACAGGGCCTGGGCCGGCACCTGCAATTCGCCCATGCTGTCACGCTCGATACGGGTATCACTCATCATCAAATCCTTGCATCAGTTCATCGGGAGAAATCGACGGCAGCAGCCGGCAATTGGCCAGTTGCAGAGCGTAGGGCTGCCAGCGCTGGTTCTGTTCCTGGCGATCGAGGTTGCGCAGGTCCAACAACGGGCGCCAGGCCTGATCCAGGCACAGACAGCGCCAATGCCAAGGCAACATGCGGTCGCAGGCGGTATCCAGCAGCAGGCGGAAGGAGGTCAGTGCCACCGTCCATGGCGAAGTTTCCGTGCAGCACACCAAGTAGCGGCCTTCGGCCAGGTAATGCTCGATCAGGCGCGGCTCGTCAGGTTCGAGTGCGCAGCGGATGCGACGGCTGAGCCAGCGCCAGTTTTCCAGATAGGGCAGTTCGCGGAGGACGGGTTTCATGAACATCATCGCCGGGTTACTGGATAATGATATTCATTATTAAGTGATAAACATAATCACTTCAAGAAAAAGGTGATGAATAAAAAACCCGGCGCGGTGCCGGGTTTGGGTTTACTGAAGTTTCGCTGGAGCCTGTGCCGGCCTCTTCGCGGGTAAATCCGCCCCTACAGGGACAGCATCAAGTTCGAAGATTGTGCAGCCCCTGTAGGAGCGAAGAGGCCGGCACAGGCGATCAATCAGCTACCCGCCACAGTCATCCGCTCGATCAACACCGACCCTGTATGAATGTTGCTGCGGGTTTCAAGATCGCTGCCAATGGCGACAATCTGCTGGAACATGTCTTTCATATTGCCGGCAATGGTCACTTCCTGAACCGCGTGCTGGATCTCGCCATTCTCAACCCAGAACCCAGCCGCGCCACGGGAATAATCACCCGTCACCATGTTCAGGCCATGCCCCATCAACTCGGTCACCAGTAACCCTCGGCCCATGCGTCGGATCAGCGCCGCCTGGTCTTCGACCCCGTGGCTGACAAACAGGTTGTGTACGCCCCCTGAGTTGGCCGTGCTCGGCAAGCCCAGCTTGCGCCCGGAATAGGTGCCCAGCAGGTACGACACGAGTTCGCCTTTGTCGACGAACGGTTTGGCATAAGTGGCCAAGCCATCACCGTCGAACGCAGCGCTGCCCAGCGCCCGTGGAATGTGCGGGCGTTCGTCGAGAGTCAGCCAGGTGGGGAACAGGCGCTGTCCAATAGTGCCCTCAAGGAACGACGACTTGCGGTACAGGTTGCCGCCGGAGATAGCCGACAGGAAGCTGCCGAACAGGCCACCCGCCAGTTCGGCCGAGAACAGCACCGGCACCTCGCACGTCGGTACCGGCCGCGCGCCCAGGCGGCTGGCGGCACGCTGGGCAGCGCGTACGCCGATGCTGCGCGGGTCAGCCAGCAGATTGCCCTGGCGGTTTACGTCATACCAGTAGTCGCGCTGCATCTGGCCGTCGCCTTCGGCAATCATCACGCAGCTCAGGCTGTGTCGGGTCGAGGCGTAACCGCCGACGAAGCCATGGCTGTTACCGTAAACGCGACAGCCTTGATGGGTGTTGAGGGTGGTGCCATCGGCGTTGAGGATACGCGGGTCGGCCTCAAACGCCGCTGCCTCGCAGGCCAGGGCCATCTCGATGGCCTTCTCGGGCTCGATATCCCAGTCGTGATACAGGTCCAGGTCCGGGATTTCACGCGCCATCAGCGCTGCGTCAGCCAGGCCCGAGCATTCGTCCTCGGAAGTGTGTTTGGCAATAGCCAAGGCTGCAGCCACGGTTTCGCGGATCGCTTCCGGGCCACTGGCCGAGGTACTGGCCGAGCCTTTGCGCTGGCCAACGTAGAGGGTGATGCCAAAGCCCTGGTCGCGGTTGAACTCGACCGTTTCGACTTCACGCTGACGTACCGTGGTGGACAGGCCCTGCTCCAGCGACACTGCCACTTCGCAGGCACTGGCCCCCTGGCGGCGAGCCTCGGCGATGATCGCCTCGACCTGCTCCTGCAATGCTGGCAGGTCTTTCGGACCTACGCTCTGGACTGCACTCATGGTTCTCTCCACTCAAATTCTGCGCTCGGCGGGCCGGACAATTGGCCCCCGACTGGTTATCATGGCGGCGATTTCTAGCGGACTGCCACCATGGTTGATTCAAACGACGACGCCTTCGACGGCGAAAAAAGCAAAACCCAGATCAAGCGCGAGCTGCATGCACTGGTCGAACTCGGCGAGCGCCTTACCACGCTCAAGGCCGACACACTCGCACGCCTGCCGTTGACCGACGAGCTGCGCAAGGCCTTGGCCGAGGCCAGCAAGCACACCGCTCATGGTGCCCGCAAACGCCACATGTCGTTTGTCGGCAAGCTGATGCGCGTACAGGACCTGGATGCCATCCATGCCCTGCTCGAGCAGATGGACAGCTCGACCCGCCAGTACAACGAACGCTTCCACGGCCTGGAGCGCTGGCGCGACCGGTTGATCGACGGTAACGACGAAGACCTTGAGCGCTTCGTCAACGAATACCCCGATACCGACCGGCAGCAACTGCGCTCGCTGGTGCGCCATGCCCAGCACGAGAAGGCACGGAACAAACCGCCGGCCGCCGCACGCAAGGTGTTCAAGTACATTCGCGACCTCGACGAGTTGCAGCGCGGCTTGCGCTGACGAACGGGGCACCTGTGGGAGCGGGTATGCCCGCTCCCACATCGGTCCCCGAAGCCATCAAGCCCCGGTACCGCCCACGGTAATCGCATCCAGCTTCAAGGTCGGCTGCCCGACCCCAACCGGCACCGACTGCCCGTCCTTGCCGCACGTCCCTACTCCGCTGTCCAGCGCCAGGTCATTACCGACCATCGACACCCGGCTCATTGCCTCCGGGCCATTGCCGATCAGGGTAGCGCCCTTCACCGGAGCGGTAATCTTGCCGTCTTCGATCAGGTAGGCCTCACTGGTCGAGAACACGAACTTGCCACTGGTGATATCCACCTGGCCCCCCCCGAGGTTGGCGCAGTAGATACCCTTCTTGACCGAGGCGATGATTTCCTGCGGGTCGCTATCGCCGGCACGCATGTAGGTATTGGTCATGCGCGGCATCGGCAGGTGCGCATAGGATTCGCGGCGGCCGTTGCCAGTCACGGCCATGCCCATCAGCCGTGCATTCAGCTTGTCCTGCATGTAGCCCTTGAGCACGCCATTCTCGATCAGCGTGGTGCACTCGGTCGGGGTGCCTTCGTCGTCCACGCTCAGCGAGCCACGGCGCCCTTCGAGGGTACCATCGTCAACGATGGTGCACAGGCTCGACGCCACTTTCTCGCCAATGCGGCCACTGAACGCCGAACTGCCCTTGCGGTTGAAGTCACCCTCCAGGCCATGGCCGACGGCCTCGTGCAGCAGCACGCCAGACCAGCCCGAACCCAGCACCACCGGCAAGGTACCGGCCGGCGCCGGGATCGCTTCCAGGTTCACCAGCGCCTGGCGCAGCGCTTCTCGGGCATAACCCATCACCCGCTCTTCGGTGAAGAAACGGTAGTCGGTACGCCCCCCACCGCCCTGCCCACCGCGCTCGCGACGGCCGTTCTGCTCGACAATGACGCTGACATTGAAACGCACCAGTGGGCGCACGTCGGCGGCCAGGCTGCCATCGGCCGCAGCAATCAGGATGCGCTCCCAGACCCCGGCCATGCTCACACTGACCTGCTGGATACGTGGATCGAGTGCACGGGTGGCAGCATCGACACGCTTGAGCAGCTCGACCTTTTCGGCACGGCTGAGCACATCGAGCGGGTTGTCTGCGCCATACAGGGCAGTCACTTCCTGGCTGCGGAAGGCCTGCACCGTGCCGTTCTGCCCGGCACGGGAAATCGAACGGGCAGCGCGGGCGGCCGAGGTCAACGCTTCGAGGTTGATGGCATTGCTGTAGGCGAAGCCGGTCTTTTCACCGGACTGGGCACGCACGCCCACGCCTTGGTCGAGGTTGAAGCTCCCCTCTTTGACGATGCCGTCTTCCAGTGCCCAGGTTTCCGAAATCTGGCCCTGGAAATACAGGTCGGCGGCGTCGATGCCGGGGCCGGCCAACTCACCCAGCACGCTCTGCAGGCTGTCCAGGGTCAAGCCGCCTGGGGCCAGGAGCTGCTCACTGACGGTGGATAACATCTGGCTCATAGTCACTCCGAGGTGTGCGCAGGCCGCAATGCGTCCTGCGAGAAAAAGCGCCGGTGCGATACCACCGGCATGCGCGCCCGGATGGACGCTTGTTCTTCAATGTCGCGCTCGGCAAGCAGAACCGCTTCGCCTTGCGCCTGTTCTGCGACGATGCGCCCCCAAGGGTCGACGATCGCCGCATGGCCATGGGTTTCCCGTGAGCCTGGGTGGGTGCCGCCCTGCGCCGCTGCCAGCAGGTAGCACTGGGTTTCAATGGCCCGGGCGCGTACCAGCACCTCCCAATGCGCCGCCCCGGTCACTGCGGTAAAGGCAGCCGGTGCAGTGATCAGTTCTGCGCCGGCAGCACGCAGCGCGCTGTACAGTTCGGGGAAGCGCAGGTCGTAACACACGCTCAAGCCCAAACGTCCGACTGGCGTATCAGCCACTACCACCTGCGCGCCATGGGCATAGTCATCCGACTCACGATAGCGGCCGCGGTTGTCGGCCACGTCCACATCAAACAGGTGCAGCTTGTCATAGCGCGCAGCCACCTCGCCGTGCTCATCGATCAGCAGCGAGCAGGCATGCGCCTTGGCCTCAGGCTGGCCGACCGGTGGCAAGGGCAAGGTGCCGGCGACTATCCATAACTTGAGGTCGCGGGCGGTGCGTTTCAACCACGGTAGAATTGGCCCTTCGCCCAAGGCTTCGGCACGGCCAATGGCGGCGGCATCCTTGCGGCCCATGGCAGCAAAGTTTTCCGGTAGTACCGCCAGCCGCGCGCCGCCCACTGCAGCCCGCTCCAACAGGGCACCGGCACGCTGCAGGTTGGCCAGCACATCGTCCTGGCTGACCATCTGGATTACCGCTGCCTTCATGGACACTCCTAGCGGGATTTCTCGAAAGGTTTCACAAATGTGATTCTAGGCTCTTTCACCGGGCCTTCGACACGGTAATGCACGCTGGCAAAGCGCGACACACGGTCACCGATCAGCCGATCAACCAGGAACAATGCCCCGCCCACCGCTGGCGCCCCGACGATCAGCGCCGCCAACGGCAAGTTGTTGGTCACCGGCAGGCTGACCTGCAGGTTGGCGTCGACACGGTCGCGGACCAGGTCCAAGGTGCCATCCAGCTCGAAGTTGCTTGACGGGCCGGTCACGCTGATCGGTTCCCGAGTCACATAGACCCCACTGCTCGCCACCAACAAGCCTTTGACCCGGTCATAGGCCAGGCCCTTGTCGAACAGGTCGGAGAAGTCCAGACGCAGGCGCCGGCCAATCGAGTTGAAGTTGAGCAGGCCAAAGACCCGCAACGCCTGGGCGCCGCCCTCGACCTCGACAAACTGCCCAGTGCGCAGCGCCGCGTCCATACTGCCGGAGAAGCGCGTCAGGCTCACCGCTGCCGGCGAGCCCGGCCAGCGGCCGTCCACATCCAGGCGAAAGTCGCGGCTGGTCACGGTCGGGGCAAAGCCCCAGGCCTTGAGGACGTCGCCCAGGTTCTTGCCATCCAGGCGCCCCTTGTACCAGCTGCTGCTGTTGCCCGCTTCGCCTTCCCAGCCGCCGCCACCGTCGATACGCAGGCCTTTGAAGTCGAGGTCGATATCGCTGGCGGTAACACCACGTACGGTCGGCCGCAGCTTGATCGAGGCACTGCCGAACAGGTCGTCACCGCGGTACAGCTTGTCGATGCTCAGGTCCAGCGCCGGGACCTTGCGCGGGTCGAACGATGCCAGCGGATCAGGGCCTTCCTCAGCCCGTTCCTCGGCCTGTTTTTCAGCCGGGCTGGGCGCTGGCAGACGCAAGGTCTGCATACGGACGACAATCGGTGCGCCCTTGGCATCCGGCACCCGGGCATTGCCGATGACTTCCTTGCTGTCCAGGCGCAGGTCCCAGGCCGCGCCGCCTCGGGCCAAACGTACCACCGCCTGGTTAAGCTCCATGCCAAAGGCTTTCAACTGGCCGATGCTCAGGTCGACACTCTGCAGGTTCTGCCGCGCACTGCCACCCGGGTCACCTCCCGCCAGGCGCTCTGCCTGCTGTTGCCAGGGCGCCAGGTCAAGTGCGGCCACACGCCCACGTACCCGCAGGCCTTGGCCGGCAGGCAACTGCGCGTCCCCTGTCCCCAGCAACAATTCACCGCGCCCCTGGGCCAGCTTTTCGGCCGGCGCAGCATAGGCAAAGCGGGCAAGGTCGCTGTAGCTGGCATCGAAGCGCCGCTCCGCGCCCTGCAGGTTCATGCTGAAACGGCTGTCGCGTGTATCTGCCGCGGCCTTGCCAAACGGCGCCGGCAGGTCAATGGCAAGGCCCTTGAGGTTGGAGGAGACGCTCAGGCGGTTGTCCCGGCTCCCCAGGCTCACCTGCAACTGGTAAGGCAGGTCACCGGAGGCTGGCAAGGCCTGGTCAAACTGCAGCCACTCGGTCAATGCCTTGAGTGCGACCTGGCCATTGGCATCGATGCGGGTCTGCATCTGCCCCGCCTGGCCTTCAGCAGTGATCTGCGCCGTTACCGGCTTGCCGAAAGCCTGCAGGCTGATGCCCTTGCCGCTCAAGCCTTTGTCGAAGTCAAAGCTGAAGTCGCCCTTCAGGCGGCTCAACTCGAGGACGGGTGGGGCGATCTTCAGCCGCGCATCGTTGGTGGCGAAGTCTACCTGCACGCTCGGCCGCTCCCCATGGGCCAGCGGGATATCGAGCTTGAGCTTGCCCTTCAAGGGCCCCTCGCCCTCCCAGCCGGCAAAGATCTCACCGGTACCGATCGGCGCTTCCTTGAGAATCTTCAGGCCATCGCCCAGGCTGCCGTCGAAGTTGCCATCGAGGAACAGGTGGCTGTGCTGGCCCTCTTCCACATGCGGGATGTCGACCTTCACGTCGCTGACCTTGGTGTCCAGCAGCACGCCGCGCTGAGCCTTGATGCGCACACCGCTGTCCTCGATGAACACATCGCCATCCACATGCTGTACTTGCGGCCAGCCAGGCTGGAAGTCCAGCGCAGCGTCATGCACCTTGAAGAACAGGCTGATGCTGCGCGCTTGCGGCGCAGCACCATGGTTCAGCGAACCCTGATACTGGAAGTAGCCTTCGTCCACCGCTCCTTTGACAATGGCGCTGCGCAACCACTCGTCGAGGGCCGGGCTGAGCACCTCGGGGAGGTACTTGGCGGTATAGCGCCCATCGCCATCGGTCAGGCCGACGCGCAGGTCCATGTAATCTTCCCGGCCCTCCTCGAACAGCAGGCGAATCAGGAAGTCTCCGGCGATCTTGCCTTCTTCGCCCAGCACCTTGAGGTAGGGCGCGACCAGCGTGAAACCCTCCTTGTCCAAGGCCCAGGTCAGCCGCGCATTGGCCTTCTGGTAGTGCCAGGGTTTGGCGAAGATCGGGTACAGGTGCAGCATGAACGCGTCGGTATCCAGGCGCAGTTCGCCGTGGCCCAGGTCGCCGCTGATACTGCCGCTGACGTTACCGGCAGCCGGGGCATTGTGATAAGCATCGAAACCGACCTTCTCCAGGTTGGCTTCGAACTGCAGGCGCTGGTCACCTTCGGCCTTGGGCCTGGCCTCCAGCCGCACGTTGCGCAGGGCACCTGTCACCTTAAGGCCATCGACCACGGCCATGACAGTGTCGGGCAACGGTGCCAAGGCCTGGATCAACGGGGTCAACGGTGTAAGGTTGAGCCGGTCGGCCTGAACCTTCCAGCTTTCATCGGCAGCGCTTTGACCTGGGCGCTGCTGCAACTGCAAATGCGACTCCCAGCGGGTCTTACCGATATCCATGGCCAGGGAGTCCACGACGACATCGAAACCTAGATCCCGGCGCTGGAACCAGGCGCCCAGGGCCAGGTTATTCAGCGTCGCAGCCTTGCGCCCGCTGTAGGCGCCCTTCAGTTCGGGCGCATTAAGCCGAACCACAGCCTGCTGCAACTGCCCCTTGCCCCATTCAACCCAGAACTCGCCGCCCGCACGCAAGGCTGAAGCATGCCATTGCCCCAGTAAGGTGGGGGGTAACCAGTGCGACCAGTCGCTTTGCGGCAGGCTCAGATAAGCCTCGACCTGGCCATCACGCCAGGCCTTGGCCGACATGCGGCTACGCAAGTTCAGCGCCAAGGGCTGACCATCAGGCAGGGTCGCCCGCAGGTCCAGGGCCTGGCGCGATGCACCGGCCTGCAGGCCGGCACTCACATAAGTCAGGGTCAGCGGATCGCGCTGCCACGGGTGCAGGGTGACCTGGCTGTCGAACACATCAACGCGGCCTAGCTGACGCAGGCGCTGCAGCAGGTCGGCAGGGTCCAGCGGGGCGTCGTCCTTCTTCGGCAACCCTTCAAGGTTCCATGCGCCCTGCTCGTTCTCACGCAGGATCAGTTGCAAACCGCCCAGTTGAACGCGCGCCAGGCGGACTTCACGGGCGGTGAGGCTGGCCCAGACGTCGGGTACCACCATGACCTCGTCCAGGCGTAGCGCCGTGGCACCCTCCCCCAATTGCAGGTCGCGCACCCGCAGCACCGGCGCCAGCCCGCTCCAGTGCCCTTCCAGCGCACCGACATGCACGGGCAGGCCCAATGCCTGCTCTGCCTTGCTTTCGACATCGGCGCGGTATTCGGCCACAAGCGGCGTCAGTTCGCGGCCAAGGCTGACATAAAGCGCCACCAATACCGCCAACAGGGCGCATATGCCCAGCCCCCAACGGGTCAAGGCGACAAGAACGCGGGTCAGACGTCCCATGGCCGTGGCCCTCCAAGTCGTTTATCCATGATGGCCCGTCGCGCAGGTTTTGCCAGCGCGACGATGCAGCGACGTGCTTCAGAAGACCTCAGAGCAGCACCACGTCGTATTGTTCCTGCGAATACATCGACTCGACCTGGAAGCGAATGGTTCGACCGATAAAGGTTTCCAGCTCCGCGACGTTGCCCGATTCCTCATCCAGCAGGCGGTCGACCACCTTCTGGTTGGCCAGCACACGGTAGCCCTCGGCCTGATAGGCGCGGGCCTCACGCAAGATCTCCCGGAAAATTTCGTAACAGATGGTCTCCGGGGTTTTCAGCTTGCCGCGGCCCTGGCAGGCCAGGCATGGCTCGCACAGCACCTGCTCCAGGCTTTCCCGCGTGCGCTTGCGAGTCATCTGCACCAGGCCCAGCTCGGTGATACCAATGATGTTGGTCTTGGCGTGATCGCGCTCCAGCTGTTTTTCCAGTGTGCGCAGTACCTGGCGCTGGTGCTCTTCATCTTCCATGTCGATAAAGTCGATGATGATGATGCCGCCGATGTTGCGCAGGCGCAGTTGCCGGGCTATGGCGGTAGCAGCCTCGAGGTTGGTCTTGAAGATGGTCTCTTCAAGATTGCGGTGGCCGACGAAGGCTCCGGTGTTGACGTCGATGGTGGTCATCGCTTCCGCCGGGTCGACCACCAGGTAGCCGCCGGACTTCAACGGCACCTTGCGCTCAAGGGCACGCTGGATCTCGTCTTCGACGCCGTACAGGTCGAAGATCGGGCGTTCGCCAGGGTAATGTTCAAGGCGGTCGGCGATTTCGGGCATCAGTTCGCCGACAAACTGCGTGGTCTTCTGGAACGTCTCGCGCGAGTCGATACGGATTTTTTCGATTTTCGGGTTGACCAGGTCACGCAAGGTACGCAGGGCCAGGCCCAGGTCTTCGTAGATGACCGTAGGTGCGCCGCAGGTCTTGATCTGGGTGCCGATCTGCTCCCACAGGCGCCGCAGGTATCGGATGTCCTGCAGGATTTCCTCGGCACGCGCCCCCTCGGCGGCGGTACGCAGGATGAAGCCACCGGCATCCTTGATGTTTTCGCTCTCCATGCAGTTGCTGACCACCTGCTTGAGCCGCTCGCGCTCGGCTTCGTCCTCGATCTTCAGTGAAATGCCAACATGGCTGCTACGCGGCATGTACACCAGGTAACGCGACGGGATCGACAGCTGAGTGGTCAGGCGCGCGCCCTTGGTGCCGATCGGGTCTTTGGTCACTTGCACCACCAATGCCTGGCCCTCATGCACCAGTGCAGTGATGTTCTCGACCGCCGAGCCTTCGCGCTGGGAAATTTCCGAGGCATGGATGAATGCTGCGCGCTCCAGGCCGATGTCGACGAAGGCTGCCTGCATGCCCGGCAGCACGCGCACCACCTTGCCCTTGTAGATATTGCCGACGATGCCACGGCGCAGGGTGCGCTCGACGTGCACTTCCTGCAGCACCCCGTTTTCCACCACCGCCACGCGTGACTCCATCGGGGTGATGTTGATCAGGATCTCTTCACTCATGGCAGGCTCTCGTCAAAGGTCTTTTCTAATGATGGATGGCGTAAGCAGTGCTGGCTACCGCGGGTTTGTTACCTCAGGCGTATGCGCAAGCGACTGCCAGCAGGCGATGCCGAACTGGCCAAGCAAATCGGCCGTTTCACTGAGCGGCAAGCCGACTACCGCCGAGTAGCTGCCGACAAGGCCGGTGACGAAGACTGCACCCAGGCCCTGGATGGCATAGCTGCCGGCCTTGTCCACAGGCTCGCCGCTGGCCCAGTAGCGTTGCGCTTCTTCAGCGCTGATCGCGCGGAAACTTACCTTGCTGGTGACGCACAGGCTGTGTACCCGCTGACCATCGCTGAGGGCTACCGCGGTCAGCACCTGGTGCTCGCGGCCGGACAGCCGCGCCAGCATGGCCAAGGCATCTTCGCGGTGTTCCGGCTTGCCGAGAATACGGCCATCGAGCACCACCGCCGTGTCTGCGCCAAGCACTACAGCCGGGTCAGCGAGCATGGCCAGGCCGGCGGCAGCCTTGGCCCGGGCCAGGCGCTCAACGTAGGCCGGGGCGCTTTCGTTGGGCAGCGGGGTTTCATCGATGGGTGCGCTGACGACGCGGAACGGCACGCCGATCTGGGTCAGCAATTCACGACGACGGGGCGAGCCGGAGGCCAGGTATAGCGGGTTCATGCAGACATCTCCCTGTCAGCGGCGCATCGCCGTCAGTTGATACGCAAGCGGCGGCGCAGGTCGCGCAGGGCGAAGCTGATCCACGGCCAGAGCAAAGCGCTGATCACCGCCGACCAGACCAATGCCAGGGTGGGCAAGCGGTTGCCGGTCAACGCGCTGAGCCACAGCTGGATCAGCTGGGCAATGCCGAAGATCACCAGGATGACCAGGCTTTGCTGCCACATGGGGAACATGCGCAGGCGCTGCTGCAACGACAGCACCAGGAACGTGATGAGGGTGAGGATCAGCGCATTTTGCCCAAGGAGCGTGCCGTACAGCACGTCCTCGGCCAGGCCCAGCACGAACGCCGTGGTCATGCCAACCTTGTTCGGCACGGCCAGGGTCCAGAACGATACCAGCAAGGCCAGCCACATGGGCCGGAACACTTCCATGAACTGCGGCATGGGCGAGACGCTGAGCAGCAGGCCGATGGCGAAAGTCAGCCAGATGACCCAGCCGTTGTTGCGGCGTGATGCAGCCATCATTGCCTCCGGGGGTGAGCGGGTGCGGCGGGTGCGGCCGGGGCGGCAGCCGGCACTGCGGGCTGGGAGGCCGGCGTGGCCGGAGTGGCCGGTGCCGCAGGTGTACCAGCGGCGGGTACAGCCTGCTCGCCATTGGCGGGCGGCTGGCCTGCGGGTGCGGCGCCCTTGCGGTCGGCCTCTTCCTGAGCGATGGCAGCATCGGTGGCGCGCTGCTCCGGCGTACGCCGATCGCTGAACACCAACAGCATGTAGCGGCTGCGGTTGAGGGCCGCAGTCGGGATGGCACGGACGATGGCAAACGGCTGGCCGGAGTCGTGGATCACCTCGTTGACCGTGGCCACCGGGTAACCGGCCGGGAAACGCTGGCCCATGCCGGAGCTGACCAACAGGTCGCCTTCCTTGATGTCGGCAGTATCGGCTACATGGCGCAATTCCAGGCGCTCCGGGTTGCCGGTACCGCTGGCGATGGCGCGCAGGCCGTTGCGGTTGACCTGTACCGGAATGCTGTGGGTGGTATCGGTCAGCAGCAGCACCCGCGAGGTATAGGGCATCAACTCGACCACCTGGCCCATCAGGCCGCGGGCATCGAGCACCGGCTGGCCGAGGAATACACCATCACGCTCGCCCTTGTTGATCAGGATGCGGTGGGTGAAAGGGTTGGGATCGACACCGATCAGCTCGGCCACTTCGACCTTTTCGTTGACCAGCGCCGAGGAGTTGAGCAACTCGCGCAGCCGCACGTTCTGTTCAGTCAGGGCCGCCAGTTTCTGCAGGCGCCCCTGCAACAGCAGGGCTTCGGTCTTGAGCTTCTCGTTTTCGGCAATCAGCTCGGTGCGGCTACCGAACTGGCCGGCCACGCCCTGCCAGGCACGCTGCGGCAGGTCGGTGATCCAGTACGACTCCATCAGCACCAGGCCCATCTGGCTGCGTACGGGCTTGAGCACGTCGAAGCGCGCGTCGACAACCATCAACGCGACAGACATCACCACCAGAACGAGCAGGCGAACGCCCAGCGAAGGGCCCTTGGAGAAAAGCGGTTTAATGGGCCGTTCCTCGTGGACGACTCAGGAGGTCATTGGACATGGGACAACGCACCAGCCTGGTTGCGGGTTGACGGATACGGCGCCCGAACGGGCGCCAGCCCAGCACATACAGGTAGCACTGTGCGTACTACCTGTAAACCGGGCGCTCGTGAACAGCGAGCAGGATCACTCGCTGGAGAGCAGGTCCATCGCGTGCTTGTCCATCATTTCCAGGGCGCGACCGCCGCCACGGGCGACACAGGTCAACGGGTCTTCGGCAACGATCACCGGCAGGCCGGTTTCCTGGGCCAGCAGCTTGTCCAGGTCACGCAGCAGCGCACCACCACCGGTCAGCACCAGGCCACGCTCGGCAATGTCCGAGGCCAGCTCAGGCGGCGATTGCTCCAGGGCGCTCTTGACCGCCTGGACGATGGTCGCCAGCGATTCCTGCAGCGCTTCGAGCACTTCGTTGGAGTTCAGGGTAAAGGCACGCGGTACGCCTTCGGCCAGGTTACGGCCACGCACGTCGACTTCACGGACTTCGCCACCCGGGTAGGCAGTACCGATTTCCTGCTTGATGCGCTCGGCGGTGGATTCGCCGATCAGGCTGCCGTAGTTGCGGCGTACGTAGGTAACGATGGCTTCGTCGAAGCGGTCGCCGCCAACGCGCACGGATTCGGCATAGACCACGCCGTTCAGCGAGATCAGGGCGATTTCAGTGGTACCGCCACCGATATCGACGACCATCGAACCGCGAGCCTCTTCAACCGGCAGGCCAGCACCAATGGCGGCCGCCATCGGCTCTTCGATCAGGAACACTTCACGGGCACCGGCCCCCAGGGCCGACTCGCGAATGGCGCGGCGCTCTACCTGGGTCGACTTGCACGGTACGCAGATCAGCACGCGCGGGCTTGGCTGCAGGAAGCTGTTCTCGTGCACCTTGTTGATAAAATATTGCAACATTTTTTCGCAGACGCTGAAGTCGGCGATGACACCGTCCTTCATCGGACGAATGGCTGCAATGTTGCCGGGCGTACGGCCCAGCATGCGTTTGGCTTCGGTACCGACGGCGACGACGCTTTTCTGGTTGCCATGGGTACGGATGGCAACAACCGAGGGCTCATTCAGGACGATACCGCGCTCACGCACGTAAATAAGGGTGTTGGCAGTACCCAGGTCGATGGAGAGATCGCTGGAAAACATGCCACGCAGTTTCTTGAACATGGGAAAGTGACCCTGGGGAAAGCGTGGGTAAAAAAGTGCGGCAAACTCTAACAATGGCAGGGATTTTGGGCAAGGAGCCAATATGTTAAATTGGCTGTTTTTCCGAGCACGCCAGCAGAAATTCGCGGCCGTTGGACCGCCAGAAAGCTGACATGTTCCTCACCGCGGACCCAAATTCCGTTCTTTGTTTCCCTTGGAGATCCTCATGGCGCTTGAACGCTGCGACGTGGAGAAGATCGCCCATCTGGCCCGCCTGGGCCTGAATGATGGCGAACTGCCACGCATTACCGACGCCCTGAACAGCATTCTCGGGCTGGTCGACCAGATGCAAGCGGTCGACACCACTGGCATCGAGCCTCTGGCTCACCCGCTGGAGGCCAGCCAGCGCCTGCGTCCCGACCAGGTCACCGAAAGCAACCAGCGCGACGCCTATCAGGCAATCGCGCCATCGACCGAAAGCGGTCTGTACCTGGTTCCCAAAGTCATCGAGTAAGGGATAGAGCCTGCCATGCATCAATTGACCCTGGCCGAGATCGCCCGCGGACTCGCCGACAAGTCGTTTTCTTCCGAAGAGCTGACTGGCGCCCTGCTGGCGCGCATCAAGCAACTCGACCCACAGATCAACAGCTTCATCAGCGTCACCGAAGACCTGGCCCTGGGTCAGGCGCGTGCCGCCGACGCCCGTCGCGCCGCTGGCGAGACCGGCGCACTGCTGGGTGCACCCATTGCCCACAAGGACCTCTTCTGCACCAACGGTGTACGCACCAGTTGCGGCTCGAAGATGCTCGACAACTTCAAGGCGCCGTACGACGCCACCGTGGTCGCCAAGCTGGCCGAAGCCGGCATGGTCACCCTGGGCAAGACCAACATGGACGAATTCGCCATGGGTTCGGCCAACGAATCCAGCCACTACGGCGCGGTGAAGAACCCGTGGAACCTTGAACACGTGCCAGGCGGCTCGTCCGGTGGCTCGGCCGCCGCCGTGGCTGCGCGCCTGCTGCCGGCCACCACCGGCACCGATACGGGCGGCTCCATCCGCCAGCCGGCGGCACTGACCAACCTCACCGGGCTGAAACCGACGTACGGTCGTGTTTCGCGCTGGGGCATGATCGCCTATGCCTCCAGCCTCGACCAGGGCGGCCCACTGGCCCGCACCGCCGAGGACTGCGCCCTGCTGCTGCAAGGCATGGCCGGCTTCGACGCCAAAGACTCCACCAGCATCGAAGAACCGGTGCCGGACTACAGCGCCAACCTCAATGCTTCGCTGCAGGGCCTGCGCATCGGCCTGCCAAAGGAATACTTCGGTGCCGGCCTCGATCCACGCATTGCCGAGCTGGTCCAGGCCAGCGTCAAGGAGCTGGAAAAGCTCGGTGCCGTGGTCAAGGAAATCAGCCTGCCGAACATGCAGCACGCCATTCCGGCGTACTACGTGATCGCGCCTGCAGAGGCCTCTTCCAACCTGTCACGTTTCGACGGCGTACGCTTCGGCTACCGCTGCGACGCGCCGAAAGACCTCACCGACCTGTACAAGCGCTCGCGTGGCGAAGGCTTCGGCGTTGAAGTACAGCGCCGCATCATGGTCGGTACCTACGCTCTGTCGGCCGGCTACTACGACGCCTACTACGTGAAGGCGCAGCAGATTCGCCGCCTGATCAAGAACGACTTCATGGCCGCCTTCAACGACGTCGACCTGATCCTCGGCCCGACCACGCCAAACCCGGCCTGGAAGCTTGGCGCCAAGAGCAGCGACCCGGTCGCCGCCTACCTGGAAGACGTCTACACCATCACCGCCAACCTGGCGGGCCTGCCAGGCCTGTCGATGCCAGCCGGCTTCGTCGATGGCCTGCCGGTCGGCGTGCAACTGCTGGCGCCATACTTCCAGGAAGGCCGCCTGCTCAACGTCGCGCACCGCTACCAGCAAGTGACCGACTGGCACACCCGCGCCCCCAACGGCTTCTGAGGAATTCACACATGCAATGGGAAGTTGTGATCGGGCTGGAAATCCACACTCAGCTCGCCACCCAGTCGAAGATCTTCTCCGGCAGCGCCACCACCTTCGGCTCCGAGCCGAACACCCAGGCCAGCCTGGTTGACCTTGGCATGCCTGGCGTACTGCCGGTACTGAACCAGGAAGCCGTGCGCATGGCGTGCATGTTCGGCCTGGCCATCGACGCCGAAATCGGCAAGCGCAACGTGTTCGCGCGCAAAAACTACTTCTACCCGGACCTGCCCAAGGGCTACCAGATCAGCCAGATGGACCTGCCGATCGTCGGCAAGGGCCACCTGGACATCGCGCTTGAAGACGGCACCATCAAGCGCATCGGTGTCACCCGAGCGCACCTGGAGGAAGACGCCGGCAAGAGCCTGCACGAAGACTTCAGCGGCTCCACCGGCATTGACCTGAACCGCGCCGGCACCCCGCTGCTGGAAATCGTTTCCGAACCTGACATGCGCAGCGCCAAGGAAGCCGTGGCCTACGTCAAGGCGATCCACGCACTGGTGCGCTACCTGGGCATCTGCGACGGCAACATGGCCGAGGGTTCGCTGCGTTGCGACTGCAACGTGTCGATCCGCCCGAAAGGCCAGGCCGAGTTTGGCACCCGCTGCGAGATCAAGAACGTCAACTCGTTCCGCTTTATCGAACGGGCGATCAACAGCGAGATCCAGCGCCAGATCGACCTGATCGAAGACGGCGGCAAGGTGGTGCAGGAAACCCGCCTGTACGACCCGAACAAGGACGAAACCCGCTCCATGCGCAGCAAGGAGGAAGCCAACGACTACCGTTACTTCCCCGACCCGGACCTGCTGCCTGTGGTGATAGAGGACAGCTACCTCGAAACCATCCGTGCCGGCCTGCCAGAGCTGCCACCGCAGAAGGTCGAGCGCTTCCAGAACCAGTACGGGCTGTCGGCCTATGACGCCAACGTATTGGCTTCCAGCCGCGAACAGGCAGACTACTTCGAAGAAGTGGTCAAGATCGGCGGCGACGCCAAACTGGCCGCCAACTGGGTCATGGTCGAGCTGGGCAGCCTGCTGAACAAACTGGGCGTGGAAATCGACCAGGCGCCGGTCAGCGCCGCACAGCTGGGCGGCATGCTGCTGCGCATCCGCGACAACACCATCAGCGGCAAGATCGCCAAGACCGTGTTCGAGGCCATGGCCGCCGGTGAAGGCAATGCCGACAGCATCATCGAGAGCAAAGGCCTGAAGCAGGTCACCGATACCGGCGCAATCGAAAAGATGCTGGACGAAATGCTGGCCGCCAACGCCGAGCAGGTCGAACAATACCGCGCAGCTGACGAAGCCAAGCGTGGCAAGATGTTCGGCTTCTTCGTCGGCCAGGCCATGAAGGCCTCCAAAGGCAAGGCCAACCCGGGGCAGGTGAACCAATTGCTCAAGGCCAAGCTCGAAGGGTGATTGTTTTACCCCCGTAATGCTGCGAGGGCTTCGCCCTCGTTCGCGGCTAAAGCCGCTCCTACAGGGGTACGCCGTACCTGCAGGAGCGGCTTTAGCCGCGAATGGCCGCACCAGGAGAGCACCTGACTTGCTAAAACGATCCCTCGGCACCCTGGCCCTCTTTTCCTTCCTGGCCGGCTGCGCCAGCCATGACATCGACCCGCGTGGTTACGACCAGACGGGCACCGCCTCCTATTACGGCTCGCGCCACCATGGCAAACGCACCGCCAGCGGCGAACCGTTCAACCAACACGGCATGACCGCCGCCCACCGCAGCTTGCCGTTCGGCACCCGCGTCCTGGTCACCAACATGGCCAACCAGCGCAGCGTAGTGGTGCGCATCAACGACCGCGGCCCACATACCCGTGGCCGCCTTATCGACCTGTCACGTGCCGCTGCAGAAAAAATCGGCATGCTCCGTAGCGGAACGGCGCGCGTGCGGGTACAAGGGCTTAGCGACTGACGCGACAGGAGTCCGACCATTTTCGACCTGGCCACCCTCCCCACCTTTAGCCTGCTGCAACTGGGCATCGCCCTGCTGTTGCTGGTCGGCGGCGCCGAACTGCTGGTGCGCGCAGCCTTGCGCCTGGCGCAACGCCTGCACGTACGCCCACTGATCATCGGCCTGAGCCTGGTGGCGTTCGGCAGCACCGCCCCCCAATTGACCGTGAGCCTGCAGGCCGCCTACCAGGGCGCACCGGATGTGGCAGTAGGCAGTGTGGTCGGCAGCAACATCTTCAATGTGCTGGTGATTCTCGGCCTGGCCGCACTGATCATCCCGCTGCGGGTGTCACGGCAATTGGTCCGCCTGGACATTCCGCTGATGATCGTCGCCAGCGGGCTGGTCTATGCACTGTCCGCCAACGGCCACCTGGGACGGATCGAAGGGGTACTGCTCCTGCTGGGCCTGATCGGCTACCTGGCCATGCTCTGGCACCAGTCGCGCCACTACGCACGCACCTACCCTGCCCCGGATGCCGCCAGGGCCAGCGCCGGGCGGTTCTGGTCGGGCACGTTGCTGCAGGTACTGTTCGGCCTCGGCCTGCTGAGCCTGGCGGGCCATTTGCTGCTGGAAGCCGCCATCGAAGTGGCCACCGACCTGGGCTTGTCCGAACGCATCATCGGCCTGACGGTCGTCGCCATCTGCACCTCCCTGCCAGAGCTGGCAGCCGCCTTGATCGCCGCCCTGCGCGGCGAGCGGGAAATCGCAGTGGGTACGGTGATCGGCAGCAACCTGTTCAACCTGCTGGCCGTGCTGGGCCTGACCGCACTGGTTACTCCCGAGCCGCTGTCGATATCACCCAATGCACTGTCTTTCGACCTGCCCGTGATGCTCGGCGTAGCCGCACTGAGCCTGCCGGTGTTTTATTCCGGGTACCGTATTACCCGCGCGGAAGGCCTGGTGTTCCTGTGCCTGTACCTTGCCTACGGCCTGCATGTGGCAGCCTTTACCATGGGTTTGCCACTCGCCGGTCGCCTGGAGCAATTGATGCTGTTCTATGTACTGCCGGTGCTCGCCATGGTGTTGCTGTACACCACCGTGCGCGCCTGGCGCCGCCAACATTAAGGAAAACAACATGGCTGATAGCAACAAGACTGGCGAACAGATTCGCCGCCAGGTAATGGGCGATGCGTTCGTCGACCGCGCACTGGGTAATGCCACCGACTTCACCCAGCCACTGCAGGATTTCGTCAATGAACATGCCTGGGGTAGCGTGTGGGCGCGCGACGGGCTGCCACTGAAGACCCGCAGCCTGATCACCCTGGCCACGCTGACAGCGCTGAAATGCCCGCAGGAGCTCAAGGGGCATGTGCGTGGGGCGCTGAACAATGGCTGTACGGTAGAGGAAATTCGCGAGGCGCTGCTGCATTGCGCGGTGTATGCGGGGGTGCCGGCAGCCATTGATGCGTTCAGGGCGGCGCAGGAAGTGATCGACAGTTATCAATAGGTAGGCTGTGCCGGCCTCTTCGCGGGTGAACCCGCTCCCACAAGGCCCAACAGGCCCTGAAACCTGTGCAGCACCTGTGGGAGCGGGTTTACCCGCGAAGAGGCCGAGCCTGCCTAACCTACTTGGCCTGGCGAGCCTTCTTCATCTTGAAGGCCACCCACAGCACCAGGATCCACGCCGGAATCAGCATCACCGAGATGCGAATCGGCGGGGTCAGGTACATCACCACCAAGATCAGCACGATAAAGGCCAGGCACAGGTAGTTGGTCAGCGGATGCCCCAGGCTCTTGTAGAACGGGTTGATCCCGGCAGCCAACTTGGCCTTGCGAAACTTCAGGTGGGTAATGCTGATGCTCGCCCAGTTGATCACCAGCGCAGATACCGCCAAGGCCATCAGCAGGCCAAAGGCCTCGCCCGGCATCAGGTAGTTGATCAGCACGCACAGGCCTGTAGCGAAAGCCGATACGCCCAGCGCGGTCAGCGGCACGCCACTGCGGCTCACCTTCAGCAACTGGCGCGGCGCATCACCCTGGCTGGCCAGGCCGAACAGCATGCGGCTGTTGGCATACACACAGCTGTTGTACACCGAAAGCGCGGCGGTCAGCACCACGATATTGAGGATGGTTGCCACCAGGTCGCTGTCCAGTTCGTGGAAGATCATCACGAACGGGCTGCCGCCCTGCACCACTTTCTGCCACGGGTACAGCGAAAGCAGTACCGCCAAGGCACCGATGTAGAAAATGAGGATGCGGTACACCACCTGGTTGGTGGCCTTGGGGATGCTCTGCCGTGGGTTGTCGGCCTCGGCGGCGGTGATACCCACCAGCTCCAGGCCACCAAACGAGAACATGATTACAGCCAGGGCCATCACCAGGCCACTGACGCCGTTGGGGAAGAAGCCGCCGTACTGCCACAGGTTGGCCACGCTGGCATCCGGGCCGCCATGGCCGCTGCTCAGCAACCAGGCACCGAAGCCGATCATGCTGACGATGGCCACCACCTTGACCAAGGCAAACCAGAACTCCATCTCGCCATAGACCTTCACCTGGGTCAGGTTGATCAGGTTGATCACCACGAAGAAGATCGCCGCCGTCGCCCAGGTCGGGAACTCCGGCCACCAGTACTGCACGTAGATACCCACCGCCGTCAGCTCGGCCATGCCGACCAGCACGTAGACCACCCAGTAGTTCCAGCCCGAGACGAAACCGGCAAACTCGCTCCAGTATTGGTGGGCAAAGTGGCTGAAGCTGCCGGCTACCGGCTCTTCAACCACCATTTCGCCCAGCTGGCGCATGATCAGGAAGGCCATCAGGCCGGCGATGGCATAGCCCAGTAGTACGGAGGGGCCGGCCAGCTGGATGGTCTGGGCGATGCCCAGGAACAACCCGGTACCAATGGCCCCGCCCAGCGCAATCAGCTGGATATGGCGATTCTTCAGCCCGCGCTGTAACCGCGCGGGCGTGCTCTGGTCTTGCATGAAGTGTCCTTTAGCTCAGTGAGGCAGTGTTGTTGCTGTTGTTTGCAGTCAAGGATCTAGATCCATCCGCCCCACTGCAAGATGAAAATACCAATGTTGGTGGTGATCGCCGCCATTAGCGTGGTAATCACGATGATCGACGCAGCCAGCTCATGGTTGCCGTTGGCCGCTCGCGCCATCACGTAGCTGGCCGCAGCGGTCGGGCTACCGATGTACAGGAACAGGATGCCCAGTTCAGCACCACGGAAGCCACAGAGCCAGGCACCCAGGGTACCGAGCAGCGGCAACCAGACCATCTTCACCAGGCTGGCATCGATGGCCAGCCGACCACTGTCGCGCAGTGCCGCCAGCGACAGGGTGCCACCGATGCAGATCAGCGCCAGCGGCAGGGTCATCTGCGCCAGGTAGTCGCCTGACGTCAGCAACCAGTTGGGTAGCGGCACCTGGCCGTAGGCCATTGGGGCAGCCACCAGCACACTGATGATCAGCGGGTTACTGAAAATGCTCTTGCAGATGCTCCATGGGTCGGACTTGAGGTCCGGGCTGTACACCGCAAGCACCACCGCCGACAGCGAGTTGTACAGGAGGATGACCAGACCAGCGAGCACTGCCCCCAGGGAAATACCATAGTCACCGTACAAGCTGGCAGCCAAGGCCAGGCCGATCACGCCGTTGTTGCCGCGAAATGCGCCTTGGGTGTAGATGCCGCGATCAGCCTGCGGGCTGCGCCAGATGGCCAGGCCCCAGGCCATGGCAAAGCCGACCAGGGTGGCGACGATGAAGTACAGGATGACCCCGGGTTTGACCGCGGCGGCCAGGTCGGCATGGTAGATGCCGAGGAACAGCAGTGCCGGCATGCACACATTGAACACCAACTGCGAGGCCACGCGGTTGAAGTTGTCGTCGATCAGGCGGATGCGTTTGAGCAATATGCCCATGAACAGCATGGCAAAAACCGGTGCCGTGATGTTCAACGTCTGGATAAGAAGGGCGAGCATGCGCAAACGATCCTGCAGGGGTTGCCGTTAGGCGGCTAATGATACGCCAACGGCTGGGATTTGCGGGGATCGCGGGGTGTTATGGATAAATTTCTGTCAGTACCGGTCTCCTCGCGGGCAAACCCGCTTCTACAAGAACCGCGTCAGCCTGTAGGAGCGGGCTTGCCCGCGAAAGGGCCGGTGCCGCCAGTAAAGACTCAGCGCCGAACCGGCCGCTTCTGCAGCTTGCGCTGCAAGGTCCGGCGGTGCATGCCCAGCGCCCGTGCAGTGGCCGAGATGTTGCCCTCATGCTCGTTCAGCACACGCTGGATGTGCTCCCACTGCAAGCGGTCGACCGACATCGGGTTTTCCGGCACCAGGGTATCCAGGTCAGTGTGCTCCGACAGCAGCGCCGCCAGCACGTCATCGGCATCAGCCGGCTTGCACAGGTAGTTGCAGGCACCGCGCTTGACCGCCTCCACTGCAGTGGCAATGCTCGAGTAGCCGGTCAGGATCACCACGCGCATTTCCGGGTCCAGTTCCAGCAGCTTGGGCAGCAGCACCAGGCCAGAATCGCCGTCCATCTTCAGGTCCAGTGTGGCGTAGTCCGGCAGGTCCTGCTGAGCCAGAATCAAGCCTTCCTCGGCCGAACTGGCAGTGCTTACGCGGAAACCGCGACGGCTCATGGCCCGGGCCATGACCCGGGTGAAGGTGGCATCGTCATCCACCAGCAGCAGGTGCGGCAGCTCTTCGCTTTCGACCTGGTTTTCTTCGCTCATTATTCATCTCCTCGCTTGCCATAGGGCAGGCGCAGTTCGGTCAGGGTGCCACCCTGTTCATGACTATAGAGTTTCACCGAACCGCCCGCACGGGTCACGCTGGCCTTGCTCAAGAACAGGCCCAGGCCAAAACCTTTGCCCTTGGTGGTTATGAAAGGCTTGCCGATGGCTTCGGCAATGGCCGGCGGCACACCGGGGCCATGGTCGCGGATGCTGATGACGATGTCCTGAGCGTCCCAGTCCAGGCGCACTTCGAGGTCATCGGGGCAAGCATCGGCTGCATTGTTCAACAGGTTCAGCAGTGCCTGGGTCAGGTCTGGTGGCGGGGTCAGGCGTGGCACCTGGCCGTCACGCAGGCGCTGGAAGCGGTAGCTGGCTTCAGGGCGCATCAGGTGCCAGCGGTTCAGCGCTTCGTCCAGCCAGGCCGTGACGTCCTGCTCTACCACTGCCAGGCGACGGTTGGCTTCGGCAGCACGCACCAGCTGTTGCAAGGTTTCCTTGCACAACTTTACCTGGTCCTGAAGGATCTGCAGGTCTTCCTGCAAGAGCGGGTCGGTGTGGTCCTGGCGCATTTCGTTGATCAGCACGCTCATGGTCGCCAACGGCGTGCCCAGTTCATGGGCGGCGCCGGCGGCCTGGGTGGCCACGGCCAGCAACTGCTCGTCGCGCAGGCTTTCTTCACGCCGCTCGGAACGCAGTTGCTCCTGACGCCGCAGTTCTTCGGCCATGCGCGCGGCAAAGAAGGTGATCACTGCAGCGGCCAGGGCAATGCTCAGCCACATGCCGTAGACCTGCATCTTGTCCCGCGCCATCGGCAGGCCTTCGAGCGGGTAGAACTGCACCAGCAGCAAGCTGTAGGCGGTCAGGGCAATGCCGGAAAGGATCAGCGAATACAGCCACGGCAACGTTACCGCGGCAATCGCCAGCGGCACCAGGTAATACGATACGAACGGGTTGGTCGAGCCTCCGGAGTAATACAGCAAGGCACTGTGGATCAGCAGGTCACAGGCCAGTTGCAGGGCGTACTCCATTTCGGTAACTGGCAACGACAGGCGCAAGCGCAGGGCCGTGAAGGCGCACAGCAGCGAAGACAAGGCCAAGGTGCCGGCCAGTGACAGCCAGGGTAACGGCAGTAGTTCGGTCCAGTAGGCAACGCCCACCGAGCCGGCCTGGGCAGCCAGGACCAAGACCCGGATGACAGTCAGGCGCCAGAGGTTCTGGCGGGTAGCGGACAGCGGTTGTACGGCAGCGAGCATGAGCTCTCCTGATGAGTGCTCCAGGAAAATCGGCTGGAGTATACCGAAGCCAGGCGCCCTGCTGCAGCGATGCGTCAAAGCGCCACACTTTGTCACACAGTCATGATGGCACTTTTGAACCCACTACACTGTTGCCGGTCTGATGGGCCATGCGTGGCATGGAAGACCAGAGCCCACGCCTTTTATTGCCAAGGAGTACCACATGCAAATTCCACGTCGCAGCGCCGCCCTGATCATGTCGTGCGGCCTGCTAGCCAGCCTGCCGGCACTGGCTGCCGATGAACCGCGCTACAACCAGGTATCGCTGCGCGCCGAAGTCAGCAAGGAAGTGGCGCGCGACCTGATGGTCGTGACCCTGTACAGCGAAGCGCAGAACACCGACCCGGGCAAGCTCGCCAAGCAGATCACCGAAACCATGAACAAGGCCGTGCAGCAGTCGCGCCAGGTCAAAGATGTGAAGATCAGCCAGGGCAGCCGCAACAGCTACCCGGTGTATGACAGCAAGGGCCAGAAGATCACCGGCTGGCGCGAACGCGCCGAGCTGCGCCTGGAAAGCGCCAACTTCCCTGCCCTGTCGCAGCTCACCGCCGACCTGCTGCAAGAGCTGAAAATGGGCGGCATGGACTTCTCCATCGCCCCGGCCACACGCAAGTCCAGCGAGGATGCATTGCTCAAGGATGCGGTCGATGCCTTCAAGGCGCGCGCGCAGCTGGCCACCGAGGCGCTCGGCGGCAAGGGCTACAAGGTGGTCAACCTGAACCTGAACAGCAGCGGCTATCCGCGCCCGTACCTGCGTAGCGCACCGATGGCCATGAAGGCAATGGGCGCGGATGAAGCGGCGCCGGCGCCGGATATCGAGGCGGGTACCAGTGAAGTGAGCATGAATGCTGATGGCCTGATCGAAGTGCAGATGCCCTGACAGCCTCAAGCTTCAAGCTGCAAGTGGACTGTGAACTCCATCGCTTTGCCTTGCAGCTTGAAGCTTGCCTCTTTTAGCTACTTTTCAGACCTTTCCTACGCACCATTAAGGTGCTTCCTACATACACCCCCACCCAGAAACATCTCGCAAAAAGCCATCATTTTGCCTGCGCAAACGTTTAACTTCGTCGAAAGTTACACCAATGCGACATCCATGTACGCTCGTACCACTTTTCTGACGCCAACTATCCTTGTGCGTATTGCATTGGGAACATCCCCTGCATAAGTATCCGCAGGTCGGCTCACGAGGCCACCTCACTCGAAAAAAGACAACAATGAGGCCACCATGCTCAAACACGCTGTCATTCCGTTCCTGCTAGGTGCAGGCTTGCTCACCGGCGCACCGTCGGCCCTGGCCGCGTCCAACCTGGTGTTCTGCTCCGAAGGCAGCCCGGCCGGCTTCGACCCGGGGCAATACACCACCGGGACCGACTTCGACGCCTCGGCCGAGACCGTGTTCAACCGCCTGACCCAGTTCGAACGTGGCGGCACTGCGGTGATTCCGGGCCTGGCGACCAAATGGGAAGTGTCCGACGACGGCAAGGCCTACACCTTCCACCTGCGCGAAGGGGTGAAGTTCCACACCACCGACTACTTCAAGCCAACCCGCCCGTTCAACGCGGACGACGTGCTGTTCACCTTCAACCGTATGCTCGACAAGAACCACCCCTTCCGCAGGGCCTACCCCACCGAGTTTCCGTACTTCACCGACATGGGCATGGACAAGAACATCGCCAAGGTTGAGAAGCTCGACGAGCACACGGTGAAGTTCACCCTCAACGAAGTGGACGCCGCGTTCATCCAGAACCTGGCCATGAGCTTTGCTTCGATCCAGTCCGCCGAGTACGCCGACCAACTGCTCAAGAACGGCAAGCCCGCCGACATCAACCAGAAGCCGATAGGCACCGGTCCGTTCGTGTTCAGCAAGTACCAGAAAGACGCGCAGATCCGCTTCAAGGGCAACAAGGAGTACTGGCAGCCCGATGACGTGAAGATCGACAACCTGATCTTCGCCATCACCACCGACGCCTCGGTACGCATGCAGAAGCTGAAGAAGAACGAGTGCCAGGTCACACTGTTCCCGCGCCCTGCAGACATCGAGCCGCTCAAGGCTGACAAGAACCTGCAGATGCCACAACAAGCAGGCTTCAACCTCGGGTACATCGCCTACAACGTGATGGACAAGATCAAGGGCAGCAACGAGCCCAACCCCATGGCCCAGCTGAAGGTTCGTCAGGCGCTGGACATGGCCGTGGACAAGAAGAAGATCATCGAGTCGGTCTATCAGGGTGCCGGCCAGTTGGCCGTCAACGCCATGCCACCTACCCAGTGGTCCTATGACGACAGCATCAAGGACGCCCCGTTCGACCCTGAAAAGGCCAGGCAACTACTCAAGGAAGCCGGCATCAAGGACGGCACCGAGATCAGCCTGTGGGCCATGCCGGTGCAACGCCCCTACAACCCCAATGCCAAGCTGATGGCCGAAATGCTGCAATCTGACTGGGCCAAGATCGGCATCAAGGCGAAAATCGTCAGCTACGAGTGGGGTGAATACATCAAACGCTCCAAAGGCGGCGAACAGGGCGCCATGCTGATCGGCTGGAGCGGTGACAATGGCGACCCGGACAACTGGCTGGGCACTCTCTACGGCTGCGATGCAGTCGATGGCAACAACTTCTCCAAGTGGTGCTACAAACCCTACGACGACCTGATCAAGCAGGCCAAGGCCACTTCCGACCAGGCCAAGCGCACCGAGCTCTATCAGAAGGCGCAGCACATCCTCAAGGAGCAGGTGCCAATCACCCCGATCGCCCACTCCACCGTCTATCAGCCCATGAGCGCCAAAGTGAAGGACTACAAGATCAGCCCGTTCGGCCTGAACTCCTTCTACGGCGTCAGCGTGGACAAATAGGTTAACTGCGGCACCCGCTGAACTGCGGGTGCCCCCTTCACCCTTGCCACCTCTTCATGCCGTCCCGCCGCTATCCGCCGCGGGGTCGGTGAACTGTTGCCGCCATTCGTACCCCGAGGCGGTGCAAACAGATGAAAAAGGATTTGCCATGCGCCACGCTACAAGCCTTTCCACCCTGCTCGCCCTGGGCCTGCTCAGCCAATCTCCGGCCGTGCTGGCCAGCAACCTGGTGTTCTGCTCCGAAGGTAGCCCTGCCGGCTTCGACACCGCCCAGTACACCAGCGCCACCGACAACGACGCCGCCGAACCCATCTACAACCGCCTGGTCGAGTTCGAGCGCGGTGGTACCGCCGTGCACCCTGCCCTGGCAAGCCGCTGGGACGTTTCCGAAGACGGCCTGCGCTACACCTTCCACCTGCGTGAAGGGGTGAAGTTCCACAGCAACAAATTCTTTACCCCGACCCGCGACTTCAACGCCGACGATGTGCTGTTCACCTTCAACCGCATGCTCGACAAGGGCCACCCGTTCCGCCAGGCCTACCCCACCGAGTTCCCCTATTTCATCAGCATGGGCCTGGATAAAAACATCGCCCGGGTCGAAAAAAACGACCAGATGACCGTGGTGTTCACCTTGAACACAGTCGATGCCGCGTTCATCCAGAACCTGGCCATGAGCTTTGCCTCGATTCTCTCTGCCGAGTACGCCGACAAACTGCTCGCCAGTGGCCGCGCCAGTGATATCAACCAGCAACCGGTCGGCACCGGCCCGTTTGTATTCCAGCGCTACCAGAAGGATTCGCAGATCCGCTACAAGGGCAACAAGGATTACTGGGCTCCGGATGAGGTAAAGATTGACAACCTGGTATTCTCGATCAACGTCGACCCCTCGGTGCGCATCCAGAAACTGCGCCGCAACGAATGCCAGGTCACCCTGCACCCGCGCCCGGCCGACCTGCCGGCACTCAAGGCCGACAGCAAGCTGCAGGTGCTGCAGCAGCCGGGCTTCAACCTCGGCTACATCGCCTACAACACCCAGCACCCGCCGTTCGACCGCCTGGAAGTACGCCAGGCCATGGACATGGCTGTAAACAAGAAAGCCATCATCCAAGCGGTGTATCAAGACTCCGGCCAACTGGCGGTCAACGCCATGCCGCCGACCCAGTGGTCCTATGACGACAGCCTCAAGGACGCCCCCTACGACCCGGAAAAGGCCAAACAGCTGCTCCAGCAGGCCGGGGTCAAGCCTGGCACCGAAGTCACCCTCTGGGCCATGCCCGTACAGCGCCCGTACAACCCCAACGCCAAGCTGATGGCGGAAATGCTCCAGGCCGACTGGAACAAGCTTGGCTTCAAGGTACGCATCGTCAGCTATGAATGGGGCGAGTACATCAAGCGCATGAAAAGCGGTGAACACGACATTGCCCTGATCGGCTGGACCGGTGACAACGGCGACCCCGACAACTGGCTGGGCACCCTCTACAGCTGCGACGCTATCGGCAGCAACAACTACTCCCTGTGGTGTGACCCGCAGTACGACAGCCTGGTCAAGCGGGCCAAGCAGGTCACCGACCAGGCGCAGCGCAGCGCCCTGTACCAGCAAGCCCAGCAGCGGCTCAAGCAGCAGGTGCCCATTACCCCGGTGGCGCATTCCACGGTCAACCAGCCGCTCAGCGTCAAGGTTTCCCAGTTCAAGGTCAGCCCGTTTGGGCGTAATGACTTTTCCGGTGTGAGTGTTGACTAGGCGCTAGCTCAGGGCCGGCCTCTTCGCGGGCAAGCCCGCTCCTACAAAGATCCGCACACGCCAGGGCCTGCGAAGGCCCGGTAGGAGCGGGCTTGCCCGCGAAGAGGCCGTCAAAACCAACACTCCCCCAGATTCCGCCCGGCGATCCCGCGGCAACCCTGGCAACACCGCAACAACCATCCGGCCCACAAGGCCGCAATAACTAGAAAAGAAAGGGAGCTTTAACCTTGAGAGTATTCACCCTGACCGCACTGGCTTTGTCCATCAGTGCATTGACCACCGTGGCCCACGCCGACCCGCAAAGCCAGGACTTCATCCCCATCACCCTCAAAGGCACCAGCGAACAAGCCCAGGCCAGCGGCTTCATAAACGGCCAGAGCCTGTCTGGCAGTACCCGCAACTGGTACGCCCGTGAACGTGCCGCCCGCGGCCCGCTGTGGCGCTACTACAAGAACGACGGTACCCGCCACGACACCCACAGCCGCGAAAACTGGGTGCAGGGCACCATCCTCAACTACAGCTCCGGCTTCACCGAGGGTACCGTAGGCATCGCTGTCGAAGCCGCCGGCTACAACGCCGTCGCCCTGCAGCAAAGCCGCGAAGCGGTAGCCGGGCCCAACAACCGCACCCTGACCCACAGCGATGGCGACCCTATCGGCCAGTGGAGCAAACTGGGCCTGGGCAACATCAAGGCACGCGTGTCCAATACCACCCTTACCCTCGGCCGCCAGACGGTGGATACGCCGATGATTGCCTACATCGGCAACCGTGCCCTGCCGTCGAGCTTCCAGGGCGCGTTCCTGCACAGTGCCGAGTTCGACAACCTCAGCTTCGACCTGGGTACCTTCGACCGCGTCTCGCCACGTACCGAACAAAGCCTCAGCAAGTTCCGCAGCGAGTACAGCGCCACCGGCGTGGAAACCGACCGCGCCAGCACGGCCGGCATCAACTACCAGCCGTTCAAGAGCCTGAGCACCAGCCTGTACGCCACCAAGGTGGACGACTTCTGGAACCAGTACTACTTCGGCGCCAACCATGTGCTCGGCGACAGCGCAGTACTCAGCCTGAGTACCGGGCTGAACTACTACAAGACCGTCGATGCCGGCAGCCAGAAAATGGGCAAGATCGACAACGACACCTACAGCCTGTCGCTCGACCTGACCCACCAGGCCCACACCCTCGGCGCCTCCTGGCAGCAGGTCAACGGCAACGAGTACTTCGACTACCTGCACGAAACCAACGGCATCTACCTGGCCAACTCGCTGCTGTCGGACTTCAACGGCCCCAACGAGAAGTCGCTGAAGATCTCCTACGTGCTGAACATGGCGCCCTATGGCGTGCCGGGGCTCAAGTTCAACCTGTACAACGCCCGCGGCTGGGGTATCGACGGTACCCACTACCGCGGCACGGCCTATGACGTGAGGGGCCTGGATGGCGAAACCCACTACGAGTGGGGTATCGGCACCAGCTACGCGGTGCAGAGCGGGCCACTGAAAGACACCAGTATCCGTGCCACCTATACCACCCACCGCGCCAGCAAGGCGCAGGGCGACGGCAGCCTGGATGAGTTCCGCGTGGTCACCACCATTCCTTTCAACATTCTCTGACCGCTAGCGCCACGGCCCGCTTAATGGCGGGCCGTGGCAGCTACGCTGAAACCCATGCAAGCAGGGAGACTTCAACCCATGCAGAGAGCTTTCATCAAACGGCTACCGCTACGCCTGGCACTGACTGCGCTGGTGTTGGGCAGCGCCGCGCAAGTGGCGGCCAAACCGCTGGTGGTCTGTACCGAGGCCAGCCCGGAAGGGTTCGACGTAGTCCAGTACACCACCGGGGTCACGTTCGATGCCACCGCCGAAACGCTATTCAACCGCCTGGTCGACTTCAAACCCGGCACCACCGACATCGAGCCGGCCCTGGCCGAACGCTGGGACATTTCACCCGACGGCCTGACCTATACTTTCCACCTGCGACAGGGCGTGAAATTTCACAGTACCGAATACTTTACCCCTACCCGCGAGTTCAACGCCGATGACGTGCTGTGGAGCCTGCGCCGCCAGCTCGACCCTGCCCACCCGTGGCACAATAAGACCAGCGTGGGGTACCCGTATTTTGAAAGCATGGCCTTCAAGGGTTTGCTCAAGTCAGTGGATAAAACCGACGACCACACCGTGGTAATCACCCTCACCCGCCCTGAAGCACCGTTCCTGCGCGACATGGCCATGGGCTTCACCTCGATCTACTCCGCCGAATACGGCGACCAGTTGCTGAAGGCCGGCAAGGCGGCCGAGCTGAACAGCAAGCCGATCGGCACCGGCCCGTTCATCTTCCAGCGCTATAACAAAGACGCCCAGGTCCGCTTCAAACCCAACCCGGACTACTTCCGTGGCAAGCCGCCGGCCGACGCACTGGTGTTCGCCATCACCACTGACAGCAACGTGCGCCTGCAGAAGCTGCGCGCCAACGAGTGCCAGATCGCGTTGTACCCAAAGCCGGAAGACGTGCCGAGCATCAAAGCCGACGCCAAGCTCAAGGTGGCCGAAATCGAAGCGCTGGTTACCGGCTACATTGCCATGAACACCGAGCACAAATACCTGAGCGATGTGCGCGTGCGTAAAGCCATCGACATGGCCTTCGACCGTCAGGCCCACGTTGACCAACTGTTTGGCAAAGGCAATGCGCTGGTGGGCGTGAACCCTTACCCGCCAACCATGATCGGTTACAACACCAGCAACCAGAACCCGCCGCGAGACCTCGACAAGGCCCGCGCCCTGCTCAAGGAAGCTGGCGTACCAGAGGGCACGGTCATCACGCTGTTTACCCGCAATGGAGGCGGCATGACCAACCCCAACCCGCGCCTGTCCGCCGAGATGCTGCAGGCCGACCTGAAGCAGATCGGCCTGAAACTGGATATTCGCGTGATGGAGTGGGCCGAAATGCTGCGACGCGCCAAAAATGGCGAGGCCGACCTGGTATCCACGGGTTGGGCGGGCGACAACGGCGACCCGGACAACTTCCTCACCCCGCTGCTCAGTTGCGACGCAGCCAAGACCGGTGAGAACTACGCCCGCTGGTGCAACCCTAAGTTCCAGGAGCTGATCAGCCACGCCCGCGCGGTGATCGACAACGACGAACGCGCAAGGCTCTATAGCGAGGCATTGAAGGTGTACGATGACGATCAACCCTGGATCAGCATGGCCCATCCGAAGATGTTCACCGCCATGCGTGACAACGTGGAGGGCTATGTGATCAGCCCTCTGGCCAAAAACAACTTCGCCACCACCAAGGTGAAGTAGAACAACAACGACCGCCGGCGACCCGCACGGGAACCGGCGGCCCTGCCGTAGTGGGCTGATTGCCCCACGGCCTGATGAGGTAACCCCGACAATGTTGAGTTTTATTGCCCGGCGCCTTGGCCTGCTGATACCGACCTTTTTCGGCATCACCTTGCTCACCTTCGCGCTCATACGCCTGATCCCCGGCGACCCGGTGGAAGTAATGATGGGCGAGCGCAGGGTCGACCCCGAAATGCACGCCCAGGCCATGGAGCGCCTGGGCCTGAACAAGCCACTGCCGGTCCAGTATCTGGACTATGTCGGCAAACTGGCCCAGGGCGACCTGGGTGAGTCGCTGCGTACCCGCGAAAGCGTTTGGGCCGAGTTCCTCACCCTGTTCCCGGCCACCCTCGAACTGGCTTTCGCCGCCCTGCTGTTCGCCGGCATCGTCGGTTTGCTGGCCGGGGTGATCGCCGCACTCAAGCGCGGTTCGCTGTTCGACCATGGGGTGATGGGCATCTCGCTGGCCGGCTACTCGATGCCGATCTTCTGGTGGGGCCTGATCCTGATCATGTTCTTCTCGGTGAGTCTGGGCTGGACCCCAGTGTCGGGGCGCATCGACCTGCTCTACGACATCGAGCCGAAAACCGGCTTCATGCTGATCGACACCCTGCTCAGCGACGAAGAAGGCGCGTTCAAGGACGCGGTGATGCACCTGATCCTGCCGGCCATCGTGCTGGGCACCATCCCGCTGGCGGTGATTGCCCGCATGACCCGCTCGTCGATGCTCGAAGTACTGCGCGAGGACTACATCCGCACCGCGCGGGCCAAAGGCCTGTCGCCAGCCCGCGTGGTGTTCGTGCATGGCCTGCGCAACGCCCTGATCCCGGTGCTGACCGTGTTCGGCCTGCAGGTCGGCACACTGCTGGCCGGTGCGGTGCTGACCGAAACCATCTTTTCCTGGCCGGGCATCGGCAAGTGGCTGATCGAAGCCATCGGTGCCCGTGACTACCCCGTGGTCCAGAACGGCATCCTGTTGATCGCCTGCCTGGTAATCCTGGTCAACTTCGTCGTGGACATTCTCTACGGCCTGGCCAACCCACGCATTCGTCATCAGCGCTGAGGCCATTGCCATGACTAGCCCGATTCCCAAATCCGTGTCGCCGGCCAGCCCGGTGGACCAGAGCCTGCTCTACCCCTCGCCGTACAAAGAATTCTGGCAAGCCTTCGCGCGCAACAAGGGCGCGGTGATGGGCCTGGCCTTCATGTGCCTGGTGGTGTTCTGCGCACTGTTCGCGCCGTGGGTCGCCCCCCATGACCCGAGCGAACAGTACCGCGACTTCCTGCTGACCCCGCCAGTGTGGCTGGAAGGCGGCACCTGGCAATTCATCCTCGGCACCGACGAACTCGGCCGCGACCTGCTTTCCCGGCTGATCCAGGGTGCACGGCTGTCGCTGCTGATCGGCCTGTCGTCGGTGGTGATGTCGCTGATCCCGGGCATCCTGCTGGGCCTGCTGGCCGGTTTCTTCCCGCAATTGCTCGGCCCGTCGATCATGCGCCTGATGGACGTGATGCTGGCCCTGCCGTCGCTGCTGCTGGCCGTGGCCATCGTCGCCATCCTCGGCCCTGGCCTGATCAACACCGTGATTGCGATCGCCATCGTTTCCCTGCCGTCCTACGTGCGCCTGACCCGTGCCGCCGTGATGGTCGAGCTGAACCGCGACTACGTTACTGCCGCCCGCCTGGCCGGTGCCGGGCTGCCACGGTTGATGTTCGTCACTGTGCTGCCCAACTGCATGGCACCGCTGATCGTGCAGGCCACCCTCAGCTTTTCCTCGGCAATCCTCGACGCCGCCGCCCTGGGCTTCCTCGGCCTCGGCGTACAGCCCCCCACCCCCGAGTGGGGCACCATGCTGGCCTCGGCCCGTGACTACATCGAGCGCGCCTGGTGGGTGGTGAGCCTACCCGGCCTGACCATTCTGCTCAGTGTGCTGGCAATCAACCTGATGGGCGACGGCCTGCGCGATGCGCTGGACCCGAAACTCAAGAACGCCGCCTGAGGAGAACGCCATGTCACTGCTGCAGATCAACAACCTGAATGTGCGCTTCGGCGACGCCACTGCGGTACCGGTGGTCGATGGCCTGGACCTGACCGTGGAGGCCGGGGAAATCCTGGCTATCGTCGGTGAATCCGGCTCGGGAAAATCCGTCACCATGATGGCCCTGATGGGCCTGATCGACGCCCCGGGGCGCATCACGGCCGACACCCTTGCGTTCGACGGCACCGACATGCTCAAGCTCAGCGGCCGCCAGCGGCGCAAGGTGGTGGGCAAGGACATTGCCATGGTCTTCCAGGACCCGATGACCGCGCTCAACCCCAGCTTCACCGTGGGCTACCAGATCGAAGAGGTATTGCGACAGCACCTGGGCCTCAAAGGCAAGGCCGCGCGCCAACGTGCCCTTGAGCTGTTGAAAAAGGTCGAGATCCCGGCTGCGGAAAGCCGCCTGGACGCCTACCCGCACCAACTGTCCGGCGGCATGAGCCAGCGTGTGGCAATTGCCATGGCGATTGCCGGCGAACCCAAGCTGCTGATCGCCGACGAGCCGACCACTGCGCTGGATGTGACCATCCAGGCACAGATCATGGAGCTGCTGGTGAACCTGCAGAAGGAGCGCAACATGGCGCTCATCCTGATCACCCACGACCTTGCCGTGGTCGCTGAAACAGCCAAGCGGGTTTGCGTGATGTACGCAGGCGAAGCCGTGGAAGTGGGCCAGGTGCCGGAGCTGTTCGACGTCCCCGCACACCCGTATAGCGAAGCACTGCTGGCGGCAATCCCCGAGCACAGCATCGGCGCCGAACGCCTGGCCACCTTGCCCGGCATCGTCCCCGGCCGCTACGACCGCCCCATCGGTTGCCTGCTGTCACCACGCTGCCCGTACGTACAGGACAACTGCCGGCGCCAGCGCCCGCCCCTTGATCCACAGGCCCACAGCCTGGTGCGTTGCTTCTACCCGCTGAACCAGGAGGTGGCGTAATGGCCGTTGTTCTATCTGCCCGGGATCTGACCCGGCACTACGACGTCTCCCGCGGGCTGTTCAAGGGCCATGCCCTGGTACGCGCGCTGAATGGCGTGTCGTTCGAACTGGAAGCCGGCAAGACGCTGGCCGTGGTCGGTGAGTCCGGCTGTGGCAAGTCGACCCTGGCCCGTGCCCTAACCTTGATCGAAGAGCCGTCGTCCGGCTCGCTGCAAATCGCCGGCACCGAGGTAAAAGGCGCCAGCAAGGCAGAGCGCAAACAGCTGCGCCGCGACGTACAAATGGTGTTCCAAAGCCCCTATGCGTCACTCAACCCGCGACAGAAGATCGGGGACCAACTGGCCGAACCGCTGCTGATCAACACCTCGCTGAGCAAGGCAGAACGTCGCGACAAGGTGCAGAAGATGATGGAGCAGGTCGGCCTGCGCCCCGAGCACTATCAGCGCTACCCACACATGTTCTCCGGCGGCCAGCGCCAGCGCATTGCCCTGGCCCGGGCAATGATGCTGCAACCGAAGGTGCTGGTGGCGGATGAGCCGACCTCGGCGTTGGATGTGTCGATCCAGGCGCAGGTACTGAACCTGTTCATGGACTTGCAAAAGCAGTTCAATACCGCCTACGTGTTCATCTCACACAACCTTGCGGTGGTGCGGCATGTGGCCGATCAGGTACTGGTGATGTACCTGGGCCGGCCGGCGGAGATGGGGCCAAAGGAGGACATCTACGAGAAGCCGCTGCACCCGTATACCCAGGCGCTGCTTTCGGCGACACCGGCGATTCACCCTGACCCGCTGAAGCCGAAGATTCGCATTGCCGGGGAATTACCCAACCCGCTCAACCCGCCAGACGGGTGCGCGTTTCACAAACGCTGCCCGCATGCGACCGAGCGGTGTGCGAAGGAGGTGCCGGCGCTGCGGCAGGTGAGTACGCGGCAGGTGGCTTGTCATTATGCTGAGCAGTTTCTTTAACTGCTAGAAGATTGGGCAGCCCGCAATGCGATAAACAACACTTTGCTGCGCTGCCCAGTCACACATAAAAACTATAAGTACAAGCACTGAACGTCGTCATTCATATGCAGGAAAAACCCTGCACTGAATTTTAAATACTAAATTTATTTACTCTAAATACCCATCTCGCTAATTTTCTGCACCCCCTGACTTGGACGTAGGCAATGAAATCAGCCAGTTATTTCACAACCCCTATCTACTACGTCAATGACGCGCCACACATTGGCCACATATTCTCCACGCTGCTCGCCGATATCGGAGCACGCACGGCGCAACTCGAAAACCAGGAAAAATTCCTGTTGACAGGTACGGACGAACACTCGACGAAGGTAATCGAGGCAGCACAAGCCCGCGAAACTCCAGTAGAGACTTGGGCACGAAATAATGCCGAGGCATTCCGCCAGGCATTCAAAGCGTTCAACATCGGCTTCGATGATTTCATCAGGACTAGCGAACCACGACACAAGGTAAATGTTCACAGACGCATAGAGCAGCTGATGGCTACTGGCGATGTTTATCTAGGTAAATATGTTGGCTGGTATGATGCGGGCCAAGAAGAATACGTGTCCGATGCCAAGGCCAAGCAATATGAGTATAAATCACCCATCAACAAAAAGCCTTTGCTTCAGCGCACTGAGCAAAATTACTTCTTTCGCCTTAGTCGCTATCAGGAGCAGTTGCTGGCGTTACTCAACGCCGGTGAACTGAACATCCATCCCACTAGCCGAACTGCAGAGATCATTGCAAGGATTCAAGATGGGTTGAGCGACATTCCAATTTCACGACATAGTTCCGAAGCTTGGGGAATCAATATTCCTGACGATAGCTCACATGTAGTTTACGTCTGGGTCGACGCTTTGTTCAATTATCTTACTGCCATCGACACCGAAGAGCTTCGCCACCTATGGCCAGCGACGCTCCAGGTGGTCGGCAAAGATATTCTATGGTTCCATGCCGTAATCTGGCCAGCCATGTTGTTGGCCCTAAAAAAAGTGGAGGGGAACGAGTGGCTGGATCTTCCGCGCAACATCCTTGCTCATGGATTCTGGATACACGAAGGCGAGAAAATGTCGAAGAGCATGGGCAATTTCTTAGGTATCGAAGCTTTACACCGTTACTGTGGCGAGTTTGGGGTGGACAGCGTTCGATTCTTTCTCGCCAGCACGGGACCGGTGGGCGCTAGCGACTCGGACTTTTCTCATTTGCGTTTCATAGAAAGCTACAACGCAAACCTGGCCAACACGGTGGGCAATTGCTTCAATCGAATAATTGGAATGGTTAATCGCTACTTTGATGGTGCAATACCTGCAAAGCCTACTATTGCCAACGAATTTCACAACAAAATTACCGAGCTCAGCCAAGCCTCTCGAGAAAAGGCACAGGCATTCCAATACGATAAAATGATTGCTTTGGCACTTACTATCTTCCGGACAATCGATCAGCACGTGAATTTTACCGAGCCCTACAAGCTGATTAAACAGCCTGAAAATCTCGTGCACGTAGGTTATATCCTGCATGATTGTCTTGAGGCTCTGCGTCATGGGGCGCTTGCGTTGTGGCCGGTCATGCCAGATAGCATGGCCGAGTTGCTGCAGAACCTAGGTTGCCTGGATGCTGAACAGTCTCCCTGCTTCGACAACAGTCGTTCAGTATCACCGGGTTATCGCATCAAAGAGACTCGAGTGTTATTCCCACGCTATCAGGAAGCTCCGTAGCGTCTATCGCCCCCCTTTACAGAACGGGGACGTGGATCGATATTCCAGACTCAGTTCTATTTTTCCTGAGTATGCGAGGGCTTACTGGAGTCCTCCCCACCACTCAAACACAATCAATGACCGCCTCAACTGACAGGTCTCCGAACGGGTACGCGTTTCACAAACGCTGCCCGCATGCGACCGAGCGCTGTGCGAATGAAGTACCGGCGTTGCGGGAGGTGAGTAAACGGCAGGTGGCTTGCCATTATGCTGAGCAGTTTCTTTAGGCTTTAAGTAGCCGGGGCCGCTCGGCGGCCCCAAAATTTCAATGCATGAACAGCCAGATCAGGATGATCAACGGTATGGGAACCCCGATCATCCATAGCAGTATCGAGCGCATGGGGTTCTCTCTCAGGGCCGTCGAGCGGCCCTCTTGGTCAGTGCATGAAAATGGCGATCAGGATGATGACCGGGATCGGTACCCCTAGCATCCAGAGCAGGATCGAGCGCATGTCAGTTCTCCTTGCTTAACGTTGAAGAGTGCGATGAGCAACGTAGTCACCTTCCAGCCACAGCACCTGATCGCGGCGACGGCCACCATAAAGCGCGGCAAGGCTGGCAAAGAAAGCGCCACACAGCAGCGCGACGAATGTCCACAGTGCTGTCCAGGCAGCGGCCTTGGCGGCAGTATCGGCCGCTTGCTTGGCCTGAACCTTCAGCTGTTGCAGTTGGGCGATCACCTGGTCGACGCGGGCTTCTGCTTCGGCCTGAGTCAGGCGAGTACGTTGCGCCACCAACTGCGCCAGGTAAGCGCGGTCTTCAGGCGCAAGCGCACCGTCACCTGCCAGGCCTTTTGCCAGAATGCGGGCTGCAACCCCGTTGGCTGCGTCGTCGCTGACCGGTGCAGGGCCGTCGCCACGGAACAGGCTATCAACGAAGTACCCCATCGAATCCTTGTCAGCACTGGCTGCAGCGGCACCACCGGCAGCAGCCGTCATGCCTACCGCCTGCGTGGCTGCGCTGGCACCAGCGCCTGCCAGGTTACCTGCCGTACCCAGTACCAGCATGGCGGCTACCAGTGTCGCCACCGCCCAGGACAGGAACCCATGGGCAGTGTCGCGGAAATACACTTCATCGCCATGCAGGTTGGCCCACTTCACACGCAACCGGCCGGCGATATAGCCGCCCAGACCAGAAGCGATGATCTGCGTCAGCAACAGCCAGATGATGGTGGAAACCGCCAGCGTTTTCGCGCTCGCGCCCTCGTTGGCCCAAGGTGAAGTAGCGGCAAAGCCCAGGCCCGCCCCCAGCACCACCAATATCAGGGATAAAGCAGCCGCAGCGGCAGCGCCCGCGAAGATGGCCGCCCAGGAAACACCTGAGCGGCCTTGAGTATCGACAACGGTGGAGTCGGCAGAGGTGATCATGATGTGTGCGCCTTTGTATGTGGGTAGCGAGAAGTCCATTCGCGAAATAACCATTGCAGGCGCTGTGCCAGTCATTACAAAAAATTACTTACATACAAATCAGATAGTTAGAATATTTTGTGATTTCAGAATCGTGCAAAAAGCGCGAGTGGCGCTCTTGCATCAGGTGTTCTGCAATCTTGTTGCCTTTACGCTGGCGAGGCATGATCTGGCAATGACGCTTCCCGACGACACCGCCCAAACCCCACTCACCGCCGACACCGTGCTGCGCTACCACCTGTGCTGGAAGCACCGCGACCTCGACGGTGTCATCGCGCTGTACCACCCCGACATCCAGTACCACGACTTCTTCCAGAACCGCGTACTCGGCTACCAGGAGCTGCGGGACTACGTACGCGCCTGCCTGCCCCATGAAGCCGGCGAGGACATCGTCCACAGCGACCGCATCCGCGTCGATGGCTGCACGGCATTCATCCAGTATCAGGTCACGGTCCAGGGCGGCGATGGCCTGGTGGCTTTCCAGTCCAGCGAAGCGATCACCGTCAAGGACGGCCTGATCTGGCGGGTCAATGAATATGCCACGCTGGTCCGCCAGAATGGCAACGGTCATACCCGCACAGGTCCACGCCCGGCCACCAGCCGCCTGGGCCTGTCACCCCGGCAACTGTCGACCATGGCCCAGGACCTGGAGCACTACTTCCAGCGCCAGCGCCCGTACCTGGACCCGGAGCTGAACCTGCAGCAAGTCGCCGATGCCAGTGGCTACAGCCGTAACCAGATTTCCTACCTGCTCAACCAGGTGCTCGGGCAAAGCTTCTACCGCTACGTCAACCAGGCACGCCTGCAGCACCTGATGGCCAGCCTGGACGATGACAGCGTCGAAGCAACGATCGACGAGCTGGCGTTCAACGCCGGTTTCAACTCGCTGTCAGCGTTCTACAAGTGCTTCCGCGAATACACCGGCCTTACCCCCAAGGCCTATCTCAGGCAAATTTCCCTGCGTGCACGCACGTAAGACAGGCACTGGCCGACACCACTAGCATCGCCCACAGACCTTGATGGATGTGGAGCCGACACCAATGCAACCCCTGCGCACGCTCAGCCTGTGGATGGACCAGCTCGACGAGCCGCTGTGCGCCCGCCCGGCCCTGCGCGAAGACCTGGTAGCGGATGTATGCATCATAGGCGCCGGCTACACCGGCCTATGGACTGCCTACTACCTCAAGCGCCAGTCGCCACAGCTGAACGTTACGGTGATCGACGCCAATATCGCCGGTTTCGGCGCCTCGGGGCGCAATGGCGGCTGGCTGATGGGCAACCTGCTGGGTGAAGACCGCTTGCTTGCCACCCTGTCGCCGCAACAACGCCGCGCCAGCATCGACTTGTTGCAGGGCATCCCCGATGAAGTACAACGCGTGCTGCAACGCGAAGGCATCGATTGCGACTACCGCAAAGGTGGCGTGCTGTACTGTGCCGCACGCTACCCGGAACAAGAGCGCAGCCTGCGTGCATACCTCGACGACTTGTATCGCCAGGGCATGACCGAGGACGACTACCGCTGGCTGCGCCCCGAACAACTGGACGCCCAGCTGCGCATCAGCAATGCCTTTGGTGCCATCTACAGCCCACACACGGCAACCATCCAGCCGGCCAAGCTGGTGCGTGGCCTGGCGCGGGCGGTGGAAGCGCTGGGCGTGCCGATCTACGAAAACACCCCGGCCATCGACTGGCAACCTGGCGAAGTGCGCACACCGCTTGCGCGAGTTCGCTGCCAATGGGTCGTGCCCGCCGTTGAAGGCTATGCCACCAGCCTGCCGCCACTGGGCAAACATCAACTGCCGGTACAAAGCCTGCTGGTGGCCACCGAACCATTGCCGGAATCCGTCTGGGAGCAGATCGGCCTGAGCCAGGGCCAGGCGTTCAGCGAGAGCAGCCGACAGGTTACCTATGGCCAGCGCACCGCCGACAACCGCCTTGTGTTCGGTGCCCGCGGTGGCTACCGCTTAGGTGGTCGCCTGCGTGAGAACTTCAACCTTGATGAGCATGAAATCGAGCTACGCCGCTATCTGTTCAGCGAGCTGTTCCCGCAACTGAAGCACGTGCGCATCACCCACTCGTGGGGCGGCAACCTGGGCATGGCCCGGCGCTTCCGCCCGCACATGCTCTGCGACCGCCAGCGTGGCATTGCCCTGGCTGGCGGCTACGGCGGCGAAGGTGTCGGCGCCACCAACCTGGGCGGGCGCACGCTGGCGGCGCTGATCCTCAACCAGCACAACGAACTGACTGCACAACCCTGGGTACTCGACAACCGCCCGGTTTCCAGCCTGGCCAGTTGGCCACCCGAGCCCTGCCGCTGGCTGGGCTACAACGCAATCATCCAAAGCTTCGTCCACGAGGACCGGACCCTCGCCAACCCCGCCAGCGCGCCCTGGAGGCGGCGCCTGGCCAGCTCGCTTGCGGACTTCATGGAAGGCTTCATGCACTGACTTCCCTTTCCCCGACACAGGATTAACCGGTCATGAGCATCACCCAGTTCAAGAACACCGACAGCGCCGTGCTCAACAGCTCCAACCCCGTTGCGGTACCGCTTGGCGAACCCGTGGCAGTGACTTCTGTCACCTGCGTGGAACGCAGTGACGGCGTCGAAACCGGCATCTGGGAGTGCACCCCCGGGCTCTGGCGGCGGCAGATCGTGCAACAGGAGTTCTGCCATTTCATCAAGGGCCGCTGCAGCTTCACCCCCGACGGCGGCGAGCCCCAGCTCATAGAAGCCGGAGACGCATTGATGCTACCGGCCAACAGCACCGGCACCTGGGACATCCAGGAGACCGTGCGCAAGACCTACGTCCTTATCTTCTGATCCGCTGATCGCCTGCCTTCGATAACAACAGACAAAGCAAGGTAACCCCGACATGCGCACGCTCTTCCTCGCACCCCTGATGCTGGCCGCCAGTGTGGCCGGTGCCGCCGAAACGGTGAAGATCTACAACTGGTCCAGCTATGTCGCCCCCGACACGCTGAAAAACTTCCAGCAGGCCAGCGGCATCGTGCCCACCTACGACGTGTACGACAGCAACGAAACCCTCGACGGCAAGCTGATGACCGGCAACTCCGGCTACGACGTGGTGTTCCCCTCCAACCACTTCATGGCCCGGCAAATCCAGGGCAAGGCCCTGAAGCGCCTGGACAAGTCACAGTTGCCCAACTGGCACAACCTCAACCCGGTGCTGCTCAAGGCACTGGAGGTGAACGACCCGGGCAACCAGTACGGTTTCCCGTACCTGTGGGGCAGTACTGGCATCGGCTACAACATCGATAAGGTCAAGGCTGTGCTCGGCGACAACGCACCAGTTGACTCGTGGGACCTGATCTTCAAGCCCGAATACATGAGCAAGCTGAAAAGCTGTGGCGTTGCCGTATTGGACAACGGCCCCGAACTGCTACCGATTGCCCTGCACTACCTGGGCCTGCCGCACCACAGCCAGAACCCGGCGGACTACGACAAAGCCAAGGCGCTGCTGATGCAGGTACGGCCGTACATCAACTACTTCCATTCATCGAAGTACACCGGCGACCTGGCCAATGGCGACATTTGTGTGGTGGTCGGTTTCTCGGGCGATGTGCTGCAAGCGAAGAACCGCGCTGAAGAGGCGAAGAACGGGGTGAAGGTGGGTTACTCGATACCCAAGGAAGGCGCGCCGATGTGGTTCGACATGGTGGCCATGCCGGCCGATGCGCCGGATGAAAAAGCCGGGTATGCCTACATGAACTACCTGCTGCAACCGGACGTAATGGCCAACATCAGCAACCATGTGCAGTACGCCAATGGCAACCTCAAGGCTGACGGGCTGGTGGAGCCGGCGATGAAGGGTAATACGATGATTTACCCGAGCGAGGATGTGATGGGCAAGCTGTATGCGCTAGAGGCCATGCCGGCAAAGATCGACCGCATTCGCACCCGGGTCTGGACCAGTATCAAGGCCGGAAACTAGCTTCAGGCGTTACACAGTCCCAATGTAGGAGCGGGTTCACCCGCGAATGCGTCGGCAGATTCAACATCGCATTCGCGGGTAAACCCGCTCCTACACTGGGTGAGGTGTAAGCTTCCCGAATCAGTGGTGTTCGCGGGTAGCGCGGAACTTGATGTCCGGCCAGCGCTCTTCCATCAGCGACAGGTTGACCCGGGTAGGCGCCAGGTAGGTCAGGTGACCGCCACCGTCGATGGCCAGGTTTTCCATGGCCTTGGTCTGGAATTCCTCAAGCTTCTTCTTGTCGTCGCAGCTGATCCAGCGCGCCGACCACACGGTGATCGGCTCGTAGGCACACTCGACCTTGTACTCTTCCTTCAGGCGGCTGGCGACCACATCGAACTGCAGCACACCGACCGCACCAAGGATGATGTCGTTGCTGCGCTCCGGGAAGAACACCTGGGTCGCGCCCTCTTCGGCCAGTTGCTGCAGGCCCTGACGCAGTTGCTTGGATTTCAGCGGGTCTTTCAGGCGCACGCGGCGGAACAGTTCCGGGGCGAAGTGCGGAATACCGGTAAAGCCCAGCGCCTCGCCTTCGGTGAAGGTGTCGCCGATCTGGATGGTGCCGTGGTTGTGCAAGCCGATGATGTCACCGGCAAAGGCCTCTTCCAGCTGCTCACGCTCGGAGGAGAAGAAGGTCAGCGCATCACCGATGCGCAGGTCCTTGTTCAGGCGCACGTGGCGCATCTTCATGCCCTTCTCGTACTTGCCCGAGCAGATACGCATGAAGGCGATACGGTCGCGGTGTTTCGGGTCCATGTTCGCCTGGATCTTGAACACGAAGCCGGTGAACTTCTCTTCCACAGGCTCGACGGTGCGCTCGTGGGCGACACGGCCCAGCGGGCGAGGCGCCCAGTCGACGACTGCGTCGAGCACATGGTCGACACCAAAGTTGCCCAGTGCCGTACCGAAGAACACCGGGGTAAGCTGACCGTTGATGAACTCGTCCTGGTTGAACTCGTGGCAGGCGCCCTGCACCAGCTCCAGCTGTTCGACGAACGAATCGTACTGGTCACCCAGGTGTGCGCGGGCTTCGTCCGAATCCAGCTTCTGGATAATCTTGGCTTCGGTGCGCTCATGGCCATGGCCCGGGGTGTACACCACGATGTAGTCGCCGGTGAGGTGGTACACGCCTTTGAAATCGCGGTAGCAACCAATCGGCCAGGTGATCGGCGCAGCCTTGATCTTCAGTACGGCTTCGATCTCGTCGAGCAGTTCGATCGGGTCGCGGATGTCACGGTCGAGTTTGTTGATGAAGCTGACGATTGGCGTGTCACGCAGGCGGCACACGTCCATCAGGGCGATGGTCCGCGGCTCTACACCTTTACCGCCGTCCAGCACCATCAGCGCCGAGTCCACGGCGGTCAGGGTGCGGTAGGTGTCTTCCGAGAAGTCTTCGTGGCCGGGGGTGTCGAGCAGGTTGATCATGTGCTCGCGGTACGGGAACTGCATCACCGAGGTGGTGATGGAGATGCCGCGCTGCTTCTCCATTTCCATCCAGTCGGAGGTGGCGTGGCGGTCGGACTTGCGCGACTTCACGGTACCGGCGACGGCAATGGCCTTGCCCATCAGCAGCAGCTTCTCGGTGATGGTGGTCTTACCGGCGTCGGGGTGGGAAATGATTGCGAAAGTGCGGCGCTTCGCGACTTCGGCGGCCTGGTTGGTCATGGGAAATCGCCTGACTGGGGGATTTAAAAAGGGGCGATATCATACCTGAAGTTGGGCCTGGACCAAAATCCGCTGAATAAGGGGTTGCAGGTCAGGCCTCTTCGCGGGCAAGCCCGCCCCTACGCAGCTTGCAGATGCCGCGCGGTCCTTGTAGGAGCGGGCTTGCCCGCGAAAGAGCCAGCACTGCCACTACCGACTCATCAGCCAATTGGTTTGTCACGACAAATGGCCAGAGGGCAGTTATTTCAACGCCTACAGCACATTAACCCGCTGTTTTTTCTCGTCAATTTTCCATCCCTCCAATGATTAACGCTGGCCAAATGCCGCCTCAGATGGGAACCTTTACGCCCACGGAGACGTCCACTCCCCTGCAACCCGCTTCGGTTGGGGGACTGTTTACATCAGCATTTTCGAGCCCGACGGGGTTCGGCTCATGGCCTGATCGCAGCCTTCGGCGTGCGTCACGCTGCTACTCGCGAACACACCAACCGCCGCCAGGACTGGCCGGCAAAAAAGAAGTGTGCTCGCCGACAACACAAGGAGTCCGCCTGTGGCTAAACGCTACGGTAAAGGGCTGTTGGGATGCGCCACCGTGCTCGTCATCCTGGCCCTGCTGATCCACTGGATCGGCATCGACACGATCGCGCGTTATCGCGACGATCTTGGGTTCTACCTGCAAGCGCACCTGGTTCTGGTGCTGGCTTCGATGGCGGCGGCGTTGGCCGTGGGCATCCCGGCTGGCATTGCGTTAAGTCGACCGCACCGGGTCGACAAAGCCGAGCGCTTCATGCAGTTCTTCAACGTTGGCAACACCATTCCTCCCCTGGCCGTTCTGGCCATCGCGCTCAGTATCCTGGGCATCGGCGCCGGGCCTGCGATCTTCGCGCTGTTCCTCGCCTCCCTCCTGCCCATCGTGCGCAACACCTACGAGGGCCTGAAAAACGTCCCCGCCTCGCTCAAGGAAGCCGCCACCGGCATCGGCATGACCCCACGCCAGCAACTGTGGCAGGTGGAGCTACCGAATGCAGTGCCGATCATCATCGGCGGCGTACGCGTGGCCTTGGCCTTGAACGTAGGCACCGCACCGCTGGCTTTCCTGATCGGCGCCAACAGCCTGGGCAGCCTGATCTTCCCCGGCATCGCCCTGAACAACCAGCCACAGCTGCTGCTGGGTGCCGCCTGCACCGCGCTGCTGGCACTGGTGCTGGATGCGGCGGTGAGTTTCTCCAGCAAGCGCTGGCTGGAACGTGGCCTGGCCCAACAAGGATAGGGAACGTATGAACAAGAGAATCGCCTTGCTGCTGGGCGCGGCCCTGCTGTTCGCAGGCTTTGCCCAGGCAGTGGAAAAACCGCTGGTGCGCATCGGTGCGCGGGTATTCACCGAACAGACCGTGCTCGCCGAAATCACTGCGCAGTACCTGCGCGCCAACGGCTTTGACGTGCGCGTCACCACCGGCCTGGGCAGCAACATTGCGCGCCAGGCCCAGGAAACCGGCCAGCTCGACCTGATGTGGGAATACACCGGCGTGTCGCTGGTGTCGTACAACCATATCGACGAGCGCATGCCCAGTGCCGAAGCCACCTTCGCCCGGGTGAAGGCGCTGGATGCGAAAAAAGACCTGGTCTGGCTGACCCCGTCGAAGTTCAGCAACACCTACGCGCTGGGCCTGCCCAAAGAAGTGGCCGAGGCCTACCCGCACATCAACACCATCAGCGACCTCAACCAGGTGCTGCGTGACGAAAACCAGCGTACCCACCTGGTGGCGCTGGACACAGAGTTCGCCAACCGCCCCGATGGCCTGGTGGGCCTGCGCGAAATGTACGAGCTGCCGCTGGACCGCCGTAACATCCGCCAGATGGACGGCGGCCTGGTGTACACCGCCATGCGCAACAACCAGGTGTTTGCCGGCCTGGTGTACACCACCGACGGCCGCCTGAGCGCGTTCAACCTAAAGCTGCTGGAAGACGACAAGCACTACTTCCCCGACTACACCGCAGCGCCTGTGGTACGCAAAGCCGTGCTCGACGCCAACCCGCAACTGGCCGACCTGCTCAAGCCGCTGGCCGAGCAGCTGGACGACGAAACCATGCGCCAGCTCAACGCCAAGGTCGATGTCGAGCACCAGAGCCCGACCGCCGTGGCCGCCGCCTTCTTGCAGGAGCACCCACTGAACAGCGAGGGCCAGCCATGAACCTGATCGATACCTTCAACCACCTGGACTGGGCCCAAGTGCTGCAACTGACCTGGCAGCACATCATGCTGGTCGGCGTCGCCGTTAGCCTGGCGATTCTGGTCGGCGTGCCGCTGGGCATCCTCATGACCCGCTTCCCGGCCTTTGCCGGTCCGCTGCAGGCCAGTGCCACAGTGCTGCTGACCATTCCTTCGATCGCCCTGTTCGGCCTGTTGCTGCCGTTCTACTCGAAGTTCGGCCAAGGGCTTGGCCCGCTGCCGGCAATTACTGCGGTGTTCCTGTATTCGCTGTTGCCGATCATGCGCAACACCTACCTGGCCCTGACCAATGTCGAGCCTGGCATCCGCGAAGCCGCGCGCGGTATCGGCATGACCTTCGGCCAGCGCCTGCGCATGGTCGAGCTGCCCATCGCCGTTCCGGTAATCCTTGCCGGTGTGCGCACGGCCGTGGTGATGAACATCGGCGTCATGACCATTGCCGCCACCATCGGCGCCGGCGGCCTTGGCGTGCTCATTCTCACCTCCATCAGCCGCAGTGACATGTCGATGCTGCTGGTCGGCGCCGTGCTGGTCAGCCTGCTGGCCATCATCGCCGACCTGCTGCTGCAAACCCTGCAACGTGCCCTGACTCCAGAAGGACTGCGCTCATGATCGAACTGAAGAACCTCAGCAAAACCTTCAACGTCAACGGCAAAGACGTCAAAGCCGTCGACTCGGTAAGCCTCACCGTCAACGAAGGGGAAATCTGCGTGTTCCTCGGCCCTTCGGGCTGCGGCAAGAGCACCACGCTTAAAATGATCAACCGCCTGATCACCCCCACCTCCGGCCAGGTGTTCATCAATGGCGAAGACACCACCGGCCTGGATGAAGTGACCCTACGCCGGCACATTGGCTATGTGATCCAGCAGATCGGTCTGTTCCCCAACATGACCATCGAGGAAAACATCACCGTGGTGCCTCGCCTGCTCGGCTGGGACAAGCAGAAATGCCACGCGCGTGCCCGCGAGCTGATGCACATGATCAAGCTGGAGCCCAAGCAATACCTGCAGCGCTACCCGCGCGAACTGTCCGGTGGCCAGCAGCAGCGTATCGGCGTGATTCGCGCCTTGGCGGCAGAAGCGCCGGTACTGTTGATGGACGAGCCGTTCGGTGCAGTCGACCCGATCAACCGCGAATTGATCCAGAACGAGTTCTTCGAGATGCAGCGGGCCTTGAACAAGACCGTGATCATGGTCAGCCACGACATCGACGAAGCGATCAAGCTGGGCGACAAGATTGCCATCTTCCGAGCAGGCAAGCTGCTGCAGCTGGACCACCCGGACACCCTGCTGGCGCACCCGGCGGACGAATTCGTGAGCAACTTCGTTGGCCAGGACAGCACCTTGAAGCGCCTGTTGCTGGTGCGTGCCGAAGATGCGGCGGACAACGCCCCGGCGGTAAGCCCGGAAACGCCGGTAAGCGATGCACTGGAACTGCTCGACGAGCACGACCGCCGTTACGTGGTGGTGACCGATGCGCAGAACAAGGCACTGGGCTATGTGCGCCGGCGTGACATACACCGCCAGCAAGGCACCTGTGGCGACTTCCTGCGGCAATTCAATGCCACGGCGTCGCATGATGAGCATTTGCGCATCCTGCTGTCGCGCATGTACGAATTCAACCGCGCGTGGTTGCCGGTGCTGGATGCCGAGCAGGTGTTTTTGGGCGAGGTGACGCAGGAGTCAATTGCGGCTTACCTGAGTTCGGGTAGGTCGCGTGGGGCCAAGACTTCCATCGTGTCGCCTGCCGAAGCAGTGATTTCCTGAACCGGCCTCTTCGCGGGTGAACCCGCTCCTACAACGTTATGCGATCCATGTAGGAGCGGGTTTACCCGCGAAGGGCCGCACAGCGGCCCCGGCGATTTCAGCTTAAAACCCTACACTGGCCTGCACATAGAAGGTCCGCGGCTCACCCACATAAATGCCGGCATTGTTGTCGCTGGAGCGGGTGAAGTACTGCTTGTCGAACAGGTTCTTCACCCCTGCCGCCAGCTTCAGGTTGGACATCTCTGGCCCAAACTCATACCCGCCACGGGCATGCCAGGTCACATAACCCGGGATATCCCCATACTGCCCATCTGCACTCGGCTCGGTAATGTAGTCACCATTGAAGCTGCCATCGGCATTGATCCCGGTACCCGGCGCACGCTGTTTGGATTGGGCATAGGCATCCAGGTTCCAGGTCCAGCGGTTGACCGCATACCGCACCCCGGCAGTGGCCACCTGGCGTGAGTAGAACGGCAGGTCACGGCCCTTGAAGCCCGGGATATCACCTTCATAAGTAGCACGGGTGTAGGTATAGCCGCCGCTCACCGACAACCCGTCCAGGCGTGGGTCCAGGCCGGCCAGGTCGTAGCGCACCGAGGCCTCGATACCCTGGTGCTTGGTCGCGCCGAGGTTGGTCCAGCCCACATCGTTGCTGATGTATTGAAGCTCGTCATCGAAGTCGATGTAGAACGCCGTCAGCTCACCGGCAAAACCACCATCGTCATACCGCGTGCCGATCTCGTAAGTCTTCGCCTTTTCCGGCTCCAGGCCATTGGCCGTGCTGTTGCCGGTGCCGCCCTGCCCCAACTGGAAGTACTGCAGGCTGCCGAACGAGGTTTCGTAGTTGGCGAACACTTTCCACGCGTCGGAGAGGTGGTACATCACACTCAGCGCCGGCAGCGGCTCGTTGCTGGTGATGCTTCGGTTCTTCTCCGGCACCGGGCGGTTGTTGGCATCCAGCACCGGGCGATCGCGCCAATCGGTGTTGATGTGCTCGAAGCGGATACCTGGGGTGATGGTCCAGTTGCCCACGTCGATCTTGTCGTCAATGTAATAGGCGCTGGCCTCGGTGCCGCCGCTACGGTCCTGGAACACATGGCCGTCGGAGGTCGGGGTCACGGTGGGCACGTTGTCGATCAGCGCCAGGCGGGTCGATTGCTCGCGCATCGCTTCCTTCAGGTACCGATAACCCACGCTGACTTCCTGGGTGGTGGGGCCTGCAAAGAAGATGCGAGACACACGCGGCTCAATCGCAAAGGTGTGGTAGTTGCGCGGGTACGACGACAGGGTCTTCATGTCACGCGAGGCGATGGCGCTGCCGCGGAAGCTGTCGGTGTAGTACGTCAGCACTTCGAACTGGGTGGCATCGTCGAGCTGGCGCTGCCACTTGAACGACACGTCCTTGCGCCGGCCGGCGAAGTAGTCGTAATCGCGCAGCGACTGGTACGGGTTACTGTCGTACTGGGCCTGGGTCAGGCCACCGGGCATGTCGGCACGGCCGTCGTAATAGTGGAAATTGAGCCAGAACTCGTCGACGTCCGTCGGTGCCCAATGGGTCTTGAGGATGACGTCGTCGATATCGTTGCCGTTGTTGCTTTCACGGTAACCGTTGCCGTTCACCCCGGTGTACAACAGCGCCACGCCCATGCCGTTGTCTGCCGTGCCGCCGACGAAGGCCGACTCGGTGTGCTTCCAGCCGCCGTGCTGGGAAGTTTCCAGGGTGGTGGACAGTTCCGCCGACGCCTTTTCCGGAATCGCCCGGGTGACGAAGTTGATCACCCCGCCGACGTTTTGCGGGCCATAGCGCACCGAGCCTGCGCCACGCACCACGTCAATGCTGTCGAGGTTGCCCGAGGAAATCGGCGCCATCGACAATTGTGGCTGCCCATACGGCGCGAAGGCGGCCGGGATGCCATCGATCAATACCGTGGAGCGCGGCGACAGGCGCGAGGTCAAGCCGCGCACGCCTACGTTCAGCGACAAGTCACTGCCGCCAGTGCCGTTGGAGTCCTGCACCTGCACACCCGGGATGCCACGCAGTACATCGCGCACGTTCATTGCGCCCTTTTCCACCATCGCCTCGCGGCGCACCACGGTGCGTGCGCCAGGGTGGTTCTGCACCACGCTCTGCTGGGCATCGCCCAACCAGTCACCGACCACCTTGATGTCGGTGGGGGCCAGCTCCAGGCTGCCACTGCCCAGGTCCAGGGTGGTCGGCAACGGCTTTACCACGACGGTGTCCTGGGACATCTCGAAGGTCAGCCCGCTGCCTTGCAGCAACTGTTGCAGCGCCTGCACCGGCGCCAGGTTGCCAGACACCGCCGGGGCCTGCTTGCCAGCCACCAGCTCTGGGCTGAAGAACAGCTGCAGGTTGGTCTGCTGGCCAAGCTGGTTGAGCGCCGAACCCAGCGGTTGAGCCTGAATCTGGATGGTGTTGCCAGCCTCTACGGCCTGGCTGTTGACGGGCACGGCACTGACCGCCAGGGCCAGCGCCAGGGCGCGGAAGCGTGGGAAAGGCTTGTTGTTGTTCACGTCGTCGAAACTTCCTGAATGCGGAATAAACGCCAACCGCGTGCAAATGGAAATGCTTGGCAGTTGCAGCTGGCGAGGAAGACGAACGAGCGAAAAAAAACCTGAATCTATTTCGCAATTATTTCGCGGGAGCCGTCTTCATGGGCTTTGATGGCCACCGGCAGGATGCTCGGCAAGGCCCGCAGCAGCGCGTCGGTGTCGTCGGTGCTGAAGGTGCTGGAAAGGCGCATCTGGGCGACTTTGCCCGGGGCAACCCGCAACGGTTGGCTGCGGTAGCGCGAGGCTTCAGCCACCACCTCGGCCAGGGTGGCGTTGTCGAACACCAGCTTGCCCTGGCGCCAGGCGGTCACAGCGGCGGTATTGACTGCGTAAGGTGCGGTGACCGCGCCTTGTGCATCTATCTGCGAACCCTGCCCGGCCGTAAGCTGCGCAAGCGACGCCCCCTTGCCCTGCACACGCACCGAACCCTGCTCCACCGCTACCCGGGTGCTGGCCGCATCCAGGCGAACGTCAAAGCGGGTACCGGTTACCGTCACACGGCCTTGGGCGGTGTCGACCACGAAGGGCCTGTCACTGTCGTGGGCGACACTGAACATCACTTCGCCAGCACTCAGACGGACATGCCGCTGGCCGGCGCTGAAATCGACCTGCAACTGTGTGTTGCCATTGAGTTCGAGGTGCGAGCCATCCGGCAGGTCAACCTGGCGGCGCTCATTGAAGGCAGTCTGCATGCTGCCTTGGTGATTCAGTTGCTGGTAGTGCCAGCCACCCCAGCCCAGGCCCAACGCCAGTACCGCCACACTGGCGGCCAAGGCCTGACGCACAAAACGCCGACGGGGCAGTTGCTGCACCGCATCCGGCTGGCACAGCGCTTCAAGGCGCTGGCGGGGGATGAGGCTAGCAGCCTGCCACACGCGGTTGAGGTGTTCGTACTCTTCCCGGTGGCGGTCGTCGCTCGCCAACCAGGCGCGCAACTGTTTCAGCAGCCCGGCATCCCGTGGCGCATCCTGCACGCGGGCAAACCATGCAGCCGCCTGCTCGCGGACGGTCTCGGTACCGTGCTGTTTCATCGAAAAGGTCTCCTGACGCTTCATGCCGACACATCCAGGTACTCACGCAAATGCCGGAGCGTGCGGATCATATACTTTTCGACCATGTTCTTGCTCAACCCCATACGCTCGGCGATCTCTGCCTGGGTCAGGCCTTCAAGCTTCTGCCAGATGAACACCTGCCGGCAGTTGAGCGGCAACTCGGCCAGCGCCCGCTCGACGCTATCGGCCAACTCCAGGGCATGCACGTAGGCCTCCGGGTCGCCACTGCCGCTGCCGCCCTCGTCGAAAGCGTCCAGTTCCAGGGACTGGCGGCGGTCTTCGCGGCGGAAGCCATCCACGGCAATGTTGCGCGCGGTCTGGTGCAAATAGGCGCGCGGCTGCTCAACCAGCTCACGCGGGTTTTCCAGTACCCGGACAAAGGCATCGTGGGTGAGGTCTTCGGCTTGCTGACGACTGCGCAGTTTGCGCGTCCAGGTGCCGAGCAGCTCATGGTAGTGGTCGAGGAAGCCTTTGGGTCCGGACACGGTCGGGGTCATCAGGGAGGCGGACAAGGGTGCGAATAGTAATGTTTCTCATCAAAACCAGCAAATCCGCCAGTCGGTAACAAAAAATTTATGGGCGATTTCCTGTACGTGGGTACCAGGAAAATGTGGCCATAAATATGAACACCTCTGGCCCTTTCGCGGGTTAACCCGCCCCCACAGGAATAGCGAAAACCCTGTAGGAGCGGGTTTACCCGCGAAGGCACCAATGGGGTCCATTCCACAATTTTTAACGCTTGAAACATCGTGGGGAACATCAGCCGGTCACATGGGTCGGTTATTCAAATGGCTGGTCGTCGATCCACGCCGATCACGCCCGGATTACCTGTTGATTCTGCATTCTTCACGCCCTAAAGTGCGCGCCGAACGTCCATGCTGGAAACGATCCATCCGGCTCAAGTACTGAGTAGGCGAACCAAAGTGGGGATACGGAGGACGTTCAGTTTGCAGCCACTTAATCTTTCAGTTTGCCCATGGAGTCCCTGAGCATGTCGATCCAGGTCGAAGACTATTTTGCGCGTGATACCTTCCAGAAAATGAAGGCGTTCGCCGACAAGCAGGAAACCCCGTTCGTACTCATCGACACCCAGATGATCAGCCAGGCCTATGACGACCTGCGCGCCGGTTTCGAGTTCGCCAAGGTCTACTACGCCGTCAAGGCCAACCCGGCCGTCGAAATCATCGACCTGCTCAAAGAGAAAGGCTCGAGCTTCGACATCGCCTCGATCTACGAGCTGGACAAAGTGCTGGGCCGTGGCGTCAGCGCCGACCGCATCAGCTACGGCAACACCATCAAGAAGTCCAAGGACATCCGCTACTTCTACGAGAAGGGCGTGCGCCTTTACGCCACCGACTCGGAAGCCGACCTGCGCAACATCGCCAAGGCCGCACCGGGTTCGAAAGTGTACGTGCGTATCCTGACCGAAGGCTCCACCACTGCTGACTGGCCACTGTCCCGTAAATTCGGCTGCCAGACCGACATGGCCATGGACCTGCTGATTCTCGCCCGCGACCTGGGCCTGGTGCCTTACGGTATTTCCTTCCACGTCGGTTCGCAGCAGCGCGACATCAGCGTGTGGGACGCCGCCATCGCCAAGGTCAAGGTGATCTTCGAGCGTCTTAAGGAAGAAGACGGCATCGAGCTGAAGCTGATCAACATGGGTGGCGGCTTCCCGGCCAACTACATCACCCGTACCAACAGCCTGGAAACCTACGCCGAAGAGATCATCCGCTTCCTGAAGGAAGACTTCGGTGACGAGCTGCCGGAAATCATCCTGGAGCCAGGCCGTTCGCTGATCGCCAACGCCGGCATCCTGGTCAGCGAAGTGGTGCTGGTGGCGCGCAAGTCGCGTACTGCCGTAGAGCGCTGGATCTACACCGACGTGGGCAAGTTCTCTGGCCTGATCGAAACCATGGACGAAGCCATCAAGTTCCCGATCTGGACTGAGAAGAAAGGCGAAGCCGAAGAAGTGGTCATCGCCGGCCCGACCTGCGACAGCGCCGACATCATGTACGAGAACTACAAGTACGGCCTGCCGCTGAACCTGGCCATCGGTGACCGCCTCTACTGGCTGTCGACCGGCGCCTACACCACCAGTTACAGCGCGGTGGAGTTCAACGGTTTCCCGCCGCTGAAGGCTTACTACCTGTAATGCAGAACGGGGCCGCAAGGCCCCGTTTTCATTTGTGCTCTCCTGTACCGGCCTCTTCGCGGGTAAACCCGCTCCCACGGGTACCGCGTAACCTTTGGGCTGATGGAAAACTTTGTGGGAGCGGGTTCACCCGCGAAGAGGCCGGTACAATCAATATCAGGCTTCGCGCCGTTCAATCTCTTCGGCATACCGCCCCGCAAAGGCCATCAACACCGGCCCCGCGCCCTGCAAGGTAACCAACGCAGCGCGCAGGAAGTTCATGTTACCCTCAACACGCGCCTGATCCAGCCACTGTGCGGCCTCCGCCATCTGCCCACGCTCGACCAGCACCAGCGCCAAGCTGAACATCCCCCGAAAATCTCCCGCCTCAGCCGAGCGCCGATACCAACGCACCGCTCGCGCCGGGCTGGGTGCAGTGGCAATACCCTGCTCCAAGTATCGCCCGTACAGGTTCATCGACTTGGCATGCCCCAATTGCGCCGCCTGCTCGTAACACATCAGTGCCTGTGCCTGGTTGGCCGGCACCCCGCGCCCAGTGGCCAGCAGGTTGCCCAAGTTGTAAAGGCCCCAGTCCAGCCCGGCGTCGGCCGCACGCGCATAATGAATGGCCGCCTGCGTCAGGCTTGGCTCGCCGCCCCAACCATGTTCCAGGCAACGCCCGAGCATGTTGTGCGCCATGGCACTGCCGCCTTCTGCTGCGATGCCAAACCAACGCCGGGCCACGGTGGCATCCTCTTGGATGCCACGCCCATCGAGCAGGATCTGGCCCAGCAGCAACTGCGCCTCGACCGAACCCTGCCCGGCCGCAGCCAGAATTGCCTGTGCGGCCTTGCCTGGGCTTTCTTCGAGCATGGCCTGCAAGCCGGCCACGTCCACTACTTCCTCACGTCGCAACTGGTAGGACACGGCTCAGACCTCAGCCCAGCGGCGCAGCAGGTTGTGGTAGGTGCCCGTCAGTTGCAGCAGCGACGGGTGGTCGGGCACATCGGCAGTCAGTTGCTGGATGGCGTTATCCATCTCGAACAGCAGCGCCCGCTGGCTGTCTTCGCGCACCAGGCTCTGGGTCCAGAAGAACGCGGCATAGCGCTGGCCACGGGTCACCGGGTTGACCTTGTGCAGGCTGGTGCCGGGGTACAGCACCAGATCGCCGGCGGCGAGCTTGACCTGCTGCACGCCATAGGTGTCCTGAATCACCAGTTCACCGCCGTCGTAGCTGTCCGGGTCGCTGAGGAACAGCGTCGATGACAGGTCGGTACGCACCCGCTCCGGGCTGCCCTTGGGCTGGCGCAGGGCATTGTCGATGTGGAAACCGAAGTTGCCGCCTTCGCGGTAACAGTTGATCAGCGGCGGGAACACCTTGTGTGGCAAGGCGGCCGACATGAAGCGCGGGGTTTTCCACAGTCGGTCGATCAGTGCGCTGCCAATCTCCTTGGCCAGCGGGTGCCCTTCCGGCAGTTGCAGGTTGTGCTTAGCCTTGGCCGACTGGTAGCCAGCCGTAACCTTGCCATCGGCCCAGTCGGCCTGCTCCAGCACCTCGCGGATACGGGCCAGTTCATCGGCCTCGAACAGGCCTGGGATGTGAAGCAGCATGGCAGCAGCACCGTTAGGAAATGTTAAGGCGCCAATGATATTGATTCCCTTTTGCGCCACACAAGCCCCATTCGCCGCTTAAGACGTTTCAGCTTTATGAAACCGTAAAGGCAAATTGTAAAGATTGTAAATTCTTCACGAATGGTAACGACTCTCAATTGTTAGTCACAATTGCTTACATTAAGATCCGCCGCCTCAACACCTTGGGGAAGGTCCTTAGCAATGCGCCAGTCCGTACCATCTGCAGTGAGCTCACCGCGCCTGATCGTGTCTGCCATCGGTGTCGCCCTCAGCGCCACGTCGGTCTACGCCGCCGACCCGGCGGCCAACAGCGCCATCACCCTCGACGCCACCAGCGTCAATGGCAAGGCTGAACAATCCAGCACCGATTACAAGGTCGAGAAGGCCTCCTCGCAGAAGTACACCGCGCCGCTGGTGGACACCCCACGGTCCATTACCGTGATCCCGCAGCAGGTGATCAAGGACACCAATGCCCTGACCCTGCAGGACGCCCTGCGCACGGTGCCGGGCATTACCTTCGGTGCTGGCGAAGGCGGCAATCCGCAAGGCGACCGCCCGTTCATTCGTGGCTTCGACGCCCAGGGCGATACCTACCTGGACGGCGTGCGTGACACTGGCGCGCAGACACGCGAAATCTTCGCCATCGAGTCGGTGGAAGTGGCCAAGGGCCCGAACTCGGCCATCGGTGGCCGTGGCGCTGCCGGCGGTACCATCAACCTGGTGAGCAAGCGTGCGCACCTGGGCAACTCGCTGGACGGTGCCTGGACCTGGGGCAGTGACCAGACCCAACGCTACACCTTCGACGGTAACTACCAGTTCAGCGATACCGTTGCCGGCCGCCTGAACCTGATGACCCACGAAAGCAACGTCGCCGGCCGCGACAAGGTCAACTACGACCGCTGGGGTATCGCCCCCTCGCTGGCCTTCGGCCTGGGCACGCCGACCCGCGTCAACCTTGACTACTACCACCTGGAAAGCGACGACCTGCCGGATTCGGGCATCCCGTACACCATCCCGACCAACGGCAGCGCCGGGCGCACCTCGGCGCATCCGAGCAAGCCGTACGACGGCGGCGACAGCGACAACTTCTATGGCCTGACCGGGCGCGATTTCCGCAAGACCCGTGTGGATATCGCCACCTTCGCCATCGAGCACGACCTGACCGACTCGCTGACCATCAAGAACACCCTGCGTCACGGCAACAGCATGCAGGACTACATCCTGACCCAGCCGGACGACAGCAAGGGCAACGTCAACAACGGTAGCGTGTGGCGCCGGGCCAACACCCGCGTTGGCAACACCGCCACCACCACCAACCAGACCGATCTGTTTGGCGAGTTCTATGTCGGGGGGCTGAAGAACAGCTTCTCTACCGGTATCGAACTCAGCCGTGAAGAAAGCGAACGTTCATCCTACACCGTCGACACCGACACCGTGCCAGGCGGCGCTGCCAACACCAACTGCACCCCCGGCATGATTGGCGCCAGCAGTGGCTACAACTGCACCTCACTGAGCAACCCGAACCCGGATGATCCGTGGAACGGTGCCATTTCGCGCAACTATGCCGGCACCACCACCAACAGCAAGACCCGTGCAATCTATGTGTTCGACACACTCGAGCTGACCCCAGAGTGGCTGGTCAACATGGGCCTGCGCTACGACCACTTCGACACCGACTACAAAACCTACAACGCTGCCGGCACCACTACCGCCAAAGGCAACGATGTCAGCGAGTTCGTGACCGGCCAGTTGGGCCTGGTGTGGAAGCCGGCCGAGAACGGCAGCATCTACGTGTCCTATGCCACCTCCGCTACGCCGCCAGGCGCAATGCTCGGCGAAGGTACCGAAGGCAACCCGCTGGGTGGCACGCCTGATCGCAACGGCAACCTGCTGGCCAGCGACATGGAGCCGGAAGAAACCACCAACTACGAGATCGGTACCAAATGGAACCTGCTCGACGAGCGTCTCTCGCTCGCAGCGGCAGTGTTCCGCACCGAGAAGGAAAACGCCCGCGTACAGGTCAACACCAATACCTACGAGAACGTCGGTGAAACCCGCGTGCAGGGTATCGAGCTGTCTGCCAGCGGCAAGCTGACCGACAAATGGCAGGTATTCGCCGGCTACACCTACATGCAGGCCCGCCAGATCGACGGCGGCCCGCTGGGCAAGGCTAACGACGGCAACCAGTTGCCGAACACGCCGAACAACAGCGCCAGCCTGTGGACAACCTACTCGATCACGCCAAAGCTGACTGTCGGTGGTGGTGCCTTCTACGTGGATGACGTGTACGGCAGCGTGGCCAACACCACCATGGTCGACAGCTACGTACGCTACGACGCCATGGCGGCCTACAAGCTGACCAAGAACATCGACCTGCAGTTGAACGTGCAGAACCTGACCAACGAGGTGTATTACGACAAAGCCTTCTCCACCCACTTCGCCAACCAGGCGGCCGGGCGGACTGCACTGTTGACCACCAGCGTCCACTTCTAAAGCAGCAAGCCAAAGCCCCGTTCATTCCTGTGAGCGGGGCTTTTGCGTATCAAGGCATAATGCACGCCGCGCAGTGTGCGGCAGCAAGACAAGGTGATCGATGTGGTGAAGAAGACGCTGTTCCAATTGCACTGGTTCTTTGGCATCACTGCAGGCCTGGTGCTGGCCTTGATGGGCATTACCGGCGCCCTGTACTCGTTCCAGGAAGAACTGCTGCGCGCATTCAATGCCGATGTGCTCAAGGTAGAAGTACGCCCGGCGGGTGTGCTGCCACCGGCCGAACTGGTGCAGCGGGTCGAAGCCCAGCAGCATGACAAGGTGTCGATGCTGTGGGTCGACGTACGCGACGGCAATGCAGCGCGCATCTTCTTCATGCCGCCACCAGGCGAACGCCGCGGCGAGCTGCGCTATGCCGACCCGTACACCGGTGAACTCAAGGGCGAAGTGGCCGGGCAAGGCTTCTTCAACCTCATGCTCAACCTGCATCGTTTTCTGGCCATGGGCGACACCGGCCGGCAGATCACCGGTGCCTGCACCCTGATGCTGGTGTTTTTCTGCCTCTCTGGCCTGTACCTGCGCTGGCCGCGCAAGGCGCTGGACTGGCGCACCTGGCTGACCTTCGACTGGGCCAAGAAAGGCCGTGCCTTCAACTGGGACCTGCACGCCGTCGCCGGTACTTGGTGCCTGCTGTTCTATTTGCTGTTTGCCCTGACCGGGCTGTTCTGGTCCTACGAATGGTACCGCGAAGGCTTGAACAGGCTGTTGGCCGATGCACCGGCCGCCGGCCAGCAACAGAAGCGTGGCGAAGGCCGAGGCCGTCACGGGCCGCAGAAGATCGACCAGAACGCCCCGCCACGGGTAGTCGACTATGACGCCATCTGGGCCAACCTCAAGGACGCTGCCGGCCCGGGCCTGGCCGCCTACAACCTGCGCCTGCCACCCGTTGGCGGCCAGCCAGCCAACCTGTTCTACCTGCTGGACAGCGCCGACCACCCACGCGCCTTCAATACCCTGGTGTTGGACCCGGCTACCGGCCAGGTGAAAAACCATGACCGCTACACCGACAAATCCTTCAAGGCCCAATTGCTGCAGAGCGTCTACGCCCTGCACGTCGGTGAATACTTCGGCCTGCCAGGGCGTATCATCGTCACCATTGCCAGCCTGACCATGCCACTGTTCTTCGTGACCGGCTGGCTGCTGTACCTCGACCGCCGCCGCAAGAAGCGCCAGGTGCGCGAAGCACGTGGCAACGTTGCTGCCAGTAACGGCAACGGTGACAGCTGGCTGATCGGCTTTGCCAGCCAGAGCGGCTTCGCCGAACAGCTGGCATGGCAAAGTGCCGGTCAATTGCAAGCCGCCGGCTTGCCTGTGCAAGTGCGGGCCCTGGCTGAACTGGGTGAAGACGACCTGCGTCAGGCCCGCCGTGCACTGTTTGTGGTCAGCACCTTCGGCGACGGCGAAGCCCCCGACAGCGCCCGCGGCTTCGAGCGCAAGGTGCTCGGCCAGCCCTGGGCGCTGAACAACCTCAATTACGCCCTGCTGGCCCTCGGCGACCGCCAGTACCCACACTTCTGCGGCTTCGCACGCCGCTTGCAGGCCTGGCTGGGCGAACGCGGTGCCAGCAGCGCCTTCAGCCCGGTGGAAGTGGACAACGCTGACCAGGCCGCCCTGCAACAGTGGCAGCAGGAGTTGGCGCAACTGACCGGTGCCCAGCCGGTGGCCGCCTGGCAGCCGCCAAGCTTTGCCAACTGGTCGCTGGTGCGGCGCGAGCTTTTGAACCCGGGCAGCCAAGGGCAGCCGGTGTACCTGCTTGGCTTGCGCCCAGAAGCGCCTGCCAGTTGGGAAGCCGGTGACCTGGTGGAGATCCTGCCGCTCAATGGTCAGCCACGGATCGACGCGTTCCTCAAGGGCATGGCACTGGATCCCGGCACCCTGGTTCAAGTGAATGGCCTGAACGAAACACTGGCCCAGGCTCTGGCTGGCCGCCAACTGCCGACGCGCCGTGATCACCTGATCGGCTTGCAGCCGCAAGCGCTGATCGACGCACTGGTGCCGATCGGCAGCCGCGAATACTCCATCGCCTCCATTGCCAGCGATGGCGTGCTGGAGCTGATCGTGCGCCAGGAGCGCCACGCCGATGGCCAACTGGGCCTGGGTTCCGGCTGGCTGACCGAACATCTGCCGCTCAATGGCACACTGAGCCTGCGCCTGCGGCGCAACAGTGGCTTCCACCTGCCCGAAACCGCTGCGCCGATGATCCTGATCGGCAACGGCACAGGCATTGCCGGCCTGCGCAGCCTGATCCGCGCACGGGTCAATCTTGGCGAGCAGCGTAACTGGCTACTGTTTGGCGAGCGCAACCGGGCCCATGACCTATTGTGTGGGGATGAGCTGCAAGGCTGGCTGGACAGCGGCGACCTGGCACGGCTGGACCTGGCGTTTTCGCGGGATCAGGCCGAGAAAGTGTATGTGCAGGATGTGTTGCTGCAACAGGCAGACGAGTTCAAGCGCTGGGTGGCGGGTGGCGCCTGTGTGTATGTTTGCGGCAGCCTGCAAGGGATGGCCGCAGGAGTGGATGCAGCGCTCAACGGCATTCTCGGGGAGGCCACTGTGCAGCAGCTGATCGAGGATGGGCGGTATCGGCGGGATGTGTATTGATCAGAAATTGATGTAATCAGTACGGGCCTCTTCGCGGGCAAGCCCGCTCCTACACTGATCGGTAGTGCACACACATCGGTGGTTCGGCACAACCCGCTGTAGGAGCGGGCTTGCCCGCGAAGAGGCCCGTACAGGCTGTCAGTGCAGCTCGAAGGTATCAGCATCCAGGTTGGCCGGGAACTTGGCCCGGTACGCTGCCAGTTCAACCGCACTCAACACCGAAGTAAACACCCCATCCGCCTCACCGGCACTGAGCAAGCTCTCACCCTGGAAGTCCAGCACCTGGCTGTCACCTGAATAGGCAAAGCCCTTGCCATCGGTCCCCACCCGGTTGACCGCCGCTACATAACACAGGTTCTCGATCCCTCGCGCCGGCAGCAGCCGGTTCCAATGCTGACGACGCGCTGCCGGCCAGTTGGCGGTATACAGCAGCAAGTCGGTATCCTGGGCATCGCGGCTCCACACCGGGAAGCGCAGGTCGTAGCAGATCAGTGGGCGAACCCGCCAGCCCTTGATCTCGAACTGCACCTGGCGCTCGCCCGGTGTGTAATGCTTGTGCTCACCGGCCATACGGAACAGGTGGCGCTTGTCGTAGTGCAAGATCTCACCATCCGGGCGCGCCCACAGCAGGCGGTTGCGGTGGCTGCCATCGGCAGCCTGGATGATCACGCTACCGGTAATCACCGCGTTGCACTTCTTCGCCTGGGCCTTCAGCCACTTATAGGTTGGGCCATTCTCAGGTTCGCACAGGCTTTCCGACTGCATCGAAAAACCAGTGGTGAACATTTCCGGCAGGATCACCAGGTCTACTTCACCGACCTGCTCCAGCAACACCTCGAAGTGCGCATAGTTGGCCTCGCGGTCATGCCAGGCCAGGGTGGTTTGCACCAAGGCGACTCTCAGGTTCGGCAGTGTGCTCAGATCGCGCATAGTCTTTCCGCTGCCTGACGCAGCGTCTCCTCTCGTTTGGCAAAGCACAGGCGCACCAGGCGTTGCTCGGGGATGGGTTGCTGGTAGAACACCGATACCGGGATGGTCGCCACACCGTGCTCACGGGTCAGCCACAGTGACATGTCGACATCGTTCAGGTCCGGGCGGATCTGCGAATAGTCCACCAGCTGGAAATAAGTGCCCGCCGTGCGGGTAAAGTTGAAACGCGAACCTTCCAGCAAACCGCAGAACAGGTCGCGCTTGGCCTGGTAGAAGGCCGGCAGCTCATCGATATGCTCAGGGTGCTCGGCCATGAAGTCGGCCAGTGCGCATTGCAGCGGGGTCACACCACAGAAGTTGACGTACTGGTGCACCTTGCGCAGTTCTGCGCTCAGCGCCGGCGGGGCGATCACGTAACCGGTCTTCCAGCCGGTAACGTGGTAGGTCTTGCCAAACGAACTGATCACAAAGGCACGTTGATACAGCTGCGCGTGGGCCAGCACGCTGGCGTGGCGAACACCGTCATAAACCAGATGCTCATAGACCTCGTCGCTGACCAGGTAGATATCGCGGTCGGCAATCAGCGTTGCCAACTGCTCAAGGTCTTCACGAGTGATCAGCGCACCACTGGGGTTGTGCGGCGAATTGAGGATCACCATGCGCGTGCGCGGGCTCAGCGCATCGCTGAACTTCTGCCAGTCGATACGGAAGTTGCCGTCGCTCAACTGCACATGCACGCAACGCCCGCCGGCCAGCTCCACGGACGGCTCGTAGCTGTCGTAGCAAGGGTCGAAGACGATGACTTCATCCCCGGCATTTACCACTGCCTGAATGGCACAGAAGATTGCCTCGGTAGCACCGGGCGTGATGGTCACTTCCTGGTCGGCATCCACCCTGGCCCCGTACAAGCGCTCAACCTTGGCCGCTACCTGCTGGCGCAGCGCCGGCAAGCCGGTCATCGGCGAGTACTGGTTATGCCCGGCAGCCACATGCCGGCCCACTGCATCGAGCAGCGCCTGCGGGCCGTTGAAATCGGGGAAACCTTGCGAAAGGTTGAGCGCGCCGGTTTGCACAGCGAGCTGGGACATGGTGGTAAAGATGGTCGTGCCGACATTCGGCAGTTTGCTGCGGATCATGGAGCCCTCTTTCCTGGGGTGTATCCGGCACGGGGTGAAGTCCGAGCATAGCGGATCGAGCGGTCAGGAAAAAGGTTGAAACAATGAGGGTATTGCGCTGGATCAAAGGGCCTCTTCGCAGCTAAAGCCGCTCCTACAGGGGCACCACAGATTTCGAAAACTGTGCAGTACCTGAGGGAGCGGCTTCAACCGCGAAGAAGTCGACGCAAAATCAGCGTTTGTCGCGACGCTTCTTCTCGGCCTTCTTGTGGTGAGACATCAGGCGGCGCTTCTTGTTGACCTGGCGATCGGTGAGGGTGTTCTTCTTGCCCTCGTACGGGTTCTCACCGCCCTTGTACTCAATACGGATCGGCGTACCGACCAGCTTCAGCACGCGACGGTAGGTGTTCTCCAGGTAACGCGAGTACGACTTCGGAATCTTCTCGGTCTGGTTGCCGTGGATCACGATCAGCGGCGGGTTGGCGCCACCCAGGTGGGCATAGCGCAGCTTGATGCGGCGGCCATTGACCAACGGTGGCTGGTGCTCGCTCACGGCATCTTCGAGGATCTGCGTCAGGCGGCTGGTCGGCCAACGGGTAACCGCCGACTTGAACGCGGCCTGTACCGACTTGTACAGGTTGCCCACGCCGGTACCGTGCAAGGCAGAGATGAAGTGAATGTCGGCGAAGTCGACGAAGAACAGCCGGCGCTCCAGCTCGGTCTTCACATAGTCCCGCTCGCCCGGCTGCATGCCATCCCACTTGTTCAGGGCAATGACGATGGCACGGCCGGCTTCCAGGGCGAAGCCCAGCAGGTTCAGGTCGTGGTCCACCACACCCTCGCGGGCGTCCATGACAAAGATCACCACGTTGGCGTCCTTGATCGCCTGCAGCGTCTTCACCACCGAGAACTTCTCGACTTCTTCGTGGATCTTGCCGCGCTTGCGCACGCCAGCGGTGTCGATGAAGGTGTACTTCTCGTCATCGCGCTCGAACGGGATATAGATACTGTCGCGGGTGGTGCCCGGCTGGTCGTACACCACCACGCGCTCTTCACCGAGCATGCGGTTGACCAGGGTCGACTTGCCGACGTTCGGGCGGCCGATGATGGCAATCTTGATACCATCTTTCTCGCTCGGGCCTGGGATGCGTACCGCTTCCTCGCCTTCAGCGACATCAGCATCCAGTGCTTCTTCGACCTGATCGCGCGGAAGGTGGCCAAGCACAGCCTCCATCAGCGCGTTGATGCCACGCCCCTGGGAGCCGGCCACCGGGATGGCGTTGCCCATGCCCAGCGGCGAGAACTCGGCGCGGGCGACGTCGGCGTCGATGTTGTCGATCTTGTTGGCGACCAGAATCGCTTCTTTGTTGCGCTTGCGCAGGTGCTCGGCAATCATCTGGTCGGCGGCGGTCATGCCGGCGCGGGCATCGACCAGGAACAACACGTAGTCGGCTTCTTCAATGGCCATGAGCGACTGCTCGGCCATTTTCTCGTCCATGCCCACTTCGTCACCGGTGATACCACCGGTGTCGATCAGGATGAAGGAACGCCCCTGCCAGCTGGCATCACCATACTGGCGGTCACGGGTCAGGCCCGACAGGTCACCGACGATGGCATCGCGGGTTTTGGTCAGGCGGTTGAACATGGTGGATTTGCCGACGTTCGGGCGGCCCACCAGGGCAATTACGGGAACCATCGGCTCTCCACTCTCGAATTCTTGAAAATGCAAAGGCCGCTGCAAGGCAGCGGCCGGAGTACGGGCGGCGTGTCCTACGCCGCAACTTGAAGCCCTTCAAGGCTTCAAGCATAGCTTCAGCGGATGGTCAGTGCCTCGAGCTTGCCGCTGTTGCCGAAGACGTAGATGGTGTCGCCGACCACAAGTGGGCGGGCGCGCAGGCCATCGCTGTCGATGCGCTCACGGCCGACAAAGCGGCCATCGACCTGGCTCAGCAGGTGCAGGTAACCTTCGAAGTCACCTACGGCTACGTAGCTGGAATACACTTCCGGGGCCGAAAGCTGACGGCGGGCCATGGTGTCGTTGGTCCACAAGGCGCTGGAAGAGCGCTCGTCGACACTTTCAACCGTACCAGACGCTTCGCTGACGTAGACGTTACCGAAACCCTGGGCCACGCCCACGTAGCTGGAGGCATCTCGCTGCCACAGCACACGGCCGCTTTCCAGGTCCAGGCCCGCTACGCGGCCCTGATAGGTGCTGACGTACAGGGTTTCACCAGACAGCAGCAGGCCGCCGTCGATGTCCACCACACGCTCCAGCTCGGAACGGCCTTGCGGGATGGCCACGCGGCTCTCCCACACTGGCACGCCGTTGTTGATGTCCACCGCCACCACCTTGCCGGTGGACAGGCCGGCAATGGCGAGGCGGTTGGTGGCGATCGGTGCACCGGTCCCACGCAGGGTCAGTACGGCCGGAGTGTTTTCGTAGATCCAGCGGCGGTCGCCGGTGGCAGCATCCAGGCCAATCAGGCGGTCATCCTGGGTCTGTACCACGACCACGTCACCGTTGTTGGCAGGCGGGGCCAGCACTTCACTGGTTACCCGTGAGCGCCAGCGCTCTTCACCGGTGCTGGAGTCCAGGGCAATGACTTCGCCCTTCAGGGTGCCAAGCATGACCAGACCGTAGCCCACGCCAACCGCGCCGGAAACCTTCAGCTCCAGGTCCTTCTTCCACACCACGTCACCGGTGATGCGGTCGAGGGCGAACACTTCGCCGTTGACGTCGGAAGCGTAGATACGGTCGTTCTCGATGGCCGGTACCAGGGTGTTGTAGGTTTCACCCTGGCCATCACCGATCGAACGGCTCCACTGCTTTTTCAGCACCACTTCTTCGGTGAACTTGGTCAGCTCGGCCGGTGGCAGTTCCTTCTTGCTGTTGCTGCTGCAACCTGCGGCCAGTACGGCCAGGGTCAGCACTGCTGCATGTTTCCAACCGATCACTTACGCGTCCCCTTTGGCCAGGTCATCCAGCTTCAATTGCAGGCCACCGACCGCCGCGTCATCAGACAGCGCAGCCTTGGCTTTCTCGTAAGCGCTGTGCGCGTCGTCGGCGCGACCCAGCTGTACCAGCAGGTCACCCTTCAACTCTTCACGGCTGGCCAGGAAGGCTTTGTCGGCATCGCCGTCGAGCAGCTTCAGGGCATCCTCGGCCTTGTTCTGGGCAGCCAATACACGTGCCAGGCGCTGGCGCGAAATTTCTCCCAAGGTGGCATCGGCCGGCTTGTCCAGCACGCTTTTCAGCTCCGCAGCAGCGTCGTCGAGCTTGCCGCTCTCGACCGCAACCTTGGCCACGAACAGGCTACCGTACTGGGCATAGGCCGTGCCGCCAAACTCGCTCTTGAGCTTGCCGGCCAGTTCCGCCACCTTCGTGGTGTCTGGTTGGCCAGTTGGCGTCAGGCTGGTTTCAAGCAAAGCCTGATACAGCTGCGAGGCACCTTGTGACTGGTTGTTCTGGTACTTGTGCCAGGTATTCCACCCCAGCACGACCACGCCAGCCAGCAACGCGCCGGTCAGCAGCGGCTTGCCGTTGCGGTTCCACCAGTCCTTGACCCCTGCCAGGTCATCATCATCGGTACTCGACACCCCAATACTCCTTTTCGCCTATTCGTTGTTGAACCGCGTTACGCCTGCGCGATCGCGGTTTCCAGGTGCTCTGCCAGAGCATCCCAGGCAATGTTCTGTTGTTCGCCCTGGCCACGCAGGGGCTTGAAGCCGACTTCCTGCCTGGCCAGCTCATCATCACCGAGAATCAGGGCAAACAGTGCGCCGCTCTTGTCGGCCTTCTTGAACTGGCTCTTGAAGCTGCCACCACCGGCATTGACGGCCAGCCGCAGACCCGGCAGCCGGTCGCGCAGGCCTTCGGACAGGCGCAGGCCAGCCAGCTCGGCCTGCTCGCCAAAGGCGCACAGGTAGACATCGATGGTGCGGCTGATCGACTCGGGTACCTTACCCAACGTTTCCAGCAGCAGGATGAGGCGCTCGATGCCCATGGCGAAACCAACGCCAGTGGTCGGCTTGCCGCCCATCTGCTCGACCAGGCCGTCGTAGCGGCCACCGGCACACACGGTCCCCTGGGCGCCGAGCTTGTCAGTTACCCACTCGAACACGGTCTTGCTGTAGTAGTCCAGGCCACGCACCAGCTTGGTGTTGATCACGAACGGAATACCGGCAGCGTCCAGACGGGCCTTGAGGCCCTCGAAGTGCACGCGCGATTCTTCGTCCAGGTAGTCTTCCAGCTTCGGCGCACCGACCAGCACCGCCTGGGTGTTCTGGTCCTTGCTGTCGAGGATGCGCAGCGGGTTGCTCTTCAAGCGACGCTGGCTGTCTTCGTCCAGTTGCTCCAGGCGCGCCGAGAGGAACTCGACCAGCGCGTCACGGTAGCGTGCACGGGCCTCGCTGGTGCCCAGACTGTTGAGTTCCAGCTTGACCGCGTCCTGGATGCCCAGCAGGCCCCACAGGCGCCAGGTCAGCATGATCAGCTCGGCGTCGATGTCCGGGCCATCCAGGTTGAACACTTCCACGCCGATCTGGTGGAACTGGCGGTAGCGGCCCTTCTGCGGGCGCTCGTGACGGAACATCTGGCCGATGTACCACAGCTTCTGCACCTGACCGTTACCGGTAATGCCGTGCTCCAGCACTGCGCGTACGCAGGCAGCGGTGCCCTCGGGGCGCAGGGTCAACGAATCGCCGTTGCGGTCCTCGAAGGTGTACATCTCTTTTTCGACGATGTCGGTCACTTCACCGATCGAGCGTTTGAACAGCTCGGTGAACTCGACGATCGGCGTGCGGATCTGGCTGTACCCGTAGGTGTCCAGCAGGCCGGCCACGGTGCCTTCGAAGTAGCGCCACAGCGGCGACTGTTCTGGCAGGATGTCGTTCATGCCACGGATGGCTTGCAGCGATTTGCTCACGAAAAGTCCTTACGAATTCTGTGTGTCAGCCACGGACGATCAGCGCCGCGTCGGCTTCGACCTTTTCGGCCGCTTTCTGGCGGATGAGCTTTTCCAGCTCATCGACCAGGTTGTCATTGGTCAGTTTCTGTGCCGGCTTGCCGTCGATGTAGATCAGGTTCGGCGTACCACCGGTCAGGCCGACATGGGCTTCCTTGGCTTCACCCGGGCCATTGACCACGCAACCGATCACTGCCACGTCCAGCGGCACCAGCAGGTCTTCCAGGCGCCCTTCCAGCTCGTTCATGGTCTTGACCACATCGAAGTTCTGGCGCGAGCAACTCGGGCAGGCGATGAAGTTGATGCCACGCGAACGCAGGTGCAGCGACTTGAGGATGTCGTAACCGACCTTCACTTCTTCGACCGGGTCGGCCGCCAGCGAGATACGGATGGTATCGCCAATGCCTTCGGCCAGCAGCATACCGAGGCCTACGGCGGATTTCACCGTCCCCGAACGCAGGCCACCGGCTTCGGTGATGCCCAGGTGCAGCGGCTGAACGATCTGCTTGGCCAGCAGGCGGTAGGCTTCGACGGCCATGAACACGTCGGAGGCCTTGACGCTGACCTTGAAGTCCTGGAAGTCCAGGCGGTCGAGGTGCTCGACATGGCGCAGGGCCGACTCGACCAGCGCGGCCGGCGTTGGCTCGCCGTACTTCTTCTGCAGGTCTTTTTCCAGCGACCCGGCGTTGACCCCGATACGGATCGGGATACCGCGATCGCGGGCGGCATCGACCACGGCGCGCACACGGTCTTCACGGCCGATGTTGCCCGGGTTGATACGCAGGCAGTCGACGCCAAGCTCCGCCACACGCAGGGCGATCTTGTAGTCGAAGTGGATGTCGGCGACCAGTGGCACACTGACCAGTTGCTTGATCTTGCCGAACGCTTCGGCGGCGTCCATGTCCGGCACCGAAACACGCACGATGTCCACGCCGGCGTCGGCCAGGCGCTGGATTTGCCCCACGGTGGCGGCCACATCGTTGGTATCGGTGTTGGTCATGCTCTGCACCGCGATGGGCGCATCACCACCCACCGGCACATTGCCGACCCAGATTTTGCGGGATTCGCGACGTTTGATCGGAGATTCGCCGTGCATGAGTTACTGTCCCAACTTCAGGCGAGCAGTCTCGCCACTGGTGAACGGGGCAACATCGACGGCCTGGCCGTTGTAGCTGACCTGGGCGCCGCGGGCAAAGCCCAGGCGTACCGCGAACGGCGGCTTGCCGGTCAGCTCGAGGTTGTCCCCCTTGCGCTTGATGGCGCTGAACAGCACCTTGCCGTTGCCGTCGGAAACCTGGGTCCAGCAATCGGCGGTGAACTGGATGGAGACTTTGCCGCTACCGGCCGGTACTGCAACAGGCTCGCTGGCGGCCACTGCCGCTGCAGGTACAGCCGGTGCGGGCGCAGCTGCAGGCGGGGCGGCGGTAGCCGGTGCTACGGGGGCCGGCGTGGCCGCCGGTACGCTGGCAACGGGCTGTTCCGGCGCCTGTTGGGCAGGTGCCGGGGTTGCCGGTGCCTGTTCGCCGGTAGCAGCAGGCTCCTCGGTAGCGCCCTGTGCCAATGGCAGTGGTGCTGACTCAGGCTGCTGGCCAGCGGTAACGGCCTGGTCTTCAGGCTCATCGAGCGGGTGAATCTGGGTGGTGCCGTCGGCGCTTTCGACCTCGACGTGCTCCAAGGCAATCTTGGCCAGGTCCTTGCCACGCAGGCTGCCCTGGTCCTGCCACCAGACAAAGCCACCACCAACCACAGCCACCAGCAGCAACAGGCTGACGCCGCGCAGGATGTTGTGCGACAGGCGCACCGGCTCTTCGATACGGCCCAGCGAGTGCACGTCGCTGCCTTTGGCGTGGGTACCGGTGTAGCGGTCGAAGGCATCTACCAGGGTGGCCTGGTCGAGGTCCATGAGCTTGGCATAGGCGCGAATGTAGCCACGGGCGAACGTATGCCCTGGCAGCTTGTCGAAGGCGCCGGTTTCCACATGGTTCAACGAACTGACAGTGAGGTTGAGCTTGCGGGCCACCTCGGCTTGAGACCAGTCCCGTTTCTCACGGGCCAGGCGCAAAAGCTCACCGGGGTTCTGGCCAGGCGCTACTGCTACTTCGGGATGCGCGGCGTTCATCGTTGCTCCGACAGGTATTGCTGATATTCCGGCGTACCGGGATAAAGTCGTTGTAATTGCTGGCCCGTTTCGGCCAGTGCGCCCTGCTCGTCGAACACCCTGGCAAGGCGGCTGCCCAGCAGCAGGCTACGGGCATCGTGTTCGCTCAACTGGCTGAAACGATCGTAGTAGTCCCGGGCCGGCACATAATGCCTGTTTTCGTAGGACAACTCAGCCATTTCCAGCAACGCTTTCGGTTGCCGCTGGTTGAGTTGCAACGCTTTCAACAGATAGGCGTGCGCCTGATCGCGCCGTTCGAGCTTCAAGGCAGTCAGGCCCAGGTTCTCATAAACGCGCGAGCGCTCAGGATACAGGGTATCTGCACTGGCAAGGCGAAACATCTGTTTGGCTTCGGCAAATCGCCCCTGAGCATAAAGGAAACTGCCGTAATTGTTGCGAATTCGCGTGTCGCCGTTACTGATTTGCAGAGCTTTGCGAAAATGCGCTTGCGCCAGGACAGGCTCACCTTCTACCTGGAACACCAGCGCCAGGGCGGCGTGGGCATCGGCATCAGCGCTGTCGAGGGCCAGTGCCTTGCCCAGCGGCGCCTTGGCCTGCTCGGTCAAACCCTGTTGCAAATAACCCAGGCCAAGCTGCACATAAGCCTGCCCCGCCTGTGCCCTGCCCTGACGGTTGGCCAGGGGGTCGTTCGCGCCGCCCGACACGCAGCCGGCCAGCAGCAATAGCGCAAGGATCGACAGCGCGGCGCGCAGGCTCATGGGCAAGGTCCCGGTCAGTGGCTGGCGGCGCTGTCTTGCAGCTCGACGTCAGCGGAAAGCTGGCGCACGGCGATATAGCGCTCACTGCGGCGGGTACGGTCGTTGACCTGGCCGACCAACTGGCCACAGGCGGCGTCGATGTCGTCGCCACGGGTGGTGCGCGTAGTAACGTTGAAACCACCGTGGTGCAGCAGGTCCTGGAAGCGACGAATGGCATTGTTGCTCGGCCGCTCGTAGCCCGAATGCGGGAACGGGTTGAACGGGATCAGGTTGATCTTGCACGGAACATCGCGCAGCAGCTCGATCATTTGCGCGGCATGCTCAGGCTGATCGTTGACGTCCTTGAGCAGGGTGTACTCGACGGTGAGCACACGCTTGCCACCCAGAGTGGACATGTAGCCCATGCACGATTCCAACAGCACTTTCAGCGGGTACTTCTTGTTGATCGGTACCAGCTTGTTGCGCAGCTCGTCGTTCGGCGCGTGCAGCGACAGGGCCAGCGACACGTCGATGTGCTTGGCCAGTTCGTCGATCATCGGCACCACGCCCGAGGTGGACAGGGTGACGCGACGCTTGGAAATGCCATAGCCCAGGTCATCCATCATGATTTTCATGGCGGCGATGACGTTGTCGAAGTTCAGCAAGGGCTCACCCATGCCCATCATCACCACGTTGGTAATCGCGCGGTCGACTTTGGCAGGGACGGTCCCGAAGGATTTGTTGGCAAGCCACACCTGGCCGATCACTTCGGCGGCAGTGAGATTGCTGTTGAAGCCTTGCTTGCCAGTGGAGCAGAAGCTGCAGTCCAGGGCACAGCCGGCTTGCGACGATACGCACAGGGTGCCGCGATCGTCGGTAGGAATGTAGACGGTCTCGACGCAGCTGCCGGAGGCAACGCGGATCACCCACTTACGGGTACCGTCGGCGGAAATGTCTTCACTGACCACTTCCGGGGGGCGAATCTCGGCAACGGCCTCGAGCTTTTCGCGCAAGACCTTGCCTACGTTGGTCATGGCCGCAAAGTCGGACACGCCAAAATGGTGAATCCATTTCATCACCTGGCCGGCGCGGAAGCGCTTCTCCCCGATAGAGTCGAAGAATTGTTCCATTTCCGGCTGGGTCAGGCCCAACAGGTTGATTTTGCCAGTAGATGTCGTCATGGATTCACCCTCACCCGTAAGCTTTCGCTTAGCGAGTGGTTACCTCGGTAGCAGCGAAGAAGTAAGCGATTTCGCGAGCGGCAGCAGCTTCGGAGTCCGAACCGTGAACGGCGTTGGCGTCGATCGACTCGGCGAAGTCAGCACGGATGGTGCCGGCAGCAGCTTCTTTAGGGTTGGTAGCGCCCATCAGTTCACGGTTCTTGGCGATGGCGTTTTCGCCTTCCAGAACCTGAACAACAACCGGGCCGGAAGTCATGAAGGCAACCAGGTCAGCAAAGAAGCCGCGCTCGCTGTGCTCAGCGTAGAAGCCTTCGGCTTCGGCTTTGGACAGTTGCTTGATTTTCGAGGCAACGATTTTCAGGCCGGCTTCTTCGAAGCGAGTGGTGATCTTGCCGATGACGTTTTTGGCAACTGCGTCAGGCTTGATGATCGAGAAAGTACGTTGAACAGCCATGGAAAACTCCAGAATATGAGTGTTACGAAAAATTAAACCCGCGAATTATACGCGGGTTTCAGGGGATTGCCTAACCTGCAGAAGACGCTTAGTCGGCTTCGTCGATCCAGGCAGCCTGGATTGCCTCGAGCACTTTTTCACCGCCGCGTGACGGATCGTCGCTGAATTCTGGCAATGCCAGCACCCAACGGTGCAGGTCGACGAAATTCACATAACGAGGATCGACCTCAGGCTTGCTTTCTGCAAGCTGGATCGCGATTTCAAGTACATCAACCCATTTCAGACTCATGTACAGGCCCTCAGTGCGGTGCTTCGGCAGCGTGGTTGAGCGAATACTTGGGGATCTCGATGGTCAGGTCTTCGTCGGCGACCACCACCTGGCAACCCAGGCGCGACTGCGCTTCAAGGCCCCAGGCCTTGTCCAGCATGTCTTCTTCCAGCTCATCAGCCTCTTCGAGCGAATCGAAGCCCTTGCGCACGATGCAGTGGCAAGTGGTGCAGGCCTTGACGCCGCCGCAGGCGCTTTCCATCTCGATGTGATGGTCGTGGGCCAGTTCCAGGATGTTGGTCCCGACAGGCACTTCCACGGTCAGCCCTTCGGGGCAGAACTTCTCATGCGGCAGGAATGTCACCAGCGGCATCGGTTACTCCTCGATCTCATTCAGGTTGCGCCCGGCCAGTGCGGCTTTTACCGTCGAATCAAGGCGACGGGCGGCAAATGCATCGGTCACCTGCGACAGACGCTTGGTCTGTAGCTCGATGGCTGCGCCATCGGTGCCGGCCAGCAAATCACGTAGTTCTTGCATCTGGAATTCGATTGCGTCGCGCTCGTCACTGCTGAGCAGGCGTTCACCGTCGGCGTCCAGGGCGCCCTGTACCGCTTCGAGCAGGCGCTCGGCATCCACCTGATGCTCACGCAACTGGCGGGCGTGCTTGTCGGAGCCGGCGTGCTCGAAGGAGTCCTTGAGCATGCGGGCAATTTCACCGTCGGTCAGGCCGTAGGATGGCTTGACCTGAATGCTGGCTTCCACACCCGAACCCAGTTCGCGGGCACCAACGCTAAGCAGGCCATCAGCATCGACCTGGAAGGTGACACGGATTTTCGCCGAGCCGGCAACCATGGCCGGAATACCGCGCAGTTCGAAGCGGGCCAGCGAGCGGCAGTCGCTGATCAGCTCGCGTTCGCCCTGCAGCACGTGGATCATCATGGCCGTCTGGCCATCTTTATACGTGGTGAATTCCTGGGCACGCGCCACCGGAATGGTGGTGTTGCGCGGGATCACCTTTTCCATCAACCCGCCCATGGTCTCCAGGCCCAACGACAGCGGGATGACATCGAGCAACAGCAGTTCACCCCCTTCGCGGCGGTTGCCGGCCAAGGTGTCGGCCTGAATGGCAGCACCAATGGCCACCACCTGGTCAGGATCGATCGAGGTCAGCGGCGCGCGGCCGAACAGCGTGCCCACGGCGTCACGCACACGCGGTACGCGGGTTGAGCCGCCGACCATGACCACAGCGCTGACTTCTTCCAGCTCCACGCCACTGTCGCGCACGGCGCGACGGCAAGCCTTGAGGCTACGGGCAACCAGTGGCTCGATCATGGCCTCAAAAGCGGCGCGGCTCAGTTCGCCCTGCCAGGTGCCGTGGCTGACACTGACTACGCTGGCGTCGGTCAGGGCTTCCTTGGCGGCGCAGCCGGTTTGCAGCAACGCGCGCTGGGTGGCCGGGTCAAGGTCGGACGACAGGCCGGCCTGCTCGATGATCCAGCCGGCAATGGCGTGGTCGAAGTCATCACCACCCAGGGCAGTATCGCCCCCGGTGGCCAGCACCTCGAACACGCCAGCGGTCAGGCGCAGGATGGAAATGTCAAAGGTGCCCCCACCCAGGTCATAGATGGCCACCACGCCTTCGGCGTCCTGGTCCAGGCCGTAGGCCACGGCGGCGGCAGTGGGCTCATTGAGCAGGCGCAGCACGTTCAGGCCGGCCAGGCGCGCAGCGTCCTTGGTCGCCTGGCGCTGGGCGTCGTCGAAGTAGGCCGGCACGGTAATCACCGCCCCTACCAGTTCACCACCCAGGGTTTCTTCAGCCCGCTCACGCAGCACCTTGAGGATGTCGGCAGACACTTCTACCGGGCTTTTCGGGCCCTGTACGGTGTCGATAAACGGCATGTGCGACTCACCGCCCACAAAGCGGTACGGCAGTTGTTCGCCCAGTTGCTTGACGTCGGCCAGGCCGCGCCCCATCAGGCGCTTGACCGACAGCACAGTGTTCAACGGGTCGCTTGAAGCGGCGTCACGTGCAGCCTGCCCCACTTCGATGCGCCCGTCGAGGTAGCGCACCGCGGACGGCAGAATGACGTTACCCTGCGCATCAGGCAGGGGCTCACTACGACCGCTGCGCAGTGCAGCGACCAGAGAGTTGGTGGTACCCAGGTCGATCCCCACCGCCAGGCGGCGCTGGTGCGGCTGAGGGCTTTGACCGGGTTCGGCAATCTGCAGTAGGGCCATGCTTATCTGAATACCTTAGGCGTCATCACGGGCGACGCCGGGTTAATCGTCGAGGCGCTCTTCCAGTTGGCGCACTTCTTGGGCGAGCTTGTCGAGGAACTGCATGCGGCGCATCAGGCGCTCGGCCTTGTCGCGCTCGCCTGGGGCATCCCAGCAGGCGGCGAAATCCTCGTTCAGCGTGTCCTGGGCGGCCTTCAGGCGCTTCTTGAACACGCCGACACCGTCAAGGTCGGCTTCGTCCTGCAGTTCTTCGAGCTCTTCGCGCCACTGCATCTGCTGCAGCAGGAAGTCCGGGTCATGGACCGTGACTTCCTGAGGCACTTCGTGACCGCTGATGGCCAGCAGATAGCGGGCGCGACGCGGCGCACTGCGCAGGGTCTGGTAGGCGTCGTTGAGGGCCGCGGACTTCTCCAGCGCTACTCGCTGCTCTCGCTCGGAGGCGTCGGCAAAGCGGTCGGGATGGACTTCGCGGGCCAACTCACGATAGCGAGTGGCCAGCTTGTCGAGATCCAGACGGAAACCTGGCTGGAGGTCAAACAATGCGTAATGACAAGGAGTACCCACAGCCAGCCTCAAACGTTGAAGCTTTCGCCGCAGCCACACTCACCGCGCACGTTGGGGTTGTTGAACTTGAAGCCTTCGTTCAACCCTTCCTTGACGAAGTCCAGCTCGGTGCCATCGAGGTAGACCAGGCTCTTGGGATCGATGATCACCTTCACGCCATGGTTCTCGAACACGGTGTCTTCGTCCGCCAGTTCGTCGACGAACTCCAGCACGTAGGCCAGGCCCGAGCAACCGGTGGTGCGCACGCCCAGGCGAATGCCTTCACCTTTGCCGCGCCCGTCGAGGGAGCGGCGAATGTGGTTGGCGGCGGCTTCTGTCATGCTGATAGCCATCAGGACTCCTTACCTCGCAACAGGCGGCTTAGATCAAGCCTTTCTTCTGCTTGTAATCGCGAACGGCTGCCTTGATGGCATCTTCGGCGAGTACCGAGCAGTGGATCTTGACCGGCGGCAGCGCCAGTTCTTCAGCCAGCTGGGTGTTCTTGATGGTTTCGGCTTCGTCCAGGGTCTTGCCCTTCATCCACTCGGTGGCGAGGGAGCTGGAAGCGATGGCCGAACCGCAGCCGTAGGTCTTGAACTTGGCGTCTTCGATGACGCCCTGCTCGTTGACCTTGATTTGCAGACGCATCACGTCACCACACGCTGGGGCGCCGACCATGCCGGTACCGACATCCGGGTCTTCGGCATTCATCTTGCCGACGTTGCGTGGGTTTTCGTAGTGGTCGATGACCTTTTCACTGTATGCCATGGTGCAATTCCTTCCTCATCAGGGAGCCGCTCTTGCCGGCGACTGCTTAGTGGGCGGCCCACTCGATCTTGGAGATGTCAACGCCGTCTTTGTACATGTCCCACAGCGGCGACAGCTCACGCAGTTTGTTGACGGCCTCGCAGACTTTCTGCGCGGCATAGTCGACTTCTTCTTCAGTGGTGAAGCGGCCGAAGGAGAAGCGGATCGAGCTGTGCGCCAGCTCGTCGTTGCGGCCCAGAGCACGCAGTACGTAGGACGGCTCGAGCGACGCGGAGGTGCATGCCGAACCGGACGATACGGCGATGTCCTTCAGCGACATCAGCAGCGACTCGCCTTCGACGTAGTTGAAGCTCAGGTTCAGGTTGTGCGGTACACGGGCAGTCTGGCTGCCGTTGACGTACAGCTCTTCAAGGTTGGAAACCTGCTTGAAGAAGCGGTCACTCAGGGCCTTGATGCGCACGTTTTCCGCGGCCATTTCCTGCTTGGCAATGGCGAAGGCTTCGCCCATGCCAACGATCTGGTGGGTCGGCAGGGTACCCGAACGCATGCCGCGCTCATGGCCACCGCCGTGAATGATGGCTTCCAGGCGCACCCGCGGCTTGCGGCTGACATACAGCGCACCAATGCCTTTAGGGCCGTAGACCTTGTGCGCCGAGAACGACATTAGGTCGACCTTCAGCTTCTGCACATCGATTTCGACCTTGCCGGCCGACTGGGCAGCGTCAACGTGGAACAGCACGCCGCGCGAACGGGTCAGTTCACCGATGGCAGCGATGTCGTTGATCGAGCCGACTTCGTTGTTCACATGCATCAGCGAGACGAGGATGGTGTCGTCACGCAGGGCTGCCTCAACCATGGCCGGGGTAACGATGCCGTCTTCGCCTGGTTCCAGGTAAGTGACTTCGAAACCTTCACGCTCCAGCTGGCGAGCGGTATCCAGGACCGCCTTGTGCTCGATCTTGGAGGTGATGATGTGCTTGCCCTTGGTCTGATAGAAGTGCGCAACACCTTTCAGCGCCAGGTTGTCGGACTCGGTGGCACCGCTGGTCCAGACGATTTCACGCGGATCGGCATTGATCAGTTCGGCAACCTGGCGGCGACCATTCTCGACCGCTTCTTCGGCCTTCCAGCCAAAGACGTGGGAGCGCGAAGCCGGGTTACCGAAGTTCCCGTCAACCAGCAGGCACTCGGCCATCTTCTGGGCGACGCGTGGGTCAACCGGAGTGGTCGCGGAATAATCAAGGTAGATCGGCAACTTCATTTGTCTCTCCTATCAGGCGGTGGCGTCGCTCGTCGTCCCAGAGGGATCAATCGACGGCGGACGTCTCAATCTTGTCCAACTGGGCGGTTCGGCCTGCGACACGACGCAGGTCCTGGCGTTGAGCGACTTCCTGCACCTCACGGCGCATGACGAGGTCGGCCAGGCTGATGCCGCTGAGGAATTCATGGATCTGCTGGCTGAGGTCGCACCACAAATGGTGGGTCAGGCAGGTATCACCGGCATGGCAGTCCCCGAGCCCCTGGCAACGGGTGGCATCGACCGATTCGTTGACCGCGTCGATGACCTGGGCCACCTGGATGGTTTCCATGCCTCGCGACAGCTGGTAGCCGCCACCCGGGCCACGCACGCTGGAGACCAGGCTGCTGCGGCGCAGTTTGGCGAACAGCTGTTCCAGATAAGAGAGGGATATGCCCTGGCGCTCGGAAATGTCGGCCAAAGACACCGGCCCATGCTGCGCGTGCAACGCCAGGTCGAGCATGGCAGTCACGGCGTATCGGCCTTTGGTAGTCAGTCGCATGGCTATTGGGTACCACGGGAGTTTCGGGATGTGTGCAAGTATGCGATTCCCGAGCATTTAAGTCAACTATTAGACCTACTGCTTTAGTCGGGTTTGCATCGGGGAGGCGGGCGCGATTGTAGCAGACAAGGGGCGCGATCACACGCCCCGTATGTCACTATGATTTCAGCACGGCGCAATCAATGCGACTGAGTGTCGCGCTGGGCCACCTGGGCCACCTCGGTGAATTCGTCTTCCGGCAAGGCCGGCAGTTCTTTGGCACAGTAGTCACTGCCCATCTTGGTCAGTGCGCCACACATACCCTCCAACCGCTCGTCGACGGCCTGCAGGTGGTCGAGCATCTGGCCGATGGCACGCGCCACCGGGTCAGGCATATCACCGCTGACACCGTAGGCGTCGAAGCCGATCTTCTCGGCCATGGCCTTGCGCTTGGCCTCAACTTCATTGTCTTCGCTCTTGACGATGATCCGCCCAGGGATACCCACCGCCGTGGCGCCGGCCGGAACGGCTTTGGTCACCACCGCATTGGAACCGATCTTGGCACCGGCACCGACGGTGAACGGGCCCAGCACCTTGGCCCCCGCCCCTACCACCACGCCGTTTTCCAGGGTGGGGTGGCGCTTGCCCTTGTTCCAGCTGGTGCCGCCAAGGGTTACGCCCTGGTAAAGGGTAACGTCGTCGCCGATCTCGGCGGTTTCACCGATGACGATACCCATGCCGTGGTCAATGAAGAAACGCCGGCCGATGGTGGCACCGGGGTGGATCTCGATACCGGTCAGCCAGCGGCCGAAGTTCGACACCAGCCGGGCCAGCCACTTGAAATCACGCTTCCACAGGGCATTGCCCAGGCGGTGCAGCCAGATGGCATGCATGCCCGGGTAGCAGGTGAGCACCTCGAAGGCATTGCGCGCAGCCGGGTCACGGTGAAATACGCTTTGAATATCTTCACGCAGGCGTTCAAACATCTGTCAGTCCTTCCGTTTATGCGGCTCGCCTCGGACCACTTTCTGGGTCTCGGTAAGAATGCCGCGCAAAATGCTCATTTCCGAACGCTCGACCGCCACCCGCCCGTACAGCCGGCGAAGGCGCGGCATCAGGTGCTTGGGTTTATCAGGGTCGAGGAAGCCGATGCCCACCAAGGTTTTTTCCAGGTGGTCGTAGAACAGCTCCATTTCGTCCATGGTCGCCAGCTCGCTGGCGTCAACCTTCTCGACCTTGCCCGGCGCTGCACCGGCTGCCAGCCAGGCCATGCGCACCTCATAAGAGAGCACCTGCACGGCGGCAGCCAGGTTCAGCGAGCTGAAGTCGGGGTTTGAGGGAATGTGCACGTGGAAGTGACATCGCTGCAGTTCTTCGTTGGTCAGGCCAGCGTGTTCGCGCCCGAACACCAGGGCGATTTCTTCGCCGCCATTGGCATGCTCCACCGCCTTGTCGCCACATTCACGCGGGCCGATCAACGGCCAGGGAATGCTGCGCTCGCGGGCGCTGGTGCCCATTACCAGATTGCAGCCGACCAGCGCCTGCTCGAGGCTGTCGACCACCTGGGCATTATCCAGCACATCGTCGGCGCCCGAGGCGCGGGCACTGGCATCCACCGCGGGGAACTCTTTCGGCTGCACCAGCACCAGACGCGACAAGCCCATGTTTTTCATGGCACGCGCAGCGCCGCCGATGTTGCCGGGGTGGCTGGTATTGACCAGAACAACACGAATATTTTGCAGCAAGGTGTTGTGCTCACAGATGCAGGAATCAGGGCCCTCGATCTTACAGAACCGACAGACGTAACGCTATGAAAGCAAATGTGACACTTCTGCCGACAAAGTTTTCTGCTAGAATGATCGGCTTTCTTCTTTAACATCTCCAGGTGACCCGCCCATGCAGCCTATGCTGAATATCGCCCTGCGCGCCGCTCGCAGCGCCAGTGAACTGATTTTCCGCTCCATCGAACGCCTGGATAGCATCAAGGTCGATGAGAAAGAGGCCAAGGACTACGTTTCCGAAGTCGATCGTGCCGCCGAGCAGAGCATCGTCAACGCCCTGCGCAAGGCCTACCCGAACCACTCCATCCAGGGCGAAGAAACCGGCCTGCACGCGGGTAGCGGCGAAGAAGGCAAGGATTACCTGTGGATCATCGACCCGCTGGATGGCACCACCAACTTCCTGCGCGGTATCCCGCACTTCGCTGTCAGCATTGCCTGCAAGTACCGTGGTCGCCTTGAGCACGCTGTGATCGTCGACCCGGTTCGCCAGGAAGAATTCACCGCCAGCCGCGGCCGCGGCGCCCAACTTAATGGCCGTCGCCTGCGCGTCAGCTCACGCACCAGCCTGGAAGGCGCCCTGCTGGGCACCGGCTTCCCGTTCCGTGACAGCCAGATGGCCGAAATGGACAACTACCTGGGCATGTTCCGCGCGCTGACCGGCCAGACCGCCGGCATCCGTCGTGCAGGTTCTGCCAGCCTGGACCTGGCCTATGTCGCCGCCGGCCGCTTCGACGCCTTCTGGGAGTCCGGCCTGTCCGAGTGGGACATGGCAGCCGGCGTGTTGCTGATCCAGGAAGCCGGTGGCCTGGTGAGTGACTTCAATGGTGGCCACGACTTCCTCGACAAAGGCCACATCGTTGCAGGCAACATCAAATGCTTCAAGGCCGTGCTGACCGCTATCCAGCCGCACCTGCCAGAAAGCATGAAGCGCTAAGCGCGGATTGCCGGCAAACAAAAAGCACCTTCGCGGTGCTTTTTTTTGTACCTGCCAGTTTTTGCATTGCCTGTGCCGGCCTCTTCGCGGGTGAACCCGCTCCTACGGGGGCCGCATTGCCATTGCAGGAGCGGGCTCACCCGCGAAGAAGCCGGCACAGGAAACAGATTACTGGCCAGCTTCACTGAGGATCAGCTTGCCATTCTTGTCCAGCGGAATGGTTGAGCCCGGCTCACGATCCATCTTCACCTTACCTACCTGATCACCAATCGAGTAGGTCACGTTGTAGCCCACCACTTTCTCGCTGATGTCATTGACCGTGTTGCAGCGGGTTTGCGTGGTGGTATAGGTATCACGCTGCTGCATGCCCTCTTGCACCTTGTTACCCGCATAACCACCGCCGACCGCACCGGCCACAGTGGCAATTTTCTTACCGGTGCCACCACCAATCTGGTTCCCCAGCAGGCCACCAGCAATGGCGCCCACCACGGTACCGGCGATCTGGTGCTGGTCCTTGACCGGCGCCTGACGCGTCACGGCAACGTCCTTGCATACCTCACGCGGGGTTTTCACCTGCTGCTTGATCGGCTGCACGTCGGTGACCTGGGCGTATTCAGGCCCCTTGTTGACCAAGCTGTAGGTCGCCACTGCACCTCCGGCGGTTACACCGACAGCACCCAGTACCGCACCCACCAGCATTGATTTGTTCACGTGAACCTCCTGATCGTACCCGCGGGGGCTACCCCGCCTTCTCCCAGCCTTGGAGTAAAAAAAAAGGCGCGAGTTCAATACTCGCGCCTTTCGGGTCGCCGGACGGCGGCGGGCCAACCGTTACGGACGGTCGTCCACACCCTCGGCCTTGGTCGGCGGGATCAGGTCTTCGCTGTTCAGGTTCAGCCAGATCAGTACCACGTTGGCGATATAGATCGACGAGTAGGTACCGGCCATGACGCCAATGAACAGGGCCAGCGAGAAGCCGAACAGGTTGTCACCACCGAAGAACAGAAGTGCTGCAATGGCCAGCAAGGTCGAAACCGAGGTGGCAATGGTGCGCAGCAGGGTCTGGGTCGTGGAAACGTTGATGTTCTCGATCAGAGACGCCTTGCGCATGACGCGGAAGTTCTCACGCACTCGGTCGAACACCACAATGGTGTCGTTCAGCGAGTAGCCGATGATCGCAAGCACCGCCGCCAGCACCGTCAGGTCGAAGGTGATCTGGAAGAACGACAGGATGCCCAGGGTAACCACCACGTCGTGGACCAGCGAGATGATCGCACCCACGGCGAACTTCCACTGGAAGCGGAAGGCCAGGTAGATGAGGATGCCACCCAGCGCCAGGAGCATGCCCATGCCGCCCTGGTCACGCAGCTCTTCACCGACCTGCGGGCCTACGAACTCGACACGCTTGAGCGTAGCCGGGTTGTCGCCGCCAGCCTTCTGCAGCGCGGCAGCGACCTTGTTACCCAACTGCGGGTCATCACCCGGCATACGCACCAGCAGGTCGGTGGTAGCGCCAAAGCTCTGCACCACTGCCTCGTGGAAGCCGGAATCGACCAGCTCGGCACGCACCGCCTTGAGGTCGGCCGGGCGTTCGTAGGTCAGCTCGATCAGCGTACCACCGGTGAAGTCCAGGCCGAAGTTCAGGCCCTTCTGCCACCAGCTGAACAGCGCCAGTACGGTGAGGAGCACGGTAATGGCGAACGCAACATTGCGCACGCCCATGAAATTGATGGTTTTCATCGCAGCTCCCTCAAACCCACAGCTTCTTGATGTCACGCCCGCCACAGGTCAGGTTGACCATTGCGCGGGTCACCATGACGGCGGTGAACATCGAGGTGAATATCCCGAGGGACATGGTGACCGCAAAACCCTTGACCGGGCCGGTACCCATGGCGAACAGGATACCGCCGACCAGCAGGCTGGTCAGGTTGGCGTCGATGATCGCGGTGTAGGCGCGGTTAAAACCTTCGTGGATGGCGCGCTGCACCGACATACCGGCTTTCAGCTCTTCGCGGATACGCGAGAAGATCAGCACGTTGGCGTCCACCGCCATACCCATTGTCAACACGATACCGGCAATACCCGGCAGGGTCAGGGTGGCGCCCAGCAGCGACATCAGCGCCAGCAGCAGCACCATGTTGCCCGCCAGGGCGACGGTGGCGATCACGCCGAAGCCGCGGTAGATGGCGATGATGAACAGCGAGACGAACAGCATGCCCCACAGCGACGCATCGATACCTTTGGTGATGTTGTCAGCACCCAGGCTTGGGCCAATGGTACGTTCTTCAGCGAAGTACATCGGCGCTGCCAGACCACCGGCACGCAGCAGCAGGGCCAGTTCAGACGATTCACCCTGGCCGTTCAGGCCGGTGATGCGGAACTGGCTGCCCAGCGGCGACTGAATGGTCGCCAGGCTGATGATTTTCTTCTCTTCGACGAAGCTCTGTACGGCAACGTCCTTCTCGACGCCATCGACGGTTTGCTTGACGTAGCGGGTGACCGGCTTCTGCTCGATGAAGATCACCGCCATGCTGCGGCCGACGTTGCTACGGGTAGCACGGCTCATCAGCTCGCCACCGTGGCCATCCAGACGGATGTTCACCTGCGGGCGACCGTGTTCGTCGAAGCTGGCCTGGGCGTCAGTAACCTGGTCACCCGTGATGATCAGGCCGCGCTCGACCGCAGCGGAACGGCCGCCTTCACGGAACTCGAACACCTCGGTAGTGGCCTTGGACGCGCCTGGCTCGGCACCGAAGCGGAACTCCAGGTTGGCGGTCTTGCCAAGAATACGCTTGGCTTCGGCAGTGTCCTGCACACCCGGCAGCTCGACCACGATACGGTTGGCGCCCTGGCGCTGCACCAGCGGCTCGGCCACGCCCAGCTCGTTCACGCGGTTGCGCACGGTGGTGAGGTTCTGCTTGATCGAGTATTCGCGGATCTCGGCGACTTTCGCCTGGGTCAGCGCCAGACGCAGCACCGCAAGCTCGTTGCGCTCGGTGGTGGTCAGCTCGAAATCATTGAAATTCTTGCGGATCAGGGCGCGTGCCTGTTCGCGGGTAGCATCGTCAGAGAAGCCCAGCATGATGCCGCCATCCTGCTGAGGCAGGCTGCGGTAGCGGACGCGCTCTTTGCGCAGCAAGGTCTTGACCTCGCCTTCATAGACTTTCATGCGGGCACTCATGGCCTTGTCCATGTCCACTTCCAGCAGGAAGTGCACACCACCGGACAGGTCCAGGCCCAGCTTCATCGGGCTTGCACCCAGGTTGCGCAGCCATTGCGGGGTAGTCTGGGCCAGGTTCAGGGCCACGACGTAGTCATCGCCCAGTGCCTTGCGCACGACATCCTTGGCTGGCAGCTGGTCTTCCTGGTTGGTCAGGCGAATCAGCCCGCTGCCCTTCTCGCCCAGGCTGGTGCCCTTGACGGCGATTCTGGCATCGACCAGCGCCTTGCTGACGCGATCGAGGTCGGCCTGGTTAACCTGCAGCGCCGAGCTGGCACCACTGATCTGCACCGCCGGGTCATCCGGGTAGAGGTTGGGAGCGGAATAAATGAAACCGACCACCAGTACCAGCACGATCAGTGCATATTTCCACAGAGGGTATTTGTTCAGCATCACGCCGCCCGTTCAAGACGCGGGGCGCGTTGCGCGCCCCGACTGGAAAATAAAACCGGTAACTCAGATAGCCTTGAGCGTACCTTTTGGCAGGGTCGCAGCGATCGCGCCCTTCTGGAACTTCAGCTCGACAGTGTCGGACACTTCCAGTACCACGAAGTCATCGGAAACCTTGACGATCTTGCCGGCGATGCCGCCATTGGTGACAACTTCGTCACCTTTCTGCAAGTTGCTCAGCAGGTTCTTCTGCTCTTTGGCGCGCTTGGCCTGTGGGCGCCAGATCATCAGGTAGAAGATGACCAGGAAACCGACCAGGAAAATCCACTCGAAGCCGGTACCGGCTGGGCCAGCGGCAGGTGCTGCAGCGTCCGCGTATGCGGCGGGGATCAAGAAGCTCATTGGGCACTCCTAATGTAATTTTCTAATAATGGATGCAGACAGTCAGTCCAAAGGCGGTACGGGAAGCCCGCGCTTGGCGTAGAAGGCGTCGACAAAGGCGGCCAATTTACCCTGTTGAATAGCCTCGCGTAAACCGGCCATCAAGCGCTGGTAATGGCGCAAGTTGTGGATGGTATTCAGCATGCTGCTCAGCATTTCGCCGCATTTGTCCAGGTGATGGAGATAGGCGCGCGAGAAGTTGGTGCAGGTATAGCAGTCACAGGTCGGATCCAGCGGCGATTCATCGTGGCGATGGAACGCATTGCGGATCTTGATCACCCCTGTATCGACGAACAGATGACCGTTGCGCGCGTTACGCGTCGGCATCACGCAGTCGAACATGTCGACGCCGCGGCGCACACCCTCAACGAGATCTTCCGGTTTGCCTACCCCCATAAGGTAACGAGGTTTGTCAGCAGGCATCTGGCCCGGCAGGTAATCCAGCACCTTGATCATTTCGTGCTTGGGCTCGCCGACCGACAGGCCGCCGATGGCCAGGCCGTCGAAGCCGATGTTTTCCAGGCCTTCCAGCGAGCGCATGCGCAGGTCCTGGTACATGCCGCCCTGAACGATGCCGAACAGCGCTGCAGTGTTATCGGCATGGGCGTTTTTCGAACGCTGGGCCCAGCGCAGCGACAGCTCCATGGAGGTGCGGGCTACATCGTGCTCGGCCGGGTACGGGGTGCATTCGTCGAAGATCATCACCACGTCCGAGCCCAGGTCACGCTGTACCTGCATCGACTCTTCCGGGCCCATGAACACCTTGGAGCCATCGACGGGCGAGGCGAAGGTCACGCCCTCCTCCTTGATTTTGCGCATGGCGCCCAGGCTGAACACCTGGAAGCCACCGGAGTCGGTGAGGATCGGGCCTTTCCATTGCATGAAATCGTGCAGGCCGTTGTGCTTCTTGATCACCTCAGTGCCCGGGCGCAGCCACAGGTGGAAGGTGTTGCCCAGGATCATCTCGGCGCCAATGGCCTCGATATCGCGTGGCAGCATGCCCTTGACCGTGCCGTAGGTGCCTACCGGCATGAACGCCGGGGTTTCCACGGTGCCACGGGGGAAGGTGATGCGACCACGACGGGCCTTGCCGTCGGTGGCCAGCAGTTCGAAGGACATTCGACAGGTGCGACTCATGCTTGATCCTCGGGCCCGCGTGGCGCCGGATTGCGGGTGATGAACATGGCATCACCGTAACTGAAGAAGCGGTACCCCTGTTCGACCGCTGCCGCATAGGCGGCCATGGTCTCGGGGTAACCGGCGAAGGCCGAGACCAGCATCAGCAGCGTGGACTCCGGCAGGTGGAAGTTGGTGACCAGGGCGTCGACAACATGGAATGGCCGGCCCGGGTAGATGAAGATGTCGGTGTCACCGCTGAAGGCCTTGAGCACGCCATTGCGGGCGGCGCTTTCAAGCGAGCGCACGCTGGTGGTGCCGACCGCGATCACCCGGCCGCCACGGTCGCGGCAGGCCTCGATGGCATCGACCACCTCTTGGCTCACTTCGAGCCACTCTTTATGCATGTGGTGGTCTTCGATCTTGTCGACCCGCACCGGCTGGAAAGTGCCGGCGCCCACGTGCAGTGTGACGAAGGCACGCTCGACGCCCTTGGCAGCGATCTTTTCCAGCAAGGCCTCGTCGAAATGCAGGCCGGCGGTAGGCGCGGCAACCGCACCGGCGCGCTGGGCGTACACGGTCTGATAGCGCTCACGATCGGCGCCCTCGTCGGGGCGGTCGATGTACGGCGGCAGCGGCATGTGGCCGACGCGGTCGAGCAGTGGCAGCACCTCTTCGGTGAAGCGCAGCTCGAACAGCGTGTCGTGGCGTGCGACCATTTCGGCCTCGCCACCCCCATCGATGAGGATCACTGCGCCTTCTTTCGGCGCTTTGCTGGCACGTACATGGGCCAATACCCGGTGGCTGTCGAGCACGCGCTCTACCAGCAGTTCCAGCTTGCCGCCGGAGGCTTTCTGGCCAAACAACCGCGCCGGGATCACCCGGGTGTTGTTGAACACCATCAGGTCGCCGGGGCGCAGGTAGTCCAACAGGTCGGGAAATTGCTGATGCGTCAGCGCGCCGCTCGGCCCATCGAGGACCAGCAGACGGCTGCCATGGCGCTCGGCCAATGGGTGGCGGGCGATCAGGGAATCGGGGAGTTCGAAGGAAAAATCGGCGACGCGCATGATGATGTTCGGTTCGGCAGGGCCGGGAAGTTTAGCCCAATGTGTGAAAATTGACCATGAAAGCCGATTGACCGACCAGCAGCACCTCTCTATACTGCGCGCCACACGCCCTGATGGCGGAATTGGTAGACGCGGCGGATTCAAAATCCGTTTTCGAAAGGAGTGGGAGTTCGAGTCTCCCTCGGGGCACCAAAATCCGGAAAAAACCGACCTTATGGTCGGTTTTTTTGTGCCCGACGATTTTGTCGGGCTGGGGCAAGGTCCTCTCAGGGACGAGCCGCTGTAACTTCGATCTCAACCCGCCAGGCAGGGTGTGCCAAGCCTGCAATCTGGAACGCCGAACGCACAGGAAGCACCGGCTGCTTGGCAGTTGGCCCGAAGAACTGGGTATAGCCGGCCATGAATCCGTCGAAATCCATCTTGCCGCCGTTTTCCGGCCCGCCCACCAGGAAGACCTGCATTTTCACCACGTCAGTGAGACCAAGCCCCAGTGCTTTCAGCTGCTGCTGAATGTTTTCAAGCACATTGATGGTTTGTGCCTTGGTGTCACCGTAGGCTTCCAGCGAGTCCGCAGGCGCATCGGCATGGATAACCGATGGGACGGAACCACTCAGATAGACAATCGTCTTCCCGGCTGGAATCTCTACAGCCGAAGAAATCGGGAAGCTACCTGCGTCATGGCGCACGATGTCTTGTGCATGCGCGCTGCCGACACCGGCTAGTCCCAACGCCAATGCAGCAACGGTCTTGAAAGCGAACTTCATACTTCTCTCCTGATGGTTACACAAGAATGCGCACGCACCGATGATGCGTGTACGGTCATTCCATTGCGGTATGGGTGTTCAGAATCGATACAGGCTAAAGGGTTTCGGGTCCAGCACCGGCGCTTTTCCAAGCAGCAGGTCCGCCGTCAATTCGGACGACACCGGGCTTTCCGTCATACCCCAGCCGGTCGCGGTGTTGAGAACCAGGCCTGGGTACTCGTTGACCTGGGAAATGATGGGGTTCTCATCCGGTGCGATGGCCATGGCACCGCTCCACTGATCAATCAGCTTCGCATCTTTGAAGGCTGGGAACTCGACTTTGAGTTTTTCCAGAGATGCGTCCAGCTCCGGAATGTCCGGGGCCGCCGTCATCAGCCTGTTTTTCTCGAAGGGCGAGACTTCGTCCAGCTTCCACTGCGTTGGCTGGGTGAACGAGTCGATCAGCTGCCTATTGAGTGAGATGTGAACCGGGAAGTCGGGGATGGCCAGCAAGGGCAAGTATTTATAGCCATACATGAACGACTCTTTGACAACCGGGGCAACGACGACACGCGGCGAAGTGGCGTAAGTACCGTCGGCCTGCTCGCGGAAGTAGATATTCCCGGGCAATGCAACGTTCCCCCCAGGTGCACGGGGTGCCGCGCTGATGATTTGCTGGGACTGATAGGCAGGCAAAGTAGGTACATCGACACCCAGGTTCTGCATGAACAGCCTGGACCAGGCGCCACCGGCCACCACCACCCGGGAAGTTCTGATGGCGCCCTTCTCTGTCACCACATCAGAGATGACGCCAGCCTGGGTTTCCAGGCCCCTTGCAGCACATTGAGTGTAAATCCGCACGCCAGCTTTCTTGGCATACTCCGCCATGACAAATGATGCGCGCTCGGCATCCAGGCTACCGGAGTCCTCCTCGAAACCTGCAACCTTCCAGCTCGAAGATGCTCCGCGCAGCCGTTGCTCGAGTTCATTGCCTTGAATGATCCGCGTCTTGAAGGGGATATCCGATGCCACTTCCCGGCTTTTGACATCAATCCACTTTCTGACGCCTTCCAGGTCTTCTTCATCGAAAGGCACTTCGACCCGGCCTTGTGTACGATAGCTTGTGTCCGCCCCCACTTTGGCATTCATCTCGCGCCAGCGTTGCTTGGCAAGATGGTGCAACTGGAACGTGGCATCAGGCATCTTGTAGGTCATGACCTGACCATAGAACCTGCAGGACTGCTCGCCGGCAATTTCACCTTTTTCAACAACGACGACAGAGAGTCCACGCTCGACAAGGTTGATCGCGGTCATGAGCCCCAGGATGCCGGCGCCAACAACTACGACGTCTGCCTGTTTGGGAAGCGCACCCTCGGTGCCTTCCACAAAACCGAACCGCGGTTTGCCGGGGATCAGTCTGCCTTCGCGGGTCAGCAAAGGGGTCAGGATGCCTGCGCCACCTGCGATAGCCACGACGCCGCCGCCGATCAAAAATTTACGTCTTGTCATTCCCATGACACTTTCCTTTCCTGGTAATCGGTGTGGGTTGCAGCAGCTCATGCAGCGAGTCACCTGTTTGGCTGCCAACCGCCGCCATCAACTTTGCGGCCATCGCGCCAGGCAGATGGTTAAAATTGAAGGGCGACTATTTTGTTAAGGACTTGCTTCTGGAAAAAGCGCTATGGGCAAATACTTAGTTCAGCCATTTAGAAACTATCACGCAGGAGACATAAATAGTTGATATGGCGACACCCATAATTGAGACAGGAAAGTTCGTGCAGACGAAGATACTGGCTTAGTTTCGAAAGTGCTGGAGGGGCGGCGCTAGCCGCGAACACCGGCGAAGCCGGCGCCAGCCACTGCAACGCCAGATTCGCGGGTAAAGCCGCTCCCCCCAGTAGGGTGTGTGCCCGGCTTTAGAAGTCTGCCCGCAGGGTCACGGTATAATTGCGTGGATCGCCGTAGTAGTTCGCTGCATACAGCCAGCCAATACTGGAGTAGTACTTCTTGTCGAACAGGTTATTGCCGTTCAGCGAAACGCTGAAGTTCTTGTTGATCTGGTAGGCGAGGCGCGCATTCCAGATCGCATACCCTGCCTGTTCGATCTTCCCTACCCCGTCGGTGCCGCCGAAGTTGCCGTGGTAGTTGCGGCTCTGAATGTTGGCACCACCACCCACAGTCCACGGGGCCAGTTCACCCGGCAGGTTGTAGTCGGCCCAGAAGCGCAGCAAGTGCCGTGGCGTGTAGGTGTTGAAGGTGCCGCCGGCCTCGGACTCACCATCCGCCGGGTCGTTGCGGTACTCGGTATGGGTGTAGGTGTAGCCCGCAAACAGCTGCATGCGGTCCAGCACTTCGCCGCTGATCTCGGCGTCAAAGCCTTGGGTGCGAACCTTGCCGCCCGCCACATAGCAGTTTTCACCACCGCTATCACCGCACAAGGTGGCCTGGGCGCGGTTTTCCTGGTCGACCTGGAACAACGCGAAGCTGGTGTTCACCCGGCCGTCGAACAACTCGCCTTTGAGCCCCATCTCGTAGTTTGAACCGACGATGGGTTTTAGCGGCGCGTTATCCACACTCAGTTCGGTCTGCGGCTTGAAGATATCGGCATAGCTCACATACGCCGACCACTGGTCGTTCAGCGCATAGATCAGGCCACCATACGGCGTGAACTCGCCGCTTTCCCGCGAATGGGCAGGGGTTGGCGATGTGCCGTTGAAACGGTGCAGCTCATAGTCGTAGCTGTAATTGCTGGCGCGCCCGCCCAGCACCAGAGTCAGTGGGTCGCTGAGTTTGTAGCGGGTCACCGCGTAGAGGCCGCTCTGGCGGATCTTGGCCTTGGAGGTACCCGGGTAGGTGTTGGTCCCTTCTGCGCCCAGCAACTGATCCATGGTCGGGCGTTGCGGCGAAACAGGGTCGTAGATGTTCATCGGCCCCAGGTTGATAAACCCGCCTTGCAGGTCGTCAGTCTGCAGGTCGCTGGCGTTGGCCCCCACCACCACTTCGTGCTCGCGACCAAACGCGCGCCACTTGCCGGTCAGGTTGATGTCGCCGCCCTTGTTGATGTTCTCGAAGTCGTACAGGTAGGCACGCGAGCGCATACCTTCTCCAGTGGCCGGGTCCACCGCACCACGGCCGAAGCTGTAGAGGATGTAGTTGGTTTCGCGCATGTAGCTGCCGGACGCTTTCAGACGCCAGTCTTCGTTGAAGTCGTGGGTAACGTCTGCAAAGTAAGTGGTCTGCTTGTTGTCCCACTTGTTCCAGTCGGCGCCGGTGAAGGTCGAGCGGCTGACATTGACGCCGCTGCCATCCTTGTTGCGCGGCAGGCCGCTGAAGAACGGCGTGGCGTGCAAGTCCTCCACGCTGGCACCCGCGGCGACTGTGGTGGCATCGCTGAGGTCGTATTCAAGAATGCCGTACAGCACGTTCTTGCGGCTTTCGGCAGTGTCATAGAAATAGTTCTGGTCTTCGTGCCCGGCAACGAGGCGGCCGCGCAGCGAGCCGGCGGCGTTGAGGGGGGCGCTGGCGTCGAGGGTCTGCCGGTAGGTGTCCCAGGAGCCTGCACTGGCAGTCACAGACAGCGATGGCTCGGCCTTAGGCCGCTTGCGCACCAGGTTGATTGCCGCACCGGGGTTGCCGCTGCCCTGCAACAGGCCGTTGGCGCCGCGCAAGATCTCGACCCGGTCATACAGCAGGGTGTCAGAAGTGAAGCTGCTGCCGATGGCGTAGTAGCGGCGGTCGAGCGGTACGCCGTCGTACTGGATGGTTTCCACCTCGAAGCCACGCGAGTAGATGTACTTGCCGCCTGAGGGGCTTTGCAGTGTTGTGATGCCGGTGGTTTTTTCCAGCACCTCATCCAGTGTGTCGAGGCGCTGGTCGTCCATGGCCTTGCGCGTGACCACGCTGACCGACTGCGGGATGTCCTTGAGGCGGTGGGTGCCCTTGCCGATGGTGACCGCGTTGGCGGCGTAGCTGCCCGACCCCTCGGTGGTCGCCTGGTCCTGAATACCATTGATGTTCAACGGTTCCAGGTTCAGCGCCTCGCCACCGGATGCAGCGTCAAGGGGCAAGGGCTGCAGGCCGTAGACGTTGTTGCCGCGGCGTACCGCTTGCAGGCCACTGCCCACCAACAAGTGCTGGAAGCCTTCCTCGATACCGTACTGCCCCTGCAGCCCAGGGCTGGACATGCCACGGGTCAGCTCGGAAGTGTATTGCAGGGTAATGCCTCCCTCACTGGCGAAGCGGGCCAGTACCTGGGCCAGGCTGCCGGACGCGATGCTATAGGCTTGCGGTGCCAGGGCCGGCGCGGCCAAGGCATGAACGCCAGCGCCCTGCAAGGCAATGGCCAGTGTACTCAGGGCGAGCACACGTCGATAACCAGCCACGCGCGCTTTGCCCAAGCCGAAATCGGTCATGGTGACCGGTGAAGAAGTACGGATCATTGAAAAATTGTCCCTTTATGTGTGGCGGTTCCACAGGTAAGGACTGATGAGTGTTGAAAACGGGCCAATTCTCATTAACGTTTGTTCACGGAAACCCAGTAGCGGGTTCGGTAATCCACTTGCACCGGTAAAGTTGCCGGCAGCGCGGCGAGGATGGCGTCGGTGTTTTCCAGCTGGAAGGCGCCACTGATCAGCAATTGCCCCACATCGGGCTGGCAGCGCAACCAGCCCGGCCGATAACGCCCCAACTCGCCGAGAAACTCGCGCAGTGGCATCTCGTCGACCACCAGCTGGCCACGGGTCCACTGGCGGTCCTGTTCGCGCGCAGCCGTCACGGCGCCGTGCCCCCAGACATCGAAGGTGACTTGCCTGCCGGCGTCGAGGGTTTGCTGTGGACCATGGCTGGGCGTAACCAGCACCGCGCCCTGGAAAACGGTCAGCTGTGTCGCACCATCACGCTGACGGACCAGAAAGCGAGTCCCCAAAGCCTCCATCACGCCTTGCTCGCTGGCCACCCTCAAAGGTCGATGCCGGGGGCTGCCGCTGTCGGGCCCGCTGTCGATCAGGATCTCGCCACGGCGAAGGCTGACCAGGCGTTGATACGCATCAAAATCTACATCGACCGCAGTATCGGTATTCAGGTCCAGCAACGTCCCATCGGCCAGTGTCAGCTGTGTGTGCTGGCCCACAGCGGTGGCGTAGGCCTGCTGTGGCACGAAGTGGCGATAACTTACGTAGCCAAGGGGCGCGGCAATGGCCAAAGCCAGCAACTGCTTCAGCGCGTGGCGGCGCTCGCGGTTCAAGGTGCCCATGGCTAGCTGCTGCGGCAACAGGCCTAGCTGGGCTTGCACCCGCAATGCCTTTTGCCAGGCGCGTTCATGCTCGGGCGCGGCCGCACGCCAGCGGTTGCAGGCCGCACGCTGGGCCGGGCTGACAGCTGCGTCGAGCATCAGCATGTGCCAGTTGGCGGCTTGCCGTGCCACTTCCGGGGTAATGCGGGGTTGTTGGCTGGGCATCAGAAGTCATCGTCGAACAGGATACAGGCCTCCAGGGCGCTGGCCATGTGCCGCTTGACCGTGCGCTCGCCAATACCCAGGCGGCGCGCCACCTCGACGTAGGTCAGGCCCTCCAGCTGCACCAGCAGGAACACCGAACGTACCACTGGCTTGAACGTGTCGAGCAGTGCATCCAGCTGCTGCAAGGTTTCGCGCATGGACCACTGTTCTTCAGCCGACAACGCAAACAGCTCCGGCAGCTGTGCGAGCATGTCCAGGTAGGCGCGCTCCAGCGACTGGCGGCGGAAATGGTCGTAGACCAGACGGCGGCTGACCGTTGCCAGGTAAGCCCGGGGACGTTGCAGGCTGAGGCTGGCGCCGGCTTTCTGCTGCGCCTGAAGAATCCGCAAGAAAGTGTCCTGTGCCAGGTCGGCGGCTTGCGCAGAACAGCCTAGCCGTCGGTACAGCCACTGCTTGAGCCATCCATTGTGCTCGGCATAGACCTGACTCAGATCGTCGTTAATCACGGGGCATCCCTCCGGGCGAGGATGGCACATTAGATGATAACGATTATCAGATCAATTATTCCTGTACTCACGCATCCAGGGCTGGGAAAAATTGGCGGCACACCCATGACTTCAGGCGCAGCAGCCATATCTGCTTTCTATTGGCCGCACACCTGACTAGCACTTAAGCTGTCATTCGTCGGATATATGCCGAAAGTATTGTTAGAGTAGTAGCACTTAGCCATAGTTGCGCTCCCATTTCTCGACCTTCTGTGTGAATCATGAAAACAATCGCGCCCTGTATGGCAGCAATGATGCTGCTCAGTGGGTGCAATGGAGTGCCAACGTCGTACGTTTCTGATCCCGTCTACAGCCAGGCTTTCGTAGTTCACTCCGGTGCCCCCCTGCCGATGTTGCTGATGGCCAGTGCCATCCAGTGGAACGAGGATTACGCAGTAACCGCCAAACACACCCCTTTCCTGCGCAACGTGGTCCACGAGGGCCTCGGTGACGTCGTGTTCTTCAAACACAAGGCCAGTACGGTGCCGCACTGGCGCCAGTACGTGCCAGGCGAGGCCGTGACGGCCGTAGGTTTCAACAGCTTCATGATGCCAATGCAGGGCAAGGGCCATGCCCTGCCGTCGCTGGTAAGGCTTGAAGGTACGCCGGGCAGCGTCTTCTACTCGGTACACGACGGCCCGATTACCAAAGGCATGTCGGGCGGGCCGGTGTTTGCCGATGACGGCAAGGTGGTTGGCATCAACGTCGCCATCATTCCCACCAGCGAGATCGATGCCGGCAAGCGCCCGGACCTGGCCGGCAAGCAGCGCATCAGCGTGTTCATGTCGTTCAACGAGATCGACAAGGAATGGCGGCGCTACCAGTACCTGCTGGCGCACAAAGCCAAGCCTCAGGCACCGGCTGCGGTGAAAGGCTACGTGGCGGTGGTTGCCAAGCCTTGAGTTGAGCGGCAGGTCGCATTTGTGGCTGCAAAGCCGCTTATGATGCAAGGCTGATGGCCCTTTCGCGGGCATGCCCGCGAAGAGGCCTTGAAGGCCACCTCAAGAAGGACCTGCCATGCACCTGACCCACCGCCCCATCCAGCCCGACGACATTACCGCCATCTGCAACTTCCCGCAGAACGCGGACGAACTGTTCTACATGTTCCCCAAAGCCACCTACCCCCTCACACCCGCGCAACTGAGCGATGCGATATCCCAACGCAGCGGCTCCACGGTGGTGGAAGGCAACGGCGCCGTCCTGGCCTTCGCCAACTTCTACAAAGCCGAACATGGCGGCGTGTGCGCCCTGGGCAATGTAGTGGTGGCCCCCGCTGCCCGAGGCCATGGCGTGGCGCGTTACCTGGTAGCCGCCATGGTCGGCCTCGCCCGCCAGCAATACGCAGCCCGGGAGGTGTGGGTGTCATGCTTCAATCACAACACGGCAGGCTTGCTGCTTTACCCACAGCTGGGTTTTGTGCCATTTGGCATCGAGGAGCGCCAGGCGTGGGATGGCACGCGGGTGGCGTTGGTGCAGATGAAGCAGGTACTCAGCTAACGCGGCACGGCTTGTGGTTGAACATGAAGGCCAGACTTTTCTCTTCAAATCAGCGCCTGAGTCGCTTGCAACATTCGTCACCCGAACCTTCAACGCCCTTCGACGTCCGATCCTGCATCCCCCGCGTTTCGAGGCCACCGCGTGAAAGACATCATCACCCGCAAGTACCGCCTGGCTGTGAAGACCATCGGCTACATCGGCTGGTCGCTCTTCTGGCTGCTGATCTGGGATGTGCTGGTCACCATCGATTTCATGCTGTTCTTCAACAGCAAGTTCACCCTGCCACTGATCCCCCTGACATTGCTGGGCTCGGCGTTGGTAGTGCTGGTGAGCTTTCGCAACAGCAGTGCCTACAACCGCTGGTGGGAAGCACGCACGCTGTGGGGGGCACTGGTGAACGGTTCGCGCAGTTTTGCACGGCAGACACTGACCCTGGTCGATGACCCGGACGACGGCCTGAACCCGGTCAAGGCCACACTGCTGCGTCGGCATATTGCTTATGTGAACTGCCTGGCGGCGCACTTGAAGGGCGAAAAATGCCCCGACGAGCTGATGGCCTTCATCCCGCCAGCGGAGTTCGAACGGCGCAACCGCTCGAACAACTTCGCCAATGACATCCTCGGTGGCTCGGCAGCCTTGCTGGCACGTGAATACCAGGCTGGGCGGCTGGACAGCATTCGCCTGGCGCGGCTGGAGTCGACGCTGGTAGATCTGTCCAATGCCCAGGGCGGCATGGAGCGGATTGCCAATACCCCGTTGCCCTACCCCTATGTGTACTTTCCACGGCTGTTCATCACCCTGTTCTGCCTGATCGTGCCGGTGGGGCTGGTGGAGTCGCTAGGCTGGTTCACACCGCTGGCTTCGACGGTGGTGGGGTTCATGCTGCTGGCGATCGAACGGATCGGCACCGATTTGCAGAGCCCGTTCAGGTCCAGTGAGCACCAGATCCAGATGGACACCCTTTGCGAGACGATCGAGCGCAACCTGGAATCGATGCAGCGGGAGGCGCAGTGTGCCGAGGCAGTGAGTGCCTGAGGGGCTGCTTTGCTGCCCATCGCGGCCCCGGCTATCGGTCAGGCCCGCACATACCGCTGGCGTAACACATCACTCGACACATCTACCAGCAACACCAGCACCAGCATGCCGAGGATGACCGTGCTGGCCTGGGCCTCCTGAAACAGGCTCAAGGTGGTGTACAGCATTTGCCCCAACCCCCCAGCCCCGACAAACCCCAGCACGCTGGCCATGCGGATGTTGTTCTCCCAACGATACAAACTGTAAGCCAGCAACTGCGGCCACAAATTGGGCAAGGTACCAAAGCAGAACGCAGCCACCTGGCTGCCACCTTGCAGGCGGATTGCCGCCGCAGGCTCTGGCGGCGCGTTCTCCAGCGCCTCGGCAAACAGCCGCCCCAGCACTCCAGCGGTGTGCAACGCCAGAGCGAGGGTGCCGGCGTTCGGCCCAAGGCCGGCCGCCAGCACCGTCAGCGCCGCCCACACCAGCTCCGGAATGGCGCGCAAGGCATTGAGCAGCAAACGCGCAGCCCCCTGCAACGGCCAACCAAAACGGCCGGCCGCCGGCAGTGCCAGCAACATCCCCAGTACCATCGCCAACAAGGTGCCCAGGCCAGACATCGCCAGGGTTTCCAGCGCCCCGCGCCACACCGCCTTGAGGTGCCCGGCAGACAGGTCCGGGTGCAGGAAGCGCCCGGCATATTCGCCCATCTGACCCAGCCCACCGTTGCTGACCAGCGCGTGCAGATCCAGCTGCAGGTAGGCGAACGAAGCCACCACCGCCGCCACGATGGCCCCCAGCAGCAACAGGTTGATTGCCCGGTTCATGCCAGCCTCCAGCGCAGCAGGCGGCTGAGCAGGTCAGCCAGGATCACCAGCAACAGGAAAGTCAGCAACATGCTTGCCACCTCGGCACCGGCAAACATGCGCATCGACAGGTCGATCTGCTGCCCCAACCCGCCAGCACCGACAAAGCCCATCACCACCGAGGCCCGCACTGCGCATTCCCAGCGATAAACGGTGTACGACACCACCTCGGAAGCGGCGTTGGGCAGGATGCCGTAAAGAAACGCCGCCAACCGGCCACTGCCCGCCTGCAACAAAGCATGGGCCGGGCGTTGGTCGACCGACTCGAAAATTTCCGCGTAAACCTTGCCGAGCATGCCGCTGTAGGTGATGGCGATTGCCAACACGCCTGCCGTCGGCCCCAGGCCTACGGCGCGCACGAACAGCAGTGCCCAGACAATCTCCGGCACGCTACGCAGGAAAATCAGCAACCCGCGCACCGGCAGGCGCAGCAAGCGTGACCAGAACCCGGCCCTTCCGCCACGGGAGGCGGCACGCAGCGACAAGGCACGACTGGCCAGTAGCCCGGCCGGGATCGCAAGCAACAATGCCAGCGCCATGCCGGCAGTCGCCACCGCCAGGGTCTGCAAGGTGGCCTCGTACAACAGCGCAAGGAAATCGGCATCGTGTGCCGGCGGCCAGAAAGCGCGGGTGAAGCTGGCAATCTGCTGCCGGTTTTCAGCCTGCAACAGCACCCAGGGGTCCAGTTCGCTCAACTGGATACCTGGCCACAAAACGGCAAGGGCCAGCAGGGTCAGCAGCAATCGCGGCAACAAAGCCGGGTCGCGGGCGCCAGCCTTCAGCATCGCGGAATCTGCACCGTCAGGGTGGGCCCTTGGGCAGGTGGCGAAGCCAGTTGCTCGTTGGCGTACAACGCATCCAGCAACTGCTCGGTGACGGCTTCGGCCGGGCAGTCGAACGCCACTTGCCCTTCGCGAATGCCGATCACCCGCGGAAAGTGCGCCAGCGCCAGCTCTACCGCATGCAGGCTCGCGACCAGGGTCACGCCATTGGCCTGGGCATGGCGGTTGAGCAAGGCCAGGCTGTGGTCGGCCAGCACCGGGTCCATGGCCGACACCGGTTCGTCGGCCAACAGCAACTGTGGCTGCTGATACAGCGCACGCGCAATACCCACCCGCTGCAACTGGCCACCGGACAATTGCCCACACTGCACGAACAACTTGTCGGCCAGGCCCAGTTCGGCCAACACCTGCCGCGCGCCTGCTACATCGCTTGGGTACAGCAGGTTGAGCAAACCACGCAGCATCCCCCACTGCCCCAGGCGCCCGGCCAGCACTGCTGTAACCACCCGCTGACGCGGCGGCAAGGGTGGCGCCTGGTGCACCAGGCCTACCCGTGCTCGCAGCCGTTGGCGCGCGCGGGCCGACAACGCCCAGGGTTGCTCACCCAGCAATTCCAGGCCCCCGCTGTCGGGCTGTACGGCCGTGGCCATCAGGTGCAGCAAGCTGGACTTGCCGGCACCCGACGGCCCGATGATGGCCACGCGCTCGCCCTGCCCGATGCGCAGGGTGACCGTATCAAGTGCGCGTACCTGGCCATGGTGAAGGCCGGCACCGTGCAGGTGGATTGCCACGTTCGAAACTGTCACTTGAGCAGGCCGGCCTCGCGTGCAGCCTGCTCGGTGCCCACATAGTTTTCAGGCTTGGTCTCGATGAAGCGGCTGGCGGCCTGCAGGTCGAGGATCGCCTTGTGCTCCGGGTTGGCCGGGTCGAGGTCGAGGAAGGCCTTCCTGATCTTGTCTTTCAACGCCGGGTCCATGTTGCCGCGCACGGTCCAGTTGTAGTCGAAGTAGGTCGGGGTGGTGGCGAATACCTTCACCTTGCTGGTGTCGACCTTGCCGGCATCCACCAACTTCTGCCACACGCTGGCATTCAACACGCCGCCATCGACCTTGCCCGCCTGTACCCAGGCCACGGTGGCGTCGTGAGCGCCGGAATAGGCCACACGGCTGAAGTACTCTTCAGGCTTGATGTTGTCCTGCTTGAGCATGAAATAGCGGGGCATCAGGCTGCCCGAGGTGGACGAAATGGAGCCGAAGGCGAACGACTTGCCCTTGAGGTCGCTCAGGCTTTTCACGTCGGGGTTGGCGGTAATGAACTTGGAGGTGAACTGGGCATCTTGCTCACGCTGCACCAGCGGCGTGGCGGTCGGGTCTTTCAGGTGCACCTGAACAAAAGTGAAGCCACCCAGCCAGGCCAGATCGAGGCGGTCGGAAGCCAGCGATTCGACCACCGCCGGGTAGTCGGCCACCGGGACGAACTTGACGTCCATGCCCAGTTGCCTGGCCAGGTACTCACCCAACGGCTTGAACTTGCGCTGCAGTTCGGTCGGTGCTTCGTCGGGGATGGCGCTGACCCGCAGGGTTTCAGCAGCCTGGGCGACAACGGCACAGCAGGACAGCACGAGGCCGGCGGCGAGCGCCATAGGGCGTTTGAGCATGGGTGTTCTCCGGTTCAATAGCGGGGAAATGACGACCAATTTGCCGACAATGGGAATTATAAGAGCCACAGGCGCAAAGGCCAGCTTTGCTACAATCGCGCAACAATTTGACCTGCTGAGGTACGTATGAGCGAGCCGATTCGCCTGACCCAGTACAGCCACGGTGCCGGCTGTGGCTGCAAGATCTCCCCAAAGGTGCTGGACGTGATCCTCGCCGAAAGCGGTACCCAGGCCCTGGACCCTAAACTGTGGGTGGGCAATGCCTCGCGCGATGATGCCGCCGTGTACGCACTGGACGACGAGCGCGGCGTGGTCTCGACCACCGACTTCTTCATGCCGATCGTCGATGACCCTTACGACTTCGGCCGCATCGCCGCCACCAATGCCATCAGCGATATCTACGCCATGGGTGGCGACCCACTGATGGCCATCGCCATCCTCGGCTGGCCAGTCAACGTGCTGCCACCGGAAGTCGCCCGTGAAGTGATCCGTGGTGGCCGTGCGGTGTGCGCCGAAGCCGGTATCCCGCTGGCCGGCGGCCACTCCATCGACGCCCCCGAGCCGATCTTCGGCCTGGCCGTGACCGGTGTGGTCAGCAAGCGGCACCTCAAGCGCAACGACACCGCCAGCGCCGGCTGCCAGCTGTACCTGACCAAACCACTGGGCATCGGCATCCTCACCACTGCCGAGAAAAAGGCCAAGCTGCGCGCGCAGGACCAAGGGCTTGCCCGCGACTGGATGTGCACGCTCAATACCCCCGGCAGCCGCTTCGGCAAGCTGGACGGGGTCAAAGCCATGACCGACGTGACCGGTTTCGGCCTGCTCGGCCACCTCGTTGAACTGGCTGAAGGCAGTGGCCTTACTGCACACCTGGACTACGCTGCTGTACCGCGACTGCCCAGTGTCGCGCATTACCTGGCCGAGGGCTGCATCCCAGGCGGTACCCTGCGCAACTACGACAGCTACGGGCACAAGATCGGTGCGCTCAGCGACGACCAGAAGCACCTGCTGTGCGACCCGCAGACCAGCGGCGGCTTGCTGGTGGCGGTTACCATGGAAGGCGAGGCCGAGTTCCTTGCCGTGGCTGCAGAACTGGGCCTGCAACTGGCGCCGATCGGCAAGCTGGTCGAGCGACAGAGCCACGCGGTCGAGGTGATCTGATGCGCCCCGACTGCACTGACTTCCGCCAACTGTTCCTCGCCGACGTGCCGATGATGGACATGCGCGCGCCCGTCGAGTTCGCCAAGGGCTCCTTCCCTGGCGTGGTCAACCTGCCGCTGATGAACGACCTGGAGCGGCAGAAGGTTGGCACCTGCTACAAGCAGCAGGGCCAGGCCGCCGCCATCGCCCTGGGTCATCAACTGGTCAGCGGCGCCAGCAAACAAGCCCGCCTCGAAGCCTGGGCAGCGTTTGCCCAGGCCCACCCTGAAGGTTACCTGTACTGCTTCCGTGGCGGCCTGCGCTCGCAGATCGTACAGGGCTGGCTGCGCGATGAAGCCGGTATCCATTATCCGCGGGTCAAAGGGGGGTACAAGGCCATGCGTACCTTCCTGCTGGAGACGACCCAGCAGGCGGTGGAGCAATGTGATTTCGTGCTGGTAGGTGGCCTGACCGGTACCGGCAAGACCGATGTGCTGCACCAGTTGGGCAACGTGCTGGACCTGGAAGGCCACGCCAACCATCGCGGCTCCAGCTTCGGCAAGCGTGCCACCGCGCAGCCGGCGCAGATCGACTTTGAAAACCAGCTGGCCATCGACGTGCTGAAGAAACGCACCCGCGGTATCGAGCAATTCGTGCTGGAAGATGAAGGCCGTATAGTCGGCAGTTGCACGGTGCCGCTGGAACTTTACCAGGGCATGCAGCAGTACCCACTGGTATGGCTTGAAGACAGCTTCACCAACCGGGTGGAGCGCATCCTGCGCGATTACGTGGTCAATCTGAGTGCCGAGTTCGTGACCGTGCATGGCGAGGAAGACGGCCGCCGGTTGTTTGCCGAACGCATGCTGCAGAGCATGGCCAACATCCACAAGCGCTTGGGAGGAGAGCGCCATCAGCGCCTGTCTGAGATGCTGCGCAAAGCCTTGGACGAGCAGCAGCGCAGCGGTTCAGTTGACCTGCACCGCGGCTGGATCGAAGGCTTGCTGAACGAGTACTACGACCCGATGTACGCCTACCAGCGCGATGCCAAGGCCGAGCGCATCGAGTTTGCCGGGGATGCCATAGAGGTGCGCGAGTACCTCAAGGCCAGGGCGCTGCGCGAGCCGCGCATCTGACAGGCGCTGCAACACCTGTAGGAGCGGCCTTGTGTCGCGAAAGGGCTGCGCAGCAGCACCGGCAATGGCTGCCTTGATGCTAATATCCCAGGGCCGCTTTGCGGCTCTTTCGCGACACAAGGCCGCTCCTACAAGGGCAGGCCAGTCATTCCTGAAAAGGCGCTACTGCCCCGGGCTAAGCACCCTTTCCAGCTCTGCCGCGCGGTCGCGGGTCATGTCCATCACACAAGTCCCGCCTTCCAACTGCGCCAGCGTCCCGCCACTGGCCTGCACATGGAACTGGCAATTGCCATCACGGTAGGCCATCCATTTACGCTGTACATCGCGCAGGTTCTTCTGCTGCCCGGCATCCAGCTTGCCCATCAACTGCTTGTACACCCGGTTGAGCCGCTGGTCCTGCACTTGCGTCTCGGCTCCGATGCACTCGCGCATGGCCACGGTACTGGAGGCCTTGTCCATGCATTGCCCATAGGCCGCCGTGTAATCGTCCGCCACTGCCAACGGCAGCACGCAGACCAGTGCCAGGCCTGCCAGGTAATACTTGCTCATGCAAACCCTCCCTCTAAGTATCAAAGCGCCTGCGGCTGTTCAGGCGGTATCAGGACATTGCCCGGCTCGAAGCGCAACGCAGGCATTTGCGTAGCCGCATAGAGCGTCACACCCAATGCGGCGATCAGCGCCACATCAAGCCAGTTCCACCCCGGCATGTCATTGGAATCACGTGCCTTCCAGCAATGCCAGGCCTGGCCCACACAAAACACTGCCATCGCAGCCAGCCACAGGTAAAAGCCGGCCCCAAAGCCGCTGCGCTCATGAAATGCATAACTCTGGTTGTCCGGCAAGCGGTCTATTCCGAAACTGCTGGCTGCCAGGTACGCAGCAGCCAGCCCTGCCACCAAGGCCAACCTGCGAAACCGCCGGTGGGCAAGGATGGCCAAGGCCAGCAATGGATTGGCAAACCACTGGAACAAGCCGAAGGGCACGCCCCAAGGCCCGTACAGCAGCATCTGCAAGGCCGGCATGTGATACCCGCCACTCATCTGCGCGCCATCGAAAAACAGGGCAAGCAGATACAGCAGCAGGCTGATGCTCAGGTAAAAAACGGGCAAGGTACACACTTGGGGGAAGCGGAACAGGCTACGACCTTAACCCAAGCCCTGGCCCGCTTCCAAACCCTGGATAAGTGCCGCACGGCAACACCATGCGGCGTAAGACTATGCAACAGGTGGTTCGAGCAACAACCCGTAGATACCCGAGTCGGAAAGCTCGCCGGCCACGCACCAGCGTGCGCGCAAGGTACCTTCGAGCACGAAGCCCTGGCGTTCCAGGGTACGCGCTGAGCCTTGGTTGCGTGGGTCGATTTCGCCTTCCAGTCGGCGCATGTGCAGGGTGTGGGCGAGGTAGTCGATGAAGCAGGTCAAGGCCTCATCCATGTAGCCCCTGCCCTGCACGGCGCTGGCCAGGCAGTAGCCGATTTCGCCACGGCGGGAAATGTCGTCGATGTTGAACAGCTGGACCATGCCGATTAGCTCACCGTTATCGCGGCGGTACATGCCGAGTTTGAGCTGGTCGCCATTGGCATAGGCTTCACGGTCGGCAGCCAAGGCGCTTTCGGCCTCAGCCAGGTCTTGCCAGGGTGCATGGTGCCAATAACGCATGACCTCGGGGTCGGCCATGATCGCCAGCCACTGCGCAGCATCGGCATGGCGCATGGGGCGCAAGTGCAGGCGCGGGCTGTCGAGGCAGAGGTCACTGGGGAAACTGCGGGTTGGGGTCACGCCGGATCTCCTGTCCATTGCTGGGGAGATGACAGTTTAACGTCAAGCCAAGGTTCCGGCATCCCGGGTACGCGATCCCTTGCAGGAGCGGCGTTGTGTCGCGATGGGCCGCAAAGATCGTTCAGGCCACCTCGGCCCCATCATCCGGCCAATGTGGCTCGTTCGCCCCCGGAGGGGTCAGCGGTGGCAGCCCATACGCCGCCCGCGCATCATCACAGCTGGGGTTGTGCACCCCACCCTCCCACGATGCATCAAACTCGCGGCATGGGCTGGAACGGTTGGCATAAATGGTACACGCCACCTCTTTACCAATTTCGCCTTCAAGGCTGACGCAGCGGCAAGGTTTGGCGTCGGTGCCGATCATGGCAACGCGGGTGGGGTTGATTTGTACCACCAGGTCGTCCGGCACAACGCCCCCGGCAGACTGGCATTCGCCCCAGAAGAAGGACACACGGAAGTACCCGCAGCAGGCGCCGCAGTCAAGGCAAGGGTTATATTCGGACATGATGGCACGGAGGGAAGGTTGTTGTTATCGGGCCTGGCCCGCGCGCCATTTTTAATCGAAGCCAGGTCGGCTGAGAAGAGGGGCATTAAAAAATACTTTGCCGTTGATCCGGCAGACCCGAGCCCGCCGAAGCGGGCCCGGGAGAAGCGTTACTTCTGGGTCAAGCCGTCCGCCCTGAACATCTGGCGGATTCCGCGAATGGCCTGGCGAATACGGTCCTGGTTCTCGATCAGGGCAAAGCGCACATGATCATCGCCATAATCACCAAAACCGATCCCCGGCGACACGCACACCTTGGCTTCGGCCAACAGCTTCTTGGAAAACTCCAGCGAACCCAGGTGCGCATACTCCGGCGGGATCTTCGCCCATACGTACATCGACGCCTTCGGGTTCTCGACCATCCAGCCCAGCTCGTGCAGCCCTTTCACCAGCAGGTTGCGGCGCTGGCGGTACTGCTCGGCAATGTCGCGCACGCACTGCTGGTCGCCTTCCAGTGCAGCGATGGCCGCCACCTGCAACGGGGTGAAAGTGCCGTAGTCGTGGTAACTCTTGATGCGCGCCAGGGCATTGACCAGCTCCGGGTTGCCAACCATGAAGCCGATACGCCAGCCAGCCATGTTGTAGCTCTTGGACAGGGTGAAGAACTCCACCGCAATGTCCTTGGCGCCCGGCACCTGCATGATCGACGGAGCCTTCCAGCCGTCGTAGACGATGTCGGCGTAGGCCAGGTCGTGCACCACCAGCACGTTGTATTGCTTGGCCAAAGCAACCACACGCTCGAAGAAGTCCAGTTCCACGCACTGGGCGGTCGGGTTGGACGGGAAGCCAAGGATCATCATCTTCGGCTTGGGGATCGATTCGCGAATGGCCCGCTCAAGTTCGTTGAAGAAGTCCACCCCCGGCACCAGTGGCACCGAACGCACCTGGGCACCGGCAATCACTGCGCCATAAATGTGGATTGGGTAGCTGGGGTTGGGCACCAGCACCGTATCGCCCTGATCGAGGGTGGCCAACATCAGGTGGGCCAGGCCTTCTTTCGAGCCGATGGTGACGATGGCTTCGCTTTCCGGGTCGATGTGGACCTCGTAGCGTTCCTTGTACCAGTTGGAGATGGCCCGGCGCAGGCGTGGGATACCGCGCGAGGTGGAATAGCCGTGGGTGTCTTCACGCTGGGCGACTTGCACCAGCTTCTCGACGATGTGCGGCGGGGTGGCACCATCGGGGTTGCCCATGCTCAGGTCGATGATGTCCTCGCCACGGCGGCGGGCAGCCATCTTGAGCTCGGCAGTAATGTTGAAGACGTAAGGGGGGAGACGATCAATGCGCGCAAAGCGGCGCGGCGAACCTGGGTTGGCCATGGCTTCCTCTGAGGACGTAAGCGCACGGAACCGTCCGAGCGACGCTGGCCGATGTGGCGGCCTGAAACAGAAGATAGTGCCGAAACATTGATCCTGTAAAGGGTAATTTCCTGTTTTGTAAAATTTTTTCAGATGTATTTTTTGAAAATCCAAGTTCCGTTTTTCCAAGTCCGGCCCTTTCGCGGATAAACCCGCCTCCACAGGCCTCGAAGGCTGCGCTGTACCTGTGGGAGCGGGTTTACCCGCGAAAGGGCCGACACAGGAAAAACACTTATAAAAAAACCCCGGCACTGTGGCCGGGGCTTTCGTGAAACAGGCAGCAATTTCAGCGTGCGTAGGTCATCAGCACGTCCGCTGCAGTCTGGCTGTCCACACCCATCATCACGCTCAGGGCAGTGACGGTGAGGATGGAGAAGCCGAACACCTTGCGGGCCCACTTGCTGTCGTCCTCGGCCTTGTAGCCACCCCAGGCCATGTACAGCCAGTACAGGCCCATGGCAGCTGCAACGGCCAGGTAGCCGAGGCCGGCGTAACCGCCGAGGGTAAGCATCAAGGTGGCGAGCACGAAGGCCAGTACGTACAGCACGATCTGCTTCTTCGCCGCGAGAACACCGCGAGCCACCGGCAGGACCGGAATGTTGGCAGCGCTGTAATCCTTGAAGCGGAAGATGGCGATGGCGAAGCTGTGCGGCATCTGCCACAGGCTGAACATCACCAACAGGGTTACCGCAGCCAGGTCGAAGCTGTTGCTGACGGCGCAGTAGCCGATCACCGGAGGCATGGCACCCGACAGGCTGCCGACCAAGGTGCCGTGCACCGATTTACGCTTCAGCCACAGGCTGTAGAAACCGACGTAGACGACGAACCCTACAGCTGCGCAGAACGCCGACAGCGGGTTGGCCTGGACATACAGCAGGCTGAAACCCGCCACCCCGAGCAGGGTGGCGTAGATCAGCGCGAGGGGCAGCGACATGCCGCCCTGAACCATGACGCGGTTCTTGGTGCGCTCCATCTTGTGGTCGATGTCACGGTCGATGCAGTTGTTGAACACGCATCCGGACGCAACCACCAGCGAAGTACCGATCACCACCGCCAGGAACAGGGCGAAATCCACATGGCCCTTCGAGGCAAGGAAGAAACCGCCTGCCACGGAAAGCACGTTACCGAAAATGATCCCCGGTTTGGTGATTTGGATAAAGTGCTTAACGGACATGCAGTCTTACCTCACTTGGCCAACATTTCGAAGTGGATGCTGAACATGATCCACAGCGACAGGCCGACAAGCAGAGCGATCACCAGGGTGGTGAACAGGAACGTCGATACGTTGTTGCGTTGCTCTTTCGAGCGGTCCATGTGCAGGAAGTAAACCAGGTGAACAACTACCTGGATCACGGCCATGGCAACAATGATCAGAACGGTCAAGTTCTTCGGCAGGCTGGCGGTCATCGCCAGGCCGAACGGGATCGCAGTCAGGATGATCGACAGTACGAAACCGATCATGTACGACTTGACGCTGCCGTGGTTACCTTCGTGATGAGTGTCGTGTGCGTTAGCCATTACAGAACTCCCAGCAGGTAAACGACGGTAAATACGCAGATCCAGACCACGTCCAGGAAGTGCCAGAACAGGCTCAGGCAGCTCATGCGGGTCTTGGCGGTCGGCGTGATGCCGTGCTTGTTGATCTGGTACATCATGATTGCCATCCAGATCAGACCAGCAGTCACGTGCAGACCGTGGGTACCTACCAGGGCGAAGAAGCCCGACAGGAAGCCACTGCGCTGCGGGCCGAAGCCCTCGCCGATCAGGTGATGGAATTCATAGATTTCCATCGCGATGAAGCCTGCACCGAACAGGAAGGTCACAGCCAACCAGCCCAGTACACCCGCTTTCTTGCCGTCGAACATCTTCAGCATGGCGAAGCCGAAGGTGATCGAGGACAGCAGCAGGAACAGCGTTTCAACAGCTACGAAATCGAGCTGGAAGATGTCATGACCCGACGGGCCGCCGGCAAAACTGCCGGACAGCACCGCGTAGGTGGCGAAGAGCGACGCAAACAGGATGCAGTCGGTCATCAGGTACAGCCAGAAGCCCAGTACGGTCATCTGGCCCGAGTCGTGGTGGTGGTCGTCATGCCCATGGTCGTGACCATGAGCAGCGCCGCCGTGCATTACTTGACTGGACATTGATTACACCCGCTCAAACGATTCGACACGTGCGCCGGCAGGCAGAGCACCTGCTTTGGCCAGCGCTTTCATACGCTCGCCTTCGATGCGCGCCACTTCTTCGGCCGGAACCATGTAGCCCTGGTCGTCACGTGCAGCGTGGCGAACGAAGACAGCGATGGTTGCAACCAGGCTCGCACCAACCAGCCACCAGATGTGCCAGATGAAGGCGAAGCCGAAGACGGTCAGGAACAGGCCCATGAACAAACCGGTGGAGGTATTGCTCGGCATGTGGATAGCGTCGAACTTGGTCGCCGGCTTGTAGGCCTTGCCGCTTTCCTTGGTTTCGTGCCATGCGTCCAGGCCAACTTGCTCAGGCATGTGAGCGAAGTTGTAGAACGGAGGTGGCGACGAAGTGGACCATTCCAGAGTACGGCCGCCCCATGGGTCGCCGGTCACGTCCAGGTTCTGGTTGCGGTCGCGAACCGATACGTACAGCTGGATCAGCTGGCAAGCGATACCGAACATGATCAGCACGGCGCCGACAACGGCTACGTACAGGTAGGGTTCCCACAGTGGGTTGTCGGAGTGGTTCAGACGACGGGTCATGCCCATGAAGCCCAGGGCGTACAGCGGCATGAACGCAACGTAGAAGCCCGACAGCCAGAACCAGAAGGCAGCTTTGCCCCACTTCTCGTTCAGGGTGAAGCCGAAGGCTTTCGGGAACCAGAAGGCGAAACCGGCGATGTAGCCGAATACCGCGCCACCGATGATCACGTTGTGGAAGTGCGCAATGACGAACAGGCTGTTGTGCAGGACGAAGTCAGCACCCGGAACGGCCAGCAGTACGCCGGTCATGCCACCGATGGAGAAGGTGACCATGAAGCCCAGGGTCCAGAGCATCGGTGCAGTGAAGCGCACACGGCCTTGGTACATGGTGAACAGCCAGTTGAACAGCTTCACACCGGTCGGGATGGAGATCAGCATCGTCGCCAGGCCGAAGAAGGTGTTGACGCTGGCGCCGGCACCCATGGTGAAGAAGTGGTGCAGCCATACGGCAAAGCCAAGGATGGCGATCGCGCCCGATGCGTAGATCATCGAGTGGTGGCCGAACAGGCGTTTGCCAGAGAACGTCGAAGTAACTTCCGAGAACACGCCGAAGGCCGGCAGGATCAGGATGTAAACCTCAGGGTGACCCCACGCCCAGAACAGGTTGACGTACATCATCGGGTTCCCACCAAGCTCGTTGGTGAAAATGTGGAAGTCCAGATAACGGTCAACAGTCAGCAGTGCGAGTGCAGCAGTCAGGATCGGGAACGAAGCAACGATCAGTACGTTGGCCCAGGTGCAGGTCCAGGTGAAGATCGGCATGTCCATCAGCTTCATGCCAGGTGCGCGCATCTTCATCACGGTGACGAGGAAGTTCACGCCGGTAAGCGTCGTACCCAATCCGGATAGCTGTAGCGCCCAGATGTAGTAGTCGACACCCACCCCTGGGCTGTACTGGATGCCCGCGAGCGGCGGATAGGCAACCCAGCCGGTCTTGGCGAATTCACCAACGCCCAGCGAAATGTTGACCAGCAGCACGCCTGCCAGCAGCAGGTAGAAGCTCAGCGAGTTCAGGAACGGGAAGGCAACGTCACGTGCACCGATCTGCAGAGGAACCGCCAGGTTCATCAGGCCGGTGAAGAACGGCATCGCCATGAAGATGATCATGATCACACCGTGAGCGGTGAAGATCTGGTCATAGTGTTCAGGCGGCAGGTAGCCTTCGGAGCCACCGGTTGCGGCAGCCAGCTGGGTACGCATCATGATGGCGTCGGCAAAGCCGCGCAGCAACATGACCATCGCGACGATGATGTACATCACGCCGATCTTTTTGTGGTCGACAGTAGTCAGCCACTCGCTCCACAAGTAGGTCCACTTGCGGAAATAGGTGATAAGACCGACGACAGCGATACCGCCGAGCGCGATCATGGCAAGCGTCACCATGACTATCGGCTCGTGATAGGGTATCGCCTCCAGGCTTAGTTTACCGAACATCTCTTACTCCTCTGCACCGGCAGCTGGTTGCATACTCGATTCCACACCCTTGGTTGTGGCCAGATCTTTGCTGCCTGCTTCTTCGTGGCTACGACCGCGGTTCATGCCTTCGTACTTGTCGACGATCAGCTGGAACTGCTCTGGCGAAGCCTCGCTATACAGCGCGACCGGGTTGTTTTCGCTTGGTTTGGCCAAGGCGTCGTATTCAGCCTTGTCCAGCTTCTTCGGCGACTGCTTGACCTCGGCGACCCACTTGTCGAAGTCTTCCTGAGAGGTGGCAGTAGCCTTGAATTTCATGCCGGTGAAGCCAGCACCGCTATAGTTGGCGCTGATACCGTCGAACTCGCCGTTTTCGTTGGCGATCAGGTGCAGCTTGGTGGTCATGCCGGCCATGGCGTAGATCTGGCCACCCAGGCCCGGGATGAAGAACGAGTTCATCACGGCGTCGGAAGTGACGCGGAAGTTGACCGGGGTGTTAGCCGGGAAGACGATCTTGTTGACCGTGGCAATGCCCTGCTCCGGGTAGATGAACAGCCACTTCCAGTCCAGCGCGACCACGTCGATCTGCACCGGCTTCACATCCGAATCCAGTGGACGGTATGGGTCCAGCTTGTGGGTGGAGTGGTAGGTGACGTAACCCAGGGCGATGATGATCAGGATCGGGATGATCCACACCGCAGCTTCGATCTTGGTCGAGTGCGACCAGTCAGGGGTGTAGGTGGCTGCCTTGTTGGAAGCACGATACTTCCAGGCGAACGCCAGGGTCATGATGATGACAGGTACCACCACCAGCAACATCAGGCCGGTAGCGATCAGGATCAGGTTCTTTTGCTCAATGCCGACCTGGCCCTTCGGGTCGAGCAGGGTCCAGTTGCACCCACTGAGTAAAAGCATGCCTAAAAAGGGCAATATGCCAAACAGTCTGGGGTAACGCTTTTTACTCATCTCACGACCTCTAGATCAGCTTGCTTCAATGCAATTTGTGTTTTGGTAGCCAACACTTCGTCCTGCCAAGTGAGGCATTTCGCGCCCGTACTCGCTCCGGCCTGGGGTCCGACTGCAGGACCTTGGCTTCAAGCGGGTTAGCGGTGCTTATGGTTTCGTAGGCAACAGGCCTGTACTTCAGACCAAGTCCATTTGGTGCGGGAAAACGCGGAGGGGGGTCCGCCCGGTATCGCCGTTGGGCGAAACTTGACGAAGTCAGCAAAAAGGAGCGCTGGGGCTTCCTTCAATCCTGCGACTTGCAAGCAGTGCCGAACGGAAATTGGGGGCGATTGTAGTTAGGTCGCCAACCCTTGACTATGACTTATTGAGCAACAGTCTTTTACAGAATGCGTAACAATGAGGGGCAATAATTCAACTTCGCGACAGTTTGTCGCACCCCGCTTGCTAGGCCTCAAAGCCCCATTCTGCAAGGCCTTGAGGTTGATCTGGGTCAAGCGGTGTGCAACTTTTCCCTCTTCGCATATGGCGCAAAAGACCACATGCAATTCGGGACTTTTGTCTAAGCCTGGCGTCGGTTGCGGTAGATGCCCAGCGGAACCAGTACCGCCGTCAGCACGAACGCCACCAGTGCCCATTGCGCGAGCGACAAACCAAGGATCGGCGGGTATGGCGTGCTACAGAAGCCGTCAACCTGGAATGCCAGTGGCCACAGCTTGGCCAGCGGCAGGTCATCGACGATCGGCTGCAGGGTATCGATACCGCAACTGACCATGGGGTTGGCGAGTATATACACATGGTTGCCGGCCGCAACGATTCCGCCAATGGCGCTGAGCACCACCAGTGCTTCGAAGAAGGTCAGGCTGCGGCGCCCCGGCATAGCTGCGGCAAGGAAGGCAAACACGGCAATGAACAGCAGCGCGTAGCGCTGCAGGATGCACAATGGGCAAGGGGCCTCGCCCAGCACCACTTGCATGTAGAGGGCACCGCCGATCAGCGACAGGCAGATCAGCCCCAACAGCACCAGAAAGCGCCGTTCCCGATTCAGGCGCGATGTTTGTTCGTTCATTACCGGTTCCTTCGATGGAGAGTGGCAGCGTGGTCCGCCTGCCTTGGCGCAAGTCTACACGCTGGGCAGGGCCCGCAGGTGTGCCGAGGTAGCGGCGAGATAGCGCTGCGCAGGGCTCTCCGGTGAGGCTGAGACCGGCCGTAACGACCTCGGTTCAACGCCGGACGGCAAAAAAATGGCTGCCCAAGTGCCGCGCAGGGGCAAGCCCCTCGACACCCGGGAGTGAAGGATACCGTGATTAAAGGAGGATTAACGATGAAAGCGGCGATCCCGGTTTCATCTTTCCTTATATATAGGCAGGAAGGTGTATTGCCTGTTCTGGTCCCTTCGCGGGTAAACCCGCTCCTACACAGGCAATGTGAACTCCGTAGGAACGGGTTGAAAAGACCAGAACAGGCGCTGCATCACTCCAAGGCAGCCGCCGGCCCGAAGAACTCGTAGCGGCTCTGCTGCTCCGGCACACCCAAGCCCTTCAGTTGGCGCTTGACCGCCGCCATGAAGCCTTTCGGCCCAAGGAAGTAAGCGTCCACATCTCGCTCACGTGGCAACCACTCGGCCAGCAGATCTTCACTCAGCAGGCCCACCGCATCAGCCACAGCACCACCCTCCGGCTCGGCATAGCAATAGAAGCGCTTGAGCCGCGGATGACGCGCCGCCAGGCCGTCGATCCAGTCGCGGAAGGCATGCACCGCCCCATTGCGCGCGCAGTGGATGAAATGCACCTCGCGCTGGGTTTGCAGTGCTGCCTGCAGCATCGCCAAGGTCGGTGTAATGCCCACACCGCCGCTTATCAGCACCAGCGGCTTGTCGCTGGCTGCCAGGATGAAGTCACCGGCCGGCGGGAACAGCTGCAGGGTATCGCCAACCACCAGTTCGTCGTGAAGGTAGCTGGAGACCTTGCCGCCCTCTTCGCGCTTGACGCTGATGCGGTATTCCTTGCCGTCGCACAGCGCCGAAAGCGAATAGTTGCGGCGCTGCTCGGCACCGTCGATGTCCAGCTTCAGGCCAATGTACTGGCCAGGCTCGGCCTTGAGTACTGGCTTGCCATCGACCGGTGCCAAGTAGAACGAAACGATTTCACTGCTTTCCAGCTCGCGGCGTACCAGGCGGAACTCGCGGGTACCGCGCCAGCCGCCCTCGGCCTCTTCCTTCTGTTTATACAAGCCTTCTTCAGCACCAATCAGGATATCGGCCAACTGCCCATAGGCCGCAGCCCAGGCATCGATTACCGCAGGGGTGGCGATTTCCTTGCCCAGCACTTCCTCGATGGCACGCAACAGGCAGCTGCCGACGATCGGGTAATGTTCCGGCAGAATCTGCAAGGCAACATGCTTGTTGATGATTTGCCCGACCAGGCCGCCCAACTGCTCCAGCTGGTCGATGTGGCGGGCATACATCAGCACGCCATTGGCCAGGGCTCGCGGCTGGTCGCCGCTGGCCTGGTGGGCCTGGTTAAACAGCGGGCGTACCTCGGGGTACTCGCTGAGCATCATCTTGTAGAAGTGGGTGGTCAGCGCTTCGCCACCACTTTCCAGCAGTGGGACAGTGGCCTTGATGATTGCACGTTGTTCGGCATTAAGCATTGCAACAACTCCTGAGCCTGTGGCTTCAAATGACTGCCATGGTCATTACAGCAATCGTGCCAACTTTTATCGCCAGTAAAATCAATAACTTGACGCATAGAATGTCAAAACGACCTGCCCCGGCGTATAGTCATATCGACCTATTGGAGTCCATATGACCACAAAGCCGCTGCTCACCGCCTTGCTGCCCTTGGTCAGCGACCTGTCTCGCGACTTACCCGACCAGGAGCGCTACCGTCGCCTGTTACAGGCCATGCGCAGCCTGCTGCCATGCGATGCCGCCGCGCTGCTGCGCCTGGACGGTGAATGGCTGGTGCCGCTGGCAGTGGACGGGCTGAGCCCCGATACCCTCGGCCGGCGCTTCCGGGTCAGCGAACACCCACGTTTCCAGATTTTGCTCAGCCGCGCGGAGCCCACCCGTTTCGCCAGCGACTCGGAACTGCCCGACCCTTACGATGGCCTGGTCAATGCCCCGGATGCCGACCTGGAAGTCCACGACTGCATGGGCTGCCCGCTGATGGTCGATGAACGCCCTTGGGGCCTGGTTACCCTCGACGCCCTCACCCCCGGGCAGTTCCAGAGCCTGGAACTGGATGCCCTGCAGGCTTTCGCCAGCCTGGCCGCGGCTACCGTTACCGTGGCGGAGCGCATCGAACACCTTGCCCTGCGCGCCGAAGACGAACACCTGCGCGCCGAAATCTACCGCCAGGCCAGTGGCCAGGATAAAGAGTTGATTGGCCAAAGCCCCGCGCATAAACGCCTGGTGGAAGAAATACGCCTGGTCGGTGGCAGCGACCTGACCGTGCTGATCACCGGCGAAACCGGTGTCGGCAAGGAACTGGTAGCCCAGGCCCTGCACCAGGCCAGCGGCCGCGCTGACAAGCCGCTGGTCAGCCTCAACTGCGCCGCCCTGCCCGACACCCTGGTGGAAAGCGAACTGTTCGGCCATGTACGCGGTGCCTTCACCGGCGCGCACGGCGAGCGCCGTGGCAAGTTCGAGCTGGCCAATGGCGGCACCCTATTCCTCGACGAAGTCGGCGAACTGCCGCTGGCGGTACAAGCCAAGCTGTTGCGCGTGCTGCAGAGTGGCCAGTTGCAGCGCCTGGGTTCGGATCGCGAGCACCGTGTGGACGTGCGCCTGATCGCCGCCACCAACCGTGACCTGGCCGCGGAAGTGCGCAACGGTAATTTCCGCGCCGACTTCTATCACCGCCTCAGCGTATACCCGCTGCATGTACCACCGTTGCGCGAACGTGGCCGGGACGTGTTGCTATTGGCTGGCTACTTCCTCGAACAGAACCGTTCGCGCCTGGGCCTGAACAGCCTGCGCCTGAGCAGTGAAGCCCAGGCCGCACTGCTGGCCTACGACTGGCCAGGCAACGTGCGCGAACTGGAACACCTGATCGGCCGCTCGGCGCTCAAGGCGCTGGGCCAACACCCCGACCGGCCACGTATCCTCACCCTGGAAGCTGTCGACCTGGACTTGCGCGTGTCGTCGCCAGCAGCCAGCACCCTGCCCTCCCCTGCAGTCCCGCCACAAGGGGCTTGCCTGCCTGAAGGCGGCCTGCGAGAAGCCGTCGATATCTACCAGCGCCAAGTGATCGAAGCCTGCCTGCAACGGCATCAGGACAACTGGGCGGCAGCTGCGCGAGAGCTTGGTCTAGACCGCGCAAATCTGAGCCGTTTGGCCCGCCGGCTGGGGCTTCGCTGAGGTCTATCTACAAAAGGATTAACCCAGAAAGCCATCTGGTTGCTTCCTGCCTGGCTGCTATATCTCCCTAACCACCCATTTCTCGACTGCCTGGTCGAGGCTGCGCGCAACACCCCTGCAAGGGCTCTGTTACCGCGGTTGTGGCCCGAAGTGTTCGGGCGGGGATTTCGGATACCAGCAGGGAGCATCCATGGACAACATCGTCGTCGCCGATAAGCAAACCGAAGTCGCCACTCAGAGCGCCTGGGGCAATATCAACCTGAAAGGCCCAGGCGTCGTGCAGATGCCGGTAGCCCCCGACAAAGTGGCCACGGTCACCCAGCGCGGGCAAGACCTGATCGTGACCCTGAAGTCCGGTGAAAAAGTCACCATCGGCAACTTTTTTGCCGTGGACCAGGCCGGGGTCGGCAGCGACATCGTCTTCGTCGGCGAAGACGGCACCCTGTGGCACGCCCAGTACGATGCCGCGGCGTTCACTGGCTTCACCTTCGAAGACGTAGCCTCGCTGGACGAACTCGTTGCGGGTATTGGTACCGCAGGTAGCGCCATGCCCACCTGGGCAATTGCCGGGCTCAGCCTGCTCGGCGTAGGCGGTGCGGCAGCAGCGGCCAACAACGGTGGTGGCGGTAGCAGCGGTGGCGGCTCGGACCCGGACACGACTGCGCCAGCTACGCCGATCGACCTGCTGGTGTCGCCAGATGGCCTGCGCCTGACCGGCCGGGGCGAAGCAGGCACCACGGTGAACATCCGTGACGCCGCCGGCAACATCATCGGCAGCGGCACCGTGGCGGCCGACGGCAGCTTCGACGTGGCGCTGAACCCGCCACAGGTCAACGGCGAGCAACTTGAAGTCACCCTGACCGATGGTGCCGGCAATGTCTCGGCGCCTGGCACTGTCACCGCACCGGACATCGATACCCCCGACACCACTGCCCCTGACCAACCAACCGACCTGGCCTTGGCAAGCGGTGTAACCCTCACCGGTCGCGGCGAACCTGGCGCCACCGTGCAAGTGCGCGATGCTGCCGGTAACTTGATCGGCAGTGGCGTGGTCAACGCCGACGGTACCTTCAGCCTCATCCTTGCTCCGGCCCAGGCCAATGGCGAGCACCTGGATATCCGTCAGGTGGATGCCGCCGGCAACAGCTCGATCCCGCTGGAATTCACGGCCCCGGACATCACCCCACCTGATGCCGTCAGCAATATTCTGGTCGGCCCGGGTGGCGCGGCGCTGAGCGGTCGTGGCGAACCGGGCGCTACCGTCGAGGTGCGCGATGCCAACGGCATCGTGATCGGCACTGGCGTGGTGAGTGCCAATGGCACCTTCCTGATCGACCTCGATCCAGCCGCACAACCGGGCGACCAGCTGAGCCTGGTGCAAACCGACCCAAGCGGCAACGTCTCACAGGCGACCGAATACGATGTACCGCTGACCGGCACCCTGGAAAGCCCGAGCAACCTCGCCATCGATGCCGACGGCACCACCCTCACCGGTACTGCACCAGCCGGCAGTCGCGTGGAAGTCCACAATGCCAACGGCGTACTGATTGGCAGCGCAGTCGTCAACGCCGACGGCAGCTTCAGCATCGAGCTAAATCCTGCCCAGGCAAACGGCGAACTGTTGGATGTAGTGGCTATCGATGACGGCGGCGTCTCCTCGTTGCCGGCACAAATCACCGCCCCGGACATCACCGCCCCTGCCGCACCGACCGAACTGGCCGTCAGCGCAGACGGTACAGTTGTCACCGGCCGTGCCGAGCCCGGCAGCACCGTGCGCATCCTGGCTGCAGACGGTACCGAGT